>Ga0209212_1000016_pt1 | contig 396980 bp, 428 predicted proteins | sample RifGroC2_FD_183996 | JGI IMG/M metagenome (GOLD analysis project Ga0209212, IMG submission 183996) | Groundwater microbial communities from Rifle, Colorado, USA - Groundwater C2 (SPAdes) (version 2) | ecosystem: Environmental > Aquatic > Deep subsurface > Groundwater | place: Rifle, Colorado...
CAGCGCTCGTATCCTGCCTTTTGGAAAGCTTCAGTAATGAGCTCTGCTCGATCTGGATCGAGAATAATATCGTTTACTCCAGCGAAAGCACGGTTCATATAACCAAGCGGAGCAACTCCAGGGCGCCAGCCCATTTCACACTTCATGCGTATTCCGCGTTTTACGTTGATGCTTTTGTTGTCATTCTCAAGCTTGGCTTGCGAACAGAGGATCATGAGCAAGAACTTCTCGTTCGGGCTATTGGTAAATGTTTGCGAATAAGTACGGATGTGAAGTAGCTTATGTTGGTCCATCAGGTCTACTACTGAACCTAAGTCGCCAGCGTTTCGGCTGAGGCGGTCTGGTGCCCAGGTGAGTACGGCGTTATATTCATCATTCGCTATTCCGGCGAGCATTTGGTTATACACTGGCCGCTTGCCCGAGTCTTTTGCTGAGTGACTTTCTTGTAGTTCACATACGACATTTAAGCCTTCGTTTACAGCAAGTGCCCGCATCTCAGTCAGTTGTGAATCAATGCTCATAGCCTGACGTTCGTCGGATTCAGACGACTTTCGTGCGTAGAGGCAATATTTTAGTTGAGGTGCTTGTGTTTCCATTGCAAGCAACAACATACCGCCTAACAGTAGTAAAGTCTAGCGAAAAGTGAGATAATATACGAAATTATGAGTTTATTCAAAGTATCTAACAATAACGCCTCTCGGCTGAAACCAATCACGAACTTAAACGGCAAACGAATTCTTGAACGAGACGTCCAGCGTATCTTCGAAGCTAGTCTTCACGAGCTACTTGGCGTTCACTTTTTAGCAAGTGAATATTCGACGAGTTTTGGTGGTCGTATGGACACGCTTGGCATCGATGATGAAGGTAATCCGTGTATTATCGAGTACAAAAAGGGACATAACGAGAACGTAATCAACCAAGGCTTGTCGTATCTTCGCTGGCTGCTTGACCATAAAGATAGTTTTGAGAAGCTTTGCAATGAAAAGAACATTACGATTGCCATTCAATGGGCCGCACCGCGAGTGATTTGTGTAGCCGAGAGCTACAACAAGTTCGACACAGACACGGCCGACTTATTGCCAATTAACATCGAGCTATATCGATACAAGCTATATGACGATGGCTTGCTAACGCTCGACACCGAAAACTATCAGAAGGTGAAGTTGCAGGACGCACCGAAGTTTTCAGCGGAATCCGGCAAACCTGAGAAGCTACAGGAGACATTTACTCTGGATCACCACCTGGCGATGTCAAGCGACCAAACCAAGGAGCTGTTCGAGGCGCTTAAGGAGAGAATACTGGCAATCGACAAAGAAATTATTGAGGATCCCAAGAAATATTACATAGCATACAAAACTACACGAAACTTCACCGATATAATTATTCAGAAGGCTAAGTTGAAGGTATTTGTAAATATTAAAACCGGAACAATAGAAGACCCAAGGGGTATTGCGAGAGACTTAGAGACACCGGTTCACATAGGGCATCTTGGAAATGGGGACTACGAAATAGAGGTTCGACCTGGCGACGATCTCGATTATGTAATGAACCTCATCCAGCAGAGTTACGATATCAATCAGTAGTGCGTGGTCTTGAAGCGCTTTTAGAAAATGCCGCAACGACTAGAGCAAATAGTAAACAAGGTATATACTGCAAATATGAAGATGTCGGATCGTCGCAAAGACTTACGACCAAGGGAGAAGCTCCAGGCGCGAGGTGCTGAGGCTTTGAGTGACTACGAACTTTTGATGGCGATAATCGGCAGCGGCACACAGTACGCTGATGTGACTAAGCTTGCTCGCGAGGTGCAAAAATTACTGAAAGAAAAAGGTAGCGAGCTAGCTTACGAAGATTTACTCAATGTCAAAAGCCTTGGCCCAGCAAAAGCAACAAATATTATGGCCGGGTTTGAGTTATGGCGGCGGCAGTTCGAAGTTTCCGAGCGGCCGATCATCGACAGCCCCGAAAAGGCAGTCGAGCAACTCGTCGATATCCGTGACAAAAAACAAGAATACTTCGTCTGCCTCACACTAGACGGCGCCAATCGACTCATCGCCAAACGCATCATCACCATTGGCACGCTCACTGCTAGCTTGGTTCATCCGCGCGAAGTCTTTGCCGAAGCCATAGCCGATCGCGCAGCATCCATAGTCGTGGCGCACAATCATCCGAGCGGAAATCTTGAGCCGAGCCAAGCGGATAGAGAAGTCACAAAAAGGCTGAAAGATGCAGGCGAATTGCTCGGCATTGAGCTGATTGATCATGTTGTAATAACGCAAGAATGCTATAAAAGTATCATATGATTGCTGTACAGTCACGTCAGAGTTGACATCACCTATCCGCTCTGCTAATATCGTGACATGATGGAGTTAAGTCAACTATTTACTATCTCGACTGGTTACACGTTTCGTGACGCAATTGCTCGACTTGATAGAGGTGATGTTGGTGTTGTGCAGTCGGGTGATATAACTTCTGCTAATCTGGCAGGCATTACGCGAGTTATGTTCGATAAAGTGGACCACTTGTTGAGACCGGGTGATATACTGCTTAGCTCGCGCGGCAAGTTTGTTGCCCGCACGGTTACTCCAGACCTGCTACCGGCTGTTGCAGCATCCTCTGTGATTGTGCTTCGCCCAGTCAGTGCAGATCTAAACTCCCGTTTTGTGGCAAGGTTTCTGAATTCAGCAAGAGGTCAGGAAGTTTTATCGCGCTTAGAAAGCGGCTCGCACATAAAAACACTACGGTTATCTGACCTGAAGTCGATAAAAGTACCGCAACCGCCAGTAATTGAGCAGCAGACGGTTATGAAATTACACGATAATCTAACCGAGCAGCAAAAGCTACTCAATCTCAAAAATCAACTACTCAAAAATATAGACGACAACCTAATAGCTAAATCACAAGGAGCAGCAAAATGACCAAGCAATTTACACAAGACGAATTGAATAAAGTGCTGTGGGCGGCGGCGGATTCATCTCGAACATCCGTCGGAGCAGACGTGTATAAAGACTACGCATTAACCATGCTGTTCTTCAAGTATCTAAGTGACAAGTCAAAGGCTGAATACGCTAAATTAAAAGCACGCTTCGGTGACGACACAGCACGAATCGACGCCAAGATGAAGACATCTCGCTTTTATATACCACCAAACAGTTCGTTCGATGAGGTTTACGCTCAAAAAGAACAAGACAATATCGGTGAAATTATCAACGTCGCCCTTCGTAAGATCGAGGACCACAACAAGGACAAACTGGCCGGCGTGTTTAGCGTAGACTTCAACTCCGAGTCAGTGCTTGGCAAGCCGCAGCAACGCAATAAGATGATGCGTCATTTGTTGGAGGATTTTTACAAAATTGACCTGAGTGACATCAGCGAAGATATCATCGGCAACTCATACATGTACATGATTGAAAAGTTTGGCGCCGATGCCGGTAAAAAAGCTGGCGAGTTTTTCACCGTTACGGCTGTAGCAGAACTTGTTGCTCGGCTCGCTCGGCCAAAACCAGGCGACCGTATTTCGGATCCAGCAGTTGGATCGGGAGGCTTGTTACTGCTAGCAGGTGAAGAGGTGCGAAAACAGGGCAGCAATAACTTCGCGCTCTACGGTCAAGAAGCCAAAGGGCAGACCTATCAGCTAGCGCGTATGAATATGTTTCTTCATGGCATGGATCAAGCACGGATTGAGTGGGGCGATACGCTCAACAACCCAATGCTGGTAGAAAACGATGGGCTTATGAAGTTTGACGTAAATGTAGCTAATCCTCCCTTCAGCCTCAAGAAGTGGGGCGCAGAAAGCGCCGATGCCGACCAATATAATCGTTTTTGGCGCGGTATTCCACCAAAAGACAAGGGTGACTACGCATTTATCACTCATATGATCGAAACGCTCAAACCGCAATCTGGACGCATGGCGGTGATCGTGCCGCACGGTGTACTGTTTCGCGGTGGTGCTGAGGGTAAAATCCGGCAGCAACTGATTGAAGAAAATATCATTGATGCCGTGATTGGCCTGGCGCCTGGTTTCTTCCAAACCACCGGCATACCAGTGGCAATTTTGGTCATCGACCGCGCCCGCGAAAAAGGCGGCGCGCGCGAAAACGACAAAGACATCCTGTTTATCGAAGCTTCTAAGGAATTCAAGCCAGGCAAGGCGCAAAACACTCTCGCCAAAGAAAACGCCGATAAGATCGTCGATACATTCACCCAGCGAAAAGAAGTCGAGAAATTCTCGCACATCGCTAACATCGATGAAATTAAAGAAAACGACTACAACCTAAACATCACCCGCTATGTTGATACCTTTGAAGAAGAGGAAGAAGTAGATATCGCGGAAACAATCCGTCAAATCGAAGCCATCAACCCACAGCTCAGCAAGCTTGAGGAGCAGATGAAGCATTACCTAAAGGAGTTGGGGATTAAGTAATATGGCCGATAACCTCTCAGCGCCTCACGAAGCCGAATTCCTATTCTACTCTGGGCCCGACGGCAAGCAGCATATCGAAGTCTTTTATGCTGGCGAAACAGTCTGGCTTACGCAAAAGCGCATGGCTGAGCTTTTTGGCGTAGAGGTTAATACAATTAACTACCACCTCAAAGAGGTTTTTGGCTCGGGCGAGCTCGACGCAGATTCAGTTATTCGAAAATTTCGAACAACTGCCGCCGACGGAAAGAAATACCTTACTGCATTTTACAACCTCGATGCAATTATTTCGGTAGGGTACCGAGTGAATTCTCTTCAGGCTACGGCCTTTCGCAAGTGGGCCACCGCGACACTCCGTGAGTACATGGTAAAAGGCTTCGTGCTTGACGATGAGCGCCTGGCGCAAGGTACACACTTTGGCAAAGATTACTTCGAAGAGCTCCTCGAGCGTATTCGCGAAATTCGCCTCAGCGAACGACGGATTTACCTAAAAGTCACCGATGTATTTGCGCTCGCAAGTGATTACGATAAAACTAGTGAAATTGCCAAAGAATTCTTTGCGTTTATTCAAAACAAGCTCCATTACGCCGTAGCAGGTAAAACCGCAGCTGAGCTTATTCATGCTCGTGCTGACAAAACAAAACCACACATGGGGCTTACCAACTGGAAGCAAGCGCCAGAAGGCAAGGTGCTCCGCACCGACGTAACCGTAGCCAAGAATTACCTCAGCGACCAAGAGTTATCCGAGCTGCGCGTTGCAGTGTCGGCATTTCTTGATACCGCCGAACTTCGCGCGCGCAGAAACATGCCAACAAGTATGGCACAGTGGCTCGGTATAATGGACGGCTACCTCGACCTCAACGATTATCCAAAACTTCAAAACGCGGGCAACATTAGCAAAAAACAAGCAGACACCAAAGCATTGGCTGAATATGATGTATTTCGCGTTCAGCAAGACAAGGAATTTATTGGTGACTTTGAAAAAGAAGTGAAGCGGCTGGAGGGGAAGGATGAATAGTAAGCCAGTTACCCAAGAAGAGCTAGAGCTGGCCATACAATCTTTTGAGCAAATGGGTGGTATGGCAAAATACGCTCAAATCATGGAGGGAGCCATGAACATGATGAGCGATCATTTCGATATGACCGAGCGGGCACTTAATATAGTGCAGTCACTTCATGTCAAGCAACTTCAGGGAATCGATCACTGGATTGGTATGTGTAAATTCTTGTTGCCAATGTTTGTTGCCATAGCAACTGCCGGGCTAACAATTACGGTGCCGTCGTTTAATAGCCGAGTGGCTGTCATTATTGGCATGATTGGATTTGTGGTATTTTTTGCCGGGCTTTTTGAGCAATCTCGTAAACGCCAGCAGCTGCTTGCAAGGCAGGAGCAAGATATCGAAAAGCTCAATAAGACGTTTCAAGATGGCCAGGAGCTGATGAACATCCTTAAAGCCCAGGCGCAAGACGAGCGGGGCGAGATGACGGATGAGAAACTGCGTGAGCAGCTGGAAAAGACGTTGAAAGTTATGAATAATGCAAAAGGAGAAGCGTAGTGAGGGTTACCGGGCTAAAGTTGAAGAATTTTAGATCTTACCGAGACGAGGTGAGTATGTCCATCGATGATTTGACTGTATTTGTTGGCCGTAATGATGCTGGTAAATCTACACTATTGGAAGCTTTAGATATATTTTTCAATGATAAGGATGCATGTGTAAAGATTGAACCAGATGATCTAAATAAAGAAGCGGAAGAAAATGAAGATTACGAAATCTCAATCTCGGTTACTTTTTCCGATCTCCCTAACGAAGTGGATATTGACGCTGGCAATAAGACAACACTAGAGTCAGAGTACTTAGTTAATGCAAGCGGAGAGCTGGAAGTTAAAAAAGTTTATAAGAATGGTAAGACTGACTCGGTATTCTTAGTAGCAAATCATCCTACTAGCGAATTATCGCGCGAGCTTATGCAACAAAAACAATCTGTACTTAAAAAAGTTATCACAGATAACTCTATAGAGTGCTCGAATCAGTCTATAAATGCCATTATGCGCGCCGCTATTCGCAATCATGAAGACGATTTACAGCTACAATTAACCGAGATTAGCGCAAAAACTGAAGACACTAAAAAGATATGGGACAGTCTACAGAGATACACGCCAGTATATGCTCTATTTCAGTCTGATCGCTCTAACTCCGATCAAGATAGTGAAGTGCAAAACCCTATGAAGTTGGCTGTGAAAGAAATCATGCAGGATCCTGATCTTCAGGATAAGTTTGAGCAGATATTTAACGAAGTGGAATCTAGAACCAAAGATATTGCCAACCAAACTCTTGAAAAGTTAAAAGAGATGAACCCTGAAATTGCTAACCAATTATCTCCAAAACTCCCAAAACTAGAAGAGTTAAAGTGGGCTGATGTGTTTAAGTCAATCGGTATAGTTGGAGATAAAGAGATAAAGCTTAATAAGAGGGGTAGTGGAGTTAAGCGCTTGGTATTGCTTAATTTCTTTCGCGCCGAGGCGGAAAGACGCAAAGAGTCTCGCAATGTAGGTGACGTAATCTATGCAATCGAAGAGCCCGAAACATCGCAACACCCAGAGCATCAGAAAGTCTTAATAAATGCACTAATATCCCTTTCTGCCTCCGATAATACCCAGGTAATCCTAACTACGCATAGTCCAGCTCTTAGCCAGATGCTGCCGACCAGTTCGCTAAGACTAGTTGAAGGCCAAAGTGTAAAATCAGGAGAAAGATCCTATGGTAAAATCGCAAAATCATTGGGCGTTATGCCGAATTATAATAAATTAATCTTGTGCCTAGAGGGGAGTACCGACGTTACCTTTGTGAAAAACATCAACTCCTCGATACCAGAGCTTAAGCAGATAATTAATTTGGATGAATCCGATATTTCTATAATGCCACTACGCGGCAGCAATCTCATAGACTGGGTGCAAAGTGATTACCTCAAAAACTCTAGCGTCATTCAATTTCATTTATATGATAAAGATATTGAGCCTAAAACGTCAGAAAATCAAAGGTATGTCGATGAAGTGAATGCGCGCGCAGACAATTCTTCTGCTCGACTTACAAATCTTAGAGAGATCGAGAACTATTTACCGCAGTCGCTAATTGAGGCAGAGCTGTCAGTACAGCTTGGAAGTGTAACTAATTGGGCAGAAGAGGACGTGCCTCGGCTCGTTGCTAATAAGCTCGGCATAGATGAAAAGTCGGCAAAAAGTAGACTAAATGGACAAGTCTCTAGAGTGTTAACTAAAAGTATCTTTGAGCAGGCAGGCACATGGAGTGAAGTTGAGGGCTGGTTTATTGCTCTAAAACAGATTGCGGACACGCTCGGGGAAAGCAATGACTAGCTGGCAGACAAAAAAACTCGGCGACGTAATGGATTTTATATCGACTGGTGCGCACTCGCGCAACGATATGACCAGCGCTACAGATAATCCTAATCAAGTTTTCAATATTCACTATGGTGATATTCACACAAAATATTTTACATATGTAAATTTGGACAAAGATATCGTGCCAGTACTGATAGAGAATACTGTTCGCGACAATATGCGGCTACAGGATGGCGATCTGGTAGTTGCTGACGCTTCGGAAGATTACGATGGAGTGGGCTCCTCTGTTGAATTACGAAATGTTAGCGAAAGAAAAGTCATAGGAGGACTTCACACTTTTGCGCTGCGCAGTAAAAATGATGAGTTTGCGCCAGGATTTACTGGTCTTATGCTTAAAAATCCGGCAACTCATAAACGCTTAATGCAAATGTCTGTTTATAGCAAAGTCTACGGACTAACTAAAAGCAGTATAGCGAGTGTCGACGTCAGCTATCCTGAAAAGCCAGAGCAAGAGCGGATTGTGGGGGTTTTGGAGGTTTGGGACGAGTATATCGAGAAGCTGGAGCAGAAGATCGCGCTGAAAGGGCAGCTGAAAAAGGGGTTGATGCAGCAGCTTTTGACTGGAAAGCGCCGCATGCCTGGATTTGATCGTGAATGGATAACGGTTTCACTTGGAGATATGGGGTATGCTCGTACTAGCAGCGTAGATAAGCTGTCTGTAGCAGGTGAGCAGAGTGTTAGGTTACTAAACTATATGGACGTATACAGGAGAGATCGCATAAGTAACTCCGACATTTTTCAAGCGGTCACAGCTAAAGAGTCTCAGATAGGTGCATCTGACTTGAAGAGCGGAGACGTTCTGTTCACCCCTTCGTCAGAGACGCCTACGGACATAGGACATAGCGCAGTAGTTATCGAGGATTTACCAATGACTGTGTTCAGTTATCACCTGATGCGACTCAGGATGAAGGGTTCCTATATGTCCGTCAGTTTTGCGGCATATTGCTTTAAAACGAATGCTTTCTACAAAGAACTTTGGAAAAGAGCACAAGGTGCAACACGATTTACTTTATCAAAGGATGCTCTTGAGAGTGCAAAGATCACGATCCCAGATGACATAGAGGAGCAGGATGCAATTGCTAGTGTAGTTAAGATCGCTGATGATGAGATCGAAGCTCTGAAAGCAACATTAAACGAAATACGGCTTCAGAAAAAATACCTCCTTAAAAATCTCATCACCGGCGCTATTCGAACTCCCGAGGATTTGAAACCGCTTGATACAACTCGCCTAGAAAGGAGCGCACTATGAGCATGGAACCGATAAATTTTGACGAAGCCAAGCAGTCGCAGCTGCCGGCGGTCGAGCTACTGATAAACCTCGGCTGGCAGTACCTTAGCTGCAAGCAAGCGCTAGCGCTACGGGGCGACGATGATAGCCGCGTGATACTGGGTGATGTGCTGCGGCGTAGTTTAATGCGTATAAACAGCTATGAACACGTAGGCGAAACGCACAAGTTCAAAGAAGGTGACATTGCGCGGGTTGTTAGCGAATTAGAATCTATCCGCGTAGACGGCGTGATAGATACTAGTCGGGCGGTGACGGATATCATCATGCCAAAACTTGGAGGTAGCACCATAGAGGTATTTCATGAGGGCAAGCACGAAAACAAAAGCCTGCGGTATTTTGACTTTGATAATATAGCCAATAATGAATTTCATGTAACGGTAGAGTATCGTGTGGTGGGGCGCGAAGCGATACGAGCGGACATAGTGTGTTTTGTAAACGGTATACCGCTGGTGCATATCGAAAACAAAAAATCGAGTGTTGGCTACAAAAAAGCTATTGCTCAGCTACTGCGCTACCAAAAGCCTGACCATGCGCCTAAGCTATTTATCTACGAGCAGCTGCTGCTGGCTATGGACGGTGAAAACGCGGTATATGGCACAGCGGGCACGCCCGAAGAGTTTTATTCATCGTGGCGTGAAAAGAATACACCAAAAGAGCGATTACACGCAACACTACGAGATGTCATAGCAAAGCCGATCGACAAAGACGTATACGCACAGCTGCTGCGCGACCTTAACGGTGCGACCTATGGTGTGGAGCAACTACAGGTGCGTAGCATTATGCCGCAAGACGAGACGATTTACGGTATGCTACGGCAAGAGCGGGTGCTCGATATAGTTAAAAACTTTGTATTTTATGACGGTGCATACAAAAAAGTGGCGCGCTACCAGCAGTATTTTGCCATAGAGCGAATGCTAGAGCGCATCAAACAAACTGAGACAACTGAGTATGGCAGCCGCCACAAGGGTGGTATTGTATGGCACACCCAAGGTTCTGGTAAAAGTCTGACAATGGTGATGTTTGTGCGCGCCCTGATAGAGCAACCGCACATAGTAAACCCGCGGGTACTAATGGTGACCGACCGCGTAGATCTGGACAAGCAGATCAAAAAGACGTTTGAAAACGGCGGCCTCAAGAAAAAAGTCAAGCAAATGACCAGCGGTAACGAGCTGCTGGAGCATATCAAGAGTAAAGACACCAGCGTACTAACGACACTGATTCATAAGTTTGAAAGTGCTGGCAAAAAGCGGACGGACTTTGTAGATACCGATGATAATATTTATGTACTAATTGACGAAGCGCACCGCTCACAGGGCGGCGATGCCAATATGGAAATGCTACGGGTGATCCCGAACGCATGCGTGATTGCGTTTACTGGCACGCCGCTGCTACGAAAAGATAAATCACGCAGTAAATTCGGCGAGTTTATCGATAAATACACGATAGACGATGCGCTAGCTGATAATGTAGTATTGCCGCTGATTTATGAAGGTCGTTATGTGGCGCTCGACCAAAACGCACCGCAAATCGATAGACTGGCCGACCGAGTAAGCGAAGACCTGTCGGCGCAAAATAAGTATAAGCTACAGCGGCGCGTCGAGAATAGAACTTTGGCCGAAGTGCCGAGCAAGCTCGAAGAGGTGTGTGCGAATATTGAGCAGCACTACATCGATAATTTTCAGCACACAGGTCTGAAGGGTCAGATTGTTGCGCCAAGTAAATATGCCGCGGTGGTGATGCAGCGGTGGTTTGAGCGGCGACATAAACTCCAAACAGCCCTGATAATTAGTGATGACAACAACGAAATCAGCGAAGAAGACCTAAAGAAACAAGAGGTGGCTGATTATTTGAGTGAGATAAAAGCTAAATATGCTGGGCTCAAAACCTACGAAGATATGACAATCGATGACTTCAAAAACAACCCAGAAGGTATAGAGCTTTTAATTGTTGTCGATAAGTTGCTGACAGGGTTTGATGCGCCGCGAAATACCGTGCTGTATTTGGCAAAAAAGTTGGTCGACCATAACTTGCTACAGGCAATTGCGCGGGTGAACCGACTGTTTAATAACCCGCATTATCCAAAGACGAGCGGATTCATTATTGACTACTCTGAAAATGCCACAAGTATTCAGGAAGCCATGGATTTGTTTGGCAATTTTGATGAAGCGGATGTCAAAGGCACGCTGATTGATATAAATGACAAAGTAGAAGAACTGGCGCAAAAGTATGCGGCAGTGCTTGATGTGTTCAACGGTGTTGAAAAAGATAGCCATAGCTACATCGAGCATCTGCGCGATGAGCCGACACGCAAAATCTATAAAGATAAGTTTAACCAGCTACTGAATGTATACGAAGAATGTAAGGCGCTTCGTGGGTTTGCAGAGAAGATTAGTGACGATGAGATACAGCGCTATCGCCGTGATATCAAAAAGTTTGCCGAATTAAAACGCAATGCTGATTTGATGAACGGTGAAGAAATCGATTTGAAGCAGTACGAGCGCGAAATTAGCCGAATACTCGACCAATACGTGACGGCGTCTCAGGCCGAGGTGCTAACCGACCAGATAGAAGTGACGAACCGTGATGAGTTGAACGCTGCGATTGAAGAGCTGGGAAGCGTAACATCGAAGGCCGAAGCAATTGCTGCGCAAACGAAACGGCGAATTACTGAGCGACAGCAGGACGACGAAGTGCTGTATGGTAAGTTTTCGGAGCGAATTGCTGAAATACTACAGGCGATGCACGAAAAGAAGATGGCAGATATCGAAGCGCTGAAGCAACTACGAGAAATTGAAAAAGAGGTTGATCAGAAAAAAGATGATGAAACCCCTGATGTAGTGCAAAGCGAACCAGGTGCGGGGGCGCTGTATCGAAACTTGCGTGAAATGTTGCCTATGGAAAGTGACGAGCAGTACCAACAAATTATTTTAGAGCTAGCAAATGTAGTGCAGCGGAGCGCGACGGTTGATTGGTGGCGAAACTATGAAATCAAGCGACAGATGCGATCGAACATCGATGACTATGTTTACGAAGAGATTAAGATTGGGCGTGGTATCGAACTTGAAAATGAACAAATAGAGCAAATCGTCGAAAAAGTTATGACACTCGCCGAAAACAACCATTCAGACTACGGGGTGTAGCTGTGAAGCAAAAGTTTGAGTATGGGCGGTTTAGTTACGAATATTTTATTGAATTTGCCAAGCGCAAAACTCTAGCTCTTGAGGTGCTGCCAAACTTACGAATAATCGTAAAAGCACCGCTGGGCGCTACACTAGACGAAATTGAGTCGTTTATGAAACGTAAATGGTCGTGGCTCGAGCGACAATTATCTGAACTGCGTAAATTCAAAAAATCTAACACAGAGCGAAAGTATATATCTGGTGAGTCGTATTATTACCTGGGTCGTCAGTATATGCTTTTAGTCGAAAAAGCTAAAAATGATACGGTGAAGTTAGAGCGTGGTAAGCTCCGAATCTATACGACTGGCTCAGTACAAAACAGCGAAAACAATAAAAAGCTACTTGGCGAGTGGTATGCACGTAATCGTGAGCGTATATTTAAGCAGGAGTACGTGAAAGCTTTTAAATTATTCGATTATAAAACAATGCCACAGCTCGGACAGCGCATTATGGCTCGTCGCTGGGGCAGTTATACGAGTGATGGCAAGGTGCTACTTAATCCGCGACTCATTGAAGCGCCACGCGAAGCAATTTATTATGTTTGTATTCATGAGTTGTGTCATGTAGTAAATAAGAAACATGACGAAGCATTTTATAGAATAATGAACAGTAAATTGTCGCACTGGAGGCAAATTAAAGAAAGCTTGGAGATACGTCATGGATAAAAAAGATAATACGCACAAGATTGTTGTTGCAGCGCTGATAGAAAGAAATGGTAAATACCTCATCGCTAAGCGTAAGGTTGATGCGGCACTTGGTGGCTTGTGGGAATTTCCTGGCGGTAAGGTGGAGGATGGCGAGACCGAACAGGAGGCGCTAGAGCGCGAGATAGTCGAAGAGTTCAACACACTTATCGCTGTCAGTAAGCTGCTCGCAAACACGCAGATAAACGATGAAATCATGCTCAAGCTATACGCTTGTGAACACAAACTAGGAGCTTACCAGCTACGCGAGCACTCTGAGCTAGCGTGGGTAGATAATCTGCGGCAACTATATGGCTATGAGCTAGCGCCGGCTGACGTGGAGCTACTAGAGCAAATTACAAAAGATAAACGACAGCCTGCATTACACGAGCTAGTGATTGGCGATGCTTATAAAAATGAAGATATCATGCGGATGTTCCTCGTGAGCGGGCAGGGTGGTATGCGAAAGTCGAACCGCGCCAATAGCTTGATTCTTTTTGCACTGCATAATACTGGCAATCCGTACGAAGACAAATGGGACGACCAGGGCGTGATGCACTACACCGGCATGGGGCTCTCAGGTGATCAGTCGATAGATTATGCACAGAACAAAACCTTGGCCGAATCGCGCACGAATGGAGTAGGCGTGCATTTATTTGAATCGTTTGAGCCGAAAGAGTATATGTATCGTGGCCAAGTACAGCTTGTAGGCGATCCGTATTATGAGCGGCAAAAGGACGAAGCTAACAATCAGCGTCAGGTGGTAAAGTTTCCACTCAGGTTGTCACAGCAATGATATCCAAATCCGATTACATGCTCTTTCTCCGCCAGCCAGCCTGGCTTTGGCTGAAAAAGAATGACCCGAGCAAACTTCCACCCGTCGACGCAGCGACACAAGCAATGTTCGACGCTGGGCATGCGTTCGAGCCGTATGTTGAGTCATTATTTCCTGAAGGCGTGGCGCTCGGCTTCAGTAATTTCGATGAGTACCGTTCGCTACCGCTACGAACCCAGCAAGCATTTGAATCGGGTGCTCAGGTAGTATTCCAGCCCCGTTTTGAATGGAATGGATTTACGTGTATCTCCGATATTGTTTCAATTGTAGAGGGTAAGACTATTGACCTGTATGAAATTAAATCCAGCACATGCGTTAAACCAGATCACCTATACGATCTTGCGTTCCAGAAAACCGTGCTTGAGGGTAATGGCTTTACGGTTCGAAATGTATCGGTGATCCATGTAAATAACCAGTACGTTCGTATGGGCGACGTTAATCCAAAAGAGCTTACGACGTTTGCTGATGTGACAGATGAGGTAAATGAAATTGCTTTAAAAACTCCAGAATACATGGAGGCAGCGAATAAAGCCGCCACGCAAGCCGAAATGCCGGATCCGAATCCAGAGCTGGCTAAGCTAGGCTCAAAATCTGAATGGATGAAGGTCTATGAAAATATATTTCCGCCCGAGCCTACGGTGTGGCCAGCAGATACTCGAGCCGAAATTAACAAGCAGGAGATCGAGCGCTTTTTGGGTGAATTGCAGTACCCACTCTACTTCTTTGATTACGAAACAATGCAGGGCCTTGTGCCGTATTTCGATGGACAGCGACCGTATCAGCAGGTACCGTTCCAATACTCTTTGCATATCATCCGCGAGCCGGGCGGGGAAGTAGAGCATCGAGAATATCTCCATAAAGATAACACTAATCCAGCACCAGATTTAGCTAAACGGCTAGTAGAAGATATGGGCGATTCGGGATCAATCATTACCTGGAATATGCGCTTTGAAAAATCGGTTAACGAAGAGCTGGGACGGATGTACCCAGAGTATGCCGAACAAATCACGGCCATCAACGAACGAGTCGTTGACCTCATGATTCCGTTCAAGGCAAAATGGTATGACGATCCGCGATGCGAGGGAAGCGCGAGCATCAAAAAGGTGTTGCCAGTAGTGTGCCCCGAATTAAGCTACAAAGAGCTTGGTATTCAAGATGGCAACTCCGCTCAACGGCTCTGGATGGAGGCGGTACTCGATGAGACGCGGGCGGACCAGAAAGAGCAGATACTCGCCGACTTGACTGAGTACTGCAGGATGGATACGTGGGCGATGGTGAGGATATGGCAGGAGCTATTAAAAATATGAAACCTGCTCTATATTTAGACATCGACGGGGTACTGCTAGCAAACGAAGAGAACTTGGCTATCGGGGCGGCTGAGTTTATAAAATATGCTGCAGATAATTTTGATGTATATTGGCTCACGACACACTGCATGGATGGAACGACCGGTCACGCAATTGAGTACTTGCAGCGTGGAAGTGATGAAGACTTACGACCGTGGCTCGAAAAGTTTAAGCCAGTCACTTGGAGCTTGAAGAAAACTGAAGCGATCGACTTTACGAAACCATTTCTGTGGTTCGACGACGACTGCTTTAGTGGCGAGAAGATTGACCTGCATGAGCACGGAGTCTTCAACTCGTGGATTGAAGTTAATTTAGCCAAATATCCTGATCAAATGGTGCATGAACTAAAACTACTGAAGTCGATTGTCGAGGAAGGGTGAAATCATGAGCGCAATTGATGTCGATTTTGATTTTCAGAAAGAAGCCGGCCTTGATAGGGCTGGTGTCCAGAGGGATTCGGATAAATACAGCCCAACTTTGCAGGAATATCACCGCATCTTATGGAGCAAGCCACTGCCTAGCGGAAAAATGTTTGAGCTAACAAAAATTAGCGATAACCGTTTGTATCATAGGTCTGAACTGGGTGAGTTTTATTTATCAAGTGACCGAGCAATTGCCACGTTCTCGTCGTGGGTGAAGATGAAGCATGTAATTGATCAGATTCCCGCAAAAGAATTAGAGGATTTTATTCGTCTCACAGATACGATAGGTGGAATCGTAATTTGGCCTAGTAATAAAATAAATGGGTTCCAGACTATCAATGGCGCCAGAGGTTTTAACCGGCAGATTGTCGATCGCCTCGATCTAACGATTGAGTGTATCCGGCGCTTTTATTTAGGTGAAGCTAGCCCGCTATATGAAACCTTCGTGAGGTATAGTGACTTCTTTCAACTTTTCGATGATTTTAAGGGCTATATCGACTTCTTTTTGCTACAAGATTACGTGACAGAAGATTACACGAGCGTCAAAATAGCTGAGCCTTTCGATGACTTCCGTTCGACACCAATACCGAAAACGGTCGACGAGTACCTGTCGTATATGAATATGACGAGTGAGCTGATAAAGCTAAGGAATCAAAGAACTGATAATTATGTAACAGCCAGGAGGATATAGCGTTATGACGCGAGCTGAAGAATACAGGATCGAATTCAATAAATTAGAGACGATGCTCAAGAAGCGAGCAAATGCTCGCAGCGAAGAATCTATATCATCGGTGGTCTCATCACTTGTTAATATCCATAAGGACCGTGTAGTTAGACAATTTGAAAGAGACATTCGACAGTTTATAGAGCTACGCAATGCGATTATCCATCAATCTACGGACCGCGCAATTGCAGAGCCTTATGAGGAAACTGTCACGGCACTTCGTCAGTTGGTTGTAAATATAGAGCAGCCAAAAACTGCATGGGATATTGCGACTACCGAGCTAATAAAAGTTGGACTCGACGATAACTTATCGGAAGTAGTTAGACAGATGGCTCAAATGCACATTACAAGTCTGCCGATAGTAGAAGATAAAAGGGTGATAGGTTTCGTATCTGAGAGTACTGTTGTTAAAATTGTAGATAAAGCTTTTGAACATGGTGGTGCACTTATCGATGAAGCAAAAATTAAGGATGTTGCCTACGACAAGCCCTATGGCGATGACTCTGATGTATATGCATTTGTCACCAGGAAAGTGACCGTTTATGAGATTGAGGATATGTTTAATAATGCTATAAAAAAGGGCCAGCGACTCTTGGCAGTTCTTGTATCGGACAAGGGGGATGCATCGGCAACTCCCCTAGGTATTATTACTGCGTGGGACTTGCATAAGATTGACAAATAGTACCGCTCGTGCTAATATAGCTGAAACGGCGCATTAAAAGTGAAGTTGAGAACAAGCTGGCTACTGAAATACTAGGCAGTAAGGTTGGCAAAGGCTCAACTGTCACGTTTACTTACGATAGCAAAGATGGTGTGAGTCTGAAGCTTACTAAATCTTCAAAGGTAAAGAAAAAGCAGTAAAAGGTAAGTAAGTATGGGAGGTTGTTATGGCAAACGGAGTTACTCAAACAGGCCGCAATATGCCGTACCCTGCACAGATACAGACTGGCAAAGTTGAATCAAGCACGTTGCCGAGCCAAAAAGGCTATAACCGCGAGCTGCTAAAACTCAAAGCGCATTGGATTACCGATATTTTTCCTGACGAGCTCGTGGTGCAGGAAAAAACTATTTCGATCATCCGCAATCAATTCCTAGTATCGTTCATCGAAACGATGCCGGTGCGCGATATAGGTCGAGTAGTTTATATCGATACGGCATTTTTTGCCGGCATACAAATCATCGGCAAAAATACCGCACACCAGTTGCAAATCAATGGTCTCAACAAGCGACTGGCGATGGACGCTAGAGAATTAATCGAAGGGCTCTTGCTCGAAGAAGCCGGAACGATCGATATGCCAGATTGGATCGGCTCCAAAGATCATGGCGCAGCCCTGCAAAGGGCCGGCAAAGATATGCTTAATGGCCTGTCAATGCATGAATAACCAATGAATCGGCGTATGAGGTTCAAGGCCCGCATTAGGAGCTAAGGCATGTATTTTACGAAGTATCTAGTAAGTAATCACGCTACTGACAATTTATCAGGTTTACGTAAACTAGCACTCTTGACATGAGAGCGCTAGTTTGCTACATTATAAATAGAAGCTTTTATGCTTCTCTGGAAACCATTAAAACAGTGATGAAAGGAGAAAATTATGAGCAATCTTGTAAAGTGGGATCCGTTTGCAGAACTTTCTGCATTACAAAAACAATTCTTTGGTGATGACTGGATGTCGCCCCTAAAAGGCGTTAACATTCCGACGACTGACGTCTTTACTAAAGATAATAACCTTGTAGTTGAGGCGCATCTGCCTAATTTTGAGCAGAAAGATGTCAATATCGAAGTGGAGAACGGTACACTCGTGATTAGTGCCGAACGTCACGAAAAAGAGGAAGATAAAGGCAAACAATACGTTGTGCGTGAAAGCTCAAGTAGCTTCTACCGCCGCATTGCGCTACCAAAGCGTGCTGATGCTGACAAGGTCGAAGCACACCTCGATGACGGAGTCCTAAAAGTGAGCGTCCCGCTCATACCACTGCCTGAACCAAAGAAAATTGCTATCTCGTCGAAGAAGAAATAGCAGTCGCGTGTTCTAACCTAAAAGGAGGCCTTAAGGCCTCCTTTTAGTTATAAAACCTGATTCAAGATCTGGAATTTGTTAGTTAAACTCCTTTAAAATGAGACACGCCCTAAAACATGCGTTTTGTGTCTCATTTGTCTCATCTCGTGTCCTGCCACCCATGTGATTGTTCCGTGACCTGTATGGGGAGCCAAGCTGGAACAGACAAAGTCAGAACTGTGAAAATGGTTCTGACTTTTTGTATACCCAGAATAGAACTGAAACCGCAACAAAGATCGTTGTTCTGTCACAAAAGACAATCCTGCCTTAACGCCCAAGTTAATATCTACTGTGTATGCTTTGATGTCCGACATCACTGCGTCCTAGACACTAGCCAGGTTGTCTGGCGAGCAGGTTATACGGAAAAAATATTGCCCGCTATTATACCTATAGCTGTTGCAATACCGCCAATTATTAATACTTCCATGGCACTCCTGATTGGTGGAACTTTAACTATTCTACCTTTTGCATAACCGAGTACGAGTAGACAACTTAAAGCCGCAACAATTGCAATATCTCTTGAGTAACTCATGGGGAAAATTATGATTGACAAAAGTGGCACCAAACCAGCCAAAAAGTATGCCCCGAACATTATTAAGCCGCTGATTAGCGGCACTTTGAATGAATCGCTTCGATCTAGCTGATGTGCGGACTTGGAGCTCAAATATTGACCAGATCCCATCGAAAGGGCCTCAACTAATATTGTGACAACTCCGGCCAAAATAACCACCTGCTTATTGCCTGTGCCGGTACTAATTCCAACAATAACTCCAGTGGTTGATACAAGTGCATCGTTAAACCCGAACATAGCACTTTGTAAATATTCTTTTTGGACTTTTATCATAATCTAAGTATACCTCTTTGGTTTATATAAATGATATACTTAGGTTATGAAAAATGAATTTGGCACTGATGACGCAAGGAAGATTGGCGAACAAATCGGAGTAGATTTTACTAAGTTTGATCTTGAGGAATTTCGCAAAGGATTAGCGATTGAACTAGAGCACGGATCACACGACCCAGAAACTAACGTTACCAATAGCGATCCACTTTTAACCGGCAAAATTGCTTGGGCACATCTTAAAGAAATCCCTGACTACTACACTCGTCTTGAAAAGATGGAGTCCGAGGCTGGCAGTTAATTAGCGCCGTTCTGAAACTATAAGATCCTGCTTAATTACAGTTATAACTTCCTCTATTGTTGTGAGCCAAGCCAAGAAAGACAAAGTCAGAACTGTGAAAATGGTTCTGACTTTTTGTATGCCCTGAATAGAATTGAAACCAAGCAGTAAATTTATAGGTGTTATACTCAAAATATGAAGAATTTTGTAAAGTTACAGAAACTGTCTAAAGGCGATCAGGTCGCCGTTATTTCTCCGTCTGCGGGGCTGCCTGAGATTTTCCCTTGGGTGCAAGACCTTGGCCTGAAGCGTCTTAGCGAGCAATTTGGTCTTGTTCCAAAAGAGTATCCCACAACCAGAGAAATGGGCTCCTCTCTAGAAGATAGGGCAAAGGATCTGATGGATGCTTTTTCCGATAAAAACAATAAAGCCATTTTTGCTTCTATTGGTGGGTCTGACCAAATAAAGCTCATCAAGTATCTTGATCCAAAAGTGTTTACCGACAACCCTAAGCCATTCTTTGGCTATAGCGACAATACTCACTTGCATAATTTTTTATGGGGATTAGGGATCCCCTCTTATTACGGTGGCGGAGTTATGAACCAATTCGGAATGAACGTACAGATGTTTGATATGACGGTTAGTTCGGTAAAACGGGCACTTTTCGAAGGTGGTGAGTTTGAACTCAAGGCATCATTAAAATATAACGATATAGGCCTGGACTGGTCTAAAAAAGACAACCTAGACAAGCAGAGACCACTTGAAGAAAATGAAGGATTGTTTTGGGATGGCGAAGGTGAAGTGGATGGTATATTGTGGGGTGGTTGTGTAGAAAGCCTAATAGTCCAGGCATCAACTGGCAAATATTTGCCATCAAGTGATGACATTGACGGTACTGTGTTGATACTGGAAACGGCGGAAGACATTCCAGAGCATTGGATCGTAGAATATTTACTAACTGGATTTGGCGAAAGAGGCTGGTTTGATAGGTTTCAGGCAGTTTTAGTAGGAAGGCCAAAGGCATGGGAGTTTGATCAACAGAATTCTAAAGAGGAAAAGTCAAAATACCGCAAGCAACAAAGAGAAACTATACTGAAAGTAGTTAGGGAATATAACCCCACAATTCCAGTCGTTCAGAATCTAGATTTTGGACACACCGACCCTCAAGTTGTCATGCCGCTGGGTGGAAAAGTAAGCATTGATACGATCGCAAAGAAAGTACGCCTTGATTACTAGATCGTAGTCTCGCAATCTTTCTTAATTACAGTTATGATTTGCTCTATCGTGGTGAGCCAAGATGGAACAGGCGAAGTCAGAACCGTGAAAATGGTTCTGACTTTTTATATACCCAACGTAGAATTGAAACCGACGGGCTAGTCTAGGAAATATTCCCATCCAGGTTGCCATGACTGCGATTTACGCCAATCACTTGCAATTGCTTCTTCCCAAGTCTGATTTTTTAAAATCACATCTAAAGCAAGCTGAGGGGCTTGATGGGCGACAATTGCAATATGATCATAATTAAATCGGCTCAAGTCTGATAGAAAACTTTTCATACGGGACCCTACTTCCATATAACTTTCTCCGGATGGGTATCCCCCCTGAATATATTCTTGCTCACGATCTTTTTTGAATTGTTTTGCTGGTAGTCCGTCAAATTTCCCATAATTGCATTCCCTGAGTCTCCAGTCAATGAATAGAGGAAACTTTTTATCAAAAAATAGCTCCGTGCTTTGTAGCGCACGTTCTAGATCAGAGCTAAATACTGCATCAAAGTCTCGACTTGTTAAGTCTGGTCTTAATGCAAGGGCGCGCTTTATGCCTTCTTCAGACAATTTGCCCTGCATCCATCCAGTCGCAAGACTCTTTTCGTTATCTTCAGTAATTGAATGCACGAAATACGTAATTTTCATAATCTAATTGTACCAAAGTCTTGCTTGACAGCAGTTATAACTTGCTCTATCACGGTGAGCCAAGAGTATATATGTGACAAGAAGTCCAGTATCCATCTAAGCTACTGGACTTCTTTTAATATATAATTGGAGCATGAGAAGTTATCTTGAAAAGCACCGCCTGTTATACGGACATATCGGTGCAATAATTGCACTGATTATCGCTGTAATATATTTCGTAGTAATACCTGGCGAAGTGCTTGAAGCAAGCGGTATGCAAAAACTAGTCCTTTTATACGGACACTCTTTATGTTGGGTTTTGTTAAGTATAGCAAGCTATCTATGGGGCATGAAAAAGCACAGAAAGTTGACGGCATTTTTTGCATATTCAGCATTTATTACGTATATTATTTTTATCGGCATTTTAATGATTACTAAATCCGCATAAATTCTGTGGCCCGTAAGTTGAGCCAAGAGCGCATATTTTAGAGTGTACCCAGTGAGCATTCACGCTACTGGGTATTTTGATAACAACTAAATCATCTTAATTAGCATTCTTGTATCGAGAGTGCTAATTTACTATACTAGTAGTTATAGGAGGTATAGATATATGCAGCCACAGGAAAATACGAAAAAACCACTCGAACAATTTGGTCAGGATTTTACGCAGCTTGCGCGCGACGGCAAGCTCGATCCAGTCATCGGCCGCGACGAAGAAATTCGTCGATGTATGCAGGTGTTGTCTCGCCGGAGTAAAAATAACCCGGTACTGATCGGTGAGCCGGGTGTCGGTAAGACGGCTATTGTTGAGGGCTTGGCGCAGCGTATCGTCAAAGGTGACGTGCCGCAAAGTCTGAAAAACAAGCGCGTCGTGGGTCTTGAAATCAGTAGTCTGCTCGCTGGTGCCGGATATCGTGGACAATTTGAAGAGCGCCTACAGTCGGTTCTGAAAGAAATTGAAGAAGCTGCTGGAGAAATTATTTTATTCATTGACGAGATACACACGCTTGTTGGGGCCGGCAAGGCTGAAGGTGCCGTCGACGCTGCCAATATGCTCAAACCGATGATGGCGCGCGGTAAACTGCATTTAATCGGCGCCACAACACTAGACGAATATCGCCAGTACATTGAAAAAGATGCTGCGCTCGAGCGTCGGTTGCAGCCTGTCTATGTGGGTGAGCCCGATTTTGATAATACTGTCGCGATACTCCGTGGACTGCAAGAAAAATATGAGGTCCATCACGGTGTAAAAATCCTGGACGAAGCAATTATTGCGGCGGCACGGCTTAGTGACCGCTACATAACCGAGCGTTTTTTGCCTGACAAAGCAGTCGATCTTATCGACGAGGCGACTTCGGCGCTCAAGATGCAGCTTGATTCAAAGCCAATCGAACTTGATCGGCTAAACCGCAAAATCATGCAGCTGCAGATCGAACAAACGGCGCTCAAAAAAGATAAAAGCGACAGCGCCAAAGCGCGAAAAGCCGAAATCGAGCAAGAAATCAAAACTATTCAGGCTAAAGCTGACGAGCTAGATGCGAAATGGCAAAAAGAAAAGAATTTGATAGACAAGCTCAATGTCGAAAGTGAAAAACTCGAAGCAGCCAGAACCAAGCTCGAGATGGCCGAAAACGAGAGCGACCTTACTACCGCCAGTCGTCTTAAATACGGTGAGATTCCTGAAATCGAGCAAAATCTCACCGAGCTCAGGCGCCAAATAAATACGATACCGGCCGACCAGCGCCTGCTCCGCGATGAAGTGACGGCAGACGATATCGCCGCTGTGGTGTCGAGGTGGACGGGTATTCCGGTTGATCGGCTCAAAGAAAGCGAAACTCAAAAGCTCGCTCATCTGGAAGATGACTTGCATAAGCGTGTGATTGGCCAAAATCGCGCTGTTGAAGCGGTCGCAAATGCTATTCGCCGCTCGCGGGCTGGTATTGGCGATTATCGCCGACCGATTGGATCGTTTCTCTTTCTTGGCCCGACCGGCGTCGGTAAAACCGAGTTAGCCAAAAGTCTTGCCGTCGCGCTATTCGACGACGAGCGAGCTATCACGCGTATCGATATGAGCGAATACATGGAACGGCACGCCGTGTCGCGCCTGATAGGTTCGCCGCCAGGATACATCGGCTACGACCAAGGTGGTCAACTCACCGAAGCAGTGCGTCGTCGCCCGTACAGTATTGTGTTGCTTGATGAGATTGAAAAAGCTCACCAGGATGTATTTAATATATTGTTGCAGGTACTTGATGACGGCCGTTTGACGGATGGTCAAGGCCGAACGGTCGATTTCTCAAATACGATCATTATCATGACCAGCAATATCGGTTCGCAGTACATTCAGGAATGGGATGGTAAAAATTTCAGTAGTTTGGAAAGTCGTCTGCAGCAGGAGTTAAGCCATAATTTCCGCCCTGAATTTATAAACCGTATTGATGATATAGTCATATTTGATCGCATCGACAAAAACGACATACAGCATATTATCGAGATGCAACTCGCGGCATTTCTGGAAGAAGTCGAGAAGTCGAAAGACATTAAGCTCGAGTTTTCAGATAATGCTAAAAAAGCACTTGCGGATGAAGGGTATGATCCGGCATTTGGCGCCCGGCCGTTAAAGCGGGTTATTCAGAAACGGATACTGAACGAACTTGCTAAGAAAATTATTGACGGGTCAATACAGGCTGATTCGTTGGTAAAAGTAGATTACGCAAAAGGTTCATTCAGCTTTACAGTAAAATAGGATGGTTTGTGAGTAGTGTCGACTAGTCTCAAGCCAAAAGTCACCCTATCAAGTAGAGGGCTCCGGCATGAATAAATCAATGAACTGGCACTTTCGATTTAGGCCCCTACCCTGAGTCAGTACAACATATGAACAGTAAGCCCAGTATGCACTCAAACTACTGGGTTTGCTCTGTTTGTTGGCTATATAAAGTCCGTGACCTGTAAGCGGAGCCAAGACAAGATATTTGAGCAGAAGTCCAGTAAGTATTTATGGTGGATTTTTTGTTATACTAGAGATAATGAAAAAAGTTGCTAAGCTGGTCATGATTGATCCTGACAATAAATACCTAATCATGTTTCGCAGCGACCATCCTGCATTTGGAGCGGACCCAGATCTACCGGGTGGGACTTTGGAGGACGGAGAAACGCCAGTTGAAACAATGTTGCGTGAGGTTCGGGAGGAATCAGGGGTGATAATTGATCGAGAGGATGTTCGTGAAATATACTCGGGCACTGACTACTCGGGTCATGGTACGCACTATGCGCTTTTTGTTTCAAATGTAAAATCACGCCCTGAGATAACGATGAGCTGGGAACATTCATCGTATGTGTGGTTGGATCGTCACGCGTTTCTCGAAAAGTCAAAGAACGCTAAAGACACATTTATGCACATGGTGTACGATGTCTTGAAATAGCTAGTTTTAGTCCTTGACCTGTCACTCTTCGCTCGTTATTAGGCATTTCAGCTCAAGACCTCACCCCCTAGTACTTTGATATACTAACGACATGACAAGTAAGAGTATGATAGATATTTCTGCGATACACAAAGATGTAAAAGAGCTTCTCGGTAAAGATAAGAGCGGACACGATATAGATCACGTAGACCGTGTCCTTAAACTAGCAATGATGTTTGCGGAGAACGAAAGAGCTGATAAAGAAATCGTCACACTTGCCACTCTGCTCCACGACGTAGATGACTATAAGATTTTTGGCGAAGAGCATGCTAAAAAGCTATTGAACGCTAATACTATTCTGGATAAATACAATGTTGCAGACAAAACAAAAAGTAAGGTACTAAACATTGTTCGCTCGATGGGATACAACAAATATATTGAAGGAGTTCGTCCGGGTACGCTCGAGGGTATGATAGTGAGCGACGCGGACATGTGTGATGCCATAGGTTCGATTGGTATCTTGCGGACACACGCTTATGCGTTGTCAAAAGGAAATGTCTTTTTTGATAAGGACATCCGGCCAGAAACTGAGCTAGTTGACGCTACTGAATACAAGACTTCGAGAAAGAGCCATAGCGTCCAACATTTCTTTGATAAGCTTTTGAGAATCCCAGCAATACTAATGACAGACTCTGGCAGAAGAGAGGGAGAGAAACGTAAGATGATTATGGTCAGTTTCTTAAGAGAACTGTTTCAGGAAGAAGACTCTCAAGAGTGGCAGAAGTACCTTAATGTGTATGAAGATAAGAGTTAGTATGGGTCAGTTCACGCAAAAATATACGATTGTTCAGCTTTTTGAAGATATTGAAGAAGGCTATGTGTATCCATCTACCAGCTGGCCTCTTCATTCAACGGTCGTCGATACGTTTGCCATAAAGTGGTCGATTGATGAAATGGTGACCAAATTGACAGATGCCTTGAAGCACCATGCAACGGCAAATTCTGAGGCTGGTGATGATAGATTTTTTGGTGAAAACGGACAAGTTCAGGTTGTGCTCTTGGATCGAACGGAAAGTTTAATCAAGCTTCATTTGGACATACTCACGATACTGGAAGATGGCGGGCTTGCTCTTAATGATCCGCAATTTGCGCGCGATGGCTTTCTTCCGCATGCAACTATCCAGAAACATGCACGCCTCGACAAAGGCAACGAAATGAGATTCACGGCCCTCAGTATAATCGATATGTTTCCAAACGAAGATCCGTATATGCGTAAGGTATTGAAGACAATTAAAATTGGCTGACAATTACACAGAAGAGTCCGTGACCTATAAGCGGAGCCAAACTAGATATCCAAAAAGTTCAAGACCAGTCTTCCCTGACTGGTCTTTTTCACCTCTGTTATTTACCGTAACTCCAATAAGCATATTTGCATCACAAGCAGCTGAGTACTTGTATAGTTATCAGGAGTATAGATCACTCCTGTAAGTATGGTTCGAGACCGATACGCACGTTGCGCAGAACTTCACGGAAGACAACAATCCGGGAGGGACGCTGTACGACCGACGAGCTCGTTCCAGCAAGGTGCCTCGTGGAGTCGCTAATCGCGACAACACCACAAGAGACCGCAGTGGTACATTCTACGATCGCAATCGTGATGTCGATTTGCATGTAACGCAGTATTATGACGATAATACTCGCGTGTCATGGGATACTGACGGCAAAACCGATCGAAAACGCCATTGGACAAACCAAAATCTGAATTCTAGGGATCCGGAGGTACACGAGCCGCCGTCTGACGCCCGCAAGTAGAAAGGAGCGAAAGCCCCTAGTCTGGATATTATCTGGACTAGGGGCTTTTTCAACAGTATAATAAAAACCATGCTATGTCGTATCTAGATGACCAACTGCAACTCACGAGAGAGCAAATAATTGCCCATTGCAGAAAATGGGTCGATGCTTGGAATTATGGTGATGGTTCAATCGATCAAATATTGCTCGATAACTATATTGAAGCAACGATCGAGACAGATGTACTCACATATCCTCTCGAGACACAAAAATGGATAACTGAAGAATCCGAACCAGAGCTATGGGATATTATCATGACCGCTGATGAAGTAGATCACAACCATAGCAATCCGCAGGTGTGGGTAAAGCTTGTGAGGAAAGTTGAAGCTGTAACTACCGCAGACCAAGGTTAGAAGAGCTAGAGAAGAAGTATCTTTAAAGACATAGATACTATGATGAAAGTCATGATGTTTTTTGTCTGTCTGAGTATAAATTGACATAATATATTACTTATGCTATAATGTTTAAAATTAACTAAAACAAACAGTATGTATAGTCTAAAAGGTTCAATCTATAATTTTAAGAAAAAGCGTAGCAAGTATTACGCAGATGAGCGGTATGTTACGCAGCAACTTTTGAAGAGCCTTCCTCACCGCCAGTATGCAGTTATTTCTGATCTGCTTTTACCTAATGACGGACAATTCCGCACGTCCCAGATAGATCATTTAATTATATCTATATACGGAATATTTTGTATTGAAACCAAATCTCACAAAGGATGGATATCTGGCTCAAAGGCCCACAGGCTTTTTAAGCAAATTTTGTTCAGAAATAGCTTTCGCCTTACTCCTAACCCAGTAGAGCAAAATAATAGCCACATTAGAACTGTAAGAGGGCTAATCGGTGAGAGATTAAAGGCTCCGATTGTTAATATCGTCGTCTTTCCGTCGGCTGAGAAATTCTTTATTAACGGATATGAGGATGTTGGTTCAGTCAATGATATGATCGAGTCGGTTTTTAGGTATGGCGAAAAAGTGTATAGTTACGAAGAAGCGTCAAAGATGATAGAGGTTATTTGTCAATTTAACATCAAGAAGCCTATTGAACATGTAAAGCACGTTCAACGAGTAAGAGCAGTTCATGTTTGATGCAATTTGGTTACTTTCTACTGGTAGGAATGATGTGTATGTATTTTCCGAATGGCAGTTTTTACTACCGGTACTCCGTTAGAATTGACACAATAGTCTATGAGGTCATAATTAGGCTAGAAAAATCTAAACATAGCATAGAGGTATATCATGATTAATTTTAGGGAAGATGGTGAGTATTTGATCCTTGAATACGTCTCCGATTATCAGCTCGCGGGTTGGATTGATGTAAAATTGAGTAACAGTGATGAATATATTTCTCGTCATCATATAACATTATGAAAAGAGCCAATTTTTTTGTGGTACTCTCCATTGTTGCTATGCCTATAGTCGCATTATTTTTTTGTGCAGTATGGACTACACTCAAATAAAAGTATTGACGCATGTATAAGTGAAATTGTCGCAGTTTGTCCTTCAACTCGTTCTATCGTAGTCAGTCAGTTAATAAGTATATAATGAAAGTCATGGTTTTTGTTTTGCAGATTTTATAATATTGACAAAACATAAGAAATTTGCTATTATATGTATATAAATCCATAGAAATAAATATGATTAAGAACAGCATGTCCACCACAGAGAGTCTACGACTAGATGCACAAGAGTTATTGGCTGTTCCAACTGTAGCAGACAGGCTTGGTGATTATGCAGTCCATCTTAGCGGTGTCACGGACAGGCTTGTGCATACCGAATTAGATTCAATGGGTTTTTTGGAGCTAGAAGATGAACATACTAATCAAGTTCCTCTTGTTCTGCGCCACTTGGGCAGGCGAGCGGCAATTCACGCTAATAATTCAGGTATGAATAGTGAACAAGTTAATTCGTTAAGTTTAAAACTTGGGCCTGGAAAAACGAGTACGGCTAAGAAAAAGACCAGGCAGTATTTTTCAGACTCTCAATCACACCGTGAACTTCCTGTCTTCGAGGATGAAGATAGCCTTGCTGTGACGGGTGCGAATTTCTGGTTGCCGGAGCCGAACACAATTGTCTATGGCAGACCGTATATATCTATGAATGTCGATGCAGCTATGTCGGGTAGGCTGAGTCCAATAGTTGCTTTGCATGAGCTAACTCATGTTGTGCAAAAAGAAGGTGGTCCGATTGGTAGGGTTGAAACTTTGACGCGGGATAAGATTAGGCATGAGCTAGAAGCGTATTATGTAGCTGCACAGATAATCTTGGGAATGAAAGATGCTGGGCGACAACGAGAGTTGCTTGAACATACGCCAAGATATGAACTAGAGAAGGCATTGAAGATAGAAAATTTGCGACTGGAGTCTCAATCCAACTCGGATCCATTCGATCCGAACAATCAGGTTGTGAAGTCAATGGTGGATAACGAACTAGGAGTTACTGCGGAAGTTGGTAAGATTATTCGTAATAAAAACGCTAAGCAGTAGCCGTTCCGGCAAGAGATTGTGGGTCATCGTAGCAATGCAAGATACACGACACAAGGTTTTCTACCGCTATTTGTCGCTTCACCGCAGTTTATCTCTTCCGTCAACGGATACGGGGTGACGAGCTTGGTTGAGAAGCTCGTAAAAGGTGAGTTTTACTACTGAGACACCATGCTGATACGCAGGAGAGTGGAAAGCAAGCACGTGAAGAGCAGTGGACTGGCGGTAGAGAGATCTATTCATTGACGGAAAAAGATGACTGCACGATCTTAACGGTAGTTTTTGATGTTCCGACGGAGTTGGAAGCGGAGTTTAATCGTAGCTATCCTCGTGCGCTAGAGCAGGTCAAAGCACTGGCCGAGGAAAAACATCGATAGCATTGCTCACGTATGTGTCTCCAAGGTTTGGTATAATGAGGGTATGCAAAAGATAGCTACAAGAGTGTTTATTTACTCGTCAATCTTATTTGGGGTTTTGGGTATTTTAGTTGTACTGACAGGCTCGGGTCCGGATAAGCAAGATTCTGCGATCAGTGAAATACTCATACGGCTTTTATTCATAACAGTTTTCATCATACTGCCGTCGTTTGCTTTGAGTATTGCCGGCAAGTATTTAAAAGATAAATCATAGTTTGTATTCAGCAAAGAAATACTGAGTATCTCACTGTCTAATAGATATATCGATACTTGCTTGCTGCATCGGTACGTGTGCCGACAACCCCGAATCCGGCAGGTCCGTTCATCTCTGAAATAACGATGGTACCATCTCCATTGACTGACTCAACAACCGCTACGTGCCCTGGCATCTCAGCAATTGCGCCGGGCCGAGGGGTTGAGCCGGTCGAATATCCACGCGCCGCAGCATTTGCCACCCATTGTCCACCATTTCCAAGCATGTTTGGAAGATCAGGTCGACGTTCTTTTGCGTACCAGGTGCAATAACCACGGTAATAAGTATTGCCTGCGTTTGAAGCGTAGGTAGGTGAGCTCGGCTGAATAGGTGCGGCAGATACTGAAGGTGTCTGCGCTATGGTTGATGATTGTGATGCTGTAGTTGGCGCTACTTGCGGTACGACTCTTTCGCTATAACGATCCGGAAGAGTTTCTTCTGCCGTGGGGATGCGAACACTGTCGCCTGCGTTGATGATGTCTGGATTTACTAGGAAGTCGTTTGCGTTAAATATACGTACGTACGTTGTATTGTGTGTGTCGGCTATACTCGAAAGCGTATCGCCTACCTGGATAGTTACTTTTACAGGGGTATTGTCTTCTTTTTCGGTACTCGTAGCTTCCTTGGCGTGAGTCGTAGGTCCAAAAAAGAACACTAGCGAAAAAGCAACGGCTGTTGCCGTAAGGCTTGATTTGATTTTCATGAATTTTCTCCTTATAAACTCTATATCAATGCTAAATATAGTCGTGCGATATAGATGATTGAATATTCTTTGCGTACTGTTGCAAAAAACACAAAAATAAGCATAAGCAATAAATTAGCGTATGTCAACGAACTGGAACGCTATATATGTTGTTTGCAAGAGGTAGATGGTCGGATAGTATTAAATACAACAACTGATCGATAAGGCTTGATTCAGTGTCTGAGTTATGCGGACGCGAGGTCGAACTTATTGTTTATTCACGCGGACGTTTGCGTGATATGTATCAGTGATTGATAGGCAGATGCCCCTTATGGTATGATGGGGTGAGTAAGAATTGGTAATTGGAGAAATAGCTAATGGATGGGGGACCGTTTCGTGTGCCGCGACCGACAGACAGAAGGGTCGCGAGTAGGCCAGAGCCGACACATCGTCAGCAGGCAGAAGAGCCACGATCAGTGAATGAGACGCCAAAGACCGTACATCAAGCGGTGACGCCTCGTCATGCCATGCGCGAGGAGAGGTCGGTAAAGCGATTTGTTCTCCCTATTATTGTCGCGGTTATTCTCATTATCTTGGGTGCCGTTGGATGGTTCGCATGGTCAAAGACACAGACGGTTGCGACCGCTATCGATAGTAGTAAGTATCAGGCGGTATTTTTTACGAATGGTCAGGTGTACTTTGGTAAACTTCAGTCTTTTAATAACGAATACATGAAGCTCACTGACATTTATTATCTTCAGTCGCAGCAATCTACAGAAGAGGCAAAAGACTCAAAAAATCCTCAGCAGACTTCAAATGATCAAGGTAATGTTCAGCTAATTAAGCTTGGTGATGAGATTCATGGTCCAGAAGATGAAATGATCCTTTCAAAAGACCAGGTGCTTTTCTATGAGAATCTTAAGACTGATGGTAAAGTCGCCCAGTCGATTGAGAAATACAAGAAGCCATAGAGTATTGCTTCGTGAGACTCTAGTGAGGGTGTTAGCGAAGTGACTTTGCGTACGAAGCCCAGTCTTTATCATCGATTTTCACTTGAGACTTGATAAGGATGAGTAGATTGTTTTTTGTAAATATTACAGATTGCGGACCTTTTGTAGATGTACCAATATAGACTTTTGTGTGATCGACGTCGATTTTAGTGGTGGCGCTGAATTTTTTGGCAACTTCAGCAACTTGGCTATCCACGTTACCTTTGAAAGAGTCTGGCAATGGCTGCTGACTAACGGTGATAGTGGCAGTGCCAATCTTGTCACTATAGGCAAATACTGGATCGCTCTTGGCGGGACTAACGCGACGCCACCCGCCAAGCTCATCAATAGATTTGTTATCTGGTAGAACAGTTCCATAGTCGAGATTTTTGACAACTTCGTTTGGGTTGGTGATGTCGGCGGAGCTTCGCGTAGTGGTATGGTGATAGATGAATACCCCAGCGACTAAGCAACTTACTAGTATAAATATACTAGCACTGACAACTACTGTTCGTTTTGTGAGATTAAGGCGGCGGATTCGCGCAAATAACGCAGTTTTCGACAATGAGTCAAAACTAATCTTTATATTGATTGTTTTTGAATTTGTGGAGCTTTTAGCATGAGTGGCTGTCGCGGGGGGTACTGCGTTTTCGTATGGCGAACCGACACGCTGTTTCGGCGTGTTTTTTGATTGACCTTGTTTGTATCGATGTGGCTTTTTGAACTCCATTGCGATAAATCGGGTGGATAGGCTCTCTCTGTCCTATCTGCTTGATCCATATTCCTCGCTAAACACTCAGCGTTTAGTTACTCTTGCTATTTTAGCATAACAGAGATTAGTGGTTGCTGAAGGTGAAGTTGAGGTTGCTTGCATAGGCGTTGGCGTTGTTTGATGCATTGAGGTTAACTCTGATAACAATGCTATCTCCGGCAGCGAAGCCGCACGTCGATGGATCAGCCGACCCAGTGGCTCCTGCTTTTTGCCACGATGACTGTGAGCCTGTCGAGACGGATACGGTGGAGCCGCAAGCGGTTAATCCTGTACTACTGTTGTTGCGATAGATCTGGTATGTGACGGCAGAGTCTGAACTATTAGTGCGCCCCATGAGTGAAGTTGAGCCAGGGATGAAATCTTTAAATGTAGCAGGGAGTTGATACGTTACGAAGATGGCACGTGATTGAGTTGAAGCTTCCGGTGTGGTCCATTTGTAGAAGTTATAGGTCTCATTGCTTCCACAGATGGTTGGCTGTGCGCTACTGCCGTCATTTATATTGAGTGAGTCAGAGCATATGTCTGTTGCTATGGTTCCTATTCCGTCACCATGCATCACTGCCCCTGAGTATTCTGGGCTAATTGTGATGAAATTGTCAGGACTTGCACCACATGCTCCCCATCCTTCTGACTCGTAGCACTGCACCTTACCGAGTGTAGTGTCGTAGTACATGCTACCAAGAAGCGCATCGTGATTGGAACCAGCTGGAGCTGATGAGTTTTTATCAAGTGTGAATAGAGTTGGCGAACCGCCATTTGCACCGCCGCCTACCTGGACGTTTCCAGTAGCGCCAGTGCTGTCGCTGCCGCCTAGCTTGACACTGACGTTGTCGACATAGAATGTTTGTGCAGCTTCTGTGGTTTTACCGATTGCTATCGCATTTTGGCTGGTAATACCAGATGCTGGGGCTTGGAATGAGCAGCTAACCTTTTTCCATTCACTTGTCGACAAAGTGACGTCGATAACACAGTTCTCGGTAGGGGTCACTCCATCAGCTGCATAGATGATACCAAATCCGTTACCAGGGCCACTTTCTAGGCGTAGTGACATTGATACGGTGTATGTTTTTCCAGGTATAAGCGCGGACTTTAGGGTGTTTGTGGCACCTGAAATCTCGCCCGTAGCGACAACCTTAGTCGAGGCTTGACCAGACGCGATGTAGTTTCCAGCTGTAGTATGACGAGTGACGGTGGCAGCACCTGATACGTCCCATGTATTTGCCGGGAAGGTTGTTGATGTTGCTCCAGCTGTTTCTGCTCCTGGGTTGCTCGCAAGTTCATTGACATCACTATTAACAGAGAAGAGCGATGTCGTGTTTGAGCCTTGCACGTCAAGAAGAGGGCCGCTAACAGGATTGGTGTTATTGTCGCGAATAGTTAAACCGTCGTTTCCTGAACCGCCTCCAAGTACAATATCGGCACTGCCTGCATTTTGCGGGGTGTTATCGTAGGTGTTTTGAAGGCTTGTCGAGTTGGATCCCCCTGCTACAGTCCAATCAGATCCATTCCAAATCATTGTGGCAGTAGTATTTTGACGTAGGGTGACGTTTTGCTCCACGCCGATACCAGCACCAGCGTTTGCTCGTAGAGTAAATTCTTTTGAGCTGTTTGCTGCCGTGACATAGATGATACGGCCAGCGGTAGTGATAGCTGGGTCAGGGAGGGTTGCGACTTGGCCAGCCGCCGTGAATCCCGCAATGAGTACTGACGAACTATTGACGCTTGTACTCGTAAACGTACAGCTGCTAGAAACTAAAGCACTACCGGTATAGCAGTTCGTATCGTTTGTTGTTGTTTGGAAGGTTGGCGTATTGATGACGACAAGCCCGGTTGCACCTGAGCCACTTCCGGAACCGCCACTCAGTGTAAGATTGCCGCCGTTGGCATTGCCGTTGGTGGCTGAACCGGCCTGTACAGTAAGTGCACCACCTTGCGTATTACTACCAGTACTGCTCGTCCCCTGGATTGTGAATCCATTAGCGGTTGTGGCATTTCCACTTCCATCGGCATTGCCAACGTAGAGCGTATTTGAATCTCCTGCAAATGTTGCGCGTCGCGTGCCATTTGTCGTGATGGATGTTTCGTCTTTTGACTGAATATTCGTCGAGCCGCCTGTCGCGCCGGGGCCGCTACCGATAGTGATGTTTGTTGTGCCGCCTGCTGCATTGTTGTTGCCGATATTGATCGTCTGAGTGCCGCTCGTGAGATTTGTACTACCAATCTGGACTGCGTCGGTGTCGCTTGCGCCGATGTAGACGCTACCATTTTTGCCTGTTCCAGTACCGACACCACCGGTGATTGCAACACTTCCACCCTCTCCATTATCACCGCCTGCGCTTCCTCCCTGTAGGAAGAGTCCGCCACCTTGACTGCCTGAGCCACTTCCCCCATAGCCGGCAAACAGGGTGAGGTTATTGCCAGTGGTATTTTCGGGTGCCCCACCGACGTAGATGGCGCGGTTTCCACCACTGCCAAACTCGATATCACCGGAGTTTGTAACGCTGAAGACGTTATTTCCTGCATTTTGGAGTTGGATTAGGTTGCCGGTGCCTGTTTTGTTGATGTGGATACTGCTTGTATTTGTGCTTGCATCTGTTTGTACTCCTTGGGCAAGCTGGATGAAGTTGTCTGCAGTTTTGCCATTTACTGCGCCGGCGTTTATGGCGTAAGGAGTAGCGGTAATGCGCTTCATCGGAAGCATTTCACCATCGGCTCCACAAGGTGTAGAGCCGAATGTTGTACAGGTAGCGCTATTTCCAGCGACATTCATCGATAGGAATAGCGCATCTTGATCCCAGTCGACACTCGTTCCGAATGGAGTAACCGAGCCAAGGTTAACAGAGAAGTAGCCGTTTCTGACTTCTACGCCATTTGCTCCACCGTTGTTGACATGGCTTTCTGTCCATTTCAATGAGCCGCCAGGATTGCCCACGGTTGTTCCTGTGCCGTCCTGGTAGATCTTGAACTGGATGTTGTAGTGGCCATCGGCAACGACAGCGCCCGCAGAGGTCTGGAGTCGCCCCTGGAAATTGATAGTTTTGTTTGTACTAGGCACCGCGCGCGCGATAGATGTAAGAAAAAGCGTTGTAGATAATGCTACTAACAACAAAACTACCACTACTAGTCGTAGTGGACGAACAGTTTTAACACTATCAGGAAGGTAGCACCACATATTCATGTTTTATTTCTACATCTGTTAGATGCGAGCAATATGTTTATTTCACTTAGACGTGTGGTGCCATCAAAAAGCTTGGAATTATTGTAGCATAAGCGGCACCTTGTGACAACGTTTTTCAAGGTGTTAAATGGTGTTTTTTTGAGTTATGTAAATGAGCTTTGAAATAAGTCTTATTGTTGACAAAAAAGTCATGGTGGTTATGGTATAATAATCCCAAGCGTACGACAGAGCGCATGGAGTCTAAACAAACAAGTGAAATTACCGAGAATTATCGTTTCCATTGCCGTTATCATCGGTGTTGCTTCAGCTGTCTCTCTTCCAGCTCTTGCGGCGAGCTATGGCGGCGGTAGCGTGCAGGGCTATGCGTCAGATACACCACTCGACACTGGGACGATTGTCCAGATGGCAGGCAAAGATTCTGATCGTGTAAAAATTGCTACCCAGTCAGAGCTCCAGAATATGTTTGGTGTGACAGTTGACCGAAATCAGCTATCATTGACGCTTAGCAATGGCGGGCTAGAGAATGAAGCATTCGTAGCCGTCTCGGGTACGTACAACGTTCTGGTGAGCACTCAAGGTGGGCCGATAGCGACAGGTGACTATGTGACGCTGTCGTCTGTGAACGGCGTAGCTATGAAAGCGGGTACCGAGGAGAAAACTGTGTTTGGCCGTGCCGCTGGCTCCTTTGATGGCAAGGGCGTAACACTTGGAACAACGACGCTCAAAGATACGGAAGGTAAGACTAATCAGACGGTTACGCTTGGGCAGGTTGCCGTGACGATTGACATCAAACGTAACCCTAATGAGAAGAGCACTAAAGTCCAAGTTCCTGAAATTCTCGAACGAATTGGACAGGCGATTGCTGAGAAAGAAGTGAGCCCTATTCGTATTTATTTGAGTATGGCAATTACAGCGGTTAGTCTTATTGCGGCGATTGCCGTATTGTATTCCGGGGTGCGCAGTGGTGTGATTTCGATTGGCCGCAACCCAATGACGAAGAAGTCAATTTTTCGGGCACTACTCGAGATTATCTTGACGAGTATATTGATTTTAATTATTGGCCTATTTGCGGTATATTTACTACTGAAGCTATGATGCTAGAGATTAAGGTGGGTTAACGAATATGGGATTATTTCAAAAAAAGCAGCATTCGCACAAAGAATCAGTGGTTGACGAGACAACTGATGGTGTGCAGCGCTTTTTTGATGGGTATTTTCAGGATCTCCGCAAACGAGGACAGTCTCATTTTGAAAAAGTAATCGATGACAACGCCGCAACTTTTAAGCAAGATCTAAACGCGACTATCGCAAAAGCGAGCGCCGAACTTAAGGACCACATTGCCGAACAGCTCGATAAGCAGATTGCCGAAAATAGCAAAGTCTTAAAAGACGCACAGGACATGGCGCTTCGTTCAATGAGTCACAGTGCCGCAGAGCTTGAAGAGCAGCACAAGCAACTGAGCGCATCTCTATACGACCAGTTTGCGCAAAATAGCAAAGCAATGAAAGAAACTCAAGACACAGCACTTCATCTTGTTATGGAAAGTGCACATGCTCTTCAGGAACGGCATCATGAACTTGGGCAGACCTTGCAGAAAAATGTGGCTAGTCAGGATGCGATGCTTTCGACGGTATTTGAAGAAAATAGCGCTCGCATTTCTGCAATGAAAGAGGCTCACGAGTCGGCTTTGAAGCTTGTGACAGAGAGTGCGGAAGCACTACAGAAGCAGCACGAACAGCTAAGTGTGACGCTGCAAAAGAATGTAGCGGACCAAGAGACTATGCTCGTTGAGGCATTTGAGGGGAATATGGCGCAGGTCATAGAGCACTACCTACTAGGCGCTTTGGGTGATCAGTACGACATGAAGGCTCAGCTTCCGTCAATTATCCAACAAATGGAAGCGAACAAGCAAGAAATCATGGATGATATGAAATTATGAGCGACTCGCAAACTAAGATGTATGCAAGCTTTTCACTTCCAGCGACTATCGTGACAAAGGTTGATGTGTCGCGTCTTGTCCGTGAACTTGAAAGAGTTGATAACGAGCTGACAACAATGGCCGTCCGGGCAAAGACAGGTGCATCAGTAGCGGATTCGCCAGTTTTCTCTGATCAGTTGGCTGCGTTTTTAGATTGCAACGACATCAGTCTCGGCACTAGCGCACAGAGAAGTGAACTAATCAAGCAACTACGTCTTTTAAAAGATAGTCTCCCGGTTATCCACATGACGTTTGCTGTTCCGGCGGATCGTGAAAGTTTAGGCCAGCTTGCTCAGTGGTTGCGCACCACTATACATCCGCAAGTAGTTATTGCGGCGGGGCTTCAGCCAGCCTTGGTCGCTGGAGTGTATATGCGAACCCCAAATAAAGTACATGACTTAAGTTTGAGGGCGCAACTCGATAGCCAGCATGACCTACTTGTAAAAGAATTGGAGTCGCTTCGTGGCCATAAATAAGATATTCCAAAAACTGGTTGATGCAGGAAATCCAGTCGGTGAAGTGATTGGTATTGACTCGTTCATGGTGAGTATAAAAGGGCTGCAACCTACAAATGTTCACGCTACAGTACGATTCGACGATGGTACTCGTGGCTATGTACACGAAGTATTTGAAGATCATGTTGTAGTAATGAAACTAGATCCAACACCTCTTCATATTGGCGCGGTATGTGTGATTGAGTCACGTGACATCATGACGCCTGTGGGAAAAAACTTTATTGGCCGTGTAGTGAATGTATTTGGTGAACCTATCGACGGCAAAGGCGAGATTGTTGCTGATCAGGAATGGGATGTTTTTCATAATGCGCCAGCCCTGTATGAGCGTGAACTATTAGATACACCCGTAGAGACAGGTGTGACAATTCTCGACCTTGAGTACTCGCTCGCGCGTGGTCAGCGTATGGCAATGCTCGGAGATAGCAAAGTAGGTAAGACTGCATTGGCTGCGCAAGTTGCGATCAATCAAAAGAATACCGATGTTACTGTTATCTATGTACTTATCGCTAAGCGTCAGCGTGACGTGGCTGAGCTTGTGAATAATCTTGAAAAGAATGATGCCCTCAAAAAAGCTATCGTTGTAGTAAGTAACTCGTTTGAGTCGTTAATTCTTACCTATTTAGTGCCATATGTTGGTGCGGCGCATGGTGAGTATTTTTGGCATAAGTGCAATATGGATACATTGGTTATCTACGATGATCTCACGGCGCACGCTCAGGCATATCGAGAGATTTCGCTTATCGCCGGAGTGTCGCCGGGGCGCGACTCATATCCTGGTGATATGTTCTACACACACTCTAGTCTCCTTGAGCGTGGCGGTAAAACCGAATCAAATCATGCCAGCCAGACGCTTATCCCAATCGTGTATGCACCAGGTGGTGACATCACTGCGTATCTTCCGACAAACATCATGTCGATCACAGACGGTCAGTGGATTCTCGATGGGCAGATCTTTAAAGATACAATGCGCCCTGCTGTTAGCACCGCTCTTTCCGTGACGCGTGTTGGTGGTGTCGGTCAAAACAAACGTCAAAAGGGCTATGCCGATAAACTTAACCTTACGCTTGCAGGGTATCGTACTGCTGAAGAGTATGCTCACTTTGGTACCGAATTGAGTCCAGCGGCGCAAGCCGACTACGATAAAGGTAAAGTGCTCTTCAAGCTTATGAACCAAGCAGTTGGTGAGATCTTTAGTTTTGCTGAGCAGCAATTTATCATGGGTATCGTACTCGATAGTTCACCAGAGGAGGTTATCGATATTCCGAAGCTCAAAGTGAAAGTGCGCGACTATGCAGCGAAGTTCAAAGAAGACAAGGATATGAACGGTAATTTTGATGAGTTATGTGCAGCGTTGAAGGCTGAGGTTATGAGTATTGATCCGGTTAAAAAAGCTGCAATTGAAAAGCAAGCAAAAGCCGAAATCGAAAAGAAACGCCAAGCCGACGAGGCTGCTGCAGCTGTCGAAGCTGAAAAAGCTAGTAGCGAGGAGTCGAAGGCATGAGGCGTCCACTCGAAATCAAAGCAGAAGAGGCATCAGTACGATCGGTCGTAAGTCTTACCTCTGCGCTTGAGACGCTAAGCAGCATGCAAATCGCAAAAACTAAAAATAAAGTACTCATTAGTAACCAGTTTTTTGATGAAGTTTGGGGTATTTATAAACAGATTCGTGTTGATGTACTCTTCAACTTTGGACGTCAGGTTGATGAAAAGCTAGTCAACAAAGAGCTCCTTATTCTCATCACTGCGAAGGGTGGATTGAGTGGTGATATCGATCAACGCTTGATTCGAAAGTTTCTTGAACGATATGACGAGACAAAAAATGAAGTTCTCGTTATCGGTTATCATGGTGCACTAAAACTCAAACAATCACATGTCGACTATGAATACTACTTTGATTTGCCTGAGGGGGATTATATCAATGTTGATCCACTTATGGATATCATAAGAAAATACGCCCAGAGTCGAATCTTCTACCAGAACTATATTTCGCTTAGCCAGCAGGAGATTAAAGACGTTGATCTCAGTGAAGCGGTGTCTAGTAAAGGTCGCGTAGCCGACATGGATACGGTAGGTGACAACTTGGTGAGTGAAAAGAACTATATCTTCGAACCGAACTCTTATGCGGTTGCAGCATATTTGGAAAACTCTATTTTGCGCTTAACGATCTCGCAGTTTATCTACGACAGTCGCTTAGCTCAAGTAGCAAGTCGATTTAAAGCTATGTCGGCCGCCAAAGAGCGTTCGATCGACACAGCCACTCAATTGCATACAGAATACAATCGCTCCAAGCGAAGCCAAGTTGATACACGACTCAAAGAGTCACTAGCGGGACTTAAGAAAATACGGGCAGAGGGGGCAGCATGAAAGAGCAAACAGTATACAAAAAAGGAGTTATACGTAGCCTCAAAGGTCTTGTGATTAAGGTGCAGTTTGATGAAGATATGCCAGATCTCAACGAGATGCTATACGTCGATAACGAAAAAAAATCACCACTGCTTGTCAGTAGTCTTGCGCATGGCGATACGGCTATCTGTCTTAATATCGGTGGGGATTATAGTATTCAAAAAGGCGAAGGTGTTTCGAGGAGTGGTCATAGCTTGGAGATTCCAGTTGGCGACGAAATGATTGGCCGTGTCTGGGATGCTATGGGTCGGCCTATTGACGGAAAACCGCAGCTTGACGAGTCGGTACTTGAGAAGATGCCAAAACGAGCGATCTTTGCTCCTTCGTTCCAGGAAACGAGTCTTGCGAATCGTCCTGACGATGTGTTGGAGACAGGGCTAAAAGTGCTTGATTTCTTCACCCCATTCGTAAAGGGACGTAAAATTGGTATTGTCGGTGGTGCTGGTGTCGGTAAAACGGTGCTGACGATGGAGATTATTAACAATGTGGCTGAAGGTTCTGGCGCGATCAGTATGTTTGCCGGTATTGGTGAGCGTATTCGTGAGGGGCATGAACTGTATAAGACGCTTGAAGACAACGATCTACTCAAGACGACGGCAATGTTCTTCGGGCAGATGAATGAAAACCCTGTTCAGCGTAGCCTTATCGGTTTAAGTGCAATTACACTTGCAGAATATTTCCGTGATGATCAGAAAAAGGACGTCCTCCTCTTTGCAGACAATATGTATCGCTATATTCAGGCTCGAAACGAAGTCTCGACGATTATCGACCAGACGCCTGCTGAAGGCGGCTACCAGCCTACTGTCTTTAGTGACGTAAAGACGTTTCAAGATCGTCTATCGAGCAACGAGAACGGTTCAATTACTGCACTACAGACTATTTACGTGCCAGCGGATGACCTATCTGATCCAGCAGTGCAAATGATCCAACATGAGCTTGATTCTACGATCGTTTTGAGTCGTGCAGTCGCAGCACAGGGTATCCGCCCAGCAGTGGATATTTTGGCATCTAAATCGAGTCTACTGACACCAGAAGTTGTCGGAGAGCGACATTATGATCTTGCGACACGAGCAACGGCAATCTTGCAGAAGTACGAATCTCTAAAGGGTATCATTGCTATCATCGGTGAGTCTGAACTCTCGACCGAAGACCGTGATGACTACAATAAAGCAAAACAGTTAATTGAGTTTTTCAAGCAGCGATTTAACGTGATGGAGAAAGTAACTGGCGTACCAGGTGAGCACATGACCCGAGATAAGACACTTGATGGAGTCGAAGAGATTATCGGTAAATCCGACATAACGGATATTGTCGTTGAGGAGCCTTCTACCGAGAAGTCCGAATCAGATGAGTCAGTAGCGCGTGAACACTCGGATACTACCGAGGAGAAGGTATAGTGGCCGACGAAACTCCCACTGCGCCAGCTGATTCTAGTCAGACGGTACCGCAATCAGGTGGCAAGCCAACGATGGCCGTTAAGGTGTATGCGCCATTTCAAGTCTACTTTGAGGGTGACGCGTATAGCGTGAGCGCGGTTAATGAGACGGGTCCTTTTGATATCTTGCCTCGTCATCATAATTTTCTTTGTATGTTAGTGCCGTGTAGTCTTGTCGTGAAGCCAGTAGATGGTAGTCAAAAAACCATCAAGATTCATCGTGCACTCATGCACGTAAAAGCGGATCGCGTCGTCGTGTTTGTCGACGTCTAGAGTTACTTAGTAGTAAGTTTATCCAGCGATAAAGTAGTCGAATGCAAATGCTTGATTTGCCGGTGCAGGGCTACTCGCACAGATACTAAAGCCGCTTGTGTTTCGATCGACATAATATTCTGTTTTTCCAGCGCCAGGACCTATAGGGCTAATAATAACTCGTGGCTGTGCTGTGAAAGCTTGGGCGAAGTTAATTCGTACGAAACAACCTACGGCCGTATTGTTGCCTGTGTTGATGCTGACTGTGCCGGCTGTGTCAGAGCCACTAATCGATGCTGTTCCACCACTTCCAAGTGCGGCGCCAATAGCACCGCGGCCAGGTGTAGGGCCGGTAAAGCTGATATGATTTGGAACCTGCAAGACGGCATTGCCGCTGAGTACGAGCCGGGAGGCAGTGATCTGCGAAGCGGTGATTGCTCCACTAAAAGTAGACGTACCAGAAACACTTAAATCACGTAAAGTTGTCGATCCTTGCACGGCCGCGTTTGTGGCTACTTGTAAGTTATTGATTTGGGTTGACCCAAGGTTGGTGTTGCCGGAGATAGTGAGGCTCGGTCCCTGGATACTGCCGCCACTTTGGAAGTTACCTGCAACGTTAAGATTTCCCCGCATCAATGTCTGTCCTGCGATGATCGTGTTGCCTTGGATGTTGAGTGTTTGTGACGCTGCACCGACAGTTGCATCGGTATTTGCGAGTTGTTTTAGTGCTTCTTCGGTGAGGCTTTGATTTGCTATATTTGGTTCAGGTGCAGTCTTCTGGCTATTGAGGTAGTTTACGGCAGTGATGGCTCCTGCGATGACGACTAGCAAAACAAACAATAGAAGATAGACATTTATTTTCTTGAAGAATCTCTTTATAGGAGATACTTTTTTCTCGGCTGGAGTGCTAGAGTTCGCGGTTGAAGCTGCTTTTTGTTCTGCTTGCTCCTGCTCGAGATCATCGGGCGTGCGACTGAGAGCATCGGCTGGCGCTTGCTGCTCTTCTTCTGGTGATTGGCCCTCTGCGGCCGGGGTATTTTTTTTGTCAGGTTCCATAGTAGTTGTATTTTTTGGTTATGCTTATGTATAGCTTACTATACTTGTCGATGGGGCGCTAGTTGTATTTTTATCTGTCGTAAGAGATAATATCTAGTATAAGGCTTATGCAAAAACGGAGACTGGGGAGCTACTTAAAATTGATGGTGCTAATGGGCGCAATTGTTTGTGGTGGCGCGGGAACGGCATTTGCAGAGACGTCCAACTCCTCAAACTACCAGGTTACCGAATCTCAGTTTAGCTCAGGCTCGACGCTGAAGAGTTGTTCTGGGCAGTACTGTGCGCAAGCTTCGATAGGAGATATGGCGGGTGGAAGAAGTAAAAGTGCGAGCAATTCAGCGGCATTTGGTCCTGTAGTTGACGGCGAGCCACTTCTTGAAGTAATCGTTGGCGCTGGTGAGTCAAACCTGGGTGTACTGAGTACCGAGAAGACCTCGACAAAGACGATGACTGTGCAGGTCCGCAATTACCTGAGCGACGGCTACATGCTACAGATAGTTGGCGATCCGCCAAAATATGACGGCCATACCCTCAAAACACCAAAAACACCGACCGCTGCGACACCAGGTGTGGAGCAATTTGCCATCAATGCCGCGCCAAATACGGCACCGCAGGTTGGTCTGGGGCCTATCCAAATACCATCGAGTCAGACAAGCTTCGGTGTTATCGAAGAAGCTTACCGTACTCCAAATCTATTTAAGTACGTGAGTGGTGACGTCGTGGCTCGCAGTCTTAGCGAATCTGGGCAGACTAATTACACTATTAGCATGATCGTCAATGTCTCAAGCTCGACACCAGCGGGTCATTATACAGGCGATTTTTCTGCAGTTGTTATACCGATTTTCTAGGTTAGGTGTGGATAAGTCTTAAAATTTCGTGAAATGTTGTGAAATCTATTGCGCTTGCTATGCTGCTAATGGTAAAATGCGCCTGTACCCCTTGAAAAAGGACCAAAAAATATAAACATATAATTCAACAGGAGATATACAAAATATGTATACACTCAAATCAATCGCTCAGCGGAGCGTGACGCTTGGAGCGGCCGTTGCTATTTTTGCAGCAGCAGTAGTTCCAGCGGTGCCGGTTTTCGCGGATTCATTAAATCCGCTTACCGAACGCTCCCTACTGCTTAGTAGTTCGGCTCCAGGCTTTATGGATACGGACGGATCGGGCAATTCAACCGCTAGTCCAAGTGCTGATGCCACGGGAACGTATGCGCCAGCTGGCTCTGGTCCTAATGGCATGAAGACTGGCGAGACCTTCAGCTTTAAGGTGAGTTCCGATAGTACAGCACCAAATGACCCAGTTAAGGCTATAACCTTCCAGTACTGCACAAAAGCTGCTGGCTTGTGTCAAGCGCCTGGTAACAATGACGGTGATGCTAGGACTCCAACCCCAGATGACCGTAAGACAAACGCAGAGAACATTGCTGCAGGCGTCAAAAAGAGTGACCTTGACGTCAACTACACAAGTCCTCAAGCAGGTACGGACTTCGTAGTTTTGGTGAATGGTGTTGATCAATCAACAGGCTGGGCGATGAATGCAACTAACGTTGAAGATGCTGCCTACTCTGATCCTAGCACCAACAGTGCTCTGACGGGTAAGAGGAACTATATCACTTTAACACACGTAAGTGGTGTGACCCCGGCATTTAACCAAGAGGTTAAGGTGATTTTCAAGGCAACAGAGACGAATCACATCACTAATCCAGGTGAAGGTTCATTCTTCGTCAAGATCAATACGTATAAAAGTGACTCAGCAGTGACTGCTGCTAATATCATCGATGGTGGTGTTACGGTCGCTAACGTAATGACTGATTCAATCCACATTACGACTAAAGTTCTTGAGACGATGTCATTCTCAGTAGGTACACGGAATCGTGATACTAAGGTTGTCAATTGTCCAGTTGCTCCGGAAAATCCTGACTGCGAAGGAACAAGTGTTACTCACGGTACCTGCGACCCTATCCTTCAGGTTAACAACAACCGTCTAGACCTTGGTAACCCAAGTGCAGAGAACTCACTTGATACACGTCAAGCTTACGATGTGAATTCGTACTGGCGTCTATCATCTAACTCATCTGGTGGTGCAACTGTGTACTATTCAGGTAATACACTTGCAAATACCGTAGGTGACGAGATTCGTGAAATGGGACCAACTAAGACAGTAAACCAGGTTGGTACCGAGCAGTTTGGCCTTGCGTTTGTCAATGCTGGTTCAAATACTGGTGCAGATCTTATAGATCCAGCCCTTAAGGCTCGTCAGGATAGCAATCTTGATGCAGATGCTGGCTATAAGCCTGTTAGTGCTTTTCCATTCACTACATTAATTACTGATCCTGCTGATACTCCAATTCAAACAGCTAGTGATGAATACAATGAAGGTGAAGGAAGCCTCGCGAGTGGTGATACTGCAGGTACAGCAAAGTTTGCTTTCCAGAAATCAAGCTCAACAGTTCCTGTGCCGATTGCTCAGCAAAATAAGCAAGTCATTAGTTGTGCAACAGCGAAGATGCGTTATGTAGCAAATATCGCTGCAGACACTCCAGCTGGTGTATACACAACCAAGATTAACTATCTTGCAGCTCCTCAGTACTAAGCTAGCTTTATACTGAATGTCGCATAATATGTGACAACTAAAATAACCGGTCTCAGTGGCCGGTTATTTTATGCCTCAATGCATATCAGTAGTGCACTTCATCTGCTACAATAACAGCTATGCAGCATAAGTTGTTTCGGTATCATGCCCATAGTTTCAATTGGCACCATATATTGCGGTCAGAGCCATTGCTTTCTTTGCTTCTTGCGGTCTTTATTTTTGCTGTACCGGCGTCTGCTGCTATGCGGTTTCAAGAGCGAGGTCTATATATGAACAGTACTGCTCCGGGTGAGACAACGTCATATACTGTGTCATTTCGATACATGAGCCCACTAACGGTTGGCTCAGTGGATTTATTGTTTTGTAATGACCCAATACCGTACCATGACTGCGAAACACCTGCGGGTCTGGATGTTTCAAATGCAACGCTTACTAGCCAGACTGGTGAAGTTGGATACTCGATCTTATCTAAATCCACCAACCATATTGTCCTGACCCGACCTCCAGGAATGGTCGGCGTAAGTGGGTCATCGTATACGTTTGAGGGTGTAGTAAACCCTACGGATACTAGTAAGTCATTTTCAATTCGTCTCAGGAGTCACTCGACAACCAATGCTACTGGGCCACAGATTGATTTTGGCTCGGTGAAGGGTCAGGTAACTGACGGGATCGCTATTGCAACTCAAGTGCCTCCTATGTTGATATTTTGCGTAGCGGAAGAAGTAGCCGATAACTGTGCTGAGACCAATGAGAATAATTATACAGATATGGGGCAGTTGAGTCCGCAGTCAACACTCCTTGCTCAGTCACAAATGTCTGTTGGTACAAATGCTAGTGGCGGTTTCGCAATTACAGCAAACGGCATACCGATGAGTGCTGGTACGAGTGTGATCGACTCGCCAGCTGTGCCGACGGAAAGTAGGCTAGGAAGTAATCAATTTGGGTTAAACCTGGTTGCAAATACCGCACCTGCAGTAGGTAAGGACCCAGAGGGTACTTGGGCAAATGCAGTAACTACGCCTGAATATGGTATTGCGAACAAGTATAAGTACGTATCTGGGGATGTTGTAGCGTATTCACCGAATGTTAGCCTGATGAAGAAGTTCACGATAAGTTACATAGTAAACTCACACAAAGATCTGCGAGCTGGTGTATATAGTACAACGATTACGTACATAGCAAGCGGTCGCTTTTAGTGGTACAATACAGCTTATACTTAAAAAGTAAAATAACGTGAGGGAAACATAAAATAATGAAACGCTTTAATAGCTTTTTTATAGCCGCTATAGCCTTAGCTGTGACTGCTGCATTTGTTGCACCGGCATTTCCAGTTGCAGCACAATCATCAGCGTCGCTGAGCATTGTACCGAAAAGGAATTATACAATCGAAGCAGGTAAGTCTGCGAAAGATAAATTAACAATTCGTAACCTCGACAACAGTAAGCCGCTCGACTTAACTCTTCGTGTTGTTGATTTTACGTACACTGACGATGGCGGCACTCCAAAACTACTGCTTGCCGAAGATGAACCCCAGACTACATGGTCTCTTAAGCCTTTTATAAAAATACCCAAGACTGTAAATATTCCAGCTAAGTCTAGCAAAACTATCGATATGAATATTGATATACCTGCTGGCCATGGTGCTGGTAGTTACTATAGTGCAATTGTCTATTCATCGGGCTCACCAGACGGCGGCAACGTTGGTCTCAACGCGTCCGGGGTCACATTAGCATTTGTCTCAATTCCTGGTAAAGTAAACGAAGATCTTAAGCTTGAGAAGTTTGGCGCCTACTCATCATCCGCAAAAGATAAAAAATCAGCGTATACTTCCTTCACTATGGACGAACCACGTAATATGGCGTATACATTAAAAAACAATGGTAATGTGACAGAAGCACCGGTCGGATCCATCACTGTAAAAGATATCTTTGGACGAGAGAGGGTTATCTCTAACGTAAACCCTAATAAGTCACTGGCTCTTATAGGACAGACACGAACCTACACGGCATGTATTGAGCTAAAGGCGCAAGAAGTCGATTTTAATGGAACAAAATCTGAATCAAAGGATTGTGTCTCCCCAGGCTTATGGCCTGGCTACTATACAGCCACACTTAACCTCTTTTATGGACAAAACGGCAATAACACTAAAGAGATTAATGGAGTTGCTTCGTTCTGGTATATGCCTCTATGGTTTATTAGCGTCCTTATCGTCCTTGTCACAGCCATCGCGTTTGGTATATGGATGATTGTTCGAAAAGTGCGAAACCGCACACCACAAGGTGCTCGACCTAAAAAGTTGTCACGCAAAAAATAATAACATCGATCCCTTTTATAACAGGCCTTAGCACGCTACAATAAGCACAAGCATGGTACATAAGATTCGTTTTAGCGCACAGTGGATACTACCGATTACGATCGGTATGTGTCTACTGGCGCTCTTTGTTTTTGTGCGGCCTGCGTCGGCAATCAACAAAATCCCCGAACCAAACCCTAAGCCAGGGTCGTACGGACTTGAAGCTACGAAAACACAGGCGCCACCTACGCAAGGAGCAACAATTACGACACCTGGAAATGGGTCATCCTCCGCATCGTCACCGATCACGGTCAATGGTATATGTCCAAATGGGCTGTTGGTGCAGATATATAACAATGGCGTGATGGTCGGCTCCGTTATGTGTGCAAATGGGAGCTTTAGTCTGCAGGTGAGTTTATTTGCCGGAGTAAACGAGCTAAGCGCGATCGTATATGACGAGCTAGATCAGCCCGGTCCTACTTCAAATATCGTCACGGTAAATTATACCGATACAAGGTTCACGGCATTTGGTGCGCTTATTACGCTTACAAGCTCATATGGTCGTCGCTCTGCCCCGGCAAGTAGTCAGCTTAGCTGGCCATTGCAGTTATCTGGTGGCACTGGACCGTACGCATTTAGTATAGATTGGGGTGACGGTACGCCGACGGAGCTGAAGAGCCAGGCGCTTAGCGGTGTAGTGACGATTGCACATACCTATAAAAAGGCTGGTATATACCAGGTAAATATAAAAGTGACTGACGTAAACGGTGTAAGTGCATTCCTGCAGGTCATCGCTCTGGCGAGTGGAAAAGTAGATAGTACTGCTGCTGGATCTACAGATACGAAAAAAGAGACAGGCGCGACAACAAAGATATTATGGGTGCCAGCGCTTGTAGCTCTAGTGTTACTACTACCAGCGTACTGGCTAGGCAGGCGTAGTCAGCTCGTCTCACTTCGTAACAAGATGCTAAAAGAGCATGAAAACTACAAAGCTAGCTAGTAGATACCGCTTATTGTAAAAAAGTATTGACAAGCATAAGTAGTGTTGTGGTACACTGAGTCCAAAATAGGGTGTTGAGGAAATAAAAAGGGAGAGATTAGAATGAATTCTATTAAATTACTAGATCGTCGTGTTGGCTATTTTGCTATGGCTATGGCACTGCTACTTGCATTTACATTACCGACATTTGTTGGTGCTGCACAGGTGACAGAACGATCGGTCGCACTGAGCAGCTCATCGAAGAGTGCAAAAAACGTAACATATAAAGTCAAGTTTACTGCAGCTGCAGCTGCTACATCATTTGTATTAGATTTTTGTAGCAATAGTCCTGCTATAGGCCAAATATGTGACGCTCCAGTTGGATTCAAGTCTGACACGGCGGAGACTGATGATAGCGGGTACGCGATTCTTGCTCAAACAGCAACTAAACTGGTTATTACTAAGTCTATAGCAGCAAATGACGTTATAGACGTCGAGTTAACGGGTATTGATAATCCGACTGCCGCCGGACCACTGTATGCGCGTATTGTCACATATTCGAACAATACTAGCGCACAGGCATACGCATCTACCGTTCTTGGACCTGATGTTGTTGATCAAGGCGGCGTAGCTATGTCAATCACTGAGACAGTTGGTGTGTCTGGTGCGGTACTTGAGAGTATGGTTTTCTGCGTAGCAAGCAAAACCATTACGGCGAATTGTGGAGATGCCGCTGCCAATCCACCAGTGCTAAAGCTTGGTGAGCCTGTTAGTGAGGGCAGTGATACGCTTGCATTGAATGCAAGTACAGTTAGTACGGGTAATATATTTACTCAAATCTCTACGAATGCAGTAAACGGTGCAGTTGTTAGTCTAAAGAGCAATACGCCATGTGGCGGTATGAATCGAGTAGGTTTGACTACCTGTGATATCGCTCCAGCACTACAAACAGGTGTTGCTCTTGGACAAGCTAAGTTTGGTGTTACAGCAACAGCACTAGCCGATACCGGTACAAGCCCGATTGGAAATCTCCGAATATTCCCAGGTTCCGGATATAGTGATTCTGCGTACGCACTAAACTTCGCACAAGATAATCAGACTGGAGTAACGAGTACTTTTGGCGATCCTTTCCTTGATACGGAAAATGCACCAGTGAACGGTAAGAATATGCAGCTTACATTTGGCGCAAGTGTGAATCAAAATACACCAGCGGGTCTTTATTCAACTGACCTTCGACTTATTGCAACTGGTAAATTCTAATTCTATCTTGGTTGAACTATGAAGAATAATTATTCAGACCGAGAAAATATCATATCAGTTAAGCGATACTTTCAGGAAAATATGAAGCTGACTATAGCGATAATAGTAGCAACTGCTGCATTAGCTGTATCGCTACTAGGTACACAGGCATCATTTGCTCAGACTAATACAGCTAATACTCTCAAGGTTTCACCAGTTCGTACGGACGTAACTATTCAAGCTGGTGAGACAAAAAAAGTACAGACTGTGGTTACGAACTTAACGAAATCACCAATCACGGTTCGTCCTGTAGAAAATGACTTTGTTTCTGCTGATGAAAACGGAACACCAGGGCTGATCTTAGATGAGAATAAATATGCGCCAACACACAGCTTGAAGCGATTTATGACCCCACTTGCAGATGTTACGATTCCAGGTGGTCAAGCGAAGGTGGTTGATGTTGAAATCAGTGTCCCAGAGGATGCGCAACCGGGCGGTTATTATGGTGCAGTTCGATTTGCTCCAACAAGCCCTGATGACGGAGGCCAGGTAAACCTTAGTGCAAGTGTTGCTTCGTTGATTCTTTTGACAGTTCCTGGCGATGTCGTAGAGAAGCTAGATCTTACTGAGTTCAATATTCAGCAAAATGGTAAGTCAAGTGGATACTTTACAAGTTCGAATGACCTTCAGGCTGCATTTAGATTTCAGAACAAGGGCGGTATTCAGCTTGGTCCATTCGGAAAAATCACTGTCAAGCAAGGCAATAAAGTAGTTTACGAAGCTGACTTTAATAATAAAGACCAGCGAGACATGGTACTGACTGACAGTGCACGACGCTGGGAAGTGCCGCTAAAGAATATCGGTAGCTTTGGTAACTATACAGTAAGTGCAACTTTCACATATGGAAAAAGTAATCAAACGGTTGAAGTGACAAGATCATTTTGGGTTGTTCCGCAGATAGCGATTATTGCTGCTGTTGTGATTCTTATACTTCTGATTGCTCTCATCGCTGGTGGTATCTGGCTAGTGGTACGAAATCGCAAGAAGCGTGTTCTACGTAGCCATAATCGCCGCAGTGGCGGATTGAAGAAGCTATAGTACAAAGTAGTCTCTAAATAAATAAAAGCGAGCCAATAGTGGCTCGCTTTTATTTATTTACCGTTTCGAGTACGGTGAATGCAGCCAGGCCAGCAGCATGGTCGACGCTTACCTTCTGTAAGTTCTGTATGAGCTCTCTCGATACGTCGCTCGCGTGTTTCGATGAGTTTCGCCCCTTCTACCCAGCAAATCCATTCATTGCGAGCAAGTGGTGTAATGTCATTCCACGCCGCTAAAGCCTCGCTATGAGAAGTGAGTGCTTTTTGCAAATCTGCAGGCATGGCGTGGACGGTTCCGCCGAGAATCTCATGTATCTTCATAGTACTATCATAGCATCATGCGACGTAGTGCGAATGGAACAAAAGGGCTGCATGATTGACATCCGGAGTAATCGTACCTATAATTATACGGACTATTCTTGAAAGTACAGTTCGAGAACTCTCAATTCATACAGAAATAAAAGGAGCCACATGCTACGTAAATTAAGAATGTCAAAAAAGAAATCACCAAAAGAGAAGACGCCGGTTGACCTTGAGGGTATTGATCCGCAAGTATATGCTCGTCGCTGGTGGACACTTGTTGCGCTCTGTTTGACGCTACTTGGCGTGATGCTCGCAAACAGTAGTCTCAATATGGCGCTACCGCTAATGGCAACAGATCTCAAACTCGGTCAACTAGAGATGACTTGGGTAGTAAATGTCTATACGCTTGTCTTTGCAAGTCTGTTGTTTATGGCAGGTGCTATCGGAGATCGTTACGGAAGAAAGTTAGCGATGCAGATTGGACTTGGCGTATTTACGGTTGGTTCACTCTACGCTGGATTTATAGCACAAACTGGAACGGAGCTTATTATTGCACGTGTTGTCATGGGTATTGGTGGCGCGTTCGTAATGCCAACGACACTCTCGATTATCAACAATACTTTCCCTAAAGGTGAACGAGCACGTGCTGTAGCTATTTGGGGTGCTGTAGCGGGTATCGGTATGATGATCGGCTCGATTGTCAGTGGAATCTTGCTCGAGTACTTTACGTGGCATTCACTGTTTTACTTTAGTGCTGCGATTGCAGTTATTGGACTTGTTGCTAATCACATCTTGTCACACGAATCTAAAGACGAAGAAGAGGCGCCAGTCGACTGGTTGGGTGGCGTATTTTCTGCCCTCGGTATATTCGGCATTGTTTATGCGGTGACTGAAGCGCCTTCGAAGGGCTTGGGTGAGATGGGTGTCTTGATTGGTTTGATTGGTGGGCTTATCGCGTTGGTGTTGTTTGTACTATGGCAACTGCGCATAAAATCACCGACTCTCGATATGAAGCTATTTAAAAACCGAGCTTTTTCGATCTCAAGTTTGACGCTGACACTGACATTTTTAGCGATGTCTGGCGTCTTCTTCTCAATGAGTCAGTTGATGCAGCTTATTCTCGGGTATACGGCACTAGAGTCATCACTTTTGATGGTGCCGCTAATGTTGCCGATGATGTTCCTTTCTCCGTTTATCCCAAACATAGTTAAAAAGTTCGGTGCACGAAATACGATCGCGGTCGGCTTGTTTTTGACGGCGGTAGCGTTTGTTCTTATGTCATTTTGGACGAAAGACATGAACTACTGGAATCTATTTTCAGTGATGATTATCATGATGCTTGGAATATCCGCAGCGATGACGCCTGGTACAAACATCTTGATGGCGTCAGTGCCTCGCAACCGTTCAGGTATGGGTTCGGCGATGAATGACACTACGAGAGAGCTTGGTGGCGCGCTTGGCGTGGCGGTTCTTGGTGCGGTACTGAGTTCTGTCTACGAAAAGAATATTGCAGAGACGGCGAGCGCATTTAGCGGAGCGGTGAAAGACGGTCTTGAGAGTTCACTCGCAGTGGCGCTGCAAGTCGCAGGACAGCTGGGTCCGCTGACTGACACGGTGACGATTGCCGCAAAAGATGCATGGATGGACGGCCTTTCTACGGCGTCGCTTGTCGCGGCAGGGATTATTTTTACTTGCTCGATCATTGCGTTTGTCGGACTTCCGAAGCATCAAGACAAAGATAGCGATACGCTATAATCTTTCTGGCTCAGTAAACACTCAATACTGAATTATAATTACTCCCTAGCTTAGTCGCTAGGGAGTAATTATATGTGTAGTAGAGGTTTATCGTCATATTTGCTATACTAATTATAGTAAATTATAGAAAAGAGATGACGATGGAATTAGGTGTATTTAGTTTTGGAGATGTACAAAGAAAGGTGGGAAAGCTAGGTCCGACGCACGAGTCGGTAACAAACTTACTCGAAGCGATCCAGTTAGCCGATGAAGTGGGGTTGGATGTGTTTGGGGTCGGCGAGCATCATACTGAATATTTTCCAGCGTCTTCACCGGCGACAATCCTCGCTGCAGCGGCAGCGACGACAAAAAACATAAAATTAACGAGTGCTGTAACGGTGTTGAGCACGGAAGATCCAGTGCGGGTGTATCAGCAGTTCGCGACAGCTGATATCGTTTCGGGCGATCGGGTGGAGATCATCGCTGGGCGTGGGTCATCTACCGAGTCATTTCCGCTTTTTGGATATGATCTTCGAGACTATGACCGCTTGTATGCTGAAAAGCTTGAGTTGTTACTTCAAATTAACGCAAGCAAAGACGGTAAGGTGACGTGGGATGGGCAGTTTCGTCCAGCGCTTAATGATATAGAAATTGTCCCACGTCCTAAAAAACCTATGGACATCTGGCTGGCTACCGGAGGAAATCCGGAATCATCTATTCGAGCAGCTTCGCTTGGTATGCCAATTACGTATGCGATTATTGGTGGCCATGTTTCACGGTTTGCCCCACTAATTGATCTTTATCGGGAGGCGTCACGTCAGTATGATGTGTCGCATGCAGATACTCGAGTTGCAATTGCGACACCAGGCTATATCGCAGAGGACGCAAAAGATGCAAAAGACACGTTCTGGAAGTCGTGGAGTTGGACGATGACAACACTAGGTAGGGTTCGTGGATTTGCCGCACCCACACGCCAGCATTACGATAGCGAGTCAAATGTTGACGGAGCATTATTTGCGGGAAGCCCTGAGGAGATTACTGAACGTATCATTGCTCTACATAAAAAGATTGGTCATAGTCGCCATATCTTTCAGATGGACACCGGTCAGCTTCCGCACGATAAATTCCTCAGGTCTATCGAGCTGCTCGGTACGAAAGTTGCTCCGATGGTGAGGGAGGCCTTGAAAAGTGAGTAAGCCATCACTAGGTATTATAGGATCGGGACGTTTAGGAACGGCAATTGCAAGACAAGCGTCAGCGGCAGGGTATGTGGTGCGCCTCGCAAACTCTCGTGGACCAGAGAGCTTGTCGTTGATTGTCAAAGTGCTACTTCCTGGCGTGATTGCTACAACGGTAGATGAGGCGATTCTTCAGAGCGATAGTATCGTGCTCGCATTGCCACTCAATCAATACAAGTCACTCCCCGTTCAGTTATTGAAGGGAAAGATAGTTATAGACGCGATGAATTACTGGCCACCAACAGAAGGTGAGATCCCTGAGTTCATGAACCAAGAAGTCACTTCAAGCGAATATATCGAGCAATACCTACCTGGCGCAAGGATAGTAAAGACCTTGAATCATGTGGCGTATAACGAGCTAGAGCAACATAGTCTTCCGGAGGCTAGTCCTGGCCGAAGAGCGATTGCGCTTGCAGGTAATGACGCGGATGCTAAGGCTAAAGTCGAGTTACTTATTAACGATATGGGATTTGATGCTGTAGATTTGGGGGTGCTATCGAATGGCCGGAGATTCCAACCCGATACGTCACTGTTTAATACCAGGCTTACGGCGCAAGAAATCCGCTCCACGTAGATTAAACGATTTTTTTCATCAGGATTGTTTGCTATGGTGTATTGTGAGTGGGATAATAGAGTTGTAGGGGTATATAAGCGGGGAGGTGTGTAATGAGTAAACAAATTTATGTTAATTTACCGGTGAGTGATTTAAAGAAATCCACTGGATTTTATGAAGCACTGGGTTTTACTAAAAATGCAATGTTTTCCGATTCAAACGCAAGTAGTATGATGTGGTCAAACAATATTGTTGTCATGCTTTTAAAGCATGATTTTTATAAGAAATTTATAGGTGAAAAAGAGGTTGCAGATACTGCTCGGACAAGTGGTGTATTGCTTGCTCTTAGTCTTGACTCGAAAGAGGATGTGCAGAAGTTTGCCGATGTTGCCAAGGAAAATGGCGGAGACTACTATCGCGTAGACATGGGGATTGATTCGGGTATGATGTTTAGCTATGAGGTTGAAGACCCAGACGGCCATACGTGGGAGCCTATGTGGATGAATGCTGACTTTGTTGCTTGATAGAGAAGAAGATTTAACTAAGGTAAAAGGAGGGTATTATGTTGCAAAAAATTACACCGAATCTATGGTTTGATGGAAATGCCAAAGAAGCTGTAGATTTTTATGTATCGGTATTTCCGGACAGTAAGGTCGTATCCACCGCGTATTACCCGACGGAAGGTCTGATGGATTTTCAGCAATCTCTTGCAGGCAAAGAGTTAACCATAGAATTTGAACTAGCATCACAGCGGTTCACTGCTATAAATACTGGTCCTGAGTTTAAGTTTAGTGAAGCTATTTCGTTCTTAATTTCTTGTAAAGACCAAGAAGAGATCGACTACTTTTGGAGTAAACTTTCCAAAGTATCAGAGGCAGAACAATGCGGCTGGTGCAAGGATCAATACGGATTGAGCTGGCAGGTTGTTCCTGAGAATATGGACGAACTTATGAAAAGTGCCGATGCCTTTAAAAATATGATGCAGATGAAGAAGCTTGTCATCGCAGATTTCTAAAACAACTATCGATAGGAGGATTGTATGACAGTAAAATTAAATAGCTACATATCGTTTCAAGACAACGCTCGCGAGGCCATTGAATTTTATAAATCAGTTTTTGGTGGCGAAGTCTATATGGATACGTTTGGGAGTATGCAAGACTCGGGTATGCCTGTTGATGAGGGTGACAAGGAAAAAATCATGCATGCCTACCTAAAGGGCGAGAATGGCGTAGAAGTCATGGCGGCAGATACTCCAAAGGGCATAGAGTTTCAAACTGGATCAAGGGTATCTTTGACGCTCAATGGTGATGATGAGCCGCTTCTTCGTAGTTACTGGGAGAAGCTGGCTGCAGGTGGTAAAGTCACTGTACCGCTCGAAAAAGCTCCATGGGGCGATACATTTGGTATGCTTACAGATAAATTTGGCGTGGAGTGGATGATTGATATCGGACCAGTTCAGTAGAGTGCATCTGTAGGTGTGAAGTCTTGTGTAGTTCTATACACTGACATATATAAGCGTCATAGTGATAACGAAGCCTGTAAAGAGGTTTAGCCAGATAAATCGACGCCACGCCGTATTCACGCGTGATGAAGTCGTATCGTCTATAGAAAGATAAGGGAGTACGTTTATCATATAAAGAATGCCCGTGCAGCCAACTACTAGCCCTGGAACTCCTTGACTCGCGATAAGTACGGTACTGATTGCATATAATATAAAAACGAACCAAACAGTTCTTCTAGCTCCAAATACGGTTGCAATTGAAGAGATTTTCCCTTCACGGTCAGGTATAATATCCTGAATCGCTCCGAAGGCGTGACTAGCCATCCCCCATAGGAAAAATGCTAGCACATACGGTAATTGTTCGATCGAAAACCCAAACAAGCTGAGTGCAAATATGAGTGGTCCGACAAAATGTATACTACTTGTTGCTGAGTCGAGAATCGGAATTTCTTTGAATCGTAACTTTGCGACTGAATACGCTATCACAAAAAAGATAGTAAGCAAAAGAATGGCTCCCGATACATACGTGCCCGCTAGGAGCATATAGCAAACAAATGGTATGTTTGATGTGACTGCCGCCCATATGATGACTGGATGAAATGCTTTTTGTTCGCGTGCCCCTTCTATGCCTCCTTTTCGTGGGTTTTGCATGTCCGATTCGTAGTCAAAAACATCATTGATGCCATACATAAGTAAGTTATAGGGTATGAGAAAATAAAATGTTGCGACAATAAAGAGCGTGTCGACTGACCCGCCGGAGATTAAGTAGCCAGCCGCAAAAGGAAATGCCGTGTTTGGCCATGAGATTGGTCGTGAGATGAGGAAAAGTTTTTTGAGTGCGCGTATCATACATTCTCCTTTTTAGAGCTATTCCATAGCGCAGGAACTACTACTGCAGCGAGTAGTGCATAGAAAAAATCTTCAATTGGTGCACGTCCAATGTATACCCCTAAGAGCTTTCCTTGGTCGTACCCAACGATACCAGCGGCAATAATCATTGAGTCAAAAATAGCAGTGAGCAGTAGAAGAATAAGCAGCATCAAAATCCATGAGTGAGAAGGTTTTTTGAGATGCCTATGAAGCATAATCCCTGCTATCACTAGAAAGGCTAGGTTGAGTATTAGGTACGTGGTCATAATCGTTTGCTCCCTGTATAAAGTAGTAATGTTACGTAACATAGAAGGAAAAGGAAAAAGAGCTCTTCAAGTGGGAATTCTGGCAGTAGTCGTATCGGTAGCGTGTAGAGACTACCCCCATGGTGGAAGATCCCAAACGCAATACCTAATATATCCCAGATGATAAAGACAAGCATTGTAATGCCAATCGTTGTCGTAGCTCGCTTTTTGTCATACCAAAAGGCAAGCCTGTAACGTGAGTCGATAATAAGTAGACCGCTGATCGAGAGTACGAGGGTAAATAGGTAATACCACTGCTCTATCATAGTGTATTTTCTTTCGTGGGAACAAGCCGCTCTACCATGTGTACTGGACCACCCTTCTTATCGCCAGCCAGGCGCTTATATATAAGCTCAGCTCCGATAAGACACATCGGCAAACCGATACCCGGTGTTGTCGAGCCGCCGACATAGTAGAGGTTAGTAATCTTCCGACTTTTATTTGGTGTGCGAAATAATGCACTTTGTTTGAGGATATGGGAGGGGCCAAGCGCTGTAGCTTGCCAGGCATGAAATTTGGTACGGAAGTCATCAGGGCCGAATAAATGTCGTGAGACGATACGCTCAGAAAAATCTGCAATTCCAGTCATACGGCTAAACTGTTCGATATACATGTCTGCAAGATGTTCAATTGCCGACACCTCAATTGATGCATCAGGAGGCAGTGGTACAAGTATGAAAATATTTTCATGACCTTCGGGTGCGACAGTGCTATCGGATGTACTTGGTTTGCATACATACATTGATGCAGGAGTGGGCGTAATCTTGTCTGTGTAGATATCAGTAAAGTTCTTTTTCCATTCATCGACAAATATAAGGTTATGGTGTTCAAGATTTGGTAATGTACCTTTAACGCCAAGGTAGAGTAGAAGTGCGCTTGGACCTGCTTTTTGTTTATCCCAGTACGTCGCCGGGTATGACTGATCTTCGACTGAGAGTAGGGAGGTTTCAGTGTGGTGAAGGTCTGCATTTGAAATGACAATATCTGCAGCTACTGTTTGACCATTTTGAAGAGTGATACCAGTGACTGCCCTGTTTTTTGTATTGATGCTCTCAACCGGTGAATTAAGGTAGTAGGTGACGCCGAGATCCCTACTCGCTGCATAGAGCCGCTCGATGATAGTATACATGCCTCCTTTTGGATAAAAGACCCCTTCCTTAAAATCAAGTGCACTCATAAGACTATATATCGCAGGCGCCTCAAAAGGGGAGGTGCCGAGGAAGACCATTGGATACTCAAGGATTTGCTTTAGGCGCTGATCACGGACGAAATTACTGACATACGCATCTATCGGTGTAAATGCGCGACGAAGCAGTGTTAATGATCTGGTTATAATATCTCGCTTTAAGAAGTCGAAGGGTGAGCTAAAGTTACTGTACAAGAAGTGCTTCAAGGATAGTCTGTAAACCATTTCTCCGTCTTTGACGTATCGCTGGAGTGCAGCTCCCGCCCCAGCTTCAATCATTTCGAATGTTGCAGCATCCTGCTCAATGTCGCTCAAAATGGTCAGCGGCGGCTTCGTCTCGAAGAATACTTTATAGGCGGGCGAAAGTCGGACAAGGTCGAGTTCTTTAGTGACATCTTTATCAAGTAGTGAAAAGTAATGCTCAAATACTTCTGGCATGAGATACCATGAAGGCCCTGTGTCAAAACGGAAATCATCAACAGTAAGGATGCCTGCACGTCCACCAACGTCGCTATTTTTTTCATAAACAGAAACGCTATAGCCAGCCTTCGCGAGAAGATTTGCAGTGGCAATACCTCCGATACCAGCGCCAATTATAATAACTTTTGTCATGATCGTATCCTTTGGGTGAGAACGGTTTTCACAAGTAGCCATAGTTTTCGTGGTGTAGAAATCCGAATACGTCTTTCTTTGAGCGTACTGACAGGAGTTTCATCGAGCTTCTTTAAAAGCTCGGTGTAGTAAGTGTAGCTTACTCGAACGGCTGTTTGACAGGAGGCGGGTAGCTTGCGGATGGCTAAATTTGCAGTGTTAAAGTCAGCTTTGATATCTGCAACAATTAACGCCTTTTCGCGCTCATCAAACATATCGAAGGTGATTCCGGGAAAATACATACGTCCAAGCTCGGTATAGTCACTTGCGATATCGCGTAGAAAATTCACTTTCTGATAGGCTGCACCGAGTGCCGTGGCACCAGGGGCTAGCGTTGTGTACATACGCTCGTCGCCTTCACAGAAAACTTTGAGGCACATAAGACCAACCACTTCAGCTGAGCCATGAATATAGCTTTGATAATCCTCATCCCTATATGTGGCAGGAGAGAGATCAATCCGCATACTTGCAAAGAAGGGTTGTAGCAGCTCTATAGTAATCGTGTATTTACGAGCTGTCTGGGCAAACGCATGTATTATTGGATTTGTACTGTATCCTGTTTCAATAGCAGCAAGAGTATCTTTTTCAAACGCATCGAGCTGTTCACGTGCATCTTCTCCGCGATACGTGTCGACAATTTCATCAGCTATTCGAACAAGTCCATATACTGCATATATATGCAGTTTTAGTTCTGGGGCAAATAATCGACTACTGATGCCAAATGAGCTGGAATAACTAAGGGTGAGTCGTTTGCTCAAGTCATACGAAACAGAAGTATACAGCTCCATCAGTACGACCGATCAGTAACTTTTATAATGAATTGCTCAAAAGACGAGGTGTCGGTAGGGGTGAGATTGAGGGACTGTAGGGCGGTTCGTGCGGTATGTGCGTATTCTAAAATTGCTTTTTCTGTATGATCTCTGGCGCCAGATGACGCGATGATGTCTTTTAATTGCATGATCATAACAGGGCTCGCGTCTGGCTTGCCAAATGCCGCATCGAAAACTTTTCGCTTGCTAGGCGTAAGGTTTTCGAGGCAAAATTCAATCATGTACGTATGTTTTCCTTCAGTGAGATCACTTGATGTTGATTTACCTGTTATCTTTTCATCTCCAAATACACCGAGCAGATCATCTACTAGTTGATAAGCAATGCCAAGTGAACTTGCGAATGACTGCAGTAGATGGAGTTGTTTCTCTGAGGCATCCCCAAGGTGTGCGCCAGTAAGGAGTGGAACGATAAAAGAATAACTCGCGGTCTTATAGCGTGCAATTTTAATCGTATCTCCACTACGCAGCGGCATAAAGACGGCTTCCGTGTCGAGTAATTCGCCAGCAGCTACCTCAAAGATACTTTGATTGAGTAGTGATTGTGCGGTAATTTTATCTTTGTCTGACACGCTAGAGGATGTTATGAGTTTGTATGCACTCGAGAGCATAAGATCACCCCCTAGTAGTGCTGCGCTATTAGCATAATGAGTGAGCTCAGTTTTGTTTTTAACAAACGATTGATAATAGTCTTGATATTGTCCGGAGACATTCGGAACACCATAGCGAATATAATCTCGATCTATGATGTCGTCGTGAATGAGAAGACTAAAGTGGAGTAGCTCTTGGGCTGCAGCGATAGGGATGATTTTTTCAGAATTCAATCCTCCAAAAGCCTCATAAGCAAGTAATGTCAGTTGAGGACGAACACGCTTGCCTCCTGCTTGGATAAGCGTATGGAGTGCTATCCAGAGTTTTCTATATGAATCACTAATAGAAGCTGCTTCATCAATCTGGTGACTGAAATACTCGTCAAGAATTTTATTGACTGCAAGAGTCTTATCCTCTAGATCGGTAGTTAATCGCGTCATTTAGGCTATTATAACGTTAAACCTCTAGACAAAGAAGTGGATAGTGTCAGTTTTATACTTACGGCTCGAGTGAGCTGTCGCAGCGCAAATAGTTGATGCTACTTCTTTTTGTCTTTTGTCGACACTGAAATCTTTTTTGGCTCAGGAAGTGGCGTGAGTGGAACGGTCACACTGAGAACGCCATCTTCGAGATGGGCATCGATCTTGTCGGTATTTGCTCGTTCAGGAAGCTGAATGCGACGGTAGAAACTGCTACTACTTTCGCGGACAACATATTTTTTTGACTTATCTTCTTCTTTTTCGTGACGCTCAGCCTGGATGGTTAATGCGCCATCATTTACTTGAATATCGACATCTTCTTGGTTGAAGTTCGGAAGATGTACCTCAACGCGAAGCTCGTTGTCTTTTGTGTATACGTCAGTTGTAGGGATATTCACTCCCTTAAACGGCGTCAACCAATCGTCACCAAGAAATTGTTTTTGCAGAGCATTCAGCTCAACAAATGGATCATATCGGACAAGCTTGTTCATTATTATTTCTCCTTTCGTTAGATGTGTCATTGTAACGGCATGAGAAGCGCTAATGCTCCTGTATCTTTATTATATGCTTGAGCTTTCGATACTTCAAGCTGCGTGAATTGACCATGGATGCTGATGCACCTATAGTGAGGGAGAGATATTTTGTTATGAAAAGATTTTATCAAGACATACAGCAGCGCTTTAAAAACCTTTCGAGTGATTTTATTATCATTCCACTTTTAGTTATGCTTTCGATTGCTTTTATGACGGCGATGATTGCTGCTGTTATGCAGCGAAATCTTTCCAATGTTCAGAACCAGGCGATGGATAAGCAACTTAAAGAAACAGAATTACAAGTTAATGCAAATCTGAATGGGTATGCCCAGCTTCTTTGGAGTGGAGTTGGCCGAGTGAATTCAGGTGAGGTCACCGTCGATTCTTGGCGACAATTTGCAGGAACATATAAGCTACCGACTTCGTTTCCTGCAATATATGCATTTGGTGTTTCTAAATATATTACTCCTGAGCAGCGTGAGTCGGTGCGTGATACACTCAGCCAGCAGTATGGACGGGATATCGTATTCACTTCTGGTGATACAAATCAACCGAGTGAGATTATTGCCTATATCGAACCGATGACGTCAGTGACTAGTAACGCAGTGGGGTATGATGCTCGATCTGAATCCGTCAGGAGGCAGGCTATGGATGAGTCATCAAAGTCTGGTGAAATCACGTTAAGCAACACATTGCAGTTATTTAAAAATGCACAAGCTGCACAGTCATTTTCAGAGACTGGGTTGATTATGTACGCACCGTACTACGATCAAACGATGCCGCTTTCAACTGCCGATGAGCGACTCAAAGCGCTTCGCGGTCATATATACGCCTCATTTCAGGCGCGTGATTTATTCTCGACAATATTTAAACGCATCGACAATGACAGAATAGGGGTTCGAGTGACGTCCGGAAAGGGGGAAGACGAGGTCGAGCTGTATAGATCGACGCCACATCTAGAAGGAGCGATGAGACGAACGCAGCAGCTCATTGCTTACGGTCAGCATTTTACCGTTGAGTATACGTTTAAAGATGATGCTCTTGTGTCGCGGCAGCAAGTATTCGCACCATTTTACACGGCAATATTTGGCACCATGCTTGCACTGCTCGTGGGTGTGGTAGCGTTTTATTATCTTCGCTCGCGCCATCACCGGCTACTTTTTGAGAAAGAGCGTGACGTGGCAGGAGCCAAAGATGACTTACTCTCACTGGCATCACACCAGTTACGGACACCAGCTACCGGTGTGAAGCAGTATGTCGGCATGGTACTGCAGGGATTTGCGGGAGATATTTCGCCACAACAGAAAGACTTTTTGGAAAAAGCTTATCAAAGTAATGAACGTCAACTGCAGGTGATCAACGACATTCTTCATCTTGCAAAGCTTGAACAGGGGCGTATCATACTCGCTAAAAGTGATTTTGATCTTGCTGAGATCGTCCGGGATGTTATCGATGAACAACGAAATGATAGTGTTGCGGCACAGCTTAAAGTAAGTTTGTCGGGTATAAAGAAAGCCTCAATCTATGCCGATAATCATATGCTTCGGATGGTTGTTGAAAATCTGATTAGTAATGCAATAAAATATACTGATCCCGGTGGACGCATAGCGGTGCGACTTGCCCGCGGAGATGATGGCTATACGCTTTCTGTGAAAGATACTGGTGTCGGAATAGATGAAGCCGACCAGTCAAAACTCTTTAAGCAGTTTTCGCGAGTAATGAACCCACGTAGTCATAGTGTTTCCGGGACTGGCGTCGGGTTATATCTTGCGAGACATCTGATATTGCTGCATAACGGCACCGTGAGTGTTGAGTCTCAGCTTGGCAAGGGTGCTACATTCACGGTCTTTATTCCGTACCAGCAGGAAGAATTGTGAAAAATCTCATAGCCGTAGAAAATAAGACAGGATATAATTATCTGTAATGGCAAAGAAAATATTGATTGTTGAAGACGAGGTGACGCTTTCTGAGGCTTACTACACGCTTTTGAAACAAGCGAAGTATGACGTTCAGGTTGCGCACGATGGCAGAGATGCATTAGAAAAATTAACTACTTTTGAGCCGGACCTTATCCTCTTGGATCTTCGCATGCCGATTCTCGATGGTGTTGGATTTTTACGTGAGTACGACCTTATTCATGAGCATCCTGAAGTCAAGGTAGTAGTGTTTAGCAACTATGACATGCAAGATGAGATTGATGAGGCGTATCAGCTAGGTGCCGAACGCTACATCTTAAAAGCATGGGCTTCGCCACGCGATATTTTGAATCTTGTAGAAGATACGCTCGGCGCTACGGCGCAATCTGGACGTCGCTAAAGCTCTCTTTTGAAAGATGAGAAAGCAGTGCATCTTTGTGAATGATGAATTGTGTACCCGTATAGCTCACAATTCCCTTTTTTCTTAGCTTACCAAGCTCAACGCTTGTAGTCTCTCGTGTGAGACCGGTGAGGTTTCCAAGCGTCGTATGGGTCAGATGAAATTTGAGTTCGTACTGCTGATCATGAAGTTTTTTTGTATACCCAAAAAGCAAGTAGTAGAGCATAAGTAGGAGCTTGTCTGCTGCTCGCGACTGTTCGAGGGCGGTGATTTGTAAGAGCTGTGTCGTATGACTATTGATAAAATAGTCGAGTAAATCAGCCTCTACTTCAGGATGAAGACGAATATGCTCACGTAATACAGTTCGCTCAGCAGTAATAATTTCGCAGTCTTCAAGGGCTTCGTAGTAGTAAAGTGCACTCGAGATCCTACCGAATATCCATGTTTCTGGGAAGACGTCTCCAGGCATGCGAAATCCAATAATCTGCTCTTCACCATTCCTTCCAAGGCGATAGACTTTAACCGCACCTTTTTGTACGAGATAGGCTTGTCGTGGAACCTCTCCTTGATACAGCAAGATTGTTCGCTTCTTTATAGATCTTGTTGTTGACTTATCGAGGGGAAGTGATGCAAGTGCTTCCATGTATCTATCATACCACTGTGGCGGCATAATGAATATTTTAACGGGTTATCTGTAAGATTAGTCACAGCGATGGTTCAATAAAACACGTATAGTAAAAGAGCATTAGTAACGAGGAGGGTTGTGTATGAAGCGAACGCGAAACTATGCGTACATCGACGCAAAAATCAACAATTTTATCCAACGAAAACTAGCTACTTTTGACGAGTCTCACCATTCGACAGTACGACGAAGTGATGCTCAAACGACAGATCTTGATTATGAGGCAATGCGCCTACCGAGACGTCATAGCCTGGCATCGCATCAGTAGTTCGTACAATCTTCCGTAGTGTCATAAATTATACTTGACATACTTTTCATACTTTTTGTACAATTAGTATGAAGGAGGCATAGACACTATGCATGATAAAAAATTATACGGTACCGCTACGGTAGGTACGAAAGGTCAGGTGGTCATACCATCAGATGCGCGCGAGCAGCTAGGTATCAAAGCGGGCGACCGACTCTACGTTCTTGGCTCAAAGCACGGTAAATGGGTAAGCTTTATTCAGGAAGATCAACTTCGTGAAATGCTCTCTCATCTTACTGACAATATAGAGATTTACAAAGAAGCACTTGATGAGCAGAAAGATGCCCGCGACTAATGAATCACCATCTTTCACTTCGAAATAAGCTTATTATTATGATCTCGGTGATGGCAAGTCTTTTTCTTGTTGCACTAGATCAAACTATCATCGCAACCGCTCTTGGTAAAATTACCGAAGAGTTTAATGCGTTCAGTTCATTAAGTTGGATCGTTACAGCATACTTAATTACTACGACTATTACCGTGCCGATTGCCGGTAAACTATCAGATTTGTTCGGACGTCGAACACTACTTCTTATCGGTGTAGCAATCTTCGCTGCAGGGTCACTACTGAGTGGACTGTCAGGAAGCGTTGAGCAGCTGATTATGTGGCGTGCCCTCCAAGGTATCGGCGGTGGTATTATCACTGCAAACGCATTTACGATTGTCGGCGACCTCTTCGAGGCTCGCGAGCGAGGTAAGTGGCAGGGACTGATTGGTGCCGTGTTTGGTATTTCATCAGTTGTAGGGCCACTCCTTGGAGGCTGGTTGACAGACGGGCATACGCTCTTCAATGTGACGACTGACTGGCGCTGGACCTTCTTTATTAACGTTCCTGTAGGTATTATGGCGTTTATACTCATCTCTATTTACTGTCCGAGTTTGAAGCATGCCAAGAAGCCACGAGTGGACTACATGGGGGCGGGACTGCTTGCACTTATTCTTGCAACGACAGTACTTGCAGTTGATAACACTGAGACAATTTTTGCAGACCTGATGTCTGCGACAGGGCTAACGCTTGTCTGGTTGCGAGTCATTATGTTTAGCGTCGTAGCTGCTGCGCTCGCTGCCTTTATATGGGTAGAGAAGCGTTCGAAAGAACCAATTCTACCACTGCATATGTTCAAAAATCGTAATTTCGTTCTTGTCATGGGAATTGCCACTTTGTTTGGTGCGGCATTTATGGGAGCAATCCTTTATCTTACGCAGTTTAATCAACAAGTATTTGGAGCAACGCCAACCGAATCAGGTATGATGCTTCTTCCTCTTGTGGGTGGACTGATGCTTACAAGTATTGGATCTGGTCAGATTATTTCTCGTACGGGTCGCTACAAGATATTCATGCAAGTTGGTATCGTGCTTGCAACAGTCATGGTGGCACTTCTCGCAACATTGACTCCTGACAGCCAGTACTGGCAAGAGGCTATCATGATGACGTTCCTTGGAATGGGGCTTGGTGTTGTTATGCCAGTCATGAACCTTGCTGTTCAAAACGAATTTAAACAGCACGAACTAGGTGTGGCGACAAGCTCGAACCAGCTCTTCCGTAGCCTTGGCTCAACGATCGGTGTTGCACTATTTGGCGCTGTACTCACAAGTGGTATTGCTACGCACCTTACTGACGTTGGACAGGACGCGTACATACAGTCACTCAAGAGTAGCCCTGCTGCAAAACAGCTCGGCGACCTTACGGACTCAAATACGCTACTTGCGTTGAACATGCCTGACACTAAGGCGAAGATCACCGAGCAGTTCCAAAAGTCGATTGCACCACTCCCAGCACCGCTACAAGAAACAGCATCTAAGCAGTTCAATGAAAATCAGGCCAATTTTGCCTCATCAGTGACGCATGCGTTTAGTGACAGTCTGCGAAGTATCTTTATGACTTCAGCTGTACTTATGGCAGTTGCATCTGTGCTCGTGTTCCTCATAAAAGAACGTCCACTTCACAAGGCAAAGCCTGACGACACACCTGGCGCGATATAAGCAAAAGCAGTATACTAGGCAATAGTTATGCTACGGCACTATACCAAGCATTCTCCGGGTGAGAAATTTAGACAAGTCCACACACCAGAAACAGAAGGTGTGTGGACTCATGCTGAGCAGCCGAGTGACGATGAGCTTGATCAAGTAGTAAAGATGCATCAGCTCGACGCAAACATCATCAGTGACCTTCGCGATGCGTATGAACTTCCGCGTGTTGAATACAGTCAGAAGGCACTCTACGTGTTTCTTCGGGCGGCTCAGCGTACGAAGCACGGCGAAGTGATCTCTATGCCAGTTTTGGCAGTTATCGCTCCGCATGCGTACATTACGCTCACGTCGACTAATAGCGTGGCTGAGGGTAAAATTATTGACGCACTGCATCGTGATGCGCGTAGTGATGATAAAGGTGCGCTTCTGCTGAGTACATTTGCTGCAATCACGGCAGACTACGAGGCACTCATTCATCGAACGGGTAGGTATATAAAAGATATCGGTCGACGCCTTCGGACTCACGAAGTAAATAACGCTGACTTTGTTCATTTTGTGACGATTGAGGACAACTTAAATGAATACCATTCTAATCTTGCAGGTATGCACGCAGTCGCTGACCGTCTAAAAGAAAACGCCCACGGTATTTTCTCTCAGAGGGACTGCGAGGCGCTCGATGACCTTACGCTCTATATCGATCAACTCACCACTGCGGTAAGCAGTCATTCGCAGAGTGTGACAAGTATTAGAAATGCCTACAGTACTATCGCCAATAACACTTTAAATATGCGAATGAAGACGCTGACCGTTCTGACGGTTCTTATCGCGCTCCCAAATGTTTTTTATGGTATGTACGGCATGAACGTGCCACTGCCGTTTGAAAAAGAGCCGTGGGCGTATGGTGCAATTGTACTTTTCACAGTTCTGTTGATTTTCCTTGTATATTCTCTTGCAAAACGCTTCCGAGTGTTCTAATATTATAAGCAAGAGCGAGATCATTCTCGCGCATGTCTTGACGTAGATTGCTTTGCTTGCTATTATTATCTATGTGTTCCGCGTCAAAAACACGAAAAATAACAATTTTAAAGGTCGAAGTGCGCGGGGCTGCATATAGTACAAGGAGTACAAAAAACCCATGCCAATAGCCATCGAGTTTGTGTCTACAAGACGCAAAAAGATAGCAGTGGATGTGGTGCCTGCCGAATGGCAACTGTATATCGCCCATTAATTATGGACATGAAGACATTATTCCCATAGGGGGTATAAGCTTCAACCGAATCAAAAAAAGAACCACCCCAAGGCACCGGGGTGGTTTTGTTTTACGTTAGGTAACTATTGTTGAGCTGGAATCTCTACACCTGCTTCTTTAAAGGCAGGGAGGAGAATGAGCTTCTCAAATGCATCTTGATCACTCCAGATTGGTTTTGCGCCATCTGTATTTGAAGCGACGATTGCACCGTCTTTGACGTATTGATCTAGTTTTTTGCCATTAAGCATAAACGTTGGCGTACCGGTAACCCCTGCTTTTTTACCAAGTCCAAGATCAAAACTGATCTTTGAGGCGACTGCTTTTGAGCCCATGTCAGATTTTAGCTTCTCGATATCTTTTACGCCAACTTCCATTGCATAGTTAACGAATGCGTCTGTTCGTTTGTCGGCGCTCAACGTACCCCAGCTGTTTTGCATTGCATATATTTTGTCATGCATCTCCCAGTATTTTCCCTGGAGTCCTGCGGCTTCAGCGCTAGATGCGGCTGCTTTTGCATTTGGGTGCATAGATGAAAGAGGGTTGTTGCGGAATACAAAGGCTAGCTGGTCTTTGTACTTTTCACTTAGAGTCTTAATAACCGGTGCGGCAGATGCGCATCCAGGACACTGAAAGTCGCCGTATTCAAATAGTACGACTTTACTTTCTTTGTTTCCAAATACCTGGTCAGCGATATTGCCCGAGGCTTCGCTAGCAGGCTGAATTTGATTACTATCAACGTTTGCTACTTCGACTTGGTCCTTCTTCGAGAAGAGAATTAACCCTCCGAGTACTGCGACGACAAGAGCGCCAAAAATAATCCATGTTTTCGTATTCACCTATAACTCCTTATACTTACTATACTTATTGTAGTGTAAACCAGTAGTGACGGCAAGGTGGTACAATAGTCATACGATGACGATAGTGCTTTATGTTATTTGTATGATTGCTTTTTTGAAGCTCATTTTTATAAGCTCAATTTCTGTTGATGGGACAAAGCAAAGCAGGTTTGAGCTCAGTCGTCTCGCTAAAAAAGGCGAGTCGGCCAGTCAATCGATTCTAGAACGAGAAGTGTTACTGCGTGATCTGCTTTCGGTGCAGCGAGCTCTTGTTGCAGTACTTATAGTGATTATCGTTGCGAGTGCGATTGCCGCTTGTGGATGGCCAATAGGATTGCTACTGTCGGTTGTCGTAGCACTAGAATTTGGTGCTATTGCAAGACTTCCGGTTATTCGTCGAAACAGCCAGCGAGTATACGAAAAGTATGAAGCGAAATTACTCGAATTTATGAAGCGTCATCCGAGATTGTTTTCGATCTTAAGAAGCGTTACTCATGAAGGTCCACGGAATTTTACTATCGGATCGCGAGATGAGCTTCGACACTTAATCGATCAGGCCGATGGCCATATACTGACGTCAAGGGAGAAGGAGCGGCTGCTTGCTGGACTCGTACTAGAGTCGATGACTGTCTTTGAGTATATGACGAAACGGGATCAAATGACAACAATTGAATCGAGTGAGCTACTAGGGCCGCTTGTGCTTGATGACCTTCATAAATCCGGACAGCGACTATTTCCGGTTACACAGAAGTCTCAAATTGTAGGAGTTCTTGATATTGGAGATACGACAGATCTTTCCACGTCAAAGCGATCACTTACTGCAGAAAAGGCTATGTCGTCCACACTCTTCTATATTCAGCAGGATCAATCAGTACTCTCCGCACTCGAGACATTTGCTCGTACGGGCAGTCAGCTACTCTTTGTTATCGATACGGATGAGTCAATCGTAGGGATGATTGCGCTCGAGACATGTCTGCCGCTTGCAATAGGTGATTTACAGACAGACGACTTCACTGCAGACGATGACCGTACTGCCGTGGCTGCACGCTTGGTATAGCTAGCGCTATCAGAGGTAAAGTGGTATGATAGCAAGTATATGACGAGAACTTTAGTACGAGATTTAGCAGAAAAATTAGGCGAAACAGTAACGATTAGTGGCTGGGTGAATAGTCGCCGTGATCATGGCGGATTGATCTTTATTGATATACGTGACCACACTGGAGTTATTCAGCTTGTTGCGAGTCCAGAATCTGCCGAAGCGTTCTCGTTAGCTGAGTCAGTTCGTGATGAATTTGTACTTCGTGTTACAGGTATTCTTCGCGAGCGTGACGACCATCTAAAGAATCCGAATATTCCTACTGGTGGAATAGAGATTGTTGTTTCAGGTCTTGAGCTTCTCAATAAATCAGAGCCACTTCCTGTCGCTACGAGAGATGATGGTCAGCAATCTGGCGAGGAATTACGCCTTAAGTACCGTTACTTGGACCTTCGTCGGCCATCTATGCAGAGTACTCTCAAGAAGCGCTCTGAGTACTATAAAGTACTTCGCCAGTATATGGATGAGCGAGAATTTACTGAGATTACGACGCCAATTCTTGCTAACTCAAGTCCAGAGGGTGCACGAGACTTCCTCGTACCCTCTCGCGTTCATCCAGGTAAGTTTTATGCACTTCCACAAGCACCGCAGCAGTTCAAGCAGTTACTGATGGTTGGAGGCGTGTCACGCTACTATCAGATCGCAACCTGTTTTCGAGATGAAGATCCTCGCGCCGACCGCCTTTATGGTGATTTCTATCAGCTTGATGCTGAAATGGCATTTGTCGAGGATGGCGAAGAAGTGCGTCGGACTATGGAGCCGCTCATCAAGCAGTTGGTGACCGAGTTTGCAGGTAAGACGCTTGTTAGCGATGAGATCCCGCGTATTCCGTATCAGGAAGCGATGGATCGTTTTGGCTCAGATAAGCCTGATCTTCGTTTTGACCTAGAGTTGGTAGATCTTTCAAGTGAACTACAAGCAACTGAGTTTGGCGTATTTAAAAATACGCTCGCAAGCGGAGGTGTCGTAAAAGCCATTCGTGTTCCTGGAGCGGCGAGTCTTAGCAGGTCACAGATTGATAAATTTACTGACATCGCTAAGCAAGAAGGTGCTGGCGGGCTTGCCTATATTAGTTATGAAAACGGTGAAGCAAAATCGCCAATTGCTAAATTTCTTACCGCAGAAGAGCTTGTGAGCATTCGGCAGCGAATGGGTGCGAGTGATGGCGATACAGTATTTTTCGGTACTGACAAGCGAGAAGTAGTCAATAAAGTACTGGGGCGTCTACGCTCAGAATTTGCGGAGCACTTTAGTCTAAAAGATCCAAATAAGGTCGCGCTTGCTTGGGTAGTTGATTTTCCATTCTACGAGTGGGATGAGTCGGCAAAGAAAGTGGACTTTGGGCATAATCCGTTTAGTATGCCTCGAGGCGGTGCGGAAGCTCTCGCTGCAGCTGATACTGATGAGAAGAAGCTTGCGATTGTAGCAGATCAATATGACATGGTGATGAATGGCTATGAGATTTGTTCTGGTGCAGTTCGAAACCACAACCCAGAAGTGATGTACGAAGCATTTGGCGTGCTCGGATATGATCGTGCGTATGTCGAGGGTAAATTTGGCGCTATGTTGACGGCATTTAAGTTTGGTGCGCCACCACATGCTGGATGTGCATTTGGTGTTGACCGTATTTTTATGGTACTAACAAACGAAGATAACATTCGCGAAGTGGTTGCATTTCCGAAAAATGGTTCAGGTGTCGATACGATGATGAATTCCCCAAGTGTTGTCGAACAGCCGCAGCTTAGAGAGTTGTCTCTCAAGATCGAAGAAGTATAGGGTAGACGGGCGGTATGTCTTTTCAAGCCTATCTCGATGCAATCGAACTAAAAACGGGCAAGACTCCAAATGAGTTTATCTCTTTAGCGAAACAAAAAGGATTTGATGATCCTTCGATCAAAGCTGGTGTTATTGTTGCGTGGCTTGCAGAAGATTTTCAACTTGGTCGTGGTCATGCGATGGCACTTGTTCATGTGATTAAGCATGGCGCCGAAATTAGTAACAAGCATGTTGGAACGACAGGGGTTCATAGAGACGATTCGACGACGCTACGTCTTGACGGTATACAGTCATCTGAAGACTAGTTACGATTGACAGTATGTCGTATATTTGCGATGATAACGGTAATGTTTAACTTTGAAACGTTTGCACAATCTGCCGGACAGCTTCTCGATATAGCTGGAGTGGTGGTGATCGTAGCGGGTATTATTGTCTCTACGATACTCCTACTCATTACTGCTTTTAAGCAACATAGCTTGCATGACGTCTATCGAACCTACCGTCAAAATCTTAGTCGAAGCATTCTTATTGGCTTGGAGTTTTTAGTTGCTGGAGATATTATTCGATCTGTAGCGGGTGATTTGAATCTTGATAGCGTGCTTGTACTTGCGATTATTGTTGCGATTCGGCTTGTACTCGGTGCGAATCTAGAGATGGAAATCGAGGGTCATTGGCCATGGCAGCGTTCCTCTAAAAAAGAGTAATGCATCAGTACTTGAGTGGTATAGTGAAAGAACTATGTCATAATAAACTACATGAGCGACATGACAAAAAAAGAAATAATTGCAAAAATCCTTAGTGCCAGTCAGGGGCAGTCTTCGAATTTATTTGGTGTAGGCGGCGGTGCTGGCTGGATGGGGCAAGTATCTGGCGTGCAGCAGCAAGTGAGTAGCGAGCTAGCAAAGTGGGAGAGCACGGCCGATGATGATATACTCCGTGGTCTAATCGGCCTGCTTGTCACAGTGTCAGCTCTTTCGGAAAATGAAGCAGATGAGTTGCTACGTTCTCTGTCAACTAGTTCTTAATTCTCATTTTTCTCCAGATCAGCCCATCGAAAAGCAGATGGCTAAAATATCCTGCGACCGCTGCAAGATAAAAGAGTAGACCGATTGCAAGATTTGAGTCGTCGTAGAGATAGGGCACGATAAGGATAGGAAGTGGGACGATACCCATTGCAAGCTTGCTGTGCGTCCAGCCACGGTGGTGGCTGATGATAGGAAGCATTGCGATGAACCCGAGGTATGCTGCTGCCTGTATGTTGCCGCCTATAAGTAAGAGAACATCGATCACAAATGCAATGCCGAAGAAGATGTCTTGCGCCTTGCTGTTCGTGTCGACATCTGGAAATAGTGCAAATAGCATCGCAATAACAAAAAGTGCCGCAAGAGGCTGCCAGTCGTTAAGTAGATGTGTCGCTTCAGCAAGCTGTTCGATAGGGAGATGACTAGCCCCAAGTGCAACAACTGTACCTGCAAGTACGCCTCCCGCTAGATGACCTTTCCAGTTTGCCATGATAACAGTGTAGCATTTGCAGAATAGATATGTATAGCGTAGTTAATATAACAACTATCGATGCTATAAAAACAACAATTTGCAACAAAAGATGTGAATGTGTGAAAAATATCACAGCGAAAATAGTAAAATCACGCTACAATGGAAAGATACTAACGTTAACTCATGAAAGGATACGCTGATGGATGATATGCAGACAATCATTACTTTGTTAACTATTGCAGTTGTCTTGCTTTCAGTTGTTATTATTGCACTACTTGCAGCGGTTACTGTTGTACTTGTGCGGATCAACCATATTGCAAAGAATATCAACGACGTCACAAACCACGTTGCAGCAGCAACTGAGTGGCTTTCGCCTGTAAAGGTGTTCGCTACTGCTGCTAAAGCTTTTCGTAAATAATTAAAAAGGAGATAGATAATATGTCTAAAACAGCAAAAGTACTTCTTGCAGCTATCGGTGGATTTGTAGCAGGAATCCTACTCGCACCAAAGAGTGGAGAAGAAACACGTAAAGATATCAAAAAGAAGACTACAGAGGCTAAGAAAGCAGCTACTCAAAAAGCTGATGAAGTTCGTGCAGCAGCAAAAGAAGGTGCTAAAACACTTCAAAAAGGCGCTGACGTTGCAGGTAAAGAAGCAGCTGAATTTGGCCTAAGTGCAAAAGCTACTGCTGAGAAGATCGCTGCAGAGGCGGCAGAGCTTGGTGGCGAAGCAAAAGTTCGTGCAAGTCGTGTTGCAGCAGATGCAAAACGAACAGCACAGACACTTCAAAAAGATGCTGAGAAGCACCTCCGCTAGTTTCTAAACGAATCTATTGAAATACCCCGCTTAAATAGAAGTGGGGTATTTTCTTGACAGTATGGAGGCTAAGAGTATACTTAGTCTCATTCCAGTTGCAATCCAGCGACTGGACGAATTGAGAAGGTGATTAACATGAACACTGAAGTTTCCTCCTCACTCGGACGTACAGTCATTTTTCATGATGATGATCTCGACGAGCATCTGATTGACGTTGATGACACGTATGGGCCTAGCCTCGAATTTACTAGCAGTGAAGATGGGCGGGTGTATCGACTGTCGCAACTGATAGTGGCCGATAAAGACACCGAACCACAAGTCCTAGTGCGATATGTGGGTGAGCGCAGGTATTGCTTCACGATCTATCGTGCCGTCATATTGTTTGACGATGGATTTGTTGTACCGCCGGAGTTCAACATCGCCGTGGGCTATTCGGCAGATGCGATGAAACTCGTGCTTCTCACTCGTGTTGTGAGGCACTTGGATGACATTCATCCTTTTGTCGTCTACCGCACGCTAAGAGGAAGTAAAGAGCCGATTTCATTAAAGGAGGCCCGTGTTGTGTATTTCTCAGAATAAGCGCGAGACACCTTTGTTTACATAGTCGTAAACAAAGGTGTCTCCTTATCATCTTCTCGATTCATTATTTTTTAGTATTAGTTATATGTTTTGATCGGTACGATCTACGGAGATATTTTTTCCATCAATTCGCTGGTAATGAGCATCACTTTTTTCTGCAAAAGGAGACAATATCTGGTCGACTAGCGCCTTACCTTTATCGGAGAGAATAGCGTCATGAGTAGGGAAGATAAAACGCGGTTGAATTGTTTCAATATAGTCAATTACTTCGCTGATCTTGAGCCAAGGTGCTGCAACGGGAAGGGCGAGTGTATCAACTTCGACTCCTGGTGTCGTGAAGTTGTCTCCCGGATAAAATACAGTATCGTTTATAAGTACCCCGACGTTTGCGATAATTGGTATGGATTCATGAATCGTTGCATGTGTGTCGCCGAAAAATCGAAGTTGAAATGACTCGAGATGGACGGTATCTCCGCCATGCACAGTTTGAGTTGGCAGTGCGCCTTCAATTTGTTTCGTGACAGAAGGTGGTCCAATGATAACTGCATCGGGATTATGAGCGATGATTGCACCGAGAGCAGACGAATCAAAGTGATCTGCATGTTCATGAGTCACAACTACTCCAGAGACATTCTCTGGAGTGTTGAGGTTTGATGTATAGGCGCCTGGATCTACGATGAGTATCTTACCGTCATGTTCGATAGTAAAACAAGCATGTTCATATTTTGTAAGTTTCATAGATCTAGTATACCTCTTTTGCTTAAGTGTGGTGAGGGGTAGTGCTGCCGCGGATTGCTCTGACGACCGCTAGTAGTACTACAGCACCAAGCACGGCGACGACAAGACTAGTCAGGTTGAATCCCTCGGCGTCGATACCGGTAAACGACCGTACGATTACTCCGCCAATAAATGCCCCCAAAATTCCGGTGACGATATTTCCTATCATCCCTTGCTGTGCATCAACACGCATAATGAGTGATGCGATCCAGCCCGCAAGTGCTCCAAATAGTATCCAGAGTACAACATCGATAATCATAGCTACCTCCTTATTAGTTGTATGTCTATGATAGGCGTATTTTTGCGGTTATGCTGTAACTTTTGTTACGTATAGGGTGTGAAAATTTAGACAGGAAGAAACAGATCTGTGAATTTTTTTCGTACTTTTATAAGCTTTGGATTGATGACGATTGAACAGTAGCCGTTCGCGGGGTTTTTGTTGAAATAGTCTTGATGTTCGGGCTCTGCTGGATAAAACATATCGAGCTGTGCGAGTTCTGTGACGATAGGGTCATCCCATATGGCTTGCGCACGTTTCACAGCTTCCGTAAAGGCTATATGTTGCTGCTCGTCGACGTAGAGCAGGATTGATCGATATTGCGACCCTTCGTCAGCTCCTTGTCGATTACGTGTTGTTGGGTCGTGTAGGGTAAAGAAAACATCAAGAACGGCTTGTGATGACACAGTTGATTCATCAAAGGTCACTTGGACGACCTCAGCATGGCCTGTTTTTCCTGACGCTACTTGATAGTAGGTAGGATCACTACTTTCGCCGCCAGCGTACCCGCTCATTACCTCAACGACACCGTTAATACGTCGAAATACTGCATCTAAGCACCAAAAACATCCGCCTCCGAGTGTATATGTTGTCATGTATCTATTATACTGGACGATATGACTTCAGAGGAATTTCAGTCACATATATGGGATAAGGCAAAAGTCCACTATCGTTCAATGCCATGGCGCGAAGATGTTCGTCCATACTACGTCTTGGTGAGCGAGCTCATGCTACAGCAAACGCAAGTAGATCGCGTGGTGCCTAAATTTCTCGCTTTTATCCGGGCATTTCCTGATGAACACATACTCGCGTCAGCTAGCTTGGCGGAGGTGCTGACGCACTGGAGTGGGCTTGGCTACAATCGCCGCGCAAAGTTCCTTCATGACGCTGCGAAGAAGATTGTATCAGAATATGGCGGTGTATTTCCAGATGATGAGCAGGCTCTCCTGTCCCTTCCAGGTGTCGGTAAAAACACAAAGGGTGCTATTTTGGCGTACGCCTTCAATCAGCCCGCTATTTTTGTAGAAACGAATGTTCGAACAGTTTATTTTCATCATTTTTTTACTGATGGTGAGCAAGTTAATGATAAGCAGATAGAGGAGTTACTTGAAAAGACAATTGATGACGAGCATCCACGAGAGTTTTACTGGGCTCTTATGGACTATGGCACTTATCTAAAAAAACAAGGTGCAGGCAAGATTCAGCAGAGCCGGCATTACAAGAAACAACCGGCACTAAAAGGGAGTGTGCGCGAGATTCGAGGCCAAATACTAAAACATCTCACAGGGGGTGATATTCGTGAAGCTGATATGAAGCAGCGAGTCGTATATGACGAACGATTTGACCTAGCCTTAAAGGGCCTCCTAAAAGATGGGTTAGTGATGCGACAGGATGACATGTTGCATTTGACCAAATAGGCTATTTCGGGTGATAATAGAAAGAATGAAAAAAATGACTTTTATTGCTGCCTTGTTGGTTGTTGCATCACTTGCAGGTGGTGTCTCGGTGGCGCATGCAGAGCAGTCGAGCTCATCTCTGCTTTCAGATAGCCATCTTGATCGTATTAGGGCTAATTGTGGCAATGCGCAGCAGACACTCAATCAGCTTCATGTTAACGATGCACGACTTTATGTGAATCGTAACCAGGCGTATTTTTCGATATCCGACAAACTCATGGCACGACTCAATAGTCGCTTAGCATTAAACCGCCTTGATGGCAGTTCACTCGTGACGTCTGCAGCGAGCTTTGATAAATCACTCAATGATTTTCGGACTGCATATCGACAATACGAGACTCATCTTGCCTCGATACTCAGGATTGATTGTCAAAAACAGCCAGGCTCTTTCTATGACGCTGTAGTGAAAGCGCAGGGGTTACGAGCTGATGTTGCATTGAAGGTTCAGGATTTACATCGTTATATCAATGAGTACGATCAATCGTTTGGGGCGTTTAAGGCAGGTTTCTTGGCGCCACAAAAAGAAAAGGACACTCCTTCATGAGCGAAGAAGAGCATAAAGCTACTATTTTTCACGAGCCTGCAGGTCGTCTTGCGAAGCATAAATTTATCGCTATGATAGGTGGAAGTATAGTGATCGCACTCTTGTTTGTTTCAATGAGCTTAGCGCTCTACGGCAGTAGTGGTGCGGCGCAACTAGACCTTAGTCGGCCAGGATATAAAAGCGCCGAAGTGAAAAAGGAAGATGCTACACCTGTATTTGAAGGATTTTCTGCAAGCGGCTCGGTAGACAAGAAGACACTTGAAGAATTTGAAAAGATGTATAGAGAGCGTACTAAAAACGCGACATCAGTTGATGCTTTTAGTGGTGAAGTTCTTGATGCGCAGGCACTTGGGATTGCGCCCGACGCGGCGCAGTAGTCGAAGGCGTAGGTCTATTTCTTTTTTGTCGGTGGTGCAAAATTAGGGAGCACTGCAAGTTCAATCTTAGCTTTTTCAAGTGATTCGAGAAGACGACGACGCATTTCAGCAATCACAGACCACTGATCGGATGGCTGGGTTTTTCCAGCAATAATGATCTCAAGTGAATTCCCTGTAATCTCTCCCAATGAGACGAATGCAGGTGGTTCGATGATCTTCTTTTTCCACTTGTCTTCTTTTGCGAGCTTCTCACCAAGATCATTGATGATCGAAACAACTTCATCTAGGTCGGTGTCAGGATGAACGGCAACGATGAATCGAGCCATGCTATAGCCCATAGTCTTATTGATGACGTGCGTCACCATGCCATTCGGGAAATAATGGACGTTGCCATCAACATCACGAAGCACAGTACTCCGCGTACCGATTCGCTCTACAGTGCCGCTCGCTCCTTCGATATCGACGATATCGCCGACACGATATTGATTTTCGCTGATGATGAAAATTCCCGATAGGAAGTCTTTTATGATTGACTGAGCGCCAAAGCCAAGAGCAACTCCTATGATACCTGCACTAGCAAAGAGCGGCGAGAGGTCGATGAGCGGGAAAAGTTCCTTGAAGATAGTGAGGCTAGCGATGATCATGACAAGGATGCGCCATATATTTGTAAAGAGGGCAGACAGTGTGTTTTGTCGTTTTTCTATATCTTTTCTATGCCACTCGCGATGACGAGTGCTCTTTACGAGACGACGAACGGTCGACGCGACAATTCGTGTTCCTCCGTAATAAGCGATAAGTGCGACAAAAAGAATAATAAGGATACTAATGCCATGACCTGGATCATTCTCTGTACCATACATCCACGTATGAAAACCTGGTGAGAGTGATCGAGCGGCATCATATAGCCAATTAAAAGTAGCTTCCATATGTGGTAGTATATCATAAGACTTATGATTATTTTCCCTGATACCGACCACCCAAAGCTACATGATATTCTCCGCGATGGTGCTATCGGGGTAATAAAAACAGACACATTGTATGGTCTTGTTGGGAGGGCTGAGGATGAAAAAGCGGTTGAAAAAATCTACTCCGTTAAGCATCGAGATACGACGAAGCCATTGATTGTACTGGTGGCGGATGAGGCGCAATTATTCGATCCGCTACCAGCAGTGCTGAGCAGTACAATTGATAATTACTGGCCAGGTCCGAACTCAATTATTTTTGAATCTCCCAGTGCTCCTAAATGGCTACGGCGCAGTGGCTCGACAGTTGCATATCGTATGCCGGCAAACGAAAACCTAAAACGTCTCCTGCTTGAGGTTGGACCACTGGTTGCCCCGAGTGCGAATCGTGAAGGTGAGCCGCCACTTGAGATCGGTCTACAGGCAGAAGCGTATTTTGGTGATGAGATTGATTTTATTGTTGATGGTGGGCTCGTGCTGGACGGCCAGCCGTCTCATCTATATCATGTGACTTCCGGTGGCGATATGGAGAAGGTTCGTTAGTGCTTGATCCACAGGATTTCGTTATCACGCGTAAGCGCAAAAAATATAAGTTTGCGCTTTTTGCAAACTCGCCACTTTGCTATGAGTTTGACCAATGGGAGAAGCGGTCGGTAGATTGTATCGAGATAGGTGCTGGGACGGGACACTTTAGTGTAGAGCTGGCTGCTTCGCAACCAGATAAGACGTTTGTTGCGATCGACGTCAAGGCCGACCGATTGCAAACTGGAGCAAAAGAGGCAGAGGCGCGCGGACTAAAGAATATCTTTTTCCTTCGTGCTCGCGCTGATCAAATAGCTGAGCTTTTTGCAGAGCAAGCACTCGAGTCGATATGGGTGACATTCCCCGATCCATTCCCGAAAGATCGATCCTCTAAACGGCGTTTAATGCATCCATTCTATCTAGAGATATATCAAACTCTCCTTCAGCAAAATGGCGCGCTCTACCTCAAGCACGATTCTCGCGACTTTTTCTTGTGGAGTTTGGAGCAGTTGGTTGCCAATAAGTGGCGCATTGATGAGCTTTCTTTTGATCTACATGAATCGTCCCTCTCTGATATATACAAGATAAAGACGGTCTACGAGGAGCGCTGGCTAGGCGAAGGACTGGTCACGAACTTTACTCGAGCTTTCCCTCGCTAGGCAAGCTGTTCACGGACCCAAGTGTCGATCGAACCCGCTCCCATGCAGAGTACAAGCTTTCCTGCGTCGCGTGCTGCCTGAATGTCGTCCCATAGTTGGTGATTGAGGTCGGCGATACTAATCGCTTGAGGGTTTGTGAGGTGCTTTGTGAGGTCGGAGGGAGTGAGTATGGTGAGATTCGGGTCTTCTCTCGATAGGTAGGTTGGTAGCCAGTAGACTTTTTCAGCAAGCTCGAATTGATCGGTATACTGATCTTGAATCTCATGCTGGCGAACATTTTGATGTGGCTGGTAGACGAGTACGATTTCATCTGATATTTCTCGTGCCATCTGGAGTGTTGCGGCGATTTCAACTGGATGATGGCCGTAGTCGCTATAGAGGTTGTCGGCAAGTCTTTCAAATCGACGGATCGTACCAGGGAAGGAATTGATTGCCGTACGACTATCTCCGGTTATCCCCAGTTTTTCCACAGCCTTGAGGACGAGTGTGGCGTTGCGACGATTATGAAGGCCGGGTAGCTCGATTGAAGCAACTTCGTCGTCACTTAGTATCCAGTCTACTGGGCGAACGCTACCAATCTTTTGACTATCGGTTTGCCATAAAATGACACTATCAGATTGATTAAGAAACTGCCCGAAAGCTTGCATGTAGTCGGACTCGGTTGGGTATGTATCTGGGTGGTCATAGTCGATCGAGGTAATGAGTGAGAGGTGTGGCGAGAAATGGAGGAAGTTACGATCGAATTCGTCGCATTCGTAGACAAAGTACTCACTATCAGGAACATAGCGGCCGCTAGGTCCGAAGCTTAGCTGGCTACCGACAGAATAGCTCACGGGGATGCCGAGCTGCGTAAGTGTCCATACGGCCATTCCGGTTGTCGTGGTCTTTCCATGAGTACCTGCTATGGCGATGAGTTTCAAGTTTTTTTCCTGCAATATATGTGCAAGCAGTTCGTCACGCTTTGCTGTTTTGATGTCAAGTTTTCGGGCTGCAACGAGTTCCGGATGGCTGTCGGGGAGGGCTGCAGTATATATAAACCAATCGAGTGGTGTTTTCTGGTGTTGTTGCTCTAGAAACGACCCATCCTGTGTGAGAGATATATCGACGCCTTGTGTTCGTAGTTCGTGAGTCGTGAGGCTTTCAGACAAGTCTGATCCAATTACCGAATAGCCAGCATCGTGAGCGATCTGAGCGAGCGGTCCAATGCCTACGCCGCCAATCCCCGAGAAGTAAATATTCATAGTACTTAGTATACTAAATACGACAGTATTATGGAGAAAAACGTCCTTCTTGCTATATCTGTTGACACTGTGTCATACTAGGTAAAACGTAAGCAATATAAAAAATGTTCCAGACAATTTTAGCAAAACTATTTAAGCGACGTCACTTTTGGCGATATGCTACCTTCTCTGAGGTGGCTGAACTTTACGCTTCACGAACAATGCGTCTTTTGGCGCTGCGCATGATCTCACTCTTTATCGCGTTGTTTATGTATCAAAACGGCTATTCACTTTTGTTTATAGCTTGCTACTTTGCCTGTTATTTTAGTGTAAAAGCACTCATCGCATACCCGGCTGCGCGTTTTGCAGCACGGTTCGGTCCAAAGCACGGTATTTTACTAAGTAATATTTTATATATCCCGGCACTGGCTGCATTTACATTTGTGCCTGAATACGGTGTGCCTGCGCTTATTATCTTTGGACTAGTACAGGCATGGTCAGTGACGATGTATGACCTATGCTATTTGGTCGATTTCTCAAAAGTAAAAAATAGCGAACATGCCGGTAAAGAGCTGGGCTATATGCAGGTTCTCGAGAAGTCCACGACAGCACTTAGTCCACTTCTTGGCGGTTTTGTCGCGTTTTGTTTTGGGGTGGAGGCAACGATGTGGGTAGCAGCGATCATATTTGCACTAGCTAGCTGGCCACTGATGCAAAGCTCTGAGCAGGTGAAGACCGGCCAAAAGCTTGATTTCTCTGGGTTTCCATGGCGGACGACATGGAGAAGTCTTCGTGCACAGTCGGCGATTGGGTTTGATGTGTTTACTTCTACGACAGTATGGATTCTATTTATATCACTCACGGTATTTGTGGGGTCGGGTGACGACTTGTATCTTAAGATCGGCGCATTAACTTCTGTGACATTTGTAACATCATTTATCGCAGCCTACATGTTTGGGCGCTTGATTGATCGACGTCGCGGACGTGACTTGTTGCGATTTAGTGTTTTTGCAAACTCGCTCCTCCATCTTGCTCGGCCATTTATGAGTACGCCGGCAGGAATTGCGATGCTAAATGTTGGAAACGAGACGGCAACCACAGGCTACTCTATGGCATTTACTCGAGGTATGTTCGATACTGCAGATATGACAGGTAAGCGGATTGCCTACATGTTCTTAATAGAGCTTGCACTGAACGTCGGCAGTGTACTTGCTTGCTTGGTATTTGCGCTGTGTTTGTGGATTTTTTCAGCCAATACTGTTCTTGGTATGCAAGTTTTCTTCGGCGTCGCAGCTATATATACGCTTGGCATTGCCTTTCCTCGGTTCCAGCTCTATCGTAAGTAGTTGAACATGCTCATGGTATACTAAAAGAGTAAATGAGTGGGATACTTTCACGTGGCAGATAAGCGACAAGTAAAGAGAAATATACGACAACTGCAACGAGTCAAAACGTGGCAGCTTTTTGTGCTTCTATTACTTGTGGGTTTTATCGCGGCAACATTTTTACGTCTCAATAATATCGGTATGGACGAGCGTCGCAAGGCGGTGCTTAGTGCAGATCAGGAAGACAATCTCGAAGTTACGCAGGCAAGATTGTACGATCTACAACGGTATGTTGCAACTCATATGAACGCAGACATGGGAACGATCTACCTTGAGGGTCAGTACAAGCGAGACAGTCAAAAAATCATCGATGCTCAGTCTGATGATACAAGTCCAGATAGCAGTGTCTTTAAGAAAGTGCAGGACATCTGTCGGCCTCGGTATCAGAATCTCGGTAGCTATTCTCAGGCGTATCAACAGTGTGTTATCTCTGAGCTAGACCGTTTTGGGCCTGCTGAAGGGCCGGTGACGAAGATAGCCCTACCAAAGGCAGATGCATATCGTCATAGCTTTGCGTCGCCGCTCTGGTCGCCTGATTTTGCAGGCTTTTCAGTGTTGATCTGTCTGCTGATTTTATTCGTTATTGTTGCTCGAATGGTTGGGTTGGTTGTACTAAGGTTGATCCTCAAGATGAACAACAGAGAGCTCTAGGTGTTGACACCGAGCGTTCGGCGCTGTAATCTTACCCTTGTATAGCACTAACAGGAGGTATAAGACCATATGGCTTACAGTCACACAAACTCAAAGGGAATTACATACTACTTGCATAAGACCGATGTAACACTCCGTGGTGGCAAACCACAGACTATCTACTTCTTCGCAAAGGTAGAGAAGAATGAAAAGGGTGAACCAACAGATCTTCCAGAAGACCGTGTTGTTAAGGAAAATCCACGCAACGGATTCCTTACAATCTCAAAGAAAAAATAATCACTTCGATTATAGTCACAGTAGCCGCCTCATCTCTGGGGCGGTTTTTGTATGTCAGGTAAACTGTGGATAAAAAGTGCTTGCAGCGTAAGCGTATTTGATGGTACACTCGTATCAAACAAACAGGTGCCAAAACGGCCCCCAAGGGATGCGCAAATCGCCCTAGGGGCTTTTTTGATAGACATAACGATATTGATTAATAGTATATATTATGGTATAATGATAAAATGACAGAACGTGAAGTTCCGCAAAACACCTATGTAGATTCTGGCTATATCGACACGCACGATACCGATATGCTAGATCAGCTGCGCTCAAGCCGAAATGCGAGTGGACAAAGGCAGATCGGCCATCGTGCAATACGATATACTCGCAGACCGTTTGAAAGTGGCGACCCCAAGACTGGACAAGAATCACACCTAAGCGGCATTGATGATTATCTGTCACCAGTCACTAAAGATGAAATAAGACAGTTACATCAAAACATGGATGCGCGATCTCTTGAGGGTCTCAACACACTTCGCAATGACCTCACTGCTTTGCTAAATGATCCAAACCACGAGTCGCTAGCTGCAGCACGACTTCGAGCTCAGATTGAAAAGCGCGAAAAAGACCTAAAGGCACGCAATGCGCTTCCTGAGGGCTATGTACCCCTAATAGACATGTAGATAAATTAAAAGAACCCCACATAACGCAGCTGTGGGGTTCTTCGAGCCGTGATGGCGAGAACTGCTAGCTGGTTGAGTGGGGTGAGACGGTGGCGACAATATGTTGCCACGCGGTGAGTATAAGCTTTTCTCTTTCGAATTTAGAAGGAAAAAGCAATGTCCCGCGGGGAAGCTTGTCGAAGTGCTCGTTGACGGTGCCGAAGATATCATTCTGACTCAGCTCCACAAGCTTATTCTTGTGTTCGGAGGCATGGATAACCGCTCCGATAGTGGCCTCGAGCACTTTTTTACTGGCGATCTCTTTACTCGTAAGCTGGATGTGTCCATCGTGAAACTGCTTCAGTTCACTGGTAAGTGTTGAATGATCATCCAGGAGCATTTTGAATCCACGATGATGTCGATTCAGAGAGACGCTGTTTGCGGGTGTGCAAGTTGCTGAACGTGACACGAGATCTCCTAATGGTGTGGGTGATGTGTAGGATTTCAGAACTCTGAGTAATACAATAGCATATTATGTAATATAAGGCAAGTTCTAGTGAAGGTAGAAATATAAAAAAGACGAGCATCAAACTCGTCATTTTAATCTGGTGGGGGCGGTTGGAATCGAACCAACTACCAAGTGGTTATGAGCCGCCTGCTCTAACCGATGAGCTACGCCCCCAGCTCTGACTATTTTATCATGACTTGCGGTATAATAAAGGGAACACGATGCAAAACATACGCATAAAACGATTTTTATACCTTGTACGTCACCGCTACATGACGATTAATAACGTTGTCGTGGTGATTGCTGCTCTGCTAGCAATCAGCTGGGCATGGGCCTCAGTGGGCGTTGTGCAACGTAACTATAGCCTGCAGCGTGAAGTAGATGACAAAAAGCGCCAACAGCAACTTGTTGAGCTTGAGGCAGAGAATCTAGCGTACGAGCAGAAGTACTATAAGAGCGAAGAGTATAAGGCTCTCGAGGTGCGTACTCGACTTGGACTTGTAGATAAGGGCGAGAAGGTAGTGATCTTACCTCCGAACTCACCGGCAGCAGAGTTGTACGACAAGCAGCAGGATGAGAAGCTTACTGGAAAGCAGGTGGCGACCGAAGAGCAAGGTGAGCTTCAAGAATGGCTTAATTTTCTATTTGGCGGCAGTGGGGGTGGATCAAAAAACACTTCTAGCTAATACTCTAGTCTTGTCACTTGCGTTTATATCTGTTACTATTGTATCTGTATCGCGGGGTGGAGCAGTCTGGTCAGCTCGTGTGGCTCATAACCACAAGGTCGTAGGTTCGAATCCTACCCCCGCAACCATATGAATTTTCACCTCTGTTATTTCAGAGGTTTTTTTCGTCCCAACTGGCTACTTTGCTAACTGTATGTGTATTGACAATATATATTAATTATGCTAATATATAGACTGATATTCTAACTTATAAGTTAGAATTCCGAGATATTCTCCACTCGACAAGAGGAGAAGAGGAGTTAACATGTCTGCTCAGATGACCCAGGTCACGTTCGACGAGACCCTGGCCCAGTCGTACCTGCCGCTCCGCGTGGTGAAGCAGGCCGTGCTGGTCCCGGTGCCCGATGGAGTCGAGACCATCATCAAAGCCGAGTGGGGTGAGCTGCAGAAGTTCGTCGGCCCCTGGTACGCCATCTATGTCGACGGCAACGTCGCCTACGGATCGGCCAAGCAAGAGTTCGACGAAAGCCACGGAACCACCGACGAGATGGAGAACGGGTACTTCAAGAACACGCCCATCGACGCGTACCAGTACCGCGGACCCGATGCCCGCGTCACGACCGTACTCAGCGATGGAACCATCGAGACTGAGAACACGATCTCCGACGGTGACTGGTTAGCAAAGTGGCCGCACGGCGAGGTCGGCGTCCTCAAGGAGGACAACCTCCGCAAGCGGTACCAGGTCGGCTGATCCTTATGAAGCGTATGCTCAAGAGGATCAAGCACGAGATCTTTGGCCACCCGCGTGAAGACATGATCTTCGGGGACATGGTCGAGGGTCACACTTGCACAACGTGTGGGTGGAACATCAAGCGAGCCGATATTACCATCGGCTGAGCACCTCCAACAACACCCTCAGGAGAGGAGAGCACCCGGAAATGGGAGCCCCTCGAACGAGGGTGCTTTCATTCCTTAATACTTTATTGATTATGATAATATTTAACAATGATTACAGAGCCAAAACAAACACAGTCAGTTCAATGCGAAAAACTAGATCTATCAACAGAGGAATATGCTAACAAGCCTACTGAAGCTATAAATGAAGATGGCGTATACTGCGTAAAAGGTGTGGTGCGCACTTCAGAGCGACGCTGGCGTATCTATTGAGATTATGTCTCCATGAGGTGAGCCGCAATATGGTGATGAGAGTTGTCTCATTGTCACTGTTTTTTGATCCCGATAACCCAAATGAGATTGGTTCTGATCGTCATAATTAATTCTTGGTTTTTTATCAGTACCCTAATTCCACTCTGCTATCTACTTAACTATTGATACGACCCCTATATAATTCTTTCCAGCGCAATGTCTTCCCACAGATAAGGCTCTAATCTAGGTATACTTGGTTATAAAATATTTTATAGATATCGGCTTACACAAACCTCGTTATGATACTCTAATATAGATGTTTATTCGCAGTTTATATGAAAAGATTGTTTGTTCGCCGATTCTCTACACGGCATTACTGACAATAGTGCTTGTACTTCTTTATAATCTTACTTTTAGGTTTTTTGTGGAAAGTCCTCAGCATGATCCTTTGGTGACCAGCTTGGCGGCAGCTGTATTTATGGCGCTTATTTTTTACCCAAGCTGTAGGCGAGAGGCTGAGATACACAGCGAAACGCGCGAAGGCCGTAAAGGGAATTTTGATGCGCTTATTCGGCGTACGCAAGTACCAAAAACGGTGAGAGAGAAAAAGGAGTTTGTTCGTTATCTTGAATTTATCATCAAACAGCATGAAAGACTCGCACGCGCCAGGGGTGGTGAGTGGTGGATGGTTATTGCTCGGTATGTTTTTACGGCAGTACTTCTTGGGGTGTCTATAGTTTTATCGCCGACGATTATCATGACGATCCTCATGATAAGTGTTATATGTTTGATGGTAGCTTCGGAGATCTATAGCTGGCGACGGCTCATGAAGTTAAAAAAGCTTTTATCTCTCGCTGAGCGTATCTAAGAGAGTTGACCTTGTATAAAAAACACCCCGACTTGCGGGGTGTGTGGAGTGAACAATGGGCTGGGACCAAATAGCAACTTAGTCCCAGCCCATGATTAGGTGGGGCTACAGCGGCACGCTCATCCTTTCTTCTGCCTGATGATTGACTGCTCGAACTGCCCTGTAGAGCGATGCTATGATCCTATCAACGAAACCAGCGCCTCCGGAAAGGTCTGTAAAGTCGTCAGCCTGAGCGGGGAGTCTGTAGCGTATCTGAATCTCATAGGTACCACCGTCCCGTAGCTCCTTCCAGATCGAAACGGGAATACCCTTAGTTTGTTTTTCGAGCTCGCTGCACAGAATCGCGGCAGCAGACCTATCGTATGCAAATATTTCTGCAACAAACGAATGACTAGCGCCAAGTTGCCGTACGGGGTTGAGGTGGTGTGTGGGCGACACCTTTTTTGGGTCAATCATTGGTGTGGCCTCAGGTAGGACGTGGATGGTGGTATGGGTGCAGCTAATTGCTTGCGCGATGTCCATCGATACTCCTCAAATTATTCTCGCGTACTTATGTGTTTCCGCGAGAGAGGTGCTTCATGAATCAATTGAATCACTGTTCATGATGTAGAGTTACATTAACATAAATAAAGTACTAAGTCAAAAATACTATATAAAAAGAGAGTAGGGGAGTGGGAGGGTTAGCTTAATTTCGCAGCAGCGACACGAATTGCTTCACTCCAGCTCAAGAAAGCGTGGGGGGTGATGGCGATGTCGTTGGCGGTCATGCCGTGTTTGAGTGCGAGGGCGAGTTCGTGGATCAACTCCCCTGCATGAGGTGCTACGATAGTGGCTCCGAGTAGAACACCTTTTTTATCGGTGATGAGCTTTACGAAACCATCACGGAAGTCAGAGGCGTTGCTCCTGGTGATAATATTGAGCGGAGCGATCGCAGTTTTGATAGCAAGATCACGCTTGAGGCAGTCATCTTCACTAAACCCAACCGATGCTACTCCTGGATAAGTAAAGATAAGTCGTGGTGTTGCGGTGTAGTCAGGTGTTGCCTTGTTTTTGCTTAAGATATTGTTTGCAGCGATGCGGCTTTCGAGTAATGCTGTATGAGTGTAGCTTTGGTGGCCAAGGACATCACCAGCAGCAAAAATATGTTTCGCTGTCGTCTGTAGGTATTCATTTACTTCGATACCTTTTGGTGTGTACTCTACGCCTGCGTTTTCAAGGCCTAGGTCGACTGAAGGTTGGCGGCCGGTCGCGACGAGCACTTCATCGACACGTAGTGACTTCTCGACACCACCGCGAGTGTAGGTGACGCGCTTTGCGATGTTTTCCTTCTCTACAGAGAGGGTTCGTGTTTGAGTGAGGACGGTGACGCCTTTTTGCTCGTGAAGAATCTTAGCCAGCATTTCTCCAGCTTCGGCATCTTCACCCGGGAGGAGACGACTAGCGATGTCGGCGATGTATACTTTTGTTCCGAGAATCGCCATGAGTTGAGCAAGCTCGACGCCGGTTTGCCCGCCACCGATGACATACAGCGTCTTCGGTGGGCGCATGACAGTATGAATGTTGCGAGGAGTGAGGTACTTTACAGTATCAAGACCGAGGATAGCTGGCGGTACCAGGTGTGAGCCCGTGGCGATGATAAAATACTCAGCAGAAAGATGTCGTCGTCCGATACTGATCTCATGAGGGCTTAAAAAGTGCGCAACGCTTTGGTAGGTGTCGATACCTTCGTTTTCGTAGTAGCGACGGTTTCCGCCAGCGCCAGTACGCTTTACGACGAGCTCTTTCCACGCAGTGAGACTCGGAAAATTATAGCTGAGCATCGAAGAGCGAATGCCAAAGCGAGCTCCATGTTTGGCTTCTTCGTAGAGCTGAGCGGCGTGGAGAAGCGCCTTAGTCGGGACGTCTCCCCAGTTTGGTGACTCGCCTCCAAAGACTGATGCCTCAACAATAGCGACTCGTTTACCCTCGCGAGCAGCTATAGTCGCAGCAGCGCTGCCGCCAGCACCGCTCCCAATCACGATGAGGTCGTAGTCGTAAGTAGATTTTTTTGCCATATTTTTTTGCTCCTCGAGAGTTTTTTGTAAATGATGTATTCGAGTAAAGATGAAAGGTGTGTTTGTGTTTGGTCGATTTCTCTTCTATTTATAGCATAAGCGGGGTGGTTTGGTCAAAGCGGTAGAGGTGCTCACTATGAATTACCTTCATAGAAGTGTTCTCGATTTCGTTGGATCAGCAATATGAGGTCACGTTCCTGGGTAAGTCTCGTATGCCGCTGCACATCGAGTAGCAGACGGTTTCGATGAGTAGGTGTAGCGCTACATACTTCTAGAAGTATGTCGGAAATCTCTGACTGGACGACGCTGAGGGATTTTAAGTTGTGTATATGATGAGACGAAGCGATTCTCTCTACTTCTTGCATGCGAAACGGTGCCGTGACGCGCTCAAAAAGCTGTAAGCGATCCGTGGAGCTTTTTTGTTTTTCGTCTGGTAGGCTATCGAGCTGTTTGTTGTACTTGGACGCAAGATCAAGAAGGTGTACTATGCTGATCTTCTTGTCGAGAATGACGCGCAGTAATGGATCGTGAGTGGTAAGTGTTTGAAGATTGATATCAATATTCTCGAGGCGCTCATCTTCTTCCTTGGCTGTTTGCTGCCGTTCTTTATTGACGAGCATTGCTGTTTTTTGCCGTTCAATCCATGAGCCGTGCGGGTCACATAGCGTGATATTGTGTTGCTCGGCGCCATCGAGCGCTTCGAAGAATTGTTCATAGCGTTGCTTGAAATTTTCAACCTCGTTCATCGGTTGAGAAAGGAGATTGAGTGCGTATTCACGTTGATATGGCGCCTCCTCTATGTCGCTGTGATAAACATTGTCGAGGACTTCGTCAAGAAGACTTTGTTTTCGTACTTCAACAATATGATCTACCATTCGGGTAGCGTCATTTTCGTGAAATCCAACATGTGTCATCAGGCTTTTTCGGAATCGAACATCTGAGCGTTTTGCTTCAAGATCACGATACATCGGCTCAATCTGTTCTGTCCAAGCTTTTAGAACGTCATCGACTGTGGCGTATTGTGTTGTGAGGCTAGCTGCTAATTCACGGTCATCTGGAGTGAAGCGTTTTAGCGCTTCAGTTGCTTCTGCGCGAAATTCTTCACGGTGAGCAGCGATATAATCATCGGTAGTAGTAAGGTCAAGGTGTTGCTTCATCAAATAATATCTCCGTGATGTTCGTAGAAATACGCTGCCTCAGGGTGAAACTTTTTGAGATGGAGTGCGGCAATCCGACGTACGTCGCCGCTTGTAACTTCTGGTTTCGTATCGAGCCAGATGACAACGGCATTTGTGACTGAGTGTGCGATTGTTTCTGCTTCGCCTTCAGGGCTACGAACACTGAGGCACGCAGCACGAACGCTATGATGTAGCTTCTCTGGAGCGAAGTTTTCACTGGCTCGTTTTCCAGATTGTTTGATAATATCAATCGCTTTAGGTTCATTCATAACTAGTATCCTCCTGCTGAAGTGAGGGCAACGGAAAGTACTTGATCAACGTAGATATAGAAGCCAAGGACGAGTAGTCCACTGCCAGCGGCAAATTGAAGAAATCGCTTGTTGGACTCGCGCCATTTTTGTATCTGGCTGAGCTTGTGACCACTGCCGATAAGAGCGGTGACGAGTGCGAGCGGGAGTACCGAGATGGCTGTATAGAGCAGTACGCCAAGCAGCTGCAACTCAGGACTAAGGTGAATCAGTACGAGTGCGCTGACGAGGATGGGTGCGATGATAAATAGTAGTTCAGCGAGTACGCTTGTCAGTCCGAGTGAAAATGCCTCAACACTTCGAGAGGTTGCTTTTGCTCGGTTTGAAAGGTAATTTGCAAATCCACGAGGTATCCACAGGCTCGTACCCTTGCCCTGCCTGTAATAGAACATCCATACAGAGAAGCCAAGCCCGACTAATATGCCGCAGCAGGTTGCCCATAGTAGGAGTGGTGCTTTTGTGCCGAACAAAGCAGTGACAAAAAAGGCGACAAATGCGATAAGCAGTGCAGTCATAACTGTTGCACCAAGAAGGAACCCATGGGTGAGGCGAAGCAGTTTTGTGTGCGCTGTTTTTGTACCGATAGCATGGCCGCTCATCAGTGTCAGGACGCTGATACTAAGTTGAAACGTCGCGTGGATAATCGCGGCGAGAACGACGATAGCAAATGAGCTGATAACTTCCATGTTTATGTTTATAATCCTTTTGTTTAGTTATAGCACAATCATGATAGATTGGTCAAAAGCTACTACTGTTCTCTGGCGTATATTTTGGTGCGTAGTATAATGGATACCATATAGAAGGAGTGGTATGAAAGTAAATGTAAAAACAGAGCACAGTGTTCCTGTGCGTACCCCAGTTGAGGCGGCGGCAATTCATTCGCTTGCGACATTTAGTAAGAGAACTGGAGCAAAGACGGCAGCTGCCCCGAAGCGCACCGCTACTGAGGTTACACCAGTCAAGGTAGTCCGAGAGGCTGCGCCTGAGCCAGTTGCCACGTCTCCTGAGGCGACAATCGCCGAGCCAAAGGTGATAGCACCCGAGGCACACAAGCAAGCCTCTGCGGGGCATATTGTTTTGCAGTGGCTGACATACGTATTTTGGGGGTGGACGATCCTAGGATTGGTCTGGCTGATGGTTATCGTCCTTGGCAATGCCGTCACCGGAAACGATACGAGTGGCATGGTTCCATATGCAATTGCGGCAAGCTTAGTACTGCTGCCTATCTCGGTCGTATGTGATGTGTTTTATAGTCGACATGAGCTACGTAAAAAGACTGGCGCTTCGATGGTGGTGATGATTATTCATGCAGTTATATTTGCACTATTTGGTATTGGTGCATTGATTTCGGGAATACTCTTGGCGATTGAATTATTTATCGGTACAAGTAGTAGTACCGGTTCATGGACCACTGTGTGGCTGTATAGCTTCTTAGCGAGTGCTGTTGTTTATGCACTCACGTTTCTTCGTACGCTTAACCCGTTCCACTCTTTCAAGATTGGGCGATGGTATACGATTTTCATGGTGCTTGTCGTCGGGGTGTTTATCGCTTTGGGTGTAGTTGGGCCACTTGCGCAGGCGCGCTTAACGAAGGACGATCGACGTATCGAGACGAATCTATCTGTTATTAGTAGTGCCGTCGAGAGATACACCCAGGATAAAAAGGCGCTACCAACGAATCTTTCACAAATTGACGTGTCGGGTAGTCCGGATGCCGGCGCACTTATCTCGGACAACCTTGTCACGTACAAACCAGAGGGTTCGGTGAAATCAATAAACACCTTTAGGCAAGATCGCGCTACTGCTTCTGATACAGACTATCGCTATCAGCTGTGTGTGACCTATAAAAAAGCATCAGCAGATCGATACGCTTCTTCATATAATTCTGGTGAAGAGTACGATTCGTATCCATCTGTAGGTAACCATCCAGCGGGTGAGGTCTGCTATAAGCTAAAGACAACGATCGCCGCTCCTGTTGCTGGCGTACAGATACTTCGATAAAACACTATTGCTTTTTTAACAAACTTATGCTAATATAATAAGTACAAACAACTAAAACAAAAAAGGAAAAACAATATGGAAACGCCCAGCGGCGACAGTACTGTCGCTCAATTTGAAGATGCCCTCAAGGCCCTAACACTTTCTACCTGGAATCGGGTACGTAGCCAAGAGGAACTATCTTCGTTTATCGATCGTCGTCACACTGCCCTTACTGACATTGAGTTATAATATCACCATAAAACAGTGGAAAACGCGCGCCAAATTTGATACAATCAATCAAGATATGGCAGCGTAGCTCAGTTGGTTAGAGCGCAAGACTCATAAGCTTGAGGTCACAGGTTCAATTCCTGTCGCTGCTACCACGAAAAATACTCCACCAAAAAGTGGAGTATTTTTCTTGGTAGGATTTAGTTAGGTGATTACTAATCTATAACGAAACTATACTTACGGTTATAATACCAGTCAATTATTCGAGTGATAAGTAAGGTCACGAGCGGTGCGACGACCATTCCGATAAAGAGCATAAATGCGACCGATCCGATGCCAGGCATGTGTGTTCCAAGGTACAGTGCTGAACCAAATTGTGTAAGTATGAGTGGGAGTAGTCCTCCAATCGAGACTAATAGAACCGTCATACCAACAGGCTTTGGAGTTATACGGTGCTTGCGAAGGTAATAATAGACCACCCCTACCAGTCCAACAGAAGCAATCATATTAAATATAAGGGTGTATATTGTTGCGGTATTCGTATAACTAGCTTCAGGACTCTCGGCTGCTTTCTTGTATTCTTCCGAGTCCATGATTGTCGTGAAGTCGCCACCGTTAAACATACTGGCACTAAAAACGTCAAGTTTACGAGCCGTGGCGCGGTGGGCTTCGGTCGGGTAGTTTGCGAACACGACAAGAGCGCTGAGAAAAATGTTTGCTGCGAGTACTAGGCCGATAATGCTCGCGTACACTCGTGTTTTGCTGCTGTGTTTTGGTTTATGAATCATGGGTTTGTCCTTTCAATTGTGCTGATTGTAATAATTTCATAATATGTGGTTGGAGTAGAGGGGCGATGTTTAGCATGACGAACTTTCCGACAACTGTTTCACCTACTTCTGTTAACTGAAAGTATTTTCGTTTCGGTCCGCTATTGGGTGATTCTTCAAGTGTAATCTGAACCAATCCCATGTCATCAAAGCGACGTAGCGCACGGTAGAGGCTTTGTTCTTTAACTTCAAACTCTCCGTTTGTAGCTTCTGACATGAAGCTACTGATTTGAGCAGCATACTTCTTGCCGTCATACACCGCAAGTAGGACCCATAGCGTTAGCTGGCCTTTTTTGTATACATCGTTCCAATCGGCAACAAGTTCGTCAATTGCGCCATTACTCATGCAACTCCTTCCTATAGTACTATTCTTCAAGTATAGTACTATAGGAATATTATGTCAACACACTTTTAGTTAAATGTAGCAATATACTATCGAGGTAGCGTATCCCAGCCTTCTTGGCTCCTGACGTTACATTTGTAAAGAAAAAAGACAGGCTACTACTGCCTATTTCTATTTTGATGCTTTGGTGAGCGGGATGACGGCAAATAAACAAATGCCGAGTACGATTGCAGCGAGGGAAATAGAGAAATAACGATCTGCAAATACGAGTGAAGCGATGCCGCCAAAAAATAAAGATACACCGAGAAGATAAAGGATTGTTTTTATGAGTGGCTTTGGTTCGAATGATTTAGTCATGTCATTTAATAATAGTAGTTGAAGTGGAGCTATACAAGAGGTGTATCTTTATTTTTATTTGACACTGGTGGGTAAAAGTCTGACAATGGTAAAGAATAAACATAAGTGGGAAAAAGACATGGCGCGATTACCGCAACCTGGTGGCGATTCTGGTAACTGGGGTGACATTTTAAATGAGTATTTATTGGTTGAGCATGACGGGCAGGGGCATCTAAAGCCAGGGGTGGTCGGGACGTCTCAGATTGCAGCAAATGCAGTAACTGCGATACATGTTGCGGATAATATACTGCCACAGGCGAAGATTCAAAACTTGTCGATAGACCTTGCTGCAAAGTATCAAAAGCCAGCAGATGGAATTGCAAAGTCGGATTTATCGGCGAGCGTGCAGGCGAGTTTAGATAAGGCTGACACTGCCCTGCAGTCGGCTCCACCGGCGGGAGCTGGGGCGACGAGCTTGTCGGGCTTTCCACTTCGTCTTACAGGAGAGAGGATATACTCGTATCCAACCGAACTTGGCAAGGCGCACACTGCCTCAATGAATCCAAGCGGTGCAAAGAAAGTCGTACTTGCTGAGCTATGGGGAAAAGCAGGTGTTTTGAAGCATATATGGATGGCGACATCAGATGGCGATGCTGGAGCGCAAAGTATCGGAGAGAACGGTGGGATAGTCCGTATTTTCATTGATGACCAGACTACGCCGGTTGTTCAGTTATCTATAAATGATTTTTTTGCGTATGCACTTCTAGCTGGCGAGTACTCGACGAGGAGAATTGGTCGGACAAAGCGTGGCAATGGTGAATCATCTGCATACCGCTATCTCCATATGCCATTTCAAAAGTATCTGCGAGTGGAAGTCGAGAACACTTCATCGAATGACGCGATAGTATTTGGGTCGGCTGATTACAGTGTTGTTGGCGACTTCTCACTTCTTGGATCACAACAGTTGAGCTATAAGATGCATAGCATCGAGCGGCCAGCTGCAGCACCATATGACCAGCTGACGGTTGTCGACACGGCGGGAAGCGGGCAGCTGGAATCGCTCTGGCTTTCGGTGGTTGGAGCTGATGAAGATATAGGGGTGCTCGAGGGTAATATAGAGATTTATATTGATGGAGAATTGTATCCTTCGTGGCAATCATCTGGTACGGAAGATGCATTTAACGGAGGTTGGTATAACGTTCCGATTGGCGGCTATCCAGCAGGACGAGCAGGCAATAGTATCAATGGTGGGTTGACGGCAACCTACTATAGATTCTTTACAGAGGATCCATTATTTTTTAGTTCGCACATCAAGATTGTCGTCAATGCTGGACAGCGTAACCAAGGGGCATTTGCGTCAAGTACGGTAAGCTTATCTGCGTTTGCTGGGCTATGGGCGAACACTCCAGGCGCTATTAATTTTCAAACTGTCGACACGGGTGCGACGGCGATACTTGACGATCAGTTTACTGGGGCGTCGGGCAGTCTCAGTGCTGCAGACTGGAATCAGGTAGGTGATCGAACGCAAGCTGAGGCAACAGGATCAACGATTCGGTTTGCATTTGACGGGGGATCGGCAGGGCAAGATACTCGCGCGGCACGAAAGAATGTGACCCTCCCTGGGAGTTATTGGCTAGAGACACGTGTGAGAATCACCGATGCAACTCATGATGGGCAGGAAGCGTCACTTATAGTAAAAGGCAACTCCCCTGACCCGTACTTTGGATCTGCGGTACATATTCAGCTTGTTCGATTTAGCCAGAACAACTGGGTCGTTCGCGCACGCGATGATTTTGACGAAGTCTTTATCCGCACAATTGGTGGTGGACGAAATCTCACGAACGAATGGGTGAAATTAGCGGTGAAAGTAGTTGGTCAGACGATGACTGCATATTGGATGCCAGAGGGATGTGATAGCTGGCAGACACTCGGTAGTTGGACGACAGGAAAAACTGGCGAAGCATTTGGTATCGGTACTTGGACCGCTGGCGCCGAGTTTGACTATTTAGTGGTACGTTCACTAACGACCGTCGCAAGCTAATTATTATTCTTTGCCGTACTGGGTTATTTTCTGTAGAACCGCGATATATGTGGAGAGTTCTTCACGACTAATATGATCAGCTTTGTAGAGTTGGGTGCGGAGTTCCTCGCGTAGCCCAGCCTCTATTTCTTCAACGGTTGCCATGTAATCTGGGTTGAGTCGAGCGATTTTTATGCGACTATCTTTTGTATCGCTTACTTTGAATAGAATGTTTTTTGACTCGAGCAGGGTAACGATTGTTGTAATAAAAGGCATCGTAGTGTCGAGTATTTTCATGAGGTCATTGAGTCGAACCCCTTGCTCGCCGGCATCATAGACATAGCCGATGACGAACCACTGCATGGCCGTGAGATTATACTGAGAGAGGTACTGGGTTTTGATGCGACCTAAAATACGGTGTGCAGTAGACTGCATAACGCCGGACTGATAGGTAGTGATCTGAGAAATATCTTTTTTCATGATTTTGTTGACAACGTTGTTCTTTCTATATTACTATAGTAACAAGTTAAGTTAATTAAGTAAAGTAATATTGATAAGCTTAGCGTACGATCACCTTTATATCATTAATGAAATTGTAGCTGCCGTATACGTACGCTCTACGACAAGGAGAATTTATTATGGAAACTAAACATACAATGACTGGCGTCGCTATTGCCCTTGTACTCGGCCTTGCTATTGGCGGTGTGGGCGGCTACGCTGCTGGCAATATGAATATGACAGATACTGACACGAAGAATGATTCATCAGCGCAGTCGATGGCTGAGAATAAAGAAGGTACAATGGTAGGTGGTGCGCTTATGGTAAAAGATAAAGACATCGTCGACAACGCACTGAATGCAAAAAATGTGACGACGACAGTAAGCCTTGTTCAAAAGGCTGGACTAGTCGATACGCTCAAGAGCGAGGGTCCATTCACGGTGTTTGCACCAAACAACGATGCCTTTTCTAAGTTACCAGCCGAGACAGTCGCTTCGCTTCAAAAAGAAGAAAATGTTGGTACTCTCAAGAATATATTGACGTATCATGTTGTCCCGGGTACCTATACGAGTGCAGCGCTCAAAGTCATGGCACAGAAGGGTGAATCACTCACCACAGTTCAAGGTGAGATGCTCATGCCAGTACTAGATGGTGGCAAAGTGTACATTCAAGATGCAATGGGTAATAAATCCGCTATTGAAACTACCGATGTAATTTCGAGCAATGGTGTGACACACGTAGTTCAGAGTGTGTTGATGCCGAAGAGCTAAGAGTCTTTGCGTGGCAACATCCCTATTATCACGAGGTAGGTAGGGATGTTGCTCTATAAAACAATAAATCAGAAAGGAAACAAACGATATGTTACTACTCATTGGGGCATTTTTGGCAGGGATTTTGACAGTATTTGCGCCATGTGTGTTCGCACTTCTCCCTGTAATAGTTGGTGGCTCAATGAGTGGAGACGTCCATGATAAGCGACGGCCATTTATTATTATCGCTAGTCTTGCAGTGTCACTGATGGTGTTTACGCTTCTTCTCAAAGCGACGACCTTATTTATCGATATATCACCAGAGGTGATTACGTATGTATCTGGCGGGATTATCGTTGGTATCGGGCTACTGATGCTGTTTCCATGGGTGTATGAGCGACTCATTATTACATTTAATTTGCAGGCGAAATCCCAGCAACTGCTCGGAAAGAGTTCGGGCAAGGGTGCGGTGATCGGGGCGATTATCACTGGAGCTGCGCTCGGACCTGTGTTTAGTAGTTGTAGTCCTGTGTATGCGTATATCCTCGCGACTGTACTGCCTGTGAACTTTGGCGAAGCAATTATCTATATGGTGGCATATGTCGTAGGTCTGAGTCTCGTACTGCTACTTGTTGGATTTATCGGACAGAAGTTTGTTCGTAAGGTGTCATGGGCGAGTAATCCTCGGGGTGTATTCCAGCGGATTGTGGCGGTGTTGTTTATTGTTGTTGGGCTTCTCGTAATCACGGGGATGGACAAGCAATTTCAGACATTTGTTGCGGAAAAGACGCCATTTGATTTTGATGCGCTTTCATCCAAGCTTATTCCGGCGAGCGATCGAAAGGCTGCGAGCGGTGTGCTAAACGTCAAGGCATACAAAGCACCCGAGTTTACCGGACTTGGCGAGTGGATAAATAGCGAACCTAAAACGCTCAAAAGCCTGAAAGGTAAGGTGGTGTTGGTGGACTTTTGGACGTATAGTTGCATCAACTGTATTCGCACGCAGCCGTATCTAAAAGATTGGTATCAGGCATACAAAGGCAGTGGACTCGAGATAATTGGTATTCATGCGCCGGAATTTGCATTTGAGAAAAATGCTACCAACGTAAAAAATGCCACCAAAAAAGCAGGCCTCACCTATCCAATTGCTCTAGATAACGATTTTAGGACATGGGCAGCGTACAAAAACCAGTACTGGCCAGCAAGTTATTTGATCGACAAGGATGGTAATGTTCGTCGTGCGCATTTTGGTGAAGGTGAATACAAAGAGACTGAGCAAGCTATTCGTACACTTCTTAAAGATGCTGGGGCTACAGTTCCAGATGCGTTTACGGATGGAGTGACGAACGACGCTCCCATAATAGAGGGGCAGAGTCCAGAAACCTATCTTGGCACGAAGCGTGCAAGTAATTATAAAGGTGCGCCAGGACTGAAGCAGGGGCAGGCAACATTCACTGCAGCGAATACACTCTCGGGCAACGATTGGACGCTATCAGGTGAATGGAACGTAACAAGCGAAGGTATAGTAGCTGGCGAAGGGGCGACGCTTCGTATGAATATAGCGGCAAAGGACATGTATATCGTGACAGGTAATGATACCTCAGGTCGAATTGCGGTTGCGCTCAACAATAGTCCCGTGACTGAGAGCGCCGGCGCAGACGTAAAAGATTCGGCCGTGTCGGTAGCTGGCGCAAGACTATATCATATTATTTCGTATGATGCATTTACAAAGGGGCAGACGGTCGAATTGTCGGTTCCTAAAGGTGTCCAGCTCAACGCATTTACATTTGGTGGAAAATAGTGATGGCAAAGCGAAGTACGATATGCGTGATTTATATTCCTGGACTTGGTGACAGGTACGATAAGTTACGCACTTTAGGACTCCGATTGTGGCGATTGCAGGGCATTGAGACGGTATTGGTGCCGATGAAGTGGGAAGGCGACGAGTCGTATGAAGAGAAGTACTCTCGGATTGTGCAGGTGATGGTGCGCGTCCATGAGACGGGTAAGCGAGTAGTTCTTGTCGGTGAAAGTGCAGGTGGTAGTATGGTCATGCGCGGCATGGCCGACTCCCCTCACCTGCTGCACGGTGTATTGACTATCTGCGGTAAAAATAGCGATGCCAGTACGGTATCTCCAAGGTTATATAAAAAGCACCCTGCGTTTAGTGAAGCGATGCAGGGCGCTGATGCTGCAATTTCACGCCTGTCGCCAGATATGCGGCGAGCCTTTATATCAGTCCATCCGACCTATGACCCGGTCGTCCCGGTAGGCGACACATTACTTCACGGCTGTCGACAGGTTCGGCTATGGGCGGTGGGTCATTTTGTTCCAATTGTACTTGCGCTTTCGGTGTATAGTCCAGTAGTGACCCGCACTATAGCTCGCCTATAGGTGTATTGCGCTCGAATACGCGCGTGTCATACTAAGAGGATGCGATAGGAGTTCTTCCATGATGACTTGAATCGATACGTATTCGAGTCGTGATGAAGCGAGATCATATAGCTGGAAATGCGAAAATCCCGAAGGTAGTCTCAGGCTGTGGAGCCGAGAAAACCTTCGGGATGGGTCACGACGAGAGTTACTTGATTGAAATTGATTCGACTGGCGGGGTTAGTTCACCCTTCCGGCCAATGACAAACCGCTCGCCGATTTCGACGTAGCGTCCGATCAAGGTATTGTCTGGACTTCTATCGAAGTCTCTTGCTCGAACCGAGTTAGTCGCTACAGACGCTCCTCTGATCTCTACGCTGGAGCTTATGAATGGTCTGAGGTGATTGGTCGCGGTGACCCAGTAGGTCGATGACCTGGTTGTGATCTCCAGTGTTTCACCAGCGGAGAGGTTCAGTAGGTCGAATCTTCTGATCGCTTGCCTGTTGCCTTCTGGCGCCGATATCGCTTCGTAGTTATCGTGAACTGGCATGGTAACTCTCTTTCGTTTGTCATCCAGTCGAGAAGCTGAATAGCTCAATCGGCCTGGGCGTGCATCGCCCATGATCTCCATGAGTGGTACATATATTTATTATAGCATATAAACAAGTATAATGCAATATTTGTCTATAAAAACAGACTCTCAGGTGTATAATAAGGATATCTCCCCGCGACACACACTAGCGACCTATCGCAAAGCGTCCCTCCGGTGGAATCATTCATCGTCTTCGACATTCCGAGCCTGAAACGAGCAGAGGAAATGGCGGGCGAACAATTAGATAATCGTTTCTCAAACTAACTTTTTTGAGGATTTTAATTGTATGAATGATGAACTTTTTTTGAACGAACGGATAGAGGTAATTGCAACATTTGGCGAAGGACTGAATCCGTGTAGGCCAGTGCGATTTCGCCGCTTGAGTGGGCGCGAGATTGAGATAAGTGAGATCGGTCTTCGGCACCCAACAAGTGCCGGTAAGCGGACAGTGCATGTGTTTGACGTGACTGATGGTGGAGCTGACTATCGATTAGAGTTTGATAGTGAACGGTTAACATGGCACCTCACCAGGGAGGCGGATCACTATGCAACTGCATGATGAATATAATCCAGAAGTGCCGCTTGTCATGCACATAGACCTCAATAGTTGTTTTGCGACGGTTGAGCAACAATCTCGTCCTATGTTGCGTGGTCGGCCAGTGGCGATCGTCAATCGACGAACTGAACATACGGCAATTGTCACGGCAAGTTATGAGGCAAAGGCGCGTGGAGTGACGGTTGGCATGAAGTTTAAGGAGGCACAGGTGCTTTGTCCAGATATCGTTATGCTTGAGAGCGATCCAGCGAAATATCGGTTTGTGTATCATAAGATGCTTGAGATCATGAACAGCTACTCGGCTCACGTCACGATGAAGAGTATCGATGAAGGGGTGATTGATTTTCATCAGACGACAGAAGCGGTGCGTCGACAATCGCTTGTGGGTATTGGCTACGAGATCAAACAACGGCTACGTGATGAGATTGGTCGCGCGATGCGCTGTAATGTGGGGATCGCACCAAACCGTTTTTTAGCAAAAACAGCTGCAGGTCTTCATAAACCCGATGGTCTCGACGTGATCGATGCGACTAATCTCCGTGCAACTCTCGCGACATTGAAACTAAAAGGTTTAACCGGTATCGCAGATCGAAACGAAGAACGCCTCAGTGCCGTGGGTATTTATACTCCGCTGGAATTTCTCGATGCAAGTCCCGAGACGCTCCATCGGATGGTGTTTAAAAGTATTTGTGGTGAACAATGGCATCAGCGACTTCGAGGTTGGGAAGTCGATGATGTGCCACATCCGCTGAAAACAGCGGGTCGTCAGTATGTACTTGAGAGTAATTCACTGAGTCGCGAGCAGATCGTGAAACGATTACATCATTTGAGTGAGGCTGTTGGGCGGAAGATCCGCAGTCAGAAAAAAGCAGCGAGGGGTGTGATGGTGTATGCGAAAAGTTATGATCGAGGGTATTGGCACGCTCGTCGTATGGCGGAATTACCTTTTTCAAGTGATAAAGCGATTTACTCGGTAGCGAGGCAGCTCTTTCTGAATGCGCCAGATAAGATCAAGGAGATAGGCGTCACCTGCTATGAGCTATGTGATGACAACGATCCACAGCTTAGTTTATTTGGTGATCAGATTGCCGAAGAGATTCGCCTGACAACTATGATGGACGAGATAAATAATCGCTATGGCGAACGAGTGATCCATAGTGCCGATACGTTGGGCACGAATAACTTCCTGAAACAAAAGATTCCGTTTGGAAGTACAAGATATCTTTAGGGTTGGCGCCCCTCGTAAAAAGCCTGATAGAGCGAGAAGAGTTCTGCTTTTCGTTCGGCAACGCCTTTTTCATCTGGTGCTACAATAGCGTGGCCGACATTCCATTCTTTTGGAAGTGTGCGAGAAAGCAGTGTGAGATTATTGCTCTTTGCGATCTTACTAGGGACGGTAAGCGCAAGATCAAGGTCGATGACATCATCACTAGCACTGACAACTGTACCGGTACTTTTTAGATGAAGGTTTGAGGGGTCCTTTTTGAGGTTTTCAACGACGATAAGGTAGTTTGCGAGTGCACGAAGTGAAAAACCGGTATTGTTTTCGCCGCTAAACGCTTCGGGAAGTATGTGGAAGCCATGAAGTTTTTTGAGCATTGGAAGTTGCCACTTTGGTGCTTGAGAAGCAGCTGTTTCGTAAAACGGTGAAAGTGTCAGTAGTCGTTGCACTTCTGGCCGGTACTCGGCTGTCCAGGTAGCGACAACGGCACCCCCCGAGAGTCCTATAGTGCCTACTTCCTCACCGAGTCCGGTTGCGGCGGTGATGGATTCATTTGCGTAGGTGACGAGCTCCTGTGCTGTTACTTGGCCGTGATCTTTTGGATTGCTCGTACCGTGGTAGGGCGCTCGGGGGATGTATACGTTATAGCCACTGGCAAAGAATTGTTCGGCAAGTTCTCTAAACTGACTGGGGCAGGCTGTTACGCCATGAAACATCACTACGGTTTTTGCTGTTTTTTGACCATGTGTTAGTAATTGAGACTCGCAGGTTTTCTCAACTTTTTTCTCTGTCTCAAGTTTATTGATCTTTGCGATTTTTTCGATCGCTTGAGAGTAAGTTGCGGATGCTTCTGCGCCCGTCTGTAGTCGCTTATCCGTAAGAGGCCAAAAGAAAATCCACAGAATAATCAAAATACATAAGACAAAGAGACCGAGTAAAGTTGCTGCAACGTACTTTAGAAAAGGGTATTTTATAAACATATTACATAAGTATGCCGTAGCGTGCGAATGGAGACAAGAGCGTATACTATAGGTATATGAATAAAAAGATTATTATCTTGTTTGCGGCGGTATTTGGGGCGATCGGTAGTTATATACCTACGCTGCTTGGTGACGATGATTTGTTAAGTGGCTGGGGGATTATCGGCGGGCTTATTGGTGGACTTGCGGGTATATGGCTAGGAGTGAAGGCTCAGCAAAGGTTTGGTGAGTGACAAAATACATCATCGCCGTAAGTGGTGGAGTTGATTCGGTCGTCTTGTTGCATAAGCTGATACAGCAAGGCGATTCTGTTGTCGTTGCTCATTTTGATCATGGAATTCGAGATGACTCTGCTGAGGACGCGATGTTCGTTAAACATCTTGCTTCGCAGTATGGAGTGCCTTTTGAGGTGAAGCGGGAGGAGCTTGGCATAAACGCCAGCGAAGATGAGGCGAGGCGACGACGGTATGCTTTTTTGAAAGATATCACAAATAAAGAGAAAGGGACGCTCGTTACCGCACACCATGCTGATGATGTAATAGAGACTATTGCTATTAATATACTGCGCGGTACGGGATGGCGTGGGCTTGCGGTATTTGGCGACGAATCGATTGAACGTCCACTTGTGGGGCTACGTAAACAAGAGCTGATTGAGTATGCGCAAATGTATAATCTTAGTTGGCGCGAAGATAGCACGAATCAGAGTGACAAGTATCTCCGTAATCGCATACGTCGGATCTTGTCTCGCCTTGACGACGAGACGCATGCACTTCTTCTGCAGTATTGGGAGGAGCAGGTACGGCTTCGTGGCGCTATCGACCAGACGGTAGCCGATCATCTCGGTGGAAACGATGAGTATTCACGATATTTCTTTATTCATAGTACGGAGCGGGCAGCGCTTGAACTACTTCGAGCGGTGGTTATGCGGTCTGCTGGTGTCTCTTTGACGCTGCCTCAGCGAAAAAAACTACTCCACGAGATCAAAGTTGCTCGTCCAGCAAGTCGAGTAGATGCTGCATTTGGTGTGAGAATTCGATTTACGAAGCAATCTTTTATTGTAGAGCATCCTTCAAAAGTGGTATGATAATAGGAGTGGGATTATTCTATTGTATCTTGATTGAAAGGAAGCAAAATCGTCAGTATGGCAACAAAAAACAAATCACCGAAGGGTAAAAACAGCAACCTAATGAGATTAGGTCTTTTCTGGGCGATTATCGTGCTTGGCGTTATTACGGCATTTGCACTTCTTTCTCCACAAAAGCAGCTAGAGAAAGTTGATATCTCTACTGTTATTGAGCGAGCTAACGCTGGTAAGATTACAAAAATTCAAGGTCAAGGAAATGATCTTGAAATTACTCCAGAAGGCAGTGATAAAGCGACTGAGAAGTCATATTTCACTGGTGGTGTAGCTGCACTGCTTCGTGATGACATTCTTAATGAGCGCGGTCGAAAGGTTGTTTCAGATACACCTCCGTCGCAGACGAGTGAGACGCTTTGGAATTTGGCGATAATTATTATTCCGGTACTCTTGATTGCTGGGTTCTTCTTGTTTATGATGCGGCAAGCGCAAGGTCAGAACAACCAAGCCATGGGATTTGGTAAGTCAAAGGCTAAGCTCTACGGCACGGATAAGGAAAAAGTTGTCTTTGCGGACATAGCCGGCAATGAAAGTGCAAAGCAAGATCTTGAAGAAGTTGTTGATTTCTTGAAGCATCCAAAGAAGTATGAAGAGCTCGGGGCAAAGATACCAAAAGGTGTGCTACTTGTCGGTAGTCCAGGTACGGGTAAGACGATGCTTGCGCGTGCGGTAGCTGGTGAAGCGAATGTTCCCTTCTTCTCAATCTCAGGTTCTGAATTCGTTGAGATGTTTGTAGGTGTCGGAGCAAGCCGTGTACGTGACCTATTTGCAAAAGCAAAGAAGAACGCTCCTGCAATTATCTTTATTGATGAGATTGATGCCGTTGGTCGTAAACGTGGCTCGGGCATGGGCGGCGGACACGACGAGCGAGAACAGACACTTAACCAGATCTTGGTTGAGATGGACGGTTTTGAGACAGGTACGAATGTTATTGTTCTTGCAGCAACAAACCGATCTGACGTACTTGATCCTGCACTTCTTCGACCAGGCCGTTTTGACCGACGAACTAATATTATGTTGCCAGAGCGAAAAGATCGTGAAGCAATTTTGAAGGTTCACTTCAAGAAAAAGCCAACCGATAGTACGGTAAATCTTGATAAGCTTGCCGCAAAGACTGCTGGTTCATCTGGCGCGGATCTTGCAAATATCGCAAACGAAGCCGCTATCATTGCAGCTCGTGCCAACCGAAAAAAGATTACTAATGACGATCTTACTGAAGCATTTGAAAAAGTAGCGATTGGACCAGAGCGAAAGACGAAGGTAATGAGCGATCGCGAAAAGCAGCTCACTGCGTATCACGAAGCGGGACATGCGATCGTTGGACACGTCCTACCTGATAGCGACCCAGTTCATAAAGTGACGATTATCCCTCGTGGCGGTACGGGTGGCGTGACATGGTTCTTGCCTCCGGAAGATAAAAGCTACACAAACGTCTATGAGTTTAAAGATATCTTGGCTCGCGCTATGGGCGGCCGTGTTGCGGAGAAGATACTCTACGGTGCTGATGGTATTACGACCGGAGCTGGCTCTGATCTACGAAAAGCAACAGAGATTGCACGTGACATGATCATCGAGCAGGGAATGGGTACGAAACTACGCGATCAAGTGTTCCACGATGATAATGGCGGCATGGTCTTTGATAAGATGACGCATGAACGACCATACAGTGACGACACCGCTAAAGAGATCGATAAAGAAGTTGAGAGTCTCATCAAAGAGGCTGCACGTCGCGCTGAAGTGGTGATCAACCAGAACAGAAAGAGTCTCGATGCGCTTGCGGAAGCATTACTCGAAGAAGAGACGATCGATGAACCTCGTGTTGTCGAACTCCTAAAAGATGCAACATTACCAAAGGAAGCTCAGCTTTATACGCCGCTAAAAAAAGCCGCCTAGACAAAGCGAGAAAGTTTCTATGGGCCGAATGAGAACCGCCGTTGCTCGCGCGAATAAGCGAGTCACTATCCAGCTAGCAGCAACACTGCTGGCTGGTTCGACTTTGGCCTCGTTGCTGTTTGGATTTTTCCGAATGCGTCTTCTGAATGCTGCGTACTATGACACCTATCCAACAGGATACGATGCGTACATCGCTGCTTTTACAGTGCCCGACTTTATGTTCTTCATTTTAGTGTCTGGTGCGCTGAGTGTGACATTTATACCTGTATTTAATCAACGCCTAGGGACTGGCAATAAAAAGTCGGCCTGGGAGCTCTCAACAAGCATGATCAACTTCATGGCGCTTATCACGCTTGTTGCCAGTATATTGATGATCATTTTTGCAGAGCCATTGATCCGCTATATTATCGCTCCAGGTCTCGATGAGTCAGGTATCGCACTTGCAACGAGCATGATGCGTGTCATCGCAATTAATCCGTTTCTTTTTGCAATCGCTACAGTAATTGCGAGCATTCAGCAGGCGGTTGGCCGATTTACCTTTTTTGCGCTTGCTCCAATTCTCTACAATATCGGTATTATTATTGGGCTGACTGTCTTTACGAACGGTATTACTATATTTGGGTGGCAGGTTTTTGAGGGTGGAATCATGGGTGTTGCTCTCGGTGTAGTGCTGGGATCAATCTTGCAGTTAATCGTCAGTAGTATTGGGCTATTAGGGCTAGGGTTTGATTATCAGTTTAAGATCTTCTGGAAAAACAAAGGCTTTAGAAAAGTTCTGACTCTGTTGCCTGCGCGCTCACTCGATCAAGGTATGGATTATTTGGTTGGTATCGTGGAAACAAACCTTGCATCGCGACTAGGTGCGGGTACGCTTGCGGCCTACAATAATGCGACCACTCTTCATATGGCACCAATCAACCTTATTGGTGTGGCGATTAGTACGGCCGCATTTCCGAAAATGACAGAACGCCTTAGCCAGGGACGACCAGACCTATTCAAATCAGAGCTACAATCCATTCTCCGCGTTATTATATGGCTTGCGATGCCAGTTGCGGCGATTACATTCTTTACGCGCGGGTATCTCGTTAACTTTATTAAAAATGGCGGTGATGCGCTTATGGCTGGGCTTCTAGGGTCGCTTGTTGTTGCGATTTTGTTTCGTTCGATCTATTATATCGCCGCACGAAGTTTCTACGCACAGCAGGACACGAAGACGCCACTCTACATATCGATTGTTGCGATCAGTCTTAATATAGGACTTGCTATTTGGTTTACGATGGAGCTAAATATGGGCGCGTACGGACTTGGTTTTGCGCAATCAATTGTAGCTGTTGTCGAAGTGCTCATTCTATTTACGGTAATGAACCGTCGCATTCCAGGGCTATTTGACGGGGCATTGCTGCGGGCATTTGGACGCATGACTATAGCTACTGTCATCATGAGCGTCGTCACTTATGGCACGCTTCAATTTTTCCAATTACAAAATGACGATCAGAGTTTCCTAGCGACTTTCCCGAAGTTTGTTGCGATCTCACTGATCAGCGCTGGAGTGTACCTACTTGTCAGCCGCTATCTCAAGCTGACGGAGGCTGATCCCGTACTACGGCGACTACGAAGTTTACTGTTTGGTCGAACAAAATAGCAGTATCGCACATGTCGACGATTGCCGTCACCTCTGTTTTCTGGTATAATTTTAAGTACGAATATGAACCAGTCTCAAATTAGAAATTTTTGTATTATTGCACACATCGACCATGGGAAGAGTACGCTTGCCGATAGGATGATGGAGCTTACGAGTACCGTGCAGAAGCGTGATATGAAATCGCAGCTTCTTGATAGTATGGATCTTGAGCGAGAAAAAGGTATCACGATTAAGTTGACGCCAGTCCGAATGCAGCATAAAGGTATCGATTTAAACCTGATTGATACACCAGGCCATGTTGATTTTAGTTACGAAGTGTCGAGAAGTCTTGAGGCTTGCGAAGGGGCGATTCTTGTCGTTGATGCCAGCCAGGGTATTCAGGCGCAGACACTTGCCAACGTGTACTTGGCGCTTGCAGCCGACCTTACGATTATTCCGGTACTAAATAAAATTGATCTTCCCGCCGCCGATGTACCTCGAGTTTCGGCAGAAATCATCAATCTACTTGGCTGTACGGAAGATGACATATTAAAGATTAGTGCTAAGACCGGTGAAGGTGTTCCTGAGGTGTTGGACGCGGTGGTTGAGCGAGTAGCGCCGCCTCAAGGTGATGCTGAGAAGCCAACCCGAGCGCTTATTTTTGATAGCTACTATGATGATTATCGCGGAGTTATTTTGTATATCCGTGTTGTAGATGGGGTTATTAAAAAATCAGATATTATTGAGATGCTCGCTACGAGGGCAAATGGAATTGCTCTTGAAGTGGGATCGCTCACTCCGGCAATGAGCCCAAGTGGCGACCTGACGACTGGCGAAATTGGGTATATCGTCACCAACCTTAAGACTACGAGAGATGCTCGCGTTGGGGATACGGTGACAACCAAGCGTACACGAGCTGAAGATATGCTACCTGGTTATCAAGATGTAAAGCCGTTTGTATATGCTGGATTCTTCCCTGTGAGTAACGAGGATTACAATGAACTAAAAGATGCCGTGGAGAAGCTATCACTGAGTGACTCTGCGCTACAGTTTGAACCAGAGAACTCACCAGTACTTGGCTTTGGTGTTCGTATTGGTTTTCTCGGCCTGCTTCACATGGATATTATTCGCGAGCGGCTTGAGCGAGAATACAATCTTGATCTTGTCGTGACGAACCCTTCAACTGACTACCAGGTTGATTTAAAGGATGGATCACGGCTTGATATTAAGAGTGCAAGTGATCTTCCTGACGTCACCAAGATTACTGAGATTCGAGAGCCTTGGATTCAGGGCGAAATCATTGTACCGAAAGAATATATCGGAGCAGTGATTCAGCTTATTGTTAATAAACGTGGTCAGCAAAAGAACTTAAGTTATATCGATGAGCGTGCGCTCATTAGCTTTGAGGCGCCACTTGCGAATCTGCTCACTGACTTCTACGATCAGCTGAAGTCTGTTACGAGCGGGTATGGAAGCTTTAATTATGAGCTGGATACGTATCAGCCTGAAGACTTGGTACGAGTTGATTTTTATGTAGCAGGCGAGATGGTGGATGCACTGAGTGTGATGGCACATCGTACAGAGTCGCAGCGACTTGGCCGTGAGGTTGTCGACAAGCTAAAAGAAGTGATTCCACGTCAGAATTTTCAAGTTGCACTTCAAGCAGCGATTGGTGGTAAATTTATCGCACGCGCAGATCTTTCTGCATATCGTAAAGATGTTACAACTGGACTGTATGGCGGTGATGTATCTCGTAAGAAAAAAGTACTTGCCAAGCAGGCAAAAGGCAAGAAACGTATGAAGCGTTTCGGAAAAGTTGACATACCTTCAGAAGCGTTCACTGTTATGCTTAAGCGGGACTAATATTCTGATGTGATGAGCGTGCGATCAGGCTGGATTCTGGTATACTTACTACAATGAATCTTCAACAAATGATCTCTCATTATAAAACGCCTCTTGAAGCGCAGACGCTCATAAAGGCTACACGAATTGTACTGCTAGTAGGAATTTCTAGTGCTGGTAAAGACACTATCAAAAAGCACCTTCTTCAGAGTGATGATTTTCGGGATATTGTGTCGCACACGACACGTAGTCCACGAGTTAATAATGCTACTGCTGAACAGGACGGGCTCGACTATCATTTTGTATCACTTGAGCAAGCTGAGACGATGGTTGCATCAAATGAGTTTATTGAGGCTAAGTTTGTGCACGGGACAGTCTATGGAACATCCGTAGCGGCGCTTAGGGAGATTCACGCTGAAAATAAGATTGCTATCACAGACCTTGACGTCCAGGGTGTCGAGGAATATAAAGCACTTTCGCAGGACGTCACCGCACTGTTTATTTTACCTCCAGGGTATGATGTGTGGCGTGAACGTTTTAGAAAGCGATACGAGTCAAATCATGAGTTTGAAGCTGAGTTTACTAAGCGTAGCCAAACGGCGATGAAAGAGCTTGAGCATGCATTGTCAGTTCCATATTATCACTTTATTATTAATGATGAGCTTGATCGTGCTGTGCGAGTAGCTGAAGAGATTGCGCATCGATCAGACAGCTTTAACCGTCATGATGATGAGGCGCGCTTGCTTGCGCGGGATCTTTTAGACGAGATTCGATCTGCACAACAGAATTAAGGTAGGGTGTCCTGCTACTTTTGAGTCTTTCTTTTGCGAATAACTGCGATTGATGCAGCGCCGACGATGACAACTGCAAGCAGGAGCGGTAATATTATGCCAAAACCACCTGTCGTTATGAATCCCATGAAGTCACCAGTATTTGGAGCGCCAACACCCGGTTGGGTCGTTGTGTCGCCTTCTGAGGGGTCACTTCCACCCGTGGAAGAAGTAAGACACTCGTTGTAATTACCCGCACCGTAAGTACTGTCGGTTGCACCTTCGCAGTTGTATGTTGCCGTCTGGGCAAAAGTAGTTAGTGGGCTCATTAATATGTCTTCCTTATGGTTATCTACTTGCTATCTTATCATAATCAGTATAGTATTGGAGGAGATTTACGTTATATAAGTGAGGCAACTATGTTCGGACTAGGTACACCAGAATTAATCATTATTTTCTTAGTCATACTACTCCTTTTTGGAGGCAGGAAGCTTCCAGAGCTAGCTCGAAGTGTCGGTGATTCGATGAAGGAACTTCGTAAGGGGATGAGCGATGACAAGACTGCAGTTAAAAAAGACACGAAGTCAGACGCAGCAAAAAAACCAAAACAATCCTAGTATACAGTCTTCGTCAGTAGAGCAGCTGACGTTTATTGAGCATATCTATGAGCTGAGAGCGCGTCTTTTCTGGATAGTTTCTGCGCTCATTATCACTTCGGCGATCGGGTTTCAGTATAAAGATATACTTGTGGACTTTATCGTCGCCCCTCTTCACGGTGAAAAGTTAATCTACCTTACTCCAGGAGGCGGTTTTAGCTTTATTTTTACAGTATGTCTTTATTTTGGTGCGCTCGTCACGATTCCGGTGATTGTTTATCATATCTATCGTTTCTTGCAGCCTGTACTTGGACAGACCTCAAAAAAGTTTATTATTAGCCTTGTGCTGCTTTCAACTACGCTTGCTGCGGCAGGCGCCATCTTTGGTTATATGGTGGCAATTCCCGCAGCGATTTCGTTCTTAACGACATTTGCGGGTGATGCCGTCACTCCGAGTCTGACCGCTGAGTCGTATCTGGGATTCGTGGTGGCCTATCTGCTGGGGTTGGCTGCATTATTTCAGTTGCCACTACTGTTATTTATCTTTGATCATGTACGACCGTTTCCTCCTGGTGCGCTTTTATCGTCGCAGCGATTTGTGATCGTTGGAGCGGTTATTGCAGCTGCACTGATTACGCCAACACCCGATGTTATAAATCAAATGATCGTTGCTGGCCCGATCATTGCTATCTATCAGCTCGGTGCGCTCGCTGTGTATGTGAGGCGGCGCGGTGAACGTCGTCAAAATAGAAATCAGAGCCCGGTAACTCCAGCTCAAGCCGAGCTTCAAGAAGTGCCCATTCCTATACCTGCGTCCGTTCTCAGCACCACTTCTTCTGTAGTAGCTAAACCTCAAACAAGTAAAAAAGTGCAAGCTCATAGAGCGGTTGACGGCTTTTCTGCGACACGCGTACGCTCCGCTCCCTCAACGGTTCGACTGCCGCAGCGATCTCAACCTGTAGTAGCTGAACGACCTGCGGTAAGCGTCTCGGCGGCTGGTCTTCGTCGTTCAACTCCGCCAGTCCGCTCTATTGACGGTTTTTTAGTAAGTTAGCTAAGTTTGACAAGTATCGCGGCCTGGTGTTCAATAAGAGCATAAGCGTATAAATATACAAAGGATCAAGATGGCAATTAAAGAAGAGCTCAATACACTGCTTACAAAAAAGATGGATCGAAAAGACTTTCTAAAACATGTCGGTATTGGTGTTGTGGCGGTTACTGGACTTAGTGCGTTTTTAAAGGCACTTGCCCCGTCTCCTAAAAAGGCTGCAGTGCAACAGACGAATACGTCGCAGTATGGCTATGGCGGGTCAGTGTACGGTGGTACTAAGAACAGTTAGCTCATGAAGTATTACTTTCTTATTGTTGCGGTACTATTACTGATAGCAATGATCTTGCGCGCCAGCCTTCCAGATAGACGATCGGATCCGTAAAATAATCGAGTATATCTATAGTGTTATTTCGAGAGTGAGTCTTTAATCTCTTGAGTAGTTTCATTTGTCGATTCAACAGCTTGACTGACGGTGTCTGTTGCTTCAGTGGATATTTCGCTAGATTGAGTAGCGGCTTCAGCTAAAGTCGAACCAACCTCTTGTTTAAGGGTATCGATAGTGTTTTCAAATTCACTATAAAGTCCGCCTAGATCACTTAAAAAGCTCATACTAACAGTATAACATCTAATTTTTCTACACTTGCGTAACGTAGAGATAGTCACTAATTGGCACTCAATTGAAAAGAGTGCCAAAATGCGCTATACTGAAGCTATGACAGAACGCCAAATTCAAATTCTAGCAGCTATTATTGAGCAGTATGCAGAAATTGCTGCGCCTGTAGGCAGCATTACACTTGCAAAGCTATTTGGTGTTTCTAGCGCAACGATCCGCAGTGAAATGGTAAAGCTTGAGGAGCTCGGCTTTATTATGCAGCCGCATACGAGCGCAGGTCGTATCCCGACAGACCAAGGCTATCGTTTTTATGTCAACACACTAAATGACGCTCATGCAAATGAAGCGCAGCCAATGCAGCTTGATCGCGGAACGCGTGCACTTGATGCAAGGGTAAACACACACGGAGATCGTGCCGATCATGCTATTCGTAGTGCTGTTGACAGCCTCGTTGACCTTACTCACAACTTGGGGCTTGCGACGATTGGAGACCAGCTATATATGAGTGGTATGGGTAATCTCTTCAGTCAACCGGAGTTTATGCAGGGCAATCATACACAGGCTGTTGCACGCCTTTTAGATAACCTTGAGCCGTGGCTTCGAGAAGCTGCACCAAATGAACCGCTTAATGTCTTTATCGGTGCGGAAAACCCTATTGGTAAAACAAGCGGAGCGACGCTGATCATTAGTCGATTTCGCTCTCCGTACAGCGACCGCAGCTACATAGGAGTGCTTGGGCCGACAAGACAGAGCTACGGCAAGGTAATGCGCCTTGTGCGTCATGCAGGAGCAATGCTCGAAGAAGTGTTGTAGATCTAAACGAAATTTGTTGAATTTAAGGGAAGGATAGAGGAGTAACGATGGTAAAGAAGTCAGAACAGGACAATACGGTGAACGAAGAGAATAATGAGTTTAGTGAACTTGAGCAGCAACTTGGTGAATTGACGCAAGACTTGCAGCGCACACGAGCTGATTTTGAAAACTACCGTAAGCGTGTAGAAGCAGAGAAAACCGCAGCACGTACTGCCGGACAAGCAGGCGCTGTGTTGAAGCTGCTTCCTGTGATCGATAATATTGAGCGCGCGGTTACCTATACTCCTGAAGAGCTAAAAGATAACAAATGGGCACAGGGCATCGGCAGCTTAGTCAAGAATCTTGAAAAGTCTCTAGAGTCTCTCGGTGTTGCCCGAATTGCGGCAGACAAGGGAGCGGTCTTTAATCCAGAGTTGCATGAAGCTATTCAGTTTGATGAAGATGCTGAGGGTGAGACAGAAGTGATCGCAGAAGAGCTGCAGGCAGGGTACACCCTCAACGGTCAGCCTATTCGACATGCAATGGTAAAAGTTACACGACAATAAAAACTTTTCTCATGCCTTTTAGAAGAGTACACTAAAGGCATGACGAAAAAAGACGTAGTAATCGAAGTAGAAGGACTTGTAAAGTCGTATGGCGATACAGAAGTTCTAAAAGGCATAGATCTTACTGTTGAGCGCGGTACGATGCTTGCGCTGCTAGGGCCAAATGGTGCAGGTAAGACAACGACAGTCCGAATATTAAGTACGCTCCTTGGTTTCAACGCAGGAGCAGTATCGATTGAGGGTCACGATGTACGCTCAGAGGCGGACGACGTTCGTAGTGTTATCGGTTTGACTGGTCAATCTGCGGCGGTTGACGAGATGCTTACTGGTCGCGAAAACTTAGTGATGATGGGGCGTTTATACCACTTGACCAAAGAGAGTGCAAAGGCGCGCGCTGAAGAATTGTTAGAAGACTTCGATCTTGTAAAGGCGGCAGGGCGACCGGCAAAAACTTACTCGGGCGGTATGCGACGCCGACTTGATTTGGCGGTTAGTCTCATCGCTACTCCACCGGTCATTTTTCTCGATGAGCCGACAACGGGGCTTGATCCACGTTCGCGAATTGCGATGTGGGATATCATTAATAAACTCAAACAAAATGGCGCAACTATTCTTTTGACGACACAGTATCTTGAAGAAGCTGACCAACTCGCTGATCAGATAGTTGTGATTGATGGAGGAAAAGTGATCGCTCAGGGAACAGCGAAGCAGCTCAAAGCAAAGATTGGCAAGGATCGACTAGAGCTTACCTTTGCTTCCGACAAGCTATTTGCGGCAGCGAAAAAAGCACTGGGCAAGAAGCTGCTTGACTCTGATGATACTGAGCGAACAGTGACTGCCCTCCTCAAGGATACGAATGTCGACGTACGCCAAGTACTCGATATTCTTGCGAAAGAAGATATAAAATTTGAGTCCATGGCGGTGCACAAGCCGACACTTGATGATGTTTTCTTGTCGCTTACCGGTAAGCAAACTGATAGTTCCGAGGAGAAGGCATAGCATGGCGGTCAAACTTGAGATAGATACTCGTCCAAAATTTGTACTAGCGGTCGTCGACTCGCTTGTGATGATTAGAAGAAGTAGTACGCACATTATTCGTAATACCGATCAACTCCTCGGTACATTTTTCCAGCCAATTATGTTTTTGGTGTTATTTACGTCTGTATTCGGCGGAGCTATCGCTACTGGCGGGGGAAGTTATGTCAACTTCCTTATGGCGGGAATTATTGTACAGACGATTGCATTTGGGTCGACTACGACAGCAATTGCGATCTGCAATGATTTACAAAAAGGTATTGTTGATCGCTTCCGTTCACTCCCTATGTCAAACCTCGCTGTCCTCAATGGGCACGTCGTATCGGATCTTTTCCGTAACGGCATATCGACTATCGTGATGCTACTTGCGGGATTGGTGATTGGCTTTCGACCGACAGCGGATTTCGGCGAATGGTTGACGATTGTCGGTTTGCTCGCATTATTTACGCTGTCAATCTCGTGGTTATCTGCAATTGTTGGGGTGGTAGCAAAAAGTGTCGAGGGCGTGCAGTGGCTAACATTTGTGGTCATCTTCCCTCTAACATTTGCAAGTACTGCGTTCGTGCCAGCAGAAAGTATGTCGTCGTGGCTAAAGCCGTTTGCCGAAAATCAGCCGGTAAGCCATATGGTAGATGCGATTCGAGCACTACTTGTGGGTACGCCAGCGGGGGATTCGATCCTCTGGTCGATAGTCTGGAGTCTTGGTATCTTAATTGTATCGATCCCAGTCGCAGCCTGGTTGTTTAAGCGCAAAACAACACAATAGTTCTGCAGTTTTATTCATATCGCATATGGTATACTAAAAACACTTTATGGGTGGACCAAAAAAAGTATCTGATAAAAAGATCAAAGCCTTTATCGACTTGTTTGATAACCATGCCGCAGGTGCAGTAAAGGCAATTCGTGATTACCATTTAGCGCACGAAAAACTACTAACGGCAGGTCTAATTAAAGCGACCCATTCAGGGAAGCTGTTATTATCGGTTCAAGATCTTACCAAGTCGTACAAGGTTGGGAGGCAAAAAGTCGAAGCACTAAAAGGCGTGAGTTTGGATGTGTACGAGGGAGAATTCATCGCACTCACAGGATCGAGCGGGAGTGGCAAGAGTACGCTACTGCAGTTGATGGGAGGTCTCGATAAGCCTACTTCAGGTTCGGTGACAGTTGATGGCGTAGTGCTTACAAAAATGAGCGACCGAAAGTTATCGGAATTTCGCGGGAGGACAATTGGATTTGTATTTCAGTTTTTCTATCTGCAGCCTTTCTTGAAGTTAGGGCGCAATCTTGAGGTTGCTGGTATGTTTGCGCGCTCCAAACGACATGATCGAAAAGACAGGATTTCTGAATTAGCGACAGCCGTTAGTCTTGCGGATCGTGTTGATCATCTTCCGAAAGAGTTATCAGGTGGTCAGATGCAGCGAGCGGCAATTGCGCGTGCGTTGTTTAATAACCCAAAGATTATTCTTGCAGATGAGCCTACGGGTAATCTAGATAGTGTAAATAGCCAGGCGATTATTGAATTGTTTGAAAAAATTCGTACTGAGTTTGGGACTACGATCGTTATTGTTACTCACGATAAAGAGATTGCTCGTCGGGCTGATCGCGAGATTCAACTGAGAGACGGGGTGATTGTATGATACGACTTAGCGATACGCTTATTTTGGCACTTGCAAAACTACGTACACGCCGCGTGAGAACAGCAATTACAGTGACGACCGCAGGGTTGTTGTTTGGCGGTATGATTGCAACGCTATCGGTTGTTCAAGGCACAATAAAGAGTGTCGAGGAATTTAGCCAGGCTGGATTTGGTTCTCGATATATAGTATCGGGTACGCCGATGCCTGCGAACAACGGACTAATGCAAGACAAACAGGTCCAAGCTCGAGCAGTGCAGATTAATGATGGCATTATCGCTGATAAAGTAAAGCAAGCCAAGAAAATGGGTGCTACGTACGATGCTAAGTCGGAACCTCAACCCGTGACATCGTATGATGATCAAGAGCCGTATCTTAATATGATGCATCCAGCAGCGAAGCAAGCAATTGAAGAATTTCGGGACAAGTATCCGTCGGCGGGCGAAAAAGAGTTTCGTGCGCTCGCGCTTCAGTACGATGCGAAGGCTTTCTATAGCAGTGCGAACATAGCGCCGCGAGACGGGAATCTCATACAGATGAAAGATGGAAAAGAGGAATTTGATAGCAGAAAGCAGCAAGAGCTCGACAATGCTGATTCAAGAAGTGGCCGTATGCCTATTGGCGATTCACTCGTGCTCTCACCCGACCAGTTAACGAATCCGTTTATGGCGCCTGGTCATAAGACAGAATTTGAAAAGAACATCATACCAGTTGTCTTGCCGTACAGTATCGTACAGGAGCTTCTCAAGCTTGAGCCACTAGCAAAAACTGCAAGCGCTAGTGAGCGCGTAGAGCGACTGAAGTATGTCCGGGAACACGCTAAGGACGCATCTATCGATGTTTGCTATAGGAATACCGCGTCACAGGAGAAGATTGCAAGCATTGAAGTGCAGCGTCGAGTTGCTTCTCAAGTGAAATCTGATAAAAACACTCCAGCCCCAAGTTTGCTGTATGGTTATCCGGCGACAGATACTTGTGGAGATGCTATTACTACCAAAGATTCTCGTAGTACTACCGAAAAGCAGGCAATGGAGAAGCAGCAGCAGTTTGAGCGTCTCTTTAATAAAAACGTCGATCCAGCACAGCGAAAGCTAAAGCTTCAGGTCGTTGGCGTAGCACCTGACGCGCCAGGCTCTGGCGCCCAGTCTTCTTCACAGCCTGTTGCAGCTGCTATGGATATCGTAACTCTACTGGCATCGTCATCATTGTATGGACAGTGGGCGGTTCCTGATGGCTTATTCAAAAAAACCGCCAATTACGACGAACTACGCAACTTACTGCAAACACGTTCTTTGGCTGGTTTTGCTGAGTCAATGTTCCAAACGTATTATGCTGAATTTGACTCAGCGGATCAGGCGAGAGCGTTCATAAAAGAGCAGACATGTAGTTTTGATAGTAGCGAATGCACCAAACGGAGTCCATTTATGCTTACGTCTTTTGGGAGTAACAGTATAGCGCTCGAGGACGCCAAACATGCTATCACAAAAGGATTCCAGATAGTTGCAAGTATTGTGGCCGCGATAGCTGTTATTGTCATGTCGGGGACGATTGGACGGGTGATAGCTGATGGGCGACGAGAGACTGCTGTATTTCGAGCGATTGGAGCCAAGCGACTCGACATAGCGTCTATTTATTCAGTCTACACGCTACTTCTTGCTCTTCGCGTGCTGATATTTGCAACGGTGCTTGGGCTTGGTGTCGCGTATGTGGTTGATATTCTTTATCAAAAAGAAGCGACGGTGCAGGCGCAGCTCGCGTTTGGTGTCGATAATAACAATGCATTCCACTTGTTTACGCCATGGTCAGGTGAGATAGTTATCGTCCTTGGACTTATTGTCATAACGAGCCTTGTGGCAATGCTCTTCCCGTTGCTTCGTAATATTCGACGAAATCCTATCAATGACATGCGAGACGAATAGGGGTTGATAAGTATAAATTGGCACTCTTGACATGAGAGTGCTAATTTATGTATAATGAATGTATTGGCAATCTATATAGTAGAGTGCTAAAATGAATATAGAATTCTTAGAGTAAGATATGACTAATTAGAAAGGGTAAATACATTTATGGGAAAAATTATTGGAATTGACCTTGGTACCACAAACAGCGCATTTGCGTACATGGTAGCGGGTAAGCCAGAAGTGATCGCAAACGCTGAAGGTAATCGAACAACACCAAGTGTTGTCGCTATCAACAAAAAAGGTGATCGACTCGTCGGGCAGGTAGCACAGCGTCAGCGTGTCACAAATGCAAAGGATACGATTTACGGTGTTAAGCGACTCATCGGTCGTAAGTTTAGTGATGACGAAGTTCAAAAAGACCACGATATTATGCCATATGAGATCGTTAAAAAAGGTGATGGCGTTGCTGTTAAACTAGGCGGCAAAGATTATTCACCAGAAGAAGTGTCGGCGATGATTCTTTCAAAGATCAAAGCAGATGCGGAAGCCTTCCTCGGCGAGAAAGTCACCGAAGCGGTTATTACCGTTCCTGCGTACTTCGATGACTCGCAGAGGCAAGCGACAAAAGATGCTGGTAAGATTGCTGGCCTTGAGGTAAAGCGAATCATCAATGAGCCAACTGCTGCTGCACTTGCTTACGGTCTTGATACGAAAAAAGAAGAAAAGATCGTTGTATTCGACCTTGGTGGTGGTACGTTTGACGTGTCAGTACTTGAGCTAGGCGACGGCGTATTTGAAGTTCGCTCAACACACGGTGATACACACCTTGGCGGTGAGGACTTCGATAATCGTATTGTTAACCACTTCCTTGATGTCTTCAAAAATGAAGAAGGTATCGATTTGAAAAATGACAAAGCGGCAATGCAGCGTCTCAAGGATGAGGCGGAGAAGGCAAAGAAAGAACTTTCGAGCACTCCTGAGTACGAGATCAACCTGCCGTTTATTACTGCGGATGCAGATGGTCCGAAGCACTTTGAGTACAAATTGACTCGTTCGAAGCTTGAGGATCTTGTGAAGGATCTCATCGATCGACTTGCAGAGCCTGTCGAAAAAGCACTCAAGGACGCTGACCTTAAGGCAAGTGATATCGATGAAATCGTCCTTGTTGGTGGTATGACTCGTATGCCAGCTGTCGTAGAGAAAGTAAAGTCAATCTTTGGAAAAGACCCACTTAAGGGTGTTAATCCTGATGAAGTTGTTGCTGTCGGTGCGGCGATCCAGGGTGGTGTACTTGCTGGAGATGTAAAAGATGTTCTCCTCCTTGACGTCACTCCACTTTCACTTGGTATCGAGACAATGGGTGGCGTAACCACGAAACTCATCGACCGCAATAGTACGGTTCCGACCAGCAAATCTGAAACATTCTCAACTGCTGCGGATAACCAGCCACAGGTAGAGATTCATGTTCTGCAGGGTGAGCGTGAGATGAGCAGTGACAACAAGTCACTTGGACGTTTTGTGCTTGACGGTATCGCACCAGCACCTCGCGGCGTACCTCAGATTGAAGTTACATTTAGTCTTGATGCAAATGGTATCTTGAACGTAACTGCGAAAGACAAAGGCACTGGTAAAGAAAACTCTGTGACTATCCAAGATAGTGGCAACATGAGTAAAGAAGATATCGAAAAGGCACAAAAAGAAGCCGAAGCGCACGCTGATGAAGACAAGAAGAAGCGTGAAGCTGTCGATAGTCGCAATCAACTAGAGAACAGTATTTACCAAGCTGAAAAAATGCCTGACGAGTACAAGGACAAGATCTCAGAAGATGATGTAAAAGTTATCAAAGATGCTGTCGAAGTTGCTAAAAAGGTAAAAGAAAATACTGATGCTGATAAGGAAGAACTTGAAGCAGCAGTGAAAGCGCTCAATGATGCTATCATGCCAATTGGTGCAAAGATGTATGAACAAGCTGCCAAAGAAGACGCACCTGCTTCTGAGGATGGTGAGAAAAAAGACGATGAGCCTGTTGAGGGTGAAGTTGTAGAAGAGAAAAAAGACGAGAAGTAATATCGTCTAAGTACGCAGAAATGTGTCAAGCCCCGCATCAACTTAATGATGCGGGGCTTGTATATTAGTTGCCGTCAGGGTTGTCTTCGGGGTTTTCGTGGGAAATGATCACCTCCCCTCTACGTGTTTTGTAGTTGTAAGAACAGTGAAGATCTTCCCCGCAATAAGCGAAGCTGAACGATGATTCTCCATCCGCCACACCTACCTCTGGTCGACTATAAATTTCACTCCAGTCCTGCCTTACAAAGTTCCAAATACGGACCTTTCTCGTGAAAGTTTTATCACTCGCAGGGGTAAGAAATGTCAGTGTAGCATTGCCGCCATTTTCGTACTGATATGAGTCAAATAAGTACAGTTGCGCCAGACTCGGGCCGTTGGTGACAACGATCTTGTCGACGGGAACATATATACAAAATGGTTTGGTGGACATACGTCACACCTTTCTACTGAGCCGATGAATCCTCGGCAAACGGATGTCGTCCGATCGGTCTCCCGATCAGCCACCTTGCATCCACAAGGAATTAATCACTATTATAACAAATATATAAAATATGTCAATAGCTTGTGAGATCTATACGATGTTTCTAGAAGCCTTGCTTGCTTGCTTGGCTAAGACGGATACGGAATAGAGTATTTTTAATTAACACACTGGTGATGACTATTTCGAAGAGTATGTACGTATAGCTGAATGGGATGATGAGTGGGAGGAGAAGTGTGAGAATTCTTCCGCACTCGCCAGCAAATGGATGAGCGAGGCGTTGGAGGTACGACATCATGCAACAGTTTAAAAAGATTATGAGAGTAGCTATGCTTTATGCAGGAGCTATGGTGATTGCTGGAGGTTTTCCGCTTTCATCAGTGATGGCAGCGGAAGTGACGCCGGATGCTCAATCATCAGAGGCGGCACCTGTTAAGCCGACGTATACCTATAATAAAGATACTCAGCACTGGGATAGTGAAAAATGGGGATATAACCCTACAACGAAATCATATGAAAAGCCGGTGACTGCCCCGGCGCCTTCGAGCCCTGCACCTGCCATAGAAACACCTATACAGACGCAGCAGTCATCTTCATCACCGTCAACGCCCGATCGAGACACGGGGCAGACCGGTCAGACAGGGAGCTCTACCTCTCAGCAGGAAACGACCTCATCGAATGGAGTTGGCGTGACGCAAAACTCGACTGCAACGTCGGGTAACTCGCAGGTATCAGGTAATACGACAGCTGGAAACGCTACTACGGGTAGCGCGGTAGGCGGTACGACGGTCATTAATACGGTTCATTCTACGGTACAGGGTGATACCTCAGGTGTCGCACACTTTACTTCCGATATATACGGTAACGTTATGGGTGATATTACGCTCTCGCCTGTAATTAATAGTCTTAGTACTCCTCCTTCTTTGAATGCGATCAATACTGAGACGACGAATTCGATTGACAATAATGTATCTGTTTCCGCTACCTCTGGTAATGCAAGCGTGTCACACAACACGACAGCGGGTAATGCAACTTCTGGCGACGCCCATGCTATGGCGAATGTAGTGAATCTCATCAATTCAATTATTGCTGCAAACAAGTCATTTATAGGGACGATTAATATTTACGGTAACCTCGATGGTGATATTCTGATTTCACCAGACTTTATTCCACAACTCATTGCGTCAAACGCTGCATCAAGTTCGGCAACAAGTGGAAGTCCTGTTCCGCTCGTAAGTGAAGACTCGCAGTCAATTATCAACACTATCGCACTTAACGCATCTTCTGGGCAGGCTGATGTCAGTCACAACACCGCAGCTGGAGATGCGACAAGTGGTACAGCAAGTACAAACCTAACGGTACTTAATCTAACTGGTAGGCAGGTCACTGCGAGCAATAGCTTACTCGTATTTGTCAATGTACTAGGGAAGTGGGTAGGGGTGATTGTGGATGCACCTATGGGTGCTACTGCAGCAGCACTTGGTAATGGTGTCACGCAATCGACAAGTGGAGGATCGCCGACACTAGCAAGCACGACAAATTCAATCAAAAATAACATAGAGCTTAACGCGCAGTCTGGTGATGCGACTGTAGCGGGAAATACTTCGGCAGGCAATGCGACTTCCGGAAATGCAACCGCTTCAGCAAATGTGCTTAATATAAGTATGAGTAGTTTTAGTCTGACTGATTGGTTCGGGGTACTCTTCATCAATGTTTTTGGATCATGGTACGGCAGCTTTGGCATTAATACAGAAAACGGTACAATCATTCCACTCGATGTACCTGACACTCTTCCAAATTCTGCCATGCAGCCAGTAAAGACGCAGGCAAGCCCTGCGATACGCTTCGGTTTTACCCCGAAGGGAGCGGCTACTAGTAGTGCACCATTTACAGGTGGCGTAGCCCATGAAAACCAGGTTACATCTGCGCAGCTTGTGCGTGCAAATACTACTCCGACGAGTGCGGCTGATGAGGCGAGCATAGAAGGCGATGGCCTCCTGCAGCCAAATGCGAGTCCTCGAAATGATCCATTCTCTGTAGCTATGACGATTGGCGGATCGGTGATTGTCGGCTTTGGCCTCTTGATCGAATTGTTTAGAAGGAAGGGTATTGCAGCATTTGTTGCTTAAGGTGTCATCATGGAAGCACTGCAGAAATTTCTCAATAAGTATCCGTACCGCAGTTTTAAAAAAGGAGAAACGATTCTCTTAAAAGGCGAGCGTCCTGACGCTGTGCATGTCATAGAATCGGGGCTTGTGAAGACGTATGGCATTACCGTTGATGGGTGTGAAAGACTTGTGTCGATTGACTGTAAGTATGAAGATTTCCCGATAGGCTTCACGCTAGGGCTGACGCAAAAGGCCCAATATTTTCATGAGGCATTTACTTCCTGTACGGTACGCATGGTGCCTCGTGCGGACTACGTGGACTATCTTAATCAGAACGCGGAGAGTATGTATGCTCGGCAGGTACGAGTGACGTCACTTTTACTCTCTACGCTGTCACGCGTCGAAGCGCTAGAGCAGCCAACTGCAGGAGGAAAAATTGCACATACACTCCTATATATGGCGAGCCGCGTAGGGGTGGTGTTGCGGCCGTATAATACCCAATTAAAAATTGCTATTACACAGCAGGAAATTGCCAATGCATTAGGTATTTCCAGGGAGACGGCAAATACTGAACTTAAAAAGCTAGAGCGTATGAACCTTGTATCGCATTCTCGAAAGAGCTATATTTTACAGCTTGATGAGTTGCGAGCCTACGTAAATAGCTGGTCGTAAAATCTATTAGCACTCTTGAATATTGAGTGCTAATTTATTATAATAAGAGTAATGAGCAAGCGCGATTACTATGAAGTACTGGGTGTCGGTAAAACGGCATCAGCAGATGAAATTAAAAAGGCTTTTCGTAAAGCTGCAGTTAAACATCACCCTGATAAAGAAGGTGGTGATGAGACGAAGTTTAAAGAGATAAATGAAGCCTATGAAGTCCTAAAGGACCAGCAAAAACGCCAACGCTATGACCAGTTTGGTCACGCAGGCGTCGGTGGCGCATCTGGTGGAGGTGCTGGCGGTAATCCATTTGAAGGCTTTGGTGGACAAAATGTTCATTTTGACTTTGGCGATGGCGGACTGGGAGATATTTTTGGGCAATTCTTTGGCGGCGGTCAGCAATCTCAACGCGGACCAAAGCGGGGGCGCGACGTCGAAACGAGTATCACGCTTAGTTTTGAGCAGGCGGTATTTGGTGATGAGCGTGAGATAGAGCTTGATCTTGATAGCGAATGTACTCACTGTAAAGGAACGACAGTTGAGCCGGGCTACAGCATGAAAGTATGTGACACCTGTAAGGGTGCTGGTCAGCAGGTGCGAGTAATGAATACGATATTTGGCCAAATGCAACAAGCGGTTACCTGTGAAACGTGTCATGGTGCCGGTAAAGTACCTGAAAAAGTATGTACAGTGTGTCACGGTAAAGGAACGGAACGTCGCAAGCAGACAATTACTCTTAAGATTCCTGCGGGAATCGACGATGGAGCGACGATTCGTCTCAAAGAGCGTGGCGAGGCAATCGGTGGTGGATCGCATGGTGATCTGTATGTTCATATTCGTGTAAAAGCACACAAGAAGTTTACGCGAGAGGGTGATATCATTCTGAGCGAAGAACATGTAAACATGATTGATGCTGCACTAGGAACCGAGATCGACGTTGATACGGTTGACGGCAAAGTGCGCATGAAAGTGCCTGCTGGTACTCAGAGCGGTACTGATTTTAAGCTCTCAAAGCATGGTGTGCCACATCTTCGTAGTGAATCACGTGGTTCGCATATCGTAAGCATTATTGTCGATACGCCAACGAAACTCTCAAAGAAGCAAAAAGAACTTCTCGAGCAGTTTACTGGCGCCAAAAAACGTAGCCTCTTTTAGTAGGCAAGTCTATACAAATACGTTAGAATTAAGCTACGCATAAGGGAGTGTAGCAATGGGATTCTTATTATTTGTAATTATTATTGGTATCGTCATCGCGGTTGCGGTGCGATCCAAATCACCCGAATCTGATGATCAGTACGGCAGAGGCTATTGGGATGGTTACCGCGCGTTTGGCGAAAAGCTTCAAGATGAAATGGCACAACCAAAGCTTGACCGCGAGGCATTGCAGTCGCTCATTGATCAGGGCAAGTATGGTGTCGTTGAATCATCTTCTGCGCTAGAACCTTCAGTGTACGATGCAGAGGCTGTGTTGTATGACGAATCTACGAACAATACTTCTGAAGCGCAAGAAGTAGCTCCAATAGAAGAGCGAGCGGTTGCTGCTCCTCCTCTCGATGAGAGTATTCAAAAAGAGCAGCGTTCGATTCGTAATCTTAACATCTTGCTCTATATGGCGAGTTTTCTTTTGATTGCTGCTGGAGTGGCATTTATCGCCACTGATATTGCTGATATTGTGAAGCTGATCGGCGTGTGGTTGATCGTCATTGTATTTTACGGTGTTGGTATGGGGCTATACGCCGGTAGTGAGCGGCTGCGTCCAGCGGGCATGGCTTTTCTTGGTACTGGCCTGGCATTGGTTCCATTTGCGGGGCTCGCTCTATATAGCTACACGGAGATCGGTTCTGTTGCCGCTTGGGCGCTTACGTCAATTATCGGCCTTATCGCATACTCTGTCGCTGCTATAAAGCTGCAAAGTCAGCTCGTCTCCTATCTCACGATGGCATTCCTTTTATCGCTTGCAGCTGCAGCGGGTGCTACGGTGAGTACGTTTATTATTTGGCAATTAGCGTTGCTTATTATTGTTTCAATAGGGGCTGGACTGCTCGGAAGTGTCAAACCTCAGTGGGTGCCAGAGGTATTTCGAGAGCCAATTGAACAAACGGGTCAATTTGTGACGCCATTGGTACTTATTGCGAGCCTATTTGTGCATAGTCAGATGAATATCGTTAGTTATCAAGTTTTATTTGCCCTTGCAACACTCCATTATATTGTCGCATGGCTTCAGACAAGGAGTCTTGAGTATGAGTCGGCGATCCGTGCGTTGGGTCATGTGACACTTCTGTTGGTTGGTTGGGGTGTATTAAGTGATCATATTGTTACGTTTGGTGGGTATGCATTTATTCTAGCGTCATTACAGCAGGTGTACTCATTGCTACGAGTGAAGCAGACGACGCTACGTCGTCGTGTTGAGCAGTGGTGGATATGCTGTCTGTTTGGCTTGCAACTTGGTGCGGTGCTATTCTGGCAAAGCGATGCACACTCATCGCTCCTTACAGTGTTTGCATTATTATTGATTGGACTTACGGGGCTCACAGCTGCGCTTCGTCTGCGAGATGCACGATACGGATATGTAGGATTGGCTTCTTTGGTGTTTGTGACGCTCATAACGACGCGTCAAGTGCTTGATCCTGTCTGGTCGTACGCAGCGATAGCTATCTTGTTTATGTGTATGGCATGGGTCATGCATGTGCTGTATTATCGCTTGCGCACGAGATCAACGTCATTGCGGTTGTTTGTCATGATAAGTGCTATGATTTTACTCGGACTATCTCTACTACTTGCACTTATGAGCAGCAATTCGGGGTATATCGCAGGTATATTTGGTGTCGCGACTCTTCATATGCTGCTTGCTTCGTACCTTTGGCGTCAGGTCTACGCTCAACTTGCTGCGTCCATCATGACGCTGATTTCACTTACTGCGCTCAGCTGGACGATCGATCTTGAAGCGGCTTGGCGACCACTTTTTATTGGAGGTGTTGGAGCGACACTTCATATGATTATGCTCTTCGTGCAGTCACATAACCGACAATACAATAGAGCATTCCTGGCGTTTGCTGTAACACAAATGAGCATCGGTGTGACGATTATTGGCGGTATATGGCAGCAGACTTTGGTTACTCAGCTCACATGTGGATTGTTGCTTGTTGCGGCAATGATCACAATACTGATTCGTCGCCAGGCAAGCTTGTTTGGAGGAGAGAAGAATAACGCTCGTCGTCTCGCAGTTGTTGCGTACCCTATCTTTACTGTTATCGCATTACTACTGTCGCTTGGGCTTTCGGGGGGTGAAGGGATTGGAGTGTTGTTGATTTGCGCGGGTATTGCGTGGGTAGCTTCATATATCGAAGAAAAGCCATTTGTAATTGCACTGGGTAATGCTCTTCTGGTTGTTGCAGGATTGCGAATATGGTCATTGTTCGGGCTTGATTCGACCTGGGCGATTATCGGCATTTCATGGATTACGGCGATGCTATTTTATGGGCTGTATTGGACACTACGTTCAAGACACGATACGCAACGCGCGGATATTTTACTTGTTTCGACAGGTGTCGTCCTTGCATTTGCGATTGTAACGCAATTCTTCCCGCTTCCTATCGCCGCCGCGATGACGCTTATTGCTGGAGCTGGCATTATGGCTGTCGAGGGATACCGACGACAAATGTACGGCATCATTGAGGCTGCTGTGTATTTGGCGACACTTGGTGTGCAGCGCGTGCTCGGTGTGTTATTGCCTGAGCTGAATATTGTTTTTTATGCACACTACTGGGCAATAACTATTGTTCTTGCTGGATTCTTAAGGAACGCGGTGACACAGCAACGATGTATCATCGCCATGGCGATGGTGACGGGTTCGACGGCGCTATATGCTTTGGGTAGCGGAGGGGGCTACGCTCTGTTGTTCTTGGTAGAACATGTTGGATTGCTTATATTTGGTGCCATGAGGCAGCAAAGTTGGGCGTTGTGGTGGGGGCTTAGTGCTGCTTCGCTTGCCATTCTTTACTTCCTGCGAGATATCGTCTTTTTGGCGTTTGGCTTCTTAGGATTACTTATAATTGGGTTTGTGATTTGGCGTTTGATGAGGACGCAAAAGAGCAAATAGTCACTGTTGGTGGTCCTATATTTTTACCGATAGTGCTCGTGTTTTTCACATCATTACAATATACTTGATTATATAACGATAAGATAGTATAATAACAGATGCTATGTGGGATGTGTTCCGATTGAATCCAATCGGCGATTTTTCTCTCCGTAAAATTGCCACCGCACTTGCCGTCATTATCATGTCGGCCCTCTTATGGGCAATTACTGTTTCTCCTCAAACAGCCTATGCTGTTGATGCTGCTTGGGACGGTGATGTTGTGACCTATGAGGGTCAACGCTATGAAAAAGAGACAGCGTCTATCCCTGGTATACCTGCGGGGTCTAGTGTGTATGTCTATAAGCAGCCGGACCAAAACAGTGCCATGGTGATGTATTTCCCTCCAGGAACAAATGTCAATGACGCAACGACGGTTCAGTATCAGAGCTTTACTTTTAGTCCTCCTTCTACGTACACAAATCCACAAACAGCTCGACAAATTGGACTAGAGCCAAAGAGCGGAGAAGTAGACCGCTCGTTTGGTACGACGGGCAGAAATGATAGTGACCAAGGGGAGGTAACAGCCTGTGCGATCAAAGGAATCGGTTGGGTGATTTGTCCAACGATGCGCTTTCTCGCTAGCGGCATGGACATTATCTTCGATCTTCTCAAAGATTATCTTACCGTGAAGCCGCTATCATTTGATTCTACGACGCCAATTTATCGTATGTGGGAAGTAATGCGTGGATTTGCGAATATTGCGTTTGTGTTAGCATTTCTTATCGTCATCTACTCACAAGTGACAGGCGGCGGTCTTAATAACTACAGCCTTAAAAAGATGCTACCTCGAATTATTATCGCGGCGATACTTGTTAATCTGTCGTATGTAATCGTAGCGGGTGCTGTCGATATCTCTAATATACTGGGTCATTCACTGCAGCAGATGTTTATTGACATGAGGGGTAATATTCTTGGAGCAAACAGTGCCTCGAACGACGAAGTTATCTCGTGGGATAGTATGACGAGCTTTATATTATCCGGCGGAACGATGGCGGTTGCCGGTGGAATTGCCGCCAAGCTTGCTTTGTCGAGTGTTGCTGGCGTGGGTGTAACGGGGCTTATTTATCTCCTTCTTCCATTCCTTCTGGGAGTGCTATTGGCTGTTCTTGTAGCGCTTCTCGTGCTTGCAGCTCGCCAAGCACTCATCGTTATTTTGATTGTGGTTGCCCCACTTGCTTTTGTCGCGTATCTCTTACCAAACACTGAGAAATGGTTCGATAAGTGGAAAGACTTACTAATGACAATGCTGCTTCTTTTTCCTATATTTTCGGTTATATTTGGTGGTTCGCAATTAGCGGGAAGTCTCATTGTGCAGACTGCCTCAAATATGAACGTTGTTCTCCTGGGTATGTTTGTTCAGGTGGCGCCAATTGTAATTACGCCTATGCTGATTAAATTCAGTGGCGGACTACTCGGCAAGCTTGCTGGTATTGTTAATAATCCAAACAAGGGGCTTATCGATCGAACGCGAAACTGGAGTCAAGGCAAGGCTAATGAGAGGCGCAAGCAGCGTCTTAGCCAGGCGTCGGAAGATCGAGCAAAAGGTATATACAATAGACGTCAATTCCTTCGTAACTATGCCCTTCGTGATCATGACAAGAAGCATGAGAAAGAAGCGAAACTGAAGGATTACGAGGCTGCTGTCGAAAAGCGCTCAGAGGCGCATTATACGAAGCGGCTTAATGAGATGGATGATCAGGGGATTGTTCCAGGTGAACGAGCGACATTTGTCGGACGTCGCAACAATCGCATGGCCCGTGCTGCACATGAAAGTGCATATGCAGCGGATATGTCAGCGCAAGCTATTAATGCACTTGACGAAACTCAGAAGCGAAACGCAAAAGCCGGCCTCAGTAATGGACTCTATGAGTCGTACAACCAAGAGATTAAGCAGAGTTCTCAGGACATCGCTATGAACGCTCGTGCGGCGCAGTCAGCGGACTATGTCGTTAACAGACAGCTATCTAATGCCATCACTAATAGCGACCATCTGCAGGCGGTTGCGGCGGGTATTGATTTAGCTAGCGGCAAGCCACGTGCAGTAGCAAGCGCACTCTCTACTCGTGTGAATGAGCGCTCTGAAGGTCTCAAGAACCTTGAGCTCATGATTGACGTAAAGAATCTCAAATCCGATGAATTACTCCAGCTGGCAAGCGGTATTGCAGAGGTGCGCGGTATTGCTAATAATCCTGAAATCCGAGAAGTGGCAATCAAAAAGATTGCGTCTGGACCAGATGTTGGAGCAATCCATAAGCTTTCTACTATCATGGATCTTAGTGAGACATCAGATGAATTCTTGCGAACTGCATTTGTTGATGGCCTCAAATCTAACTCTAAGAAGCCTGGAGAGTTTAGTGCTGGATTGCTTGATAAGCTCGGCCAGGGTGTTGTGGGAGGATTCGGCTCTAACGGACTTAAGAATGCATTTGTCGATGCCGTAAAGAGCAATACATTCGGCTCAAAGGGGCTAGTTGAAGCCGACAAGGATACACTTGAGCATCTCGCTTCGCTTCTAGAGCGTGAGCCAGGATTGTTTGGTGCTGAAGAGCGAGACAAGCTTGAACGCGCAATCTTTGGCGTCGTCAAGAATGCAAACCTCAGCGGCGCACTAGATAAGCGTAAGGATGCGTTTGAACGTATTGCACTATCCATTAATCCAGATATTCTTCCAGAAGACTTCTAGTGATTGATTAAATAGCAAATATATGTTTAAATAGTTTAGTCTGGAAGGGCCAGATGAACATAGTGAAGGGATCGGGCTATGGATCCGACTAATGCCTATTTGCTTGGACTTGACGCAGATCGAGAACAGAGACGACGTGATGCCGAAGAATTCACGCCGCTGCCTTCGATCGCTGCTTTGAGGCAGGAGATCGATGCTATTGTGCCGTCAGTAATTTCGGCACTGCGAGCAGACCCATATGTCTCGCGGCTTAACTACAATAGTATTCGGCCTGAGCAGATTGAATGCGCTGGCGAAAGAACTGCCGCCTGGGTGCTCGTCGCAAATGAAGCGCTTGGCGTAGGTACACATGTGTATCTGACGTTAGAGCATGGGCTGCGATCATTTCCGCATGAGGTCAATACGAGGTCATGGGTGCTGGGTAAGTGGCGTCGTCATGAGGATTCAACTTCTTTCGAGGAGTACGTTGTATCGATTGCTTCGAGAAGTGATCATCTCCAGAAAGAGCTTTCAGAGGTGCTTCGTCTCCTCCGGGAGATTTGCCCTTCGATCGCCGAGCATCATCGATCGACCGTCTTTTTTGCTGAATCCAGCGCGCTCGCTGCGGCTCGTGCGCAGGATGCTGAAGATGCTAAGGTCAGGCTTCAGGAGGCAAGAGAGCGTCGAAGGAGACGTGGGCGACCGAACTAACCCCTCTAATTGATCAGCCCGACACAGGCACACACCCCGCAATTCGATGTTGCGGGGTTTTCAATTGCTTGAGTTTTTGTAAGACATTCTGTAGCCTGATGTACGCGAGAAGATTGAGTAATTGGCGATATAGTGCTGACTAGTACTAAGACGGCACGACCACCAAGTACTTAACGGACCACACGAGGCGTTAAAGGGCATTGCTTCGCTCAAACAAACCATGAGTATGTAGCAATGGTGCCTGAAATCGAGTACGATGAGTAGATGAGTATATTTAAAAAAAGCGAACGTGGTGGTCTGTATGCACGATTACGTGAACGGGGCTACATCGTAGAAGATGCTAAGATAAGTGGCCAGTCAGTCATACGTATTATCGCTCCGAACGGTCGAGTTTGGGTGACGGGCAAAAAAATGGCCTATCCGATGAATAGTGCTTTTATTCACCAGATTTCTGACAATAAGCGTTTATCTTACGAGCTTGCGAGTAGCTTAAGTATTCGCACGCCGAAGACTATGTATGTTGATCGCTCAATGGGCATGGAGGAGTTGCATGCTTTTTTGAAGCAGTATCCACTGGTTGTCGTGAAGCCGCTCGATAGCTATAAGTCGCATGGCGTCACAATTGGAGTTAATTCGATGGACATAATGCCTCAGGCGCTAAAGCATGCTTACCGGGAGTCTCCAGTTGCAATCATTCAAGAGCAGGTTGGTGGCGAAGAATATCGCTTTACGATTCTAGAAGGAGCGGTTGTGTCTGTATTGCGACGAGAACGCCCTCAAGTCATTGGCGATGGAGTCAGTACGGTGCGTCAATTGGTCTCACGAGAAAATAGCACACGACGTGACCTGATCTTGAGTGATGCTATATACCCACAATGGACGGTAGACCTTATTGGAGATGTTGTTATGAGCGAAGATATCCCTGGGATAGGGGAAGTGCGTATATTATCAGGGGCTACTCTCGTCTCTAAAGGTGCTTCATTATATGAATTACGAGGCGACGTCGATGCGTCCTACGTAGCGCTTGCCGAGAGGTTTGCAACAACAGTTGGTGCTGGTTTTGTGGCGATTGATATGTTTATCGTGGACCACCAAGTGGAGGCTAGTAAGGGCCACTATTGGTTCAATGAATGTAACGCCTCGCCGAGCCTTAAGATGTATGTATCAGCTCGTAACGAAGATAACCACTGGATCGTCGACAAGATCGTCGATACGACAGATAATAACTTGAATTTTACCCAATAAAATGTTATAATCGAATAGATGAAAAAGGTTTTACTTATTGCACGCGCTAAAACTGAGAGAACTCTCGAACTGGCTGATATATTTGCTGGTAATGTTCGACAATTATTGGAAGATGATTTGATTGTTGAGAATTGTGAGATATCGGAATTGTTTTTTGAGCTCGATTCAGAGTCGATCGCTATTTATCATCCTAAAAAACGGTTCGATATTCGTGACTTCGATTTGGTGATATTCCGTCACGTTGGATCTTATGCGGTCGAGGCTCATGCGATTACTGCGTACTGTGAGTATTTTAATATTTCCTACACAGACACCTACTTGAATAGACTACTGCCAGATAATAAATTGAGTTCAGAATTTGCATCATGGTTTGGAGGGGTGAGGAACTGGCCTAGAACATTTTATGGTCCAGTTGAGGAGATGGAGCGTCGTTTTGCCGAGCTCGGAGAGAGGGCTGTATTGAAGGATAATTTTGGCTCAAAAGGACGGCTTAATTTTGTCGTGTCGTCTCCTGAACAGATACGGTCCATTGTAGAGCAGTATTCGGACGTCTTTTTTTTGCTTCAAGAGTTCATTCCTAACGACGGTGATCTACGAGTTTTAGTAATGGCAGATAAGCCTGTACTTGCTATACGTAGGGTTGGCGATGGGTCATCTCATCTCAATAATACGTCCCAGGGTGGAATTGCAGAGGTAGTTCCACTTGATCAGATCGGTGAAGACATTCTTGCGATGGCTCGACGATCAGCCGAGGTGCTACGAATACAGGTTGCGGGCGTGGATGTGATGATTAACTCTCAGACTGGCGTATCTTATTTACTCGAAGTAAATAATGGACCTCAGATATCGTCGGGTTCATTTGTTGAGGAGAAGACCGCGCTGTACGCAGACATGATCCGCTTAATACTACGGAGGCAGACTAGCGTATGACAAAGTTAACGACCGTCGGTATAGTTGAGCGTGTGTCTATCGGTAGGCGGGCGGTTGATGTGCCTGCAAAGCTTGACACTGGTGCAGATAGTTCGGCGATATGGGCAAGTAATATTCGGATTGGTCGGGATGGAGTATTGCGGTTTTCTTTATTTGGTGAAGGCTCGCCATATTACAACGGCAAGCTTTTTAAACGGACGGTTTTTTCGGTTGCGCAGGTCAAGAGTTCAAATGGTCAGTCGGAGGTTCGCTATAGAACTCAATTTACGGTTACGATTGCTGGCAGAAGAATACGAGCATTGTTTAATTTATCGGATCGAACAAATAGTACCTATAAGATTCTTATCGGTCGAAGAACGATGAGCGGTAAGTTTTTAGTTGATGTTTCAAAAGGTGTTAGACGATCGCCGTCTAACGCGAGAACAAAGCAGCTGAATAGAAAACTTGCAGAGGGTCCGTACGATTTCCACCAAAGATATGTTAAAGATAAAGGAATAATATTATGAAAATTGCAATTCTTTCCAACGGTTCTGGCAATTATTCGACGAAGCGTCTCAAAGAGGTCGCTAAGGCTCGTGGTCATGAAGTTCGCGTTATTAAATATCGTGATTGCTATGCGTCGATTGAACAGAATAATCCGACAGTTAGCTATAGAGGTGAAGATCTCGGTACTTTTGATGCGATTATTCCTCGTATTGCTTCTAATATGACTCGATATGGCACTGCGATCGTCCGCCAGCTTGAGATGCAGGGTGTCTATACCGTGTCAAGCTCAATTGCGATTAATCGATCGAGAGATAAACTTAGAAGTATGCAGTTACTTGCTAAGGCTGGTGTAGGGATTCCGAAAACAGTGGTGTCTCGTAATTCAGCTGACATCGATGATCTTTTGGAAAAGATTGGCGGAACACCGATTATTATTAAACTTGCTCGTGGTACACATGGAAATGGTGTCGTGCTCGCTGAGACAAAGAAGGCTGCAAAATCGGTACTACAAGCTTTTTATCTTTCAAATGAAGATGGGACGAATATCCTGCTTCAAGAGTTTGTCAAAGAATCAGCTGGGACGGATATTCGTGCGTTTGTTGTTGGTAGTCGTGTTGTTGCAAGTATGAAGCGACAGAGCCTGGATGATGATTTTCGCTCAAATTTACATAAGGGTGGTGAGGGAGTGGTCATTAAGCTGACTGAAGAGGAGCGTCGCACTGCAGTGAAAGCTGCTAAGGCAATGGGACTGAATATTGCAGGTGTCGATATGATGCGTAGCGATCGAGGACCACTCGTGCTTGAGGTGAACGCAAGCCCTGGCTTTGGGGTTGAAAAAGTGACGAAAAGAGATGTAGCAACGGCTGTTATAGAATATGTCGAGATGAATGCAAAACGCCGCAATAAAAAAGATAAAGTCGGCGCATAGAGCATAACTGCTATAATAGTGCGTATGACACACAATTTTTGTGATGCGAGCGCATGAGAAGTAACAACGGCCTCTGGTGGTTTGTTGTTATTGCTGTTGTGGGCGCCATGGCGTGGGCAGGCATCAGAGTGCTTATCGATCAGCAGCAAGCATCTGCCGAGAAGATACCTGTCCAGATTGGACGGGGTACGTATCAGGTGCAAATTCTTAGCACACCCGAAAATCGCGACAAAGGCCTATCTGGTACCGAAAAACTCGATAAAACAGAGGGTCGTTTATTTGTTTTTCCAGAATCAGACAAGTGGTCTATCTGGATGAAAGATATGAAATTTCCGATTGATATAGTGTGGCTCGATAGCGAGAAGAGGGTAGTGCATCTTGTTAAAGACGCGCAACCAGATAGCTACCCTGAAACACGGTTTACTCCGAAGAAAGTAGCGCGGTTCGTGTTGGAGTTTCCAGCCGGTTCAATCGAACGAAGTAATATCCAACTTTCTTCAAAGGCGACATTTGAAGTCGATACGACAGGAGTACAATAAATAGCATGAATGTTGCCATTGTTTTGTTGATTTTACTCACTGTACTATTTGCGTTGACCTTTTTTACCAAGCGTCGATTTGGTGTACTCGGTCTTGCGTTGACTGCAGGGGCGACTCTTAGTGGTTTGTGGACGCCTGACGTGGTGCCTATCGTGCAGCAAGCGGGGGTGGAGTTGGTTGCGCCGCCTCTGAGTAGTGTCGTTGCTGCTGCTATCATCTTGCTTCCTGCAGTAGTGCTGCTTTTTAGTGGACCAACCTATAGTAGTAAGTTGCAGCGGGCAATTGGGGCACTGGTATTTTCGCTCCTTGCGCTCGCATTTATGCTTGAGCCACTTGGTGGCGCGCTTGTCCTTGAAGGTGATGGCAAGAGGTTGTTTGATATTTTGGTAGAGTATCGAGTGTGGATTATCACGGCAGGTATTTTACTCGCCCTTGCTGATCTTTTGTTTGTAAAGACTCCTAAAATTAGCAAAGAGAAGCACTAGATATTGACAGGTGACCCCTGGAGGTGCTAGATTAGTAGGAGTTTACGGCTATTTGTCGTTGACCAAGCCATCCGGCTAGTACATTACACACAGTAATATTTATGGGACCATAGCTCAGCTGGTTAGAGCACCTGCCTTTTAAGCAGGGTGTCCTGGGTTCAAGCCCCAGTGGTCCCTCCAAGAAAAAACGTCGACATTTTCGCTACCGGTCGACGTTTTTTCTTGGGGAAAATAAATGCGAAGTTGTTGAACGTGCTACTATGACAAGATGAAACCTCGATTTATTTACATACATGGCAACGGTGGCGACGACTGGCGCTCGGCATGGGCGGAATGGCTTAAGCGTGAAATCGAGAAGCTCGGATTTGAGACGGTATTTGAAACAATGCCCGATCCAGCCGCGGCGCGTGCTAAGTACTGGCTGCCATACATGAAAAATGAGCTTAAGATTGGTGAAGACGATGTGATTATCGGCTACTCCTCAGGGGCTGTCGCAGCGATGCGCTACGCAGAAACAACAAAGATCAAAGGATCGATTTTGATATCACCGAGCTATACGGATCTTGGAGACGAGACTGAAAAAGCAAGTGGGTATTTTGACGAGAAGTGGCTATGGAATGATATAAAAGCAAACCAGAAAAAGATGGCAGTCGTATGGGGCGATAACGATCCATACATTCCTCAGTCTGAGTTTGCCTATATTGTGCTTCATCTTGGCGCAGAGCGCATCAAGGTGCCGATGGGGAAGCATTTCCAGACGAAGCAAGATTTTATGGATATTTTAAAATATATCAAAAAAGCGTATCCGTCTACGTAAGACGACTTGCTGCAGCAGTATCGATAAGCCAGCTGGCGGATGTAGCACGTGCCGCTTGGGCAATAGGCAAGAGATTGTCTGGTTGTAGTGCGTGGCTAATAGCGTCTGCCTTGCTTTCGCCGGCAGCGAGAATATCACAATGTTCAGCACCTATAAGTGCGTGAAGTGTCAGTGATATACGGTTTGATGGTGGCTTAGGCGAGTTATGAATGGCAGCAACGAGACGGTCTGTCTGAGTAAAGTCAGGATGGCCCGGAAATAACGAGAGAGTGTGTCCGTCTTCGCCAACACCGAGCCATACGAGGTCCAGCCGCGGTTGGCCAGATGCATTTTTTGGAAGTGACTCTAGTTGCATAATGTAATCGTCACGAGCTACTTCGGCGGACTGGTCGCTTATTGGACGTAGAAAAGTTGCGCCGGGAATATGACGGAGAAGAGCGGCTTCTGCAGCATGCCAGTTGTTGTCTGGAGATGTAAGTGGTGCGATTCGTTCATCTCCCATGACGAACATTACTTTTGACCAGTCGAGACTGTCCAGGTAGGTAGTAGCGATAACTTTGTAGGCTAGCTCTGGGGTTGTACCGCCAGCAAGTACCCATGTTGCCGAGCCATACTGAAGGGTGGCTTCTTGCAGTATGTCGACGGCGCGCTTGGCTGCTTCGTTTGCTAAGTCCTGTTTATTTTCAAAGATTTGAAGAGAGTTCATAGTGATAGTATACGATATTTTTGATTTCGACGAGGTGTAGTATGCTGACTATATGCAGTGGTGGATGCTACGAAGGAAGCTTCATACGTCTTGGCTAATCGCGATTGCGAGTGTCTGTGTCCTTGTGGGTGTCGTGATGGCGAGATACGTCGATCAGACGTTGTTCGCCCCTTATGTATGGCTTTTTACTAGTTTGGCTATGATTGGTACTGCGCTGTGGCGTCGTTCTTTGTATCTTATATTACTAGTCATTGTTGGCGGATTGCTTCTCGGATTGTGGCGTGGTTCGGTATTACAGTCACAGCTTGTTGTGTATGAAAAACTGTACGGTTCGGCGGTGACGATGACGGGTCTAGTAAGTGAAGATGCAGATACTGGGAGGCGAGGTGAGCTAGTGCTGCGCTTATCTAACCTGGAGGTCGGTGGTCATGTAATCGCTGGCAAGTCTTGGGTGAGCATTATGACGGATGCAGAGATTAAGCGTGGCGACCGTGTTGTAGTAGATGGGAAAATGAGTGAAGGGTTTGGTAGTTTTTCATCTGCAATCTACCGGGCAAAGCTACTGACAGTACAGCGACCTGAGCCTGGTGACATCGCAAGGCAGGTACGGGATTGGTTTGCAGACACGGTTCGACGAGCAATTCCTGACCCGCAGGCGGCATTGGGTATTGGCTATCTAGTAGGGCAGCGTCGTGCGCTACCGCCAGAGCTTGATGAGGCACTACAGATTGCGGGATTGACGCATGTAGTGGTTGCGAGCGGCTATAATCTAACAATTTTAGTACGACTAGCGCGCCGTCTGTTTGTGCGAGTATCAAAGTATTTGGCGGCTTTTGCGGCGAGCGGCATGATCGGAAGTTTCGTGCTTATAACTGGTGCTAGTCCGAGTATGTCTCGAGCAGGTTTGGTTGCTGGGTTGTCATTACTCGCATGGTACTACGGGCGTCAATTTCACCCACTCGTGTTGTTGCCATTTGCGGCCGCAGTCACGGTGCTCATCGATCCAAGTTTTGCCTGGGGAGATCTAGGATGGCAATTAAGCTTTACTGCATTTGCAGGTGTAATGATCCTTGCGCCTCTCGGCCAGGCATATTTCTTTGGTGACAAAAAGCCCGGTACGGTTCGTCAGATCTTAGGGGAGACGATAGCGGCGCAGATCGCAACTTTGCCGATTCTAGTACTTGCGTTTAGTCAGTTTAGTACGGTGGCTGTTCTTGCAAATGCGCTCGTGTTACCTCTTGTGCCGCTCGCGATGCTATTGACATTTCTTTCGGGTGTTGGCGCTATGATTTTTCCTAGTTTTGCCAGTATAATTGGACTACCAGCGAACTGGCTACTCCAGTATATGATCGCAGTTGCGGATTATTTAGCCAAGTTACCATGGGCGCTGTCTGAAGTTATGATTGAACCATGGCAAGCGGTGGTTGGTTACAGTGTTATTGTCATCTCTTGCATCTACATGTGGCGAGTGACGAAATATAGCTTGCGCGAGAGCAACATCGTCGAGTAGGCGGGTATCTGATATAATAAGACTAATTACACTATAAAATCTAGCGGAGAATACTATGTCAGGACACAGCAAATGGTCGACAATTAAGCGTGAAAAAGGCGCAAAAGATGCAAAACGAGGTGCGGTTTTTACAAAGATCGGTAACCAAATTGCTATTGCTGCCCGTGGCGGGGTTGACCCAACAATGAATTCGGCACTCGCACTTGCGATCGAAAAAGCAAAACAAGCAAACATGCCAAATAATAACATCCAACGCGCAATTGATCGTGTCAGTGATAAAAATGCTGCAGTACTAGAAGAGATTTCATATGAGGGTATGGGGCCTGGCGGTATCGGTATTATTATCGAGACGGCAACTGACAACAAAAACCGAACATTCCCTGAAGTGCGTAATGCGCTTACCAAAAATGGTGGGCGAATTGCAGACGCCGGTAGTGTGATGTTTCAGTTTACGCGAAAGGGTGTGATCGAAGTTGCGGCAACCGGTGAAGATGCTCTCCTGACAGTGCTTGATGCGGGGGCGGAAGATGCTGTGGAAGAGGATGGTGAGATTATCGTTTATACCGACCAGAAAGAACTTGCAAAGGTGCGAACAGCTATCATCGAAGCGGGTCTTGAAGTAAAGGGTGCTGAACTTCAGTATGTAGCGAATGGACAGATTGAGATTGACGACAGTGAGACTGCATCAAAACTTTTAAAAGTACTTGATGCACTCGATGATTTGGATGATGTAGTGAATGTTCACACGAATGCAGATGTCACTGTTGAACTAGAGTAGGGCTCTATATGATAAACACCACACCCCCTTCTAAGTTAAGGGGGTGTTTTTGCGTGTTGACAAGTCAAGTTTCAGCTTGCTATAAATAAGACATAAAACGTAAGCATAAAGGATGGGCTATGCGACGGATAATGCAGTACATGGCTATTGTGATACTCCTCTGTTCGCTTGTGCCTATGTCTGTGTTTGCCAGTGACGAAACACTTTTGGTTGAAGCTCCATTGCTGAATGCTCCTAGTGTCGCGCCATCACCTGAGCCGATCATTGCAGAGCCGCAGCCCACGCCTATAGTAGATGATAAGGCTAACAATGAGGAGGCTCGAACTACTGAGAGCGTCGACTCCACTCCTAAGGATTCAACTACGTCGCAAGCAGAACAAGTCTCCGAGTCTGCGCCTTTTTCAGCTACCCAAGCTGTGTCTGATCCTATTAAAACGCAAGTAGCGATTCCAGCCACAGATGACTTGCTTATAACAGCAATAAAGTTTGGGTCGAAAAATACCATTGATGCACTTGAGCTGAAAAATACAGCAACGAGAGCAATTAATGTAGATAGTTGGACTATAAGAGTGTCTCAGCTGGATAACGATAGTGAGGATATCTGTAATATTCCAATGAAGGGCTACATACTGCCTGGTTATTCGGTGACGTTCGCAAGTGAGTATACCGCCGATGCGGGCGTGTATCCTATAAGGGGTTGTGGAAATCTTGTGAGCGCGACATCGGTGATTGTCGAAGTCTTTCACGGTTCGCAACTTGTCGAGCGGATACAATCGATGAATGAAGAGGGTGTGTATGAGCGACAAGGCACTACGTCAAGTCGTCGGACGGGTGTCTTTGCGGTAGATTTTAAAAAAGTAACAAGTAGAGTATTTCTGACGAGTAGTTTGTATGAGCCTCGTGCGGATATAGAATTACGAATTGTCGAGTTACACACAAACCCTCAGCCATGTACTGCGGGTGATCTTCGTCAGCAGTGTTTTGATTATGTAAAAGTGTATAATCCAACAGATACTGCTATAAACCTCGGGGCTTATCGACTCAAAGCAGGCCAAGTAACATCAACAAGTGCAGGCATACAAATCGCTGGAATCGTCCCTGCGAGAGGCTATGCGATTATTTCACACAATCAAGATGGAGTGAGGGTAACGTTGCCAAATAGTGCAGGTACGGCATGGTTGCAAGATGAGTATGGAGTGGTTGATTATCCATCAAACGCTACGCCATATGAAAAAGGAGATACTGTGGCGAATAGTGGGCGATCTTGGGCGTATGATGCAAGTGACGGATCGTGGAAGTGGGCCGTGCCCTCTCCTGACGGAGACAACACATTCGCACCTATTGATCCCGGCATGGGGAGTGCCAGTGTGGTGAGTACACTGAAGCCTTGTCGTGAAGATCAGTATCGCAGCGAAGAAACAAACAGATGTCGGTCCATTGCGACTGTAGGTGGGCTAAGTCCGTGTAAAGAAGGGCAATATAGAAGTGAGGAGACGAATAGATGTCGTTCACTTGCATCGGTGGTATCAGCATTAAAAATCTGTGCTGATGATCAGTTTAGGAATCCAGCAACAAATCGTTGCAAGAAAATCGCCAGTGCTGATGACGCAAGTCTGGCTGATTGTGGGGAAGGTCGCGAGCGTAATCCAGCGACAAATCGCTGTCGTAATGCCGTCTTGAGGGCAGTACCAGCGGCTGCTTTTGCAGTTGAGCCGATCAAGCAAGGGGTTACGTCATTTGTCGGATGGTGGGCGCTTGGAGGTGTCCTGCTTCTGGCGTTTGGATATGCTGCATGGGAGTGGAGGCAGGAGGTGCGAGCGATGCTCCGAAAGGCTATGGCTACTATCTTGCCTGGTCGTAAATAACGTATACTAGAGAAATGAGAATTATTGGCATCGATCCAGGTACGGGTATTTTGGGTTTTGGCGTGGTAGATGTCGTCGCTGGAAAAGCAAAGATGGTGACTGCGGGGGTAATCACGACGCCTGCCCATACTCCACTTGATATCCGTCTCGAAGATATCTACGATGGCCTTACTGAGATAATCGAAGAAACTAAACCGGACGTGATGTCGATTGAGAAATTGTTTTTTGGACAGAATGTCACTACAGCGATGAGCGTGTCGCATGCTCGTGGTGTGGCAATGCTTGCCGGGCGTAAAGGTAGGTTGCCGATTTCCGAATACACCCCTATGCAAATAAAGCAGACACTCACTGGATACGGCAAAGCAGATAAAAAACAGGTACAGGAAATGGTACGAATGCAACTCGGACTAAAAGAAGTGCCTAAGCCTGATGATTGCGCCGATGCGTTGGCTGCAGCGATCACTCACTCGCTGATGTCTCGCGGGCTGTAGTCGCCTCGTGTGTCTATAGTGGGAGTAGTGCAATCAGTCCGGTGATGACGGCTGCGATAAGAAAAGCCTGCAGATTGATCATACGTGCCTTTAGAGTGTCTGCTTTTCGCATTGAGGCGTCGTCAATCTTTAGAGCGGCGCTGTCATCGTCGGCGTGTTGCATGCCTGCGCTAGCGTACCCGACGCAGAATTTATGACGAGCCTGTAGATAGCCGGTTGCTGATAGGAAGAGCGGTAAAAAGGCAACGAGACGAAGGTACCATGGGGCGTGGAGTGCAATGAGCCCGACAATAACGACAACTGATAGCACGAGGCCGATATGACCTGCTTGTCGGCGACGTCGGATTTCGACGGGATTGATGTTGCATACACCTGGAATGTAATTTGTAAGTTGATTCGTCATAGTAGCTCCTTGTATCTTTCTAGTATAGCAATTTTTAGTGAAATTGAGTTATTGGTTGAAATTTTTAAACCAAAGGAGTAGTATAGAATTATGACGACAATAAACTGTCCAGACAAAGAAGTGTTTGAGCGAACTAGGCCATTATTTAATGCACTCGGTGACGAGACGAGACAGGGTATATTACTTTTGCTTGCTCGCGAAGTGCGATTGAGTGTTGGCGACTTGACTCACTTAACAAAACTTTCGCGTCCAGCAGTGTCGCACCATATAAAGATACTGCGTGAGGCGGAGCTTATCGTTGAGGAGCGTGATGGCACGAAGCGGTATTATCACCCAACTTTCAAGCGCTACGTCGAGCCAATGAGAGAGCTGGTAGATCAGGTGGAGCAGTTCGAACAGTATATAGATAAAAAACAATGCGAGGAGCAGTAAGATGGGAAACTTTTTACATAAACTAGGGAATTATGCGTTTACGCATAAGTGGCAGGTCGTGTCGATATGGGTGGTAGTTATGGCACTACTCGGTTCACTTGCTGCTATGAATATGAAGCCAACAAGCAATGCGATTAGTATTCCTGGTACTCAAGCGCAAAAAGCTATCGATCGCATGGCGGAGTTATTCCCCGACGCTGGAAAAGGCTCTGGTCGAATAGTTGTCGCTAGTCCAGAAGGTAAAACTGTCGCAGATTTTACGCCACAAATAACATCACTTGCAGATGAAGTGAAAAAAGTTGATGGCGTGTCGGCAGCGATTAGTCCATTTGAGAACGCATCAGCGATTTCGGAAGATAAGACAATTGCGTATGTACAGGTACAACTGAAAAATGAAAACGGATCGGTGCCAACTGAAACGACGGAAGCGATCGAAAAACTGGTTTCGTCGGCTCGCGCAAATAACCTCACGGTTGAAGTCGGTGGAGATATCATCAATAAAGCACCTGGAGAGATTTTAGGTATTGGTGAGGCGGCTGGTGTGCTTCTCGCGCTGCTCGTACTTGCGATGACACTCGGATCCTTGCTGTCTGCTGGTATGCCAATCGTAACGGCGCTTGTTGCTGTGGGTGTAAGCATGGCAGGATTGTTCTCACTCGGTCAAGTAATTGATATTAGCGCAACAACACCAGTGCTTGCAGTGATGCTTGGGCTCGCTGTTGGCATAGACTACTCACTGTTTATTATCAGCAAGTATCGTAGTTACCTCCTCGAAGGGTATGGCTATAAAGAGGCGGCAGGTAAATCCATTGCTACTGCTGGCAATGCTGTTATCTTTGCTGCTGCTACTGTGGTGATTGCGTTGTCTGCGCTAACGATCGTCCAAATACCATTTATGTCTACTATGGGACTTGCAGGGGCGGCGACAATTGCAGTGGCTGCTGTCGTTGCAGTAACGCTCGTACCGGCATTGCTTGGATTTGCGGGTAGCCGCATTTTCCGTGGCAAGACGAAAATAGCGATAGAAAAAGCGCAAGCTCGTGGTCCGCGCGATGCACACACAGTGAGTCATAAAACGATTTGGTACAGGTGGGGTGAAGCGATCACTCGCCGTCCGATCACTATTCTTGTCGCGGCCATCGTACTTATCGGTATTGTTGCATTACCGGTTGGAAAACTCCATCTAGGGCTTCCGACGGATGAGCATGCGGCGACTAGCTCAACTGAGCGAAAGGCATATGACCTACTATCCCGTGGTTTTGGAGCCGGCTTTAACGGACCGCTTCTCGTTGTTGTTGAAGGACTTCCTGCAGTATCAGAAAGTGACAAGGAGGCAATACGTGCACCACTTATAGCACAGATGAATCAAAAAATTGCCGAACAGCAAGCGTCATTTGCACAGCGTGCAGCATCGGTGACAACTATGGAAGAGGCTGCATCGTTGCAACAGGATATTGCGGCTGCTCAATCTACTGCCGAATCAAAAAAAGCCGCAGCTGAAGCACAGATAGAAAGCGCTGTTTCGCAGTACGCTAAGTATAATCAACTAAAGAAGATAGCCGATAAGCTTACGGATAATCAGGATATTGCGCAGGTTCAGCCCGCACTCGTAACCGATGATGGTACAAAAGGCGCGCTCCAAGTGATACCACGTTCGTCACCTTCTGATCAGAAGACACTTGATTTGATCGAATACCTTCGAGCGCCAGATACTATGAAGAATCTTTCAGGAAGTGATACTGTCAGTTTCGCAGTCACGGGATCGACTGCCTTGCAGGGTGATATCAATGCGAAACTCTCGTCTGCATTACCAGAGTACCTTGCGGTCGTCGTTGGCCTATCGCTCGTACTACTTGTCGTTGCGTTTCGCTCAATCCTAGTTCCGATCAAAGCAACACTCGGATTTCTCCTTTCTGTTCTTGCAATGTTTGGAGCGATGGTGGCAGTTTTCCAGTGGGGTTGGTTCGGTATTGCTGATGCGCCAGGCCCTATCGTGAGCTTTATTCCAATCATTGCTATTGGCATATTGTTTGGCCTTGCTATGGATTACGAATTCTTCCTCGTATCGAGTATGCACGAAGCATATCAACGAACAGGTGATGCAAAAAAAGCAGTTATAAGTGGGTTTGGGCTTGGCAGTAAAGTAGTTGCTGCAGCCGGAGCGATTATGGTGGCAATTTTTGCAGGCTTTATCACAAATCATGATGCAACAATCCAGACGATAGGCTTTGGATTGGCGGTCGGTATTTTGATTGATGCCTTTGTTGTTCGCATGACGATCATACCGGCAGTGATGACGCTACTCGGAAAAAGTGCATGGTGGTTGCCGAAGTGGCTTGATCGAATCGTACCTCATATATCAATTGAGGGCGAGGAAACATCGCCGAAATCTAAAAAATAGTTCAACTATACAAAATAATCCCGCTACTATGTGGGATTATTTTTACTTTTCGTAGCGATGATCATTACGCTCTCTGCCCTCGGCATTTCTGAGTAGTCTTCGCTGTCGTCGCTTTGCTGACTCTTTTGTTTGTTCAAATCGACGTTTTTCTATAAAGCCACGGCGATCTTCTAGCTTCTGTAGCTCTTGTTTAAAATTGCAATACACATGGTAACGCTTTTTATCAATTGTTCCGTTTTCCAGCCCTGCTTTTATGGCGCAGCCAGCTTCGCTATCATGCGAACAGTTTCTAAAATGGCAATGCCTTGCGGCTTCGAATATTTCTGGGAATGACAGCTCGAGGTCATCTACGCTACCCCAGAGCTGTAGTTCGCGGATACCTGGCGTATCAATAATCATACCACCAGTTGGTAGTACAAATAGCTCACGATGGACGGTAGTATGTCGGCCTTTAGAGTCGCGCTCGCGAATGGCTTGAGTTGCTTGACGCTCTTGACCTATAAGCTTATTTATCAGTGTTGATTTTCCAGCACCTGATGAGCCTAAGATTACAATTGTTTTTCCTGGTGTAATGAATGACTCTACGGTCGAAAGGTCGGTATCGTGTAGTGCGCTCATAACGACAAGCTCGGTATCAAGACCTTTGAGCTGCTGTTTTTTTTCTTCTATATTGCGAGCTTTGTCTGCTTTATTGAGCAGGATCACTGCGCGAATATTTTGAGACGAGAGTTGAAAAATATACCGCTCTAGACGCTCTGGACTGAAGTCGTGATCGAGTGGCTGCATAATGAAAGCGAGGTCGACATTTGCGGCAATAACTTGCTTATCAAGCTGCCTCCCTACGTGGCCACGAACGATTTCGCTTGATCGTGGGAGCACTGCTTGAATAATCGGGGGTTGATTGTCGGCTAGCTCGACAGCTACCCAGTCGCCAATTTTTGGCATATCATTTGCGGTTAGTTTATGAGTTAAGGCGCCTGAAAGCTGTGCGATACATTCTTCTGGTAGCGCGACTTTATACTGACGACCGTAGTCAGCAATGATGCGCGCTGGTGAGAACTGAGGAGCTTCTAAAGCTTCCCAGTCCTGCCTGTGCTCATTATTCCAGCCGAAGGTGTCAAGAGTATTCATTATTCTAGTGTACAGGGATATGTCATTATATGGTACTACTCCTTTGAACGGTGACTATTTTGCGCTGAATCCTGATGATTATTGGTTCAGGTTAGGGGTGGACTCTCAGTCTTATTTCAGGGATTTTTGCTATAATAGAGAAACAATGATTCGTAAAGGTAAATATACAAAGCCCGTGACTCCAGTGCGTCAGGCAAAACGTGAGGCACGTCGCGGATTTCGCTGGTGGCGCGAGATGAGTCTCAAGAAAAAAATTGCCGTTATTGTCGTTCCGATACTTGTTATTTTAATTATTATTCCCCTTGCAACATATCTATATTTTGCGCGTGACATTTCAAACAAAGAACGACTAATGAATCGCAATAATACGGGTATTGTGTTGTACGCAAATGATGGAAAGACTGAGATATATAGTCAGGGGCGCGCGAAGCACCGCGAGTTAATTGGACTCGATAAGATTGCTCCGTCAACGCAAAAAGCCCTGATCGCCAGTGAAGATAAAAACTTTTACAAGCATGACGGTTTTTCACTAGGAAGTATGTTGGGTGCGGTATACGCGAACTTTATCGCGGGTGGTAAATCATTTGGTGGTTCGACATTGACGCAGCAGCTCGCTAAGAACACGCTACTTTCAAGTGATAAGAATTATCTCCGTAAATTTCAGGAGCTATCAATTGCAATTGCGATCGAACGTACATACTCGAAAGATGAGATTTTAAGTATGTATTTAAACTCGGTGTATTTCGGCGAGAACTCTTTTGGGATACAAGACGCAGCAAAAACATATTTCAACAAATCTCCAGCGGAGCTGAGCTTAGCGGAGAGTGCTATGTTGATTGGGGTTCTTCCGGCGCCAAGTGCGTACTCGCCGATCAGTGGTAATCCTGAGTATGCTAAGGAGCGACAGGGAACGGTACTGAAACGGATGGTTGCGAATGGATCTATTACTGAAGCAGAAAAGAATGCAGCGCTCGGTGAAGAGTTGGTCTATGCCGAGGTAAAATCACCAAGCGAGAGCAGTAAGGCGCCACACTTTACGGAAATGGTTATGAATGAGCTGTATAAAAAGTATGGCGAGGAAAAGGTAACGCGTAGTGGCTATCAGGTAACGACAACTCTCGATGCTGGACTGCAGGGGCAGCTACAAGAGAGTGTTGCTGGAAATATGAATACGATTCGACGTGGCGGCGGCAGTAATGCAAGTGCAGTTGCAATTGATCCAACGACTGGTGAAATTCGTGGGCTGGTCGGTAGCTATGACTGGTCAGATGAAAAGTTCGGCAAAGTAAATATGGTAACAACTGCTCGTCAGCCGGGGAGTAGTTTTAAGCCACTTTATTACGCCCAGGCGTTAGCAGATGGTGTTATTACGCCTGCAACAATCCTAAAAGATACTAAGCCGACTGCCTCGGAGTTTGGTGGCTATGCACCACAGAATGCTGACCGAAGGTTTAGGGGTGATGTGACAGTACGAAATGCGCTTAATTGGTCGCTCAATATCCCGTCCATAAAAGTCATGCAGCAGCTTGGGATTGATAAATCTATCGATGCAGCAAAGCGAATGGGTATAACAACTCTTGATAGCAAAAAAGAGTACGGACTCCCGCTAGCACTCGGTTCAGCTGAAGTGCCTCTACTCGAGATGACGAGCGCCTACTCCGGATTCGCCAATGCTGGTCAGCGTTATAATACATCAACTATTAAGGGCATAAATAGTAAGTATAACGACAAGGTGTTTGTCGCAAAGAATGACAGTAGCCAGGCTATAAGTGAACAAGGCGCATACCTGATTTCGAATATACTTTCCGATAGCAGCTCTCGTAGTACTGTGTTTGGTAATTCGCTGACTGTCTATGGCAAGAACTACAAAACTATTAAGGCTGCTGTAAAGACTGGGACGACTGATGATTCTCGTGACGCATGGACAATTGGCTATACTCCGCAGATTGCGATAGGTGTATGGGTTGGCAATAATGACAATACGACAATGACAAACGGTGGCGCTGGAATGGCTGGCCCAATCTGGACAAAGGCAATGGGCAAGGTGCTTGCTGACGTGAGCTCAACTGACTTTCCTATGGCGCGAGGTATCGTTCAAAAGAATATCTGTGCAGACGGTAGTCTCGCGGATGCTGCAGTTGCAGGAAAAACACGCACCGAATATTTTATCTCGACAAGTCTTCCCTCCTCGTCTTGCTCGGTCAAGCCAACTGAAAACAAAACAGAGGAAAAGAAAGATCGAGAAGAAGATACTGAATCTGAAGAATCTACGCCGGTCGCAACAAAAATTAGCGTTACCTCATCGCCGTCTGGTAGCTCAACGCTTGGTACGTCTGTTACCTTTAGCGCACTGCTCACATCGGCAGTAAAAGGCACGGTAACATTTAAAGATGGAGGCTCAACACTGAGCGTTGTGACAGCAAGTGGTGGAAGCGCTTCATTTACCACTAGTTCGCTTACTGTCGGCCCGCATACAATTACTGCTGAATTCACTCCTGAAGACACATCGGCCTACACTAGCTCATCATCATCGGTTTCGCATACGGTCACGGCGTCTGGCTCAACCGGCCCAGGAGCAAATAACGGAAATAGCCAGAGGAATAACTAAATGATTGCGCATGTGTACGGTAGTGTTGCCGAAAAATTTAACAACTCAGTAATTGTAGATGTTCATGGAGTGGGGTATGAAATTCAGACGCCGCTTGGTGATTATGAGCATGCAGTGCTTGGCGAAGAGGTGAAGTTTTATACGTATCACCATATTCGAGAGCAATCACAAGATCTTTTTGGGTTTTCTACGCTCGCCGCCAAGAAGTTATTTGAGCTTCTCATTACTGTTCAAGGGGTTGGACCAAAAGCAGCGCTCGCTATACTCGGCCTTGGTGAGAGTGAGACAGTCCGTAATGCTATCGCAAATAATGATGCAACCTACATCACAAAAGCGAGCGGCGTCGGCAAGAAGACCGCCGAACGAGTAGTCGTGGATTTATCGGATAAAGTCGGCATGCCGCTATACTACGACAACAAGACCTCTACAGGGATTAGTCAGGCTATTGAGCATAGTGATGAAGCACTTGAGGCATTGATGGCACTTGGATATAATCTCAACGATGCGAGCAAAGCGCTTGAAGGTGTCTCAACCGAACTATCAACGGCGGATCGTGTCACACAGGCGCTGAAAGGCTAATGAGCGCTAGGAGATAGAGCGCAACTTGATATACTAAGTAATAGATATGGCAGTCGAGCGAATAGTTGATACAAGTATTTCTGATGATGATTCCGATGAACAGCAGATCGAGGTCACTTTACGTCCTCAAAGTTTCGATGATTATATCGGACAGGAACGGCTAAAACGCAACCTTAAGCTTGCGATTGATGCAGCGAAAAAGCGCAGCGAGCCAATTGACCACGTGCTTCTCTATGGTCCTCCTGGCCTTGGTAAGACGACAATGGCAACGGTCATTGCGAATGAAATGGGTACTAATATTCGGGTTACGGCTGGACCGGCAATTGAGCGTGCAGGAGATCTCGCGAGTATCCTCACTAATCTTACTGATGGCGATGTGCTTTTTATCGACGAAATTCATAGGCTTAGTCGCACGGTCGAAGAAGTACTCTATAGTGCTATGGAAGACTTTAAGCTTGATATTGTTATCGGTAAAGGCCCGGCTGCTCGCAGTGTACGACTCGATCTACCGAAATTTACTGTTATTGGCGCAACGACACGAACAGGCGCACTGGCCGCGCCACTTCGAGACCGTTTTGGACTTATTCATCGATTGGAGTTTTATACCTCAGATGAAATTGGGCGAATTGTTGCACGAGCTTCATCGATTTTGGAGAGCCAGATTCATGACGAGGCGGCAAGTATGCTTTCGACGCGAGCTCGATTGACACCTCGTATCGCCAACAGACTCCTAAAACGAGTCCGTGATTATGCTGATGTTAACGGTGATGGGATTATCGATACAGTGACGACGACGGAGGCGCTCGCAATGCTTGAAATCGATGAATTAGGACTTGATCCGGCTGATCGTAACCTTCTCTCGAGTATGATCGAGAACTATGGAAATAATCCTGTCGGGCTTAACACGATTGCTGCATTAACGGGGGATGAGGCGACTACTATCGAAGATTTCTATGAGCCATATTTGTTGCAAATAGGGTTTATTGAACGAACTCCCCGCGGCCGCCGTGTTACCCGAAAGGGGTATGAACATCTTGGAAAAACACATCCTGATGTTACCGTATATGAAGCAGAAGCTTGATATAATAGTACTATATGAATCCACAGCAGCCACCAGTTACTCCTAATCCAGAATCAGCACCGCCGCAACCCGTCGCCTATGATGCACAAGGCCGTCCGCTCTATGCGCATCCTCCAGTGAGCCCTAGTCCATCAGTCGCGCCATCAGCACCGCCGCAACCAACTCCGGCGGTTGTGCATATGTCTCGGGCGATCGACCCTGTAGCTCCAGAGGTTTCGGCTGAAGTTGCTGCAAAACACCAGGATTCCGTTAGGAGATACCCGTATCTGAATCTTAGTGAAGGTGAGTATGTCGTCAATAGCGTGCGTCGTCATCCTATTGGGTTACTTGCGCCAGTAGGTTTGTCTGCCTTTTTGGTTATGGTGACGGCAGTTGGACTTGGCGCATATCCAGAATTGGCCAAGAACACAGGACTACCGGACGTTTCGGAGGTGATTCTGCCAGCGATTATGTTGATGATTTTATTTATTATTGGTGGGTATGTCGTCGTCTGGGTGTATCTGCAGAATAAGTTTTTTCTTACAAACGAAAGTGTTATCCAGGAGATTCAAACAAGCCTTTTCGCTAAGCATGAACAGACAGTAAGCTTGGGTAGTATTGAGGACGCGAGCTTTCGACAGAATGGAATACTGCAAAGTATGCTTAATTATGGCTCGATACGGCTCAGTACAGAGGGCGAGGAGACGACGTATAGATTTTATTATGTCTCAAATCCTAAGCAACAGATTGCTGTGTTGAACAATGCGGTAGAGAATTTCAAGAACGGCAGACCCGTTACTGGCCTATAGCCTACGAGTTCATTAACGTTAATCTAAAAAGTCGCCTAGTTATGGCGACTTTTTTTGACGTATTCTGCTTCGTTCGCCAGAGCAACCCGAAGTGTATAGCCTTTGCATTTACCTTCATTATCGCAATTAGTTGGCGTATAGCTATATTCATAGCTCGGTAGTCCACCGGCAATAGCGAGATAGTTTGCCTTCTCCTCTTCAGTAAGGTTTGTAAACTCCTTTGCATCTGCTGGAGTGATGCCATTTGAGTCAGTGAAAAGAGCAGGGTCCATTGCTTTTAGATTATCGGCGCTGATAGATGAAGGGTAAAATCCGTTTGCTGGATGAAAAACCTCCTCAAGGTTGTAGTACATTGCATTTATGGCTACCTTACGGCGCTCATCTTGATTGGCAGTGTCGATATTTTGCTTCTGAACAAAGAAGAGAATGCTTGCGGCGGCGATAACGACAATAACAACCATTAGCTCAATAATAGTAAAACCAGATAGATGCCGAGAGTTGGTTTGGCTCATTTGTTTATAGTATAGCAAAAATCAACCAAAAAAGCAGTGGCTTGGAGTGTGTATATGCTCGGGAGTAAGCAGACGCAAGGAGAGAAATAGTGTATAATAGAACAAGAATTAAGAGAGGGAGACGCTATGGCGAAGAAGACTGAAAAAGCAGAAATGGCCGAAAAATCAACGACCAGCGAAGGTAAGTTAAAGGCGCTGGGACTCGCTCAGGAACAGATTAATAAGCAGTTTGGTGATGGTGCAATTCGACGCCTGGGAGATACGAAGACTGTTGATGTTGAACTTGTTAGTAGTGGAGCACTGAGTCTTGATCTGGCGCTTGGCGGCGGCTACCCTAAGGGTCGTATCATAGAGATCTACGGACCAGAAAGTTCAGGTAAGACGACGCTGACACTTCACGCGATCGCAGAGATTCAAAAGCAAGGCGGCACGGCAGCATTTATCGATGCAGAGCACGCACTTGATCCTGCATATGCCCGTAAGCTTGGCGTTGATACAGACAATCTTCTCGTTTCTCAGCCGGACAACGGTGAGCAGGCGCTTGAAATCGCTGAAACATTGGTACGATCAAACGCAGTTGATCTTGTAGTGGTTGACTCGGTGGCAGCACTGGTTCCGCAAGCAGAGATTGATGGCGACATGGGTGATAGTCATATGGGGCTTCAAGCTCGACTCATGAGTCAGGCGCTCCGTAAGCTCACAGGAATTATCAATAAGTCTAAAACAACAGTTATTTTTATCAATCAAATTCGCATGAAGATTGGCGTAATGTTTGGTAATCCCGAGACAACGACAGGCGGTAATGCGCTAAAGTTCTACGCATCAGTACGTCTTGATATTCGTCGTACGGGGCAAATCAAAGCTGGCGAAGATATTATCGGCAACCGTACGAAAGTGAAGGTGGTTAAGAACAAGATCGCTCCTCCTTTCCGCGTAGCTGAGTTTGACATCATGTATAACGAAGGTATTAGCAAGACGGGTGACGTGCTTGATCTCGCAGTGCTGCACGGTATTGTCGGTAAGGCGGGTGCGTGGTTTGACTATGCAGACGCTAAGATCGGACAGGGACGTGAGGCAACAAAAATCTACCTCAAAGAAAACCCAGAGGTGCTCGCAGAGATTGACGAGAAGGTTCGCGCAAAGGTTGCAGAAGCCGAGGCATAAGCTTGGCTTTAATGTGGTGCGATGAAAATAACCGCCATCACAGCGCAGCAAAAAGATAAAAATCGTGTCAATGTTATGGTTGATGGTATATATCGATTTTCTCTCGACATTTTTCAATATGCCGATCTTGGGATTAGGGTTGGAAAAGAGTACACCGAACAAGAGCTAGTCGAACTAGAAAGCGAAAGCCAATTTGGCAAACTCTACGCGAGAGCACTCGAGTATTGTTTGATGCGGCCGCATAGTGCAAAAGAAGTACGAGACTACCTCTACCGAAAAACACGGGATCAGAAAGTAAAAGATCGTCGGTCGGGAGAAATGCGTATTAAACCTGGTGTGAGCGAAGCTCTCACAGTGCGAGTTTTTGAACGGCTTTTAGCGAAGGGGTATGTTGATGATGCGAAGGTTACTCGATACTGGATCGATAACCGAAGCCTCACTAAAGGAGCTAGTAGACGAAAACTTCAGGCTGAACTTCAAGCCAAAGGTGTGTCGAGAAGCGTTGTCGAGGTATATCTTGCCGAGTCAGATCGTTCTGATGAGGATGAGATACAGAAGGTGATCGCAAAGAAAGCTCGGCGGTATGACGATCCTCAGAAGCTGATGCAGTACTTGGCTAGGCAAGGTTTTTCCTACGATCAGATTAAAGAGGCGTTAGCAAAAGTGGACGAAGAATAAGGCGCAAAATATGTTTACTCGTCTTGCGACACATCAATGCCTTCAGCTTGAGGAGTCGTACCGCGAAATGGATTAGCAAAGCTTTTTTGACTTAATGTAGGCATAGGTGTTACTTCCATTTCTTTGATGACGATGGCATCATCGGTGATTTCAATGATCTGGCTTCGATGAATAATCAACTCGTCGTCGTTAAAGCTCTTTAGGAGTGGTCGCCTAACGTTTAACTGTTCGATTGAGAAGTTGTCGACATCTACAGTATAGTCTATTACTTTACCGACTTTATGTCGCTTCTCATTGAGTACGAGTTTGTTTTCTAGTGTAAAGTGTAGCGCGTAGATGTCATCAAGCTTGATAACATCACCTGGTGTGATGAATTCATCGCTTGAGTCGATGATCATACCGATTGCGCCAATCTCTCGGATATCGAGAGTTCTGAGAAGTGAGACTTCTGAGTCGAGTGTCGGGCCGGAAAGTACATAAGCTTCTACGGTGAGCTTATGCGGATTTATCACTGCTGTGTGAGTTGTAGCAAGCTCGGCACCTGTCTGTAGGCTCATGACAGGTGTATTAATAAGTTCTGACCCAGGAATTAGCATACTATTAGTATAGACGTTTACGGCGAACTACTCAACAAAGGGGTTATTGCGGCGATCTTTAGGCAGCTCAAGTGGCTGTGTTTGCTCTGAACTACTCCGTAGCTCATTAACTTTTGTTATTGTTTTATCTTTTTGGAATGCATATGTTTGCGCAACCGATTGGTCCGAGGCGCTGGTATCACTACTGTCTTGAGCCAGTAGGAGTGAGAGTAAGAAAACAGCAACACTGAGAAGTCCTACGATAAACACAATAAAAAGTGTTGAATGATATCGTACGATAGCGGAGCTGATTGGCTTAATAAGTGAAGAGACGGAAGTGTTCATTATTTTAAATATACCTCTATTGTGAGTGCACTTACGGTGATATTGTTTCCCTCCTTGCCTTTACTGAGTGAAACTCCCGATAGTTGCATTTTTGTTAGATTATTTTCAATATAATGGATAAAATTCATAATGTTTTCATACTTATTTTCGCCAGCTAATGTGATCGATGCAGTGGTAGACTTTATCCCCGATGCAGCCGAGCCGGTTGGGTTTGCAGCTGGTGCTGGAGTTGTCGCTGTAGCTGTTCCTGCAGTTCCTGCTGCTGCCGCTATGTCTGAAAATGTGTAGCTTGCTACTTTTACACCAGTCTTTGCTGCGTAGGCATTAATGTCTTGATATATTATATCTTGGTAATTGTATGTTGTTCCTGCCTCTGATGTGATTGCACGCGCTCGATCTACGGTTACCTTGTTATCAGCAAGATATTGCTCTAATCGCTTGAGGTCATCGACATCTTTACCACTTTTGTTTGCTTTGTCGGAAGCTACTTTTACCTCTTTTGCATAGACGTTGAGTTGTCCTCTAAAGAACCAAAAGCCAGTTGCACCGACGAGAACCCATACGAGGATACCGATAGCAAGAATGTATTTTAGTTTACTTGCGGTGAGGCCATTTATTTGTTTTTTTAACATTACTGTGTCACCTTTTTAATCTTGACGCTAATATTAACCGTTATAGGATACGCCTTGTCTCCATTGTTGTTACCATTCTGTGCGTTTGTATCGCTAATAGTTTGGAAGTGGGCATTTTCAAAATGTTCCTTAGATTTTTGGAAACTATCTTTGAGTCGTGTGACGCTCGCTTGATCTTTTGCGTGAGCCGTAAAGACTGTTTCATTTCCAAATGAATTTGCATTCAGATCTAGACTATCAAGGACTACTCCTTGTGGAAGAACACTAGCGATAGCAAAGATGGTATCTGTATAATTCACTTCTTTGCTAAAAATCTTGCTTGCAAGAGCTAAATCTTTTTTAAACATATCAGCTTGTTTACGCGTGTCGCTGTATTTTTTTGATTCTGCTGAGCTTTGTTCATTTTGAACTATTGCGGTATTTTTATCCGATGAGAGGATGACATAAAAGAGCGCACAGAAGAGCCCGAGTAATATAATCGCCACTATAGTAATAATGTTATAGCGAAGAAGTACGACATTTGCGCGTGCTGAGCGAAGTTCATTCTTTTGGCTTTCGGGAAGTAGATTTATCATTGCCACATCGCTCCTTTCTCTACATTTGAAAGCCCAGCAACACTGATGTAGCGTGAGCGAAATTGCTTAGCAGGCTGAGGGAGTTCTCCGAAGTCAAGTTCTTGCCAAGGATTTGCGGTGCGTGCAGGCATAACGAGTTCGTTAGTAAAGTACTCGCCGATACCAGGAATATTGCTTCCGCTGCCTACGACGAGCACTTGCTCAAGACGACGATCATTACTGAGTCGCTCGTTGTAATAGCGGATAACTTTTCTTGTTTCTGTGATGATGCCACGGAGTGACGGACGGAGTGCTGCTGTAAGCTTTTCTTGTCGAGCTCCTGGAGCAAGACCATTGAGTACCTTGAGCTGATGCGCATTTTCTAGTGTGACGCTTAGCTTTTTTGCGATATCGAGTGTAAACGTATTACCTCCAGTGGCAATACCTCCGGTAACACGTACTGATCCATCAAGTACGGCGATATCTGTATTTGCGGCGCCAATATCGACGATGACTGTCGGAAGATGACCTTCTTCTGTAAGCTTTAGAACTCGGGCGACAGCATTGATAGCTGGCTCTACCATGTTGACGGTCAGGCCTGCGGCCTCACATGCTGCGATTGTATTGTCTATCAGTCGCTTCGGTACTGCACTCATGACGACTGTGAGCTGCTTTTCATTGCGCTCGATAATTTCATAATCAACGTAGAGTAGTGAGAGTGGAATAGGAATGTACTGTCCGACTTCGATCGAAACGGCATCCTTGAGAGTGCTCTCCGCGCTTACAGGAAGGGTGAATGTACGAGAAAACGTTCGTGAGGTAGGTATGCCAAGCACAACCTGATCACTTTGCAGTTCACCAACGAGCTTAGACTCGAGAAGGTTATGGAGATTTTCCGTGAGGTAATCATCTTCTTCGTCAAACGCTTTTTTAATGCGTAATGGGTCAAGATCGATCGTTCCATAGCCTGATACAGCTTTTCTTTTCAGGTCGATAGACATGACCTTCATGTCCGTACTGCTAATATCAAGTCCGATAATTGGTTTGTCTCTATAGAATAATTTACTCATGATGCCCACTATTGATTTGTTGTTAGTATACCATGCCGCTTGTGCTTGTGCCTAGCCTTTAATGTTCTGCGATAGGCTAGCGATTGGGCCCATGACGCTTGCAGCAATAAGTCCTACTGCACTGCCCATAATCACGATCATAACTGGCTCGATGATAGAGCTGAGGCTGTTGATTGATGTGTCGACCTCTTCTTCGAAGAAGTCGGCAACTTTCAATAGGACGACATCAGTTTGACCCGTCTCTTCTCCTACGGCAAGCATCTGTGGGACGATTGCCGGAAAGAGATCATCTTGTTCAAGCACTTGTGAAAGTTGTTGGCCATTTTTGACCTTCTCGATCGCTTCAAGGAGCGCATCTTCATAGATGACATTACCAAGTGCTCTGCTTGTGACAGTGAGTGTCTCGAGGATCGACACTCCAGCTCCATTGAGGGAGGAGAACGTTCGCGCAAATCTGGCTATAACGACTTTTTTGATGATTGTATTTACTGCTGGCACTTTAAGGACAAGCCGATGAAAGTGTCTTTTTCCGATAGGGGTTTTAATGTAGCGAAGTACAAGAAAGACGCCGCCGACAATGGCTGGGATAAGTATGTACCACCATTGGAGGCTGAATGCACTAATACCAAGCATGATTTTTGTAAGGAGCGGAAGCTCAGCGTCGGGACCTCCCAGGTCAAGAAGAATTTTGCCGATTTGTGGGATGACAAAGAGCATAAGGCCGAAAAATGCAATAACAGTAATGACCATCAAGACCATTGGGTAGGCCATTGCACTTTTTACTTTTTTGCGAATACTTGCATTTTTCTCCTGTTGAAGTGCAAGGCGCTTGAGGATATCATCGAGAATACCTGCAGCTTCTCCTGCGCGAACCATGTTGATGTATACATCGCTGAAGGTGTTAGGATGTTTTTCGAGTGCATCCGCGAGTGGGGCGCCCCCTTCGACATCTTTGATGACTGCTACGAGAATTGATTTGAGTGCAGGGCTTTCTGCGTGCTGCTCTAGTGAGTTGAGAGCACGAAGGAGTGGCACTCCAGCACCAACCATGGCACTGAGTTGCCTCGTGAAGATAACTAAGTCATCGGATTTTACTTTACCGCCACCAAATAGTTTTCCGAATGACGAAGATCGTGAGCCGTCAATAGTAACTCGAAGCGGTTGTATGCGTTGCTTTTTAAGAGCAGCAACGACTGCTGCTTCATCAGGTGCATCGAGTGTGCCGGTGACTGTTTTGCTTGAGTCATTATTCGAGGTTGCGACGTATTTAAATTTTGGCATGCTATTCCTTGGTTACTCGTATAATCTCTTCGATTGTTGTCTCGCCGCGGAGTGCTTTTATAAGTCCATCGGTTTGCATCGTTAACATGCCTTCAGCAATAGCTTGTTTTTGTATTTCGTTACTTGTTGCATTGCTGGTGATAAGTTTTTGAATACTGTTTGTATTGCTCAGAACCTCGTAGATGCCGATGCGACCCTTGTAGCCGTCGTGTTTGCCAGTATTATCTTCTGACTCACCTGGTTTATAGAGAGTAAGGATGCCGTTTTCGTCGGTACTGAGCGGAGCATTGCCGCCAACGCCTTGTGCTGCAGCTTGCTTTTCAAGCTCATGAATATAATGGAAGTCTTGACCGTCACGCAAGTTGAAGAGATGAACGATGGCTTGCTGCTCTTCTTCGGTTGGTGCGTAGGCGACACGAGTTGTCTTGTCAAGTCGACGTACAAGGCGTTGACCGACGACTGCGCGAACAGTACTTGCAATAAGGAATGGTTCGATATCCATATCGAGCAAACGAGGGAGACAGGTTGCTGCGTTATTTGTGTGTAGCGTACTGAAAACAAGGTGTCCTGTCAGTGCAGCCTGAACGCCAAGGTTTGCCGTCTCGCCGTCTCGGATCTCTCCAACCATGATGATGTTTGGATCTTGACGGAGTAATGCGCGTAATCCACTAGCAAATGTCATACCCGCTTTACTGTTTGTCTGAGTTTGGTTGACTCCTGGTATTTTGTATTCAACCGGGTCTTCGACGGTAGAAATGTTAACGTCTGGTTGGTTGAGGAGCGAAAGGACGCTAAAGAGACTTGTAGATTTACCGGAGCCCGTTGGACCCGTCACGAGCACCATGCCGTTTGGCTCGGTAATTGCTTCGCTTAGTGTGGACAGGGAGTGTCCCCAGTAGCCTAGTTGATCAAGCGTAACTGCTTGATTTGACTCATCGAGAATACGCATAACTACCTTTTCGCCATCTGCAATCGGTAGTGTACTGACACGAAGGGCATACTGCTTACCAGCAACTTTTACCTTGAAGCGCCCATCTTGAGGTACTCGTCGTTCATCAATCTTGAGATTGGAGAGGATTTTGATACGGCTCACAAGGGCAGCATGAACATTACGCGGAAGGCGATTTACTTCTTTGAGTACACCATCTATTCGATAGCGAATCTGCACGAATTCTTCACGTGGTTCAATATGAATGTCACTTGCACTACTTCGAATCGCATATTCAAGAAGGAGGTTGATTGTTTGGGCGATCGGGGAGTTTTCGGCAACGTCTTCGTCACTAACATTTTCATTAGCGGTATTGTCTTCTCGCTGAATGTCGATAACATCGTTGAGCTCCTTGTCGACATCGCCGCGATAATTATCAAGCGCTGCTAGGATGTTGTTGTGTGACGCGATATAGGTGCGAACTTTTTCTCCGATTTGCTTTTCGATGAAGTCGACCGCCTGTACATCGTCAGGGTCGTCCATTGCGAGGTGATGGAGTCCATCGCTATCTATCCGAAAGAGGACCACATTGTACTGCCTGGCAATGTGTTCTGGGATCTTATCGAGAACATCACTGGGGATATCATGCGGGTCAAGTTCTATGTAGGGTATGTCTGCATACTCAGCGAATAATTTCGTTAGAGTTTTTTCATCGAATAGTTCATCTTCAACCGCTAGATCTTGCAGTGGGCGATTAGACTTAAGACCCTCTTCTTTGAGGGTGGCAATCTGCTCGCTCGATACACGACCGCTTTGAGTCAGAAGTTTTTCTACTGTTCCATCAGATATACGCATAACGCTTACGCTCTATTGTAAATGAGTTGTTGTAAATAGGCTAGACTGTTTATGAGCAAAAGATATCCACAGGCTCTATGGTATAATAAGTACTTATTATGAAGCAGATTACTACTGAGGTAGCGATGAAAGAATTTGGCCAACAGCTAGGTCGAATTCTTCGTGGCGGTGAAGTGATTGAGTTGATCGGGGATGTTGGTGCTGGCAAGACAACATTTACTAAAGGGCTGGCGATCGGCATGGGTATTGATGAGGTTGTTCAGAGTCCCAGCTTTACGATCAGTCGTACGTATGAAAACACGGAGAGTATTCGTATGGTACACTATGATTTTTATCGGTTACATGATGCCGGGGTGATGAAGCAAGATCTCCAAGAATCGATCGAGGATGATAAAACAGTCACGGTAGTTGAATGGGCGGATATCGTGAGCGGAGTGCTTCCTGATGATCGGCTTTCGCTGCGGTTTACGAGCCCAACTGAAACGAGCCGGAGTGTCGATATAAAGGCGGGGGGATCACGAAGTGATCTGCTGAAAGGGGAGATTCTATGATTCTACTTCTCGACACATCAACTCCCGTCTGTCACGTCACTATCTATAAGGATGGACAGAGCAGTGAATACGAGTGGCAGGCTGAAAGAGGGCTAGCAAAAGGCCTTCTTGGTTATATAGAAGAGTGTCTTGGTAAAACAGACGGCAAAATAACCGACATCTCAGGGCTGGGAGTGTTTAAGGGCCCTGGTAGCTTTACGGGACTTCGCATAGGGATAACTGTCTTGAATACCATCGCTTCCGTGCAGACGGTGCCTATTGTTGGTGTGGCTGGAACTGATTGGAAAGAAGTTGCTTTGCAGCGATTGAACCTTGGAGAAGATGACAAGATTGTCTTGCCTGAATACGGAAGTGCTGCAGCAATCACAAAGCCGCGCAAATAGCGCTTGCACATCATGACTGTCGAGGGCTACAATGGAAGGAGTCTTACATAACATTACTGAGTAAGACTCTGAAAATTTTTTGAAACACCTGCATAGCTTACTATTGACTGACAGAAGTTGCGTACTGAAGTGACTGAATTTCACACAACCTTTCGGACGACATACAGCTAGGCAAAGAAAGGACACGATCATGATAGAGGGTATCATTGCCGCAGTACTTGGGGCTATTTTTGGTATTGGCGGAACGGTTGTTTATGAGAAGCGACGTCAGGCAGCTGGAAAGAATAAGGCCGAGCAAGAGATCGCTAAGGCGAAAATAAAAGCGGGCGATATTGTCTTGAAGGCGAAAGACGAAGCTCTCGAGCTTGAAAATGAGCGCCGTCGAGAATGGAAAAAAACTGAACAGCGTCTTGCAGATCGCGAAGTGAGTCTCGATAAAAAACTTGATGAAATTGATCGACGAACCGACAAGCTGCGCAAGCAAGAGGATGAGGTTGAAGAACTGAAGACGGATGTTCGGGATATTCGCAGTAGGCAGCAAGAGAAATTAGAGAAAATTGCAGGCCTTAAGAAGGCTGATGCTGCCGACAAGCTTATGAAGATGACAGAACGGGACATAAAGGATGATCTCGTAGGTCTTGTAAATAAGCTGCAAAAAGACGCGATGGATGATGCAGAAGAGCGCGCCCAGACAATTATTCTTACAGCGATGGAGCGTATGAGTTCGGAAGTAACTGCGGAGCGAACAGTAACCGCAATTAAGTTAACTGACGAAGAGATGAAGGGGCGGATTATTGGTAAAGAGGGGCGAAATATTCAAGCTCTACAGCGAGCTACGGGTGTTGATATCCTTGTTGACGATACGCCTGGTATGATTATCCTTTCGAGTTTTGATCCAATTCGTCGTCAGATCGCTCGACAGACACTTGAGCTGCTTATGAAAGATGGGCGAATTCATCCAGGGCGTATCGAGGAGGTAGTTGCAAAAGCTGAAAAGCAAATCGACAAAGACATCACTCGCGCAGGCGAAGATGCCGTTCGTGAAGTTGGGGTTGCAGGTATTCCAAAAGAGATGGTAAGACTTCTTGGTGAGTTAAAGTTCCGTACGAGCTACGGACAAAATGTCCTCATGCATAGTACAGAAATGGCGCATATGGCAGGTTTGATTGCAGAAGAGATTGGCGCAAATGTTCGAACGACAAAAATCGCAACACTACTGCACGACGTGGGCAAGGCCGTAACGCATAAGATTGAGGGTAAACATCATCATATCGGTGCTGAACTTGCGCGTAAGTATGGCATGAGTGATGATATTGTCCATGCGATCGAAGCGCACCATGATGACATCGAGGCGACCACTCCTGAAGCACTTATCGTTCGCGTGTGTGATGCTTTATCTGCCGCTCGACCCGGTGCTCGAAATATCAGTGCTGAGAATTTTGTTGAGCGTATGCGCGACCTTGAAAATGTTGCAAAGAGCTTTGACGGTATTGATAAAGCGTATGCGATCAGCGCAGGTCGTGAGATTCGAGTAATTGTAAGCCCTAAGCATATTGATGATTTGAATGCTATTAAGCTAGCACGTGACATTGCAACGAAGATTGAAAGTACGATGCAATACCCAGGTACGATTAAAGTTAATGTCATTCGCGAGACTCGCGCGATTGAGTTTGCGAAATAAGTTTTATGGGTGCAAAGTATACCGTTGAACAAGACCGTAACTGGTATAACGGATTACCGACAAAGCGCTCGAGCGCGGCGATGGTACTACGAGATGGCGACAGTGTGCTGATGGTAAAAGATGACTACAAAGCGTACTGGACGTTTCCAGGTGGTGTCATTGATGCAGGGGAGTCTCCATTTGTTGCAGCTCTTCGTGAAACGTATGAGGAGATTGGCATCGAAGTATCACGGGAACATGCGCGCTTTTTTAGCGTATCGTATGTGCCGGAGAAGCATGGTTTTTTAGATAGGTTTCATTTCTTCTTTTATGCAGAGATTCAACGAGATGAGCTGGCAATTGTGCCAGAAAAGGGTATCGAAGACTATGCTTGGATTGCAATTTCTGAGATTGGGCGCAAATCTGGCGAAAGGCCAGGGTATGTTCGCCTCCAGTCGATGCTTGAAACTGGGCAAACAGAGTATTATTTTGAAGCACCTACTATAGCGTAAGGAGATAAACATGGCAGATATTACAAGAGACGATGTACAAAGAGCGGTTCGCGACGGGCTTAATGATCTGAAGAATGATATTTCACGTATCCGTGACGACGTTCAAAAGATTGAGCAGCGAACGAATGATCTAGATAAATCACAGCAAGAGATCCAGCAGTTGTCACGAATCATTCCGCAGCTCGACGTAGTGACGAGAAGCCTACAGGACGTTTCTCATGATGTTGATAAAATCGATCGCCTTATGTTTGATCTCGAAAATCTTAAATCACAATTTCAAGCGACAAATCAGTATCTTCAGCAAGTTTCGCAGTATCTTGAAGCGATAGATCAGCGCCAGCGTACAGGAGCGGAAGACGACGACAAAGGGTACCGTAAAGGCTAATTTAAAGCATTTCCTCTTTTTTACCATTGAGGAACGCTGTCCACTGGCGTATAAGGCGAAGACTCGTCTTGAGGGGGAGTTCAATAATCGTATCGAGTACTCGTGCGACAATATTTACTTTGGCATAACGAAATGAAATCTGATGACCGATAAAGATGAACGGCGTATAGAGAAAATCTCGTATAAGTGCAATGATATTTTGCCCGCCCGAAACAAGTTCAAGTTCTTTGATTTGTAACGAGAGGCGATACCCTAGGAATGCTGCGGTTGAGAGGAAGAGTATAAATATACCTCCCTGCACGATATTAAAATCAAGTGCCATGAGTCTATTTACCATGAGGCCCACTCCTACGACAAACATAATACCGTACATTATATTGAATGTAACGGGCTGTTTGCTTTGGGAGAAGTTTCGGAAACTATAGCGGAGGTGCTGGTTCTCGTCAGTGTCATAGAGCATTTCGTCGATTGCGTCGACGATCGCCTTCGTATTGTGTGCTCCCGGCATTTTGAGTGTCAGTGTTGAGATTGCGATAAAGACTGCTGGGAAGAATAAATTAATGAGAAGTGGTGTGATAAGGATGGTACTGTAGACAGCAAGGTCATACGGGATTTCAACTGCAAGTCCGATCAGCGCCTTGGTGATGAGGAGGAAGATGATACTCTTTACGATACCAGAATTGAGCTTTGCTTTGGTGAGTTTGTAGGTTTCATCAATACGCTGCTCTATGGCGCTGAGGATATGGGTTCGCTTTGAGATGCTCGCTGTGTTTGATACTGGATTTTCGTCGAAGAACGCAATCTTCATGATACGCAGGTGCGCACCATTCCTACTGACGACTCGTGTGACGCGATCGACTGTTTTTAGTGAAAAGAGTGTATCGCACTGCTTATTGAAGGTGATGAATCGTTCAGTGTCGCCTGGTTTGATCTGGTATAGGTCAAGCAGAAGACTGCGGATATTAGCGTCATCCGACTTTAGTAATGCTCGATGAATGGCAATATAAATAACAATCTGGAAAAGATCAGGGCTGATTTTTTCGTCGTTAACGATATAATCAGCCACCGCAATATGGTTGGCATAGTAGGCATGTGCGAAGTGCGCGAAGTTCATCGGTCGAACTGGAGGGTTATATGCTTGTTCAGCCCGAACTGACATGAGGTCAAATGTCCATTGGCGCAGCATGTCCTTTGCGGGAGCTGTCGGGTGTTGAAGTATATTCCAGTAGGCACTGTGTAGCTCTTCGGTTAAGTGGCTAATAGACTCTATGGTGGTGAGCTTTGTCGTATTGTTCGCTAAGTACTCTGCTTGCGTGAGCTCAATTGTTAATTCTTCGGCAAGTTTCGGAGTGAGTTGTTTTGATGTGAAGGAGATATTGCGCACAAAGAAGCGTCTTGCGGCACGCTGAAGGAGGAGATGGTCTTCAGCATTTTCAGAAGCATTCCGAAGCTGCTCATATGCTGTTGAGATGACATGCCCCATGTTTGTGATATGGAGTGTTGGCTGACCATCGGCCTTTTTTTGCTGAGCATCAAACGATTCGATTGCCGTCATGGCTTGCTGAAGGTTAACTCCGATTTTTGTGAGTTTAGCTGGGGATGTCATGACGCTGATTCTTTCGTTGGCGATTCTTTGATAGCGGCTCTGTTGTTAAGCAGTGTTGTATGTAGCGTGTCGAATGCCTCGAGGGTCTTCTTGACTTCATCTTGAGTCAAGTGACTAACGAGACTTGCCATCCAAGAGTCTTGTGCGGCGCGGGCTGCCTGCGCATAGCTGCGGCCAGCTTCCGTAAGATCAAGTCGTACAATCCTACGATCATATGCATCGACTGTCCGCGCCACCAGATCTCTTCGCACGAGAGTATCGACCGTTTGGGTGATCGATCCGCGGGTGACGTGTAGTTGGGTAGCAAGATTTGATGTAGTTTGCCCTGGATTATCACTGATTGAGGTAATTATCTCAAACTGAGTCCGGCTAAACGTCGGATCGAGGAGATTGTGTTTCCGAATACCGTTAATAACTTGACGGAATTGATCGATCGATTGCTCGATTTTTTGTATATTTTCATCATTTCGTGACATAAACCTTCGTTAGTTTAGTCTCTAATGTATTATTTTGCAAATATAAATGTATTGATATCTAGTTGTTTGTAGATGAATACTGTACTCATGCTCGCTATTTGTGGTAAATTAAACATAACTAATATTATAAGAATAGTTTAAGGATAGTATACATGCCGGATGACAGAGAACTTAAAGATGATGATACGCAGTCAGTAAATAGTAGCTCTCCGCAGACTGATCTCGGTAGGGACATAGAGCGTGAACGTTCGCTGGCTGAAATCGAATCCCAGCTTGTTGGCGAGAGTGGAGTAGATGTATCTGATTCCTCCAGCCTCCAGCCTTCTGTGCAACCAGCTACGTATGTTGCTTCATCGTTACAAACGCCAAAGAAGCGCAAGAAATGGCCTATTATTACTGGAGTTATCGCTGTAGTATTGATCGTTCTTGGAAGTAGTGCGGGCGCTGTATATGCTTTTTGGTATCAGAATCCTGACAAGGTCATAGCAGACGGACTTATTAATGTCGTGACTGCCAATACGGCGACACTCACAGGAACTGTTTCGTATAAATACAACAATGAGGTCGGTTTCGATGTATCGCTTGATACAAAGGGTAGCAAGTCAAACGGATCGAATATTAAGGCCACTGGCTCTATCCGATTGAAAGATAATACCAAGATCCCATTCGAGGGAGAGGCTATGTATGCCCCAAATGGAGATGTGTATTTCCGCGCGAGTAATCTTTCGAAGACGATAGATACGACGGTGGATACGTTTATCAATCAAATGGGCGGGTCTGAAAGTACTGTTCAAGAAAAGAAAGCAGCAAAAACTACGATTACAAACACCATCAATCCTCTTATCAAAAAAATTGATAATCAGTGGGTGAAAATATCACTAGATGATATGCAAGAGTATAATAAAGACGCAAAAACTCAATACGAGTGTGTCCAAAAAGTTGCCAAAAAAATAGAGAACGACCCGCAAGTTGCAAATGATATCAAAAAAGCGTATCAAGCCAATAAGCTGATCCTCGTAAAGGAATCACTTGGTACGGTCAATGGTTCGATGGGATATGTAATTGACGTCGACAAGGATGCGGCAAAGAAATTTGGAGAAGCTATCAAGAATCTTCCTGTGTCTAAAGAGATCGTCGACTGTCTTGAAAGTGACATTACACAGGATGATCTAGAGGCTGCATACGGTAGCGACATACAGGATGATTCGAAAGCAGACAGTAGGGTTGAGGTGTGGTTTGACCAGTGGGATCATTCAGTGACACGAATCAATGCAACCTCAGCCGCTTCGGTCGGCGCAAAACAGTCGCTCACGCTTGACCTGAAGACTACGTTCAATAAGCCTGTTGAGGTGACTCTACCAAAAGATGCAATGAGTCTAAAGGATCTCCAAAATGAGATCAAGAAGATAATTGACGCGAATGGCACATCGATTGATCAGCAGGCGACTCAGTCTGTGGCGAGTCCACGGCAGACTACTGCCGCCGAGAATCGTTACTATTAGGTAGTGCTAGTGTATACAAAAAGAGTCTCCTCGGAGACTCTTTTTGGTTATGAATTCTCATATGGTCGAGAGATTCCGACACTCAACGAACCTCGCAACTAGAAACTATGTATCAAATACTGCTGAACTACGATAGGTATAAGTTCAAACTAGAGCGATTACAGCGAATACTTGCCAATATCGTGAAGCCTCAAGATTTTGATACTACTGATTTCGTGATGTAAAATAGAGGTAATATGAGCGACACCGACAACCAACCACAAGAGCAACCAAAAGAAACCGCTATGCTTGGTGCTGACTCTCCTCGTTTTGAAGTGCCACCGCAAGCATCGCCACGAGATACATCTAATTGGGAAAACAAAGTTTCGGTTGACCCTAGTGGTGAGCGAAATATACGAGCCGACGAGTCGCATAAGCCCGAAGAATAGCCCCCTACCTTGTCGAAGTGAGTTTTTCAAAATGGGTGTAAACGCACAGTCTACCTAAATTTTTGTGGCTGTCAAAAAATAGTAATTCTTGTATGCCCAACAAAGTGCGGTTATAAATGTTGGCTAACAGGGGTGAGACGACTTTATTATATATAACAGTTTAGTTATAGCTCAACAGGGGTGGGGTTGTTGGTAAAGTTGTTATACTTCTAGTCTGATTGCCGATAATATAGGCAAAGTTTCATCTAATTGGTTAGTTTCCGAGCAGACACTTCGTATGTCGATATGTCCATTTGTGAGCGATATATAGCCAATAGCGTTACCTTTTTTGATGGTTTCAGCACTTTTATTCTCGTAATTATAGTAGTGGAGTTTGTATTCTTTGTTACCGTCAGGCGTGTTCATCGTCAGATTTTTTACGCCAGCCTCTTTGATGGTCATACTACCAAAACTGTTGTTATGCTCAATATACTTTGCAACCTCTTGTTCAGGGTCAACGTTACGTTCGTTATAAAAGAGAGATACGAAACAATGAGTGTCTGTCGTGTATTTCGCTAATTGCTTACAGTCCTTACTGTTGCCGTTGTTTTGCGGTTTGCACTTGTCTACCAGAGTATTACAGTTACTACCTGTCGTGCATTGATTTACGATGATACCCGAAATAGGTAAGTCTTCTTTACTTCCTTGAAAATCATCGGTGATATCAAGATTTGTAAATACATTACCAGCCGTTGCCCAATCGGGGTGCTTCTCCGTATCAAATATAAATTTTGGCTTGCCTTGATTTTCTATATTTGTCTGTATGTCCGTTGCAACGGTCTTTATCGTATCTCGAAATATTAAGCCAGCAACAACACCGACTACTAATAGTATTCCGATAATGGTAAGGGTAAGCGGTAATCTCTTTTTAGTCTTTTGATTTTTATTATTCATACTACGACCATAGTAGGGCATTACCTTTGAATAGTCTATTTAGTCATAATTATGTGGCTATTTTTGACCACACTAATCAACGGGAGCGTTACCGATGTGGTCGAAGAAGATTTAGTCTATCGTGAGGTAGTGTTGAACCTCCGAGCAAATGACAATTTTATATCTGTTATAAAGCTAAATCCACCATATGATTTAATGGTGGATTTAAGCGAAAATACTTCTTGGTCGGGGTGAAAGGACTCAAACCTTCGACCTCTCGGTCCCAAACCGAGCGCGCTATCAACTGCGCCACACCCCGATAGATGTGCTTTATGATTATACTGCAAAAGCAAGTGGATTTCCAGTAGTAAAATGAAGAAACGTCAATGAGTTGTCCTAGTCAGGTAAATGCCAGGCAAATGTTGTATAGTAGAAGGACTCATGGATACAGTTGTCTCTTACTTGAAACGTGCTCTACCGACTCGAATCATTCGAAGTAAAGCTGCGAAATCAAAAAAGACACGCTTTGCTTTAGTGGGAGTGGTCAATACTATAGTTGATTTCGCCGTACTTAATATACTGCGGAGTGTATTTGGAGTGTCATTGTTGCCAGCAAATATCGTATCAACGACTGCTGCGATGTTGACGAGCTTTAGTTTAAATAAAAAAGCTGTATTTCGTGGAAGCGATGACGGGAGCCACCGCCAACAGTTTGTGCAGTTTATCGCGGTCACACTTGCAAGCATATGGTTTGTCCAAGGTGGCGTCATAGTACTAATGCATGGACTTCTTTCGCAGGTATTGCCTGGAGACTTTAATCAGGTATGGATTATTGACAATGTGGCAAAGATAATCGGTATTGCAGCTGGTTTTGTATGGAATTATATGTGGTATAGCCGCGTTGTATTTAAGAAAAATGGAAAAGCAAAAGATCTTTGGCGCGAGGCAAAAGCAAAAGCGCGACGTGTACTAAAATTCCTGGAGCGTCACTGGTACATTTACTTAACTCTGGCGGCCGCAATTAGCTTTACTCTCGCTCTAGTTGTGAGCGTCGGGCAGAGTGTTTGGTTTGATGAGGGATATTCATTGATGCTGATTGAACGTCCGGTGTCAGAAATCATTTCATTAACTTCGGTTGACGCGCATCCGCCACTTTATTATCTTATGTTGAAATTGTGGGTTTCACTATTTGGAACAAACGAACTTATGATACGTGCAAGTAGTGCGCTTTGTGGTGCTGCCTCTATCGTGGTCATGGCACTTCTCCTTCGGGATCTTTTCTCAAAACGAATTGCTCTTATTGCGTTGCCGTTTATCACGTTTGCGCCATTTATGTTGCGGTATGATTATGAGATTCGTATGTATGCACTTGTGATGCTGATTGGTGTCGTATCTACATGGTTACTCGTGAAGGCGTGGCGGACGAAGCAAAGATTGTGGTGGTTGCTCTATGGAGCGCTTGTCGTGGCTGGGATGTATACGCTGTATATGTCTGCGGTATTTTGGTTGGCTCATCTAGCGTGGCTTTTATATATGACACACCAGTTGCCGTCAAAGCATACGGTACTAAAGTATATCTACCAGCCGTATTGGATAGTATATGCTGTGTCGATGCTGTTATTTTTGCCATGGATTCCGACAGTACTGACGCAGCTGAACGACTCCGCACTACCTCCGTATATGAGTAGCATCACGATGTATGAACTCACGAATATACTTGGGCTCCTCACGGCGTATTCAGCTGGATGGCAAATTGGCCCATGGCTTACTGTCCTACTGGTTGTGTTTATCGGGCTTTTTGGGTATGTCTATGGGCAGGTATGGCGACGAATCGGCAAGACACAGAAACAAGGACTAGTGCTGCTGACACTCTGCTTTGTCGTGGGTATTATCTTTTATACGATTATTTCATTGCCGCCAAATCCGCCAAGATTCTTAGAGCGGTACGTTGTTCATATTTCAGTATTTTGGTATGCCTTGTTGGGTGTAGTCATTGCGTTAGGGTGGCATGTACGCTTAAAGCTATCAGCGCTGCTATTTACTGTCGTAAGTATCGTACTTCTTGGATACGGTTCGCTAACTGTGGCGGCGGTTGGTAACTATAACTTTCAGCGCCTTCAAGACCTTCAAGCGAATACAATCAGAAAGGAACTTGGTTGCGATAATACGACATTTGTTACGTCCGGACCGTTTGGTTATATCGACATGAAATATGACCTTAAGGGCTGCGACCTAAAATTTTACTACCCTTGGCCTGAGACTTTTGTAGGAGGGTTTGCGCCCGTGAACGGAAGCCAGGATATGATACTTGATTCAACAAGCATTTCAACGAAACGGCTAGTGTTTGTTTATTATGAAGACAGCACCGTCTTTCTTACTTCAGATGAGCGATTCAGAGAAGTTGAGAGACGAGTCTTTGATAAGACGTTTGTGATTATATACGAACAATAGTACTTACTTGTTTTTGTAGTAATCGATCGACAGACTAGGATAGTTTTGGTTGACTGTACCAGCTTCAATATCCTGCCGGGTGCTGACGTCAAATGAGCTGGCGCTACGTTGCGGGTAGAGAGTTGCAAGGTCAACGATGTAGTATGTGGTTGCAATGACGGCAATGGTCAGAGATGTATATTTTATGTAGTTCGGCGAAGAGGTGAGTAACTGTCGCCATCCAATTGCGATAAGTAATGCGTAGAACGGCCAAGCTGCGGTTGCACGAAGTGAGTGCGGCTGACCTTCCGTCGTAAGTGCTGATCCAAGCAGGCTAAAAACAATGCCTAGTAATAGTATAAGTACGAGAAAGATTTCTTGATTTCTTAGAAGCTGCGTATATCGAGATCGTTTTTTAAGAAAACGTATAGCTGCTACAGCAAGAGCGATAAGTGGGGGAAGTGCTGCAGGGCCAAGCATTCCCTGTATTCCTGTCGCATGTCGAAGGTTGCTATCTCCTGTTATAAAGAGGAATTGTGGACTAAGCATAGAACTAAAATTGAGAATACCTCGTAGGATCGCTTCGCCGACTGAAGTGTTATATAGGACACTCAGCTGTCTTGATCGCTCCAATGCTTCGGGCTGCAACATAAATTGTAGTAGCGGAATACAGAGTACGAGGAAAAAGGGAATAGCGAGTAAAGTATATGTCATACTGAGCTTTTTTTGCCAAAAAAGTATGGAGTAGAAAGTAACTAGGAGTAATGGAGCTGTCACTCTGCATGGCGGATAAAGATACGCTAGAAGTATTAGTATAATTCCCACTCCCGTGATGGCGGCGATACGTCTCCTACTATGGGCTGTTTTCATAGCGATTGAAAAGCTGGCGAGTGCGCCAGCGATAAATAATGGGACAAGCGCCGGATCCCATGCTACGCTCCCCTGTACCCAGCCCCAGGGTAGTGTAAGGGCTATGACGACACCAATAAGCGCAGTTTTGTTATCGAACCATTTTCGCAGTACGTATCCGATGAGCGCTGCAGTGAGTATGGTGGCAAAAAGCGAAAAGGCTCGTAGCGCATACTCTGATGCGCCAAATATAGCCACCCAAGCTGCTAAGGGATATAGATAAATTGGTGTCGTATAGCCTCCTCCAAGTGAAGATGAGAACAATGGCCAGGCTTCGCCATGTGCATTTGTTCCATGCTGAAGCAGTGCAATGACATGAGCGCCTCCTGCAGCTTCGTCAAGATAGAATCCTGGTGGAGTGATGACGAGAAGGAGAAACCGCAGGAGTATGATACCAATGATACCACCCATCAAGATCCAGTGCTTTCGGAAAAATGTAAGCAGACGTGAGAAGCTGTGCATAATCTTACTATACCAGAATCATCGAGGTAAGATCTTTGTGATGAGAGGTACTTTGAGTAAAAGGAGAGTTGCTCCGACAGCAAAAATACCAGCAAGAGTGTTAAGGATGATCGACTGACTAATAGGTATAGTAGCAGCGATAAATATAATGACAATCCCGTGAAGGATGTACGCTGTCAGAGAGTTTACTCCGAACGGATGCAGCAGCCAGCCGAGCCATTTTTGGATAAACGACTCGTGTTGTATGAAAAATAATACGAAGCCGCAGAATGTAATAAGGGAAACGATAACTCCCCCGAGCTCTATATGTTCTTTATTGAAATAGAGATTGACAGCATCAATGGTTGGGTTTGAGCTAAGGATGAATGTCGTCAGCACTGAAGCTCCAAGTAGTATGAATGTGAGGCTGTAAATTGCTGTAGGTATGATCTTTTTTGTTGCTTTTTTGGAATTCCACCACGACTGAATTGATTCTAAGTAGAACCCGGCGACAGATGGAATAAAGAATAGCGGTTGCCATTGGAGCCACTTTATATTTGTCATGTCGCCGATTAATAGTCCAATTAGCGATAGAGCAACAATTACCCATGCGAGTCGTTTGCGCAAAAGCCAGACGGCGGCTGGTGCAATGACTAGGAAGATAGTGTAGAGATAGAGGAAATTAATCCAGACATAAGAGAATTGCATAGTGACAGCCTGCCAGGCAAGATCAAGCCATGCACCGTTTGCTATCGGAACGTATGGGAGTCCTTGTAGGCTAGGGTTGAGCCAAGCGAGCGTGGTATAGATGAGTGTGCTGGTAATCAGCCAAATATACAAAAGGAATGCTCGGCTCCATAGTTTTTTTGTTACATCCCAGTATGATAATTTTAAGCCTTTGTAGCCTCGTACATATCCGATCATGAGTCCTGAGACGATCACAAATCCATCTGCCGCGTTAAACCATAGATAACCCTGGCCAGTTAAAAGTGCAAGTGCGCTAGGCCATCGATATAGATGGTCAATGATAATAACAACGATAAAATAACCTCGCAAGTAATCAAGTGACAGCATTCGGCGAGACTTTTTTTCGTGTACCATAGTTGTTTTCTAGTATACCTTAACTTGGTTGAGTCTTTGCTGAAGAGAGTATACTAGATATATATGACAATGAAACAACCACCCTACAAAGCACCAGAATTTACCTTACCAGACGAAACAGGCACACTCCATATGCTTGCTGAATACGCTGGAAAATGGGTAGTTGTTTACTTTTATCCAAAAGACGATACACCCGGATGTACAGTAGAGGCTTGCAGCTTACGGGATGCGCGTGATGAGCTTGTTGAGCTTGGCGCTGAGGTGATTGGAGTCAGTAAAGACGATGCGTCAAGTCATGATAAATTTAAATCAAAGTACTCACTCAACTTTACGCTTCTCACCGACAAGGATGGTGTCGCTATGGAGGCATATGGCGCGTGGGGTAAAAAGCAGTTTGGAAAAGAGGGTGTACTTCGAAAGACCTTTATTATTGATCCGCAGGGTATCGTGCAAAAAGTATATGGACGTGTTACTCCTCTTGGTCATGGCGAGAAAGTCATAGAAGATCTGAAAGCGCTGCAGAGTACCTCTGTTCACGAGGTTTAGCGCGGACGTTTTATTGCATGCTCTCTTGCGATCGTTGCAAATCGATCGTCGATGACCGTTGGCGTAAATTCTCCATACTTTTTGATTGCTGCTTGCTCAATGAGGAAGTCAGCAATAGCGGGGTTTTTCGGAAGGAGAGAGCCGTGAAGGTAGCTACCGATAACATTGTTATATCGTGCACCTTCTGTATCGTCTTGTCCATTGTTGCCGGCACCTTTTTGGACTGTGCCTAACGCTCGAGTCTCGCTGCCAAGAAAAGTCTGGCCGCTGTGATTTTCGTAGCCAATGATATCTCCAAATTCGGTGCTATGAGTGGTGATGTTTCCAATAAGTCGCTCGGCTCCAGCATGAGTCTCTAAGTCGAGCACACCGATGCCCTTAATAGTTGTGCCGTCAATTGTCTTAAAGAATCGGCCAAATAACTGGTAGAGCCCGCAGATCATAAGCATAGGTGTTCCACTGTCTGCGAGTGTTCGTAGACGTTCTGCAATCGTTAAAAGATCATCCTGAATAGTACCTTGTCCACTATCTTGACCGCCACCACCGATGACTATATCTACTTCTTCTGGAAATGGGTCGCCAGGGTTGTAGCAGATAATCTCTGGCGTATAACCATGCCATACTGCACGCTTCTCTAAGACGAGAAGATTGCCATTGTCACCATAAATGTTCATGTCGCGTGAATAAAGTTGTACAATTTTGAGCTGTTTTTCGTTCATGATATCACCTCAACGTCAGTTATTTTTGAGAGCTCTTTTCGTAATTGGGTCATTGCAGTATAGGTGCAGTAAATGCGTTTTGGTTGGTCTGTAGTTTGATCAATGAATGACGCAAGCGCCGCCGAAATGTTTGTCTCAACGGTCGTGACAGCGACTTCGTCATATTGCATACGAAGTGCCATATCGTAAGCGCGCACTCCAGATATTGTGTGTACGCCATTTTCCCTTAAGCTATCAAAGTCGACGTCCCACAGCCAACTCATGTCACGTCCATCTGCATAGTTGTCATTGATTGCTATCATGGTCGCGTAACCATTAGCGGGGAACGACTGTAGGCCAAGTCGAAAGCCGCTTGGGTTCTTCACGAGTACAAGTTCGATAGGCTGGCCATTTACAGTGATCGTCTCGCCACGACCAAATGCGGGTCGAATTTTTGATAGAGTGTGCAGTGCCTTTTCTTGGTTAAATGATTCGCCCGTAATGACGCGGGTAAGTGCAAGTGCTGCCGCCGCATTGTATATATTGTAGATACCGCGAAGTTCAAGCGTCGTCGTAGCTTCTTCTGTGTCGATGACAAACGACGCGGTATTGCCGGAAAATGATTTAAGGGCGACATCAGCATGTGCAATAGAGTGGGATAGAATGCTCGGTGAGTGGAGACCTTCGTCGCTAGGGAATGTGTCACGCAAGCTACTATCGAGTCCAAAATAGCGAATATTTTTACTGCTCGTATGATCTGCTAATGCAGCTATCCTACTGTCTTCTCGATTGAGTACGATTGTGTCGGTCGTTGCTTCGGTAATTTTTTGTAGTAGTTTGGCGGTAGCATCTATCTCCCCAAAGCGGTCAAGCTGATCACGCATAACGTTGAGAAGGAGGCTATATCGCGGGGCGATTGCCGCGACAAAATGAACGGCATGCGCCTCATCAAGTTCTAGCACCGCAATATCTGCATCAAGGTTACCTTTGTTGTCCACCTCTCCGAGTAGCGCCGCTGCGACACCTCGCGTAAAGTTACTGCCAGTACGATTAGTAAATACCTTTAGTCCTTGACCTTCAAGAAGCTCTACGACCATTTTTGTGGTAGTAGTCTTGCCATTCGTACCGCTTACAAGAACAACGCCGTACTCAAGATCGGATAAGGTGTCGCGAATAAAGTGAGGGTCTATCTTTTCTACAAAAAGTCCTGGCAATGCAGACCCGCCACCGCGTAGTTGCGCGATGTACTTCACTGTCTTACCGAGAAGAGTTACAAAGGGTTTTGGCATATCATCTATTATAGCGCATCAACAGATGGTACAATATGATTATGCTTTTTATGGGTCTTATTCGGTGGTGGTATAGCGATGGATGGCTTCGACGTGCGCGTATCGTCAGTGCAAAACTCGACAGTAGCCTCGACTACTTCTCTATGGGTCTACTAGTAAAAACACTTTTCTCACCTTTTCGTCAGATTTCAGCCGGACGTACGGATGGCCCCATTGGTGTTCAGCTTCGAGCATTTGCGGATAAGTTAATATCACGATTGATCGGTGCAATAGTGCGTATATGCATTCTTCTGGTAGGTGCAATAGTGATTGTGTTTCAGGTTCTCATTGGATTTTTGATTCTTGTTTTTTGGGCGGCAATTCCTATACTTCCACTTATCGGTCTAGTCATGGCTATTATCGGGGTGACCTTCTGATGGATCAATATGTCACGTATGACGGCAAAAGTGAACGTGCTGTCCAGGCTCGTTTTTCAAGGAAGATAACAAAATTGTGGCGAGTACTTCTTCTCGTAGCTACCGTAGGACTTCTTGTCTGTGGAACTGTATTGATAGTACTTGATTATCCAATAGGTTGGTTGATCTGTGGCTTTGCTGCTCCATTTTACATGCTATACGACTGGTGGGCGGGCCATCTTCACCACCTCCCAACTCCTCAAAATAGTCAGTCAATCGATGCTCGCTTGTCTGGTGATGTTCTTGGACAGCTCGGTACTCACCCTACGCCAAAAGAGATTGCGGTGGCAGCGAGTCAAGTGCAGGGTGGATTCTTCTTTTCTCTTCGCTTTGGAGTGACTGCAAATTTTCTAAAAAATATCACGAGCGATGATCCTGCGCAGACGGAGCTGCTTTGGAAAAACGCCATCAGGATTCAAGAGTTAACGGGAAGTGAACATATCTCTGGGGCAGTGCTTGCAGTCGCTATTGTTGAGAGCTTTGAAGATCATGACGGACTGCTGGCACATATGCATTTGGATATTGCGGATCTATACGCCGGTGTTCGTTGGTATGAACACATTCGAGCACTCATAAAAAAGAGTAAAATGCCCAAAAGAACTGGCGGTATAGCGAGAGACTTTTCGTTTGGCTATATCCCACTTCTCAAGAGATTTGGTATTAACCTCAGTGAATCAGGTGGTCGTATGAACGTTGAGCTTGAGGCACATCAGCAAGCGCTTGACCAGCTTGTCGATACGTTTGCAAGTGGTGGCCGACAGAACGCGGTTCTTGTTGGCGCCGCAGGAGTAGGTAAAACGACGATCGTCTATGCGTTAGCTGCTCGTATCCTTGATGCAGGAGCAAAGATCCCTGAATCATTGAAGTTTCGCCAGATCTTCTTGCTTGATTCATCTGCCTTGATCGCAGCTGCGCCAGGTCGTGGCGAGCTTGAAGGTTTAATTATGCAAGTGCTTGGAGAAGCCTATACGGCAAAAAATATTATCATCTGTCTCGATAATGCGCAGCTATTCTTTGAAGAAGGTGTGGGGTCGGTTGATCTTTCAAATGTACTGCTACCGATACTTGAAGCGGGGAGTCTTCGGATTATCCTTACGATGGACGAACAGCGCTACTTGCAGATTGGCCAGCGTAATCCTTCGCTCATCAATGCTTTAAACCGTATTAGTATCGCGAGTGCGTCTCGTGAAGAAACAATTGCAGTTATGCAAGACCAGTTGATCATCACTGAGTTTCAGCGAAATGTTACATATATGTATCAGTCGCTTGATGAGGCCTATCGGTTGAGTGAGCGATACATCCATGATCTTTCTATGCCGGGACGTGCACTAAAACTACTCGAGACAGCAGCGAGCTACAGCGACAGCGGCTTAGTGACTGGAAATTCCGTGCAGCGCGCGATCGAGCAGACGATGGATATCAAAGTCGGTGTTGCAAACAACGATGATGAGCGAGAAAAGCTCCTTAACCTCGAAGATCTGATTCATAAGCGTATGATCAATCAGACGCGCGCGGTTGGTGTAATCAGTGATGCGTTGAGACGTGCTCGCGCTGGTGTCCGTAACCAAAATCGTCCTATCGGTACGTTTCTTTTTCTGGGGCCAACCGGAGTGGGGAAGACCGAGCTTGCAAAGGCGCTCGCTGATGTTTATTTCGGCGGTGAAGAACGAATGATTCGTCTTGACCTGAATGAGTACGTCCGTCCAGAAGATGTAACTCGACTTATCGCGGATGGCGCCGATGACCCATCAAGTCTTACTGCACAGGCCATGAAGCAACCTTTTAGTGTGGTGTTACTTGATGAGATGGAGAAGGCGCATCCTCAGGTACTGACGACGCTACTCCAGCTACTCGATGAGGGGATCTTGCGAGACATAAAAAATCGCGAAGTGAGTTTTCGCGACACTATCGTTATTGCAACAAGCAATGCGGGTGCAGATAGAATTCGCGAGTATATCGAACGAGGCTATAAACTCGAGCAATTCGAAAAACAGTTTATCGATGAACTGATCAATACGAATCAATTTCGTCCAGAGTTCCTCAACCGTTTTGATGAGATTGTAACATTCCGACCTCTCGACAAGCCAGAGCTTGTGCAGGTAATTGACTTAATTCTTGCAGGTATAAATAAACAGATGGCTTTACAGAAAATTGTTGTTGACGTTCAGGAGGATGCGAAATTATTACTTGTGGACAGAGGCTATGATCCACGACTCGGTGCTCGTCCGATGCGCCGTGTTGTGCAGCGTGCTGTTGAAAATACAGTTGCAAAGCAGATGCTTTCCGGGTCAGTGCTTCCGGGAAGTACGATTACAATTACACTTGAACAGGTGCAGTCAGTATTGGGTACGGAAATAGAGTCGTCAGGTCAAGTTGAAGGTATCGCTGCACCGCTCATACAATCGTCACCAGCACCAGCACCAGCACCAGCACCAGCACCAGCACCAGCACCAGCACCAGCAGACAGCCGTCCATCGGTTTCTGTGCCTCCTCGGATGTAGGTGGAGTGGGGCTGTCCTAGCTAAGATTTAAACAAGACTGAAGAATAGGGCGACAACCCCATATTCCTTCTCATCCTTTTTACTGTAGAATTTTCTACAGATCTGCAATGCTTCGTCCTCGCTTTTTGCTTTAGGTACAATGCTTTCATGATTCACGGCCGAAAAGAGTTCGTCGAATGTTTCAAAGTAGAGAATTTGTTCTATATGGATCTTTGCTGCTTCGTGAAGTGAATAGGTGATGACGCTATCGTCGTAGCGGTCTTCACGGATGTATATATTGTCGCCTGGCTGTATCTTCAAAAAACGTGGCTTACCCAGTCGTACTTCTACCGTTTTCTCGCCGCTTATAATTGCCTCAACGAGGGATGATTCTACACCAATTTCTTCCATTTGATCATTATAGCAAATGATAGCTCTAAAATAGCAAAGACGATACTCTATTAAGTATCGTCTTTGCTATATTGACATAAAGTGTAGTAGGTTAGGCGAGTTCGTCGATTGTTGCTTTGATCTGTGCAGCGACGTTCGATTCGTCGAGAAGTGTACCGTCAGGGTTGAGGTCTTTCATGAAGCCTAATTGAGCGATATCTTCTTTTGTGTCTGCTTTAAGATTTGAGAGCACTTCTCTTAGTGTTGCGACAGCGAGAGATCCTCCGCTCCAGCCGTAGGCTACGGCGCTTACTGGCTTGTCTGCCCACTCTTTTCCAAGTGAATCAAGTGCGTTCTTCTGAATCGCGCTCAGTGTATGGTTGTACTCGGGAGTGACAAATAGTACGGCATCGGCGGCGTCTACCTTTTCTTGCCATACAGTTACTTGAGGGTTAGTAATTGTGTAGTCGGGTGACACTGGAGCGAGCTCATTATCAAAGAAAGGAAGTTGTAGTTCTTTGAGATCAACGATTTCTGTCGTGACATCTTCACGAGTGTCAGTCTCTTTTTTGATGTAGTCGACAACTTTGTCCGCTACTCGTCCTGGTCGTGCGCTTCCGACGACAACTAGAATTTTTGTCATGTGTAATAAACTCCTTGGAATGGATTAATAGTAAATTGAGAGATTGTGGCTATTCGTGACTAATCAGCGACATAGGCAGCAATACTTCACCTTTAATAATAGCATGTTTACTATACGATGTATAGTATTTAGTGATTACTAATTATTTCTTCGATCTCTTTTTTATGCCTTTTGACGATATCTATAAAGTTTGATGAGCCTGCTATAAAGTTAAGCGTCTCGTAGCTGTAGGTGTCGCCTTCAAAGGAGATTATTTCGCCTCCGGCTTCCTGAACGAGCAGAACTCCAGGTGCGTTATCGTGTATCATCGATCCGCACCTAAGCTTTGTAACTCCCTGGATGTTTCCGCCCGCCAAGCGAGTGTACTCGTAGCCAGATGCGCCGAGTGGTGCGAAGATGCCGAGCTTGTAGGGCATAAAGAGTGGATATAAATTCTTGTAGACGAAGGATCCTGCGAATACAATTGAGTTATCAAGGTCGGTATTTTTTACCTGAATTCGCTCGTTGTTCTTGTAAGCGCCTTGTCCTTTGATTGCCGTGTATAGATCATTTGTTGGAAATTGATAAATAACGCTTGCAACAGTTTCGCCATCTACAACGAGTCCTGCCATGTTTGTACAGTAGGGGAGTCCATGTATGAAACTTGACGTTCCATCGATTGGATCGACAATCCATGTAGCGTCGATGTTACTCGGCGTATTCTCGGTTTCTTCACCGTGAAAGCCGATTTCCGGATAATATTGAGCGAGGCGACTTTTTAGGAGATTTTCAACCTTAATGTCTAGATGTGTGACCGGGGAGTTGTCGCTTTTCGAGAGATGCTGAATGTTTCCGTAGGAATCCATAAGCTCGCTTCTTATCTCTTTAAAGACGCCGATAATAAGCTCGAGTGATCCGGTGATATCTTTTGATGATAGTGGCACGATAACCTCCTGTTGAATAAGTGTGAAATAGCTATCTACGATTTAACGTAGCTCACTATAGTAGCAGCGGGTACACCGAACTGCAAGCGATCTATAAGTTTTACTGCTGTCATCTTATAAATTGAGTAAGCTTGCAGCAATTAAGCATATGCATCATAATCATACGAACACATGGGAGAAGAAACAAACAATCACAATCAGTCTGGCTCGGTTAACCAAAGCTTGCGTTCTCCAAATGGCAAGTTGCAACTGCACATAGGCGTAGATGAGTCATCTCGTTTTTGGTATGAGTTATGTGTTGATGAGCAGCCCGTCATCGCTCGCTCGTATCTTTCCCTCTACTGTGCGGACGATAAGAATCTTCTGCTAGCCCTTGGAGGGGTTACTTATAAGGAGTCGAAGCACGACGAGACGTGGGAGCAGCCGTGGGGTGAGCAACGCTATGTAAGGAATCACTATCACGAACTTGCCGCACAAACAGATACATTTTCGATACGTTTTCGACTGTTCGACGATAGTCTTGGGTTTCGTTATGAACTGATGGGCGACGGAGATGTGACGATTGTACGTGAAGAGACAGAATTTAATGCAAGCCGTGACTCGAGCGCATGGTGGATACCTGCTTTGGCGCAAAATCACTACGAGCATCTCTATAGAAAGACAGCTGCTTCACAGATAGACACAGCACATACGCCACTGACTGTCGAGCTGCCAGATCAAAAATATATTGCCATTCATGAGGCTGCGTTGTATGAATATGGTGCTATGAATATCATTCCAACTGAGCGAGGACTTATGAGTAGCATTACGCCACTAATGGCAGGCCATGCCGCGCAGGTGACACTACCTTTTAATGTACCGTGGCGGACGATCATAGTGGCAGATACAGCAATTGAGCTTGGTCGCTCAAAAGTAATGCTCAACTTAAATGAGCCTTCGAAAATCTCAGATCTTTCGTGGATAAAGCCGACGAAATTTATGGGTATTTGGTGGGCAATGTTTATTGGTTATTTTACCTGGGCGAGCGGTGAGCGTCATGGTGCCACGACCGCAAATGCATTTCGCTATATCAATGCCGCAAAAGAGCTCGGTATCTCCGCGCTACTCATCGAAGGCTGGAACGAAGGGTGGGATGGTGATTGGACGCAAAATGGCGACAAGATGAATCACATGCGGCCATATGCTGATTTTGATATACAAACTATTACCTCGTATGCAAAGTCTCAGGGTGTGGAAATTATCGGGCATCACGAAACTTCGGGCAATATTTCTCATTACGAGTGGGAGCTGCCTGAAGCATATGACTATTATCGACACTTTGGCGTACAGTACATAAAAACAGGGTATGTGAGTCCTCGATTAAATAGTGGTGAATTCCATTCGTCTCAGGCTGGTGTGAAGCATTATCAAAAAACAGTTGAGCTGGCTGCCAAGCGAAAAATAATGCTCGATATCCACGAGCCAGTCAAAGGCACTGGTATCGAACGAACGTGGCCAAATCTTATGACACGCGAGGGTGTGATGGGGCAAGAGTATGAGGGCGGTGCGGTTATTCCTGAACACACAACGATTCTGCCGTTTACGCGCCTTCTTGCGGGACCGCTCGATTATACGCCAGGGCTATTTAATTTAAAAGGCACTAGTCGCAAGGTGCAAACAACGCTCGCGAAACAGCTTGCATTTTACATCACGATGTACAGTCCGATGCAGATGGCAGCCGATATACCTGAACATTATATCAATCAGCCAGCATTCCAACTCATTAGGGATGTTCCAGTGAATTGGGAGCAAACTATACCGCTCGACGGAGTGATTGGTGACTACTATGTTGTTGCAAGAAAGGATCGTGCTAGTGACGATTGGTATGTGGGCGGAGTTTCCGACGAGCATGATCGTACGGTGACAATTAAGCTTGACTTCCTTCATGATCACAGAAGTTACGACGCTACTATCTATCGAGATGCTGAGACGGCGCACTGGCAAGAAAATCCTGAAGCTATAGAGATCGACACTAAAAAAGTAAGTAGTACTGATTCTTTGAATATCTTTATTGCACCTGGGGGTGGATTTGCAATTAAATTTACACCCGAAGGAATGAATTCTCCTCTATATCCACCACAATCTTTTGCGTAGTAACGAATGGTTCATCTATTCCGGTACTAGTAAATTATCTGGCTGCCGGACTGACTATAGGGTATGAGACAATATAAGTATGGATAAGCACCGCATCTACACGATCAGCTTCGCAAGTGTCTACCCTCACTATGTCGCCAAAGTGATACGAAAAGGGCGAACGAAGTTCGAAGTTGACGAAATAATCCGTTGGCTGACGGGGTACTCGCAGGATGAATTAGAGTCATGCATCAGAGACGAAAGAAATTTTGAGACATTCTTTGCAAACGCACCACACATGAATCCACTCAGGTCTTTGATCAAAGGTACTATATGTGGCGTGAGAGTTGAAGAGATCAAAGAACCCGTAATGCGTGAAATTCGCTATCTTGATAAATTGATTGATGAGTTAGCAAAGGGAAAGGGTATGGATAATATCTTACGCAAGTAGTCGTTAGTGTACGTAGGGGGTGTAAGTGAGATGTTTGATGATACAATGTGTTACCTCATGGTTAACTATCATGCGCATTAGTCGTTCGGGGGTACTTTGGGGGCATGTGTTAACATCAATTATCTCCAATGCGATTTCGATAATAGTGATCATCGTAGTGGCGCTGCTCATGGGGTTTCGCTCGAGCGCTAGTATAGGCGAGTAGCTTGGGGTGGCTGGAAAACTTTTATTATTTACCTCTGCGCCTACATGGCTTGCGGTTATCCCAGGTCTAAAGGCAAAAACTATTGATGGAGCAAGTGCATTTGCATATCCGCTGATATTTCTGCCATTTATTAGTTCTGCATTTGTCCCGACGAATACTATGCCAACTCTAGTAAGAATATTTGCAGAGAATCAGCCTGTAACTGCCATCGTAGATGCTATTCGCTCACTCCTTAGTTCGGCGTCACTTGGTAGTGATATATGGATTGCCCTTGCATGGTGCGTGGGTGTTACGATTGTTGCTTATTTCTTTGCCGTCAGAGCATATCGTCGTATTGCCTAGGTGCTCAATGATGCCAGGTCTTGATACATAGGGCTCGTTGTGCACTTTAGAAAAGCTTGTTAATACGGCATTGTGCCATTCCTGTTCGTATCAACTCTTTAGCTGGCAGATAAAAATCACCTGTCCATTATTCTTTTCGGAGCTGAGTAAATTGAAGTATCTTCTAAGCTCTAGAACAGTGGTATCAAAATCTACGGCGATATGTTTTTTTACTGGTGGAACATCGTCAGTCAGAGGTGTGATGATAGCGAAAATAGATCGATCGTTCATTAACTTCGATACATTCTCTAGAAATATCTGCTTATTATCGATAAAAGCGTAGACAAGCTTGCAAGTTATAAGTGCAAATTTTTTACCTATAAGCTCATTAACTTCGTTTTTCTCTAGATTGGCAACTAAGTATGTTATTTCGTCGCCACTGAGCTTGGTGTATTGTCGAGCAAGCCTAATGGCACTCTCGGAAATATCAATTCCAGTTGGCTTAAACCCTCTATGCCAGAGTTCTCTAGTTAAATGTCCGGTACCACTCCCGATATCTAAGCACTGTGTATTAGCCTTGCTGTACGACTGTGTGTATTTTAATATATAGTTAATCTCTGCCGACGTTATTAGACGAAAGTCATTGCCGCTGTCATATGTTTGGTTCCAGTTGATCATGAATGCTTAATTCTTTCTATTAGTTATTTGATAGTAAATACAGTAGGCCGCACCTGCATTCGTAAGTGAAGCTAGGTGAAAAGCGTCGCTTTTGGTTAAATCGGAAGTTCTCTAATTTCACAAAACTTTGGTGTGAATCGCTCATCCTGGTAGACGCCAAGCTCTTGGCAGAGTGCGGCAATAAGTAGCGCATGTGTTACCCAGATCCGTTCCGTGGGTGGGTTCTGTATTAAATGTCTAGCTGCATTTCTCGTTGCCTCTGGAGGCCGTCTCATCTTTAAGGCTTCGGCAATCTCTATGTCACTTAGTCCGCCCTTTTCTTCATTTAGTTCAGGGTAGGCAGTAAGTTGTCGAAAGCCTGCGAGGGTTGCGGTTTCTTGGGAGCGACGCATCGTTGATGCGGCAACGGGCTCATTTATAAGTTGGATATTTAACATATCAACCAGCCTTTCTCCTAGCTTAATAGCCTGCTCTCGACCGGCTGGCATCAAAGGCGAATCTGGATTATCAAAAGAGGGAGTACCGTAATTTTCACGATTATTTGCTTCTGATAAACCGTGTCTTATGGCAATGATGGACATAGAGTTATAATAGCAAAGTTATATGAAATTATCGATTTTACGCAGACTGCTATCGGGGAAGATGTATGGCTTTGTATCTAAATATGGTTTTCGTTGATTCCAGTTATGCTACAGTATGGTTGCTGAGGTAAGAGCTAAAATACACCGTAGCCTATAAACCCTGGGTCACTCTTCGGCGTATGCTCAACTATTCTAATTCCCCCGGGTTCGTTACCGCCTATAGTAGTCACAATGCCATTATCGTTTTTCAAAACAACGTTTGTATGCTGACCAAACGGACTTGGGTTGTCGTATAGTAAAATGTCGCCTACTTTAGATACGTAGTCAGAGCTGGCTAGCCTGAGTTTGTCAGTGGACTCGTAATATTCACGTAATGTGTATGTTCCTGGAATCCTCCAAGAACCAGAGTGAGGGTTTTTAAATGGTCTATTTGCCTTCATAAATACCCAGCTTACGAAATCTGCACACCATGCTTCACTGACTCCCTCAGAGTATTTGGTTCCTGTGGGATTTAAAGCATATTCAGCTTTTAAAATCGAGATGAGTTTCACCTGACTCTCTGACAATTGTGCTTCATCAATTTCGGGAAACGCTTTTTTCTCTTTTGAAGCAAGATTGCTTGTGACTAATTGAGGAAAAATGTTAAACCGACTATATGTAAACACTACGACAAGAGTGACCACTACTAATACAGTTATCACGAAAAACATAGCTAATAAGTTTTTTTATTTTTGCCGAGCATACACTTCATCTGTCTATCATAACAAAAAAGACCAACTCCATTTCAGCTTCAAAAGCTAGAGTTGAAATAACAGACTGATTTTTCTCAATGGTGCAGTGCGATCTTTCAAATTAGAACACAGATACTCCTATAAAAGCAAAAAGCCCCACGATTCAACGCGAAGCTTAGTGCTGTATGCGGATTCGTGAGGTGTACTCAGTGAGATTTCAAGTTTTTGGTTTGTCTGATCTTTCCTGTTCTGCGCGTGTAATGGCATCTTGAATGCGAGTCCAGCTCGATGAATCATCGGAAGCTCCGTAGTCGCGCGGAAATGCACCAAATGTTAAACCAGCCAAGAAGGCACGCATCAGAGACTGCGAGTATGAATAGTACCGACTGCCGTCAGAGTTCAGCCTTTTTGTCATTTTTAGCTCCCGCGGTTTTTCCGACGATATGTCAAAGTCGAATAGTTCCAAAACTCCATAAAGTCATCTCAGTAGCGGTCATGACCCGCCACCATAGAATACGCCAGCCGTTTATAGGAGTTCCTGTGTAAGCATTCCCATTTCTCTCGATTAGATACCACCCATCTTTCAGACGATAGGTGAATCTACGACTAAGTATAGGTCCCGTGATTGGAATAGAGAAAGATGTTCGTTCGGTCATTGGTTGCACGCACCTTATTCTGCTTGATCTCTACTGTAAAGAACATTCCTCTTGGAATATTTATATTATACAATGTTTCACTATGTAAATATAATTAATTATTAGCCTCTAGTTTTTGGAAGATGAATTCGGCAAATGAATCCATTTCCTTTTGGTAGTCAAGTAATTTATCCAAATCAGCCTCTGCGTTTTGATCCCAAGTAACATTTTGTAATCTAAACGCTCCAAAAATACCAATATTTTGCAGTAGAAGGTGATGGTTTGCTTTATGGCTTTTGTTAAAATCTTCGATAAAGGATTGCATCTTTTTTCGCTCTAGATTATTTGTTTTTTTCCACGCAACTCCTTCTTGCTCTAACGCGTAGACTTCCACCCATGGATAAGGAAGCCCCCAATTGGTGTGACCTTCACAAGATGAGCTTGTTGGAAATCCGGCCATACGAAGTGCAATGACAATTTTCTTTATATTCCCGTCAATATGCTCACCCATGCTATCGACAATACCGTCAACCTCTCTAGCTACTTCTTCATATGATTGCATAGTCCTATGTTAGCAAATAAATATACTAGCGAAGATAGCTCTTCTCTCTTATGGATACAAGTTTTAGAAAGGTATATATATTCCAGACTTGGTGTGGCATAATATGTGAAATTAGGAATAGACTAGCTAGTTATATAAGGTTGGAATATGATATCAACAGCATGCTACTATAAGATCTTTAAACTAAAGGGCTGAATCTATATGAATCGTGAATCTAAATTACGGCAGCCTCCAAACAAATCTGAATTTCCTATGGAGCGTATTAACGAGCAGGTGCGTAGAGCTTTTGGCCAAGGGGCAATTATTAGTGGTGGCTTCGACTTTATATCCCCACTAGATAGTACACCATTTGACGTAGAGAGAACTGCTGAGGCGCATCGTAGTCTTCTGCGCTTACTAGATGCTAAAAATAATATAGACGAATAATTTCCAGATTTAGTACAGTGCGATGTCTCAAGCAATAATAGTACTTTGCTCATCCACTATTTTCGCCCTTTAGTGCTCATCATTTTTAATATATAGTTGACAAAAATGCAATTAAGGTGTTATTATAATTACTAACTCGACAACAGTCGGGGGGTAGGCCCTCTATCCAAAGGTGGATATTGTGGGAAATCAGTATGGTAGCAGCGGACGTCCGTCGAAGAGCTTCCAGAATGGTAGCAACACGCATCATGGTGCGAGTCGCTCTCAGTCGGGCAATGCCTCGTTCGGACAAAAACCCAAGCCTCAGCGCGGCAACGGAGGTGGACGCAGTAGCGGACCCTCTATCGGTGAAATCCTCTTCGGTCCCGGACCTCGCTCAACGAGTCATGGCGGCAGCAAGAAGAATCGCAATAAGGGCAAAGGCAGCCGCTAGTCTCACTGGCCACCTTCACTCTCCGTCAAAAAGGGGAGTGAAGGTGGCTTTATCAATTTTTGAACTATAATAACAATATGATCTCAACTGCTATATATAAACTAGATGTGCATGATGTGCAATGGGACGTTGCTCATCTATTCGAACATCTTCTGATACATGCTTGGCATACACATCTTATTGTCAATAATCTTAACTCTTCACTCTACGGATGGGTTCGAGGAGCGACGTTTGAACAGTATATATTTCTTGATACAGGTTTTTATGACAAGCGTACTGCTGAACTGTTTGACGACTTTATTCATTCTAGCCTTCGGTTTAGCGCGATTGAAATAGAAAAGTCACTTGCTGATATCAGCGCCGAAGAGAAGTCAGAATTTAGCATTATGGACACCCAGCGACTACATCAGGAGATCATCCATTTATCTGATCGGATTTCTTCTAATAAGACTGTCACGGATATTACACAGAAGCCTGTTTCTTGTCTTAAGGTAAAAAAAGCGCCCAAGTGCTATCGTGATGTCACATTGCTTATAAGGGCACATGGCTTAAATGATAATGAGCAAGTGGCGTTCTTGAGGTTGAAGGTGATCTTAATTGACATAATTAGCCGTTCATTAAAAGATAAGTATGTCTGCTATGAGCAAGGTAATTCTGCATTAACACGAAATGATCAGGATATGGGGTATATAAGTAAGTTGACGCTGGGCGTGGGTCAAGGTACGCTTAGCGAGCTTGCGGCATATCTTATGTTGACTATTAAGCAGTTTCAAGTAGAGCGGGATTGGTCGCAGATCGAACTACACCTTAAGACATATGCTGACGAGGCATTATGGAAAAGTATTTCAATTGAATACTATCGTGAAACTGGAATTGCTGCGAGCCCGGATGAAGTTGCAGAGCTTACAACTAAAAAAACTGTTCAGTCAATTTTTTCTAAAATAACTATTGAGGCTACGCTCCACGATAGCGCTAACGATAAATGGATACAGTAAGCAAACATAAACAGCGTGCAATAGCGTAATCTTCTAAGTTAGAGTGTCACTCGCCACTTAGGTGTATCGATACACGCTTCTTCAGTAATGCATATCGCTCTGCGGTCGACTTGTCATCTAGTCGTTTTTCGCGTAGCGACGTAAAGTCACCTAGAGCAGTAGGCTTAAGGCGCATTCCTACTGGTGATCTATACTGTGAATTTGTTGTATCGATAATCGTGCCATCATCCAGTCTATTCATATAGTGTGTTTCACGTAAAGCGCCGCTGATTTCATATCGTATAAGATCACCACCAAAATAGTCCTGCACTACGAGCGATGACACGACACATTGTCCACGTGCTTTGTTCTCGCGAGACCAGTCGTCTGCATTATATGCAGTTTCCGCACTCCATGAATCTTGGAGTGCTTTTGTTAGGATCTGTAGTGTTGGTTGCATGCTTCCCACTATAGCAAATGATGTAATAGATAGAGTGAAAGCTAGCCTACTTCTGCTTTAGCTGCGATTTCACCTCAGCACTCAAAAGCAGATATGCTACCAAGTAAAGATCAACTAAAAAGAATATAGAGACTATGGTGATTTCTGAAATTGTATATGCCTGCGAGCTAACGGCGATTCCAGCGATGCTGGATAAGCCGTAACTTACTAACGTCATCATTATAAATGCAACAACAGCTTTTTCTTTTCTTTTGTGAAGGAGATAGATGGTCAAGCCTGCGAGAGCACTGACAATGAGGTTTGTGAAGATTGTCAGTATACGATCTGTATTTGGATCTGTGTTTAATTCGCTATCTGGTATAGAGCAGTAAGCGATAGATAGCAGGATGCTTGCTATGAAGTATACGTAGCTCCATATGAGTACTAACTTCAATCTAAATGAGAGAGAGGGTGATTTTTTTGACATAAAGTTAATTATAGCCTATTGCAACCGAGTACTCTAGTTCTACGTATAGATAATTTCCAGACTTGACACACGTAGTGAGCGGGGTTATAGCCAGAACGGTGAAAGATGGTGGTCGTTATCAGTTGAGCAGTAGTGTTGAGAGTTGACCGATCAATCTCGGGCATGTTATTCACTTGAACTCACTAAGAGTGATGTGTTCTAGAGAGAAATGTGTGTACGCGTTGTATGCTACTAATCTTTTCTTTCTGGAAGAGTGAGCATTACGCTGATCAACGCCTCTTTGCCGGCAACTGATATAGCGAGCGGCATGCCCTTGTCTACTATACATCCAGTGACGTTCTTTATGTTTCTGAATATCCTTAGATTGACTGTTGTGCCTTCACCTGAATAACGCATGATATCTGTTTCGTCATTGTAGTCGACATCAAATGTATCTCCATCTTTGATATTTTGTTTTACTTCAGCTATTCTTTCAGTATCTTCGGTGACGGGATAGCCGATTTCTTGTAATGATCGAACTAGGATCTCCTTAAGGTCGGCGGGCGCATCTGTAAACTTATAAAACACTTCGATCATAGGTACGGGCTTTTGAGGAGTAAAAGATTCATTGAAGCTTTGAACGCCGCTATGCTCTCGCTTGCATAACTCGCCGCCACCGAGTCCTTCCAGTTTTGCGAGAACAGGAGATATCTTCTCGGTAGCGGGATATTTGGAGCTGTCTTGAATCTTAAATAAGCTAATATTAAGGGCGATGATCGCGCACAGTATCAGTACAAGTCCGATTAATATTTTTACTGATAGTTTCATCTTTTTGAATTGCATAATTATGAAATAGCCAAGGCTAGTGAGTGATTTTATTTCGTTTATCACAATAAGTTTAACATAAGTCTTATCGTGGAGATAATAAAATATCCATACTTCGCTGTAGACCTTCTCGGCATGCTGTAGGCTCAGTAGGTTATTATAAAACTTCCGAAGAGGTCTCTTACTATACTTATGATACAGCGCGATGAAAGAAGCGAGAACTTTATTGGGGCGTACCTAAAGGCCTGATCTTAATTTCATACTCTTACAGTGTAAGTAAGGGGGCTACCTGCCTCTTTTGGCTCGTTAAAGCAAACAGGGGCAAGACTCACTGCGATACCATTATCATTCACATGCCTACAGAGCGGAATATGGAGCATATCAAAGTTATTAGTCGGTGAAAGTACTTTCCATTGGTTATCCTGCAATACGGCAAACATATTTGCACTAGGGTATGAGCATCCGTATTCTAAAAGTACTTGCGTATTATCTTGATTGGCCGCCACGACGTTATAATACGATGAACAGTCCTGGCTAAGCTCTTTATCCTTTTTTACCATCCCGTTCAAAAAAGACTCTAGCTTCACCAGCTTCTCATCGTTAATCTTTACGGCCTTGCCACTTGAAAAGTCGTATTGGATAGACCCTAGACTTACGTGCTTGCCGAATTCGCCAGTCACTGCATTAGTTATTGCTGCTTGATTCCTGGGGTAAGTTACGATAAGCGCCAGTATGACTAAGATTAACAGCGCGACTACGCTCACAAGAATACCTTTTGATTTATCAAATTGCTTGCTAGATTTCGCCATTTTCTGCTGCCGATCTTTTTGTTTTAATGATGTGATGTATTGATGAGAGTATACCATTCGCCGCTAGACGCGTAAAGCTAATGGCTGGAGTGACAGGTATCGCTGCGCCTATAAAGTGCTCATTTCCAATAAGTCTATGTGGGTAGCGGGATATTAGAGTCGGAGATAACAGGTGTAAAGAATAATTTCTAGATTTGGTACAACGCAGTTATCGAAGTTAGAACCCTGCTTATTAAACAGCGTTACTAATAACAGGCGATTCAATATCATTATTATCAACAATGATATCAGCTCGCTTTTCGGGTGACTCCTCGTTGTAATAAATTGTTTGACTGGCGATATATCGATCTATGTACTTTTGTCTTGCCGCTTCGTAGTTGCCAAGTCGTTCGCTATCTCTTTGCGCACCACGTTCGATGGCTGTTGCATCACTTGTATCCAGCAGAAGCCTTAGATCCCAGTAGTTGACGAGGTCTCGTTTGTATAAGAATACGCCGTCAATAATAACGATCGCATTAGCGGTCGCTTTTTTAATAGGGGAGAATGATTCGGAATCAGATGTATGGTCGAATATCTTTGCTCTATACTCCCATGATCCATCTTCTTGAAGTGGTATTAATACATTATTCAAAAATCCGTCAAAGTTAAAAGTGTAATCGTAGCAGCCCTGTCCAGCTGACTCTGAGGGAGTGTATCGAAGGGCGCGATTATTCATGAAGTCATCTATACTGATGCGAATGATTTCTCGGCTAGTTTTTGACGATAGAAAGTCAGCGAGAATATTCGCCATCGTCGTCTTGCCTGAGCCATCCTTCCCGCTGATTCCAATAAGAGTGGGTGCATTTTTTTCAATCGTCAGGATCTTTTCGGAAAGTGTCGTATATACAGTTAGCTGTTTATCGGTCATTGCATAATGATACCAAAAAACATGTCATTAGGCTGGCAAAATTTCTATTTTCAAATTTCTAATCTGGGTTAGTTGAGGTAGCTTAGGTTAGAAGTGGAACTATCAGATTTAAATAAATAATTTCAAGAAATGGTACCCCGGGTTGGAATCGAACCAACGGCCAAAAGCTTAGAAGTCTCTTGCTCTATCCACTGAGCTACCGGGGCATTGTTTAGTATTATAGCAAATTAAATGGTCGGCGAGGGTATAGTAGTGTATACTTCCTCGCCGACCTGGTGGATTTGACGTCATGGCTGCGCATTTGCAACGTGAACCTCTATCTTTTTTTTGAGCCTGAGCCAGCCAATCCGCTGATCTTTGAACGCAAAGAGCGCGTTGAAAGTGTTGCGGATAACTTTTATCTGCTCGGCACGTTTACCGATCTCCTTAAATGGTTCGATTAACTCAGGAGTTCGATAGTGCTTGACCTTAGCAATCTCAGGATGTGGCTCGATGTCTCTAGCGACTAGCCAAGATCCATCGCGTAGCAACAATATCTCGTGAGACTTATTGTTGTAGACTGAATGTGCTTTCCCTCCATCGAATAGTATGTGTCGATAGTGAAACTCAGCTCGGATTGGTTTTTCGTGCTCGTCAATTAGTGTACTGACAATCCATGGCGGCACTTGATCGAGCTGTTCATGAAAAAAGGTGACCAGTTCTTTGACGCTCGGCAGCGTCGCTCGTGGTGCACTCATGACGCCTCCGTATGTAGTAGGTGCGAGCAGGTAGCTTGAGGTTAGAATAGAATGCTTCGACTGAAATTACAAGTCCGAAGCCACGGATACGGTATACTACGACATATGCAGAGTGGTGAATATATTAGCGATCGATGGTTGGTAGAAATAGTAAGAGGTATATGCGAAAAACGTGGTATACGGCTCAAGATGTTCTCGGATGATTGGATAATGGAGCTTGGCAATAAGCAGCATATTGCTCGTGTGATCGGCTATAAGTTTGAGCTTAATAATTCGGTCGCTGCGCAGATCGCATCTGACAAGGTTGCGGCAAGTCAGATCATGCAGGTCGAGGCTGTTCCAGTGATAGCTCATTCGCTGGTACGTACGAAAATAGACCATAAATACGATTGGTCTATCGAGTATGCGCCACTTGTCGTGAAGCCGCTGACCGGAACGAGCGGACATGGTGTGCGGCTATTTGATGACCAGTCTAGCGCCGAGCAGTGGATGCGTCAGAAGGGGATTGAGGCGTGGGCGGTGTCGCCGTTTGTCGATATAGTATGTGAAACGCGGCTCATACTTCTAGATGATGAGGTGCTACTGGCGTACGACAAGATCCCACAGTCTCGCGAAGGACTGGTAATGTTTAATCTCGGCAAGGGTGCATCTCCTCAGGATATTTCTCCTACAAAGGTCCAGGTGGAGATTGCGCAGCGTGCAAGGCAGGCTATAGGCTTGCGTCTTTGCGCAGTTGATCTTGTCGAAACGCGTGAAGGCGAAATAAAGGTACTTGAAGTAAACGATGGCATAATGATGGAATACTATATGCGTGTATCAAGTGCGCATAAGAGTCGAGCTCGTACTGTGTATGAGAGAATTATCGATACAATGCTTAAAAAGTAAAAACCGCATCGTGAGATACGGTTCTTGCTTTGGTGCGGGTGGGGAGAATCGAACTCCCGTCTCGAGCTTGGAAGGCTTACATACTAGCCACTGTACTACACCCGCGTAGTGCGACATGCGCCTAGCTATTATAACAGCAAAGTTGCTATAATAAAAAGTATAAGGAGAATTATTTTTATGGCTGATACAAATGACTATGGTTCCGGCCCCTACGTAGTGAATATTGAGCAAGCAACAGTAGAGAACGATAAGTTTCGTGTTGCTAAGTGGACAGGTAAAAACTTACAGCTGACGCTTATGGCGATTCAGCCTGGTGACGATATTGGACTGGAAGTACATGATGACCATGACCAATTCCTTCGCATAGAAGAGGGTAGTGGTCGTGTAGAGATGGGCCCTAGCGAAGAAGAGCTGACATACGTAAAAGACGTCAGCGATGATTTTGCGATCTTCGTGCCTGCGGGTAGCTGGCATAATGTCACCAACACAGGCGATACTCCACTGAAGCTTTATTCGATCTATGCTCCTGCTGAGCACGCGCACGGGACGATACACGAAGACAAAGCTGAGGCTGATGCAGCCGAGCACGACCACTAACATACGAGGACAAATAAAAAGATATGCCAACGCTCAATGAAATTATCGACCCTGACTTAAACGCTAAAAATATCGTTCACACGAGCGGTTACGCGCAGGCGGCATCTGGCGGTACGATTGGCGCAACAAGCGCAGGGCTTTCGATGGATCAGCGACGAAAACTTATGTACGGCCGGCAAACTGTCGGTAGTTACGCGCAGTCGCAGCTCGGCCGAAGGTACGGCGCAGCTAAGGCTCGCACTGCGGATAAAGCACATGGTCGCATGTACGACGCAAGTACTGATGGGTTTACCGACAAAGCTCGCTACGGCCGTAATCGCCCGCAAGGCAAAGGGGTGGTCGCCGAGCCAAAGATTGATAGTAATATTGCACGTCGTCAGGCACCTCCAGCCTCTGCCCGACGCGGCTACGATCCATTCGGATAAGTATCTCGACATAGAAAAAACACTGATGAAAATCATCAGTGTTTTTTCTATGGGGCGAATAAAGGGAATTGAACCCTCGACCTCCGGAACCACAACCCGGCGCTCTAACCAACTGAGCTATATCCGCCATAACGGTCGCTCATTATGATAGCACAATTAACGGGGGGAATCTAGACTCTAGATCTCGCGAATTGTTTCGATTTCAGCTCCGAGGCTATTGAGACGGTTGGCAAAATCTTCATACCCGCGGTTGATTGAGTAGACGTCACGTAGGATCGAGTGGCCAGGTGCGGCAAGCATAGCGAGGAGCACGACGACAGACGGACGTAATGCAGGTGGTGCGACAACGTCAGCTACTTTCCATTTTGTTGGGCCGTTTATGTAGACGCGGTGCGGGTCGAGAAGCTCGATCTGCGCGTTTAGTTTGCTAAGCTCGGTGAAATAGATTGCACGATTTTCGTATGACCAGTCGTGTACGAGCGTACGACCTTTTGCAGCTGTCGCGATAAGTCCCATAAATGGAAGGTTGTCCATGTTGATCCCAGGAAATGGCAGGGCATGAAGCTTGTCTTTTGCGGCAGTAAGATTGGAGTGCTTGAGGTGGATATCTACCAGGCGAGTGTTACCGTTGCGTGCAGGGTACTCGGGTGTTTGCTCATAAGAGAGGCCCATTTCTGTGAGTGTGGCAAGCTCGATTTCAACAAATTCGATCGGTACGCGCTTGATGGTGATTTCTGAGTCAGTGACAACGCCGGCGGCAATGAAGCTCATCGCTTCGATAGGGTCTTCGCTTGGGTAGTATTCGACATCTTGATTGATGCTTTTTACGCCACGAATCGTCAGTGTCGTTGTGCCGATACCTTCTATTTTGACGCCAACCTTTTGTAGGAAGAAACATAGGTCTTGCACCATGTAGTTTGGACTAGCGTTTCGAATCGTTATTTCTCCATCGTGGAGTGCCGCTGCCATGATGACGTTTTCGGTAACTGTGTCGCCACGTTCGGTGAGGAGAATTGCGTGGTTGATGCCTTTTTTGTGCGTAACTGCGTGGTAGTACTCAGTCGTTGCTTCCACGTCCAAGCCAAATGGACGTAGACCAGTCATGTGTGGCTCGACAGTACGTTTGCCGAGGTTGCAGCCGCCGGCAAATGGAAGCTTGAAATCTGGATACTGGTTGAGAAGTGGTCCAAGGAACATAATGACAGTTCGAGTGCGCTTGGCTGCCTCGATGTCCATGTTTTCAAGTTGGAGGCGCTTTGGTGGAATGAGTTCGAGGTCGTTTTCGGCATTGAGCCAACGGACTTTTACGCCAATGCTCTGGAGTACTTCGATGATACGGTTTACTTCTTCGATTCGTGCGACTCGACGAAGCGTTGTTTTGCCTTTGTTAAGAAGTGCTGCGCAGAGGAGGGCAACAGCAGCATTTTTGCTCGTTTTGACTTCTATGCTGCCAGAGAGTTTCTTGCCGCCATTGACGCGGAAGTTAATCTTTCCTGTCTGGTTGAGCGTCATGATGTCATGGGAGAGTACGTCGCTGATACGTGCAATCATTTCGAGGCTGATGTTTTGGCCGCCTTTTTCTATACGATTGATGGCGCTTTGGCTGGTGCCGAGGGCTGTTGCCAGTTGGGCCTGGGTGTAGCCGCGATGTTGACGACTTTCCTGAATGAGATTTCCGATTTTTACTTTGTAATCGTCTGAGTCCATATCTCCATCTTATATCATTTATGATATATTGTCAATAATGCTATACTAATTTATAGTAAGTATAACGAGGGTTCCAGGGATGATAGACAAAAAAATCAATGATCTTATAGAGGCGGAAAAAGAGCGACAAAAGCATAGTATCGAGCTGATTCCGAGTGAAAACTATGTGTCCGAAGATGTACTTCATGCTCTTGGGAGTGTGTTTACGAACAAATACTCCGAAGGGTATCCGGGGCGTCGCTATTACGGTGGGCAAGAAAATACCGACCAGGTAGAGCAGCTTGCGATTGACCGCGCCAAGCAACTTTTTGGCGCAGATCATGCGAATGTCCAGCCGCATAGTGGTGCACCGGCTAACGAAGCGGTGTATACGGCATGGCTAGAGCCAGGCGATACGGTACTAGCTATGGACCTCTCTCATGGTGGACACCTTACTCATGGGGCACCGGTGACGAGAAGTGCACAATTATATAACTTTGTGCGCTATGGCATGAAAGACATCGAGACAGGTGAGATCGATTATGATCATCTACGAGAGCTCGCACTGGAACACAAGCCAAAACTTATTATCGCTGGGTTTAGTGCGTATCCTCGCGAACTTGACTATGAGAAGTTTGCCGCGATCGGTAATGAAGTCGGGGCACTCCTCATGGCAGATATGGCGCATATCGCAGGACTTATCGCTGCGGGTGTTGCGAAGAATCCCTTTGATTATGGGTTTCATGTCATCACGACGACGACTCATAAGACACTACGAGGCCCACGCGGCGGTCTGATCCTTTCAAAAGGCAAGGTGGGCAACCCTCTCAAGAAGCCAGAAAAAACGATAGAAAACATCCCAACACTTATTGATCGAGCGATCTTCCCTGGTATGCAGGGTGGCCCGCATATGCATGTGATAGCGGCAAAGGCTGTGGCGTTCCACGAGGCATTGCAGCCAGAGTTTAAGGTCTATGCCCAGCAGGTGCTTAAGAATGCTGCGCGACTTGCAGAGGAGCTGCAGGCTCGTGGGTTTAAGCTGATCGGTGGTGGGACGAGTAACCATCTTATCCTTGCTGACGTCTATGGAAGTTTTGGCGTTGATGGTAAGGCTGTAGAGGAGGCTCTGGGTAAGATAGGGCTAACAGTCAATGCAAATAGTATAGCTGACGATCCATTACCGCCGTTTCGCCCTAGTGGCATTCGTCTCGGCACACCTGCGATGACGACAAGGGGTATGAAGGAAGAGGATATGGCTCAGTTAGCAGAGTGGATTAAGGCGGCTATAGATAATCGTGATGATGAATCAACTTTGCTGAGCATTAAGTCTGAGGTTATCTTGCTGTCGCAAAGTCATTTACCTCCAACTTCCAACTAGTCGCGTTTAAATTACCGTAAAGTCTAAAAAAGCTCGCAATATGCGAGCTTTTTTAGACTTTACGGTAATGACTAGCAGCCGTCTCCCGCTTTAACAACTTGTGTTGTTGGAGTTGCTGTTGAATCGAAATAGTAAACGTTCGCTCCAGCTGCACATGCCCATACAGTGTAGGTCTTGTCTGTAGAACTTACTGTTGGTCCATTGCTAGCTGTGATCGTAGGGCTTGCAGTAACAGCTAAAACCTTGACGTTAGGTGGTAGCTTGACTGCGTTGGTGGTTGCTTCGTATAGAGCTTTTGTAGCAGCCGCATCTGCACCCACGGGATAAGTTTGCTTGTCAGCATTATATCCTTCAGCTACCTTTGCGATACCGTTAGCATCTGACTTATATCCGGCAACTTTCGCACGGTTCTGTACACCAGTAAACGCTACAATCGTAATCGCCGCAAGAATACCGATAACAACGATAACGATGAGGAGCTCAACGATCGTGAAACCTTTTTCGTCTTTAAGTTTGTTTATCTTCTGAAGACTCATGTTAATAAGTGCCCCCTATTTAGTTGATTGTATAGTTAGTAATATACTACGTTCACGTTGTAAGCGCAAGCACTTTACTGATGTTTTACTGGTTGGTTATCTCGAGTGGCTCTTGCTCTATGGTGATCTGAAACAGGTCGCGAACGGCACCTACGATCTGCGCTCTAGCATTGGCGAGGTCTTGATAGCTCGTCGCTGATTGGTTGATAAGTACGAGTGCGTTTGCATCGTGAACTTTCATGTTGTGAAGTGACTCGCCTTTTAGGCCAGTTTGTTCGATGAGCCAGCCTGTTGGGATCTTGTAGTGTTTCTCATCCATCTTGTATGACGGCATGTCGGGGTGCTGTTCGAGGAGCGAGTTACGCTGCCAGTCTTCCACGATAGCGTTTTTGAAGAATGAGCCAGCATTTGGGAGGATGGATGGGTCGGGGAGCTTGTCTTTTCGAATAGCGATAACGGCCTCGCGGACAGTGGCGACGTCGTACTCATGAATACCGTGCTCGTCTAAGTAAGATTGGAGGGCGGCGTAAAATGGTGGCTCGGGGGTTTTCTTATATAGCTTGAGTGTGATGGAGGTGATGACGTAGCGTCCATACGAACTGCCTCTAAATATACTGTGACGATATGAAAACTCGCAGTCTTGCCATGACAGTTCGACCATATTGCCAGATGTCGTATCGTATGCTTCGACAGATTGGAGAGTGTCGGCAACTTCTTGTCCGTAAGCTCCGACGTTTTGCACAGGAGCTGCGCCTGCAGTACCCGGAATGAGCGATAAGGCTTCGATGCCACTGAGCTGCATGTCGACTGTTCGAGCAACGACACTATCCCAAAGTTCGCCAGAGCCTATTTTTAAGGTTGTAGACTCACTGTCGTCGGCGATTACATCAAAGCCAGGGATTTGGTTGCGTATGATGACGCCATCGAACCCTTCATCGCGCCCTATGAGGTTACTCCCGCCACCTATTACATAGGTCTTCTGTCCAAGTCGCTTCGCGTTTGTTTCGACTGCCATGAGTTCTTCGACAGTGTGTGTGTCGGCAACGAAATGTGCAGGGCCGCCGATGCGTATAGTAGTGTAGTTTGAAAGAGGTTGATGTATCTGTATGTCCATTATGCTTAGTATAGCAAGAATAGGGGTGAGGTAGTAGTACTTAGAATGAGATGGGTATGGTGAATAAAAAACAGTCTAGTTCAGATCTGAACTAGACTGTTTTTAGGAAAGTGAATGATTTCGGCTATGGTACACCCGGTAGGATTCGAACCTACGACCCTTGGTTCCGAAGACCAATGCTCTAATCCACTGAGCTACAGGTGCATAACTTTTTAATTATATCATATATAAGGGGTGGAGATATAAATCCGCATCTAATAAATAATAGTGCCAGGTGTCGAAGACTCTCCGAGGCTTTTGATGTATTCGGTGATCTGGGTGGGTGAGTTTTGCTGGGATAGGCTTCCTACACCGAGCCGTCCATTCTGCCCAGCGCCCCAACAATAGATCAACCCCTTTGATATTGCGCAGGTATGTCGATCGCCCGCTGAAAGATTTGTAGCGGTAAAATCACCCGATGGTGTGTTGACTCGTGTCGGACTGGCATTTGAGGTGTCGCCGAGACCAAGTTGTCCATAATATCCTGCACCCCAGCAATAGAGGGCGCCTGAACTAAGGATAGAACAGGCGTGATCTGTCCCGACGCTCGTGTCAACCGTATATGAGCTATTAAGTATGGGTGCTGTGGTGGCAGTAGAGGTGAGCTTTGTCGCTGAATCTCCAGTCGCAAGTTGACTGTAGTTGTTTGCGCCCCAGCAGGCGTTAATATGAGCAGGCGTGCCCGTAATCGATATTGCGCATGCGCTATTTGGGCCAGCGACTACCTTTATCGCCTTCACCCCTCCCATATGTCCTTGCACTCGAGTAGGTAAATAGAAGTTCATTGAAGAGTTGTTTATTCCTAATCTTCCTGTAGAATTATTTTGTCCCCAGCAATACGTGTTGTTTGATGCTTGGTTCGCAGAAGCAAGGCAGCTATAGCTACTGCCTGCCGATACGCTTGCGATAGCGTAGCTTCGACTGAAGCAGACGCTATCTGCACAGACTTGAACTGGAGTACTACTACTTAATACCGATGAATTGTCGCCAAGCTGTCGAGTGCTGTTGTCGCCCCAACACCATGCCGCTTCGTCTTGGTTTAGGAAGACTGCACAGGCATGTTCAGTTCCTGCGCTAATATCTCTCACTCCGACCGTGTCTGCCGGGAGAATCATGGGGGCGGGTAGTTCTTTTTGGGATGGTGCGCCACCACGGCCGAGCTGACCCTTTGTGTTCTTTCCCCAGCAGTATACTTCATTGGTCGTACTTACTGCGCAGCTAAAGTAGTTACCGGAGGTGACTTTGGTGAATTTTTTGTCAGCTATAGCTGCTACTAGAAGTGGCTTGGTCTGATACGTAGTACTTACGTTACCGAGCTGTCCGTCATTGTTTGCACCCCAGCAGTAGACTTGCGCTTCTATAATAGCGCAAGTATGGTCGTAACCTGCAGCTACTTTGGTGGCTACCATCGTTGAGTCACCTGAGTTTAATCCAACTGTCTGTGCTACTGCGACGGGAACTCGAGATGAATTGTAATCGCCTGTACCCATCTGTCCAGCATTGTTTGCACCCCAGCAGTATGCTTCACCTTCTTTTGTAATGGAGCACACGTGGTTCTGACCGACCGATGTTTGGATTGTTTCCTTATCTCTAAGAGGTGAGCTGACGATATTTGGCTGAGGAACCCAGGAGGTGGAAGAGTTTGTGCCGAGCATCCCTGCATCCGTGCTACCGCTGACTGTATTTTGTCCCCAGCATCGAGTGGCGCCACCTTCGTATGTCGCGCAGCCGGTATTGCCATCGAAGTCTATGTCAACGGCAGCTCGATTTGCTGGGCCATCGAGGCTCGTCGCTAAGCGATCGGGTCGATAGGTGTTCCAGGTGTCACCCCAACAGTAGATTGATCCTGCAGAGATAACGCATGTATTGTTTGCCCCTGCAGTCACTTTTGTTGCGAAGTTGCTACCAAATGCAAATTCACTTGTATCTATAGCCTGTCGGGGGTATCGCCAGGTTATAGTAGAGTACTTTGGATCGTCGTCTTCCTTGCCTATGCCGAACGTCCCAAATAGACCGCTACCGCCTGACGGTCTATTTGCGCCCCAACAGTACATGTCTCCATTTGCTAGAATGCCGCAAGCGTGGCTATTGCCCATCGCTATATCTACGAAGCTTCTATTCAATTGAGCATAGTCAGTGGAGCGCTTAGGGGTTGCAAAAGTGGTGATGCTGTTTGTGCTTAGTTGTCCCTGTCCATTCTTTCCCCAGCAGTATAGATTTCGAGCTACGCGCGTGCCTGCATCGGCTGACTCGTCTGTTATGGCGCACGCGTTATTGCCTTCGACTCCTGTGCCGAGTGCGATTTTCATGACGCGTTTACCACTAATATCTCCAAGTGCACGTCTCGGTTCATTTTGATTAGTGGTGCCGTTGGAGCCGAGGCCGCTGTATGTATTAAGCCCCCAGCACCACACCTCATTTGTACTTGTTTGAGGTATGGTTTCCGCGAGAGCACAGGTATGATTAGAGCCGAGTGCAATGCTGGTGACTCGTTTGCCAAGCAGTCCGCCTTTTACTTCTTGTGGTGTAGTATAGGTACCTCCAGTGATGCCGATACCGAGCTGGCCTACGTTGTTCTGTCCCCAGCAAAATACTTTTCCACTCGAAACAGCGCAGGTATGTTCAAAGCCTGCGCCTATAGAGCTAAATTGTCGATTAGGGTCGGGCGCAGCAACGGCTACCGATGAGCTTCCGGTTACGGTGTCTGACTTGAGCTGTTTATCGATAGTACTTACTATCGAAATGCCGTCGCTTCGTACTCTGTTTACAATTCCCACGGAGTTTATGGTTCCTCCGCTAATTGTGACACTGTAGCTGGTAGTCCAGTCACGAAGAGTCGTTAGGGTGTCGGGGGCGCCTGACGGAGTGCCGCTGCAATCAAGTCCTGGTTTGAGCGGGGTAGCCCATGTTGCCACCCCTCGTTCGATACAAGCATTTGCATGTTTGATCCCTGCTTGAGACGCTTCGGCGGCAAGTGTCTGAGCGTAGGCCTCACTTTGTCGTGCGCTAGCTTGGCTGATGAGCTGGAGCGCAGTGATACTTACGGTCATTATAGCCAAGGATAGTACGATGGCGACAGGCAATATAAAGCCACGACTAGGTTCGTGCCTGTCAATGTTCTTTTGAAGTATGGTATATAGTCTCATTCGTTCAACCTTGTAATCCGCAAAGTACTTGCGTACTTATTCAGTTTACCGTTTATGTTTTCGGATGTCTCTAGTGTTATGTTTATTGCTTTGGCGTTTCTTATGGTGTCTGCGGCTGTTACCTCTGATTGTGAGTATGGGTCCACGGGTGTCTGGTCTGAGCTATTGGCAAAATAGTGTATCTGAAATTTTGATACGTTCCTGGAAAGGACAGCGTCTACACCGATACATAGTGGTGATGAGGTCGCTGTTGGAGCGCAAGTTGTTTTTTGAGATATTGCGCCGCCGCAGACAGAGGGGGGTCCGCTGATAGTGCGGCGATATAATGTACTAGAAGTGTCAACGAAGTAGATCAGAGTATTCTTGACAGGATCCGACTTACAATCAGGAGATGAATAGATGAGTTTCCGAGCTGTGTCGCTCGATGTACCATCTGTTGCGTAGTTCTGGACAATCAATACGTTGTAGTTCGGCTCACCTGTCTTGAAGATCCAAGGCATCGCAGAGTTTTCTGGACCAAGTGGTGTTGCAAGTGCCGAACTAGATGTCTTGCTGAGGAAGTTACTCGCAAGCGATACATTTTTTTCTATCGATTGTAGCGTGCTTGCGACGTCATTTGCCTGCGTCGTACGGTTGATCGTGGCTATATTTGATAGGTAGAAATTTAGGAGCGTTGTCGCTATGAGGCCGATAAGTATCGATAGTACTGATATTACGACAATCAGCTCGACGATAGTGAAACCCTGGGATCGATTTTTATTTGACATATGATACATGAGCGATCTCTTCCTGATTTGATGCGGGTCCGTATCTAACTATAGACACTATTTTTAGCGGCATGTCTGCAAATCTCGTACAGCCATTTGGTGCAAAGATAAGAACCTGCTGAGTAGCGTCAGTTCCAAGTGAAGTGGTGAGATTTTCGCCAACAAACCCAAATGTGTTCGGGCTGGTGTTATTTCCGCCAATCTCGATACCCGGTGCGGTTGGATTGCTAGCGAGGTTCATGTCGTTGGTGCAGCTGAGCTTTGTTGAATCAGGGCGTTCAGAGAATTTACGCAAGTTGGCATAAGCGATATTACTAGCAAAGACGGTTTTCTGCACTGCGAGACGTTGTGATTCCATAGCCATGTAGGTCTGAAAAAAGAGCCCCATAAATAGCGATATGATCACCAGGGTAACCAATACCTCAACAACGGTAAAACCAGATGATGGGTGAGTATTCTTCATATACAACAAACTTCTTACGGTTAAGTATAGCATCGTATGGGCCGATTGAATATACAGAATATGATGAATCTTTTGCTGGAATGGGGGAGATTTCTCTTGCCTTTTCTCGAGTAATAGAGTACAATTTATTTTGCAATACGGGCCAGTAGCTCAGCTGGTTAGAGCACCTGCCTCTTAAGCAGGGTGTCGAGGGTTCAAGTCCCTCCTGGCCCTCCAAGAAAAAAGACTTATCGTTAGATAAGTCTTTTTTCTTGGAGATAGCATTTTAGCTATTGTACGAGCGGTGGTTTTGGTTGACCGTTATCATCGGTTGCGGTAGCTGATGCTGCTGGCTGAAAGGCTGGAGTGCCGTTAGTTGAGTCGGATACGCCTTGCCATTTAGAGTCGTCCAACGCAAGCCACAAAGTCCATACAATTGGTACCAAGATTGCAAGAACAACAAACCAGTCTTCCTTTTGTAGCTTTTTACCTATGTGGTACATTGCGATGTACATAAACACGGCAGAAGCAATGTTGACGATAGGGATGAATGCAAGCACGGCCCAGAAGCCTTTTTGACCCCCGAGTTCGAGTAGTTTCCATGAGTTGTATACGGGTATCCAAGCAATCCACTGCTCGACACCGGCTTTTTTAAAGATTCGACTTAGTAGATACGCTGATACGGCATATAAAGCCGCAGCAAATAGTAATGCAACAATTGTGATAGTGAACGCCACTTCAGGCGAGAGCGTTGCTGTCGATGTTGACGTGTAGGTATATGGCTGATCGTCAAACAGTGAAGTGTCCGAGCTTTGCGCTAGATACGTTAAAATTCCCATGATCTAATTCTCCTTAGCTACTAGTGTTGTCTAGATTGTAGCACAGCTCAGCTTCTGGTAAACTAGATACAATGAAATTACTCGATGGAAATGAGTTGGCGGGCTTTATAAAAGAGCGCCAAGCAAAACAGGTACGTGCGCTGAGGCAGGCAAAGCGTGTTTTTCCTGTGCTTGCGGTAGTTCAGACGACAGATGACCCTGTGATTGATACGTATGTTCGTATGAAAAAACAATATGGTGCGGATATTCTTGTCGATGTAGCCGTTCATAAAGTGTCGAGTGCAGAGCTTATGGCGACGATTGAGGCGCTCAACGGCGACGAGTCAGTGCATGGCATTATCATTCAACTCCCGCTCGCTGACACTACGCAGACACAGGCTGCTGTCGACGCGGTTGCGCCACAAAAGGACGTTGACGGTCTCGGAGTAGATCATATATTTGATCCTGCTACGGCGCTCGCGATTAATTGGCTGGCAGCTGGGTACAATATTGTCCTCAAAGATAAGAAGATCGCAATTGTCGGAAATGGCCGCCTCGTAGGTGCTCCGCTTGCAGTGCTATGGCAAAAAAGCGGCTATGAATCAACGATATTCGATAGTTCATCGAAAGACCTTGCAGCGCAACTAAAGGAGTATGATGTGATCGTGACGGCAACTGGCGTACCAGGTCTTATCACTTCAGAACAGTTGAAAGACGGTGCGGTTGTTATAGATGCTGGGACTGCAGCCGAGCATGGCAGAGTTGTCGGCGACGTGGCCGACGATGTTCGCACGAGAGATGATCTTACGATTACACCACTCAAAGGTGGAGTCGGTCCGCTCACTGTCACGGCGCTGTTTGACAACGTTATCTCAGCAGCCACCGCTACAGCTAAAGACTAGCTTACTTAAAGATTTAATTGAGGTGGAGTGCTTCTTTGACTCGTCCTACAACTTGGCTCGGGGTAAGTTCAGCTTTGACTATATAGCTATGTATATCAAGCTGCTTGAGGATCTTTGGTGATTCTTCTGCACCAAGGTTTGTGAGGATGATGACGGGTATTTGTTTACCCCAGTCACTACCGCGAATATGTACGAGCGCCTCGTCTCCAGTCATTTCTGGCATCTGAAGGTCAAGCAAGATAATGTCTGGTTTGAAGGTTTTTGCCATCTCGATACCGCTCTTGCCATTGTCTGCCACCTGAACGTCGAAGCCATCGGCTTCAAACTTCATACGGTACATTTGGTTAATGACTGAGTCGTCTTCGATGATTGCAATTTTGGTCATAGGTATATTGTAGCATGTTCCCAGTAAGAGCTAGCAGGTTATGTTGGTATTGACTTTTTTTTAATAAAGTGTATAATCAAAGCTATAAACCTATGGTAATGAATTACGATCCAATAAAGACACACAATATTACCCCTTCTGTTGAGACGGATATATTTGATCACCACCCTGATCAGAGATTCGCAATCGGAGTTATTGGTATCAACACCGATCCATCATTAGACCAAGATGCACTCTTTCAGTCATATCTACGACTGCGAGCCAATGTATACATTGACCAGAGGCAAATATTAGATGAAGATGCTAGGCGCGTTGACGGCACCGAGACTGATATTGACGACGAGCGATCAGTGCATATCGTTGCACTAGAGAACCAATTAGCACGCGTTGCGGTTGTCGGGTGTATGCGTCTTATTGAAAAAAACACACACGATAAAGAGACCAAGCTACCAATTGAAGAATTTTTCAAAGATGAGTTTGACGAGAATCCGGCGCCTAGTCAGGCAGTAGAAGTGTCACGTCTAATAGTGAGACACGATGACCGTTTTCACGCAAATAATCTAAGAACAAGATTATTTGCACGTGGCGTTTCACATGTTATTGCAAACGATTTAGGCCCAGCTTATGGTGTAGTGGAAACAAAACTACAAGAGCAACTCGAAAGAAATGGCGTGCCGTTTAGCGTTGTTGCAGATCCACGGTATATACCAAAGTATAAGACCGATAATCTTGGCATCATGATAGATACGAACGAGCTAAGTAATAGGTTAGACCCTGATGTACTATCTGGTATGAAAGCCAATAGTAATACTTTTCAGTACTGGGGAGATGCTATAAGGCACTAGTCTTTCTGTTGAATCTATAGAGAATGGATATATTTTCTATGTTGTATATTACTAGAGGAGCTGATCACTAATTATGCGTAAAAATACTATAAATCATCCGGCCTTCTCTAGAAATTATGGTTTTTGGAATGAGGCAGAGCAAGATGCTTTAATAAATTCTACTGTTGCAATCGCCGGTGTTGGCGGGGACGGGTTTCAACTTGGCTATAAGCTAGCAATGAAGGGCGTAGGTGAGATCCGCGTAGCGGATCCTGAGGCGTTTGAGCCTGAGAATTCAAACCGCGTACTTGCCGCGACGACACCCAACGTAGGTCGCAATAAAGCTGAGGTTTTTAAGGAGATGGTTGAGGCGCTACCTGCTTCACCAAAAGTAACGATTTATGATGATGGTGTCATTTCGGAAAACGTTGAAGAATTTCTATATGGCGCAGACTTATATCTAGATGAGTCAGAGCTTTTGAAGCCTGAGATCGGTACGTTGCTTGCTCGAACGGCCCTGAAGCAGGAAACTCCAGGACTGCTTGTGATGAATATTGGTTTTGCGGGTATCGCTACATCTCTTAGGGGTGGAGATTTTGAGAAGATTATGGGCATACCAAAAGATATGCCACTCGATGAGGTTGCAGAAATGAAGGTAGATCTTAGTCGATGCGTTCCTTATATTCCACCTTATGGTGACTATAGAACTCTTTTGGCTACGCAAGGTGGTGCGCCTTTGCCGACGATCAGCGAAGGGGTTGATATGGCTAGTGGATTGGGGAGTACAGAAGCATTTCTTCACTTAACGTACGGCATTGGGAATAATCGCAAGGAGCCAACATGGGCTCCAAGATATCGATTTATGGATGCGTATACGAATAAATCGGGAGTTATACGATATCCGCGAGCGTCATACTACTTAGGTGCTACTGCGGCTTTTGCGCGAACCAAGCTTGGCCTTAATCCAGAAGCTGACTATCAGGATGATGCAAGAAAAAGGCGCACAGACGCGCATAGTAGATCAGCCTAGACTTAACAAATGCTGTGGCAAAAAAGTGATTTAGCGCTATAATGCATATGTATGCTGAGTGTCTACGCGATTATTGATGTAATTATTGTCGGTCTTCTTACGGTGCTTGCAGTTTTAGTCTCCCTGAGGGGTGGCTATAAGCAGTATGTGAACAGATTATTTGTAGTTTTGGCTATTATGGTAGCGGTATGGATCCCTTCTAACCACATAGCAAATAACGTTGACCTGTCTGTCGGTGTTGCACTGGTAGCAAATTATTTAGTATTCGCATCTGCTTTTGGAGCAATGATACTGGTGATGAATTTTGTTTCCGAATTGGCGAGTGTGTCACTGAGTCGAAAGTTTACAAAGTTTATGACACCTTTCTTGTGGATTATTGCTTTATTGGCTGCAACTCCTTTGACTGTCGCAGGTATAGAGCAGCAAGGAAATGTATACGCTGTCATCTTCGGTCCTCTTATTCTGTTGTATGGGGCTGCTTTACTTATGATGATGGGGATAGTCTTCTATACTTTAATTATTGGTTTGCGTAAACTGAAGGGCGCAGCGCTTAACCAGCTTCAAGTCATTGCACTGAGTCTGATGGTGTCCTTGCCATTGGTTGTAACGATGCAATTCATCCTACCGTCGCTAACGGGTATCTTCGCATTTACAGAGTTTGGGGTTTCTCCCGTACTTCTCTTAGTGATTGGAATTTACTATAGCGTTATTCGCCATAGGTTATTTGACCTTCGTTTTGTCGTTGTCAGGAGTCTTGTCTATATAGGGGTTTTAGCCACTCTCTCGGTGCTTTACTACGGGATAGCATATGCTGCGTCTAGGATTTTATTTACTGGTAGCGGAGAGACTGCCGTAAGCCCTATAAATACTTTTGCCGCTTTGCTTCTTGCTTTCTTTTTCCAGCCAGTGAAATCTTTCTTTGATAAGATTACAAATAAGTTTTTCTACAGAGATAACTACAAGACGGATGTACTCTACGCAGAGATGAGTAGGCTACTCGCTTCTACGACAGATCTTAGAGGTCTCCTGGAGAGGGCTGCAGTTAAGCTAGCGAGTACGCTAAAGTCCGAGCAGGGATATTTTTTTGTATACCATTCCGCTGGCCATTATCTGTCATCTGGAACTAAAAACAGAACGTATCTTGCGATAGAGGATGCTCGACGCCTTGAGGTATATGTAGAGGAGAGGGGTGACGCCGTCATTCTTGGTGATGAACCAGAAATTGATACGGCGATTAAACGGATGATGACATCTTATAGGTTGGCTATCATTTTACCTTTACGCCATAGCGGTGGCGTGCTGGGCTATCTCTGTTTAGGTGAACATAAGGGAGCAGGCTATGTAAGCCGAGATGTGAGGGTGCTTGAAACTCTTTCAGATGAGTTAATTGTTGCTATTCAAAACGCGCTATCTGTCCAAGAGGTTAAAGAAATCAACGCAACCCTGCAGCAGCGAATTGATGTTGCGACAAAAGAATTGCGTTCATCGAACGCACAGCTTCGTCATATCGATGAAGTGAAAGATGAGTTCATTAGCATGGCGTCACACCAGTTACGTACTCCGCTTACAAGTATAAAAGGCTATCTAAGTATGGTGCTCGAGGGTGACATGGGGAACGTCACTCCACAGCAAGAGACTGTATTGAAGGAAGCGTTTAACAGTAGCGAGCGTATGGTGCGACTTATTAGTGATTTCCTGAACGTATCGCGCCTGCAAACAGGGAAATTTCTTGTTGAGTACCACCCGACAGATCTTGGAAGTGTTGTTGAGCAGGAAACGAATAGTCTACGACTCATCGCTGAAGCGCACAACATCAAGTTAAGCGTGAAGGTACCAAAGAAGACCCTGCCAATTATCGAACTTGATGAGGCAAAGGTTCGCCAGGTGATCATGAACTTTATCGATAATGCTATCTACTACTCTCGTCCAGAGACGACAATCACAGTGAGTCTCGAACAGATCGATGATGAACTCGCATTTGTGGTTGCCGATACGGGAATTGGCGTGCCAGTCGAAGAGCAGGCGAAGCTTTTCCATAAGTTTTTCCGTGCAACCAATGCACGCAAACAGCGACCTGACGGCACTGGCGTAGGATTGTTCCTTGCGAAAAAAGTAATCACCGCACATGGTGGTAAGATGATCTTTTCATCGACTGAAGGTAAGGGGAGTAAGTTCGGGTTTAGGATACCTGTCGATACTTCAAAAAAGCGTACACAGATAAACGAAGCATAGAAAGGTTCTCATGAGCAAAAAGCCAGCAGATTTTACGAGTGATCAATTTAGCTTGCGAGTTTTAGATGAAACATTGAATGGTGAAGTCATGACTATTCGTCTTCATGCAAGTGACCGATTTAGTACAAAACGACATCTACTGGAGCGAAAAACGTTTGCGTTATTTACTCGCGCTATGGAGGCGTACTTGCGTAAGCGCCCCCATCTTGATTTTGAGCATCCCAAAAATCATATTCGCAAGATCATCTATGTGCCACCAGCACTGCGAGCATGGGCGGCGTATATGCCTGGAGGGTTTGCTACATTTCATGTGCACAACCCAGATCGAAAGAAGCTTCGTAGTGGAAAAAAGATTGACTATATAACCCGTAATCTATTTCGTCATTCGAGTGACGCTATAGGTCTACGATCGCGTGCCTATGCGATGTCATGGTACCTCCAGGGTATCTATAAAGACGAGGCAAAGCTTCGCTGGATGAGCATTGCATGTGGCAGTGGGCAGCCGACGTTTGATGCTGCGCGACTGTTTGATGGTGAGAAGAATTTTTATTTATGTGACATCGACAAAAACGCGTTGGCGCTTGCAGATGAACTTGCGCATGAGTATGGTATAGCAAAGAGCAGCGTGCATTTGATCGAACATGACCTTAAGCGACCAGGCGTGCTCGAGGCACTTGTCGTAGATGCTCAGCCGCAGATCATCGAGGCTATGGGGCTTTTTGAGTACCTTGACGAGGGCGAGGCGGTGGAGATGCTGAGAAAGATACGTGAAACGATGCCAAAAGACGGTTCGTTTGTGTTTTCAAATATGCATGCTGATCACCCGCAGCTTCAGGTTCATAAGAGGGGGCTTGGTTGGCCGGGGGTGTTGCCAAGAACATCTGATCAGGTTAAAGATCTTATTGAGAAAGCTGGGTTCGGGCCAAACCAACTAACGATTCTTTTGCCGGATGACAATGTATACGCAGTTTATTGCATTCGTGCATAGATGAATCAAAGCAAAAGCAGTATACTGGAAAAGAATGGATCTGCAATTGATAACATTGGTGGTGTCGTTTAGCATTGCATTGACGAACTTCGCACTTGCCGGAGTCGTCCTTACTTCGAAACATCAGGAACGATCACCTCTGTGGATCGCGTTACTTGCAATATGTGCAGGATTTTGGGGAGTTGGCGTCTCTTTGTTCCTCTCACTCCAGTATAGTGAGGCGATAGCGCGTATCGTTGTTCACTCGTATTATGTTATTGCCGCCTTGATCGTTTATTTTCTTGTACAGCTTGCACTTTGCTTTCCATATCGACGAAAAATAAAGCCATTTGTGCAGCCAATGCTTCTGCTTGGTCTTATTGTAGCGATAGTGGTATCGGTGGCTCCATGGGGGCTACTCGAAGGGGTGACACTTGATAGGCAGGCTGGTAATACGGCGACACTTAATCTTCTAGGATATGGAATCTATGTCGCATACTTTGTCGTGTATGTGGTTATCGCGACGTCGTTGTTTATGTATAGCTATGGCCAGACGAAGCGACACAATCAGGCTCATCTGCGACATCAGCTGCGAACGGTGTGCGTAGGCGTGGTTGTCGCTATATTTTTTGGGGCGTTATTTAATCTGCTTCTCCCACTACTCGGTAACTATCAGCTGATATGGGCTGGACCACCATTTACGGTATTGTTTGTTATCTCAGTATTTTATGCAATTATCCAGCAGGGGTTGTTTGATCTACGTGCAGCTCTCGCAAGGAGTATGGCGTATGTACTGTTACTTGGTGCGCTTGCGGTAATTTATAGCGTGACGATATTCGGTATTACACAGTTATTTTTTGTCGGACGGGTCATTGATAACGTCTATGCTGCGGTGTATGTGGTCGTGGCGCTTTTGTTGACCCTGACGTATATACCGGTAAAGCGATTTTTTGACCAGCTGACTCATCGGTTGTTTTATCAGAATGACTATAGCTCAAGCAAGACACTCCAGCAGGTGGGAGATGTCATGTCTGAAGAGATCGAGCTTGGCCGCCTGGTGCGTAAGACGCTCAATATTGTTCACGATGCGCTTGAGCCAGAATATACCTCGGTGTATGTGGCAGACAATAATGGTCAACTTCGTTATTTTGGTCATGGTCCTGGAAAGATTTCCCACAAGCAGCGTTCAATGCAGCTTGATGTCGTGGCAAATCTACTCGATCAGCTGCCTCAAGTGGTGAACGGACATAGGGTGTCATCGATGGGTGACAATGATATGCAGCAGTATATCGAGGATGTTGATGCAGCTATGATTGTGCAACTGCTTGTCCAGCACGAGCGAATCGGAGCGATCTTTATCGGTGACCGTAAAAGTGGACGACGCTATGATGAGAAGGATACTCGATTCCTCGGCATGATGAGTGATGAGCTAGCGCTTGCGATTCAGAATAGCTTGCGCTACGAGGAGATTAAATTATTTAACGATACGCTTAAGCATGAAGTGTCGGTCGCAACGACTCGACTACGAGCTACGAATCGAGAGCTTCAGAAGCTTGACCAGGCGAAGGATGAATTTGTAAGCATGGCATCACATCAGCTTCGTACTCCTTTGACGAGCATTAAAGGCTACGTGAGTATGGTGATGGAAGGGGATGCCGGAAAGATTAATGATACACAACGCCATCTACTTGGCGAGGCATTTGAAAGTAGTGAGCGTATGGTGCGTCTTATCGCTGACTTTTTATCGGTATCAAGGCTACAGACGGGCAAGTTTATCATCGATGCTCATCCTGTCGATTTGGATGTAATGATGAGGTCTGAGGTAAATACACTTCGAGCGCTTGCCGAAGCCCACGGGCAAACACTTGTCTATAGTGGGCCGGTAGCTCGGCGCGAGACGGAGATTGATCGGTCAAAAGTGGGACAGGTTGTGATGAACTTTATTGATAATGCTATTTATTATTCACCCAGTGGCAGTACATCCAAATCGTCGCTTGAATATACCGATGATGAGGCGATCGTCCTCGTAAAGGATCAGGGTATCGGCGTACCTCTTGAGGAGCAGGAGAGATTATTTAGTAAATTCTTCCGTGCAACCAACGCACGCAAGCAGCGACCTGATGGTACTGGCGTAGGATTGTTCCTCGCGAAAAAAGTAATCACCGCACATAAGGGTGCGATGATATTTAAAGCTGAAGATGAGACGGGCAGTTCTTTTGGATTTAGAGTGCCAAGTTTTCCTACGCCGAGCCAGTCGCCAGACGAACGACCTCGACGATAACGATGATTATGACGAGGAGTATAATCGCCGCTATTGCGACTGGTTTAGCGATACGCTTATGGTCAAACCACCATTGTGATACTTTGTTGCGATTCGCTGCTTGAACACGGGTGATTGTTGGACGAGAAGTTGCTGCATCTGCGCCGCTATATACTTTAGTTCGTTTCTTTTTCTGCTTTGCCATAGTATAGCTATTATAGCAAAACAACCCCTGTAAATCTACAGGGGTTGTCGAGTACGAGGCTGGTGCTTCGTTAGAAGAGCGGTCAGACTCGTTTTTCTATTGTCCAATAAGCATGTCGCGGATACGACGGCTTGATAGTGCGTAGCCGAGGCCAGCAGTTACAAGGCCGATGCCGGCGATTGTTGCACCACCTGAGATACCGGTTTGTGGCAGCTCAACTGGAGTTTCGTTACAATCGCTGCTGTCCTTTGAGAGGTGCTCTTTGCCTGGAACTGGGCAGTATGCACAGTCAGGACTATTCTTTGGAAGGTGTTCTTTTCCAGGGATCGGGCACTTCTCTGCACAATCAGCAAGGTTCTTTGAGTGCTTTTTACTATCAAAGTCTTTTTCGTTAATAGTAACGATCTTGTTAGTAGAAAGGTCACAGACGCTGATGTTGCCTGGTGCGCAGTCGTTGCTAACGACGACGTTAGCGGTGTCGTCTTTGCTGCCGTTATTTGTCTGAGCAGTTGCCTTGTTGACGAGAGTGTTAGTACCACAGTTTTCAAGACTGTTGTTGTCGGTTACCTTTGCGGTAAATTTAACATATGCATTTGCATTTGGTGCGAATGAACCTAGGTTGACGCCGCTAGTTGTAACGTTATCGCTAATCTTTTCGTACTGGCCGTTGCTTTTTCCAGTTGCAGCATACGTTGTACCTGGAACGTATGAGATACCTTTTGGAAGCGTATCTTTGATCATGACGTCGTTTTGTTGAGTAGTGCCAGTATTCTTGTACTGGATTTTGTATTCAACTTGCTCGCCTGCTTTTGCATTAACTGATTTTGCAAATGCATTTTTTCCTACTGCTGAAACAGTCTTTTCGACACTAAAGTTTGGTTGATCAACAACAAATCGATATTTTACCCATCCTGCAAACTCATTACAGCCGGGTAGTTTACCGTCAAGCGCGTTGAATCCAAGCTTTGTACCGCTTGTAAGAAGTGTACTAGGTAGCTTCTGTCCGTCTACGGCGCCATTGCTGTAGATTGTTGCAGAATCAGGTACATAACGAAGTGCTACATTACTTGCACTTGTGCCGTATGCTTCGTCCCATACTTCTTTAGGTTGCGCGTTATCTGCTCCGACGATTCCTGTAAAGCGTGCTTTTTCGCCTGCTTTTACAGATCCGGGCATTTGTACTCGCATAGTTGCATTTTGTGCAACACCTTTGTAGTTGTGCTCGGCATCATTTAGATTGCTTGCTGCGTTATTGTGGAAGAATACATATACTTCGTATTCTTTGCCTGGTGTTAGTGCAACCTCTTCGCCAAACTTTGCATTTGTGCTTGTGTCACGGATCTGAACAAAATTACGCTCGTCTCCATGGCTTGGGTTGTTTGTGATTGAGTTGAATGTGACATGGTCAGCAGGCTTCTCAAATGTATAAGTTGGACGATCCGCTGGACCCCATGCAAGTAGACCTGCTGGGATCATGACGGCAAACGCAACAACCAAAAGGCTAGCTGCGCGCTTTGGTGACCGCTTAAGTGCGGTGATGATATTTTTCATTACGAACTCCTTTCTGGCACTCCACGAGCCAGATTTATTGGATTTAATTAGATTATATAACAAATTTATATAAAAGTAAACTTTATTTTAAAGAATGCTGATGGTTAAGTTGTTAACGTACGAGTAGTTCGTCAAATCAGATCATTACAAAACATGGAATAGCAGGGAGCTATTCGTCTAACTGCGAGTAGTGAAACTCAAGCAGGAGAAAAGCTCCCTGTTTTTTGTATACTACTTACTACTGCACCGTGAAGCGTGACGCCTCGTGGCTGGTTGCTACGAGGCGTCACGACCTCAACGGTGTGACTTACTGGTGATGCTGAAATCTACGAACAGCTGCCGGAGCTGCGATGAGGATCGCCAAAGCGGCGATTCCACCGAGCAGAGCAAGTGCACTGTTTGTAGACTGCGTATCGTCATAGTTTCGAATGACTTTCGCCATGGGAACTATGTCTGCATCAGACGAAGCTACGGGCTCGGAAGCGGGTAGGGTATCTTCGCCACTGGAAGCTGCTGGCGCCTCTGCGGGTGCAGGGGTGTAGGCAGGTTCTGGAACTGCGGCAGGTGCAACTGGAGCGGGCACATAGTCGGGGTCGGGGATTGTCTCCGTGTTAGGAGAATCCTCGCCACCAGCTACGGGTGCTTCAGTGGGTTGAATCGGTAGGGGCGTCTCTGGCTGAGTCGCGCCGGGAGCCTGAATCTCAGGTTCTGTACCCGGTTCAATCTCCGGATCAATCGGATTTGCCTCAGTTGGCAATACCGTTTCTTCCGGTCCTGTCGTCGTGTGACCACCTGACTGATGTTCATCAGTCGGACGAGTGTCGTCGGGATCCTTCGGCTTCAAGCAATCCGGATGCCCTGGGGGCAGTTCCGGATTCCATGGGCAGACGGGCGGCGGCGTCGTTGTTGTCGTCGGCGGCACGGTAGTCGTGGTCGTCGGCGGAACAGTCGTCGTCTTCGGCGGCACTGGAGGTGTCGTCTTGGGCGGCTTTGGTGGGGCCGGAGGCTTGCGCGGAGGCTGTTCGTTGGTGTGGCCCTGCGGAGCAGGTGCGCTACCTTGGAACGGCGTATTGGCGCAGGCGAGCTGCTTTTCGTCAACCTTACCATTCTTGCGAACAGTGAGAATCTGACGGTTGTTGGCAGCGATACCCTGTGAGCTGGTAACACCAGATTCGTTGTATCCGGTGGTGTAGCTTGCAAGGGCGACCTTTTCGCTCATGGTTTCGATCGAGATATCGGCGCCATCGTAATGAGCCTTTACCTTTACGACACCTTCTTCGCCCTCCTTGGAGAGGCAAAGTCGACCTTCTTCGTTGGTGTAGACAAACGGTCCAACGTTGTTGACGTTGTCCCATTCACCCAACTTCACGAGTGTAGTCGAGAGCTGGAATGGCAAGCGTTCGACATTGTCGAGTACCTGCTGAACCATGTGTTCTGTTGTACCGGTCAATCCGTCTTCGATGAAATTCGACGACGTATTGGTACTCATGTCCACAAGCTTGCAGTCGGTTGTCGAGGTTCCGTTGCTGGTAGGCAGTGGAACATACAAACCGCTTGAAAGCTGAACCGTTTTACCGTCAAAAGACGGAGCAAAGGCTGCGGAGGTAGTGCTGTCGGTACTCCCTATAATCACCGAGACCATGGCAATTGTCACGATTCCGATGAGTACGATCCCGGTGTTGGCCGTCTTTCGCTTCGAAGGGTTGGACACGACTATTGCTACGCATATGAATAGTACGAGCAAGTAGCCAGCCCATACGAGCGGCGGGTAAGTCAGACCGTAGACCGCTCCCCATAGAAGGGCTGCTGCCGTAAAGGCGAGTAGTCCAATCGGCTGAGGGATGCGGAGGGTCTTTCCCGTAGACTTACTGGCAACTTCACCACTTTCGGTAAAGCTTGTTGCACCAGAGTGTACGGTAATTTTGTTACCGTTTTCATCACGGGCTGCGACGCCCCGAATACTGAGTACTGTCAGGATTGACAGTAGAACAGCAATGATAAGCGTTAGTGCGATCATCTCGCCACTTCCTCTCGTTTGATTGGTTGAGCGACGGCATCACTTTGAGCCGTCTGCTGAGCCGGAGCTCGGAGACGCTCATTGTGAGCATCGATGATCTTTCTTTGGCTTGGCGACGTCATCGCCTGCGTGAACTCGCGAAACCACTTCACGGTGGCGTGCCACCACTCAAGCGCTTGCTGTTTCCAGTCCTTCTTTTGGGAAGGCTGTGATGCAACAGGCTTTTGAGTGGGTGGCTCTGCTTTCTGAGGTGGTGCCGCGGGTGTCTGTGTGTCAGTATCAGGCTTTGCTACGGGCTGGTTGAGCAGCTCGAGGCATTGCTGGATCTCGTCACACATGAATGGTGCGCGTTCCGGGTCTTCGGCTCCCGTAGGGAACGTCTGACCACTGATGGACAGCGCACTATAGTAGACACGCTCCGGAAAGACGACGTTTCGTTCGCGTGTTAACTCAAGAAAGAGTTTCATGCTATCGATCACGCCGTCATGGTCGTTGCGTTTCCAGGCTTTGTAGCTGCTGCATAGATGCTCCCAGAGCGACGCAATCACGTCACCCGCGGATACCAATGCTTCGCCAATCTGCCTGTACCACTGACTTTCTTCTGAAGAAACACTTGGCTGATTCATTTTGCCAGAGAAGTTAACTCTGGCAAATGAGCCAGTCCAGGTATTGGCATTCTGAAGACCGGAAAACACGATATCGAACTCATCCTTAAGCGAATTACTTCGCTTGGGTGTCGACCCGTGTTGTGCTACTTGTGGTTGTTCCAGGACTGTAGTCATTTTCGCCCCTTTCTGAGGGAGTCGCATGAAATGAAACAATTTCAATTCATGGTTGTACCCTCGCTTGGGGCCAACATACCATCGACAGCGTTTCTGCTACCTGCAGTATGTTGACTCCAAGTTGAAGTGGCGAAATATGTAGTAAGTAGGTATACAAATCTATGACTATTGAGTCATAGGCTGCAAACGCAGCAAAGTGAGTAGGAGGTATAAAGTGTCGAGTTTGGGGCTCATGCTCATTTTGCTACGTTCGCAGATCTGTACATATACTGTAATGATCTGATTTGTTAACGATCATGCGCCTCCTACGGTCTCCACCTCAGATCGACGTATATATTCATATTATCACAAAACGCTTATAATGTCAATACTCTATACTACTTTATTTACATAAGAACAATAAAGTTGTAGGTGCAATTTTGAGTACAAAATAAAAAGCACTGTAGAAAATGATTGACAAAGTATGTCAACTAGCGTATAAATCACTGTTAGTGCACGAGGACTTCTCGTGTACTTGTACTATCTTAGGAGATACATGTCTCGCAAGGTGAAGGATAAGGAAAATCAGGCTCGGCAGCGCTTCACGGCTCTTCTTGAGGAGTTGGAGGCAAAGCCCGATTGTGAAATCACCCAGCGCCATTTGCGCATATTGGGACACGAATGCCCGGACACCAACAGTTTTCGAGAGAGGCTCTTCGAGTTTCTGGAGTCACGAGGGGTGGGGCATTACGATTTCCCTGATGTTCTCGCTACAAAGCACTCTGTGCACTGCTACGTGCAGTACGCAGAATCAGTTCGTCGGGAGGATCTTGTCGGAGCAGGAGCGTCAGTATGACTGTCGCAGCAAAGCTTACTCGTGACGAGGCGATCGTGGTAGACTACATTTGCAAAAGCGACTGTGGCTACCGAAAAGCAGATGATCAAAAGAGTCTTGCTTCTCGAATCATACGAGAAGAGCACCTCAGTCAAGATTGCCATGAGAAAATTCTTGGGGCAATCCAGTCGTTGATCCGAAGTCGGAATCTTCGCTGCAGAGGACAAGGCCACTATTCTCTGGCAGACAAGATCTAAGTTAGTGCAATCCGAGTGGGGCGTAGTACGACTACTGCGCTCCACTCGGAGTAATCCACCTCTTTTCAAGAGGTTATTTTTTTGCTATACTGTTTCGAGTTGTATACAAGCTTGATTAAGTATGTAGTATGACCAATGGTCTCATCGTCTAACGGTTAGGACACCAGGTTTTCATCCTGGCAATCGGAGTTCGATTCTCCGTGAGATCACCAAGTAAAACACCCATCCTCGCCGATGGGTGTTTTACTTGGTGAGGCATTATAATAGCTCTATGACAAAAAAGCAGTGTCTTTATGGAGTGAATCTTGGCGGATGGCTTGTGCTCGAAAAGTGGATGACGCCGAGTGTTTTTCAGGATACTACTGCAGATAATGAGTATGAACTTGTGCAAGTAAAGGGCGGCGGTGCTCGGCTGCGAGATCACCACGATACTTTTATAGTAGAGGCGGATTTTCGTTGGCTTCGTGATAACAGGGTAACGGCAGTAAGAATTCCCTTTGGATATTGGATATTTGGTGATGAACCTCCCTATATAGGTGCTATCGAGAAGCTCGACTGGGCGGTCGATATGGCCGAAAAGTACGGGCTGAAAGTGATACTAGATCTTCACGGTGCACCAGGTGCGCAGAATGAGGCTGATCATAGCGGGAGCGGGAGGCCAAAAACGGAGAAATGGCTTCACCATTCAGGGCATCAGGAGCGAACCATTGAGATTTTAGAGAAGATTGCAGAGAGGTACTACGACAAAACGAGTATATGGGGGATTGAACTGCTCAACGAGCCAACGCTTGATTGGTCGACGCTTCGGCTGGTGCATTTTTACCGAAAGGCATATCGTCGGCTGATACGAGTTGCGCGACCAGGTACGGTGATTGTGTTTGGAGATGGCTTTCGTCCACTCCTTCTCACTGGCGCCCTTCGTGCACACAAGAACTTTCCGGTGATTATGGATAGTCATTTCTATCAATGCTTTAGTGCGAGAGACAAGCAGCGTGGTCCATCGAGTCACCTCGAAAAAGTACGCGTCAAACGATATCGCCAACTACGATACCTACGACAACAGCAGCCGGTGGCAGTAGGTGAGTGGAGTGGAGTTTTGCCACAAGAAGTGTATGTGCAGATGGATCATCAGCGGCGTATAGAACTACGCAATCAGTATATAGAAGCGCAGTTATCTACCTACGAAGCGGCTGCGGGATGGTTTTATTGGAGCTACAAAACAGAGCAGGATGATGACTGGAATTTTCGTTTTTTGGTAGATAGCGGCAATTTATCGTTAACATAACAGGGGAGAGGTGTATAATAGTCCATATGAGTGTTATCTTTAAACGTACAAAAATTCTGGCCACACTTGGCCCACCAACTAATAACTATGAATCAATTGAGGCAATGGCAAAAGCCGGCGTCAATGGGTTTCGCCTTAATTTTAGCCACGGTAGCTATGAGGAGCGTGATCAGCAAATCGAGTGGATTCGCACCGCGAGCGCAAAGCTTGGCAAGCCGGTAGCGATTCTGCAGGACCTGCAGGGTCCAAAGATCCGCCTCGGTAATCTTACTGAAAATGTCGATGTAAAGACAGGCGATGAGATTATTCTTGACTATGCCGCTGAACATAACGGCAATACGTACCCTGTGCAATATAATCTTGCTGAAAAGGTGCAAGTTGGTGAGCCTATCTATATCTTTGACGGTAAGATCCGCACGACAGTTATTGATATTCCGTCTGATACCGCAATTACATTACGCGTAGAAAATAACGGCACGCTTATGAGTAGAAAAGGTATCAATTTGCCGGACACTGATTTTGGTGGTGATATTCTTACACCGAAAGATTTAAAGGACGTCGAATACGGAGCAACGAAAGATATCGATTATGTCGCATTGAGCTTTGTGCAGTCCGCTGATGATATCAACAACCTACGCCAGATCCTTGTCGGATTGGGCTCGACAGCTCAGATCATCCCGAAGATTGAGACAAAAGCCGCAATCAAAGATGACGTGCTCGAAGAGATTGTAAAGGTAAGTGACGGCGTCATGGTAGCACGCGGTGACTTGGCCGTTGAGGCAGGAGCGGAAGTTGTTCCGGTTGTGCAACGAAAGATCATTGCGCTTTGTCGAAAATACGGTAAGTTGAGCATAGTTGCAACCCAGATGATGGCAAGTATGGTTGATGCCCCTGAGCCAACTCGCGCCGAAGTGAGTGACGTGGCAAACGCTGTTATCCTTGGGGCTGACACTGTGATGCTGAGTGACGAGACGGCAAACGGTAGCTATCCGCTTGAGACAGTTGCAGCGATGAAGCGTGTTATTCTCTATACTCAAGAGCATATTGAGGTTGCGCCGATTACCGACATACTACAGGGAAAGAAGTCTGCGCGCCGAGCGATCGCAAGTGCTGCTGTAAGTCTTGCTGAGGCTGTAGGTGCAAGTGCTATCGTGGCAGAGACTCGTTCTGGTGCGACGGCGGCAAGTATCGCAGCGGTACGCCCTAATCTTCCAATTATCAGCGTAACAAGTGAGCCACGCGCTGCGCAGCAACTTGCGCTAAGCTATGCAAACAAAAGCTTCTTGCGTCCTGATGGTGAAAAAGCGGGCTTTGAGCTTGCTAAGGAGCTAAAAAAGGAAGGCTTCTTCGGCGATGATGATCAAATCACTGTCGCGATCGTTAGTGGACGGCAACCGGGTCTTATTGGGGGCACCGACACAATACGCGTGCGCGTTCTCGAATAGACTTACTTAATATATATTCTTGATAATACAGTGAGACTACTTTTAAGAAGTCTCACTGTATTTATTTGATCAAATATAGTCGTCAGCCAGGGTGATGTGATAAAATAAACATAAACAATAACTAGGTGGGCAGATGAAGAGCAAACAGCGCTTTTTCAAAGAGACAATTAAAGACGTACCGCTTCGCGGCGAGACTGTTCTCGTGCGCGTTGACTACAATATTCCTCTTAATCAAAAGGGTGAGATCAGTGATGATCTTCGTATACGCGGTAGTTTACCGACGATTAAGTATCTACTTGAGCGGGGCTGCAAGGTAGTATTGATTAGCCATCTTGGGCGTCCCGACGGCAAAGAGGCTAAGTATAGTCTTGAACAGGTGGGTGTGCGACTCAGTGAATTGCTTCATCAGTCAGTGACGTTCATTGGAGATACAATCGGTGACGAAGTGTACCAGACGGTTCGCAAGGCACCTAAGAAGAGTGTTTTGTTGCTTGAAAATCTTCGTTTTTATAGTGAAGAAGAGGCTGATAGTGCTGCGTTTGCAAAAGCTATTATTCGTAGTACGCGAGCCACATACTTTGTGCAAGATGGATTTGGCGTAGTACACCGTGCGCACGCAAGTACTCATGCGATTGCTATGGAGATTCCAAGTGTAGCCGGGCTGCTTCTCGAAAGGGAATATCAGACAATCACGGCTGCTATGAAGGCACCAACACGTCCGCTCGTCGCAGTGATGGGTGGAGCGAAGGTGAGCGACAAGATCGGTGTGATCGAGCACTTTGTGTCGGTTGCCGACACGATTCTTATCGGCGGAGCAATGGCGAATACATTCTTGGCATATAAGGGGTATGGCGTAGGGATGAGTAAGATCGAAAGCGACCAGACGGAGGTACTCGATCGACTATACGCAGCTGCAGCAAAGAAAGTAGGCCAAGAGAATGTCGATTCGTTTATCGTACTTCCAACAGACGTTGCAGTCGCAAATGAAATTAACGCGCAGGCTAAGCGTGTGGTTCGCAGTGTGGCGGATATTAAGTTTGATGACATTGCGCTTGATGTAGGTGATGAGAGTATCGAGCGCTATACGGCTATCGTCGCAAATGCAAAGACGGTTATATGGAATGGAACACTTGGGTATGCTGAACTACCAGAATTTGCACATGGTTCAGCTCGACTGGCGTTAACATTGGCGACGACTCAGCCTAAGATTACATCGATTATCGGTGGTGGTGATACAGCTGACTTCGCATTGAAGTGGGATGGCAGTGACGGAAAGAGCTTTTCGCATGTTTCGACAGGCGGTGGCGCAAGTCTGGATCTTATGGCTGGAAAAAAGCTACCTGGAATTGAAAGCTTGCTAGACGCTCGCCCATAAATACGCTACACTAACAGTAATAAAGTAAGCATAAGAGCTATAACACTATGACACGACGCAAGAAAATTATCGCAGGCAATTGGAAGATGAATTTCAATATTCAAGAGGCAAGTATTTTCTTGCATAATCTTGAGAAAGAAGTTGCGGTGCATCGTGATGTCGAAGTAGTATTGGCGCCAACAATGCTCGCCCTACAGCCACTGAGTTTGCAGGTAAATCGTCGACAATTTAAGTTGGCTGCTCAGAATTTTCATTTTCAGGACTACGGCGCCTTTACTGGTGAGGTCTCGGCTACACAGTTACGTGGGCTTGTCGAGTACGGTATCGTTGGGCATAGTGAGCGACGACATATATTCCGCGAAACAGATAAGATGATCCGCTCAAAGGTCCAGGCTGCAATTCGAAATAGAATTCGACCAATCCTATGTATTGGCGAGACTGCTCAACAAAAGAGTGAAGGTGAAACTGCCGATGTCATCCATGATCAACTTGTGGGTGGGCTTGCGAATGTGACGAGTGATGAGCTCAAAGATATCGTGATAGCGTACGAGCCGGTATGGGCGATCGGCACAGGTAACAACGCGCTACCATCTGACGTAAAGCACGCTATCAAGGCGATCCGCAGCCAGATTCGCCATTTGTACGGTGCTGCTGCAGCTGAAGAGATTCAGGTGCTATACGGCGGCAGTGTGAAGCCTGATAGTGCAACTGCGTATCTACAGGTCGAAGGCGTTGATGGTCTACTTGTGGGTGGCGCTAGCCTCAGCGTGCATGATTTTGCAGCTATCGCGGCTAAGGCTCATGGCCTATCGGAGGACGAATAGACAGCTATGACTGAGTTTGACTTTGATGAACTTGATAAAGCGGTAAACTCTCTTATGGGTGGTATGAAAGCGGCTAAGATCTCAGATGGATCTGATCCCGCCAAGACACTCACGATCAACGCAACTCTTGCTCCTAATGAGACTCCAGAGTATAACAAACTTGGAGAAGCGGCTCAGAAAATTGGTAGTGAGGCACTTGATCCAACTGCTATCAATAAAACAGAACTTAATTCTACGCTCGCGCCAGGCGAGCTACCTTCATACGAGAAGATTAATGCAGCCGCACGTCGCATCGGTAACGAAACTATAGAGGATGCCCGAGGGCAGGCTTCGGTTAAGCGGAGTGGGCGCTTTATGGACGTCATGCACCCTTCATCTGATATGAAAACAGCTTCAGTCTCATCAGGTGACAGTAGTCCTGCTTTGTCGGTTCCACCTCGACAGCCGCAAGCTACCGCGACGCCAATAGCAAGCGTCAGCCCGCTTACTGCGGCAGCTGAAGAGCAATTTTCGCCAGAAGCCGTGTTGAGCGATACTGCAACTCCAGAGCTCCGCTCTGATTCGGCACCGACTAAGGCACCCGAGGTAGCAATCCCACAGACTTCAGTAAACCCTTTCGTACCAGTGGCTGTTGAGGCGAGTGCGGTAGTAGATGCATCTCCTGTTATCTCGCAGAAAAGTATGCCCGAGGAAGCGACTGGTCCAATCGTCTCACCTTTTTTGACTGATGCAAAAGTAGAGAAACGTCCTCTTGGAGGCGCTAATACTTCCGAGGAAGCTACCGGTGGCGCGCAAGAAGTCGCCATGTGGCCTGATGCCTCGAAAGATGGCGGTGAAGATATGCAGCTAAACCCTAGTACTGGTGAGGCATCAATCATACCTGATGAGTTCAACAACGATCTACTCACTATTGAAACTACGCAACTAAAGTCTACGGAAGTGACTCCTGCTCCTCAGGTCACATCACCATCGGCGAAAAATACACAGAAGGCTTCGTCTTCTGATGTCGTTGAAAATACGGGCGCGATTTATGATGTCAAAGAATACCATGCACCGCTCAAGCATCCTGCGAAAAAATCTTCAGGATGGCTATGGATTATCATTACTATTGTTATTATGGCAGTATGTGGCGGCATCGGCGCTGCAACATACCTACTACTGAAATAAAGCACTGTCTTTGCTAGCGTCGCCTTTGTAACTCGGTTATACTAAAGGTAATGGATCAACTACAAGGTTTAAATCCCGCCCAAAGTTCGGCGGTTACAACAACGTCTGGGCCTTTGCTTATCTTAGCTGGAGCAGGAAGCGGCAAGACAAAAACACTGACGCATCGTATCGCCTACCTCGTGCAGCAGCAGGCGGTGTGGCCAAACGAAATCTTAGCAGTGACATTTACGAATAAGGCTGCAAAAGAGATGCGAGAACGCCTGGGTCATCTTCTTGGTAAAGATGCGCAGTCACGTCATTTTATGCCATGGATGGGGACATTTCACGGCATATGCGTCCGTCTTCTTCGAATCGATGGCCAGTCGATAGGTATCGCGGCAAACTTTGTTATATATGACGAAGATGATCGTCAAGGATTGATCAAGCAGGCTATGAAGCAGCTTTCAATCAGTGATAAGCAGATCAAGGCAAGGGCCGTGAGTAGCGCGATTTCAAATGCAAAAAATGAGCTAAGAACGCCAGAAGACATGATGCTTAGTGCGAAATATCCATTTGAGCAAAGTGTCGCAGATATCTATGCTCGATATGAAAAGCTGCGGAGCGATGCAGGGGCGCTTGATTTTGACGACTTACTGATTGAAACGGTGCGTTTATTTAATGAAAAACCTGAAGTAAAGAAAAAGTGGCGCGATACGTTCAAGCATATTTTAATTGACGAGTATCAGGATACAAATGCTGCTCAGTACGCTATTGTAAAAAGCCTCGTCAATGAAGAGCGTAATATTTGTGTTGTGGGGGATGACTGGCAGTCGATCTATAGTTGGCGTGGTGCTGACTTTACGAACATCCTAAACTTTGAGCGGGACTTTCCTGGCACTAAGGTTATTAAGCTGGAGCAAAATTATCGTAGTACGGGCGCTATTTTGGAGGCAGCAAATAATGTTATCGCCAAGAATATTCAGCGCACAGACAAGAAACTATGGACTGATCTCGGCGACGGTTCTCCCGTGCAAGTACAAGGGACGTATGACGAAGCTGAAGAAGCAAGCTTAGTAGCTGGACGCATTGCATCGCATGTCAGCATGGGCGCAAGAACGTATGGTGATTTTGCGGTACTGTACCGCACTAATGCGCAGAGTTATACCCTCGAGCGTGCACTTCGCCTGCAGCGTGTTCCGTATCAACTAGTTGGTGGGGTGAGGTTTTATGATCGTAAAGAAATCAGAGACATTATCGCTTATCTACGGCTTATCTATCAGCCAAATGATCGAATGAGTTTTAGTCGTATCGCAAATATTCCCGGTCGTGGAATTGGTGCCACGAGTTTGGAGAAGTTTCTGGTCTGGCAATCTGGGTCACAGATGGATATTATTGCAGCGCTCACAAATGCCGATCAGACAACATCTTTAACGCCACGCGCACGCATTGCTTTTAAGGAGTTTGGTGAAAAGATGCGCATTTTACAGGCGATGGTAAAGAGCAATGCGACCCCTGCGGACATCATTGAAAAACTTCTTGCTCTGACAAATTATCGAAGCTATCTTCTGGATGGAACGCCGCAAGCTGAGGAGCGTGAAGCCAACGTCGGTGCGTTGATCTCGGAGGTGCAAGTATTTGTCGACTTACCTGAATTTCTTGAAGAGGTGGCACTTGTCTCGAGTGCGGACACGTCGGCTGGCTCCGATAAGGTAACGCTTATGACGATTCATGCTGCAAAAGGGCTTGAGTTTCCTGTGGTATTTATGGTTGGCATGGAGGAGGGGATATTTCCACATTCACGAGTGTATGAATCGGGTCCCAGTGAGCTCGAGGAGGAGCGTCGGCTATGTTACGTCGGCATGACTCGTGCGCGGGAAGAACTGCATTTAAGCTATGCTCAGAGTCGGTTGCAATTTGGACAGCGTGGATACAATGATGTCTCAAGATTCATTGCGGATATGGGTGATCAGTTGGCGGCTATTGATGAGCCGATCGTGCATGCAGAACCTGATTACTACAGTGATGAACTGTCGCTTGAGATTGGTGACCGTGTGCGAACAGCGGCTTTCGGTAAGGGCGAGGTGGTTGATATCGAAGGTTTAGCGGTGACTATCACCTTTGACGATGGAATTACAAAGAAGCTAAACGCTGAGTATGCTCACTTGGAGAAGCTATGATCCGTCAGATATACCTCAAAGCTGGAAAGATAATGAGTCCAGCAGTAATCGCACTGCTCGGTCTACAGACGCGAGTGACGGGACAGAAACGCGCTCGTATCGTTGTCTTAAATAGCAACCGTGAAGTGATGCTTGTTAAGGGTGTGGTCTCGCGAGGCGGCTGGTCACTTCCAGGCGGGGGTATCGAGAAAGATGAGCTGCCCCGGGCGGCTGCGATTCGCGAACTACGCGAGGAGACAGGTCTTGAAGTGGAGGAAGGTGCAGTGTACGAGTTGGGTTATTTTGAAAGAAGTCGACCAGATCGACCGTACGACGTGTATCTTTATTGGACTATGATGAATGAGCAGCAGCTCAAAGCATTGCGACTAAACTCTATTGAGATTGCTCAGATGCAGTGGGCTGAGCTTGATGCTCTCCCTGCGTATCTGTCAGCAGTGACAAAGATTGCCCTAGATAAGTTGCCCAAATAGAGCGCTATTTGCTATACTAATACGAGTCACACTTGAGGTGCACTTACTAAATACATGAAGATTTTATCTCGTCCAAAAACCCCTGTAGGGTTTATCGTGATTATAAGCGTCGTTCTTGCGGCGCTGTTTGCGTTATTTTATATCAGCCGTGCCGGTGCTGCTGATGAAACTGCCACGCGTGATGGGCGTTTGGTCACCTTCCATGACCGCGGTGCACAGCGAGTTATCGTTACAAAAAGCGACACTGTTCAGGCGGCAGCTCGTGAAGCTGGGATCCGTTTTGATAAGAATGACATCGTAGAACCGGGTCTTGATGAGAAGCTTGTTGCAACTGATTACACAGTTAACATTTATCGAGCTCGTCCAGTTATCGTCACCGACGGTATGGTGCGTCAGAAGATTATGACTGCAGGCCAGACTCCCGAAAAGATTGCAAGTGATGCGGGCATTACACTTCATGATGAAGATAAGACCTCTGTTCAGCCTGTTCGAGACGTCGTCGAAGAGGGCGCGGGAGTTGAGCTGCTTATTGCACGCGCCACATCATTCACTCTTGTCTTGTATGGTGAAAAAACGACTGTCTATACTCAGAAGAAGACTGTTGGCGAGATGCTTGCAGAAAAGAAGATTACTATTGCTGAAGACGACACGGTATCGGTAAAAAAATCAGACCCACTTACCGAGGGTATGATTGTTGAGATTTGGCGTAATGGCAAACAGACGATTACTGAAGAGCAGGATATTGCGTTTGAAACTGAAAAAATTCAAGATGCCGATAGGGAGATTGGCTTTAAAGAAGTGAAAACTCCTGGAGTGAAGGGCAAGAAGTCTGTTAGCTATGAAGTTGAGATGAAGAATGGCAAGGAAGTGGCACGTAAGGAAATTCAAAGTGTCGTTACGACGCAACCTAAGAAGCAGATTGAGATTGTCGGCGCAAAGATGACCAATACGTTTAGTGGTAGTTTTGCTGAAGCGCTGGCTCGGTTACGTAGCTGTGAGGGAAGCTATACCTCCAATACTGGCAATGGCTACTACGGCGCGTATCAATTCGATAAACAGACCTGGGGCGGTTATGGTGGTTTCGCAGTTGCAAGCGATGCGCCTGCAGCTGTGCAAGACCAAAAAGCATGGGAGACGTACCAGCGACGAGGTTGGCAGCCGTGGCCATCATGTAAAAATAGCCAAGGATTGCAGGATATTTACAGATAATGGCAGGTCCAAACAAATCTTTGGGTCAGCATTGGCTTCATGATCGTAGTGTTCTTTCTCACATTGCCGATTGCGCTGAATTGGCCGCTGATGATACAGTACTTGAAATTGGTCCAGGGCTAGGAACGCTTACAAGCGAGCTACTTCGTCGTAGTCAGAAAGTGATTGCTGTTGAGTTTGATAGAGAACTCGCCCGCAAGTTACCTGGTCAATTTCCTGGTAAGAATCTCGAAGTGATTGAGAGCGATATACTATCATTCGATTATTCGACACTCCCAGCTGGCTATAAGGTTGTTGCGAACGTACCATATTACATCACGAGTAAAATAGTCAAAAGTCTGATGACAGCGAGCAATAAGCCTTCTGTTGCGGTACTGCTCGTGCAGAAAGAGGTTGCTGAGCGTCTCGCAGCTGCTCCTGGTGATATGAGTATTCTTGCCGTGAGCGCTCAATTATTTGCCGAAGTGACGCTCGGTGATATCGTTCCAGCAAAGTTGTTTACACCACCACCGAAGGTTGATAGTCGAGTCGTCGTGCTCCGTACTCGCACAACACCTCTTTTTACTGATATATCTGAGAGTGAATTCTTTAGAGTAGTGAAGGCTGGCTTTAGTGCAAAGCGTAAAAAGCTACGCTCTTCACTTTCGGGCGGGCTTTCGATCAGTAAGCAAGACGCTGAGCAATTACTTGAAAAAGCAGCTATCAGTCCGGATAGTCGAGCGGAAGAATTAGACCTTGACGATTGGTATCGTCTTGCCAAGATTGTTAACGCGTAGCGTAGACATTTTATCTCTGTTATAATAGTGTACAATGGGAAAAAACTTATACATCACTACTGCAATTCCGTACGTCAACGCTAAGCCGCATATCGGCAATGCGCTCGACTACTTACTAGCAGATATTTGGGCACGCTACCAAAAGCAAAATGGACATGAGGTTCGTTTTCAAGTAGGTACGGATGAGCATGGCAATAAGATAGCTGCAAAGGCACAAGAAGCTGGCATCGATCCAAAAACCTATACTGATCAAATGTATGGTAATTTTCAGCAACTCATGACAAAGGTTGGTGCAGAGTTTACTGACTTTGTGCGTACTACCGATGATCATCATGTCGCAGCAGTGCAATACATCTGGCAGAAACTGCAGCCGTATATTTACAAGGGTACTTACGAGGGATGGTACTGCGTAGGATGTGAAGCGTTTGTCACTGACAAAGAAGCGGCGACAAATAACGGTATCTGCCCAGACCATAATCAGCCTTATCAACGATTGAGTGAAGATAACTATTACTTAAAGACAAGTGAATTTACAGATCGTATTCGCGACGCGATCGAATCGGGTAAGATGAAGATCGAGCCAGAGTTTCGCAAAAAGGAATTCCTTGAGCTTATTAAAGACGGCCTGCAAGATGTAAGTATTTCTCGTCCAAACAAACACTTGAGTTGGGGCGTGCCTGTTCCAGGTGATCCGAACCAAGTCATGTATGTGTGGATTGATGCGCTTGCAAACTATATTACAGTGCTGGGGTACCCAGATCGTGATGGCTGGCAGGAATATTGGCCTGCAGATGTTCAGGTCATCGGCAAAGATATTCTTCGTTTCCACGCTGGTATCTGGCCAGCTATGCTGATGGGACTTGATTTACCGCTCCCCAAAAAGCTTCTTGTACATGGTTTCGTGAATGTTGGCAATGTCAAAATGAGCAAGTCGATTGGTAATGTCGTTGATCCAAATGAGCTGATTGACCAGTATGGACTTGACGCTTTTCGCTACTTCTTTGCACGTCATATCCCGACACTAGATGACGGGGATTTCACGTGGGAGAAGTTTGAGACCGCGTATAACACCGAACTAGGTAATGACCTCGGTAATGTTGTGTCGCGTGTATCGAGTATGATTAGTCGCTACCAGGCTGGTGTGATTGGCGATGCGCCGCAACCAGAGCATGACATGAAGCCGTATCGACAAGCTATGGATAGTCTCAATTTTAACGTTGCGCTCGACGAAGTTTGGCTAACGGTTCGTAGCCTCAATCAATACTTAGAGCGTGTTAAGCCGTGGGAAGTTGCAAAGCGACGCGATACCGATACCGACGCTGAGGCGCATCTATCGGAGATTTTGTCGCAGGCTGTAGGCTCTTTGCTACAGATCGGTGATCTTCTCGTACCGTTTCTTCCCCATACAGCTGAGATCATCCATAAGACATTTGAATCTGGCGTGATTGTTCCTCAGGATGGCGTGTTGTTTCCAAAAATCTATCTCCATACACCAGACCCTCGCGCAAAGAACATCCCTAAGCCTGAATAGTATGCTGATCGATACGCATTGCCATATTCACGAGAAGGACTATCAGATTCCGGTCAGTGATGCGCTGGCGCATGCTCAAGAAGCGCATGTTGAGAAGATGATCTGTGTCGGCACAAATGAGCAGAGTTCGGAGTGGGCTGTGACGCTTGCGGAAAAGTACGAGCATTTATTTGCAAGTATAGGTGTGCATCCTCATGATACTGCTGGTGGCTATGCACAGATCGAGGAGATGGCGCGTGTCAAACGTAGCTCGAAACTTGTCGCTATCGGAGAGATTGGTCTCGATTATTTCTATACTCATAGTCCGCGTGATGTGCAGCTACGAGCGCTTGAGTCGCAAATTCATACAGCACTTGAGTCAAAATTACCGATCATTTTTCATGTTCGTGAAGCGTTTGATGATTTCTGGCCGGTTTTTGATAACTTTCATGGAATACGCGGTGAACTGCATAGTTTTACGGATACGCAAGTAAATCTCGAACAGGCACTTGCTCGAGGGCTATATATCGGTGTAAATGGTATCAGTACGTTTACGAAAGATGAGTCGCAGAAAGCGATGTTTGCTCAAATTCCGGTTGAGCGGCTTCTGCTTGAAACCGATGCACCATTCTTGACGCCTACGCCAAAGCGTGGTAAAGTAAATGAGCCAGCATTTGTGAGGTATGTTGCACAGCACCATGCCGATATACGGGGTATGCAGTTCGATGAAATCGCAACCGCTACATCTGCAAATGCCACTGCGTTATTCGCACTCTAAACACAAACATACATTTCAAAAAGATCATTTAATTAATGAGAGATTTATGTCATGTCTGTAGCTTACGCCACACCACCATCCTATGATCAAAACGGCCACACCCAGCCGAATGTCTTCGTGTATCCAACGACGCTTGAGAATGTCGACGCAAACCTGGAACAGCTACGTCAACAGACGATGCTAGATCGTCATATTGATACACTGGCGCCGCAGCAAAATGTCGACCATATCACCACTCCACAATCAGTGGGTGACGATGATTTTTATGAAATTATTGGCAATGAACCTCTTTTGGGTCGTCTGGAAGATACGAGTTACTCTGACGCGCAGAAGCAAGCACGAGAAGATGTTCATGAGCAACTCAGTACATCTCCGGAGCAACGTGCCGCAGACATGCAGCAGCTTGAGGCGCTTCTTAATATTGGAGATAGAGTCGCACTTTTTCGCGAACAGCACGATCTTGTCAGTGGGGCGCAGTAGGTGCCTGACCTACTGAAAAAAGCCTACGAACTTCTTGTCGGCAGCGAACCCGACGCTATTTCAGTACCTACGATCTCGCTTCCTAAAAAATCACGACCATTTCGAAAACTCACTACACGTGAGCTTATTCAGCTTGAAAGCGAAATTGGTGCAACGCTTTTTGGTGAAATTCCAAAAGGGCATCACAGACAGTTTTTTAATCTCGATCGCAGTACCTGGATTTGGTACGAGGAGTGGTCTGATCATTTAAATAAAAAGCGTAGTACGACAACTCGCTATGAGATCCACCCAAATGGTATTTTGAAAGTACAAGAGGGCGCTCGATACAATTTTATCGAAGGAGATGAACTAAAAAACTTTTTAGTTGCAACACGTCTTTATTATGAGCGAGTCGCTCGAGAGATTTATAAACGAGATCCTGCGACGGGACAGAGCCTCGTTTAGTAATTTATTGCTATAATAAGACAAGTAATGCCAAACGAAGTTATCTATCTTGATCATGCTGCAGCCACGCCCGTTGATAAGCGTGTACTTGAGGCAATGCTTCCGTACTATTCTGAACAATTCTATAATCCATCGAGTCCCTACGCGCCCGCTATTGCTGTACGGAATGATTACGAACATGCCAAAGCGGTGATTGCGCAGTCTATTGGCGCAAAGGCAGATGAACTGATCATGACCGCAGGTGCTACCGAGTCGATTAACCTTGCGTTTGGTGGCGTGTCGGGACATATCGTTACCTGCTCAATTGAGCATCACGCGGTTCTGCAGGCTGCGAAGCGGCGCGAACATACCATTGTAGAGGTTGATGAACGGGGAAGTGTGTCTGTGGCGTCAATTGCGGATGCAATCACGCCGAAAACGGAGCTGGTAAGTATCGCCCTTGCTAACAATGAACTTGGGACGATACAGCAGCTACGTACCATTGCGGATGTTATAAGGCAGGAGCGTGAACGTCGACTATCTGTGGGCGAGGTGACACCTATATACCTTCATAGTGACGCATCGCAGGGTGTTGGCCAGCTCGATGTGCAGGTGGCTCGACTTGGCGTTGATATGCTTACTGTAAATGCAGGAAAGGTGTACGGTCCGAAGCAAGTTGCACTACTATGGGCGGCTCGATCAGTCCCGATCTCGGCAGCGATTGTTGGTGGTGGACAAGAACGAGGGCTCCGTAGCGGGACGGAAAATGTCGCAGGCGTTATAGGATTTGCAAAAGCAGTCGAACTCGCTGTTAAGCATCGTAAGGGCGAAGCTGACCGACTAGATGCGCTTCGTAACTCACTTCAACGTCAGCTGCTTAAGGCGTTTCCTGAGGCTATAGTCTCCGGCAATCAAAAACGCCGTCTTCCAGGGCATCTTCATATCTCATTTGACGGTATTGACGCTGAAAGGTTAGTATTTCGGCTTGAATCACGAGGCGTTTTGGTAGCAACCGGAAGTGCCTGCGCGGCCAACAAAGGCACTCGCTCGCATGTTCTGACGGCGATCGGTCTGGCCGATTCGGTAGCTGACGGTAGCTTGCGGTTGACGCTAGGTAAGCTTTCTACGGAAGAAAATACACATGCTGCAGCTGCAATTATCATCGAAGAAATAACACAAGAATATGCTCGTATGGGAAAGATATCATGAAGGGTTTGATTGCTATATTTATTGCTCTGGCGGTTATTATTTTTGGACTTTCAAGTTACTTGGCGCCCGATGGACTGAGTGATTGCGATAGTCAGCCTACTGAGCAAGGTGATTGCAAGAAGGTGGATGCAATTGTTGCGGTGAGCGGAGGTGATACGCAGGCGCGAACGAGAATGGCGATTCAACTCTATAAAAACGGCTGGGCCGATAAGCTTGTTTTTTCTGGAGCAGCACTTGATAAAACAGGCCCAAGTAACGCAGAGGCAATGCGTCGCCAAGCGATTGCGGCAGACATTCCAGATCACGTTATTATCATTGAAGAGACAGCCGAGACGACAAAGCAAAATGCCGAAAATGCGAAAGATGTATTTGATAAGAATGGTATTCAGTCAGTTATCCTGGTCACCTCTGCCTATCATCAGCGACGGGCCGGTCTCGAATTTGCTAAGCGCGCAAGTAATGAAATTAAGATCGTTAACCACCCCGTGAAGAGTGACAACCAGTGGTCTGATTTGTGGTGGCTTACACCTGGAGGTTGGTGGCTAGCTTCGAGTGAGTTCTTCAAGATCATCGTCTTTTATATGGGAGGCACACGGTAATGACAAAAGTCTATGTTGGGATGAGCGGCGGTGTTGACTCAAGCCTTACTGCGGCGCTTCTTGTCGAGCAGGGTTATGATGTCGTGGGTGTGTATATGAAAAACTGGACCCAAGATTTGCCTGGCATGAAATGTCCCTGGGCGGATGATCTTGCCGATGCAAAACGTGTCGCCGTTCAACTCGGAATTGACTTTAAGGTTTTTGATTTTGAGAATGAGTACAGACATAAGGTTGTCGAATATATGATTGATGAGTATAAGCTTGGTCGTACCCCAAATCCTGATATCATGTGCAATCAAGAGGTGAAATTTAAACTGTTTCTTGAGGCAGCACTTGCTGATGGAGCAGATATGATTGCAACGGGACATTATGCGCGGGTGGACGATGGAATCCTTAAGATGGCGGTAGATCAGAACAAAGATCAAACATACTTTCTTTATAGAGTTACCGGAGAGGCATTGCAAAAAACTCTGTTTCCTCTTGGCGAATTTACAAAGCCGCATGTTCGTGAAATGGCGAAAGAGCGACGCCTTTTTACGGCGGCGAAAAAAGACAGCCAGGGGATCTGCTTTGTTGGTAAGGTGGGGATTCGTGAATTTCTTAGTCAGATGTAACAGCAAAAGCCAGGCGAGATTATCGATAAGAGTTCTGGCAAAGTGCTTGGGCATCACGATGGAGCGATTTTTTATACACTTGGGCAGCGTCATGGTCTTGAGCTTGGCGGAGGTTTACCATTTTATGTTGTTGGTAAGGATATGACAAAAAATGAAGTGTATGTGACGACCGACCTCAATGACGAGACATTATGGAAGGAAACAGTTTTCCTCGGGGCAGTTCACTGGATTAACGGCATGCCAGCTGAGAATCGTTATTCTATACGCGTCAGACATCGAGCGAAGCTTGTCGACGCAACATTACGTTACGAGGATGAAAACGTCACCTTAGCGCTCGATAATGCCGAGCGTGCCGTAGCTTCGGGGCAGTCTGTCGTGATTTATGATGATGATATTTGTCTTGGTGGCGGTATTATTATTTAGTCAGTAAAGTTTCTTACAGACTGGTGCTGTATTTCTTGTCATACTTATCCTACAAACATAACGAAAGGGCAGACAGATATGAGCATCATAGATGACGCAAAGAAAAAAGTCGAAGAAGTGACTGATGATTTGAAGAACAAGGCAAACGATCTTGAAAATAAAGCCCACGAAGAAAAAGGCAAGCTCGAAGGTCGCATCGATCAGGCGAAAGAGGATGCTGAAAAAGACAAATAGTAACTCGTTTTTTGCGACCTGCGCTTGAAGTAGGGACTCAGTAAAAATACCGCAACTAGTGCACCGATGTATCGGTTGCATAAGTTGCGGTATTGTTCATTGAGAATGGCATGATAGTTTTTTGTTTCGTCGGACGCTCAAATACTCAGCTGTCGTGATGAGGATAGCTAGGATAAGCGCCGCGATAATCACCCATTGGTATTCGCGGGCTATATCGATAAGGGTTTCGAGCGTGCTTTTATCTGCTACATTTTCAGCACGGTTCTGCGCTATGAGATTCTCAGTAGCCCGCGGGTCTTCTGGCGAGACTCCTCCTGTACTGAATGTACCGAGAGTTAATGCTCCAAGAACAAGACAGATGGCTGTCAGTGTGGCTCCTGAGGCTTTGATGAGTTTCTTACGAGCATTATTCATGATGAATCACCTTCGATGCGAGTATGTCAATGAACTTAGCATACTTTAACATTTATTTTAAGATGCTGCAACCATAAGTAAAAGCCGCATACTCATTCTCGGAAAGAGAATGAGTATGCGGCATAGAGTGTTATAGCCACCATGTTCCGATGTCACCACCGAGGTAGTAACCGATCAAAAACAGCAAAGCGCCGAGGATCTGCATCAGATTCACCTCCCTAGGCTGGATGGATTAACTGCTATATTATAACACTAGTTTTTTAAATCGTCAATATAGTCGCGTATGCGACAAGATGGTACAATAACAGAGATGAATGCTCAACAAATCCGCAATGAATACCTGAAATTTTTTAATGAACGCAATCATGAGATTATCGCTCGTGCTCCGTTGATGCTTAAAGACGACCCAACGACGCTGTTTACCGGAAGTGGTATGCAGCCGCTTCTGCCATATCTTTTGGGCCAAGAGCATCCAGCCGGTGTACGCCTCACAGACAGTCAAACGTGTCTTCGTGCTCAAGATATCGAAGACGTTGGAGATAACCGTCATACGACATTTTTTGAAATGCTTGGTAACTGGAGCATGGGCGACTACTTTAAAGAGCAACAGATTCGTTGGTTTTTTGAATTCCTGACAGATGTTGTTGGGTTAGATGCGAGTAAGATTTACGTCACCTGTTTTATCGGTGATGAGGCTCATGGGATTCCTCGTGATGACGAGGCTGCGGCGATCTGGCAAACGCTATTTGCCGAAAAAGGTATCGATAACAAGATTGTCGAACTTGGTAGTGCGGAAAACGGCGATACGCTCGGGATGCAGGGCGGGCGAATCTTTTTCTATGACGATGGTGAAAACTGGTGGAGTCGAGGCGGCGGGCTTGATAAGACGCCAATCGGTGATCCGTGTGGTCCTGACAGCGAAGTGTTTTATGATTTCGGGCCACAAAATCACGCAGAAGGCTATGGTCTCGCACACCCTGCGAGTGACAGTGGTCAGTTTATGGAAATTGGCAACCAGGTTTTTATGCAGTATCGACGGCTTGAAGATGGCAGTTTTGAGCCACTTGAGCGTAAAAACGTTGACTTTGGCGGTGGCTTAGAGCGAATTGCAGCCGCACAGATGGATAGTCCTGATGTGTTTAAGATTAGTCTTCTATGGCCAATTATTGAGAAGTTGCAGTCACTGAGTGGTAAAAAATATGAATCGCACACAGAAAGCATGCGAGTGATTGCGGACCATCTTCGAGCTGCTACCTTCATGGCGGTTGACGGCTGTGTGCCTGCCAACAAAGAGCAAGGCTATGTCATGCGACGCCTCCTTCGAAGGGCGATTCGATTTGCATTTGATCTTGGTGTAGAGCAGAACTTCTTTGAGGAAATTGTTCCTGTCGTCGCTGACCTTTATGTCGATGACTATCCAGAGGTGAAGGCCAAGCGCGATGAGGTAATTGCAGTGCTTGTGAAGGAAGAGAAAGTCTTCCGTCAAACACTTCGAAAAGGACTCAAGCAACTCGAAAAGTTCTCGGCGGATGGACTGACGGGGACTGAGCTTTTTACGCTTTATGATACCTTTGGATTCCCTGTTGAACTGTCGACGGAAGAGGCATTCAAGCAAGATATTTCGCTTTCAGATAACTGGCGTCAGGAGTTTGACGATAGGATGGCTGAACAGCGTGCACGTTCACAGACTGCGGCTAAGGGCACATTCAAAGGTGGACTTGGCGGCGATAGTCTTCAGCACAAAAAATATCACACTGCAACACATCTTATGTATGCGGCACTGAAAAAAGTAGTCGGCGATCATGTAACGCAGCACGGTAGTAATATCACTGAAGAGCGACTTCGATTCGACTTCAATAATGACGAAAAAGTGACACGCGAGCAGCTCGATGAAGTTGAAAAATTGGTCAACGAGTGGATCTCGTGGGATCTTCCTGTGTCATTTCAAGAGTATCCAACGGATACTGCATTTGAAATGGGTGCTATTGGTGCGTTTGGCGATAAGTACGGTGATACGGTCAAAGTCTACAAAATGGGCGATGAGCCAAAACGAGTGAGCTTTGAGATTTGCGGAGGACCTCATGTTGAACATACGGCTCAGCTTGCCGAGGATGGTAAGGTCTTCAAGATTACTAAAGAAGAATCTAGTTCAGCAGGAATACGGCGAGTAAAGGCAGTTCTAGTCTAAGAGTCTTTTGACGATCATCTCATCACGAGGGTAGAGCAGGCTGTCAAGCGCATTGCTGAGGTGTTCGTTGAACTTTGTTGGATGCTGATGATCAGGGTCGGTGTATGACGGTATATCTTCTATCGAGAGGGCCGAAGAGTCCTCCATGTCGTAGGAAAAGCTAAAAGTGGTCGCTACTTCATCGTCAGAGGCTTGAAGTGTAAGTTCTGTTGTCGTGCTTGAGTTGGTATCAAAAAATGGTTGGATGGCGGTAGCTGTCGCTCGGTGGTAGGTTTGCGTAGAAGTGCCGTCTGACTGAAAAGTGGTTCTATCGCTAATCTCAATACAGAGGGCGCCATTATATGCCGAATTAGCCTGAGGTTCGACCGCATAGGTTGCTGAGCGTTGGTACGTCGTGGCAGGGGCTGATGCAGCGAGGGCAAGGAGCTTCTCTTTCGTACTCATTTGGCCACACTGTAAGGCTTGCTCAGGGGATGCCATTTCAAGGAGTGCGTCTAGAATTGCTTCGCGTGCGTTAAAATCGAGAGGAATTTCCTCCTCAGTTTTAACCCCAATATGATTATAGAGTGAGCCAGCACTCTGGCCTTCTTGGTCGAGGAGGGTTTCATCTTCGGTAATGGTTATTTCTGATCGATGAGGAGTTTTATCTAGATATACGAGAAGATTTGCTTGAGTAAGGTAGGATGTTTCATCCGTCTGCTCTGTAAATACTTGAACTCTTAATTTGTCATATACGCAGGGGATCAAGGCTTTGTATGTCGCATTTGGTGCTGCAGTAAGACCGATGAGGTCTATATCACCAACACTTGTCGTAACTTCAGTGAAGTCGTGCGATAGAAATGCAAGGCTAATAGCTTCTTTTGTGGCTTGCGAGAGCTGTTCTTTCTCATCAGGGCTAATCTCCACTTCGCGTGAGATAGGTTCAATGTTTCGACGATTTTTATACCCGGATTGTTCGTACATGGTCATATTATTTATTATAGCATAAAACATATAAAAACGCAATGTTTTGCTACCATAAGCACCTTTGGTATATAATAATACAATCTATGGTTTTTGAAAAAATACGAGCAGCTCGCAAACAACACGCCGAAAACGACTACATCGTCGGTCTTGATATCGGAACAGAATTCGTCAAAGCACTTATCGCCAAGGTGAATGACGACTCTTTGGAGATTGTCGGAGTTGGCCGTGCGCGTCAGGAAGTGAGTGATATGCATAGTGGTGCGATCGCGGATATTTCCGGAGTTGTTCGTAACTGCGAAGAGGCACTATCAGAAGCTGAAGACCAGGCTGGGCTGCAGGCGAAGCGCGTGGTGATTGGGATTGCAGGGGAGCTCGTAAAGGGTGTGACGAACACTATTCGTTACCGTCGCCCTCAGCCCGATCGACCACTTGATACTGCCGAAATGGAATTTATCATTGAAAAGGTACAAGAGCGGGCGCAGGGTAAAGCGCAAAAGCAGATTGCACTTGAGACGGGTAACGAGGAAGTTGAAGTGAAGCTTGTGAATAGTGCACTGGTTAGTATTCATATTGATGGCTACAAAGTCAGCAATCCTATTGGATTTCAAGGCAAGGATGTGGCTGTACAGATCTACACGGCATTTGCACCGATGGTGCATATTGGGGCGCTTGAGCGTGTCGCGGATGATCTTGCGCTTGATCTTGTAGCGGTGGCGGCCGAGCCGTTCGCGGTGAGTCGTAGTGTACTTGGAACTGACTCAAGCAGCAATTTTACCGCTATTTTAGCTGATGTTGGTGGTGGAACGACTGATATCGCTGTCGTTAATGACGGTGGCGTAGAGGGAACGAAGATGTTCGGTATCGGTGGACGAAGTTTTACCCGGACGATAGCGAGTGAGATGGATCTCACGTATAGTGATGCGGAAAAGCTAAAGGTGAATCTCGACAGCGAGAAGATTAAGCCATCAGTGAAAAAACAGGCTGAATCGGCGATCGACAAGACACTTGAGGTTTGGTTATCGGGTGTCGAGCTTGCGTTGAGTGAGTTTGATTCTGTCGACCATCTCCCAAATCGTATTCTTCTTTGTGGTGGTGGAGCAAGCCTCGGGCAGCTTGTCGAAGCACTTAATACGCAAGAATGGCACAAGGACTTACCTTTTACGAAAAAACCAACAATTCATCACATCCAGCCTGAAGAAGTGGTCGGCATTACAGACGGTACAGGGACAGTAAATGATCATACGTTTATTACTGCGATGGGATTGCTCCGTGTCGGCTATGATACAATAGTAGGAGCAAGCGAAAGCGATACGATCAAAGATAAATTTAATCGGTTGCTCCGAATATAAAAAGAGATATGCAAAAAGACGTTATCTATATTGATGTTGAAGACGACATTACCGCAATTATCGGTAAAGTAAAGGCTACGAAAGAAAAAGTCGTTGCTCTCGTCCCGCCAAAGCGAATTGGCGTTCTTCAGAGTGCAGTGAACTTACGCCTTCTCGCCCGTACGGGTGAACTAAACGACAAGCGACTTGTTATTATTACAAATAACCAAGCACTCTCTAGCCTTGCGAGTGCTGCGAAAATCCCTGTAGCAAAGAACTTGCAGAGTAAGCCAGAATTGGCTGAGATTCCAGCGCTTGAAATCGATGATGGTGATGATGTCATTGATGGTGAACAACTACCCGTTGGTGAGCTAGCGAGGACTGCAGATACGCGAGTAGATGCAAAAGAAGCATTGGCCGCTAGTGCAATCTCGGGTATCAATATCGAAGATGATGCTCCGGTAAAAGCCACCCCGCCCCTAAAGGGTGCGTCGCCAGCGAAGCCACGAGTTAAAAGTGGCATCAAGGTGCCAAACTTTGGCAGTTTCCGCAAAAAGGCAATTATTTTTGGCGGTCTTGGCGTTCTACTTGTCGGGTTTCTTATATGGGCGATTTGGTTCGCACCAAAAGCAACGGTAGTAATAGATGCTCGAACAAGCTCGGTTGCAATTAAACAGCCGATTGCTATCGGACCAACGCTCGAGACAAATGCGGAGCGAGCAACCGTACGCGCCGCCTCTCAGCAAGAGAAAGTGGCATCAAGTGTCGAGTTTGACGCAACTGGTACAGAAGATGTGGGTGAAAAAGCGACTGGTACGATGACACTTACTCGATCAGCACCAGGTGCAGTGAGTGTTCCATACGGTACAGGCTTTAGCAATGGTAACTGTACGTTCACCACTCAGGCGCAAGTCTCAGTACCTGGCGCAAGTCCAGTCTGGAATGGTTCTGGTTTTGGAGTGTCACCTGGCACGGTTGATGTAAAAGTCCAAGCTACTGCGGTGGGAGAAGAATGCAACCTTTCTGCACGTGGATATGATTCTACGGTCGAAGGTATTTCCGCGACTGGCAGTGCAATGGCTGGTGGTAGTAAGCGAACTATCAAGATCGTAACAGCTGCAGATGTACAAAAAGCAACTGCACAGCTAAAGGCGCAGAGCAACGATGAGATCAAGAAGAAGTTGGTTGCAAAGTTTGGTGTGAGTACGATTGTTATTGATGAGAGCTTCACTGCAGGTGATGTATCACCACAGTCAACACCAGCGGTCGGCGGTGAGCTAAAAGAAGCGAAGGCTAAGCTGACAAGCGAAGTGACATATACAATGCAAGGCGTGCCAAAAGACCAACTATCGAAGTTTCTTGATCAAACACTCAAAGAGCAGCTCAAGACTGACGAGCAGCAGATTTATGATAATGGATTAGATAAGGTGAAGTTTACCGGTTACAAAGCATCACCAGCTTCGTCTGTGGTACTTGAGACGACAGGACAGGTCGGCCCAAAGATTGATGACGCAAAGATAAAAGAGCTGGTAAAGGGTAAGCGATTCGGTGAAGTGCAGAGTCAGCTAAAAGAGATTGATGGCATTAACGACGCAAATACAAAGTTTTGGCCATTCTGGGTACAGACCGTACCGAACGATGTAAAGAAGATAACTATTGAGTTCAAGATCAAGAATGAGTCGGGTAAGTAAGCAGTTATTATCGCTTGACGTTGGCGAGCGAAGAATTGGTGTTGCGGTGGCAGATACCGCAATCCGAATTCCTGTAGCGCTTGAAACGATTGAGGTTGACGGCAGTGAGCTTACAGCGATTGCGAAGATCGTGACACTCGATAGTATCGACACAATTGTTGTCGGCTATCCTCGTAATCAGTCAGGAGAGCCAACAGCTCAGACGACATATGTGCTTCAGTTTGCTCAGCAACTAAAAGATATGGCACCTGTCGTATTCCAGGATGAATCGCTAACGAGTGTCATCGCGGAACAGCAGCTAAAGGCAGATAAACGACCGTACACAAAAGGTGATATTGATGCACGGGCGGCAACGCTCATTCTGCAGGACTATTTGGAGATACATCATGCGGCCTGATGAAGATGCTCAGAAGCCATCGACTCAGCCCGTCAATGGTACGTCGCTACCTCCAGTGCAGGTGGATGGATTTAGGCGGGCTACTCCCCCTCCTGTCCAGTCAGTCCCTGTGGCTTCACAGCCAGAATATCGCTACGATCACGAGCTTCCAACACCAAAGCCGCAGGCACTCATAGCTGACCATGCACTTTCTCAGACAGTAGCAGTAACGCCTTCAGTTGATTTGAAAGATATTGATCTCAAGGACGACCCCGCGCACGCTCATAAGAAAAAGCGTTCTATTTGGGGTCGGTTATTGCTATGGGCAATTGGGCTTATTGCTGTAGCTGCGATCGCTTTAGGGGCTGGGTATCTATGGTATCAAGAGCAGTTAAAGCCCGTATCGAGTGATCAGGCGGCGCAGCGGACACGGGTGATTATCGAATCGGGAGATACACCAACGACGATAGCGACGTTCCTAAAGGAGAAGGGTCTTATCCGTGATAAAAATGCGTTTATTCTCTACACGCAGCTATCAGGAACTAACAGCTCTCTAAAAGCGGGCTCATATAATCTTGCCGCAACCGAATCAGTATCGCGGATTGTTGATCATCTCGTGAAGGGTGTTGTTGATGAGTTTAGCCTGACATTTTATCCAGGTGCGACACTGACTGATACTACGGCGACGCCTGAGGCAAAAAAAGTTGATGTGACGACGGTATTGAAGCGAGCTGGCTACCCTGAGGCTGAGATTGCTGCTGCCTTAAAAAAGACGTACACTCATCCGGTTTTAGCCGATAAGCCTGCGTCAGCTGACCTTGAAGGGTATATCTACGGTGAAACCTATCGATTCTCATCGTCTGCGACGGTTGAGGATATTATCACAAGGGCGCTTGATGAGCTGCAGAGGCAGGTGGAGAAGAATAACTTAAAAGAAGGCTTTAAGAAGCAAGGCCTCACGCTTTACAAGGGTATTACACTGGCTTCTATCGTACAGAGAGAGGTTTTAGTGCCAGACCAGCCACAGGTCGCTCAGGTGTTCTATTCGCGCCTCAAGCAGGGTATGAACCTTGGCTCTGATGTTACATACCATTATGCCGCAGATAAGCAAGGTGTTGCGCGCGATTTCAACCTCGAATCACCCTACAATACTCGTAAATACAAAGGCTTGCCGCCAGGCCCTATCTCAGCACCAGGATTGAGTGCCCTACGGGCGACTGCAAATCCTGCACTAGGTGATTACCTGTTTTTCGTGAGTGGTGATGATGAGAAGACGTACTTTGCTCGCACGAACGCTGAGCACGACAAAAATGTGAGTCAGTATTGCCATACCAAGTGTATGCTGCCGTAGTAGTTGACAAAAATACTATCTTAAAAAATATATTGACATTTTATGCAAGGTCATATAGAATAAGTTACAGCACATTTGTGATTTCATCTACTAATGCAGCCAGTCTGGAAGCATATGCGAGCGGGAAGTGTGAAACATAAATGAGCCTACCGACAAATGTCGCACGGGTACCGAAATGAACATTTTCAAAAAATATTAATTAATGAATTCGGTCGACACGTACCCCGTTCTATTTGCGAGAAGAAAGACAGAGTAAGGTAGTGCTCCTATAGTAATATAGGCAGCAGGAGAACGATAATTCGTAACCAACCAATTGCGCCCGATGCATTTGCATCAAACGCACAGCTAAAACAACAAGTTTTAGGCAAGAACAAGCGTCATAAGAAGGCTTTTTCGAAACCTAAACTAGCAACATTTGCTGCATATTCAGGTATTTTTGTCCTTATTATATCTATTGTAGCTATTGGCTATCGCCAACCTCAGCCTGCTCAAGTAGCAAGTGTTGCCCAGTCATCTAATACAGGTGTCAATGTTGATAGGCCTTCTGTAGACGAAGTTGTTGCAACTGACATTGCAGCGAACTTCGCAGAACAAACGAATATGCCAGTTGCAGCTAACGTTGCTAACTTGTCTGTTTCTCTTGCAGCTAAAACAGAACTTTCTCAGACGAGCGAGTCTGCTATTAGTAAGCCTCAAATCATCCAAGCAACTGCAGCTAGTCGAGATATTACTAGCTATACGGCAAAAGCAGGTGACACTGCCCAGTCAATCGCTGCTGCTCATAGTATTTCTCCTGAGACACTAAAGTGGGCCAACAATCTCTCATCAGATGCGATAGAAGCGAACAAAGTACTTACCGTTCCACCTGTTGATGGTGTAGTGTATACGATCAAGGATGGTGATACGCCAGAAAAGATCGCAAGTACGTTCAAGGCAGATAAAGATCGCATTGTCTCATTTAATGATCTTGAAATCGATGGACTCACCAAGGATCGTCGTATCGTTATTCCAGCAGGCGTGCTTCCGGAAGACCAGCGCCCAGGCTATCAGGCTCCAAGTACTGCTCGTGCAAGCACAGGTACGAGCTACGGTGCGAATAACTCTGGTGGGTATACAATTAGCCGAGGTATGGCAAACGTTTCTTCAGGAAATGCCTATGCGTTCGGTAACTGTACATGGTACGCATACGAGCGTCGTGCGCAACTTGGACGTCCTGTGGGCAGTTTCTGGGGTAACGCGGCAACTTGGGCAATGTACGCACGTGCTGCAGGCTTCGCTGTCAACAATACGCCAGCGGTTGGTGCAGTTATGCAAAACGGTGGTGGCTATGGACACGTTGCGATTGTCGAAGAAGTGCTTTCAAACGGTGACATACGTATCAGTGAAATGAACTATGGCGGTGGCGGTGGCGGATTCAATATTATATCCGGCCGTACTATCTCAGCTGGCCAAGCAAAATCATACAATTATATTCACTAGAATAACTAATTGATAAAATGTCAAATCTCCTCTATGAATATAGAGGAGATTTTGCTATACTGGTATTCATATGTTTGTCGACACAGCAAAAGTATTTATCCAAGCAGGCACCGGTGGTAACGGGTGTGTTAGCTTTCGACGAGAAATTTATGTCGACAAAGGCGGTCCGGACGGCGGTAACGGCGGAAAGGGTGGAAATGTTATCTTTGAAGCCACAGAAAACCTCAATACGCTGATTGACTTTCGTTTTAAGCCAGAACTCAAGGCTGAGCATGGCCAGAATGGCAGTAAGTCTAAACGACAAGGTAAGTCTGGTGACGATTACATCGTAAAGGTACCTATGGGGACACTTGTCAAGAAAGACGGTGTCGTGATCGCTGACCTTACTCACAACGGAGAGCAGGTGATAATTGCTAAGGGTGGAGACGGTGGATTCGGTAACGCTCACTTTAAATCCTCCGTTCGACAGACGCCTCGTATAGCGGAGATGGGCGAACCTGGCGATACATTTGAGGCTGCACTCGAACTAAAACTTCTTGCTGACGTCGGTCTTGTTGGGTTTCCAAATGCTGGAAAGTCGACATTTCTATCGGTCGTTAGCAATGCTCGTCCGGAAATCGCTGACTATGCATTTACGACACTTACACCAAATCTTGGCGTAGCGGACATTGACGATAGTAGCTTGCTGATTGCGGATATCCCAGGACTTATTGAGGGAGCGAGCGAAGGCAAGGGGCTCGGAGATGCGTTTTTGCGTCATGTCGAGCGTACAGCGGTGCTCCTGCACCTTATCGATGCATATAGCAATGATATTGCCGGTGACTACAAAACGATTCGCAATGAACTTGAGCAGTACAGTGAAGAGCTTATTAGCCGGCCAGAGATTATTGCACTTACTAAGTCTGAAGGACTTGATGATGATATCGTTGCTATGCAAAAAGATGAACTTCAGAAAGCTGCACCTGAGAGCCAGATATTTGCAATTTCTTCAACAGCACATACAGGCCTTAAGGAAGTACTCCGAGCGCTTAGGACGGCCGTAAAAGATGTGCGTGAAGCTGAGATTGTCAATACAGATGAAGACGAAGATTCTGGCCTTGCAATGATTACACTTTCAAGCGAACAGATTGCTGAGTCATGGGTTGTCACAAAAGACGAAGAGACCGGCGTGTTTATCGTGACTGGTGATAAGATCGAGAAGTTCGCTCGTCGTACAAACTTTGACGGATTTGAAAACGTTAACCGACTTCGCGATATTATGAAAAAGATGGGCATTACTCACGAGCTAACTCGTCGTGGCGCAACTGGCGATAGTACAATTCGCATCGGTGATGATGAATTTAGCTATCTGGAGCAATAGTACCGCCTAATTTGGCCACGGTTCGTTTGTCATATTGAAGGTTGCGGACGTCGTATTGTTACTGCCTTGGAGGAGCACTGATTGACCGGCGACAGTTCCGGTGAATGTGCCGCCAAACCAGATATTGATACTCACTCTTCCAAAATACGAGTAGAGTGATCCGCTGAAGTTGCCGTATGTATCACCCGATGTGGTCCCATAGCGTACCGCGTGGTTGTTTGGGTCTGTGTTGTTGGCTTCTTGCGCGGCTTGTGCTGGTGTTAGCGTGCTGCAGCTAGGATCGCTTGAACAGCTGGGATTTGACTGTGTATAGTAACTGATAAATATAGGAGTGATGCCCTTGTCATTTGGGACGACAGAGCCAAGGATAATCCAGAATTGCTTTTCGATCACAACAACTGGTCGCTTGGTGATTCCGTCGGCGACTTTATATTCTTCGAACGATGCGACTGAGCTTGCACCAAGTCCGGCATTTCCGAAGTTACCTCTTACGTAAATATCACCTTTGATCTCCCATTTTGCACGATTTGGGACAGAAGGAAAGCCACTCCCACCACCGATATCACCGTTATAAATCGTATTTGCTTCAAGCGAGCATGTCTGAGCTGCGCCGCACACACGCGTACCATTGACGGCCGGCTGGTTCATCTTATTGTAGAATGCCTCTCTATTGAATGCTGGAAGGTCGTAGGCAGCTGAGTCACACGTTCTTGTCGGTGCTGTGTTGGTGGAGGTCGCTATTGTTGGATTGATAAGCGAACCGGTGTGTGCGGGTGCGCAAAGGTTTTGAGTAGTGATCTTTGATGCTGCACCAGAAATGATTGTGGGGGATGCGCATTGAGTTGGGAATGAACTGCCGGTTCCACAGGCGATACCTGCAACGGCAAGGTTTCGGATTGGCTGTGACGCTGTACCCAGTGTATAAATATACGCTGCTGCTCCAGCAGATCCCCAGTTTATCCTCCCTTTGACAGTAAGGTCGGCGTTGGGCTGAACATTCATGTTCATTTTATTGACGAGCAGTCCTCCAGACCCTACGCTTAGCGGCGTACGATTGTAGGTGAGCGTTTGCTGTCGAAGTGTCATGCTAGATTTTCCACTTGATTCTATGGTTTGCCCGCTCTGTTCGGTGGTGAGTTTTATAGCAAAGGAAACATTCGTTACGGCGTTTGGACTATAGGAGATAACGGCATTTGCATTATTTCTGTAGGTGAAGGCTATGCTGTCGACATTTTCTACAACCCTGACATCGTCGGGGCAGCCGTTAGCCGTTGTGCCACACGTAATAGTGGAAATACTATTTGGTGGAGTCGTGCTTGCAGCCACGACGCGGCGGTAGAGGGATCTTTCCTTGAGATAATAAACAACGCTATCGAGCGCTTCTGTGTCGATGAGAGTGCCGTCTGCTAATGTTGGTTTTTGTCCGAGAACAAGCTGGTCTACTTTCGAGGACCATCGTGTGGTAGGAGATGGGCCGTTAGGGTCATCTGTTTGGTTTGTCGGTAGGACGGCGACGGATTTTCGTATGTCGTCATTTATACGTGAGGTTGCAGCTTGAAGATTCGTTGTCAACGTGTTTCGCTGCGAGCTTACTCCGTATTGCTGGATCAGGGTAACGATAAAGCCAACGATCGCAACAAGCATGAACGTCGAAACGGTCACTGCAACAATCATCTCTACGATGGTAAATCCATCGCTCGTTTTGCGTGGTAGCGAATGATTGCGCGATTGCGTCATAGTGCAGTCTATTTAAGCATAAACAGCTTCACTAGTACAGGGGAGGGGGCCTGTGTGGTTTACTCGTACTACAGTTAATGGTATGATGATCTATAAATAAAGCGCTTATGATTAGAGGGTTAAAACAGTGATGACGACTCAAGTAAAACGAACCACTTATGGATTTACGATCATTGAACTTATAACTGTAATTACGATTATCGGTATTTTGGCTGCAATCGGCACTGTATCATACTCGGGATACCAAAAACGTGCAGCTAAATCGGATGTAGTGTCTACTGCGCAGCAAGTAAAGCTGAAGCTAGGTGAGTATTTTACAGATAAGAATAATTATCCTGAGAATAAGGCCGCTGTCGTGGCGTATATCGGTGGCGTAGGTAGTCAGCTAGGTGATGCTTTTAACCTCACAAAAAATAGTCAGAGCATTCAGTACGCGCCCACTCCATCTGGGTGTGGCAGTCCTACGAGCCCACGATGTACTTCCTATACGATCACTATTCCTGGTCCATACTGGGGTGGCGCAAGTACCGAAAATGAAGTCATAAGGCCGTAACGGGATAAACAAATCTTATGGCAGCTACTTTTAGCCAACGACGACAATCAGGCTTTACGACAATAGAGATTATTGTATCGGTTGTCGTTTTTAGCCTCACGATTGTCTCTATTGTTTCGGCCGTGCAGTACATCCAGTATGCGCAAAGAGACTCTTTTTATGTTGATACGGCAAATCGAGCAGCTCGACAGCAGATTGAACTATTAAGAAATGGGGATTTTACGGTGTTGACGAGTGCTGCTGCACCGATAGACTTCACTAGCGCGATTACCGATATGCCAGCAGGTACGACCGGGAAAGTCACCGTCACGGTTCCGACAGCGGTGCCGTCTGCGAGGCAGTTACAAGTAGTAATAGATTATCCTCTTGGTTCGAATAGAAAGCAGGTTGTCGTGATGGCTTATGTAGAGCCAAAGGACGTCTTTTGATGGCTAAATCATTTCATAAAAACGAAAAAGGCTACTTGCTGATCTATGTCACGATAGTTGTTTTCGTTCTCACTGCTATCGCTTTTACGATCGCGACAGTCGCAGGGTCAAAATACATGAACTCTAAACGTGTAACTTATGTTGAGAATGCGATTTCTGCTGCGGAAGCGGGGGTGGGCGCAACGAAATACAAACTTGCAGAAAATCCTGGATTTACTGGCTTTCCTTTGGCAAGCCCTCAAGTTTTTTATGATCGAGTCTCATCTTCTGAGGGGCGGGCAACCTACGTCACAGATGTCACCACAAAGCCTAATGGACAAAAAGTTATCACTAGTACTGGTAGAGTGTACAGAGATAGTGGAGACGACAGTCTTGTTAATGAGAAAAAGATTGAAGTAACCTTACGCCCTGTATTGAGGCCAATGTCGGGAATATCGTTATTTGCTGGTTCTGGAGGGCTTTCTATTGGCTCTCAGTCTAAGTTGTATGGTGATAATATTTATGTAAAAGGCGGTATAACATTAGCACAGAGTTCATCGATTGGCTCCGCCGCTGAGCCTGTTCGATTGCTGCAAGCGGCCAACATATCTTGTGGAGTTGCTGCTGATTGGCCTATGGCTTGCAACGCCAGTGCTCCACCTATAAATGTGTCCGCATTGGGTGTTGGTGTTTATGGGAATGTTTGCGCCACAGATCAGCCAGCATCCTCAAAGATTGCCGGGCTTCAGCTTGGATGTGCAGCGCCAAGTTACGCGCAGCCATACTTTAATAAACAGGAGTTTGTTGGTCGAATGAACAGCGCAGCAAAGGTAACGGGCGCATCGATCACTCAGTCATGTAATGGAGGAACGAGGACGGTGCCCGCAAATACGTGGATAACGGGTAGTATATCAGCAACAGATATATCTGGATGTAAGGTTCTTTTTGCTGGAGATGTTTATGTCGAAGGTAATATTACGCTCAACGAGCGATCGCTGTTTGGAGTTGCCGATACAGCGACTGGGAATGGGCCGACGATTGTATTAAATGGAAAGTTTATCGCACAGCAGGCTGCTACTTTTCGCGGAGGTGACGCTTTTTTAAAAAATTCAGCAGGCCTATCTGCGTATATGATTAGTTTTTACTCGAATAATTCAAGTTGCTCAAATAGAATCGATGAGACTGCATCCGCATGCCTGCTTCCAGCGGATGCAAAAGCATCTGCGTACTTACCGGACTTTGATCCAAGCTGGATGAAAGCGACGCAGTATACCGCATTGGAATGTGGGGGGTCTGGTGGTGGTAATAATTTCCCGGGACTTAGCTTCTTTGCTTATTATGCGACAGTTGACTGCTACGGGGGTACGAAGTTTGGTGCTATGGGCGGACAAGGTGTCAATATTAGTTTCCATACACAACGAACGTTACTACCCCCTGTTGACACTCCGTTTGGGAGCTATTTGACGACGACTTCGTATGAGTTTGCAGGCTACAGGCAGCTTTATTAGTTTATAAAATACTATTGACATATATCTAGATATCTGCTATAATGCATTCATACTTCAATGATGACAAAAATGTATCATGTGAAGTAGTAAAGTAATGACAATTGAATAAAGTCCACCACAGCTTACTGTCGACAGGCGACGTGTCGCTAGTAAGCTGTGGTGAAAATAGAAATTTGCACGATCACCGCAGACGATGACGAGTTTCGTCTCGTGAGTTCGCATTTGAGCGCCTGTCGGTGCTGCGATTTGCACTTGCGGTGGCGAGGAGTTTAGCTAGAGTGATTACTCTGCAGCTCCTCGCCCCGCGCTTACATTCTATTGTTCGTTACTCTATACTACCCACCTCCGATTGAGGTGGGTTTTTTCTGTACCTTTTGCAGGATAGCGTCAGAGTCTGTAGAATAAGCATATGGCTCAAACATTCTTTTTTTACGACCTTGAAACGAGCGGACTCAGTGCGCGTGATGCACGAATTATGCAATTCGCTGGAATCCGCACTGATATGGAGCTCAATCCTATCGGCGAGCCCTACGATGTACTCGTTGCTTTAAATGATGATACACTCCCAAGTCCGGAAGCGCTGATGGTGACAGGGATTACGCCGCAGCAGACAGTAGCAGACGGGTATACCGAGGCGCAGTTTGCCGAGCTTCTGACAAGTGAGATATTCACTGAAAATACTATTGCCGTTGGGTTTAATAGTATTCGGTTTGACGACGAATTTGTACGCCACCTTTTTTGGCGAACGTTTAGGGACCCATATGAGTGGTCGTGGCGAGATGGACGCTCCAGATGGGATTTACTTGATGTTGTGCGCATGACGCGGGCACTTCGACCAGAGGGGATTGTCTGGCCTGTCACTGAGGACGGCAAGGCGACGAATCGCCTAGAGCTTCTCACTGCGCAAAATGGTATCGACCACCTAAAAGCGCACGATGCCCTGAGTGATGTTGAAGCGCTGATTGCGGTGACGAATCTGATTAAGCAAAAACAGCCGCAGCTCTATAGCTATCTTCTGAAGATGCGTGACAAAAACGAAGTAAAGAAGCTGGTGAATGTAGACGACAAAAAGCCGTTTGTCTATACGAGTGGACGGTATGATAACGAGCATGACAAAACCACCATTGCATTCCCGTTGACCCCGGGGAAGAATGGCAATGTTGTCGTGTATGATCTTCGTTACGACCCTTCGCCGCTCCTTAACCTTTCGCAGGATGAACTGGCAAAGAAAATGTCCGCCTCGTGGGACGAGCGTCAATCTGAAGGCTTCGTAAAACTTCCAGTAAAGGAATTGCAGTATAATCGTGCACCAGCGGTTGCACCCGTGGGCGTACTGGAGCAGGCTGACGGATGGAAGCGGATTCACCTAGACATGGAGACTATCGAGAAGCACAAGGCTGCACTCTTGAGCGCACCTCATTTCGCAGAAAATATCCGTAGTCTTATCGAAAAGCGTCCTGAATTTAAAAAATCTAAAGATGTTGAGGCGCAGCTATACGATGGGTTCTTGAATGATCGAGATCGACTCCGAGTAGAGACAGTGCGCAATGCTACTGAGCGAGAACTTGCTGATTTTCAGCCGGAATTTAGCGACGAACGGCTCGGACAGCTACTCGTACACTATAAGGCGCGTAACTTTCCAAAGACGCTGACGGATAGCGAGCAACATGAGTGGGAACGCTGGCGAATTGCTCATATTCATGACCAGCTACCGGAATTTATGAAGTCACTTGGTCGCTTGTCGGCAACGGAAAAAGATGAAAATAAGCAGTTTATTTTGCAAGAATTGCAGCTGTGGCTAGAGAGTATCGCGCCAACTGACCTTTCGAGTCAAGACGTCGACGCGTAAGTTTCTATATTCGACTATAACGACGTTTTGGTCGACGTTCAAGGCGAGCAGTATGTTTACGAACGAGTCGCTTCATCGTCAGTAGATCGAGTGCGCCAATTGCAGCGCCTCGAAGGAGGACGAGCCATGTCACGAGTCCAACAATTACGAGCATGGTGTTGGCTGAAATATTGATTGAAGTGCCGGGTACGGCGCCAACAAGTAGAAAGATCATGAGAGCGCTCGCGATACCAGACTCGATCAAAATCATAGCGATGAGAAAAAATGCTGCGCCGAGGATGATAAATCGCTTCACGAGTAGGAGCTCCCTTGATTTGTTAGACGTTAATGTACTCATGAATATAGCACTCGAAGGTGTTGACATGCAACGATAAGCATGATGAAAAATGATGTATTTTTAAGTTGGTAAGACGAAGTATCAAAGATGCGTGCTGTGGCGCGACTGTTTGATATCGTGGTATAATAAGTTGTTATGCCGGAGGTTATACGAGTTACTGGTGCTAGAGAGCACAATCTAAAAAATATTAACGTGGAAATACCACGTGATAAGCTTGTCGTGATCACTGGGCTTAGTGGCTCTGGTAAGTCGAGCTTGGCGTTCGATACCATCTATGCTGAGGGGCAGCGACGATACGTAGAGAGTCTGTCGAGTTACGCGCGACAGTTCCTCGGTACTATGGACAAGCCCGATGTCGATCAGATCGATGGCCTCAGCCCTGCTATATCTATTGATCAAAAATCTACGAGTCGAAATCCACGTTCAACCGTAGCGACGGTCACGGAAATTTATGACTACCTTCGTCTTCTTTTTGCGCGAATCGGTGTGCCGCACTGTCCAATCGATGGTGAGCCTGTGCAGCGACGAACGCCACAAGATATTATCGATGAAATCCTAAAATACGAAGACGGCAAGCGATTAATGCTTCTTGCGCCGATCGTAAAGAGTAAAAAAGGCGAACACGCGCATATTCCTGAGCAGTATCGTCGGCTAGGATTTGCTCGTGCACGAGTTGATGGCGTTGTGTATGCGCTTGATGAGTTTCCTGATCTTCAGAAAAACTTTAAACACGATATAGAGATCGTTGTAGATCGTATCGCTATGAGCAGTGATATGAATAGTCGTGTTGCCCAGTCGGTTGAGCAGGCGCTTGATCTTGGTGGAGGGATCGTCGAGATTCTGGATGTTGACGATGATTCGACGCGTATCTTTTCTCAGCGTTATGCCTGCGTGAATCACCCCGAAGAAGAGATTCCGGAGCTGGAGCCTCGTCTGTTTAGCTTTAACGCGCCACAAGGTGCATGCCCCGTATGTACTGGACTCGGCAGTCGACTTGAAGTTGATCCAAGTCTTGTCTTCAATGCGAGCCTTACGATTAGCGAAGGAGCGATCCGTCCGTACAATCGCGTTAATAGTGACGCATGGTATATGAGACGACTTGCTGCGGTTGCTGATGCGCATGAGTTTAGTTTGCAGGTGCCAGTGAGCGAGTTAAGTGAAGAGGATCTTGAAAAGGTGCTGTATGGTACTGGTGCTCAAACATATCGTATCAATCTTGGTAGCGGCCGTAGTTACGACTCGACATATGAAGGTGTGATCCCAAACCTTGAGCGACGCCATAAAGAAACAGATAGTGAATTTATGCGAAAAGATATCGAGCGATTTATGCGCGATCGGAAGTGTTATACCTGTAAGGGCGCTCGACTAAAGCCAGTAGTGCTTGCAATCACGGTTCATGGGCTAAATATTATGGATATTTGTAATTTAGGTGTTGATGATGCGCTTGATCTTTTCCATAACAACTTGAAGCTCAGTGACCAGGAGCAGGTAATTGCTGCACAGATCATGAAAGAGATTAATGCTCGCCTTGGGTTTATGAGTAACGTGGGGCTGAATTATCTTGAGCTAGGCCGTGCTGCAAATACACTGTCTGGTGGTGAAGCGCAGCGTATTCGTCTCGCGACACAGATCGGTTCTGGACTCCAGGGCGTGCTGTACGTGCTCGATGAGCCGTCAATTGGACTACACCAGCGAGACAACGATCGTCTCATAGGGACGTTGAAACGTCTGCGTGATCTTGGTAATACTGTGCTTGTCGTTGAACATGACGAAGATACCATTCGAGAAGCCGACTATCTACTTGATATTGGGCCTGGCGCGGGTGTTGCAGGTGGCAATGTAGTCGCTGCGGGCACTCCTGCGGAAGTTGCCAAAAACAAAGACAGCGTTACAGGGCGTTACCTTGCAGGAACTGAAAAGATTGCCGTACCTAAGAAGCGTCGTACGATTGAAAAAGATCGCAAGCTCGTCGTTAAGGGTGCACGAGAAAATAATCTCAAGAATATTAACGTAGAGGTGCCGCTTGGCGTTATTACTGTCGTGAGTGGTGTCTCTGGGTCTGGTAAATCTACGCTCGTTAACGATATCCTTGCAAAAGAGTTATCGGCGAGACTTCATCGATCGCAGGCGGTTCCAGGTACTCATGATAATATCGAAGGAATTGAGCAGCTTGATAAAGCGATCGTGATTGATCAATCAGCAATCGGACGAACTCCACGAAGCAATCCAGCTACGTATACTGGTGTGTTTACGCCAATCCGCGAACTATTTGCTGGTACACCAGAATCAAATATTCGCGGCTATAAGGCGGGACGATTTAGTTTTAATGTCAAGGGTGGTCGCTGTGAGAATTGTCAGGGCGATGGAGTGATTAAGATCGAAATGCACTTTCTTCCGGATGTGTATGTTACTTGTGATGTCTGTAACGGTAAGCGATATAACCGAGAGGCGCTTGAGATTAAGTACAAAGAGAAGACAATCAGCGACGTACTTGAGATGACTGTAGAGCAATCTGCGAAGTTCTTTGAGAATGTGCCAACTATCGCTCGGAAGCTTGACACTCTTGTCGAGGTGGGCCTTGGGTATATTCGTCTCGGGCAGCCGGCAACGACATTTAGTGGTGGTGAAGCGCAGCGTATTAAACTTGCAAGTGAGCTTTCTCGTCGTAGTACGGGTAAAACGATGTATATTCTTGATGAGCCAACGACAGGACTGCATAGTGCTGACGTGAATCGTTTGATTCAGATCCTGCAGCGTCTTGTTGAGGGTGGCAACAGTATGGTGATTATTGAACATAACCTAGACGTTATTAAGACAGCAGATCATGTGATTGATATGGGCCCAGAAGGTGGACTTGGCGGGGGTATGGTAGTTGCTGCAGGTACTCCTGAGCAGGTGTCTAACGTGAAGGGATCTTTTACAGGAAAGTATTTAGCACCGCTACTAAAGTAGTGCGTACTCAATGAAAATAATCTTGTGAGTGAAATCGCAAGGTTATTTTTTGTTACGACGGAAAAGTGTGTCGAATTGTTTCTTCGAGGCAGCAAGTATCATGTCTCGCTGCTTCTTGTCCTTTAGGACATGGATGACCGGAGGAAGAATAGAAACAAGCAAGATAAGTGCAACAATAGGTAGAAGGACATGGTCGATATCGAGTCCTAGCTTCTCGAACAGTGCACCGAGGTAGTAGCCAAGATAAGTAACGCCCGCAGCCCAGAGAAAACCACCAACGATGTTGTAGAGAAGGAACTTGCGGTAGTCCATCTTGCTAACGCCTGCGACTACTGGCGCGAACGTGCGGACAAAAGGGACGAAGCGAGCGATGATGACTGTTTTTCCGCCATGTTTTTCATAAAACTTTTCGGCGGCAATCACATTTTCTTGTTTGAACAGTCGTGAATTAGGCTTAGTGAATAGCTTGCGACCAACTCGTCGACCAAAGGTGTATCCGACGTTGTCACCAATGACGGCGGCAAGGAAAAGAAGGAAGACAAACAAGTGAATGTTTATATTGAACACGCCTGCATGCACGAGGAACCCGGCGGTGAAGAGAAGGCTATCTCCTGGTAGGAAAAATCCAATGAGCAGTCCTGATTCTGCAAAGACCACACCTATGACTGCAAGCCAGCCTGCTGTAGAGATGATGTCGATTAAATCGAGTCCTGGGATGGCACCGAAATTTGCAAGAGGGAGAAGTGATTCAAACATATACTACTAGTTTAGCATGTTAGATATCTCACACCTCCAAAAAACCACAGCTGTTATAATGGAAAGGTATAGACAAACCGAACGACATACGAAAAGGAGTGACGATGAGTACTAATACATTGAGTCTAGAAAACCGAACGGCCAGCGGCAAGCATGTTGCAAAGTTGCGCACTGAAGGGTTTGTGCCGAGTGTTGTTTATGGAGGTCACATTGACCCTATTTCTACCCAGTCACCGATTGTTGAGACGACGAAGGTTGTACGATCTGCTGGTAAACATTCACCAATTGATATTACGATTGATGGCAAAAAGAAGCTTGCGATCATAAAGAGTATCGATATTGACCCGGTGAAGCATCATATCCGTCATATTGCATTTCATACGATTAAGCAAAATGAAGTAGTAACGACACAGGTTCCTATTACACTTGTAGGAGCTGGTGAAAGTGAAGCGGAGAAAGCCGGACTTGTTGTACTACAAGCGATTGAGCACATTGAGATCAAGGCGAAGCCGGGTAATCTTCCTGAAGCACTCGAGCTATCTATCATCGATCTTAAGACCGATGAAGATAAGCTGACACTTGCAGACATCACCCTTCCTGAAGGAGTTGAGTTTGCGGAACTCGAACAAGACACGACACTTGTAGTCGCGAATGTGTATGAGCCGGGTGCTCTCCAGGCGGCAAACGACGCAGCTGGTGGTGATGCAGAGGATGCAAGTGATGTATCTGCCGACAATGGTAGTGATACACCGCAAGATACTCAGGCTGAAGAGAAAAAACCAGGTGGTAAATCTCAGGATGAACCAAAGCAGTCGAACGTCGACGCAAATAAATAAGTATACTACTTTTACTAACAAAAACACCGCATCTCTGCGGTGTTTTTGTTAGTAAAAAATCGCTTAAAATCATGAGTAGCAAAAAGTGAACATATGATGTATATTGACAGTAACGCATGGTGGCTAAGATGTGAACGTACGGGTAATCTAAGAGACGGGATAAGCAGATAGTGTCAGTAGAATCGTGGGTACAACCGGGAGATGATTTAAGTAATTTTGATGGGTCTAAACCATGGCCTGATCAGATTGTGAACTATAATGGAGTCGATATTATCGTTCCCGCATCGACAAACTACCGATTTGGTAATCGAGCTGTCTCTATGGCTAGTAGGCGAGATGAATTTATCGATATGGTTTCTGACAACCCGGTCGTAATCCTAAGCGGTAATACCGGATCTGGTAAAACGACGCTTGGAGCACAGGCTCTTATGGAGAGTGAGCTGGGTAGTAAGGTTATTCAGCCGCAGCCTCGTATAATACTCGCTAGAAATGCATGCTATCGTGTCCGGCAAGAAATGGACTACGCGATGCACCAGAAAGGGTATGCCGATAAGCGTGTCGGCTATACAACCTCAACTGATTCGGAAGTGGATCCTGAGAATGAGATACTGATGGCGACGTACGGAGCTGCTTTAAAGATGGTTATTCATGGAGGTAAAGAGATTAATAGCTTTATCTTCAATCCAGATGAAGTGCATCTGAGGGAGATTGAAGCCGACATACTAATTGGTTTGTGTGCGAAAAGAGGACTGAAGTTAGTTATATCAAGCGCAACAATGAATGCTGAAAAAATGGCAGAAACGTACAGCAATGTGCATGGTGAGCCAGCACCTATCTTATCGATCGATGTACCAAGATTTGAAACTACATATGTAGAGCCGGACAAAGAGGGGCTTATCGCTGATATCGTGAAACATAAAAAGGAAGATACGGTAATCTTTTTACCGGGTCGTAAGAATATTACTCGCTCATTGGGTCAGTCGGTTCGAAAGATTGATACGAAAGTAAATGCGATGCTACTACATGGTCAACAGTCGAGAGCTGCGCAGCAGCGTGTGTTTGATACGACATCCGGAGTTCGCCATATTCACAGTACAAATGTGGGTGAGATGGGAGTTACTTTTGACGTAGATGTTGTGATTAACCCTGGGTATGAGCGCGCGATGATGCTTATAGACGGAGTTCAAACCCTAACTGAACGAGTAGCTCCTCAGTCGACAAATCGTCAGCGTGAAGGGCGCACGGCACGTACGCGTAATGGAACGGTTGTTTTTGGCTCTAAGATGGAAGGCTATCCGAAGTTACCTCCACTTGATCAAATTCCTCTGTATGACACTCCCGGTATTCTTCGTTCAAGGCTTGATTCTGGTCAGCTACAGCTTTCAGTGATCGGTGAAACATTTGATACGCTACCCCTCTCCGATTATCCTGAATCTCAGGAAGTGACTCGCACGATGATACGCCTAAGAAGGATCGGTGTGTATGACGAGGATGATAAATTGACTGAGATAGGGCGAGAGGTTGAGCAATATTCTGTTGACCCTAACTATGCTCGAATGATAGTAGAGTCTGCGCGGTACGAAGAGGAATTCCCCTCACTCAAGGCGCAGATGATCGCAATTGCATCGGTTGAGCAGGCCCAAGGAATCATGAGTACAGAACAGGACGGCTCTGGGTGGAGGACGGTGATTCCAAATGATAGCCGCTCCGATTTAATGTTCGGTATGAGGCTGTTTAAGTGGGCACTGCAGTCTGATAGAACTAATCAGGAGCTTCAACAAAAAGGTATTATTGAGCCAAGCTTAAAACGTGCGAGAGATTTATACGAGAGCAATTGTAAAAAGCAAGGCATAGATCCTGACAGTTTGCGAATGCCGCAGACTGATGCTGAGAATGAAGCGATCATTGCCTGTATTTTATCAGGAGTGGATGAAGTTTTCGTTCGATCGGGCGAGGGCACTTACCGTGATATCCGTGGAGACCGTAGGTATCTCCAGAGCGCTACTACGGTTGGAACCTCACCCATACTCGTGGGTATTCCGTGGAATCTTCAGACGTACAAAGGTGAAGTCTTGACTATGCGTCGCTATGTTAGTTCTCCTACTGCTGTTACGCGAGAACAGCTAGAAAAATATGCACCGCATCGTTGCACCTATAGTATAAATGGCTATTGCATGGATACTTGGGGTAATATAACAGCCAAGAATGCGCTCTATTTCGACGGACAGTATATTGATGACAAAAATAGAGTATCTGTTGAGCCAGGCGCTCAACTTCGTGATTATATGGTCGATGTAGTGTTCTCTAAGGCTCTTAAAAACAAGAAGAATCTTTCACCGACACTTTCGAGGTTTCATCAGAAAATACTAGATCTTCATTACATGCAGCATAAGACGCATTATAATCTTGCGGTACACGAGAAGATTCAGGCTGCGCGCAATAAACTAGCTGAGCTAGTTCCAGAGACGGTTTTGACGCTAGATGACCTAGATCCATATCTTGATCCTATGATTCTTGAAGGTGAACTTAATGACGTAATTTTGCAGGAAGTTGAAAGTACTGCACCTGACTACATTACGTTCTTAGATGAGAGTAGTCGGCCAGTCAGTGTTCCAGTAGAGTACAATAAAAACCAAGTGCATATCAGGGTAACTAAGCAGCAGCTTAACTACCTTCCAAATTCATTTCCGGAACTAGGTGATCGAGAAATACGCGTAAAGATTGACAACGGTTCGCGACTCCATACGATTGAGGATGCATTTGATAGGGCTCTATCGCCGAATAGGGCTCACCGGAGAAATAACATCCGAGATATTCAAACTGCAAATTCAATACGTAAGGCTAAGGATGAAAGCTGGGATGGTTCGCGCCTGTCTCCTCGAGGTGTAGATGTCGAATATGCGCCATCTAGGATTTATCGTCGGACTCAGCATAAGTAAGCTAATTTAAGAAGACCAGAGCGTTCCAGGAGGTGACTCCTGTACTTGCTCTGGTCTTAGTCTGAGAGGGTGTCTAGTAATGTAGTAGCTCCTTTCGCGCTCTTTCGCTGCGCGCTGTAGCGTGACTGAATATTGTGTCGTAGTAGTCACATGTGTCGCTCTCGGGCCTGGCGGGTACAGCGAGTAGATTTGGCGGATAGACTTCTCGTGCGTAGCGTCGGACAATTCTATAGGGTATTGTGGCAGGCTCCCTCTTCTTGAGTGATTGAGCTGTATCTCCAGCGTAGTCAACAAGAAGTATGATACGGGTGTCGTTATGCTCGTTGTCGCACTGAATGACACCTTCTTGGATCATTCTATCTAGGTGTGCGATAAGCTCACTGTTATATGCGTCAGTTTGCTGTTTCCTCCGATCTTTACAGCCAAGGACTCCTCCTGTTCTGAGTATCCATGCTGCCTGTGCTTTGTCCTTAGCAGTCAGAGCATTGTGTTGAGCGAGATATTTCATTACTGCTCGCTTGACTTGTTGATAGCGACGCTCAGCCTTTGCTTTTTTGACATTGCAGGCTAGCTCGAATGCATCTGCATTGCGAATTGCCATGAGAACACACCTTCTCAACTAGTAAAGGGCGAGCGACCGTTTCAGTGAAGAAGTGGACTCTTGCGACGGGTGTCGAAGATTTACGCTTACTCTAGACTATAAAACAAAAAATATTAAATACAAGCTTAAGTCTTATGGTGAATACGGTGAGAGAGTATTATACTGAGTATAGTAACTAGTGCAAAAGAGGGAGGTGACATGATTGAGAAGTTTTCGTCAACGAATGAGCTATTGCCGCATGAGTGGGAGCATATAAAACAGCGACTCGGTGAGGCTGCGCTGAACGGTATTCGTAGGATTGAGTATCCTCACGACGATAACCCTCACGCGACATTTGGCTCGCGAGTAACCCTTCTCGAGGACAGTGAAGAATTACAATACGATCTTGTCACGTCACATGTCGATGGGATCGATCCATTCGATAGTGAGGTTGTGCTGGTGACGCCAACTAGTCCGTTAGGGCAAAGACTCCATGGGTCGCTGGAGGGGTCGAATGTCACATGGAACTCTCCAGGAGGTACGGTATCTGCACGCGTCCTCAAGGTTGACCAAAATGCACAGCGTAGGTCTTACGAGGAAGGTATGACGATTGAGGCTGACGAAGCATCCTAGGCGAGATGCGACGATCTATTCTTCAATGAATCCGCCACTTTGATGGCTCCATAGTTTTGCATACACCCCTTGTTCCTTGAGTAATTTGCCGTGTGAGCCATCTTCGATAATTTTTCCGTTTTCAAGTACAATGATACGATCAAGTCTCGCAATGGTCGAAAGACGGTGAGCGACAACGATTGAGGTCTTGTTGCTCATCAGGGTCTCAAGCGCATCCTGGATGAGCTTCTCGCTTTCGCTGTCAAGAGCGCTGGTGGCTTCGTCTAGTATGAGGATTGGTGCATCTTTTAGGATGGCACGAGCAATTGCGATGCGCTGACGTTGCCCGCCGGAAAGCTTAACGCCGCGTTCACCGACAACCGTATTAAGACCATCGGGCAATGTGTCGACGAAATCTCGTGCGTTTGCTTGATCTATCGCAGTATAAATTTCTTGATCTGTTGCGTCCTGTCGACCATAGGCGATATTCTCACGTAAGCTTCTGTGAAATAGATATGGCTCTTGGGGGACATAGGCGATATTCTCACGTAAGCTATGCTGTGATACTTTTGTGATATCTTGACCGTCAATAGTTATGGTGCCTTTATTGCTATCAGCGAAGCGTAGGAGTAGTTTTGTTAGTGTTGTTTTGCCGCCGCCGCTTAATCCTGCAAGGCCGATTCTTTCACCTCCAGCAATTGAGAGTGACAATCCTTGGATAACATTACCTCCTGAGCTATCTTTATAGCGAAAATCAACAGTTGAGAACCCTACTGATCCATCCGTTACTCGGAGTGGTCTTGCAGTGTGAGTATCCTTCACTTCGGGTGTTTCATCAAGAATATCGGTAATGCCTGAGGCGTTCAGAAATGCCTGCTCAGTGTTTCGTATGAGGGGAGATATTTCGAACAATGATCCTGTAAGTCGACCAAGGTATGTAACGGCAAATACTAATGCTGCAATTGACACCATGTCGTGGGTATAGAGCCAGACGCAGGCGGCAAGAGTTGCAATTTGAAATCCGAACAACACAGCTTGTCGGAGTATCGACTCTCGCTGCATGATATCTATTTCTGAGTTTGCTATAGACTCGATCTTACTGCGTGCAGAGATGACTCGAGAGATTTCGCTATCAGTTGTCGCGAAGTAGCGAACGATTTGTTGATTGCCAATAATGTCTGCAACGGTGCCGTTGAGTTTTGACTGTAACAGTTTTCGTTGGTGTCGAAGTGGTCCGCGGCGTGCTGCGCCCTTGGCGCTTTTCCATACAAGATATACGGTTACTATAGTAAGCGGAAGCAGTAGTATGGGCGAGAGAAAAGCAATGATAATAAGACTAGCGATGAAGTTGACAATGATACCACTCGCTTGGAGAAAGATGACATCAAGAAATGACAATATAGAGTCGCCGAACTTATCGACATCTCCCGAAAGAGAACCTACCTTTTTATTTGCGAAGTATTGATCGCTATGTGCGAGTAGGGTATCCATGGCAAACACCGTCAGTGATGTTCGCATTCGCTCCTCATGACGAAAGAGTCGCCTAAACCCGATATCGCCAACCACTAGTGATATGATTGACACGATCACGCCAATTCCAAGGAGCAGTATTGGGTATTGCCAGTTATGGGGATTTGTAATCAAGGACTGGATAACAAGACTAAAAAGCAGCGGGAGAAGCACGATGTAAAGCAGTCTATTAATCGGTATACAGATGCTGTATATCCAGACACTTTTTTTATCTTTCGACATTTCATTCCAAAAAAGTAAGAGAGTTTTCTTGGCTGTTTGCGGGTTTGTTCTTATAAAAAGCTTTGTCATAGAGCTATTCTTCAATGAATCCGCCACTTTGATGGCTCCATAATTTTGCGTAGGTGCCGTTTTTTGCAAGTAGTTCGGTATGGGTGCCATCTTCTTTAATTTTGCCGTTGTCTAGGACGATAATGCGATCAAGTTTTGCGATCGTTGATAGTCGATGGGCGATAACGATGGATGTGCGGTTTTTCATTAATTTTTCGAGTGCGTCCTGGATGAGCTTCTCGCTCTCGCTGTCGAGCGCACTTGTCGCTTCATCAAGCACTAGGATAGGGGCATCTTTTAAGATGGCGCGGGCAATTGCAATACGTTGACGCTGTCCGCCAGAAAGTTTCACGCCACGCTCGCCGACAGTTGTATCAAGGCCTTCGGGGAGCTTTTTGATAAACTCGTAGGCATTTGCGCGTTTTGCGGCGGCGATGATCTCTTTATCGGTGGCGTCTGGTTTGCCATAGGAGATATTCTCTCGAAGACTTCTATGAAAGAGCATTGGCTCTTGTGGGACGTAGGCTATACTCATGCGAATTGATTCTTGAGTAACCTGTGAAATATCCTGATCGTCGATAGTGATTGCACCTTTGTCTACGTCAGCAAATCTAAGGAGTAGTTTTGTAAGTGTTGTCTTGCCACTTCCTGAATGTCCGACAATGCCAACGCGCTCACCGGGTTTGATCTCAAGGCTAAAGTCTCTAAAAAGTGTTTCAGCATCTTCGTCATGTGCGAAGGTGATACTCTGAACCTTTATTTGCCCATACTTCACTGTAATCTTTTGAGTGCTCTTATCCGTGATTGTAGGTGTAAGTTGGAGTATCTCGCTCATATCATGTGCATCACCAATGATTCGATTGTAGTTGCGCATGACTCCGTTCATCTGCCATAACTGTTGCGCTACAGTGAAGGTGTAGGTGATGCAGAGGTATACAGCTCCAATTGCTATAATGTTTTCCTGAGAAGCCCAGACAGCTACAATGAGTGCGACTACGTTTAGCGTAGCGATGAGCGAAGAGTAGACAGTGCTGATACCAAGAAAGCCGCGCATGCTTGAAAGTGATTTTTGTCGCCAGAAGCTAGTCTTGGCTTCTAAGCTCTTTTGCTCGTTACGTTCGCCTCCGTATGATTTTATAGTGGCAATATTAGTAATATTATCGGCAACGTGTCCGCTAATGGCAGTACTGGCCTGTGCCTCTTCTTTATTGCGTATGGCGAGGAATCGCGAGCCATAGAATACGGATACGGCAAAAACAGTAGAGATAATTGCGAGCATCAGCGCATATTGCCAGAGCACGAAGCTGAGGATGATAATTGCGCCGACGACACTACTTACAACTGGAATGACCTGGAATATTATAGTGTCCCAAAAGCGCTCAAATGACCCGATAATCTTGCTGGTCTGGGAGACTAGCGAGCCGCCGAAACGGTTGGCGTGAAAGTTTAAGCTCTGTGCCGTTAGGTTACTAAATATTTGTCTATATAGATCACGCTGTGCTGCTGTTTCCATTGTCCACGCAGCTAGGTTGACGAGTCGCCATCCAATAATCTGACTGTAGATTTGAATTGCAGTGTAGAGTGCTATTAAAGTCCATGCATTTTCCAGACGAAGACTGCCTGACTGTAGCTTACCTAGTAAGTCTGCGATAATGAGTGGTCCAAGAAAGCTTGCTACGACAACAGTTGATGCTGAAAGTAATAGCGCTCCGATGGTACGAAATGGGTATTGCATGGCGCTTTGCCAGAATAGTGAAAATATATGCTTTTGCATATGCCTCCTTAGATATTTTAAATATGATTATTTCTATAGTCGTTATTGGTTTGGCCGTCCAAACGTATACGAGTAGAGGATCCATAATGGATCATAGTGCTTGTATTTTATCATAGTAAATATATCTCATGCAAATATAATTAAGCTACAATAGACCTAATATGGCTTTTAATCATTATGCAAAGATTCAACGTATTTTGGAGCTTGAGCCTGACGATTGGCTGATTCGAAGAATTGATGAGCCAACTCAAGCGAAGAACTTTAAAGGTGAAGTGATTCACTTCGATCACTATTATCGAGTGTATCGCGCGAATGGCGAGGCAATAAAGTACTGTAAGTTTCAGCAGATTGAGCGCCTGGCGCAAGTACTTAAAGTTCCTGTCGAATCCTTGCCAACCATAGATCAGTAGATCATGAACTGATATGGTATAATATTTGTTGATGCAAAAGATTTTACTCTATTACAAATTTACTCCTATCAAAGATCCGGAGACGACAAAGCTGTGGCAAAAAACGCTTGCAGATAGTTTGAATTTAAAGGGTAGAATTTTGATATCACCGCATGGCCTTAACGGTACTGTTGGCGGTGAGATGGACGATCTTAAGAAATATATAAAAGCAACAAAAGAATTCCCTGGATTTAAAGGAACTGTCTTTAAATGGAGCGATGGAGGACGCGAAGATTTCCCGCGTATGAGCGTGAAAGTGAAGAGCGAAATAGTTGCGTTTGAGGCAGCCGATGAACTTCGTGTTGATGAAAACGGTGTCGTTGGTGGCGGCAAACACTTAAAGCCAAGCCAGGTGAACAAACTAGTACAGGAGCGTGAAGATGTTGTTTTCTTTGATGGGCGCAATGCACACGAAGCGGCAATCGGAAAATTTAAAGATGCTGTTGTGCCAGACACTCACACATCACGCGACTTTATACGTGAACTTGAAAGCGGTAAGTATGACGACTTAAAAGATAAGCCGATTGTAACGTACTGCACGGGTGGTATTCGTTGTGAAATCCTTAGTAGTCTTATGATAAATCGTGGATTCAAAGAGGTCTATCAGATCGATGGCGGTATCGTGAAGTACGGGGAAGCATATGGCGACGACGGCCTGTGGGAAGGTAGCTTGCGAGTCTTTGATGATCGTATGACGGTTGATTTTAGTGATAGTCCAAAAGTGATCGGCGTTTGTAGTCACTGTGAAGGTGCGACAAATAACTATGAAAACTGTGCATGGGCGAATTGTAATGACCTTGTACTCATCTGTCTCTTTTGTAAGCAGAACCCTGACCTGCTTTACCATACGGATGCATGTCGTGATAAAGCAAAAATTGGCGCAACTGCTTAATGACAAAGCGACGCCTTGCTGAGATAGCTGGCTGGTATGGAATTCTTGCGATACTTGCCGCGTACGGACTGGTAAGTCTTGGGGTGTTGACGGCCGACCATAGTGTATATCAGCTCTTGAACTTAACGGGAGCGTTAGGTGTGATTATCGTTTCTGTTGCTCGTAAGGTGACACAAACTCTTGTTCTGAATATAGCGTGGGTATTGATCGCGATTGTAGGACTTGTACGCTCACTCTCGTAGTAAGATACCGACTTGTCCTATCGCTGTAGTATCATAGATATATGAAAACTTACATAATACGATTTATTACCGGTCTTGCAATTATTATTTTTGGAGTCGGACTACTCCTTGGCAACTTGGATGTCTTTAACTTTGGCGAGGTGATCGGTAAGTGGTGGCCACTTATTGTTATCGGTGCGGGAATACTAGTATTCATTAACGATGTAAAAAGCTATATATGGGCGCTTGTTATTGTCGCTGCTGGCGCCATGCTTCAACTGAAACAGCTTGATGTCATTGATGTTAATCCATGGCAGTTTGTTTGGCCGGTAATAATCATTGCGATTGGTCTCTCGGTGATCATAAATCGTACTGCATCGAGTCGTCATATTAGTAAATCTGACCGGGATGACATTACGGCAATACTCGGCGGCAGTGATCAGCGTAATATGTCCGATGATTTTAAGGGGAGTCGAGTAACGGCTATACTGGGTGGCGTGAAGATTGATTTACGAAAAGCAACAATCAAAAAAGAAGCTACTCTCGAAGTCTTTAGTCTTATGGGTGGGGTTGAGATTATCGTTCCAAGAGATGTGATCGTAAAGAACCAAACATCTGCGATCTTAGGTGGTATTGAGGATAAGTCTGAACAAGATGCTACCAAGAATGCTCCTATTCTTTATGTGACTGGCGATGTAATTATGGCGGGCGTTGAGATTAAGAACTAGATGATTAGTGAAAAATCACTCGAGTTGGTACGAAAAATTGGTACGAGTCGACGAGCTGTAGTAGCGGATGAAAGCGGCGTAGAGGTTCGCCTATATGGTCTTACGGCTATTGCTGCACTAAAATCACATCTTAATATTTCGTATGCTGATATAGCTTCGGTCTCTGTGGGGTCGATAGAGTCCATCTCTATATTTGCGCCGAGGATAGGCTACTCTAATCCCCTTACCGGAGCTCGCGGGGGAAGATTTCGTACGAAAGGTGAGCATATGTTTGTTTCATTTGATCGACCTTCGCATCAATTATTGACGATCTTTTTAGTTGATAAAAATTCTACTGGATTTGATAAGATCGTCGTTGAGATTGAAAGACCTGATGAGGTTAAGTTATCTATCGAAAAGAAAGCTGCGGCAAATGGCTAACACGCCGCAACGCTACGTCGCGCTTTTACGGGGTGTGAATGTAGGTGGAAAAAGCCTTATAAAGATGTCAGATCTTTCACAGGGATTGACTGCGATGGGTTTTTCGGAGGTATCTACTTACATTCAGAGTGGTAACGTACTGTTTTCAAGTACAAGTAGAAATGAACAGTCATTGGCTAGTGAGATCGAGCGGGCGATCTATGGCCTATTTGGGCTGGAGGTTAAAGCTGTCGTCATTTCTTCATGGCAGCTGTCGGAAATAGTCTCAGCTATGCCGGATAAGTGGGGCTCGGATGCTTCGTGGAAGTATAATACTCTTTTTTTACTCCCACCCTGTAGTCAGGATGACGTATTGACGGCAATTGGGGAGTTGAAACCCGATATTGAGCAGTTAATTCCAGCGAAGGGTGCGATACTTCAGTCAATAGAATTTAGCTCGTTTGGACGGAGCAGGACGGGCAAACTTGCCGCACTTCCCGTTTATAAGCAGATAACAATTCGAAACTATAATACGACGATGAAGCTTCTTGAATTATTGCAGAAATAATACAGTTTGGTTCTAGTTGATGCTTCGATAAGCTACAATAGTACTCATGACTAAAAATACAGAAATAAGCGCTGTCCTCGCTCAGCGAGCAGCACAAGTGCAGCGTGGTGGCGCGCGGGCGGCGGTACTTGGAGTAACTGATGGACTCGTAAGCACTCTATGTCTCGTAGTTGGTGTAGGTGCAGCTGGGGCGGATCCTAAGGCGGTGCTCACCGCGGGATTTGCTGGTTTACTCGCAGGTGCTATATCGATGGCTGCTGGAGAATGGATATCGGTTAAAACTCAGGTTGAACTTTTTCAGGGAGTGCTTGATGATCTTCGGTTGGCGGTAAAAAAAGATTATCATCTACTCCAGGAGAAACTCGTTGATGATTTTAAAGAGCACGGTATGCATCCAGACACAGCTTTGTCGGCAACGAAAGATATTGCAGCCAATCAGGATGAGTTTATGTCTATGTATTCATCGCAGATCATAGGCATCAACCAAGATGAGCTAGGTTCTCCTTGGCGGGCGGCGGGTTCATCCTTTGTGCTATTTACTATAGGAGCGCTCGTACCACTTGGGCCATGGATGTTTGGATTTAATGATCTCACGGCAATCCTAGTGGCTATAGGATTGACGGCGCTAGCAGGTCTTTTTGTTGGGGGTTATACCGCTCGTTCAAGCGGAAGAAGTGTGTGGTACGGTTCTTTGAGGCAGCTTCTGATTATCGTTCTGTCTGCAGGGGTGACGTATGGTATTGGCCACATATTTGGCGTCGTAACCGCCTAGCGACTGCTAAGTAAGTTTATTCTGTCTCGTTATAGCTACTTCGTTCATTAGATCGAGCAATGTCGGCGAAGTATCTTTAGATGAGATTACTGCCGAAAAGTAGTCGTTCGAAAAATCACTTAAAGCGCGTATGAGGTGTTCACGAAATTGAACTCCAGCCTCTGTGAGTTCAATTGTTTTTATGCGACGATCGTGCTCGCTTTCTTGACGGGTGATGAGCTGGAGCGCAAGGAGTTTATCGACCACGCCGGTTATGTATGATGCGTCGCAGCCTACCATGCATGAGAGACGGTTCATGGGAATCGGATGGTTCGGCTCAAGGGAAAGGAGTGCCTGGAGTTGACTAAGGTTTAGGTTGTGCTGTTCAGCGAATTTCACGAGATCGTGCTTTAAGTGCGTGAATAGTGTCATCGCTTGCCAGTGGATATTATTGTCTAATGTATCCTTCATGCCTCTAGTATACTACAATAAGTAAATACTTGATAAAATAAACTATGTATAAATACAATGATTACATTACAAAAGCATCTTGGAGGGTTCATGAGACAAAAGAAAAAAATAATAGTATTAATATTGCTGGCGCTGACGCAATTTTTGGTGGTGCTCGATAGCTCTATCGTAAATGTCGCTCTCCCAGCGATCAAAGAATCGCTTGGTTTTACTGATGCGTCTTTGCAATGGATCCTTACGGCGTATGTGTTGACGTTTGGTGGATTTTTGCTGCTGGGTGGTAGAGCGGCCGATTTATTCGGTCGTCGAAAAGTACTGCTAACGGGGCTTATCGGCTTTACTGCTACGTCGCTGCTTATCGGACTTTCCCAGTCGAGTGAGTCATTTATCGTGTTGCGTGCACTGCAGGGTCTGACTGCGGCATTTATGTCTCCTGCGGCGATGTCAGTTTTACTTACGACATTTAGTGAAGGTCCTGAGCGCAATCGCGCCCTAAGTGTTTGGAGTATTGTTGCCTCAGGTGGCGCAGCTGCAGGCGTGCTTCTTGGTGGTGTACTGACGCAGCTGTTCGGTTGGCACTGGGACTTTTTTGTCAATGTACCGTTTGGTATCTTGGCAGCCATAGGAATCTATAAATATGTCCCAGCTCACATCAAAGAGGAGAGCGATAAAAATCTCGACATACCAGGTGCATTGCTTATTACGACAGGGTTGATCGCACTAGTTTATTCGATCAGCCAAGCTCCGGAACTAGGCATTTTAGATGCATCTGTCGTCGTTACTTTTGTTGCTTCGATTCTACTGATAATTGCGTTTGTCTACAATGAGTCAAAGGTAAAGCATCCACTCGTCCCTCTATCGGTGTTCCGTCTTCGAAATGTTGTAGGTGGTAACCTGATCATGATTCCAGCGATGGCGGGGATGCTAGGAATGTTCTTCTTTATGTCGCTCTATATGCAGAACATTTTGAAGTTTACTCCAATTGAGAGTGGTTTGGCATTCGCGCCGTTCCCGGTTATCCTTGGCTTTATTTCGTGGCATGCTCCGAAATTGGTGAAGCGATTTGGCATTAAGAAGCTGCTCATCGTAGGTACGTTACTTCCAACAATAGGGATTTCTTTGCTAACGGCGTTACCTCTTAACGGGAGTTATATAGTCAATATACTTCCGAGTATTATATTGATACCAGCTGGTATGAGTGTTTTCTTCCTGAGTGCGATACTTGCGGCAACTTCCGGTGTGCCGGCTCGTGAGTCGGGGCTTGTGTCGGGACTTATCAATACGTCACAGCAAATTGGCGGAGCGCTTGGTGTCGCACTACTTGCAGGCGTGGCGGCATTTGCCGCTGGTGGAGTTCAATCTCCTGAAGCACAGCTACAAGGTTATCATGCAGCTTTTGCGGCATCGGCCGTACTGATGGTTGGTGCGCTTCTCGTCGCTGTATTTGTCATCAAAGTACCTAAGAAAGATAGTAATTCTTCAGTAGACGAGGCGGTAGTTACTTCTCACTAGAAGAACGGGTTCCGAGGTATCGTTTGACGTCAGTCGTGAGGAAAAGACTGACGTCATCTCGCGTCCTACCCTCAGCATGAAATGGCGTACTGATGACCTGAATCAGAATGAGCATATAGGTGAGGATAAACGTAATAAGCCCTACGATGACAAGTCCTCCGTAGAAAGGATCGATGTTCGTAAGCGTGAGCATGGCGATTAAGAGTAGTACGATCGAGCGTGCAAGAATTGTAGCTGAGGGAATGAATTTAATGCGCTGAATGTAGTTAACACGAAATACATTTCGTAAGAGTGCTGACTGCTGCGTCTTTAGTTTGACGATAAAGTTTGCCGGAACTTTCGCTGTCTCCATCTGATTGAAATAGGGGTTGAGTGCATGGATATGTTTGCGTGTAGCATGTGATTTGTTTCGGACATCACTACTAAAAGATCCTAGGATCGTTCGGAGCTGTTCTCGAAAACCGTCGATATCAAAGTCAGGGTATAGTTCGTGTACGGACACTGCATCTTCAAACATATTTTCAACATTTGATGAGAACTCTGATGGGATTTTTTCGCTCTCTTTGTAGTCAGAAATGGTTGCCGACAAGATAAAACCAACAACGAAGAATACTCCAGATGAGACACTGTTGTGAAGAGAGCTTTGTTCAATCGGCTCGAGATTAAATGCGTGAAGTGTGTATTTAATCGCAACGACAATGAGTGAAATTACGAAGGCAATTAAAAAGATACGGAATAGTTTTAGTTGATGAATCATATCTTTCTAGTATAGCAAAATATATACGCTGAGCGTATGATAGTCACACGTATGGGATATAGAGATGCGTCCTAATGAGATCATGCGCCCTCCGAGCACGGTGAGTGATTATGACGACGCGTCTCGGAGGCGTCGTATGCATGAAACGAGGCTACTTGCCGACAGCCAGCCTTGGGTGCGTAGAGCCGCGCGAAGTGCCTTGGGTGCGCTTGCTGTCGGAGCCGTAACAGGTGCTGTGTTTATGCAATATTGGCAGCATGATGTTCTTCCGGAGCGCGAACGACTATCTCAAACACAGCCAGTGCTCCATGATATCTATGAACCAGAAAATCTTATAAAAGACGATACTGCTGTTGTCGTGCTTGCGGGGCTCGGCAATCTCGATGGGGTTGAGACGGCGAAAAGTTTGAATGCATATAGAAAAATGGGTAATGTGTGGGCGATCCAGTATGACAACGAAGGAATAGATGTGGATGTCATCACGCAGCTTATCCTGAAGAAGGCAAAGGCGGAGGGTATCTCGAAGATTATACCCGACGGACATAGCATGGGTGGTATCAACGCATCTAAGGCCGCCCGGCATATCTATGAGGAGACGGATCTAGATGTTCCGGCCGTAGTGCTTGATTGTCCAGCATTTGATATTGATGCTGTACGGTCCGATGCGAGAGAACAAGGTGAGACGATGGCCCGTTATATTGGGCTTGTTCCTGGTGCACGTGATAGTCGATTGCTTCGCTTTGCAGTAGAGATGGGTGCGCGCAGTGACCGTTTTATTAACGGCTCATACGTCGATCTTGATATTGATCAGCGAGCGTTTTTCGAAGCAACGGATGAGGTTTTGCGAGAAAAAATATTCCCTCATGACATAGCAAGCAACCGTTTAATAGAGTCTCAGTTCCTGACCATCGTCTCATCACGTATGGGTGACGATGTACGCGCTCTCACGCAGCCTAAAGTTGGCAAGCGTTTACCTGAGATCGCCTTGATGAGGCCGGAAAGAGGAGAGAACGACACTGTTATAGATGTAGATTATGTCGAAGATCAGATGAGAAAAATTACAAGAAATCTCTCTGTCGTTGCGTTAAATGATACCGGCCACGCCAACCCAAATCAACGACCCGAAGAATACAATCAAGCAATAGAGACGTATATTGTACCGCTCGGTAATTGGCGGCCAGAGCCTCGAGACGCTCACGTCCCCGATCTCGCGCAAGGTAAATAACGATAAATTGCTATACTATATAGTAGATGAACGCTCAACTAGAAGCTAAGCTAAAAACTCTCCCGCGAAGTGCTGGGGTATATTTTCACAAATCAAAATCCGGTGAGATTATCTATGTCGGTAAGGCGGCTGTACTGAAGAATCGTGTTCGTCAGTATTTTCAGAGTACCAGAGATATGGACATAAAAACTCGTGCGCTTGTTGCGGAAATTTATGACACCGACTGGATCGAAACCGAAAGTGAAATCGACGCTCTCTTTCTAGAGTCGGAAATGGTGAAGCGGTATATGCCGCAGTATAATATATTGTTGCGAGATGATAAGTCGCAGATGTTCGTGCGTATTGACATGAAGAGTCAATGGCCGCATGTCGCATTTACTCGTAATCCAGCGGATGATGAGGCAGAGTATTTCGGTCCATATTACAATGGCTATGCTGTTAAAAAAGCACTTCGCTATTTGCGAAAAGTATTCCCGTATTACACGAAGCCGCCAAGAGATGGGGCTCGTCCAGATCTTGATGCGCATATTGGACTTAGTCCTCGTCCAGGCACTTCGAGCGATGAATATAAAGCATCACTGCGAAAGCTTATCCGCTATTTTGAGGGTGGACGAAAGACACTTATGAAAGAGATTGAACGAGATATGCATACCGCAGCGGGGTTGCATGATTTTGAGACGGCCGCTTCACTTCGTAATAAGCTAGGAGATCTTCGGGAGCTGCAGCGACGTATTATGTTTGGAGATAAAGAGTTTCTCGATATTAGTAAAGATCGTGCATTAAGTGATCTAAGAAATCTACTGAGCTTGCCGAAAATTCCAGTGCGAATCGAAGGATATGACATTAGTCATATGGGTGGTACAAATGTTGTCGCGAGTATGGTCGTGTTTACAAATGGCACGAGCAATCGTGCAGAATACAGAAAATTCAAAACACGTATCGAGCATAACAACGATACTTTCAACATGAATGAAACGTTGCAGCGACGGACAAGCCAGAAGAACATGAAAAACTGGGGAGTGCCTGACTTTATTTTAGTAGATGGTGGTAAGGGGCAGCTCGATGCTGCGATTAGCGCTCTGGAGCAAAATGAAGTCAAAATTCCGATTATTAGTATTGCTAAGCGTGAAGAAGAGATTATCGTACATAAAACTCGCTCAAATATAGACGTGTCGTTTATAAGGACTTTGCTTGATGAGCCTATTGAAGGGGTTTTTGTCGAAAGCAGTGGTAATTATTATATTGTAAATCTCCACGCTGGGCAGCGAAACGCCTCTTCTCATTCACGTAATTTACGGGGTGCGCCGACAGTCAACGCCTATTCGGATGTTGTAAAGCTGTTTCAGCGCGTTCGGGATGAGTCGCATAGATTTGCAGTAAGCTACCATACAGTACTAAAGCGCCAGAAGCAGACGGCGAGTATGCTAGAAGAGATCCCTGGGATTGGACCATCAACCCGTAAAAAACTAATCAAGACATTTGGTAGTTTGCGTGCAGTCAAAGAGGCTGAGAGGTCACAGCTAGTCGCCTGTATTGGTGAGGCAAAAACGACACTCATCGTACCGTATCTGTGATATTCTAAAAGCAGCTTATGGCACATCTTGATCATCACTTTTTTAACGAAAACCGCCAAAAAATCTTAAAAGCGCTCAAGGGTGGATTGCTCGTGTTGCCGGCATATTCGCAAATGCAGCGAGGTAATGATGCAGCATTTAAGTTTGAGCAAGAGGCTAATTTTTGGTATGCGACAGGCATTGATCATCCAGATTGGTGGATTATTATAGATGGAATTAGAGGACGTTCATGGCTGGTTTCGCCAGATATTGACGAGGTGCACGCGCTATTTGATGGTAGTTTATCACGGCAAGATGCAGCTACTATAAGTGGAATAAACGACGTACTTAGTCGTCAAGAAGCCGACGATCTACTCAAACAATCAGCGCGCACGCATAAATTTGTTTATACGCTTGGTCGACCTGCGCGTCATGATAATTTTGACTTTACGATGAACCCAGCTGCGCGTGAAATGAATGAACGATTATCTCGTTTGTTCGAGAAAGTTCAGGACTTTCGTTCGGATCTCGAGAAGATTCGTGCTATCAAGTCCGATGATGAGCTCGCGAGTATGCAGGCTGCAATCGATCTTACTTCTAGTGCATTTGAAACTGTCAAATCATCGCTTCTGTCGTATAAATACGAGTATGAGATAGAAGCGCAATTTAGCTATGAGTTTAGAAAAGTTGGCGCGGCAGGTCATGCCTATGATCCGATTATTGCCTCGGCCGGCAACGCCTGTACGCTTCACTATAGTGATAATCAGTCGGCACTTAAAAAAGGCACGCTTGTATTGATGGATATTGGCGCACGAAGTGAAGGCTACGCTGCTGATATTACGAGAACGTATAGTTATGGAAAAGCAACGAAGCGACAACGGGACGTGCATGCATCTGTAAGGTCTGCGCAACAAGAAATCATCGAGCTGCTTAGTCCAGGTCTGTCTATTCACGAGTACCACGACCAGGTAGATATGATCATGAAGAACGCTCTTATGGAGCTGGGTCTTATTGAATCGCTAAGTGACGAGGAAGCATATCGACAATATTTTCCTCATGCGATCAGCCATGGGCTGGGGATTGATGTGCATGATGCGCTTGGAGCGCCGACGCAATTTCAGTCTGGCATGGTGCTCACTGTTGAGCCGGGTATTTACATTCCCGAAGAAGGGATTGGTGTAAGAATTGAGGATGATATCTTAATTACCGATTCAGGGTATCGCAACATGAGCGTGAAGCTCTCGACAGAGTTGTAGGCGACAGGTATAATAAAGACACTACATGAAACAACAATTTGCTGTATTTATCGTTCGTTGGCTGCTTAACTCATTTGGATTGTGGGTAGCTGTACGTCTTCTTGGCACTGGCTATAGCGACGCTCAGGTCGACGCCGGGTATTGGGCATTTTTATTCGCAGGTTTGATCTTCTCTATTATCAACAGTGTTTTACGTCCGATTATTATTATATTATCCCTGCCTGCGATACTCGTTACGTTGGGATTATTCATCCTTGTCGTTAATGGTCTCATGGTCTATATTTCACTGAAACTAGCACCAGGCCTGCAGATGTCCTTTTTCTACTCGATTCTTACGGGAATGATCTTGAGTCTGATAAACTATATAGTAAGTAGCGCGCTTGAATTAAGTCATGGGCGTAAGAAAGAGGAATTAGTATGACAATTGAAAGTATTTTACCGTATGTAACTTTAATCTCAGGTATTTTGATGATCGCAACGATTCTATTGCAACAGCGTGGAGCGTCACTCGGAGCTGGATTTGGTAGCTCTGGAGAGCTTTACACAACTCGCCGAGGACTCGACAAGAGCTTGTTTGAGGCTACTGTAGTGATTGCAGTTATCTTTGTACTTTCGATCTTGACGGGACTTCTACTCCCTTCATAAATGAAGGCTGATATCTATGGCAAATGACGAAAGAGGGTGGCAGCGATTTCAGAAAATGAATGTAAATCGCAAGACGATCTCTCGACGAGCAAAAAAAGTTGAGGGTGCTACGATGCGTCATGCGCATAAATTTATCGTTGGACGCTGGGATAACATCAGAAATGTTCGTCGTCATATTATTACGTGGATGGTCGGCGTCGCACTCTTGATCGCTGCAGTTGGCATGCAGATGCTATGGTTCCAGCAAAGCTATCTTACATCGGCGCCAGGTAAGGGTGGCGTGTATGCCGAAGCGGTTCGCGGCCCACTGGCGACATTGAATCCACTCTACGCAACTACCAGTGCCGAGCTTTCTGCAAGCCGACTGATATTTTCATCACTATATCTCCATGATACAACGGGTAATCTGAAGGGTGATGTTGCGACAAACCTCAAGATGGATGAGGCGGGTAAAACCTACACCGTAACACTCCGGCCAGATGCAAAGTGGCATGATGGTTTTAAGTTAACCGCAAAAGACGTCGTCTACACCGTTGAACTTATGAAAAACCCAGCGGTACGCTCGACAATGAGCGCAAGCTGGAAAGATATAGAAGCAAAAGCGGTGAGTGAGTATACTGTTCAGTTCACGTTACCAGCTGCGTATGCACCTTTTTCTCAGGCGTTAACATTTGCTATCTTGCCACAACATATCCTTGAAAAAGTTGATCTTCATTCGCTCAGAGAAAATACGTTCAGCAGTAACCCAGTAGGGAGTGGGCCATTTGCATTTCGTCTTCAGCAGTCAATCGGAGGAAATCAAACCAAAAAGATCGTTTACCTTGACGCGAACAGGCAGTATTACAAAGGACAGCCACGGCTTGATAGATTCTTGCTGACGGCGTATGATACATCCGATACAATTGCTACTGCGCTTCGAACAGGTGAGGTAAATGGTGCTGTCGATGTCCCAAGCGACGTTGCTCGTTCGATCGACACAAAGCGTTATGAGATACTCAATACGCCAGTCAATAACGGAGTCTACGCTATCTTCAATACGACACAGCCCAACTTAAAATCAACGAGTGTCCGCTCAGCATTACAGCTTGCGAGCGATACCAAAAAACTACGATCGCAGCTATATGGTGAACCTAAGGAGCTGACACTGCCTTTTATTGACGGCCAAGTGACGAGCGAAAACTTACCTCGACCAGCCGCCGCGGATACTAACAGGGCGGCAGAATTGCTCCAGGCGGATGGATGGATCCTAGATGGTAATATTCGTAAAAAAGAAGGGCAGTCGCTTAAGATACGCATGGTGACGCGTAAAAATATAGAATTTGAGAAATCTCTTGAAACACTCGCTGGGCAGTGGAGAAAGATCGGTGTTGAGGTTGAAGCAGAGGTGATTGATCCATCGACATCGAACCAGAGTTTTGCTCAGCAAGTGCTCCAGCCTCGAAATTACGACGTACTCATCGATGAACTGTCTATCGGTGCAGATCCAGATGTGTTTGCGTATTGGCACTCTCGGGGGCTCCTTAACTTTGCAAACTACAGTAATGCTACGAGTGACGATGCGCTTGCAAGTGCACGTGTACGCTCTGAGAAAGATCTACGCAATGTTAAGTACGTGGCCTTTGCTAAGCAGTGGCTTACAGACGTACCTGCGATCGGGCTGTATCAATCAAATATCAGCTATGTCCATAGCAAGATGACTCGTACGATCGGCCAAGACCAACGACTTATTTCACCGATTGACCGTTACTCGAATATTCGATTCTGGACAGCTGAACAGCGTCAAGTGTATAAGACTCCCTAGCTCGTACAGAAACTGTTATTGCATCGGCTAGTAAACTACAGTATAATCGTTCGAGTAATCACCCTGTAAGCGCGAGTGGCGGAATTGGTAGACGCGTCAGCTTGAGGGGCTGGTGCCCTTCGGGGCGTGGAGGTTCAAGTCCTCTCTCGCGCACCATAGAAAAAAGACAGATCATTTCGATCTGTCTTTTTTCTATGGCAATTTCGGTAAACCTTATCGAGAAAAAGCGAGTCAAGCACGTTTTACACTAGAAACATGCTTGACTATTTGCTATAATATGCCTAAAGGAAGCCCGTCAAATCTGGGCATATTTTTATGAAAGACCCTAAATTTATTCGCAACATCGCAATTATTGCGCACGTTGACCACGGTAAAACTACTATGGTTGACGGATTGCTTAAGCAGTCAAACACATTCCGTGATAACCAAGCGGAGATGAACCAAGACCTTATCATGGATAGCGGTGATCAAGAGCACGAACGTGGTATTACGATTACAGCAAAGCAGACTTCGATCTACCATGATGATTACAAGATCAATATTATCGATACGCCGGGCCACGCCGACTTTTCTGGTGAAGTTGAACGTACACTTAACATGGCCGATGGCGTCCTACTTGTCGTAGATGCGCAAGAAGGTCCAATGCCTCAGACAAAGTTCGTGCTTTCAAAGGCCCTAGAGCTTGGTCTTAAGCCAGTTGTTATCATCAACAAAATTGACAAGCCTTCTCGTCGTATCGACGAAGTGATCGACGAAGTGTCTGACCTATTTTTGGAGCTTGCTATTGAGGATAGTCAGCTACATTATCCTGTGTATTACGCAATTGGCCGCGATGGAAAAGCTTGGAAAGAGCTTCCTGAAAATCCTGCAGAGCACACTGATCTTAGTCCTATCTTCGATGCAATCATCAACGACATTCCAGCGCCAACCGTAGAAGTCGACAAGCCATTCCAGCTGCTCGTTACGTCACTTCAGTACGATAACTTCCTCGGTAAATATGCAATTGGTCGTATTACTCGTGGTGATATCAAGAAAGCTCAGCAAGTTGTACTTATCAAGCGTGATGGTACACAGCTCAACGCTAAGATCGACAAGATTTTTGGTTACCGCGGACTCAATCGCGAAGAGATTGATGCAGCAAGTGCGGGTGATATTGTTGCACTTACTGGTATTGCTGACGCGCATATCGGTGAGACGATTGCAGACAAGGAAAATCCTGAAGCACTTCCTGTTATTGATATCGAAGCACCAACTCTCAGTATGTATCTTGGTCCAAACACGAGCCCAATGAAGGGTAAAGAAGCAGAATTTAACACCTCACGTCAGATTGGTGATCGACTCAAAAAAGAGATCGAAACAAATGTCTCACTCCGTGTTGAAGATGATGGAATTGGATTTACTGTTTCTGGTCGTGGTGAACTTCACCTTTCAGTGCTTATCGAGACGTTACGTCGAGAAGGCTTTGAATTCGAAGTTGGTCGTCCACAAGTAGTAACAATCGAAGAGGATGGCGAGCTAAAAGAGCCTGTTGAAGAGCTTCTTATCGAAGTAGCGGCAGAATTCCTCGGTGCAGTGAGCCAAGAGCTCGGGACACGACGTGCAGCACTCGTGAAGCAAGAGCAGACAAGTAGTGGTACAACGCGTACGACATACATTTTGCCGACACGCGCAATGATTGGTCTTCGTAACCTGCTACTTACTGCTACCAAGGGTACAGTTATCATTAATAGCCTTCCTCATGGCTACCAGCCAATTGGTCCGAAGCTTCAGCAGACACGAAACGGTGCTCTTATTGCTACCGAAGCTGGCTCAACTACTGCTTACGCACTTGATAACTCGGCATCTCGAGGTGAGTTGTTCGTTGGCCCAGGTACGACTGTCTATCAGGGTATGATCGTTGGTGTGTATAATCGCCAGGGTGATCTTGACGTAAACGTATGTCGTGGCAAGCAGTTAACAAACATGCGTACATCTTCAAGTGATGGTACAGTGCAGCTAACGCCATTTACTGATCTTAGCCTTGAGCAGTCGATTGACTTCATCGAAGACGACGAGTTGCTTGAAGTGACGCCAAAGTCACTCCGACTTCGCAAGCGTTTCCTTGATCCAAACCAGCGCAAGCGTAACTCAAAGAAGTAATCGCAAGCAGCGTAATAAAAATGAGGCTCCCAGTTGAGCCTCATTTTTTGATCGAGAGTAGCGCAATATTTTTAGAAATTGCAACAAAGTTGCTAAAACTAGCGTAGACTTGGTACACTACGACAGTTATGAACGAATGGTTTATTTTACTTATTGCAGCAACAGCAGGCAGTCTCGTCTCGCTTATTGGAGGTATGTACCTTCTTTACGGTAAATGGGGTGTTGCCAAGCTGCAGCGTGTGGCGGTGCCGTTTGCGGCTGGGGCACTACTCGCGGCAGCATTCTTCGATGTGCTTCCAGAGGCGCTCGAAAACGGCGAAGCCTCACAGGTACTTCAAGTGGCATTGATAGGGTTTCTATTTTTCTTTATTCTCGAGCGTGGACTCGGTTGGTTTCATCATCACCATGAAGAGGACACGCATACTCACGGACCTCGTCGCAATGCATCACTGATCATTGTTGGGGATACGTTGCATAATTTTATCGATGGTCTCGCAATTGGTGCGGCATTTTTAGTAAGCCCCGCAACGGGTATCGTGACGACGATTGCGATTGCAGCTCATGAAATACCTCAAGAAATAGGTGACTTTGGACTTCTGCTCGCAAAGGGTATGCGGCGATCGACTGTGCTGTGGGCGAATTTATTCAGCGCACTTGCTACGGTAGTTGGAGCAGTCTTAGTGTATGCTTTTGGCGGTGCACTTCCGATCTCGGAATCATTGCTCCTTGCTATCACAGGTGGATTTTTCATCTATATTGCGGCCAGTGATATTATACCGACTATCCATGCCGAGCCTCGACGCAAGATCGCAAATATCCAAACGGCGATACTGGTTTTTGGTGTTATATTTGTAGCGGCAAGTACAACTATTGCGCACTCATTTATCTCTCATGGTGATCATTCGACACATGAAGAGCATGAGCATGAAACGTCCCACTAGTCCTTTCTAGTGGGAGCGCTGTTTAGCTAGTTGTTGTAGTAGGGTGGGTAGGAATAACTTACTCTTCGTATCGGACAGCAATCCGTTTTTGATTCACTCATGAGCTCCTTGTCTATTTTTATTATTTAGTGTGTTTATGTGTGTTTTTCGACGGGATACGTCGTATTCACATGTATACATATTAGCATAAGTTGTATGTATTGTCAATATAGTTATATAAAAACACTGTTTACATCTGATAATCACAACCACTATACTAGAGTAAGTTATGGCAAAAAAACTAACACTTACTATTCCTAAGCTTGCGGTCAATGACAGGGTCAAATCTGCTCTTGTTGCAACAACAGGTACGTTGATCCGTGCAGATAAGAGCCCTGACGAAGCGTACGGTGACTTCTTCACGCACGTCCAGCAGGATCAGATATATGCGGACGGTAAAACATTTGTCGATCTTATCCCGAAGAAGCGCGCAACGCAGATCAAAAAGGAGTACCTACTCGCAAAGCAAGACCCGAGTTTTGATCTACGGGAGTTTGTGACACGTCATTTTTATGAATTTAATCCTAGTGAATCGACGTATCATACAAATGTCGACATATCCGCCCGTGAGCATGTTTCATCATTGTGGGATGTATTAAAACGGAGAAATCGCGTCGATCGAGGGTCGTTAATCGCGCTACCGCATGCGTACGTTGTTCCTGGCGGGCGTTTTTCGGAGCAATTTTACTGGGATAGTTATTTTATAATGTTAGGTCTTGCTGCGGATAATCGTTGGGATCTTATCGAAGGCATGACGAAAAATTACGCCTATATGATCCGTAAATTTGGATTTATCCCAACCGCCAACCGAACGTATTTTCTCAGTCGGTCGCAACCACCCTTCTTTAGTCATATGGTACGGCTACTTGCTCGTCACAACGGTCGAACACGGACACTCCTCGAGTATCTGCCGTATCTGCTGAGTGAGTATCGTTTTTGGGTGAAGGGTCGTCGACAGGTGGGGAGTCATATAGATACGCGTGCCTATGCTCGAGTTGTGCAGATGCCAAATGGCGTTGTTCTTGGGCGATATTTTGACAACAAGACGACGCCGCGTCCAGAGTCACTTCGTGAGGACATCGAGACATTTGAGCAAACAGGTGGGCATGACCCAGAGCGATTGTATCTCGATCTACGTGCGGGCGCCGAGTCGGGCTGGGATTTTAGCAGTCGTTGGTTTAGTAGTCCTCAAGACATTACCACGATACATACGACCGATATCGTGCCAGTTGACCTTAACTGCTTGCTGTATCAGCTTGAGACAACAATTGCCGAGGCGTATCAGTTAATGTATCAGCCGCTACTTGCGCGTAAGTTTCGAACCCTTGCTGAGCGTCGTGCTAGCACAGTACTTAAGTATATGTGGAGCGACAAAGAACAGTTCTTTATGGACTATGACTTTAGGACAGGTAAGTCGACGGATAGTGTCAGTCTCGCTGGTGTCTTTCCGCTATACGCAAAAATCGCCACAGCAGCACAGGCGAAAGCGGTTGCTGAGCGTCTAGAAAAAGACTTTTTGAAAGACGGTGGGCTGGTGACGACACTGGTGGATAATGGTCAGCAATGGGATGCGCCGAATGGCTGGGCACCACTTCACTGGATTGTCATCCAGGGACTACGTGAATACGGTCATTATACACTTGCAGACAAGATCAAACAGGCGTGGGTTACTTCAGGGCTGACGGTATTCAAAAACAAGAGCAAGATGATTGAAAAGTACAATGTCAGCAATCATGATCGCATTGGAGCAGGTGGCGAGTATCCACTACAGGACGGCTTTGGCTGGACGAACGGAGTCCTTGCAGTGTTACTGGACGAAGATAATTAGTGTGAAATATTTCACACTAATTTGTAGCTCACTATGGTTAAATAAAGTAAAGAAATGAATAAATCTATGAAAATTGCCATTATGGTTCGTGCATTTATACCAATGCCACGGCCAAAAGACATGATTTATGCGCCAATTGATCTTGCCGTTGCGATTGCAAAAGGGCTCGGAGCGAAAGGTCATCAGGTGACATTATTTGCTCCTATAGGCACTGAAGTGCACGGTCAAAATGTGACAGTTGAGACGATGAATCTCCGGCCGCTCGTAAAGAACCAGCAAGAATTTACTGCACTTCTCGACAACACCGAGCATTTATCTCACGACGTCCATGGTCTTTGGGATAGATACATGGTCAATGAAATGTACGAACGAGCCCGCGCTGGTGAGTTTGATTTGCTTTATTTCCATCATCCAGAATCTGCATTGTCGACAGCCGTGAAGTATCTCGATATTCCGACGGTCTATACGCTGCACGACCCTATCTATCCGTGGTATCGAGAACTATTTGAGCTGTACAATTCACCAAATCAACACTATGTGTCGATTTCAAACAACCAACGTCGCGACGCGCCCGATCTGCCGTATCTTTCGACAGTGTACAACGGTACCGATGTCGAGCTGTTTAACTTTTCAGATGAACACGAAGATTATCTACTGTTTACGGGTCGCATTACGCCAGTCAAGGGTGTGAAAGAAGCGATCCAGGTGGCAAAATCGTCAAACCATCGACTGCTTATCATCGGTCCTATTGATCATGGTAGCCAGGGCTATTTTGATCAGTATATTAAGCCAGAGCTTGATGACCGGATCCTTTTCTTGGGACGAATGGATCAAGAGCAGCTACCGAAATATTATCAAAAAGCAAAAGCCGTCCTGACACCTATTCAGTGGGAAGAGCCATTTGGGCTTACGACTGTTGAAGCAATGGCGTGTGGAACGCCCGTCATCTCGCTTCACCGAGGTGCCGCTCCAGAGATTATCGTCGATGGTAAAACTGGATTTGTCGTTCACAGCATCGCCGAGATGGTGGAAGCGGTGGGGAAAGTTGACCAACTAAAGCGCCAAGATTGTCGCGATCACGTCGCAAAGACGTTTGCGATTAGTCAAATGGTCGATCATTACGAAGAGGCATTTCAACGTGCCATTCATCCAAGTGATCAGCTGCCTCTTACGACTGCAACGTCGTTTATCAAAAAGAAGATACGACGCGTTAAGCGTTCACTTCCGCGACTCACCAAGTTCGATACGAAGTAGCTTGGTCCGACGACTGTCTAAAAGATTTTCTTATCAGCAATGGCATCTGGTAGGAAGCCTTTTTTATGCTTGAAGTCCGCTTCCCATTTATAATCCGCTCCGTAGCCGATATCTTTCATGAGTTTTGTCGGAGCATTGCGTAGGTGAAGCGGTACTGGCGCGTCGGGGTATTGCGACGCGAGTGACTGGGCGCGGTACATAGCATCGGTTGTGGCGCGTGACTTTTCGGCTTTTGCGAGTGCGGTTGCCACATGAAAAAGGATATAGCTTGACTCGGGCATGCCGATTCGCTCAACTGCCTGAAACGCGTTGAGGGCAAGCCCTAGCGCACCATTGCCGGCTAGTCCGACATCCTCGCTTGCAAAGATCACCATACGTCTCGCGATAAACTTGGCATCTTCGCCTGCATCGATCATTCGCGCGAGGTAGTAGAGTGTTGCATCGACATTGCTGCCGCGCATACTTTTGATAAATGCCGATATGACGTTGTAGTGCATTTCGCCTTTTTTATCGTACCCTGGCACTCGTTTTTGCGCAGCAACTTTGACGACATCTGGAGTTACTTTTGACTCATTCATGCTGAGCGCTAGTTCGAGGTTTCCAAGTGCTACGCGCGCATCTCCACCGGAAAGCTCGGCTAAATAGTCGAGCGCTTTAGGAGTGACGAGTTTTGTTTTTTTCTCATCTTTTAGTGCGCGCTTGAGGATGACAATTATCTCGTCTTTGGAGAGTGGTTGTAGTACGAGCACACGACTACGCGAGAGGAGAGGATTGATGACTTCAAAGCTTGGATTTTCGGTCGTAGCGCCTATGAGGGTGATAAGGCCTGACTCTACATGTGGTAAAAAAGCATCTTGCTGCGCCTTGTTGAACCGATGGATTTCGTCGACAAAAAGGATAGTGCGCACCTGAAGGTTCCAGTTTTGACGAGCGTGCTCGATAACCTTTTCGACATCTTTTTTGCCGCTTGTGACTGCCGAAAGCTCTATGAATTCAGCGTCAACTTCACGAGCGATGATTCGGGCGAGGGTTGTCTTGCCGCTACCAGGGGGTCCCCATAGGATGAGGCTGACGGGCTCTTTGTTTTTTACGATTTGCCGTAAGATTTCGCCTTTGTCGAGCAGGTGTGTCTGGCCGATCACTTCATCGAGTGAGGCTGGACGCATTCTTTCGGCAAGGGGTACTCGTTGCATAGTTCTATTATACCTCGTATACTATTACTTACACGATGCAAAGAAAAACCGTACTTCTTCTTTTTGGCGGTGAATCATCTGAACATGATGTCTCTGTCTCTTCTGCGCGCAATGTTTTTGCTGCGATCGACGACACAAAATACGAGGTTGTCCTTGGGTATATTGATCCATCTGGAAAGTGGTGGCTGCTTGATCGCCTCGACACAGTGATTGATTATCACGGCTCGCCGCAACTACTACCGGCACTCGGCGGAGGTAGTTTTGTGACGATGCCAGGCAGTAAGGTTGTTAAACCAGATGTCATTTTGCCTATCCTACATGGTGAGAATGGTGAGGACGGCAGCGTACAGGGGTTGGCGCAACTACTTCATATTCCTATTGTCGGCTGTGACATGACTGCTAGCGCTGTCGGTATGGATAAGCTAGTGAGCAAGCAGATTCTTACTGCACACGACATAACGGTCGTTCCGTATGAAGTGCACCACGCGTCGGATACGTTGCCTGACTTTAATCATCTCACGATGACGCTTGGCGTACCGCTTTTTGTGAAGCCAACCCGCTCAGGAAGTTCCGTAGGAGTAAGCAAGGTCTATAGCGAAGACGATCTCTTGATCGCACTTGGTGAAGCGCACAAATACGGAGATGTCGCGCTCATCGAGCATGGTGTGACGGCTCGTGAGCTGGAAGTGGCTGTTATCGGCACTCCGCCGAAGCATCATGTTAGCTCGGTAGGTGAGGTGATTCCCGGCGAAGACTTTTATAACTATGAAGATAAATACAGTAGTGCGAGTAAGTCGGAAGTAGCTATTCCTGCCAACATCGATCAAAAGCTCAGCTATCGCGTACAGGCGCAGGCAAGCCGTATCTATGAACTGCTAGGATGTCAGGGGCTTGCACGGATCGACTTCTTTTTATCCGAAGACAATCAACTGTATTTCAATGAAATCAATACAATCCCTGGGTTTACCAACAGTAGTATGTATCCGAAGCTGTGGCGTCACGAAGGGGTGACCTACTCAAGTCTTATCGAAAAGCTACTCGATGACGCCTTGTCTCGTGGTACGATAGAAGTACAAGAAGCAGTAGAGGAGTAGTATGGAATTTATAATATTTTTGGTTATTGTCGTTGTTATCTTTGTGCTGAGTGGCATAAAGATCATCAACCAATATGAGCGAGGAGTCATATTGACACTAGGTAAGTTCACGGGTATTCGTGAACCTGGTCTACGTGTTGTTGTACCGATTTTTCAGCGTCTTATCCGCGTAGATATTCGTAGCACTCCGATTGATGTGCCGAAGCAAGAGGTTATTACAAAAGATAACGTCACCGTTGGTGTCGACGCGGTAGTATACTTCCGTGTTATCGACGCACCAAAAGCAGTACTTGAGACAACCAACTACATCTATGCAACGAGTCAATTTGCCCAGGCTGCACTTCGTGATGTAGCGGGTAACGCAGATATGGATGAACTCCTATCGAAGCGAGAGCAAATCTCTCAGCAGATCAAAGAAATTGTTGATGCTCAGACTGACCAATGGGGTATTGATGTAGAAAATGTGAAAGTTCAAAACATTGAACTGCCTCAAGATATGAAACGTGCTATGGCGAAGCAGGCAGAAGCCGAACGTGAGCGCCGTGCAGTGATCATCACAGCAGAAGGCGAAAAGGCGGCTGCTCAGGCTGTTGCAGATGCAGCGGCGATGCTTGCAAAGGTTCCAGGTGGTATCAATATTCGTACCCTTCAGACGCTCGAAAAGATCAGCACTGAACCAAGCCAGAAAACACTCTTCGTACTTCCGGCTGATCTCATCGAGAACGTGAAGTCGGTTCTCGGCGGACAGAAATAGCCGAACATATTGCCGAAACGAGGCAACTCTAGTAGAATATACAGAGTTGCCTGGCAACCTGTGGCTCTTTAGCTCAGTTGGTAGAGCAGAGGCCTGAAGAGCCTTGTGTCCCCAGTTCGAGTCTGGGAGGAGCCACCAAAGAAATACCCTCATCGAAAGATGGGGGTATTTCTTTGGTCGTTGGCTTATGTTATTTCCTGAAATGATATTGAATTTTCACCACTGTTGGTCTATACTTATTCAAGTACGCGGGTGTAGCTCAGTTGTTTAGAGCGCTTCCTTGCCAAGGAAGAGGTCGAGAGTTAGAGTCTCTTCACCCGCACCAAATGGGAATTATTAGACACTTCGGTGTCTTTTTTCTTTGTCGCTAATCTGTAAAGGGGGCTTATTCCAGGGGTGTAAACTTTATTATTTATATCCCATATAAAACCTGTCGAAAAAGTAGTTGTTTACACCTCAATCTGTTCTCATGAGAGATGCTGAAGAAATTGCTACTTAGGCCGAGTGAACTGGGGTGCGCGCTATTGATTCGCAGATAACTTTTACAGAATATTTATTCAAAAAATGAAAATACCCCCTCCGAGGCACTTCCATCTAGGATAGTGCCTCGGAGGGGGCGGGAGAGAGGCTGTCTTATGCGGTCCGTAGTTCATGAAGTGCAGTCAAGCACTTCATGCGCATTTGATGGCCAGCAGTTGGGTCATTGACCTTGAAGCCTCCGTAGTTGGCGACATCTAGCGTGATGCCAGGGCCGCCTGTGCTCATGAGGTAAGCATCGATGATGCCAGATTCGAGGCCCTCGAGAGCTTGCTCGAGTGTCCAGGTGTAGAACAGGTTGTCTGCTGGATTGCAAACTTCTTCGAGCATGTCCAGCATGCGCCAGTACCGTGCCTCTTCGGCGTAGTCGGTAAATGGCATGAGCTCCATCTGGTGATGCCGGCGAAAGATGTTGCCGCGCTTGGCTAGGGTGACCCTGTGCGGCAGCTGGTCAACGTTGATGTTGTAGATTTTGCTGCCACCGTCGTAGGGCTCGGTGCTGACATCCATCATACGGATCCTCGGTGACCAGTAAACGACGTAGAACGTCTGTTCACCGGTAGTCACGATGTCTCCTTGATAGAACTCGTCGATTGAACTGTTCATGAGAACCTCTCTATTGATGTGCGAGAGCTGACAGGCAGCTCTAATCTTATCAGAAGACTGATATGTATATACTAGCATAAAACATAGTATAAGTCAATTATAGCAAGACTTGTTTTTTGTAGTCATTTTCCGTGTTCTACTTTGAAATACTTCTGTTATTAACAAAATCGGATATACTATAAGAGTCTTACGTTCAATAAAATAGCAGTGGATTTTCGTCACAGTTTTTTCTGTTACGGTTTTGCTCTTAAAATGGGCACCGTGTAAACAGTTGGGCAAAACCTGCTGCTACGAGCGTAAGACACTTCACGGTGTCCTTTTTTATTGGCACCGAAAAATACTAATCGAGTCAAGGAGGCTCTCAATGAACACAAAACAATCAAAACCATGGTACAAAAAATTCTGGGTCTGGGCGCTCATCATCGTTGTACTTATCGGTATCGGTGGCGCTACAGGTGGCAACAAAAGCGACACGCCGACAAACACAGCAAGTAGCGGTACTGTATCGGAAAGTAAGACGACAGACAGTAAGACTGAATTCAAAGTCGGTGAGACGGCAACCTTTGACGATAAGTCTATTACAATTAAAGATGTTCAGCGTAACTACAGCACGAGTAACCAATTCGCTCAGCCTGAATCAGGCAAGGAGTTTGTGCTCGTTACTGTTGAAATAGCTAACAATAGCAAGAGTTCAATGGACTTCAACACCTTTGAATTTAAACTACAAGATTCAAATGGTGTCCAACAAAACGAATCCTTTACGGCTCTTTCAGAAGGTAAGCTTAATAGCGGCTCGCTGGCTCCTGGCGGCAAAGTAACAGGCAAGCTTGCTTACGAAGTACCTAAAGACGACACGGGGCTTAAATTGCTCTACCAGAGCTTTAGTTTCTTTAGTAATAAAGCGGTCACATTCAATCTAATTTAAAGCAATCTATATAAAGTGAAAGCCCCGCTGGATGCGAGGCACACCTATTTAGTTGTGACTTGCTAGCGGGACGGGTGTACGATGGGGTACACGTAGTACGGGTCCGACGGTGGATTTTCGAGTGCCCAGTATGAACCAGGCTCTCCGAAACGCCGTTCTGCGAAGAAAGCATTCATGTCGGCAATCTGGTAGGGTCCGCTGGTCCCAAGTTTACCAGTAATCTGATCTGGAAGCTCCATCGACACATGGTAGATGAAGCGATCGATGTCTGCACCGCAGACGTCATTGTAGACGCACCAGATGTGTTCGTCGTAGAGATGCTTGATATCCAGACTGGTCAAGAAACCCAGGAATGCAAGCGGATCACGATCCAGCCATTCCACAAGAACTTGAACGGAGCCCACGTTTCCCCCTGTGAGAATTTTGATCATCTCTAGCGGGGGAACATCTTCCGTGATGCGACAGTGCTCATTGGACATATCGGTCCCATTCTGTGTTGTCGGATAGTACCACCTCGACTGATTATGTATTCTAAGTCAAGATAATATTACTATAGCATAAATATTATAAAAAGCAATAATAACGTCTATACTAACAGATGATTAGCTCGCTGTCCGTCTTGCGTTCTGACGTGTTAGGAGTGGATAAAGCGGAGCCCTCCGTGATGTATCGAAAAGTTTAGCAAATTCTGTTCGGCTGCACCAATTTAGATACTTTGTATCGGCAGATAAAGCCGTCTTTTTGTTATGATAATGAGATGGTAACAAAAGACCAACGTATAAAATTAATCGTTAAAACACTCAAGCGTGAGGTACTTGATTATTGGACTGTAGCGTTCGACCGACCGCCCGGTTTTATCTTTGAGGCGGGTGACTGGATAGATATTGAACTTAGCGAGGGGCCGCTTAAAGGTGGTAAGACGTATTCAATTTCCTCTTCTCCGACTGAAGTTGATATTCAGATTACTTTTCGTGAGGGCTTGAGTGAGCTTAAACGAGCACTGAAAGATGTGCGGCCGGGCGATGAACTATATATTTCTCAGTACGGTAACGACTATGATTTCCAGCTCAATAGAAACCGTTCGAGTGTTCTTATTGCTGGCGGGGTTGGCATTGCTCCGTTTCGAAGTATGTTGAAGGAGATGTCTGACGATCATGATACGAATGATGTTTCTCTCATTTATCTCAATCAGAATGAGAACTTCTTGTTTCGTAGTGAGCTGGACGTATGGTCTACGTACTTACCGAATCTATCGATTATCTATATCAATACAAAGGACATCAATCGAAAGAAAAGAGAGAAACTCATTCACTCTCTCATTGATGATATCGGCCAAAACTTTTATATATCAGGTCCACCCGCGATGGTTGAGGCGAATGAACATCTCCTTATTGATATGGGTGTACAGATTCGTAACATACGAATAGATAGCTTTGGTGGTTACTAAATAACGATCCTCTTCCGACGGTGAAAGGTTTAAATTTATGGCTTCGGCTATGTATAATACATACATATGACTAAGATCATCGCTTACATTGCAACATCACTTGACGGCTACGTTGCGGGGGTTGACGATGACCTTTCGTGGCTCGATCCGTACAACGACGTAGAGTATGGATTCGATGCATTTGTTGCGACTCTTGGTGTAGAAATTTTTGGTCGACGTACATATGATATTCTTGCGGAACGTGGCTGGCTCAATAGTCATAATTTACCGACATATGTTCTTTCGTCGAGCCGCCCAGAAGCTGCGCCACCGTTAGATATGGATGTTGAGTTTATTAAGGCGCCACTTGAGGTTGTTATCGAAAAGGCTAGGCAACGAACGGATAAAGATATTTGGGTGTCTGGCGGTGGAAATGTTATCCAGCAGTTTTTAAATGTAGGGCTTATTGATGAGCTTGTACTGTCAATCATTCCTGTGACGCTTGGCGGGGGTGTTCGATTGTTTCAAGAAGGCCAACCGTCACACCAGCTGACGCTTGTAAAAAGTGAAACGTTTGACAGAGGACTGATCCAGCTTACGTACATGCCAGCAAGGTAGGTGTATAATTTAACATTATGAATGTTCACTTTATCGCTGGCTTCGGCCCTATAGTGAACGATATCCAAACAAGCAGAAAGCTATACATTGACACTTTAAATCTTCCGCTCAAGGAAGAGTCTGGTTATTATCAGTCTGAAACGATAGAGGGTGTGAAGCATTTTGCATTATGGCCGCTCTCTCAAGCGGCAAGTTCGTGCTTCGATAGTAATGAATGGCCAGCTGACATCACTGTACCTACATCCTGGATAGAATATGAAGTAGAGAGCGTAGAAGATGCGACGCAAGTGTTGTTAGATCAAGGCTATGTTCTCTTTGTGAAAAATAAAACAGAGCCATGGGGCCAAGTCGTTACTCGCTTTCTAAGTCCCGAGGGTATTATTACGTCTGTAGTGTACTCACCTTGGTTTCACGAGGAAGGGAAGTAGGGAGATTACTCTTTGCCCTATGGGCTGTAATTGTGACAGCAGAGTGTGGACGCTATTGGCGGACGTAAATAGGCTGTGATAGTAAAAAATCTGTTAGGCGCTGAAGTTCATAGTGACACTCTTCTAGCCACGCCCTGCGCTGCTCGTGATTAAAGGTATCAGCTATGCGTACATCATTAAAGTAGAGATAGATTTCCCCATTGAGCTGTGCGTATGCGATGATTAAGTGGTTGTAATCGAAATTGGTATTTTTATAGAATTTATTCAATAAGCTGAAAATGCGCGAGTATACAGTAAGAGAGGAATCGTATATTTTCTGCTTAAGTTGGCGCGCCTCGGCCATTCTACCTGCGTTAATAGCTTCGTTGAAGGTATTATACTGAGCGTCAAAATCGGAAGAGGTTATGTGAATGTATGGTCCGCGGCTCTCGCTGTCTATATGTCCTGCACATGAGCCTGACGTTGTAAATCCATGAAGCCAGAGTGCCGCGATGATAGGCTTAACTTCCTTGTCTATCGGGGTGTCTTGTTGATCTCTAATAGTGTCAGTCTTCTTTAGTAGGGTTTCATATGCCGTATACTTGTCCATTGGTTTTATTTTAACAGAATGATAGCTATTAATCTCAGGCAGTTGACATTATTTATTAATATTGATAAAATTTTTTCTAGCGGCACGAACGTTAACTGGAGTGACCTAAAGGAGCGTGAGTATTTTGAGAATACGCTTGCGGTTCTAGACAGGCACGGTATTAAACCTTTTGCAAAATTAAATCCAGAACAATTAAGCCAAGAGCGCATAGACGATAGTCACGATATCATTATTCTGATGAATCAAAGAGTGATCGATGAAGCGAAAGAGATCGTCGAATTACCGCCGAGTATTCTTAACTGGGAAATAACCGATATTGGAGAGGGTCACCGAGTTGATGATAATAGCCGCGAGTCATACGAGGAAGAGATATACCAAGAAATAATACAAAAAGTAGATAACTTAGTAAAAGTTAGTAGGTAATGTAAATAGCACTCTCTTATGTAGTAGTGCGGCAATCATCAGGCGCTCTGACGTCTTTATCCTGAATCTAGCATTGACGGGAATCGTTGCCGTGGTTGTCATGAATTTGTTTGGTGCTAATGCAAATCCGGCAACTAATGGCCTCGCGCAGGCTGGCGTACTAGAAATTATCGCTTTCTATGTAGGTACGGGTATACAGTTATTAGGCGAAGAGGTGTTTACGATACTGCCGTTTTTGGCCATCATGTATCTCTTTTATAAAAAAGCAAAGTGTCGCGTAAATCTATGGTCATTTGGGCATGGGTGTTGACGGCGATATGGTTTGCGGCGGCTCACCTTCCGACGTATGGATGGAATGTCGCGCAAGCGTTGCTTGTGATAGGAACTGCTCGGATCGTACTTACGCTGGCATATATTCGTACTAAGAACATAGGGGTATCATATGGTGCACATTTGCTGAATGACTGGGTTATTTTTACCTTTGCGTTGATCGCTGCATCTGCCAAAAGATAAAGATCTAGATAGCGCAGACGACGATACTCCTGTAATAAGTAGGAGGTTTGCACGGTTAAGTTGGATCGTACGACGACGAAACAGAGCTTCTCGCTACAATGTACGACCAGTTTATACCTTCGAACAGTTTTCAGATGACTAAGAAGTATCATGAGATTTATCTCAGCGACGCTCGAAAGGTTGAGCCGCACAAACTGCGCACTATTCTTCGACAGCCAGTTATTTCTACGAAGGAATGAGTGTGTAATGGTTCGATGCGTCGGCAATACTGATATACTATGAGTAAATTATGAATGATGAAAATATTCCCGAAGAAAAATATATTGTTACTCACAAAAAAGAACTGATTATCGGCGTAGCAATCAGTGTCGGCGTGATTGCAATAATCATAGCAATGGTGCTTTCAATCGCTGCAAGTACGCCGAAAGTGGTGTATCAGCCTACTAAAGCGTGTGACTTGCTGACTATCGAAGAATCAAAAGATCTGCTTGGTGAAAAAACTCTACAGAGTGGCGAAAAAACGCCCGCTCAGTCTGGAAATACCGCCTCTAGCCAGTGTGGATATACTGATGGCAACCCCGATACAGATAGCATGCTTGTAGCGGCTGTTGTCGTGCGTTCTGGCGTGAATGATAAAGGCGTGGAGCAGAACAAGACAGAATTTACCGCAGGTAAACCTGATCAAGGTGTCGAAGATGTGAAGGGTGTAGGCGACCAGGCTTATTACAATCAGAAGCTTGGCCAGCTTAATATTCTTGATGGACGAAACTGGATTATATTGAGTTATGGACCAGGCGCATCTTCAGAGGAAAATACCCTAGACGATTCACTTAAGATGGCGCAAAAAGTCATCACTTCTACTGCTTCAGTGTCGAACTTTTAAACGGTTATGGTATACTAAATTCATATTTAGTGCTGTTTTTAAATGATGGCGGGAGTTTTGGGGTATGGTGAGAAGTATTAAAAAGGTGTACATTATCGCTCTAGCAGTGATGGTGACTGCTGCGACGAGTCTCGCGCCTCTGACGAGTGTATTTGCTGCTACAGAGGGTGATCTGAGTAGTACAAGTAAGTTGCAGGTCTATAACTCGAGTTTTAAGGATGGTCTAGGGAACTATCTTGCACTCTATGGTCCAGCGGTTAGTCCTACGGGCGACGCATATGCGTATGGTATTAAGGCGGGTGAAGAACAGGAGTCGTATATTGTTAAGATGAATGCTGCGGGAGCGTTTGTTAAGGAATTTAAGCTTAGGCCAGGATACAGTATGGCGATACCTAATATAGCCATTGATAGGTATGGGTCGACGTACTTTCCTGTAGATAAATACGTAGACCTTGGCGGTGGTAATTCTCGGGTCGATAGTGTCATCTTGAAGTACAATCCCGACGATACCTTTAATGGAGTGATCGAAGCTTTCAATGATACGTATCCTGGTGGTTTCCGAAGCATTTATTCTATCGCTTTTGATGGCAACAATAGCCTATATATGACGGTTGGCACAAGCGATGCGCTCGGCACGATTTTAGTCAAACTTACCCAATCCGGGGGTATCGAAGAGACAGTAGAGCGGCTACAGGGTGATACGGATGGCTATGATGCGCCATTTCTTGTAGCGATTGATTCTCATGATCAACTGCATGTCGCAGCTATGGATCACGACAGGAATGACCAGATGATGCGATTGTTCGCTGTGAGTCACGAAGGTGTTGTTATTAAGGTTATAGGTGGTGAGACTCCGATGAAGCTTGGATACGGAATGAGCGTTGATAATAACAATAACCTCTACGCTACCAGTACTGACTTTTCAGGTCAGACGCCGCCCTACGAAGGGTGTCCAGCATACTTTGAGGTGCGGAAATACAATAGCGTAGGTGCTTTTTTGGGTACCATAGATATGTCACCTGAAGCTTCCGAGGGTCTCGTGTGTACAATTTATGGAGGTGGCACTACTCCGGTCACCGGAACTCGCGCTACTGCTACTCCGGGTGTCACAAAAGATGGGGATGTGTTTATAGGTACTGGTGATTATGCTAGTGGTCAACCAGGTAAAGCACGAATAGCGGTATATTCAATGCCAAAAAATGTTGCAACCTTTCCTCCTAAGTCTGAAGGTGAAGAGTTGAGCGCGAAGTTGCAGCTGCCGGAAACGGCCAACTTGCAGTACGCAGAGATCAAGACACAAGCTGAACTTGGTGCTTCGCTGCAGCCTGGATATAGCTATCCACTCGGACTTGCCAATTTCAAGGTCAAAGTTCAAGATGGAGCGACACTCCCTACTGAGCTTACATTTGTAACAAATCTGAAACCTGACCAGGTGACTGCGATGAAGTATCAAAAAGGCTCATACAGCCCAGTTCCAGGAGCGGTCATCACTCAGACAGAAATTGATAATAAGCCGGCGCTTAAAGTTTCATATACACTTATCGATGGCGGCGAGCTTGATGAGGACGGGCAGGTAAATGGCGAGATTATAGACCCTATAGGACTTGCTGTTAAAGACGGCAGTAGTGGTCAGCAGGTGCTGGCACCAAATACGGGCGTAGGAAGTCAGAGCGTTAATAATTTAGTACTTTTTATGAGTATTGCTATCGTAGCTGGTGCCGGATTTGCGGTGCGCCAAGTATATCGACGTTAAATGAAAGACGTATTTTAGTAATATATAACTTAGCGTATAAAACAGCTTAAATAAGTTTAAACGCGTTGGTTGATCTGCTATACTATGTCGAGATGGCGCCTTGGCGGAGTGGTTACGCAGCGGTCTGCAAAACCGTGTACACGGGTTCGAATCCCGTAGGTGCCTCCATGAAATAATCTCGATAGTTCGAGATTATTTTTGTTTGAGAAGTTCTAGTAATTCTGGAAATGTAGGGTCTGAGAAATGGCCTCGACCATTGAATCGATGAACTATAGCGCTAGGTAGGTCAAGCTCAAACTTAGCGAGCTCTGTGTAGGGTACGACTGGATCGTCTTGACTGTGAAATAGATGTAATTCTTCAGCGCTATCCACGGCATGTTTTGCAGAAGTTACTTTAAAACTTCCTAACTCTTCGACACTTTCATCGGCGTAAGCTGGCGAAACTAGGATGAGCCGCTTAACTCTTTTGGCTAGGGTGGTTTCATTTAGGTAAATTGCAAGAAACATCGCCCCAAGACTATGGCCGACCAGCTGTGTATTTTCTAGATCTAGGTAGGGAAGTATTTTCTCAAAATATATCTTCCATTCTTCGTATACGGCATTCTTGCCATTTGGAAAGGTAGGGAGTAGTACGTCTGCGTCTGGCATTTGCTCGGCTATCCATGGCTTCCATTTCTGCTGAGGGAGTAGTTTTTCGTACTTCAACGGACTGTCTCGTAGGTCTCGAATATATGACTCGTACGAATTGAAGCTTGAGCCACCATGAATTATTAGTACTTGTTGCATATTTTCTAGTATACTAGGTTTTAAGCGCGGATGGTGGAATTGGTAGACACGAGAGACTTAAAATCTCTTGGCCTCACGGTCGTGCGGGTTCAAGTCCCGCTCTGCGCACCAAAAATTATAAAAATTCGACTCGTCTGTAGTCGAATTTTTTGTTGCAAAATGGTATAATGAAGGAGTAAAAGAAACGGAATATATAAGGGGATTATAAGAAAATGGATTTACTATGGCTATGGATTATTCTGGGAATTGTTGTTGTTCTTGGCATCTTCCTTTGGGCGACCTATAACGGACTCGTAACGCTCAAGATTCGTGTAGACGAAGCGTGGAGTGATATTACTGTACAGCTAAAGCGCCGTGCTGACTTGATCCCAAATCTCGTTAACACAGTCAAGGGCTATGCATCTCATGAGAGCGGTGTGTTTGAGGCTGTAACTGAAGCGCGTTCAAGCATGATCAATGCAAAGACGCCTAAAGAAGCTGCTGCCGCTGACAATCAACTCGAAGGTGCCCTAAAGAGTATCTTTGCTGTTGCTGAGGCGTATCCTGAGCTAAAAGCAAGCCAGAATTTCTCTGAACTTCAGGCTGAGCTTGTCGATACTGAGGACAAAATCCAAGGTTCTCGTCGTTTCTATAATGGTGGCGTACGCGACCTTAACACAAAGATTTCACTTTTCCCAAACAACATTTTTGCAGGTATGCTTGGGTTTAAAGAGCGCGAATTCTACGATGTTGACGAATCTGAGCGTGCAACAGTTGAAAAGCCTGTTGACGTAAAGTTCTAGAACTCGACAGACTAAGAATAAGTAACAAACTACCAAATTACAGGAGAGGCTGACTAATGTACGGAGCTATTGCGACTAATAAACGAAACACCATACTTATAATGGCTGTGTTTGTTGGTATTGTGAGTGGTATCGGCTACTTAGTCAGCCTTTACTTTGGTGATACATCTATCACTTTATGGGTACTGGTAGCGGCATTTTTGTATGCACTGTTTCAGTATTTTGCAGCAAGTAAGCTTGCTGTCGCTATGAACGGTGCGCGAGAAATCGAAAAGAAAGACAACCCTCGTCTGTATCGGATTGTTGAGAATCTTGCGATTACAACAGGTATGCCGACACCAAAAATCTATCTTATCGATGACCCTGCGCCAAACGCATTCGCAACAGGTCGCAACCCTCAGCATGCTATTGTCGGTGCTACGACAGGTTTGCTTGAAATTATGAATGATCGTGAAGTAACTGCGGTTATGGCCCACGAAATGGGACATGTGCAAAATTATGATATCCGTGTGAGTATGATTTCGTTTGGTCTTGTTAGCGCGATTGGGCTTCTTTCTGATATTGTCCTTCGTATGCTCTTCTTTGGTGGTGATCGTCGAGATAATGTTCATCCAGCCGTGTATATCGTCGGAATTATCGTGATAATCCTTGCGCCAATCATTGCTGCGATGGTGCAGATGGCGGTGAGCCGTCAGCGAGAGTATCTTGCCGACGCTTCGGGTGCTTTGACGACACGAGATAGTGAAGGTATGGCAAGTGCACTCGAGAAGCTTCTTCAATTTGGAAAGCCTATGCAGCATCAAAATAGCGCATCGGCAAATCTATTTTTGAGTAATCCACTCAAACCAAGTTTTTTGAGTAAATTATTTAGCAGCCACCCTCCACTCGAGGATCGCATAGCAAGACTTCGAGACAATGCTAACAAGTTTTAAGGCGCGACTGCAAAAGTTCATGAAAAGCCTTGGTCTTGGTAGCAAGCGCGTTACTTTACCTGTGGCTCAGTTTTTCGGTAAAACGTTTAGCTGTATCGGACATTTTTTTAAGATTGTTGATCGAAAGTCGCCGACTTTTTTGCGCAAAACATATCGATTTGTCGGACGTCCATTTGTGCGACTAGCGAAAAGAATCGGATTTTTTAAGCGTCGCCGACCGCATCGTAGTTTTCGCCTCACTCGCCGACGTGATTATAAACGCTCACTAGTATTACCAGGGTACTGGTCTTTCACCAACTACGTTCGTTCGACATTATGGAGGCACAAAGCGATATTTGGTTTGCTCGCTTTGACGTATTTGATCTTAACGGTTGTTATCAGTGGTATTGGCGCTCAGGAGTCATACGCAAACCTTAGCACTACGCTAAAAGAAAGTGGTGGGGAGCTTTTTGATGGTAATTGGGGTCAAGTTGCAAGTGCTGGGTTGTTGCTGTTAACGACAGTAACAACAGGCCTGACACCGAATGTCACTCAGGCACAGACGGTCCTTGGTGGGTTGGTAGTGTTTTTTGGATGGCTCACGGTTGTGTGGTTGCTGCGAAATCTTTTGGCTGGTCGAAAAGTAAAGCTACGCGATGGTTTATACAACAGTGGTTCACCGATTCTTTCAACTGTCATAGTAGGTATTGTCCTTGCGGTGCAGTTGTTGCCGATTTCTCTTGCGATCATTTTGTATTCTGCGGCAGCAAGTACTGGACTTCTCGATGGCGGCGTTGAAGCAATGTTATTTTGGATAGTAGCTGGTCTTCTGGTCATCATGTCGCTTTACTGGATCACATCTACTATTATTGCTCTTGTCGTCGTGACGCTGCCAGGTATGTATCCGTTTCATGCGGTCAAGACTGCGGGCGACCTTGTGGTTGGTCGTCGTCTACGAATCCTCTTGAGGCTGCTTTGGCTAGGAGTTATGGTGATTGTTCTATGGCTGATCATATTGATACCTATCATTTTACTCGATGGCAAGATAAAGGAACTATGGCCTGTCGTAAACTGGCTACCGTTGGTTCCGCTTACTGTACTAACTATGGCATCGTTTACGTTAATATTTGTTGCTTCGTATGTATATTTGCTATATCGAAAGGTAGTGGATGATGACGCCAGTCCCGCATGATAAGGCACGACTCGAAGAACTACGCGAACTGATTGATCAGTATAGCTATGAGTACCATGTCAATGACGAGCAGTCGGTCAGTGATGCTGTGTACGATAGTCTATTCGGTGAAATTAAGCAGATTGAAGCAGCGCATCCAGAATGGATAACATCCGAGAGTCCAACTCAAAGAGTCGGAAATGAACTCAAAGATGGCTTTAAAAAGGTTGCTCATAGTAGCCGAATGCTTAGCCTAAATGATGTGTTTGATCGAGAGGAAGTTCAGGCGTGGGTGACGCGTATAGACAAGCTGCTTCCAGGTGCACGACATGAGTTTTTTGTTGATGTGAAAATGGACGGTTTAGCGTGTGCACTTATTTATCAAGATGGAAATTTAGTGCAAGCGATTACGCGTGGAGATAGTTACGTAGGTGAAGATGTGACGAACAATGTTCGTACTATAAAAAATATTCCACTGCGACTACGAGGTCAGTCTAAATACGCTGCGTTCTTACAGGGCCGTACAGAGATACGCGGCGAAATTGTCATGCTAAAGACTGACTTTGCTATGTTGAATACACAGCGTAGAGAAAATGGAGAGCCGGAATTTGCAAATCCAAGAAACCTAGCAGCTGGTACGATTCGACAACTTGATCCACGACTTGTTGCGGCACGTCCACTTCATTTTCGCGCGTATGATTTATTGCGCGACAACCCGGATGAAGTGCCGACCAATATGTTTGCATATGAGGCACTCTCTGGCCTCGGGGTGACCCGTAATAAAGAGGCGACAGTATTTACTCAACTACCTGATGTTATGCGGTTTGTAGATCATATCGGTGATGTCCGCGAAAACTTGCCATTTAATACTGACGGACTTGTCATAAAAGTAAATGATAGGGCGGTCTTTCGAGAGCTTGGAATTGTCGGGAAGCAGCCTAGGGCGGCCGTAGCATACAAATACGCTGCAGAGCAGGCGACAACCGTCGTAAAAGATATTGTGATTAGTATTGGACGCACCGGAGCAGCTACACCTGTTGCGGTATTCGACCCGGTAGTGGTTGCTGGATCGACGGTGCAACACGCGAGTCTCCATAATGCGGATGAAATTGCACGAAAAGACGTACGCGTAGGTGATACGGTTATTATATTCAAGGCTGGTGACATTATTCCTCAGGTAGAAGCTGTCGTGCTTGAGCTTAGGCCAAAAGATAGTGAGCAATTTGACTATCAAAAGGCGCTCGCTCAGCAATACCCTGAGCTGGAGTTTGAACGTACTGGCAAGGACGTCGTATATCGTGTCAAAGGCGCAAATACTGACCTTATGCTCAAACGTGCGGTCGAATACTATGCGAGTAAAGCTGCGCTTGATATCGAGACTCTGGGAGAGAAGAATGTTGTCGCACTTGTAGACGCTGGTCTTGTGAAGGACCTTGCCGACATTTACACTTTAAGCATCGACGACCTCCTGAAGCTAGATCGTTTTGCGGATATATCGGCAAAAAAACTCGTCAATGCAATTGCAGAGAAGAAGAATCCGCCACTCGAGAAGTTTATTCTTGCTCTTGGTATTCGCCATGTTGGTGCGCAAACTGCTATTGATCTTGCAAATAAGTTTGGAAGCATGGATAAGCTGCAGCGAGCACGCATAGAGCAGCTTGAAGATATCGATGGTATCGGTAAGGTTGTCGCAGAGTCGGTAGTAGCCTGGTTTGCTGATGAGGATAACATTGCGCTACTTGAGAAGTTTGAACGAGTTGGTGTGCATCCACATTTCCAAAAGAAAATGGGTAGATTAATTGGAAAGAGTTTTGTCATTACCGGTAGTCTCGAGAGCATGAGCCGTGATCAGGCGGCTGATCGGATTCGTGCGCTTGGAGGAACGTTTCAGACTTCAGTAGCAAAAGATACGATTTATCTTGTCGCTGGCGGAAAAGTCGGCGCGAGTAAGCTGAAGAAAGCTGAAAGTTACGGAACAAAAATAATTGATGAGGCTGCGCTGCTAAACTTGATATCATGAATGTATCCGTAAGATAACGGTCATGTAGTATATTCGGAGTCGCATGGTTTCTCAATGATAAACCTTTGTATATACGTGTGTCGGACGATATAAATATGCCATGTTTCGGGTGCCGTCTCCTGTCAGTTGGGTGAGGTATTTTCACTCCAGGGATCTGATATACTTAAGCTATGCAAACTAAAGTTCTCGTTATCGCAATTGTCGAAAATAAAAACGGAGAAGTACTACTCCGTAAAAAGCCAGATGGTGCGCCACCATACGCAGAGACATGGTATGTGTTTGGCGCTGAACTACAGCCTGGGCAGGATGTCACTGAAACACTTAATAAGCACTTAGAAGATCAGATAGGTATTACAGTTACAGTAAAAGATCAGATTGGGTGGGACACGGAAGTAAAATGCGATCTTGATGGAAAGGAAAAGCAATTTGTTTATCTCGATGTTATCTGTGAATATAGTGAGGGCGAGCTAAGACTGTCTGAAGGAGTTGAAAGGTTAGAATGGGTGGCAAAAGATAAACTTGCTGAATATGACAATGTACCGCCATCGGTGAAATTGTTCAGAAAGCTAGGTTGGCTCTAGCGGTGATAAAGGTGTCAGACTACGTACTTGATGGTAGCATAGCCCAAGAGCCGCGTGGTAAAAATGGTTATGGATGGGACAGGATCTTTATTCCAGAGGGTTATGCGGGCCGTACGCGCGCAGAGTTGAACCAGATGGAAGATACAGCAACCTACACTAAAATAAAGCCGTTTGCGGCACTGCGAGATTTTTTAGGATATGACGGAAACAATTAATTTTGCAACTACCAATAATCGAAAAATTGTCGAAGCAAGAAAGGCGCTAAGTGGGTACGACATAGGAGTTATCGCGATTGCTGTGGATATAGACGAGATCCAGCATCAAGACCCTGCAGAGATTACGAAGGCAAAGGCACGTGCGGCATATGAAGTAACACATGAGCCTGTTGTTGTGCAAGATACGAGTTGGAGTATACCTGCCCTAGGTGGATTTCCCGGAGGCTATATGAAAGATGTATCCTCGTGGTGGCAGCCGGATGACTGGCTAAAGATTATGGATGGCAAAGATCGAACGATAATATGCCTCGAGCATATCGCCTATTTTGATGGTCAAAATATGCAGCATTTCGAAGCAAGTTACGAGGGGAAGTTTGCGCGTGAGCCACGCGGAGTAAAGGGAAATTCGATAGAGAAGACGGTATGTCTTTACGGAAACAAGACCCTTGCGGAGAGGCACGATCGAGGTGATGTCGCGTCGGCAGCGGAAGGGCTTGTGCACTGGAGTCATTTTGCTGAGTGGTTTACGAGTGCGCGTTAGTAGCCTGAAAAATGATCAGTAATGATCTGTTTTTGAGATACTCCCATATGTTTTAGATCTTTCTTCAGCGTATCAACCATGACTGGAGGCCCAGATATGAATATAGTTCGCTCACGAAAATCTGGTGCATAGCGAGCTAGAAGGGTGGTACGGACGAAGCCGGTTTCACCTTGCCAGCCTTCGGGTGGTGACGCGAGAATTGGAATCACCGTTAGGCCAGAGGTTTTTTCAGCCTGATCGAGAACATCTTGAAACACGATTGAGTCAATTGTGTTTGTTCCATAGAAAAGAACGATATCTCGCTTCTCCGCCCTTAGCGAAAGATCTGCGAGCATTGATCGAAAAGGTGTTATACCAATACCACCTGCCATGAATAGTAAAGGTGTCTGAGAGTCGTCAGGTAAGATGAAGTCACCGCCTAGAAGTGTCGTTCGTATGGTCTTGCCCTTGCTCTCAAGCAACGCTTTTTTGAAGCTACTTATAGTATTTCCGTGTGTGATGCCAAATCGTACTGTTGACTCTCCTGGTGCCGATGCGATTGAAAAAATACGCCGCATACCTTTTTGGTCTTGTTTTCTATGAGGAAGGCTTAGCTCGAGGTATTGTCCCGGAGAGAAGGAAAAGGGCACTAATGGAGTGGTGACGACTTCATGGATATTGGGTCCTATCTCCCGAACGTCATCGATCTTTAACCGGATAGCTTTTTTAGTACCGACGGCAAATGCAAATAGATTTCCAATAATCAGCGCAGCTGCTGGTGTTGAGAGCCATGCAAAATCACCGGTAAAGAAGTTGCCGCCATACCAAATACCGACGATCGCTGCAAAGATGAGTTGCCATTTTCGTGTGGTTGGGGAGGTGAGCGGCTCTGTGAGCATGACCGATGCAAAGAAGATAATCGGACCGGATATTATTGCTGTTTTGAGCGTTTCTTCTATAGAATATTGCTGCAAGAGTGACACAACAAGAGATGTGATAATTGCCACGGCAAGAAAAGTACCGACCATGGCATACCGACGGGTTTTTGCGACAATGAGTAGTCCAACTATACTGACGGCCGGTAGAAGAAGCGGTGTTCCAATCCACCATAGTGCGCCAGACAGACCACTACCACCTACAATGAGTAGTGTAATAGCTGCCGGATTAAATATATGTCGCTGTTTATACGCGAGCAGGTATTTTGATGCAGTTGCGATAAATGCTGCGGCGATACACACAAGAACTGATTTTGGTGTTGAAGCTGGCGGTAGGACGAGAAACAGAATCAGTCCAGTGATCATCCAAGACTCTGAGTTGTGTGAAGTTGAAAATGTCCATGCAAACAGCCGACTAAAGACATATGATGATGTGACTACAAGAATATAGGATAAAAGGAGAGATTCGAACGGCAGTCCGAGCTGTCCAATGCCGCTTAGGAGTAAGCTGAGTAGGGCAATGGGAAGTAGGCCGAACATAACCAGTCGGTACATGGTGATTTTATTAACGACTGATTCGAGTACGTGTTTCATGGGTTTCCTATATAAATAGTTCAATAGTCTTATGTTTAGAATACATTACAGTTCCGTCGCTACGAATTATTACATACAGAAAGTCGGCTAGGTGAGTGAGTTTATCTGGTTCGACGAAGAATAGAGCCGTCGCCAGGCCATCGGCAATCATGGCTGTGTCGGCAATGACCCATGTGGCAATAATGTTTGTTGTAGGAAGTGATGTGGACGGATCGATGATATGATGCCAGTCACCCCATGCTCGTCGATTGGTAGCCGACCCGCAAATACTGCGGCTAGTCAGATTGACTGCACCGATGACTTTTGTAGCATCAAAGGGGTGCTCTAGTCCAATCCGCTGAAGAGGTCCTTTTGTGCGAATATCACCTCCAGCGTCAATCGTATATGCGTGAATGTCATTTGCGTTCAGTAAGTCGCAAATCGCATCAACGGCATACCCCTTACCAGCAGCCCCGACGTCGATCAGTGCCGGACGTCGGACACTTAATGAAGCGCCTGTGAGTTCTATGACGTCACCCCATGCGGGAGTCTGATGAATTGCTTGCTTTTGAGTCAGTGAATATACCTGGTCATATCCTGCGTCAGAAATGGTCTGTCCTATGAGCGGAGAGACTTTACCATTTGTAGCAGAGTAGAGCTCACTGTACCAAGCGAGTAATTGACTGTCTCTTGTATCGATTTTATATGTCCCGGCTGATGAGCTCATAGTGGCTACGAGCGAATCGTTACGAAAGCGAGACCATGTTTTGTCTATGACTTCTAAGTGCTCGTGGATTTGTGCTTCGACAGACTTAGTAATCGTGCCTGGAGTAGATATATACCACTGAGTGCCGAGCGCCTCAAAGTTGAGATCAGACTCGGGCTTCTGTTTTAATCGTGTCGAGGGCACTATTAAATCCTGTCGAGGTGAGTGAGGAGCCCGATACTCGTGAGAGTTTTACATCATCGATGTCTTTTCCTACAGTCAGACTACTTACGCCACTCTTAAACATAGATTGGTATTCAGCTGAATCTCCTCGTCCATTGCCCGTTACGGATACTGAGGTTATGACGTCGTCTTTTAACGTGACGCTGACGCTAATTGTTTCGGTGCCACCAGGTGTGCGGTAGCTGCCGTTTGCTGAAAATGATCCATTTTTATAGGCAGTGCCACTGGTAGATGGCGTAGCGTTATTGGGAGACGAGGTGGTCGTTGTGCTAGATGGCGTAGTATCAGTCTGTTTATTGAGAACGACTGCTGTTGCCGTACCTCCAATAGCGATGAGCCCTATAGCGATAACGCCAATAATTCTTAGCTTTTGCTGTTCCATGAAGCCCTTTCTTCTACGATGCTTTCTATTACTATACTATAGGAAGTATACTGAAATACTGCTTGGAGAGGGCAAATTATATAGTTTTTGTAAAAAGCTCATATGCGCTAAGGGCAGATAGGAATTGTTGCTTCCGTACGTCATTGTCGCCATTTCCGACGGGCCATGTGCTATGCTCGATCCAAAACCCGATCAGTGTCAATGCGTGTATGGGGTCGAAATGATCGTCAAGGTAGCGACTTACGTCATGGCCGTGCTTATGAAGATCGATAAGAAAGTTTGTTGAGTCGCTTTTTGGAGTGGCGAGGCCAGTCCAGCTCCAATCGACCAGTCGCGCTCCATGACTAGGATGCCATGCTATATTTGCTTGTCTTGCATCATGATGAGCAAGCACGGAGGGCGGCTGCGGAGGGTGGTGTAGTGCGTAATCTCTAAGGTTCGTTAGGTTGCTGTATAGAGTATCTGCACTAGGAATCTCATGATGATATGCGAATAGAGACGTATATACTGTATCGGTAGTATCATGTATCGCGCCCCAACCTTCAGTAGCTAGCAGTATGTGTGTCGGTTCAATATTTTCATGAAAATCTGTCGGAGGAGCAATAGTCTCTAGCTGATAAAAGGCTGAGAAGATATCTTCTACGTAATTGTGGTATGCAGCGTTTTTTGGTGCACGCCAATACCAGTTTTCATCTGGATGGTATGCGTCCATTGTGATCGTATGGGGCGCATGTGATTGTGAGATAGTAGGGATAAATAGATACGAGCTTGAGCGCAGGTATTCGTATACTAACGCTTCTTTTTCTAGATACTGTATGGAATGATTTGCTCTACTTTGGTCGGAGAAAAGTATCTTGTCATGCGACTTTACGAAATATTGTGGGCTTGATGAGCTGTGTTTTACGAAAAATCGGTGATAGAGCATGTGGCCGCCATATGCTTTTTCTACTACTGCTGTTTCTGGAAACTTTAGGGTGTGAAGATGGAAGTGTCGTTCATAGGCGGCGTTGATAATCTCTCTGTGAGATCCGTATAGCTCTCCTGGTAATTGACTGTATCTGCACCAGGTTGTATCGAGGGCGTCATCTCCCGCCTTGGATGGGAGCGGTTTATCGACTGAAAATAAAAATGCCGTAGTTTCTATCCATGCATGTTTTGTCGCCCGCGGGTCATCGACGACCCCTGAAAATATTAGAGACGACTTTGTATCGGCTAAATTGACGGAGGTTTCCTCATAGGCCTCACGGATGGCAGCTCGCTCTGTCGATTCGCTGGCATCAATGAATCCGCCAGGTACGGCATACGATCCGTCACGGCGTGTGATGAGAAGAATAAGAGGATCCGCGTCACGGGTCATGATGACAGCGTCTGCGGTATAATTGGGTCCGTCGTACCATAATTCTCGCTCCTGTCGATCAAGAGTTGGGGCATAGCGCTCTGGACACTCTAGCCACGGGTGAAGTGGCTTAAGAGGGTAGAGCTCCTGGTTATTAGGTGAAGAAAACTCGGTCATAAAATATTTTATCTCGCTATTAGTAACTGTTTTTGGCAGACTTTTGCAATAGCTAAGGCTACGCGGGATTGATATTCGTGAACCTTATCGTCCGGTCCTGTGTGTTTGCCTGTGTCGTCACTGAGCTTTACGGTATCGACGTTATTAACTTTTGTCGCTTTCATGACGAAGTTGTTGGCAGGCAGCCCTAGATCGTTCATGAGAGATGTTCCCCATCCAAAGGTAGTGTTGATACGACCGCTGAAGTGTTCAGCGAGAGCGATGATTTTGTCTATATCGAGGCCGTCGCTAAAAACAATTGTTTTCGTCGCAGGGTCAACGTTACTTTGCTTATAATAATCAATCGCATGCTCGCCAAATTCAAATGGGTCCCCGGAATCATGGCGAAGACCTTTCCATTTGCGCGCTTGCTCTGGCGTGAATTCGGTGAAGAAAAACTCGCTACCGAATGTATCGGTAAGGGCAATAGATAGGTCACCCTGGTAGTGTTCTTCCCAGTCTTTAAACATAGAGGCGTGTCCGTCTAAAGGATTATTCCCTTTGGCATCTTCGAGCCCTGCGTACACCATAGGCAATTCATGAGCGAATGTTCCGATTGGGGTAAGGTTGTATTTGTAGGCAAACCATGGGTTACTTGTGCCGATGAAGTTCTCCGGAAGTTCTGCTGCAAGACGCTCGATAACATGCTCGTGCCAGTCTGCGCTAAACCGACGCCTAGTCCCAAAGTCTGCGAATGTAATATTCGGATGAGAAAGAAGTTTCTCAATCTTTGTATCGAGGCGTCTGTCTCCTTCTACGTAGAGATCAGAGATATCGAGTCCATGAGATTGCATGAGGTTTGAGTAATACTCTTCATTGATCTCGCTCATAGCGACCGTTTCCCATAGACTTACATCAGGCCACGAGCCGGTAGTTTCGAGTGCTAACTCTTCGGAGTCGGACGATAGCTCGACGGTAACCTTGGGGAGCTGTAGATTAGCTATATGTTCTAGATATTCTGGAGTGAATCGTGCTTCGTTATTTTGCGCCTTAAGACCTGCATAATAGGCAACTTCTTCTGAGCTAAAGCCTCGGTCGCGAATAGCGTCGAGACGGTGTTGAAGCGCGCTAGGCGATACGTATTCACTCAGGGGCTGCATAGTATTACGGTTCTTTAGCGTAAAAGTAACTTCGGCGTCTGGATGTTTTTCAAGGGCAACATCCCCCATCGTTAGTTTGTAATAATCGAGCCCACGGCTAAGATTTGGTTCGTAATTTTTCATGACTGACTCTCAATTTCTTCGATGACTTGTGCTGTAGTCATAAGTCGGATGCCTTGCCTTCCTAGATTGCGAAAACATGCTGCTCGATTTTCGGGAACAACTGCCTCAGTAGCGTCTGTTATTAGTGAGACGTTAAATCCTTGTGTTTGTAAGTCATAGGCTGTTGAGTCAACGCAGAGTTTATGGTGATCGCCATCCCCTAGTGCGAGTCCAGCGACGTATATGTCTGTATGTTGTCGCTCTCTGAGTCGGTCAGGAAGGGTGGTGAGTGAAGTTGGATTATAGGCCAGAGCACCACTGTAACTAGTGTCGTTCTCCGGGGATGTGCATGCAGTATCTCCTTTTATGAAACGCTCAGCAAGCATTGGGTCTTCGGCTACATCAAGGTCCGGGTGTAGCGCTGCACCTGGTGTGTTAGCGACGCAATGAACTGGCCAGGTATTGATAAAGTTAGGTGTTTTAGAAAAGTGGGCTGTTTCGAGTGGATGCCAGTCTTGGGTTGTCGCAATAAAGACGCCACGTTCACCGAGTAGACGAGTGAGAGTATTTATGTTGGGGATGATACGATCACCACCGGTGACCCCAAGCTCACCGAAGCCAGGTTTGCGTGAGGTTTCATTTTCGTTTGCGGGCATGAAGCCGCACTGTGCATCTACAATAATGAATGCTTTAGAGTCGATAAAGTTTTTTGCCATAGTGGCGTACTCCTTTTCTGTAAGTGTATGTATAACACTAACTATATTTATGATAAACGAAGAGTTATTGTCGTGTCAACACTAATTGACTTGTATGTGTGATTGTCATATACTTTTGATATAAAGAAAGGTGTTTTTTGTACCATGCCAATGCCAAATGATATTGTATTTGTCCGTCATGGACAGTCGGAAGCGAACATCATACAAAAAGCAGACAAGACGGATCAACCGCATGATGCGGCTGCTTCTATCAATGACCGCCCAGATTGGCAGCAGCGCCTTTCATCTAAAGGTATTGCTCAAGCAAAAGCAGCTAAGCTGTGGATCGATAGCAATCTTGGCGGTGCAGAATCATTTCAGGGTAGGTATATATCGCCATTTTTAAGAACACGTGAAACTGCGGCATATGTCGGCGGTAAATTATGCGGAGAATGGACGATCGATGATCGTGTCGTAGAGAGGAGCTGGGGTGTTTACGGTATTGTTCCTCGCGCTGAACAGCGATCGCAGTTTCCGCTGACAAGTAAGCTACATGCGGCAACTCCGTGGTATGTACGGTTTGATGGTGGTGAAAGTATGCCAGATGTCTATGGTCGTTTCCGTGACTTTCAGGGTACGCTACATCGTGAAAAATCAGGTGAACGAGTTATCGTGGTATCGCACGGGGATTTTATAAATGTTGCTCGCTATGGAATCGAGAGGATGCTTCCTGAGCAGTGGGAGGCGCTTGACCAAGACCCTACGTACGTAATCAGGAACTGTAGTATTATTCATTACTCGCGAGTCAATCCGGATGATCCAGATGATATACGAGATAAGCTTCACTGGAGACGCATGATTTACCCCGATGCAATTCATGAGTCGCCGGATGGAGGTAACTGGGTGGAGCTGCCAGCTCGTCAACGGTTTACGGGTGAAGAGTTGCTTCGTCAGGTGAAATTTGCGCCGCCCTTACTTGGTATATAGGGGGATGGTGGCGCTTTACTCAAAACTTCGGTCGAGTGTCTCAAGTGTGCTTGAGTTGAACATGTAAAGACGTGCAGGCCTATGTGCACCTTCACGCTTCATTTCATCAGTTTCGCGGATTAAGTTAAGGCCTAGGAACTTTTTACGGAAATTACGCTTGTCGAGTGGTCGAACAAGGATTGCTTCATAGGCACTTTGCAATTCTGTGAGGGTAAATTTCTGGGGAAGGAATGCGTAGATTGCGTTTGTGTAGGAGAGCTTTGCGATAAGTCGCTCATGGGCATAGCGAATGATGTCTGTATGGTCATAGGCGGTCTTAGGGAGGCTGCTGACCGCAAAGGAGGCGGTATGCGCTTCGCTTTTTGTCCATTCGATATTTCGTCCGCAGCCCATGTAGGTAACGGAAACCGCATGTCCACGAGGATCACGCGCGACGGTATCGAAGGTGTAGAGTTGCTCTATATAGCTAAGGTCTTTGTCTATGTTTATCCCAGCTTTTTCTTGTACGATACGTTGCAGTGCATCGTGGGTTGTTTCGCCGACGGGATTGTATCCACCTGGGAGCGCCCAAAGTCCCTTGAAGGGGTCATTGGGTCGCTCTATCAAGATAACATTGAGTTCGTTATTGATCAGTTGAAATAATACTGCATCTACAGTGAGGGTGGGGGCGACATAGCTACCTGTGTATTTCATAGTCATAAGTATACTTGTTTTCTCTGTTGATTGACAGTATGTCGAGGTCCCAACGAGAAGGAGCTTGATTATCTATCTATGTTTGATATATTAAGTAATATATATAGATAGTGTTATATGTACACTTATATAAGGAGGGTGTATGAAACAAAAAGAGACAATCATTTACGGAGGGGCGTTTAACCCACCTACACGCGCACACCAAACGATTCTACAGGCGTGTGCCGATAGGGCTGGGCAGAGCGGCGCTGATGTTTGGCTTCTTCCTAGTGGTGAGCGTCGCGACAAGCGCATAGATGCTAATCGAGAGCGGAGGCTACAATTATGTGCTGCCTTATGTCTCGATATAGTCACGACGGGTGAAACCTTGCTGCGCGTCGAAGAACAGGAGCTGGATAGGATTAAGCCTACGGAGACAATTGATACAGTACGGCAACTAGGTGAAGCATATCCTGATCGTCAGTTTACATGGGTGTTTGGGTCTGACTCTTTACAGACGATGCCGCAATGGGAGGATGGGGCTTGGATGCTTGAAAACCTGTCGATGGCTATTGTTGAACGTCCAGGTTATCCTGCCTTGCAACTAGGAAGACGTGCCGTACGGCTAAATGTAGATCCTCTGGATGTTAGCTCCACTCAGGTGCGGCAGCGACTAGCTGCATGTCGGCCGATTGAAGATCTTGTTTCGCGTTCTGTTGCAGAGCTATTAAATGCCGATAGTTAGAGTGGCGCAGCTTGTTTTTAGTATCCTGGCGTATGATACAGTAGTTGAGTAATATGGTGAAAAAGCCAAGAAAACTAACGGGAAGACAGTACGCACTTGCCGTATGGCAAGTTGCAGTACTGACGTATAGGGCAGCGCCACTTGCAGTAGTGTTGCAGCTTGTGAGCGCAGTTATATCTGCGACACTGCCTATTGTGACGACATTTTTTGCTGCTAAGACGACAACAGCTCTTGCTGAGGCTTATGCAGGCAATCATGCAGCTGGCGACCAAGCTATCCTGTACGTTGTCGTTACAGCGCTTCTCGGAGTGGGCTGGACTATTTGGAATAGCATTAATCAGTACGTCCAACAGCTTATGCGCTATAAAGTGGAAGCTGCGATGAGTGATCGCATGTATGAGCATTTTTTACAACTTGATTTTTGGCGGTACGACGACAAGAACACGGCCGATCTATATGATCGAGCAACTGATTTTGCGAGGTCGTTTGCCTGGGTGTTTGATCGATTATCAAATGTTCTTACGCAATTTATTGCCATGCTTGCGGGGATTATTGCGATGGTATTTGTGAGCTGGTGGCTGGGGCTTATTTTGCTTGCAGCGGTTATTCCGGGTATTTATATACAACTTCGTCTGTCGAGGGCGCAGATTAACCATCGCAAGGAGCACGTAGAGACGAGGCGAGCAAAAAGTATGATCGAATGGAATATGCTTCAGCCGAAATATATAGGCGAGTTAAGGCTTTACGGTATTGTTCGATATTTGCTCGACCTTCGTATGGCACTACGTGATAAAGACGAAAAAGAGCGCATTGAGTTTGAGCGGCGATACATAGGTAAGAAATTATTTGCGGATGCACTCGAAACTGCAGCAGAGGTGGGTGCACTGATTTTTACTGTACTGCAGATCATTGATAGGGCTCAGCCTATCGGGCAATTTCTGTATGTTCAGCAAGTCGTATCGAGAGCGTTGAGTGGCGCTGGGAGCTTTGTGTCTCAACTTAGCTACATAGATGAAGACCTCGCAAATCTTTTTGACTATCAGGAGTTTATGCGACTACCCGCCGGCAAGGGCGGCAATTCTATACTAGTGAAAGCGCCTGAAGCAATCGAACTTCGTAATGTGTCGTTTCAGTACCCGCAGTCACAGAAGCCTACACTTCATGACATATCGCTAACGATTAAAAAAGGTGCGCATGTGGCGATTGTTGGCGAAAATGGAGCAGGCAAGACAACGCTCATCAAAGTCCTTACCGGACTCTATTTACCTACGTCCGGTGCTATGTATCTTGACGGCAAGAGTATGAAGAAAATTGCGATTGACTCGTGGCACGCCCAATTGGGTGTTCTACAGCAAGATTATTTGTCATACGGATTTGCTTCTGCAAAGGATAATATCTACTTTGGCGATGTAAGTGGCCCGCTCGACTCAATACGATTTGAGGCTGCACTTGATCGTGCTGAAGCAAGGACGTTTCTCGAAAAACTCCCCCGAGGCGTAGACAGTTATGTGATCAACTGGATGGAGCACGAGGATGGAACGAAGGGTGCGGATTTATCTGGTGGTCAATGGCAGCGGCTTGCGCTTGCACGAAACTTTTATCGAGACAGCCCGATTATCATTTTAGATGAGCCGACAAGCGCAATCGATGCGCTTGCTGAGTCGCGAATATTTAAGCATTTGTTTGCGGATAAAGAACGGACAGTGATTACTATTAGTCATCGCCTGACAACTATCGAGAAGGCGGATACGATATTTATGATAAAAGATGGGTATCTTGTAGAGCAAGGTACCCATCAACAGCTCGTATCGCTTCGTGGTGCGTATTATCATATGTTTGAAAGTCAGCTGGCTTAGTCTCCTCGCTATCTCGTATTGTTGTATTTATGCTTACTGTCTTCTATTATGAGAAGATGAACACCGACGCAACATCCGATCCAGTAAGGGCGCAGCTAGGGAGCCAGCCACAAGGTGCTGGACTTTCAGTAGCTGGATTTAGCGTCTCGATTGTTGCATTGCTCACGAACGCGTTTCTTATCGGGATTCCTGCGATTGTTGGCTTTATACTAAGTCTCATAGGTCGCATACAAACGAAGCGCTCAGGCGCGCCGAGTGGGCTTGCACTCGCGGGAATTATTATCAGTAGTGTATCTGCAGTGTTGACGCTTTTTGTTTATGGATTTGTTTTAATCGCTATGGTCATAAATAGTGATTGTAGTCAACCAACCTCCTGGAATATTCAGTCATGTATAGAGCAGAGCGTTCAAGAGGACGATGGCGAGTGGGCTCCCGTTGTGCCTGACAGATCATCACCTTCAGCTCCGTCGCAGCGTGAGAATCAAACCGCAGCGCCTCAACAAGTTTAGACTTATGCAAGATTTACCAAATAAAATACCTCGCCCGGAAGGACGAGGTATTTTGCTGAATCGAGTGATCGATTACCAGCTACGCTGACGGAATGAACCGCCACCGTTGCCACCACGATCACCACCACGGTCGCCGCCGTTGAAGTCGCGCTTTGGACGCTCTTCGCGGGGACGAGCTAGACCGACACTGATAGTGCGGCCGTCAAGCTCTTTACCGTCGAGTTGATCAACAGCTTTTTGGTTGTCTGCATCGTTTTCGAATTCGACGAAACCAAAGCCTTTGCTACGGCCGCTATCGCGATCAGTGATCACGCGAGCGCTCGAAACAGGGCCAATTTGCTCAAAATGAGCTTTCAAACTATCATCGTTAGTTGCGTAAGCAAGGCTACCGATGAAAAGATTTTGCTGTGCCATAAAATTTGGAACTCTTTTCTTGTTACTTGTATCGTCAGATCGACCATGCGGCGAACTTTTTCAAGAAAGAGCCCCTCGTGAGAGGAAACACTCGCTTCGCGTATGCTTCTGAACACTGTTATTTAATCATATTTTGTAAAACAATACTAGCATAAGCTTGAATTTTGCAGCATTTGGGTGCATAATGTCGATAAGCTGGTGCGCTACTAGGGGTACCTGTAGCGTTTAAAATAAACAAATCAAAACAAAAACACCGTGCCCCTTGGGTGGGCGCGCAGCAGCTGAATAGCCACTCCTTTTACAGGGGGTGGTTTTATGTATGCTTAACAAAAACTGATAGTAGGCGTACAATGAAGCCACAACTAACATGTAGGAGGTATCTACAATGAGTAGCAGTATAAAAGAATATGTAAGCGGTCTTTGGTGGCTTTTTGTATTACAGGGTATCGCAACGATTATTTTTGGTATCGTCGCCTTGTTCTTGCCAGGCCTAACATTAGTAACACTTCTATATATCTTCGCGATTTATGTACTCGTGCTCGGAGTACTCGAGCTTGTTCATGGATTCAGTGATATTGGCAAAAACTCGTCATGGTGGTTTTCGCTGCTCGTAGGAGTCGTAATGCTTGGTGTGAGCGTCTATTTGCTCCGCAATCCCCAGACTGCTCTCGACATCTTTATCGTGATCGTCGGTGCGCTAGTACTTGCACGTGGTGTGTTTGATCTCTTCGTAGCGGCATTCTTCGTCGAGAAGACCGAGAATCGACTTCTTTGGATTATCGGTGGTGTACTTGGGGTGATTGCGGGAATAATCATCTGGCGCTATCCAGTGACCGGCGGTATTGCATTTGTATGGGTACTTGGACTCTACGCTATTTTGGCTGGATCGATCAGCCTATCGTATGCGTTTAAAGTTCGATCAGTCTTCAATGAAGCAAAAGACGAGTTTGTAGAGGGTGTTGAATCTGTAAAGCGATTTGCTAAGAAATAAACGATCTCTATACGTCTACGAAAAACATCCGCTTGGTTGCGGGTGTTTTTCTTGTTACAATGATGAACGTACTTTTATGGGGCATTAGCTCATTTGGCTAGAGCGCTTCGCTGGCAGCGAAGAGGCGACCGGTTCGAATCCGGTATGCTCCACCAAGTCCGAACTGATTTCGAGCGAAATGGCTGAGCCATGCATGCTCAGCCCCAACGCCTGCGGGCTCACGCGCCCGCTCACCCCACCAGAAAAACTCTTTGCCTATTTTTTTATTTCTCCCCGCCGAATTTCTTTTTTGAAACTGAAAAAGGTGTTTTCTGGTGGTGGCGGTTATTTGTATCTATCATCTAGCAAAAATACGGTGTAAATAGTACAATCATGACAAGCGATATTCGCCTAGACCTAAACCGCACTTTGTACGGCATGGTTGAAGAATCCACAAAGAGAAACAGCTCGTCATGAGTACTTCTCTTTGTGGTCGCATTCCGAAAGGTTTGTGGGTAGTCGCAAGACTACCGCTCGTGGCGGGCTTTTTGGTTCGCAAAAACCACTAACAAAGATACTCCAGAGGAGGCGGTATTATGTCAGAATCACACAAAACAGAACAAACAGAGAGTCAGGGTCTTGCGATTGCGTCGCTAGTTCTTGGCATTTTAGCAATTATCACATGCCTTGTTTGGTATATCGGTATTGTGCTTGGCGCTCTGGCTATCATTTTTGGAGCAGCATCGGTTAAGAAACGAGGGCGCAAAAAAGCGATTGCAGGAATTGTAACGGGTAGTGTCGGCGTTGTTTTGAGTTTGCTCATCGTCTGGGTTGTGCAGGCGGCGTTTCCTAGCTTGCAGCAAAGCCAGCGCGACACAGCACGCAAAAATGATGTTAGTGTTCTCACGACAGATGTTACATCATTCATGACAGAAAATCGTGGACAACTACCGAGCGCAAGCGACCTTTCAACTTCTAGTCTTGCACAAGTTACGTCTGTTTCTGGTGGGGGCGAGCCGACAGCCGAGACAGCCGTGTTCAAGACTGGTACGAATTGCGACGGTGTGTCGTCTGCTCGGAATTATGCAATTACGGTACTGCTAGAAAACGGTTCAGAGTACTGTTTGGGATCATAGAATACGATGGAACGGTTTTTTAGCGGACTTACTACAACCCTCAGTGTACCTATTCTTTTGCTCAATGTTCTGGGTGGTATTGTCGGTGGCATTTGGCTCATGGTTGCTGGCGAGTGGTCATTATTCATAGGCGGCTTACTCTACATGATGTTTGGCGCGATGATTATTGGTTTACTCCTCATGCCTAGTCTGCTTTTTGCAGCGCCTGCGGCGGCTTTTGCAGAAAAGCGCAAATATGTGCTGTTTTTCATCTTTGGCTTACTGGGTATCGCATACACTTATGGTCTCATCGCCGTATCGACATATTACATTGCAGATATTGCCCTGAGCTCTCAATCTGCACCACTTTGGGCAAGCCTATTATGGCTTTACGCCGTAGTGCTTGCACCATGGCAATACATGGCTTCCAAAGAACAAGACAACACATCAACAGGTATGACAACATTCTTTCTTGCGCTTGGTATCGTCGCGCTGATGATTTGTATCGGCATCTTTGGCATGACGCTTGGTCAGGCATTTCCCGTACTTGTCGTGATTCTTGTGATATCTCTGGTGATACAGTTGCTATTCACGTACGCGCTTACTCGTGCCGAGAAGCACGCAACCCGACATAACGACGTGATAGATATTGAGCAGACAGACGATACTAAACGAACATGGGGAGATTTAGAATAATGCAACTTCCTCATTCGGAAAATCGTCAAAAGTACATAGACCAAATTAAAGTTGTTGAGGCGAATCTCAAAGATGCAACCTCTGGCGAGAAGGACAAGGCATTACTGGCTCTAGTCCAAAAACGACTCGATTCTTTAGCTGAAAAATATCAATTCAGTGAAGAAATTGGCACAGCAAGATATAAACTCTATGAGTTACAGGCGTTAGTCCATTACTTTAATGGTCATGACGATGATGCACTCGATTTTATCAATCAGGCGATAGAGATGCGTGGCGAACCGTATGCCAAAGCAGAAAAGCTCAAAAAACAATTATCACTTGGTGATTCTTATCTTTCAAAAACAACTAATCCCGACAAGATAACCAAAGAGCAACGGCGTGACCAAAAGATTGGACTCGAGGGCTGGTTGGCACTGTTCATTGTAGGGCAGATTTTGGCGTTACTTATTACGGTATTTAGGTTTTTCTCCGACGGATTCATGTCGTCGTCAGACGTATCAACTCTCAACGAATATGAGCATGGACTTGGTGATACTCTACAAGCCCTAACAGCATTCGAGAATACAGCTGTTATCATATATGTGGTACTTCTCATTACTATGCTTATGCTGTTATTCCGTAAGCGTAAATTAGCAAAGCCATTCGCAATTGCGACGCTGATATTCGCAGCGGCATACGGAATGATAGATTATGCGGCAGCGTCAGATATTTTTAGTTCATCTGGTCTTGCCGGAAATGCCGAGATACAGGCAATGATGAGTAAGTATAGTGGCGACGTAGGCAGGAGTGTCATAGGAGTGTTAATTTGGGTGCCGTATTTCCTTATATCTAAACGTGTGAAAAGGACTCTCACGAAATGACACAGCACAAAGAAAACTATTCATGGGTGTATATCGGACTTGCAGTGCTTATTGGCGGTGTGATTCTGTATTTTCTTTTCCTGTCGCCTAGTTCTGGTTATGTAACGGTAAAATACCGTGATGACAAAGTGAATATTTCAGCAAGTAATTTTGAGCCACTCGATAAATCAGACTCGACTGTTAAAGGTGCGTGGTATGACAGCAGCAACGAGTATATGGTCATAAAGTTGAGCGGCACATACTATCACTATTGCGGTATGCCAAGTAGTGCATGGGGTGGTTTCAAAACTACCTCATCTCCATATGAATACTATCAAGACAGTATAAAAGGCAATTTTGATTGTCGAGAAAATCCTATTCCGAGGTATGAGTGATGAAAAATGTTATTTCAATTAACAAATACTTACTCGTCGGGCTCATTACTGCCGCGCTAGCGGGCGGCAGTTATGCGGGATTTTATTACACTTCCGAACATTACAAAGAAAAAGAAGCGAGCGATTTACGCAAAGAGGCAGAGACAGACGAGAAAAGTCTCATTTGTGAGGCGCGCGTTCAGCGCGGCAAAACTGCTGATATCAAGAGTGATTACTTCATCTTTGAGCGTAGCGCAAAAGAGGAAGATTGTAAGAAATTTATAGATTATAAGAATATGCCAGACAACACCGAAGGCGCTTGGTTGGGATTCTAGGTATCGGCGTATACGTCGCTTTAGCGACATATGGCGGCTTTGCCGCCTGAGCGAAGCCTCGACGCCTCTACTGCTTTTGCAGTAGTCCGAACTACTAGAAAACACCCTTTTCAGTTTCAAAAAAGAAATCCGGCGGAAAAAATAGGCAAAGGGTTTTTCTAGTGGGGCCCGCAGGCGTTGGGGCTGAGCCTGCACGGCTCAGCCATTTTGCTCGAAATCAGTTCGGACTTGGTTGTAAAATCGCACCAAGTCGAACGAACGTTCGGTATATTTGGGATATTTTACAGGGGTCACACTGTACCGATGTGACCCTTTTGTGTACGCTCGCTCACGTGGCTTGTTTGAGAGTTCTCGGGTTGCGTTGGCATATGGCGTTGAGTGCCTCATAATATAGCTCATATGAGTGAGCATGAGGAACTGGATTTGAATAGTATCAGGCGCTATGAGGTGGATTTCGATACTCTAACGCGAGCCACCTCTGAGGATGAATTTCTTAGAGTGTCGTTTGAACTACTAAGGGAAAGTACTCAGCTTCTTGTGGCGGTTGCTGGTACGCTTGATCAAGATCATGTAGAGGGGTTTACACGGAACGAGGCTATTTTGGTCGGCCATCTTATACGTATGTCGAAGCTAATGCGGGCCGTCATTGCCGGAATTGCTGATGAGCATGGAGGCGACCAACAGATGCAACTTACGCGACAGTTTCTTGATTCTGCATCAATTATCAAATACTTACTTCAGGATAAAACTGATGTATCGAGGTTTGATGCATATGTTTTCGATAGTCTTGTTGGTGAAAAAGAGTTTATGAAGAACATTCGAGAGCAGATAGCGTTGCGCGGGGGTGAGAAATGGGACATAGAAGAGCGTATGGAGCGATCCGTACAACAGACATTTATGTCAGCGGGCGTTACAGAGGACGAGATACCATCACGAAAGAAAATTAATTGGCCAAATGCGCAGACTAGATTGGCGCTTTTAGGTCCAGCTGCATATTCCGCTTATCGAATAGGGTCAGGAATGATTCATGGTTCTTGGTATGATATTGAAAGACATCACCTAGAGCGCGTTGACGGAAATGACGGAAATTTCTTTCCCTATACAGATCCCATACCGGAGCGACCACAACCTCTTTTTTCGATGGCGTTACTCGCTGTCTTGGTGGCTCAAGAGTATGTATTCGAATGCATACCTGAGGCAGTCGCTCTGTACGAAGGCCATTTTACTGATCTAATAGAGAGGCTAGACCGCGCTGATGGGCTGCATGAAGCATATTTAGTAAGACGCTCTAAGGTGCGACGAGGAGCATCTTAGAGGTGGATACGAGCCCTCCGAGTGCTAGAAAGTTTGACTATGAAAGGTGATGAATGCCCAATCTAACGCGAGATATATTAGTTCGAGATGCCATTGATGTTGACGTCGCTTTTGTTGGTCGATTCATTAGTAGTTTAGTTAAGGCGGAAACGCTCGCTCCTTCAGCACTCTTTTGTATGTTCAACTACCTATCGCTTTTTGCATATGAATCGTATGCTCGACTAAAAATTCTTGATCCTTCGACTGCAGGAGGTGTGAGCTTCACTCCGGGGATGCTTGATTTGTTGGAGCGTTCACGGCATAGCCTTAAATTATTCGAGGATACGCATCGTGGCGTGTCTGGGCAGCTTGATTTCTTTGCAGACAAAGTTGCTCCTGCTCACCGCCGAGCGTTTATCGATCCTGTGCGTTTGCCGTTTGCGTCCGCATGGAAGGCTGATCTTGGCCTCACGCGCTATGAAGATCAACTCATAACGTCAACGTTTGCTACGACTTTTACGCTTGGGCATCCACCAGAGAAGCTGTTTCTCGACGGTACTGGCGAGACACTCAAAAATATCTCGCAGGAGTACGGAAGGTACTTCCGTCATTTAGGTGCGGTACCTGATCCGACGGCTCAATCATTTGTCAGTGCGATGGATGTATCTGGGATTGCCAACCAAGATGTTCGCTCGGTGGTCCAGTATAGCAATGGGTTTAATGGTAAGATGACTCCGACGATCAATATGCTACTAAGCACCTTTCAAGGACTTATAAACACTTGCGATCAATTGCTTGGACTCGATACCTCCGAAGCCTCTCGGCAAACTATATTTAAGCTTCGCTATCTTACCGTTTATCAGGTACTGCGCAGTCTAAGTATCCTTAAGGATGAGAAAGTGAGGGTTTTGACATTGCAATCTCATCAGTATATTGACGGATTACTTGCTGATCCAGACGCTATCTTGATTGTTGATCCTGCAAAAAAACCACTCAGAAATACACTGATGCACTACGGGCTAGATACGCGCATTGATCTAACTGGGCTGACACGAGGGCGTCCGCTATATGGCATGGTTGAGCAAGTTTTTCAGCTAGACTTCGAAGAGATGGAGCAGCGACTCGCCGAATTGACCGGCCGTATTGCTGGCGAGCTGAATACATGGGCTACCCAAAAAGTATGAGAGATCGGTACGTGTCTCCTTTAGAGCTACTGGAAGGTTTTTACACTACCGTTGGTCCAAACTTCCAATTTGTGCCGTCGGACGTGATGGCATAGCCAAGAGTTGAATCATATATTTGCCCGCCCGCACCAACCGATGCCGGGGTTGGGCGTGTTGCTGTGGTGTAAGATTTCAATTGAACAGCGCCTCCAAATGCGGCTCGTCCATCCGTACGTCGGATAACCAGGTAGTCTGCAAGTTTTACACCTGCGTCGGAGTAGCCAGCGACAACAAGATTAGAGCCGGCGTTAGCACCTGACTCTACATCACCAGATGCTGCGACGTCCCACCTGGCAGTCCCTGCAGTAAGTGCTTGGCCAATTTGGCGACGTGAGCCTGCAGCGCCATTGACGTCCGACCCGCGAATTGTTCCTGTTGCTGCATTGGCACCTGAACGAATACCGCTCGGAACGATCAGCATGGATTGTATGACTGTCGACCCGAGCAGGCGACGCTCTACGGCAACGCTGTCAGTTGCTGCGGTTCTTCGAGTGCCGTGAGAGGTGATACCGGTATATTCAACTCCAGTAGTGCCTTCGAGATAGACGGGGTAATTGGCGCGTGGCGTTGAGCGATCATCGACAACACGAATATCAGATGCCGTAAAGCGTACGACAGTACTTGCGGCTATTCCAGCTGTTGCGATTCCGAAGTTTTGAGTTGTATCGGTGTCGGCTATCGTGGTCGTGCCCGTATGGTCAAACTCTGATCCTGGGTTGACGATCAAGCCATTGCGTACGACACAATCCTGGGTGCCGGTGGGCTGCACGCCGCCTTTTGCGCAGTTTATTAGGACGAAGTCGCTAATCTCAATACGACTTGCGTATTCACTTGGCGACACGCGGTTATCGCTCGGGTATCCGCCAAATCGAATACCAACTCCACCGTTTACATCCGGCTCGTCAGATGGACCACGACTAACTCCATTGATAAAAAGTCCTGTTATCTTGCCGTTACGAGGTGCATTATCGAGTAAAACTCCACCCATCCCTGCATTAATGATATTCACATTTGAGATGATGAAATTTTCGGGTCCTCGGCTAGTGGGACCATCCGAAGTAAGAAATCCCGCAACCCATAGTCCATAATATGCTGGGTTTATAGCGTAGAGATTTGCAGCGATGACAGACTTGTTTCCGCGACTAAAAGAGAAGCCATTGTCTGCTGATAAAACCGATGTGAGGTCTGTCGCTACGACTCGATCGCAAAAGATCCATCCCGGATCCATGGTGTTTCTAAATTCACAGTTAGTTCCTTGTGCTGTGCCGGCGACTCCCGAGAATAACCATGGCAGCGTACGGGACCCGTCTATTTTTACGTCTTTGATAAAGATATTCTCAACTCGTGGGTAGGCTGTATTAGGAGTTGCGCCATTACTGTCGGGGATCATGTCTCCCCTAAAGGTGAATGCCTGGGAATATCCCGGAGTTGGTGCGAATGTGCGTGATCGTCGAGGCCCCGTGGCGTCGTCGACGACCGTGCCTTTTATGGTAAATCCTGCGAAAGTAAGATTGGAGCATGCGCCATTTGTCCAAAAAACAGAATCTACTTGAGCATTAGCCTCATTGCCAGGTACGTAGATCTGCGTACTCGTTCGACCAGCTCCTCGTATGGTAACGTTATTGCAGCCACTCATATTTATACCTCTACGAAAGGTGTAGTTTGGTAATTTCAAAAGCACTTCGCCACCACCAAGTGCCGACGCAGCATTTACTGCGCGCTGCACTCGCTGGTGATCGTACTGATCATTTGCTTGTTTATAATCTTCTGCATCAATAACTATCTTTGATGAATAGACACTATCTCCGACGGCTCGTACTCTTATATCAACAGCAGGTTGATCAAGTTTCGAGGCAAGGTCGGCGGGTTGGGTGGCGGTTGCAGCACGAGCAAGTAGATTCTGGGTATTGGTATCGAGTTTTGCCTGAGGAAGGCTTCCGTCGATAACGTTGGTTGCACTGACTGAGCCTGCTTTTAGCTGACCAGAGGGAGAGTGCGCTTGAGATAAGTAATCGTTGAGGATATCCCCCCAATTACCGCTATCTCCGCCAGGTTGTGGTAATCGTGCCATATCTGAAGCCTTACTCCTTAAGGAATTATCCTAAAGTTTTATTTTTGTGAAATCTATATATGTAGTATGGTTTACCGACAAGGTGGCGTCAAGCTTATGCTTGAAGGTAATTAAATAAATCACGCGCTAGGACTGAGGGAGATGTTTATGTTTATTACAGTGTCGGCGATCGATAAGCGGCACCGTCGATTGGGGTAGTGTGCTGATTTGGTCGTTTGAACCCGAGAACAACGAAGAAATCATAGCTCTTAGTTGGTTTTCCGTATCGATTCTCTCCTGTCGTTCCTGGGGCGAACTGTAAGTAGCAGTAGAGTCCGAGAGGTCCAACGACGGGTATTAGATGAAATAATATAAATATCCATGGCTGACCAAGATCATGTAATCGTCGCACATAAAGCGATACCATGACAGGGAGCATAGCTATGATAACCGCTGCGCCAATGACAAAAATGAAAATATTAATAAGGGTATATAGGGCGGGTACCGTCTGGGCGACGCCCGATGCCATACCGATCATGAATAGGATTATTAGTACGGTGAATGAGCCAAACCAATATACAAACCCAAGAAAAAACCCTATACGGTCAATGCGGCGGTCAAATGGACCATCATGTGCGGGCTGCGCGTTTATGTTCGGTTGAAGTGGCGTATTCGCTTGAGTATTTGCAGGTACGAAAGCAGGTTGTATAGGGGCGGGGGTTGTTGAGGCTGAATGGCCGCGCAGCTTGGCGTATGCTTCATCGATAAGAGACTGCTCTATGTTTTGTCCGAGGAGGGATGCGCGGATGGTTTCCTCAGAGTAGCCTGCTGCTATATTTTGTTTTATGTAGTCGGTGAGTTGTAACGGCATAATTATGCATTGATTATACTACAGACTAGCTTATTCGAAAGGTAAAAAATCACTCGTACGACAGAGCGCTCTGGTGTACTATTGTATATAGATCATGTTTAACGGCTTATTCTCAAAATTCAAACAACGCGTACAGAAAAAAATGGAAAACTACGTCAGTGGTTACTTTGCTGCCCATCCTGATATAAAACTTATTGTTGTCGTCGGTAGTGTTGGCAAGACAAGTACGAAGACATCGATAGCGACAATGCTTGGTCAGAAATATCGTGTTCGCATGCATGAGGGTAATCATAATACACACATGAGTGCGCCGCTTGCTATCCTCGGTATACCATATCCAGATAACATTAAAAGCTTTAGCGCTTGGCGTGCTGTTTTTCGCCAAGCAGAGGAGCGCATCTTAGCGCCGCGAGATGTTGATTTTATCATTCAAGAACTAGGTGCTGATCATCCTGGCGATATTGCTCACTTTGGTACATACCTCAAGCCAGACATGGCGGTGGTCACTGCGATTACGCCTGAACACATGGAGTTTTTTAAGACTATGGATGCAGTGGCACGCGAAGAAATGGCTGCAGCAAACTTTAGCCAGCAAGCACTTATTAACCTTGACGACATAGAGCTACAGTATGGACAACTTCTTACAAATCAAAACGTTTCGACGTACGGTACTAATCCAGCGGCACACTATTCGTTTAGCTCTCAGCAGTTTAGTCCTGAGGTGGGGCATACGGGTGCATTTACAGCACGTGAATTTGCTGGCCAGCAGGTGCCGGCTGTCGTAAAGGTGCTTGGTGTTCATAATCTTCGTCCTGCGGTGGCTGCAGCTGCGGTTGCCGTAAAGTTCGGCTTCTCTCCTCAGGAAATTGCGAATGGCCTTTCGCAGGTAAAGGCAATTCCTGGTCGAATGAATCTGCTTGAGGGCGCGCGAGGGAGTATGATTATCGATGACACTTACAACTCGAGCCCTGTTGCGGCTGCATCTGCTGTTGAGACATTTCTTAGTTTGCCTGCGACCAAGCGTGTGGCGGTCATGGGAAGTATGAATGAACTAGGTGAGGGTTCGCAGTTCGAGCATGAAAAGATTGGCCGTATGTTCTCGCCGCATACTGTTGAGTGGGTGGTAACTGTAGGTGAAGAGGCTGAGAAGTTTCTAGCGCCTGCTGCAAAGTCCAACGGCTGCCAAGTGAAGAGTTTTCGAAATGCCGTTGAGGCGGGTGCTTTTGTACGGAGTACGCTCAACGAGGAGGGCATGCTTATCCTAGTGAAAGGTTCTCAAGGTGGTGTATTTACAGAGGAAACAGTCAAAGTTATCTTGCGTCACCCTGAGCAGAACAATCAACTCGTTCGTCAATCACCGGCATGGCTAGCGCACAAGGAAGACTTTTTTGCAAAGTACCTCCAATAAGTCCGCTTCAAACAAAAAACGTACTTTCATGATCCTTGGTACGGTTATATTTATTATGAGCGTCAGTGCTGCTGCGGTCTATGGCTATTATTTCTCGCTACAGACTCCAGAAAAAGTGGTATTTGATGCTCTTTCAAAGGCAGTACATGCCGAGGCGGTACAGTTTACTGCCACTACGCCGTCTCACGCGACGTTTAAGGGTGAGATAAAAGATGGAAATGTGCGACTCGATGGAGCACTTCCTGTCTCATCAGCTACGAACCCTGCGAAGGGTGAAGTGCGGCTGATAGGTGAGTCGCTCTACGCAAAATCCGATATGCTCGACAGTGTCGCGATGGATCAGATTGGCGAGAATCTCCCGCCATCATATCGCGTGATTATGAGCTCACTTCTCGCTGGCTACAATGGCAAATGGATCGAATTCCCAGTTTCTCAGCTCGCGACAAACGCGAGCGTTGGAACGATGAGATGTAGCCAGGGTCTTCAAGAGATACTCCGCAACGATCAAGCAGCGGTGCAGGAGTTAAAAAACATATACACCGCGCATCCATTTCTGATTATAAGTAAAAAAGCTGACATGACATACCTCATCTCTATTGAGGACACAAAGATAAAGGAGTTTCGTACAGCTCTTGGCAAGACCTCCTTTTTCAGGAGTGTGATCAGCTGCCACGACGGTACGCTTCCTTTGATTGAACCAGCATCTAAGCATATGACGCTAGAGTTGACGATTGATACTGCGCGAACACTTCGTACACTGGCTATTATCGACAGCGAAACGCAAAAACAGGTCTATATCGTCGATTTCAGTTTTACCGAGTCTGCACCGATAAACCCTCCATCTACAAGCGAAAGCTTCGAATCGATTCAAAAGAAAGCGGCTGTGCAGATTATACGTAGTCGATAAAAGAGGCGCAGTGACTCAACGTCGTATCTGTTATAATGGAAAGATATGAAGCGCTATAATCCTACTGATATTGAACAAAAATGGCAACAAACTTGGGAGCAAGAAGGAACGTATGTCGTTGACCTTGCTGATCACTCAAAGCCGAAGTATCTTGGATTTAGTATGCTGCCTGGCATCACTGGAGCGGGAATCCATGCCGGCCATGGCCGAACCTTTCAATTCAGCGACATAAAAGTACGCGCTAAAAGGCAACAGGGATACAATGCCTATCATCCAATTGGCTGGGATTCATTTGGGTTGCCAGTTGAGAACTATGCGATCAAAATCGGCAAAAAGCCACGTGAAGCTCACGACGAGGCCAAGGCTAACTTCATCACTCAGCTCAAGCGGCTTGGCTACAGCTACGACTGGACAAAAGAGATTAGTACGGCTGATCCTTCGTACTATAAGTGGACACAGTGGATTTTTAATCAGCTTTACAAAAATGATCTTGCATATCAAAAAGAAAGCCCGCAATGGTGGTGTGAAACAGACCAGACTGTGCTTGCAAACGAGCAGGTTGAAGGTGGTAAATGTTGGCGCTGCGGTAATCCAGTTGTAAAAAAGAATCTCAAGCAATGGTTTTTCCGTATTACGGCATACGCAGACGAGATGCTGGAAGCCACTGATGATCTTGACTGGACGGAAATGGTCAAGACGATGCAGAAGAACTGGATTGGTAAATCACAGGGTGCCGAGATCGAGTTTTCTGTTGAGGACAGCGATAAAACTATCATGGTGTTTACGACACGACCAGACACTGTGTTCGGGGCGACGTTCCTTGCTATAGCACCTGAGCACGAGCTCGTAGAGGCATTGACAGTTGCAGAGACACGAGAAGCGGTGAATGCGTATGTGGCAGAATCAGCACGAAAGTCCGAGATTGAGCGCATGAATGAAACGCGCGATAAAACTGGTGTATTTACGGGCAGCTATGCAATCAATCCTGCAACCGGGCAGCGTGTACCGATTTGGGTTGCCGATTATGTACTTGCAAGTTATGGTACGGGTGCACTTATGGCGGTTCCGGCGCATGATGAGCGAGACTTCGCCTTTGCTGAAAAGTTTGGTCTATCTATCGTGACAGTGGTGGAAAAGCCAGAAGATGATGGCGAGGCTGGCTTGTATCATGGCGAGGGAGTGCTCGTAAATAGCGGTCATTTCGATGGCATGCGAAGCGAGCAGGCGCGTGAAGAGGTGGTTGCGTGGTTAGAGCAAGAAGGAGCTGGACGATCAAAGGTGACGTTCAAGATGCGTGACTGGTTGATCAGTCGACAGCGCTATTGGGGTGCTCCGATACCTGTTGTTCATGTTGAGGGTCACGGTGCTTTGCCGATTGCAGATAGTCAGCTTCCGGTAGTTCTTCCAGATGTTGATGACTATACGCCTCAGAAGAACAGCGGCACCGGTGCAACGTCCGTGCTTGCGACAGTCGAAGATTGGGTGCATGTGTGGTTCAATCTCGAGACGACTGAAACGGTACCATTCTCCGCCGGTAAGCCTGAGGGTGATCAGTGGAAAGAGGGTCACCGAGAGACTGATACGCTTGACGGCTATGCATGTAGTAGCTGGTATTTCCTTCGCTATATCGACCCATTCAATGACAAGCAGGCCTGGGATCCAGAACTTGCGAAGCACTGGGAGCCAGTTGATTTTTACAATGGCGGCGATCATGCTGTTGCGCATTTACTATACTCTCGATTCTGGATGCGATTCTTCTACAAACAGGGGCTTGTGCCGACACCAGAGCCGTTCAAGCGAATGATGTATAACGGCTATATTCTCGCGTCAGACGGTACAAAGATGAGCAAGTCAAAGGGCAATACAATCGATCCGCTTGAAATCATGAATAGTGGCTATGGCGCTGATAGTCTTCGCATCTACGAAATGTTTATCGCTCCCTACGATCTTGACGCTCCATGGGACACGCGTGGAGTGCCTGGTGCGTATCGCTTCCTTAATCGTGCATGGACGCTCGTTCAGGAGTATCTTGAGGCGGGTGAGGTGGCTCTTTCAGACGATGCAAGCCGAGAGATTCTTGCCATTGCCCATAAGACCGCAAAAAAGATCACGCAGGACATTGAAGATGACAAGTTCAATACTGCCGTCTCCTCGATGATGGAAGCGGTCAACGCGTACTTTAAGCTAAAAGAGACGCACGGTATTGGTCGGTCGGAAGCGTGGACATTTGCGCTCGAGAGTCTACTGCAGGTCCTCGCTCCATTTGCCCCGCATATTACCGAAGAGCTGTGGAGCGACCTAGGGCATACGACAACGATTCATAAGGATAACTGGCCACAATGGGATAGTGCATTTTTGACATCTGATATGATGACAATCATCGTACAAGTGAACGGAAAGCTTCGTGCCAAGCTAGATATTGCCAAAGATACTCAAAAAGATGTCGTTGAGGCGCAGGCGCTTGCGTCCGAGAATGTTGCGAAATTCCTTGAAGGCAAAACGCCGACCAAGGTAATTTATATACCTGGCCGGCTTGTAAACATCGTCGTATAGACTAGTTTATGGTTGCGGGGTGTTCTTTTGGAGCTTGGTCAACGATAATATCTTTTCGCCCATCTTCGTCAAAATCAGCAATGTAGGCGACTGCATTGTATCCAGCGGGAATCACACCGCCGAGCTCTTGAGAGAGGGAGTTTGCGGTGACGGTGATTTGGTTTTTCTGAAGAGGGGATAGGTAATTCAGTCCAATAGTTGGATCATTCGCGACCGACTCGCCTGCTGCCTGTATCAATGTTTCGCCAGCGTTAACGGTGAACTGAGTGAAGGGTACGTCAGTAGGGCTGTTGCGAAGCGTCTCTCTGGCGGCGTTCAGTGAATCGATCTCCTCATGGCTAAGGTCATAGACAGTAGGGTCCTGAGAAGACGTATTGTTAATTTGAGGCATCTCCATAGTAGCCTGTATCCGTGCTGTCGGTTCGGTACTCACTACTTCCTTGGCGCATGCACCGCCGAAGAGCGCGCCTGAAAGCGCGACTACTGCGACAAGCTTTTTGGCTGTCGAGCTATTATATCGAGTGTCTTCGATTTCGGTAGTTGTGCGTGGTGATGAATCAATGTGTTTCATATTTAACATAATACCACTTATGCTTTAAAATGTCAATACCCTATTGAGAAAACAGAAAAAATCAGTTATAATACTTGCAGTTTTAGTATAAACACCTAGTAAAAGGAGAACTTTACCATGGGACAACCAAAGAAACAAAGTAGCCCACGAAAAACAGGATTGCGCCGTAGCCATCTTGTTCTTAAGCTTGCACGTCGCGTTAACGGCACTTCACCAGTGAAGGCTCGTACAACGACAAAAGAAACCGGCAAAAAGCTCGCAAAATAGTCTGTATTTCTGTACAGTTATAAACAAACCATAACAAGAAAGAACCAACACGAATGGCATCAAATCGTCACCTAGGTAGGATTGTTGCACTCCAATCGCTGTATGAATTTGAGTTTCGTACACAATCGGAAGATACGTCTGTTGTTATTGACGAAATTTTAGAGCGCAATCTTGAACGTTATAGCGAAGAGATTGACGATACAAGTTTCGTTACCGAGCTCGTGCACGGCGTTATCGCCGCTCAAGAGGACCTCGATAATCGGATTCGTCCGCTTGCTCCAGAATGGCCAATTGAGCAGATCGCTCGCATTGACCGCAATGTCCTTCGACTTGGATTGTTCGAACTGCTATATCGTAAAGATCAAGTCCCTCCAAAGGTGGCGATCAACGAAGCGGTAGAGCTTGCAAAAGCGTTTGGTTCTGACAATTCAAGCAAGTTCATAAACGGCGTGCTTGGCACAGCGTATCGAACGCTTGTGGAGGAACAACCAGATGCCAGCGCCGAAGTTTAATAAGTTCAAGCAGTATTTTAATCGCCGCAAGCCGTCTATTCAGGAAATTGTCCGTGAGCCAACAGCTGGTGGCATTGTATTTCGTCGTGACGAAAAAGGTGGTGTCGAAATTCTTTTGATCCAAGACGCAAAAGATCGTTGGACGATTCCAAAAGGTCATATCGAAGAAGGTGAGACAGCTCAACAGACCGCAAAGCGTGAAATTGGCGAAGAAGCAGGTCTTAAAGAGACCGAAGTGCTTGGCTGGCTTGGCAAAATCCACTTCCGTTATCGCCGTATCGACAAACTTGTCCTCATGACAACCCAAATCTATCTCGTGCGGGCACTTGGCGACACTGACGCGATCCAGAAGGAAGAGTGGATGAATGACATTAAGTGGTTTAAATTTCACGATGCAATTGATGTTATAGAATATGAAGATATCGGTAAGCTTATGCTGCTTGCCATGAAAAGGATACGACAAGAAAACTTATGAGTGGTATGCAAGTCACCCCCTATCAAGATTTTGCCCGTGAGACATTCGGGTATGAATTTAAAGATATCAATCTTCTTGTAACGGCATTGACGCACCGTAGTTATGTCAATGAACATAAAAAGAGTGTCAATGAGCACAATGAGCGACTTGAGTTCCTCGGTGATGCTGTACTTGAGCTTTCTGTCACGGATTATTTGTTCAACAACCACAGTGAGCCAGAGGGTATTTTGACTAGCTGGCGATCATCACTCGTGCGTACCGAAAGTATCGGTGAAGCGGGTGATAAACTCGGCTATGAGCCGCTACTCCGTATGAGTCGCGGTGAAAAAAACGGTAGTCAACGTGCGCGTCAGCAGATTCTTGCAAACGCGTTCGAGGCGGTGATTGGCGCTATCTATCTAGAACGTGGCTATGACGATGCAGATGCGTTTATCAAGAAGCATATTCTCAGTAAGCTTGATACGATCCTAGAAACAGGCAGCTGGCGCGATCCAAAGTCGCACCTCCAAGAAGTGTCTCAGCGTATCGACAATCATACGCCGGTTTACCGAGTACTTGAAGAAGTTGGGCCTGACCATGACAAAATCTTCACCCTTGGGGTATATGTCGGTGACACGATGATGGGCAAGGGGAGTGGACCGAGTAAGCAGCACGCACAGCAAGAGGCAGCAAAGGCGGCGCTTAACGCGTATGAGGCACGGAATGTTTAAGCGAGACGACGTGCCTAAGGCGTCGTTCTCTTTCTCGACGCTTGTAAGCGTTGGGCTGGGAATATTTCTCTTGGCGAGTCCTGGCTTTTACATGAGTATTGGCGTGCTTTGGTTTGATATCATCAATCTTTTCAATACCCATTATGACCGTCAAGCACTTGGTTTCTCTTTGTCTACGCATGATATGCACCCTATTTTTCAGGTGATGGGGTATGTGAGCGGTATAGGTTTTTTGATTATATTGATTGGTCTTACGGGTATATTAATACAACACTCTCGCGCTCGAAGGTGATGTAGTAGTGCGTAGTGCTGATGTCTGTGTTATAAAACAGATTGACGAAATCGATAAAACACTGTACACTTGTTCAAGAACTAATAAAAAGTCTAATGAAGTTTAAGGAAGTTTAATACATATGCTCGCAATTCGTTTGCAACGTGTCGGTCGTAAGGGTTACCCTGTGTACCGACTAGCTGTCCAGGAAGCACAACGTCACCCAAGTAGTGGTCGCGTGGTTGCTTATGTTGGTAGCTACAACCCACACACTAAAGAATCAAAAGTTCAGGTAGAAGAAGCGCAGAAGTACCTCAACAACGGTGCTCAACCTTCTCCTCGTGTCGTCAAGCTCCTCAAGGACGCTGGCGTTGCACTTCCAAAGTGGGTTAAAGATGCGAGCACTGATAAGCAAAAAGCTATCCGTAATGCTGAAAAGCTTCGCAAGAACCAGCCAAAAGAAGAAGCACCAGCTGAAGAATCAGCAGAGTAAAATACTTCTGTATCTTATAAATAGCGTTCATCTCGAGCGCTATTTTTTATGCCAAGCGCAAATGACTCGGTAAAACAACCAACAGGGGTGATAATTTCTATATTGATTATGTTTATCAAAATATCGCATGCTATAATGGAACTACGATATCAGTGAGTAGCGACCGTTAGACGGTAATGGAGGACGAGGCATGTCGACAATAGACCAGCAGTTTGTAGAATATATCGTAAAATCTTTGGTGGGGTATCCTGACGACGTTGTCGTTGAGCGGGTTATCGATGAAAAGGGCGTACTTTTGTCGCTTACGGTCAATCCCGAAGATCTTGGACGAGTAATTGGTAAGCGAGGCGTCACTGCCCAAAGTCTCCGAACACTTCTCCGTGCACTTGGCACGAAAAATGACGCTCGGTATAACCTCAAAATCGTCAATAATGACGATGAACGTGAAAACTATACTATCTCATCTGAAGACAGAGGTGACGAGCCTGTGAATAACTTAACGGATGAACCTGTGGAAAACGAATCAGCTTATGCAAGAAACTCTCGAAAAGAGCTTGCAGAACTTGATGACCTTGATATATAATCATAAACAGTTCGAAGGGTAATTCCTTCAACTGCGAGACCAAAAGCTCTATGCGAGCAACAATATATTGTTGAGAGCCTTATATGTCCGAGAAACCATCCCTTTTGGGGTGGTTTTTTGGTGGCTTTTATAAAACATGCTTGCACGAAAGAAAACTCCGCACCTTGTGGGTGCGGAGTGGGCGCTAGGCATGCTAGCTTTTTTTCATTCCATATCTTTCGAGCACCTTGGCTGCTCGCTCACTTACCTGAGCTGCTCGCTGAGTTTCGCACTCAGCGAGCAGCGACTCTGCTGCTGCGAGATTGTCCGCGACCTCAGTGTGTGCTCGTGTGAGTTCTTCGAACCTCGAAGTTACGTCGTTGAGCTTGGTGACTACCCTGGAGGTTTCGGCGACAGCTTCGTCCTTTTCTCGGACGATGGCGACGATGCGTTCTTCCATAGCAGCCACGTCTTCACGGGCGCTACTGAGTTCCTGTAGAGCGGCGTCCGCTCTACGCTTTTCATCGTCAACCTGACTTTCAAGTTGTTCAATGATTGCAACGAATTGCTCGATCGTCTCCTCTGGACTGATAGCAGGTGTTGGCTGAGGGGTGTCGATAATCGACCTAGCTGAACTCTCGGTGTAATGAGAGGGCTTTTCAATGGTAGTCATTTTTTCTCCTCGTACCATTTCGACGGTAACTTCAGTGATTTCACGTGTGACGGTTACTTTCCGAGGTGCGCCGTCGTATGCTACTAGTCCAAGCTCCTTGAGCTGGGCTAGCCTGTAGACTGCACTTCCCTCTGGAATTCCTTTGACTGCACTGAGTAGTCGTGTGACGACATATCCTCCAGCTTGGAAGATAATCACGCCATTTTCGTCAGCCACTTCCTGAAGGCGCCTAAGGGCAGCCGTTAGCACGATTGCTCGTGCACCTTCCTTCTTGGTGACTGTCTCTTCCTTCTGGGCGGATGTCTGCGATGCATCATTGTTTTTCGAGCATTCCGGCAGGCATATCGAAAGTATTCGTCTGCCTCTCCGCTTCACGACGATCGACTTCTTGTTTTCCATCCTGGCGATAGCCTTCGTGATGGCGTTATCGTTGGACTGAGAACTTTTTTCTCGTCCAAGCGTTTGTCGTATGTCGCTGAAGATCATCGCGCCCTTGGCATGGATTGGTCCTCGCTCTTCGAGGAGGCGTAAAATATCGCTATCAATTTGTGCCATTGTCGTATCACTTTCGTCGATAGGGAATGAATGTAGGTACGTGCGAAGATTAGCTTTCCGAAGAGACTAATCCTGACATGAGTACTATTGTAACATGTATCTAAAGTATAGTCAATATCATTGAACTACTATGAACTAAGTCTAGTGAGCAGTTCGCGTGCTACGCGCAGTGCGGTATCGGCGCGTGCAATTGCTCGATCTGCATCTGACATTTCGGTGTTGCTATCTGCTTTATGCTCTGATTGATACTCGTACTCACAAGGACTGATCGGGGTTTCAAATGTCGTTGGAGCTTCTTCCTTCGGTTTTCCTTCATAGCTACAGATTTTGTAAGCAAAGTCCTCCCATTCACCGACGTGCACTCTGCGTGATGCGCCGCGACGACGGGCTTCCTGTTTGCTTTCGACCATAACTTCTCGCCAGTTATACGGTGTGTCTGTAGAGGGGCTTCTTTCGGTAAGCATTTCATCTACGAAATAGATAGCATTGCCGTAGAGTGGGTTGTCGGCTAGTACGATACGCTTATTGGGGTCTTGGGGGTGGGTGAGTGAAACAGCGAGGTAGACACCTGCGTTGCTTTTGAAGGTGTTGGATATATATACTTCTGGTTGACGGCCATTTTTATGTCCGATATCGGCAACTTCAAAGAGGAGGTCGACACGACTTTCGTCCCAGTCTTCTAGCGACTGCTTTTTGAGATTTGCCTTTACGGAGCGTCGAATGGAAGCGCGAGTTGACTCACGTGACTCTTCATCTCCTGGAAGCATAGTCCACTCAAGGATTTGGAATTTTTCAATATCACCTTGCTGTTCGTCTTCATCGATAAGATAGCGAAGCTCGGCTTTTTTGCTAAGGGCTGTACCCTGCTGAATCGAATCAAAGTGATCGCTCAGGATGTCTTGAGCGACGCGTCGACTTGATTCGCGTTGAAGAAATTCAGCTAAGGCGCTCGAATTTTCTTCGAGCATTCCTTCGCGAACAGGGCGAAGACCTGGCTCGTTTGTCGCGAATATATCAAGTGTTGTCAGTGCTCGGGAATACAAACTCGCCTTTTTATCCCGATACTTGCCGGGATTGTCGCGATATTTGTTCGAAAGATCAATACTATCAGGTGTTTCGGCTATAACGATCGTTTCTAGAAGGCGCATGTACTCTGCACGCGTGAGTCCGATGTTATCTTCAGTTTGATCGTTCGTCTCAAGCATCGCATTGTACAGTTCATTTCGAGAGTTGGTGTCGGTTAGTGTATCGAGAAGGCTACTAGGGGATGAAGGTAGGCGCTCCTGTAGGGCAGTCTCGATCGCCTCACGCGACTCACTGAGATCGGCCTCTGAAAACTCACGACTAATTGCATTGAGGGTATCCTTGAAAGGACGGGTAACGCCGTTGATATCTCTCCGCGTGATTGCGTCACCTATAGACTGGGCTGTGGCGGTGTCGAGAGTAACTGCGTAGTTACTGAGAGTATAATTCTTATCCGAGAGAGTTTCGACGGTTTTGTTTACGGTGTGTTCATTTCTGTGAAGAGCAACAGGGTTTTCGAATTTTGTGTATGGGCGCATAATGATGTATATAATAATATATTTATATACAAAAAGTCAATTATATTTTAGAGTATATATTAAAAACTCCGCATCTATGGCTTAGATGCGGAGTGCCAACTGGATGTGGCGTATTGAGGTGCCTGGGCGACTCCTTACTGCGGAAGAGATATTCTCGCTGGTGTGCCAGCGAGCGCATTACCATCTTGGTCTAGCTGAACTAGACCGACATCATGCCGTACTTCAAGCGCAAACTCAGTGATGAGCAGTAAAAGCCAGAGCGCTTGCAGATTGATATCATCCGCTGTGACGAGGGGATAGTGCTTCTGTAGTTGCTCGAGTGCAAGGGCTGTCGCCGATTGCTCTACCTGACTGACGACTTCCGATGCCTTTGCAGACGATGGAGTGTCGTTCATAACATTTCCTCTGTTGAAGGTGCTATACACGGCTGTGTATAGTTAATATATTATCTCTGTTTCGGCGAATATGTCAAATTGCCAGAGTATACGCAGAGGCGCCTACTCGCGTTTTTGAAACAGCCAGAGATATCATCAGAGAAAATATGCCTGGTTGTCGCCCGAGTAATTTCTCGAGCGACTACGTAAGTCTTCGAGGGCTCGGGCTTATGTATAAGGGTGGTTGATCATGTATTGCTGTCGTCCTGCTTCGAGCTTCCAGAGTCTTGCCAGCTTATAAGCCTTTAGTGGGTGAAACCACAGACTACTGACATTGTCCGAGCTAAAGAGCCAAATGATCAGCCAGAGTAGGAATAGGGTAGATGACAGAGCCTCTAGGAAATAGGCTGTAAGCGCGATCAAGCCCAGTAGGACGAGGGCGCTGCCCATGTCTCTACGATATGCGGCGGCTTGACGCAGGGCCACTGTCCGAGCATCTTCTCTTTGATCGAATTGATCTTTAAAGTGATGATCTTTATAGACAATTCCCGAGATGATTGGGTCAGAATACATGAGATTCTCCTATCGATAGGTGCGTCTTTCTACGGAAAGTTACTGTCACTATATAATATTTACGTATACTATACAACAAAAAGAAAGCCCACCGAAGGAGCTCAAGCCTGTAAAAGCGATTTTAGCTTCTACGGCGAGCTTTCTTTGATGAGCTAAGTGTTGCGTAGCGCCTGCTTCTGTAAGTCAGCGTAGCCGTCACTGATGGTCTCGATGAGCTTCGCCCAATCGATTCGTGCTTTGAATGCTGGAGGCAGATCTGCCTGTGAGCTGTAGACATGTACGCACCTGGCGGATATCAGCTCTTGCATATCTTTGATCGGCAAGAGCAGGTCGCTCTGCCCTCTCAGGACGAAGCCATCAGGGTGAACCTCTACCACTTGAGAGTAATGTACTTCGTGCGGCTTCGGCAGGACGATGGCGACGTATGACCCATTTTGTAGACTGTTGACGCTTAGTGCTAAGCTCATGGCTACCGCTTTCGTGGGGTGAAGGCGTACGTCTTTATTATAGCAGATATTTACAAATAAGTCAATATAGCGTACACTGTAACAGATGAGAAAGTTGCAAGTCATTACTCTTTTTCCCGAAATGTTTACGGGTGTGTTTGAGAATTCTATGATGTGGAAGGCCCAAAAAGATGAGATCGTACAGCTCAGTACGATCGATCTTCGTGAGTTTGGCCTAGGTCCGAGGCGCACTGTCGACGACACCCCCTATGGCGGTGGCGATGGCATGCTACTCAAGCCGGAGCCATTGTTTGCAGCAGTGGCTAAGGCGAAAGAGAATGATCCGACAGCGAAAGTGCTCTTAATGACTCCTCGCGGTCAGCGCTGGAAGCAATCGCTTGCTCAGCAGTGGGCTGATAGTGGCGAAGGGTACATATTCATATGTGGCCGCTACGAGGGGTACGACGAGCGTATCGTCACGCTTGTAGATGAACAGGTGAGTGTCGGCGACTATGTCCTGACAGGGGGTGAATTGCCCGCTATGACGATTATTGATAGTATCGTACGACTTATCCCTGGCGTACTTGGCGGTGAGACGAGTGCTGCAATCGAGAGCTTTAGCGATGGTGAAACGCTTGAGTTCCCTCAGTATACTCGTCCGGAAGAGTTTGAGGGTATGAAGGTGCCAGGAGTGCTCTTGAGCGGTAATCATGCGCGTATCGCTCAATGGCGTGCCGACAACTCTTTTAAAGCTGACTAACATCTAGAAACTTTTTGGAAATGAAAATACCTTGATATTCATCAAGGTATTTTCGGTTGTGGTGGGTTATCGTAGAGCGAACAGCCACACATATTTTTTTGGAGTTTGTATGTTTGTTTTTGTAACTTTCGCTGTTCTTAACAATACATGGTGGCTGGCAAAAGCGCAAGCATAATGTTGAAAATAACAACACTTCTGTTTGAGTGTTATAATTGTAGGCATGAGCTTATTTGTACAAACAACTCCTCCTTCTGAGCCTAAGACCGAAAATGTTCGAATTGTAGCACTGGTGTATGCTGGATTATTAGTGCTGATGGCAGTTGGACAGTTGTATGGTTTTGAGAAGTTTATACCGCTACTGCAGAGTTTTTGGCTGCCGGGTAGTGCAGTACTTGCTACGCTGCTCGCTGGACTTATCGTAACGCTGGAGGTATTTGCGTTACCGTTCCTTCTCCGTATGCAACTTAGTCCATTAATGAGGTGGGTGAGTATGTATGCGGGTATTGTCGTAGCGTTTATATGGATTTTTCTGTCTGTATGGGCGAACGTTACGGACAATGTACTGGATAATATAGGACTTCTTGGAGTAAAGGTCTCACTCCCCGTGGGATGGTGGGCGGTACTGTTGACGATGGCACTTTTCGTTCTCGCGGTATGGTCTGCTTGGGGTATGTGGCCATCAGGCTCGCAGAAGGCCAAGGCTGCACGCTCACGTAAGCCGTAGTTGCGCTTATGAGATTCTGGGCGTATGCTTAAAGTATCTAAATGGGAGTAATGAGCTATGGAATCGTTGCATAAACTAGAGGGTGCAATTGCGCAGTGGTTTAAGGATGTACCGCATTTGCCACAGGGTGGTCGAGTATGGTTGTTTGAAAATGTTTGGTGGATAGCACTTATCGGAGCTATTGTTGGAGCTGTGACGGTCCTTCCTGGGCTATTTGTGCTCTTTGGTGCAGGTGCGCTCGTTGCAATCTTTGCCGGGCCGATTGTAACGACGCTTAGTGGTATATTCTTTTTTGCATCGATTTTATCGCTTGCTTTCTTGGTTGCTATCTCGGTCATTACTGGCCTCGCCGTGCAGCCACTGAAAGATCAGGAGAAAAAAGGTTGGGATTATTTATTCCTCGCGGTGATTCTAGGGATCGTCTCAAATGTCGCAAACATTATACTTACCGTAAGTCTCAGTGGTCTACTTGGTGCGCTTATAAGTGCACTCGTCGGCCTCTACTTCCTGTATGAAATTCGTGAGTACTATGAGGTGAAAGTTTCTAAAAAATCTCCTAAACCAAAAGCCGCAACGCTAGCTTCTGAAAAAACAGCCGAAAAAGCGTAGCCTCCTACTTGAGCCGAATGCTCAAAAGTGCTACAATTCGTAGTGCTATTGGGGTGTCCCAAGGTGGTATGGCGCTGCCGTCGCGCTCGTCGCGGCAAAAATCATAGGTATACCAGAAACCCATGAGAAGCATCAATTATCCATCACGCAATTTTGATCGTGACACCAGTGGGGTGTCGCCAAGTGGTAAGGCACTGGTTTCTGGTACCAGCATTCGGGGGTTCGAATCCCTCCACCCCAGCCAAGATTATTTTACTTAAAGAACTTCGAAACGAAGTTCTTTTTGTTTGCTATGATATAGAATATGAATAATACAATTCTACTACTCGACCAGCATGAAATGGACTCGTCGGTAAAAATAGACGAAAGAGATAGCTACTACGTGCGAAAGGCGGTAAGAGCAGTTCTGGGTGACGATTTTGGACGTATTGCTTTAATGTATGTCAGGCAGGGTGACTATTACAAACTACCTGGCGGTGGCGTTGATGAAGGTGAGAGTCTAGATGCTGCACTAAGGAGGGAGCTCTTAGAAGAGACGGGTTCGAAAGCTACCGTTACCGAAGTTTTAGGCCAAGTACTGGAATGGCGAGATTTTGATAAGATGAAGCAAATTTCGTATGCATATAAAGCGTCGTTAGAGGGTGAACCAGGTGAGCCAGATTTCACCCAGGGTGAAATTGATAAAGGATTTGAAGTGCAATGGATCGATAATTTAGATGAGGCGATCAGGTTGATTGAGTCTAGGGTAACACACGTAGACATTGGAATTGTATTTATGTCCAAACGAGATGTCGCGATTCTTCGGGCAGCAAAATAATATTTTCCCGAAATACACCCACTAGCCCCAGCCAAGATCATTATATTAAAAACGAGCCTTAGTGGCTCGTTTTATGTTATTAACTTATTTGATATTATTAACGGTATGATTTCTATTCCGTATTACGAAACCTCTTACTTTATTTTTCATAACTTCTCGGCTCATGCAATTAAGATTGATGGTGTAATATATCCGACTGCGGAGCACGCGTTCCATGCACAAAAGTTTGAAAGTGAGGAATTACGTAGCCGGATAGTCGCTTGTCCAAGTCCAATTGCTGCCTTTACTCTTGGAAAGGAGCTGAAGCCGCAGCATCGTTCAGATTGGAATGAAGTGAAAGTTGATGTTCTAACGAATATAATCCGCCAAAAGGCGCTCCAAAATCCTGATGTAAAGGAAGCACTGCTGCGAACTGGCGTTGAAGAAATAGTTGAAGTGAACCCTAAAGATTCGTTTTGGGGAAGTGGGGCGGATGGCAAAGGATGGAATTATACCGGGAAAATACTGATGAAGATTCGTGAGGAGTTAAAGGGTACAGTCTCTCCCTGAAGCGTATCCATAAACTTACAAGACAACAATTGACAAATTTATTTATAAGTTTATGATATCATCAGAGGCGAAAGGCGACTAGCCTATCTTATTCGTTACTCTCGAAGGAGAGATGATAACGAAAAAGGAGTCAGCTTAAAACCTGACTCCTTTTTCATGCCGCTATATCTTGGACGTCTCATTCGAGTGTCGTAATAGTATGAAGTTAAGTATGCTGTTTGAGCTATAATAAGGTTTGGTGACCCCAGAAGATTCAAGTGGCGCACAGGTTCCTGGATAGGCCGAACAGTATACGTTAAAGAGGGGGCGCTAGAACGAGGATATATGCAGCAATTTACACAGAAATACGCTATTATACAACTTTTTGAAGATATGCCCGTCGGCACGCAATTTTCCTCAAATAACTGGCCGCTTCATGCGACTGTCGTAGATACATTTGCGATCAACTGGGACGTTTCTGAGATGACTACAAAGCTTGATAGATTGCTGACTACATACGCTCCAGTGCGTACTATCGTCGGAGATGACAGATTCTTTGGCGATCAAGGGCAGACTCGGGTGGCTTTACTGGAAAAAACCGACGATCTGGCGAAATTGCATAATGATGTGATCGACGTCTTGGAGCAGGGTGACTGGAGGCCGAACGATCCGCAATTCGCAAAAGAAGGATTCCTTCCTCATGCAACCGTACAGTCTCACGGACGCCTCAACAAAGGTGATGTAGTGACTTTTAAGGCATTGAGCATAGTAGATTTTTTCCCAGATGGAGACCCGTATCAACGTAAAATACTGGCTACAATCCATGTTCTTGAGACGTAGAGAGAATCACTACGATCAAGTAGTGTTATCTATCCTTATGGAAATAAAAAAACTCCGTAGGGCGGAGGGGTAAGTTTGGGGTGGTTGTGTACGACGAGTGTGTGGTGACCAGGAAAGTATAGAAACTCTCCTGGTCACTAGAGGAACCAAGGTTCCAGTATTAGCACTCCCTGACTGAGGGAGACGACCAGGGGTCAAGCCCCTCGCTAGCTGACACATCGAGCAGTTGCAGCTGTGACCGCTGATCGAGATACGGAACTTTAAGTCCACCCTGCTCGTACCTAAGCTGGTAGCCTGAGAGGCACGGGGCTGAGGTGTCGTTAACATACCACGCGAGCGACCACTTAGGGAACTGAATCAGTGCCGACAAAATCTCGCTAGCAGCAAGCCTTACTTCACTCTGACCCCAAAAGGAATCAGGGGACTCACCCTTGCCGTGTTCGGGGTCGAACGCTAGCCAGGTAGGCTCTTTAAGCTCATGCTTTACTGGCGTGAGATAAGGGCTCTTGACATCTTCACGACGATACTTAGCAGCATGGCCTTCAGGGACGACAATCTTGTCCCAGAGAGAATCGAAGCTGTCCGGCACGTGTAGGAGCAATACCTCGGACTTTGTCCAAGGCGTGAACGCCTTGGGTGGTACGGGCAGAACGGCGTTCGGCCAGAGCTGACGGGCTCGTTCGAGCTGCTGCTCGGCGGTGCGCCACCAGATTGGCAGACTCCAATTCTGCACCTGAGGCAACTTGCCCTCGATGATATCTTGGAGTGCCTGCTTGACGACGGTCGGATCGAGCGAGCCGTTACCGACGCGCTTGACGATCTCGTTGTGCTGACTGGTGATACCGACCAACTGCTTGGTGGTGGCCATGATGACCCTCTTCCTTGCCGTAGACTTCTCCGATGCAACTTGCATCGGTGATCTCAACTGTCGATTGAGAACGGCGTATTATATGCAAGGTTTGTATACAAAACGCCGTTCTCAGTAAGGAGTGCTAAACTGTTAAGGTTCATATATTATTATAACATAAATTAAAATATTATACAATACATTTATCTGCGAGGCTGTGTATTTATGGCAGTGGGATTATTTAAGATGGGCTAAATCTCCTCGGTGGTAAATGCTATTACGGTCAATACTCCAAAAAAACTCTAGCTCTAGTCTATGGTTTATTTGAATATGGCCGCGACTTAAGGGCGATTAGTATGCCTTTGTTGGGTCTTGTTTGCTGACGAGTTCTATCTGGAATAGCATATATGCCGCTGATATTTCAGTAGTTTGCGCATCTTTATCGTCAACATATTTTACGCTGATATTGCTCCCTATTACTACCTTCTGATTGTCGTAATAGCGCCCAGCTTTGTTCGTGTTGTAATCTGATATTACATCCGTGGGTGTTGTAACGGTAAATACGGTCCCGCTAGAAGATCGGATTGAGGTTTTGTTTCCATTGAGTCCGACAACTTTTCCTTGGATTTCTCTCATGATCATATTGCCTGAAATCCCGGCATTGCCGCCACCTGTGTACAGGTCGATTGATGCTCCATTTGCAACACAATCGTCATTTGGATTCCCATAGCATGTCTCTCGCTTGGATAATGATTGCCGTGCAAGTTGGTCGTAATTTTCAAAAGGCATAGACAGTTTTATTACGGCAACGAGAGTACGACTAGGATGATTGTCTGCATCGATACCTCCATCCTGGCTCCGGGTCATTGTGATATTGCCCGTCGCGACGTAGACCACAGGATCACCTTCTTTTATCTTATCGGCTATTGAATTTTTGCCATCAACAATATATTTCACGTGGTTGTCAGCTTTTAGTGTACTTTTAGGCCAACCGTATGTATCTATGCCGGCAAACGTAAATGAGTTTCCTTGCTTTGCTTGTAGATGCGTGGCTATAGATGCAACAACAATGGTTTGTTTGACCGGCTTGCTGTCGATTATTAGGCTGTCTAGGTCGGGCATCGCCTTATCTCCATATGATCGATTAGCCCAATTCTCAATTGCCTGTAGCTCGCAGTGTGCTTGTATCACGTCGCTGATGCGATCTGCTCCAATCGTTGCGCCCTTTTTGAGCTCAGATCGTGTAGAACTTGCAGTGTCGCACCCGGAAGTTGAAAGTATCACTTCGTCTCGTCCACTTACAGATGTTTTCGATTCTAAAATGTGCACTTCAGGTTTTGCCCAAAATAATTGATATGCGGCATATGCACTGGTTGAAACAATAACCAATGCGCCTACTGCGATTGCTACAATAGCGATTCTCGGCAGATGCTTAAATTTCATAATGAATGTCTCCTTTTTATTGACATTCATAGTACGAACGGTAGACGATAATATTTCAGAATCCTGTACTTTTTGCATAACCGTATCTGTAAATTGAGCGTCACCCGAAAAGCGATCTGGCTTGGCAGCTAGTAGGAGGGTATCGAAGTTTATATCTTTCATACAAGCTTCCCCTTGAGTTGTGTTTTCGCGCGGCTCATCCATGTTCCGATGGTTCCGGTGCTGGTGCCGTAGGCGTCGGCAAGTTCCTGGTAGCTTTTGCCTTCCCAAAAATAAGCTTTGATGATTTCTGCGTACTTTGGTGGTTCGAGCTCAGATACGAGCTTTCGGATGTGTTCAACTTCTTCCTGTTCAATATGTTTCGGAAGTATTGCCTCAAGATGAAGCTCTATATTTTCGATATGTACTTTTCGTTTGTTCTTTCGAAGCATGTCGATGCAAAGATTAGTTGCTATACGGTATAGCCAAGTAGAAAAGCTGGCTTTCTCAGTCTCGAATCCTGATAAATTTTTGTATGCCTTAATAAATGCTTCTTGCGCTACATCTTCACCGTCCTGTCTATCCTTGAGGATATTTTCACAGTGGATAATGAGACCCGTTTGATATCGGTCTACGAGGGTGCGATACATTTCGGTATTGCCTGATATTATTTGAGCTATGCGTTCTTTTTCTTCCATCATGCTCATTATACGAAACAATCACTATAAATATTTCAACGCTCCATGCGTTAAGTAGATATTATGACGAGTTACAAACCACCACCCCAGTTACTATTATTAATAGGAGATGCGACTAGTCCGAGGGGTTATGTGAAATGGCCTATCTTGCTATTCATGTCATAAGCTGATATAGTATTAATTACACTGTTCCTATTTGCGATCTGGGCGAATTGATCTTTGAAAGAGGTGTTATATGTCAGGTGCGGCGAAAGCGGCAGTCATGATTTATTTAACAAAGGAACTTCGACGGATGCCGAAGCAGAGAGTCCTTTACGAGAGTAAAATGGTAGTAGATTTCGTGTGTACTGTTAGGGTAGAAGGGGTAGAGCGATGGTACGACGGTATCGGTTTTGGTGCGTCGAAGAAAAAGTCCGAACATGCTGCTTACGAAGGAATTTTGTGCGACATGATCCTCGATGGCCATATCATTGATGGATGTGACGCCATCCTGAACGTATCGACCGATCCCAAGGCCGGGAGTGCGCGAAGCAAGCTTTATCGGGACCGAGCCGTCGCAGCACGGCTTGCGCCTTATGTGTCGCGTGCAGTCGGAACACTTCGCAAGAGTCGTCATAAGACAGATTATTTGAACCACCTTAATAACTTCGCATCTGCAGTAGGTGTAACTATGACATTGGAGACAAATCAAGATCCGCGAAGGGGGTCGATGTACTGGAGCGCGATTGCTCGTATTGTCCTACCGGACGCAAGTGAGCTTGTGTCTATCTACTACTATGATTACACCCGCTCAGCGTCGAGCAACAATTCTGCAAAGGATCTGATCGAACAGATCCTTAAGCACTACGAACAGTGATTCAATGCCTACCCGAACAATGATGTTCGGGTAGGCATTTTTCATATATAAGGCAGTTTTATGTCTCATCTAAAGTAGATCTCATCTCTGAGTCTATTTTGTTTGCTATGATGAGATATATGAAAGAGAAACATATCTACCTTGCTGGCAAGTTGAATTCAGATGAAGGTTCGGTCGAAGCGTTTGCTGAAGAGCTTGAAGCTGCCGGTCATACTGTTATGGAAAAGTGGTGGTCGAAGGAGGCTTTGCCTACACCGTATCTTGAAAACAGAGAGACCTCATCACGCGCTGCCGCTGCTATGATTACGGCAGCGTATGAGTGTGACGTGTTTGTGTTGTTTGCTCGGGATAACATTCTCGGGGCGGCGGTTGAGCTAGGTGCGGCTATTGCAAGTACAGCTAGTAATCCAGAGAAAGTGGTAATAGTGAACGGAGCTGAACATGTGAGGCAATCTGTTTTTTATGCGCATCCTGCTGTCATTGCGATCAATAGTCTCAAAGAGCTGCGCGCTATGGACTGGGTGGGAAAGCGGCATGAGTAGAAGGGTGGATAAGTGTATATGGTAGCCAGAAAACCACGAGATAAGCCGGTGCATCATGCCGAAGATTTTGGCTTGGATGTTCTTGAGAGTGAGGATGATATGTTTCGCTGGTTTCTTCTTGCATACTTGTTTGGAAAGCCTATTCAGTCAGCTGTCGCTGCTCGTACATGGCAGTTATTTGTTGATCGTAAGCTTGATACTCCATGGACGATTAAGGATGCATCTCACCATAGCTTAGTGAGACTTCTTGATGAAGGTAAGTATACGCGGTATGACGAAGTAACAGCGCGCGCACTCCATCTATGCATGGATTATCTTATTCGCGAGTATGAGGGTTCGCTGCTCTATATGTTTGAGAGCAGCGCTGACGAGGAGGAATTCTCTCGGCGCCTACAAGAGCTACACGGGGTTGGACCTAAGACAGCCGAAATATTTATGCGAGAAACCGAGGAGCTGTTTGCTCGACGTATAGAATAACTGCTACTATACTAATTACTATGTCACAAGAATACGCTCTCGGAACTATTGAACACGAAAACTCCACGCGGAGTACAGACTATTTGTATAGGATTTCAATCAAGAGTCTCATACGTAACAATGAAGGTAAAGTACTGGTTGTCAAAGAGTCTGGCAGGGGTTACTGGGATCTTCCGGGCGGTGGGATGGATCACCATGAAAGTATAGAGCTCGCGATTGCACGCGAATTGAAAGAAGAAGTTGGCCTCGTGGGCGATTTTACGTATAAGATTATCGATGTCGATGAGGCTGCCTATGCAAAAGTGCATGATTTTTGGCAAGTACGGCTGATCTTTGCAGTGACCCCAGAGGTAATGGATTTTACTGTCGGCGAAGATGCGGATGAGATCGCTTTTGTTGATCCGGGCGAGTTTAAAGATTCGGATGAGGCTGTCGAACGAAAGATTTATCACTACGCAAGTATCGGTTAATAAGTGAGTAAGTCTGCGTAATATGTAAAAGGATCGACGCGTTTGTCGATCCTTTTACATATTTAGGCGTTCTTTTTCTTCTGTGATTTGAGCTTCTTTTTTAGAAGTCGTTTGCGTGTCGCGCCGTGCCAGTTCTTATGCTTAGCCATGATTATATAGTCCAATCGTTTGTTGTAATGAATTTATTATAGCATGTCTATAGCTCTTCGGCTTGCGGTTTTGACTTGGCCTATGGCAGGAAGGGGTGTGATGACGGTGTTATTATAGGTGTAGAGACCTGCTAGTATAGGCAGGAAGTAGAAGAGGAGGGTGACATGAACGAAATATTAGGATTGGATACGCTACTCAACCTATCGGGGAAGACTGCATTTGTGACGGGGAGCGCTGGTGGAATCGGTGAAGCGGCTGCAAGGCGTCTTCATGAGGCGGGCGCAAATGTGGTCGTGACAGATATAAACAGGGATGGCGCACGGCTTGTTGCTGAGTCGCTTAACAGTATTCGGAGTGATTCGGCGCTAGCTGTTTCGCTGGACATTAGCGAGGGTATACAGGTTGAGGAGGCGCTTCGTCGTTCGTTGGAGCAATTTGATGGTGTCGATATCTTAGTAAACAATGCGGGAATTTTCCCATTTTCTCCCTTGGCTGATATGACTGAGCCGGATTTTATACGTGTGATTGATGTGAATCTTCGCGGTGTGTTTTTGTGTACAAAGTTTTTTACAGAACATATGAAGCAACGTGGTCGTGGCGGAAAGGTCGTGAATATTACTTCGATTGATGCGATTCATCCTTCGATGGTAGGGTTGGCACATTATGATGCGTCAAAGCATGGCGTGTGGGGGTTTACGAAGAACATCGCGATCGAGCTGGCCGCGCATAACATCACCGTTAATGCGATCGCGCCGGGAGGAATTGCGACGCCGGGTACTGGAGCAAAAGATGGGGTACCTGCGCCAGGCAATGAGGCATTCATCGAGCGGATCCCAATGAGGAGGATGGGGCAATCGGATGAAATCGCAAAGGTAGTGTTGTTTTTGGCCTCTGATATGTCGTCGTATATGACGGGTAGCCAAGTGGTGGTCGATGGTGGACGACTACAGATGTAGTCAGTAAGTCACCGTTACGTAGTAATAACCCCTTTTCCTCGTTAAGGGGTTATTTTATGAGGTAAAAATATAACTTAGTGTATCATTGACACTAAGTTATATTTTTGCTATATTTTGAGTAGTATCACCTTGAAAGGAGACCGAAATGACAACAGGATTATTACTAGGAAAGTTTGCTCCTCTAACGACCGGTCATGAGTATGCGGTGCGACAGGCAGCTTCGCAGGTTGACGCGTTGTATGTCGTGCTTTGTTACGATCAAAAGTTTAACGATATGCAGTCAGAACGGATGAGCTTAGTACTGAGTGAACGTAACCGATATTTGTGGCTGCGAGAGACATTTAAGGACAATAAGAAGGTTCACATTATCGTCGTCGATGAATCGAAGATTGACCCATATCCCGAAGGTGGTGCTGACTTTACGAAGCTTGTACGAGCAAAGCTACAGGATATACAAATGGAAGACGCCATAGACTTGGTATTTTCATCTGAGCCTACGTATGACGAGTATTTTGCCGCGTATTTCCCGGAAGCTCGACATGTTGTGATCGACGCTGACAGAGAAAACATACCAATCTCTGCTACGGCTGTTCGGAATGATATCTACGGAAAGTGGGAGTATCTTGCAGATGCTGTGAAGAAAGATTTTACTAAAAGTATTGTCGTGATTGGATGTGAAAGCACGGGTAAATCAACGCTCGTGAAGAATCTTGCGGAGTATTTTGACACTGTTTCTGTCCCAGAAGTGGGACGTACGATATGTGAGGAACGGTTCTTTAGTCAAGAAAAGTATATGAGCGAACAAGACTACGTAATGATTGCATATGAGCATAAGCTTGCCGAGAAGCGCGCTCAGCGTACGGGAAAAAAGTTTGTACTCTCAGACACGAATAATCTCATAACAGAATTTTCCGCGCTTTGTATGGGACTCGAAAGTGACACGCTCAAGATGCTTTCTGCGCGTGAATCGTATGACTTGGTGCTGTACCTTGATATCGATGTGCCGTGGGTTGCAGACGGGCTGCGACAAAACGGCAGTCCTGACAAGCGAAAAATGACAAACCAGATGTTGCTCGATCTATGCAAGGAGAGGTGTGTGAAGAATATCGTCTGTATAGATGGGTCGTTTGAAGAGCGATTTAAAAAAGCGGTAAATGCTATAGAAAAGATAATGGAGTAAAACGATGAAGAGTAATTTTTCAATCAAGATGATGATGCAGACTTTGTGGACGGATTTTTACGGATGGAGCGTAAAGGAGTATGCGTGGCTAGTGCTAGCTAGCCTTGCAATTATTGTGACGTCACTTGTTATGGGTGGAGGAATGATTGAGCTTATCAGTTCGCTCACGGGTATAGTAGGGGCAATTCTGGTGGCTAAAGGTAAGATTTCGAGTTATGCCTGGGGTGTCGTGGCGACGGCATTGTATGCATGGGTCTCGTATGGCTATCAGCTCTATGGTGAGACTATTCTTTATACACTTGTTTTTCTTCCAATGCAGTTTATCGGATACTACTACTGGATCAAAAGTTCTTCGCAGGTGGGTGATGCAATTGTGGATGTTATCAAGCGGGCACTTAGTACGCGTCAGCGCCTCTTTACAGTCGGTGCGACGATTGCCGCAATTGTCGGATATGCAGCGTTTCTACGAGTTCTAGAGGGCGCTATGCCCGGTATGGATGCTGCGACAGCTATACTTTCTGTCACGGCGACACTCCTGATGGTAAGACGATTTGCTGAGCAGTGGATCGCGTGGATTGTCGTGAATGTTGTCGCAGTGACTATGTGGGTAGTGATGGTACTGCAGCACCAAGATCAGGGTTGGGCTGTACTTGCGATGTGGATTGTTTTTCTCCTCAACTCAATATACGGCTGGGTGCAATGGCGTACAGCGAAGGTCGAAGGCTAGAAGTGCGGAAGCTGATGTAGAAAAAGACAGTCGTTGGGCTGTCTTTTTCTATGCATGAATATGTAGTATAATGAAAAGATACTCATGGCAATGGAAATAGTATCTTCGCCGTCACTTGATCAGTCCGATGAAACGGACCCTGGGCCCCCTGGGCCGACATGCATTGAAGATTTAAAGAAAATCAGTATACGTCTCGGTGAGTTGTGGATGGAGCGACATCGGTCAGATCCGTCACGAGATGAGTGGGCTCAGATTAATGCTGATATTTTTGATCAATCAAACTTATTGATTTCTGGTGGGCTATTATTTAAAAATGCAACGATTTTTGACATTGAAGATAGGTATTTGATCGAAACTGAACTTTCGATTGCTTTGCAAATAAGGAAACAAGGCTGGTTTCGTCGTATCGGAAGACAAGCCTGTCACGGAGAAATCACTTACGAGGAATGGTAGTCACTTGTAGTAAAAACCACTTTTTTTTCACGTGTTTTCACGGGCTATTATAAAGACATAAGCATGACATAACGATTGCTTGTAAAAGGAGGTTGACGCATGAAATTATCGACCAAATCACTCAGCTCATTGCTACTGACGACCGGTAGTATGATGGCATCGATGAGCCGAAAGGCTCGTGACACGCACCGACGCCATAGAGAGGAGCGACTTGAGCGGATTTTACAGCGACATGACCGTAAGGGTGAACTCCGAGCAGATTTACTAGGGCTTTCACCTATAGAGTTTCGTTATATGCAGAAAAAGTCATCTTTTGAGGAAATAGTGCGTTCGCGGGGATTTAGAAACACATACGAATTCCAACGAGCGCTTTTTGGTAAGCTACGTGATGAGTTGATTCAGCGCGGGTGGACTCGGCAAAAGATCGATCAATTTGTCATCGCTAGAAGTGCTCGCTTAAACTAGTCGAATAGTTATTTTGGGCGTATACTACCTAAGTAGTTATGATTATTGAGCAAGGAATAAAACTAATTGCTGACGGTGCGGTAATCCCCATTGTCCTGATTGCAGTGTATGCGCTTATATGGAAGTTGCCAAAAGGTAGCTCACGATATGATGCATATTGTAGGATTCTTCTTGCTGGACTCACGGCTTTTTTGATCGCAAAGCTTCTCGGTACTGCGTATCAGCCAGCGACTGAACGGCCATTTGAGATCTTAGGGCTAACACCAGGCGCATCGTATTTGGATAATCCGGGATTTCCGTCTGATCATGCGCTCTTTACGGCGGCAATTACTCTTGCTGTCTGGGCTGAGACGCGCTCAAAGTGGCTCACGGGTATACTTGTCGTGTTGACACTTCTTGTTTGTATCGGACGAGTGCTTGCGCTTGTCCATACACCGCTTGATGTCATCGGTGGTATTAGCGTCGCGCTGCTAGGTGGACTGTGGTACTTCAGTAGAGCCGACCTAGCTCTCTCGAAGCGAGCAGGCTAACAAGTTCTTTGCATTTCACGCTATTTAGTGATAAAATAGTGCAAAACAGGAGATGATGTATGGAACAGTCAGTCGTGTCTGATGGTCAGCAAAAATTTATTGATATGCAACCCTCGACAGTAGTCCAGGTCGGGCTTTTAGGTGTCATTATCGGTTCAGTAGCATGGCTCCTGACACTTCTTCTTAATCAGTATGTGATGGATGCGGTATTTTGCGGCAACCAGTCAACGACAAGCATCTGCCTTAATTCAGGCGTAATCTCAGGGAATATTGTTCTTGTTTTTGCGACCATCGCTGGTGTACTTGGGCTTGTACGGCTTGGTGTGTATCGACCATTGCTCGTGGCGATTGCAGCTGCCATTTGCCTCTGGGGCGTGAGCGGATGGGTAGATGGGCTTGCGTGGTTTGAGGGGCTTATATGGACTGTCGTGATGTATGCAATCTGTTATATGGCATTTGCATGGTTCGCGCGAATTCGTATGTTCCTCGCGGCGTTAATTCTTGTTCTTCTTGTTGTCGTCTTTGCACGTATCCTTCCGACGTTCTTGTAGTGCTAATGCTATACTAGACGTATGGAGCAATTTATTCTTTTTATCGTACTTATAGTAGTGGTGGTTGGTTTTGGAGTGGTGATTTTTGTCTTAAACCAGCGACTCCGTGAGTTTAAAAATACCAATGCGGTTGATCTCATGAAAGCTGATGTAGTTGAGTTGTCACGGACTATATCTCTGATGCAAGAATCAGTCGGCGATAAGCTTGAGCGCAGCAATGTGGCGATGCAGACGTCTGTACAGCGTCAACTCAGCGAGAGCGCGAAGTTGGTGGGAGATGTCACGCAACGACTAACGAAACTTGATGAAACGAATCGACGAGTCGTAGACGTGGCTGAAGAGCTAAAGACATTGCAGAATGTCCTGCAGAACCCTAAGCAGCGCGGCGTCTTCGGTGAATATTATTTGAAATCAGTCCTCGATAACATATTGCCTCCAAAAAACTATCAGATGCAATATAAGTTCGCAGATGGTCAGATAGTTGACGCAGTTGTGTTTCTCGATAATAAACAAATTCTTGCTGTCGATAGCAAATTTAGCCTAGAAAACTATAATCGTATGGTTGGTGAGAAAGACAAAGTACGTCGGGCGCAACTGCTTGACGATGTCCGAAAAGACCTAAAAGGCCGAATTGATGAAACGAGTAAGTATATACGTCCATCGGAAAATACAATGGATTTTGCCTTTATGTTTATACCGAGCGAATCGTTATACTATGATCTTTTGATTGGCGATGTCGGAACGGGTAGTAGCGCGCGAGATCTTATTGAGTACGCATTTCGTGATAAAAAGGTTATTATCGTTAGCCCTACAAGCTTCATGGCATATCTTCAGACAGTCATGCAAGGACTGAGAAGCTTGCAAATAGAAGAGCAGGCGAAGGAGATCCAGGTGCGTGTTGGTCAGCTAGGTCGTCATATAAGTGCGTACGAGAGCTTTATGCAAAAGTTGGGATCAAGTCTCGGTACGACGGTCAATCATTACAATACCGCCCATAAAGAACTTAAAAAGATCGACAAGGATGTCGTGAAGATTGCTGACACCGATCCGAGCGTCGAACCTCTTCTTATCGACAAGCCGCAGGTGGATCAATAAAAATACCCGCTCGTTGGAGCGGGTATTTTTATGCGTTTAAGGATATTAAACGTCTTTGCGGTTTTGACCTGCATGAAGTACATCTTGCAGTGCAAAACCAAGTACGCCACCGATAAGCGGTGCGATGAAGTATGCGGCAAAAGCAACCCAGTCGATCTTTGCCCAGTCGGCAACACCACCGATTGCAAGAGCAACCGCAGGGTTAACGATCGCGTTTGCTGATGCGTAGCCTGCTGCTGTAACAGCGAAGAGCACAGCAACAAGAAGACCGAGACCTACTGTAAGTGCTTGTGCACTACGTTCTGTTATGCGACGAGCGTTTGCTACGGCAAATGCAAAGATTGTTGCACCGACGAGCTCAGCGAAGAACACATACCAGTGTGACTTGTCAGTCAATGCTGCTACCTTAAATAGCTCAGGTGTTTGTGCCTGACCCATCATTGCAGAACTTGCATCAGGAGCTGGCGCTGCACCGATGAAGAGTGTAAGGACAACGAGCGCAAATGCTGCACCGAGAACTTGAGCGACAATGTAGCCAAGTGCACGTAGTGTTGTCATTTTGCGTGTTACCCATGCACCGACAGTGAGAAGTGGGTTTACGTGCGCACCTGAAATTGCACCGACCGTAAGGACGATAGCAACAAGTGAGAATGCAACGTAAAGTGGCTCACCTCGTGTGCCCATCACAACTGCAGTCAACAGGAATGTCCCGATGAATTCAGCGATGAGTGCGCTAGCGATAAAGGTGCGATTGCTGGTTAGTCGTGTTGACTTAACAGGTGACGCAGTCTCAATGGCTTTGACAGTCGTTACTTTAGTAGTTGTTGTAGTTGGCTTGCTTGGCGCTGGAGACTTTTTGACAGTCTTCTTCGCGGCAGAACCGGCTTTTTTGGTAGCCATGGAATTTCCCTCCTTTATAGTGAAATTATGAGGTAAGTATATCACATAGTTCTTATTGTATGCAGTTACCCCTGATGGTTCGCAAGATGACTATGCCTAGGATAGGGTAATGGTAAAAATAAGGTATACTACTAGTATGGCATTATTTGTTAATCAAAATAGCGATAATCGCAGCAAACTCCAAGAGAGGTTGGCTGCTGAGCTTTCTGAAAAGGCTAAGAAAAAGGCACTTTTAGAGGCTCAGGAGCGTCCTGATGGCGTGGATGACTCGAACTATATCAAAGACACTAAGACGACAACGAGTCTTGCATGGGTCTGGATATTGATCGTCCTTTTTGCCGTCGCTGCTTCGATCGCTTACATGATACTTGCAAGTTAAGTCGAAATTGTATGACAATGTCGACTGTTTGTTTTATAATGGTTAACAGATGACAGATATAGACACTCTTCGCGATACACTCCTTGCTCGCATCCAGACACTCGAAACTCCGCATGATATTCTGAAGGCTTCTGAGTTTAAGGCACTTTACTCCGTAATTCCAACGCTCGATCCAGCTGAACGAGGAGCGTACGGTAAGCGTATTAATCAATTGAAGACGGAGCTTGAGGCTGCGGCATCTGCTCGTCAAGAGGCATTAGAAGACAGCAGTGTCATGCCGCTTGATATTACCGCGCCTTGGCAGCTCAACTCAACCGCCCCCTTACTTCTTCCGACAGAGCAAGGGACTCAGCATCCACTCACACGAGAACTTGAAGAGGTAATCGATATCTTTACTCGCATGGGCTTTGATGCACATGAGTCGCGCCAGATCGATGATGACTGGAATATGTTTGGTGCGTTGAACTTCCCGGAAGGTCATCCGGCTCGCGATGGCTATGATACGTTCCGAACTGAAGAGGGGTATATACCACCAGCGCATACAAGTACAATGCAAAATCGCGTACTCAAAGCCGGTAAAGCAAAGCTTGAATCGGGTGGTCAGATTGCAAGTATCAGCTATGGGCGTGTCTTTAGGAACGAAGATGTCGATGCGACGCATGAACATACATTCTATCAGTGTGAAGGCGTGTTTGTGAGCGATGATGCAACTCTTGGTCAAATGCTTGGAACGCTCCGCGCATTTTTTGAAGAGTATTATGGTCAGAAGTTAAAGATTAAGACTCAACCTGGGTACTTCCCGTTTGTTGAGCCAGGTCTTGAGTTTGCTATAGAAAAACCAGCTGCACTTGGCGGCAAGCCAGGTGATTGGTTGGAGATGTTGGGCTGCGGTATGATCCATCCAAATGTCCTACGGGCCGCCGACATTGATCCCGACAAATACCGTGGTTTCGCGTGGGGTGGCGGGGTAGAGCGACTTGTCATGCTTAAGTATGGTATCGAAGACCTTCGTCATTTTGAATCAGGTAAACTAACTTTTTTGAGGAAATTCTTATGAACGAGCATATCCAAAATGTACTAAAAAATAACGCCCTTCTCGTCTTATCGACGATCTGTGATGATGGTGCTCCATGGGGAACCCCTGTTCATTTTGCGTATGATGAGAAATATCTGTATTGGTTCTCATTTGATAACTCAACTCATTCAACAAATATCACTAGGGACGGCCGTGTGTTTATAACGGTTTTTAGTACTACGCAAAACCCTACGGCAAAAGAAGATCGAAGCGCGCTATATATCTCTACGCATGCTCAAGCGCTCGAGGGTGAAGATGCTGTTGTTGCTCAAGATATATTCGCCGATCGTGTGAGTGGTGAGCGCAAACTCGGAGAAGGTGCTCACATGTATCGTGCTGCAATAGGCACACTTAATGAAGAGAAGTCTGATGGACAACGATACTATCTTCGGAGTAGTGGTCAATAATGATAATCTCCGTAAACTGGCTTAAGAAATTTACAGCTATTGATTTGCCAATCGATGAGCTTGCGACGCTGATCGGTGCTCGGTTGGTTGAAATTGAGGAAGTGATTGACCTGGGGAAGAAGTATGAAGGTGTTGTTGTTGCTCGCGTTGTTGAATGCGTAAAGCTTGAAGGAAGCGATCACCTAAATGTTGCGAAGATAGATGACGGCGGAGTGATTGATGATATTGAGCGTGATAGTAATGGATACGTGCAGGTTGTGTGTGGCGCACCAAACGTTCGCGAAGGCTTGCTTGTCGCGTGGCTGCCTCCTAGTAGTACCGTCCCTGAAACCTATGCAGACACTGAGCCATTTGTATTAAGCGCTCGTAAGTTACGAGGCGTTATGAGTAACGGCATGCTTGCAAGCGCAAAAGAGCTGGATCTTTTTGATGATCATGATGGTATCTTGGAGGTTGATCAGGAGGTTGTACCAGGCGCTCGTTTTGCAGATGTTTATGAGCTTAATGATTTTTTGCTCGATATTGAAAATAAATCTCTCACCCATCGACCTGACACGTTTGGTATTATTGGTTTTGCTAGAGAGGTTGCAGCTATACAGGGCAACGCATTTACGACACCAGACTGGCTACTTGATACGAGCCCAAATTTTGTAGAGAAAAATGGCGACGTTACACCACCTATGGTGACAATTGACGATCCACTACTCTCTGAGCGATATCAAGCAGTTGTTCTTGCCGGAGCGGACGGGTCAATGAAATCTCCTCTTGAGATACAGACATACCTCTCTCGAGTCGGAGTTCGACCGGTGAGTGCTGTTGTGGACGTAACGAACTATTTGATGATGTTGACCGGACAGCCACTGCACGCATTTGATTACGACAAACTACTTGCTGTTGGTGGTGGAAAAGCAGATATTCATGTACGTGCCGGAAGAGACGGCGAAACATTGGAGTTGCTTGATGGTCGCACGATCACCTTGAGTGATAACGATATCGTTATTGCAAACGCCGATACGGCTATTGCGCTTGCTGGTGCGATGGGTGGCTCGTCAACAGAAATCGATAGTACGACAAAAAATATTATTCTTGAGAGTGCGACATTTAATCTTTACAATTTACGCAATACACAGATGCGCCACGGCATTTTTAGTGAGGCTATTACGCGCTTCACCAAAGGCCAGCCTGCTGCGCTGACCGCTCCAGTTCTTGCTTCTGCAGTGCGACTGCTGGCTGCATCAACTGGTGCAACTAGAGTAAGTGAGGTTACCGATACCCTTAAGACCTTACGTAACCCTGATCCAATCGAGCTTACTGTCAGTCAAGTCAATGCTGCGCTTGGAAGTAAGTTTAGCGCCGCTGATATTGTCGATACGCTTCAGCATACCGAGTTTGACGTGACTGTGAATGAAGATACGCATACGATGAATGTTGTGCCGCCATTTTGGCGATCAGATATTCATATTGGCGAAGATATTATCGAGGAGGTGGGTCGCCTAAATGGGTTTGATAGTATTGAGCCTAAACTGCCGTTAAGGGATTTTACGGCAGTTTCGCCAGATGCTTTTGATAAGACACGAGCCGCTCTTCGCCGAGCGCTTGTTCGAGCTGGTGCAAATGAAGTACTTTCCTACAGCTTTATTCATGGTGATATCTTGAAAAAGGCAGGTCAAAACCCAGAAAATTCATACCGAATCACCAATAGCATTAGCCCCGACTTACAGTATTACCGTCAGACGCTGACGCCAAGTCTACTAAGTCTCGTAAGGCAAAATGAAAAAAATGGATTTGATGATTTTGCTCTATTTGAGATGAATAAAACACACAGTAAAGCACATGGCCTTAATGACGAAAAAGTACCAGGTGAGATCGACTTTCTAGCTCTGACTGTCGTACGAAAAAAAGCGAGCGACGATGCGGCATTTTACCAGGCGAAAAAATACTTAGAGTATCTTGCAGGTTCGTTCGGACTTGAGCTTCGCTATGACCCAGTTGCAAATGATGTCGAATATCCCGTAACTGCTCCATTTGAGTATCGTCGCAGTGCACTTGTGACAGATGTACGATCAGGTGAGTTTATTGGGGTCGTTGGAGAGTACAAAAAGTCAGTCGCAAAAGCATTTAAGCTGCCAGTCTACTCTGCAGGTTTCGAAATTGACCCACGTGCAATTCTTGCGGCGACGGCTAAAAACGGATTTGACTATACACCGATAAGTCGATACCCCTCTTCGGAGCGGGACGTATGCTTTAAGGTAGACGATGCCGTTAACTATGCGCAAATCGTCACCTCAGCTCAGCAAGCTCTGCAAAACGATAGCTCCGTTCAGTATCAGATTTCTCCACTCGATCTCTATCAAGCGGCAGATGAATCAACAAAAAATATTACTATTAGAATTCGATTGACGCCATTTACTGAAACGCTCACTGGTCAGCAGGTGAGTGAATACATAGATGGAGTGATCGCTGCGGTTACTAAAGAAACAGGCGCAACCGTCGTTTAGTCTGAACTTGATAAGAGTATGTCCTCAGATGCTTATCATAGTTGAGGTGCGACACTAAAGATATGACGGGATTAAACCACGCACTCACCGGTATTAGTATTGCTATTGTCGTTAAGCGACCTGAACTAGCCGTGCCGCTTGCTTTTCTATCACACTTTATTCTCGACATGACCCCTCATTCTTTGATGGATATTGCGAGCAAGAAGACGTTTCGAGGCTATCTTATCGTTGAGGCAATAACAATGGTGACGGTGACGATTGTCGCAATGCTACTTTTTCCAGACCAATGGTTTTTAATTGGGCTGTGTGCAGTGCTTGCGTTTCTGCCAGATATGTTGTGGCCGTTTTATCATAATGGCTCATTGAGAGAAAAACGATTCTTCAGGCCATTTTATCTTTTTCATCAAAAGATTCAGTGGTCTGAGACAAAGCGAGGTTTTGTGTTTGAAGGGCTATATGGAGCGGTGCTGATTATATTCTTACTATCATCGGGCGCTCATCCGATTATTTAGTTCAAAGTAGGGTACAATAAATAAAAGATGAAACCATTACTTAGTACATTGGGGTATGCCAAAGGGATATGGCCTTACTACCTAGGCGTCACTATTGCATCCGTGCTGGTTGCGTTGACTGGGATTGCTGTACCATTTATCTTGAGTTCGGCCACTGATTTAATGGTTCGGGTAGTCCAGGGCGGGGAAGCAAATGTCAGTGGTGCTTTATGGCTAGCTGGCGCGTTACTATTTCTTGATGTTGCAAACACGATTATTCGAAATTGGGGTGGGTATTTAGGCGATGTGATGGCGGCAAAGTTAAAAGCACAGCTTAGCACGCGGTATTTCGAGCACTTGCTGGAGCTTCCGCAATCCTACTACGACGGTGAACTCACTGGGACGATCATCAATCGACTCAATCGCGCCATCAATGAAGTCACCAACTTCTTGAATATTTTCGCAAATAACTTCTTCCAAATGCTTATTACGACAGTTATGACACTCATAATTGTGTGTTTTTATAGCATTGAACTTGCGCTTCTGATACTGATACTCTATCCACTTTTCTTGTGGCTCACCGCAATCACAAGTAAAAAATGGCAACGTATGCAGACTGCAAAAAATAAAGAAGTTGATATAGCGAGCGGACGATTTGCTGAAGTTGTTACCCAGATGAAGGTTGTCAAAAGCTATGTCCAGGAGAAGCTAGAGCATCGCCATTTCCGAGTGAGATATCATAAGACGATTGATCTTACGCGTAAGCAGTCGCGATATTGGCATAATATGGATGTCGCTCGCGGCATGGTACTCAGTGTGATTTTCTTTGCAATCTTTGCGTATATATTCGTTCAGACAGTTGAACGACACTTTACTATAGGTGATATGGTGCTACTTATTACACTAGTAAATGCGCTCCGTATGCCTATTTTTAGTATGAGTTTTGTCGTTGATAGTTTCCAAAAAGCTATTACGGGAAGTAAGGATTATGTATCGGCCATGGAGCTTCACCCAGAAATCACTGATCGTAGTGGAGCGCGAAATATTACCATCACTAATGGTGCAGTCGAATATAAAAATGTTTCTTTTGCCTATAGTAAAAAGCACCCTGTTCTTAGTGACATTTCGTTCAAGCTTTTACCGGGTGAGAAAGTTGCCCTCGTAGGTGAGAGCGGTGAAGGTAAGACGACACTTTCTAACCTTTTGATGAGGCTATACGAACCTCAAAGTGGCGTGATCACCGTGGACGGCGTAGATATAGGTCATGTGACGCAGCGAAGTCTTCGTGAAAATATCGCAACTGTTTTTCAGGAGCCGGCACTTTTTAGCGGAACAATTCGTGAGAATATTGCATATGCACATCCTCGTGCATCACACGAGGCTATAGTGGAGGCGGCAAAAGTAGCGAATGCTCATGAATTTATCAGTAAACTTGAGAATGGCTATGACACAGAGATTGGTGAGCGCGGGATGAAGCTAAGTGGGGGTCAAAAGCAGCGTATCGCTATTGCACGGGCGACACTCAAAGATGCACCGCTCCTTATTCTCGATGAGGCGACGAGCAGTCTTGATAGCCGCGCCGAGAAGCTTGTGCAAGAGGCGCTCGATCGTCTTATGAAGGGACGAACGACACTCATTATCGCGCATAGGCTTAGTACGATTGCGCATGTTGATAAGATTGTGACGATAAAAAACGGCCATGTCGACGAACAAGGTTCGCCAGCTGAGCTTTCAAAGACTAACGGTATATATGCTCAACTATTAAAGTTGCAGACAGGTACGACCGAGACGGCAAAAAAGAAACTACGTTCCTACGATATAGCGTCATAAGTTTGCTATAATAGTCAAAGTATTTAGTAGCATTTCAGCACGAAAGAATAGGGAGAGCGGTAGTGGCAGCAAGTAAAAGTCAACGAATTGGTATATGGGTAATTGCAGTAGTTATGACAATCGGAACGATTGGATCATTTTTTGTGGTAATCCTTGCAAATGATAATAATCGTAAAGACCAGGCGTCTCAGCAGGAGTTGATGCAGCAGTATCAAGAGTATCAGGAAAAGGTCGCAGCCCAAGCAACGGAGCTCTCTACGAAGTACTTTGCGACGTTTAGCCCGTTTGCTTCACGTGTTGCGCCATTTGATGCAGCGTCTATTACCGAAGTTGGCAAAGAAGACTTAGTTGTTGGTGACGGCGAAGAGATTAAAGAGGGTACAGCGTATAGCGCATATTATATTGGGTGGAACCCAAGTGGCAAGGTCTTTGATCAGTCGATCGATGGCGATAAACTCAAGGCGCCAATCGAAGGCGGAAACCTTATTGAGGGTTGGAATGAAGGTGTCGTTGGCATGAAAGTCGGTGGAGCTCGTGAAATCTCAATCCCAGCAGCAAAAGCGTATGGTGAAAAAGGAAGTGGCGAAGACATCCCAGCAAACACTCCAATTAAATTTGTAGTGTTTATCATTCCAAAACCAGAAGCTATAAAGATGCCAGACTTTTCAAGCGCACAGCAATAAGCTATACTTTATATAGTATTAATAAGGATTCAACAATGAGCGATATAATTCATGATACGGTAATGGTAGGAAGTGGGCCGAGTGCACTTGCTGCGGCGGTATACACGACACGAGAAGACATAGAAACAGTTCTTTACGAAAAGGGCGTTGTTGGCGGGCTTGCAGCGATTACTGATAAAGTCGACAACTACCCAGGCTTTCCCGATGGTATTGAGGGTCTCACGCTAGCTGGTCAGCTCGAGAAGCAGGCTGAGCGTTTTGGCGCAGTGATCGAATACGGCGAGGTGCAGTCGCTACGAGATGACGGAACGCATAAGACTCTTGTCGTTGATGGTGCTGAAGTAAAAGCAAAGACGGTTCTTATCGCCACGGGAAGTGATTACAATAAGATTGGTATTCCTGGTGAAAAAGAATACTACGGTCGCGGTGTTCATTACTGTGCAACCTGTGATGGCGCGTTTTATCGTGAAAAGCGTCTTGTCGTTGTAGGTGGTGGGAACTCTGCTGTGCAGGAAGCTATCTTTTTGACACGCTTTACGACACATATTGATCTTTTGGTGCGAAGCACGGTAAAAGCGAGCGAGGTACTGCAGCAGGAGCTTCAGAAGTTTGTTGACGAGGGTAAGATCACCGTTCATCTTGGCACTACACCTCAAGAGATTAAGGTGACTGAAAACAAGGTGACGTCAGTTGAAGCAACGAGAGGTGAAGAATCGATATCATTTGCTACTGATGGTGTGTTTATTTTTGTAGGACTCAAGCCAAATACACAGTTTCTTGCTGGAAGTGGTGTTGAGCTAGATGAACAGGGGCTTGTAAAAACAGACCAACATCTCGAGACTTCAGTGCCTGGCGTATTTGCGAGCGGGGATGTTCGAAGTGGTGCGACTATGCAGATCGCAAGCGCAGTTGGCGAAGGCGCAACTGCAGCACTTGCAATACGAGAGCATCTCGATGGAATGAAGCACGCGGAAGCTGCTCCTAGTCTTGCTGCATCACTATAGGTTGAAGACGGTAACTCCGCGAATCTTCCTAAGACTCGATACGTAGCCGGTTGAATCGCTCAGATACTACATCTGGGCGATTTGTTACTACGGCGTCGATACCCTTTTGCTGTAAAATCTCAGCAGTTCGTGGACGATCAACAGTATATGCGTAGGCGAATAGGCCTGTCTTCTTTGCGATCTCTAGGGCGAACTGATTAACATATAGACGATGGAAGCCGACTGCAGTAAGGTGGAGTCGACGCTGGTACGCTATAAAGATAAAAGGATTCTGATCGTGTAGCACAGCGAGATTTGCTCGTTGGCTGACAGATCGCACAGCACTCAGCTCCTTGCCCTTGAATGACGATAAAAGCACGGCATCCCAGTCGGAGTTTTTATATATGTATTTATTTTTTAAAAGAGTCGCAACTACTTGCCCGGACCCTTTACTTTTTAGTTCGATATTAAGTAGGATCTGACCGAAAAATTCATCAAGAACATCCTCTAGTGTAGTGAGTGGACCGACAAACTCAGTGAGTTCTGCATAAGTATGTTTTGCGACAGTGAGTCGTTTATGATGTGTACGCATTGTGGTTGCATCATGGATCAAGACGGGGATAAGATCTTTCGTAAGACGTATGTCAAATTCGAGTATATCAGCGTCTGCCTCTACGCCTGCGCGCAGTGCTTCGAGTGTATTTTCTGGCGCTAGTCCAGCCGCACCGCGGTGACCAATAATAAGCATCGTTGCTCTTATCATAACAGATTTGGTACACTTGTAAGAGATAAGAAAAGGAGTATACCTGAAATGGCAGATTTTAACCAAGTACTAACACCTGGCAATGTCGACGATGGCATCGTCAATGTTGTCATAGAAATTCCGGCTGGTAGCAGTCATAAAGTCGAGTGGAACCGTGAACTTGCAGTGATGCAGCTTGATCGTGTGGAGCCAGCGATTTTCGCAAAGCCAACAAACTATGGTTTTATCCCGCAGACGCTTGATGAGGACGGCGATGAGTTGGATGCATTGATTATCACAGACGAGCCACTTCCAACAGGTATCTTCCTTGAAGCTCGTGTTATCGGTGTCATGAAGTTCACCGACGATGGTGAGGTGGACGATAAGATTGTTGTCGTACCTGCAGATGACCGAAGTACGGGCAATGCAATTACTTCACTGGCTGATCTCCCGAAGCAGAAGCTTGCACAGATCGAGTACCACTTTAACCACTACAAGGACCTCAAGAAGCCAGGCACAACGACAGTTGAGCACTGGGGTGACATCGCAGAGGCAAAAGAGGTGATCCACGAATCTATTGAACGCTGGAATAATCGTACAAAGTAACGTACTGTTAAAATGAAAATAACCCGGACGCTCATAGTGAGCGGCCGGGTCTTTTCATCCGATTAGCTTGAAGGAAATGGTTGGAAGAAGCATCCTGCGATTATGACTAGACCGAGTACTACTACTAAGAGAATCCACGGTCCTACACCTGCCATGAATCGCTTCATGGTGTTTGCTGCAAATTGCTTCATGATACTCTCCATGCTAGAGGGTGATAATGATCATGTGTGTATTGTCTGGCTTTGGCCAATGCTCTTCGCTCGCCACCCAAAGTGTGTAGCTGATGTATGGCGAAGGCATACAAGTGCCCGCGGCGCTTCTTTCTAGTTGCTTGCGAAGCTTCGTGATTGTTCCCGCTCTAATATGCTCGTCGACGAAACCATCTTCAACTCTAATCATTCCTGTCGGAGAGAGCGGTTCTGCGAAGTAGTCTTGTACTCGCAAGATTGAATCTTCATCGAGCAGAAAAAGTACTCGCGTCTCATTACCGACAACGTAGAGGTGAGCATTCAGTGTTTTTGTCATTGCCATGGAGGGGTGTCGCTTCCTCTTCGGATGAAAAGAACGATACTCGGTATGAGTACGTATACCTATATTATAGCATAAAAAACTATATAATACAATCTATGATTTTTGCTTTCGAGAAGCTTTGTCGCGAATAATCGCAGCAGCACTGCTGATGCTCTCGACGAGTCCTAGCTTGCGTAGTTGCATGCGTAGTTTTGCACGAGCATGACTGGTAGTAACAAGCTCTTGCCAGGCTTGCTTTGGGGATGACAGCTTACGTGTAACAACTTCGACGACATCACCATTTTGAAGTGGCTTGTCGAAAGCGTGTATCATGCCATTGACCCGGAAACTATAGGCGTGGCGAGCTATGTCGCTATGTACGAGGTACGCAAAATCTAGCGGCAGTGCACCTTCGGGGAGATTATAGATGTCACCTTTTGGGGAGTAGACGAAGATACGGTTGCCAAAAAGATCTATATTGAGTTGATCGCGGCTGATTTCTTCATCCTCACCGAGTCGACTAGCAATTTCCTGAAGTTGAGTAATCCATTGAAGCTGAGCAGGTAGAGTACTTGAGCTACCTTTTTTCCTCGTGTAGTCTTTACTGCTTTTTTGTTCATGGTAATGAAAACTAGCAGCGAGACCGCGTTCGGCGTAGTCGTGCATTTCCTGTGTGCGAATCTGAAACTCTACGATCTGTTTGTTTGGTGTAAGTACTGTAGTATGGAGACTCTGATAGCCATTTGGCTTTGGTACGGCGATGTAGTCTTTAATGCGAGATATCATTGGCTGGTACATTGAATGAAGGATACCGAGTACGCGGTAACAGTCTTCGTTGTTGTCCACGATAATGCGTAGCGCCATGAGATCATAGACATCATCAATGTTGCCTTGGAGTTTGACGAGTTTTTTATAGAGACTGTAGATACTCTTAACACGACCATTTATTTCAACATTGATATTATGCTTTGCGAGCTCTCTTTCGACTTCTGTGCGTACAACTCCGAGCTTTCTTGTGCTCTTGCCGAGTCGTTTCTTCATGACTGACTGTAGATGTTTGAATTCTGCTGGGTCGAGATAACTAAAGGCGAGCTCTTCGATCTGCATGCGTACACGACCCATACCTAATCTATCTGCCATAGGTGCGAAAACTTCAAGCGACTCACGAGCAATTTTTATCTGTTTTTCGGGCTTCATGTGCTGCAAAGTCGACATATTATGTAGGCGATCGGCCAGTTTAATGATAATGACGCGGACGTCTTGACCAACGGCAATCAGTAGCTTTGATAGGTTGTCTTTTGTCTGGGGGAGATAGCTATTGAGATCTCGCATGCCTGCTCTGGCCTGTGATACTTTCGTGACGCCGTCCACGAGAAAAGCTACATCGCGACCGAATAGATTTTCGATCTCCTCAAGGGTGGCATCGGTGTCTTCTACGGTGTCGTGGAGCACTCCAGCAAGAACGGTGTCGATATCCATACCCCAGTCTACTAGAGTGTAGGCAACGGCAAGCGGATGGATGATGTATGGCTCGCCACTTTTTCGTTTTTGACCAGTGTGGGCTTTTTTGGCGTATTCGATTGCATGGTCGAGCTCAAGAAGTTGATCTTCTTCATAGAAATCCTTTGCGTAGTTGAGGAGTTCGCGCTTGTTCATAGTGTATCCAGTATAACAGTGGTCATGTAAATAAAAAACATTAGAAGCAATACTCAATAAGATGGGCGCTGTGACTATAACGTTGGAGGTACGATGTTTGAGGCGAGTAAGTCGCGAAAACTAGGGTATTTTGATTTGCATCAGATTGACTCGCTGGTATATAGTAGAGGACGAAAGTACTAATGCTTAGGAATAGGAGCACTAACGATACATGAGTCAAACAAAACTCGGAATTAATGGTTTTGGCCGAATCGGTCGCAACGCATTCAAAATTGCATTTGAGCGTAGCGATATAGAAATTCTTGCGATTAACGACCTGACAGATACAAAAACACTTGCTTATCTACTAAAACACGACAGTAACTACGGCACGTATCAGCACGAAGTCTCTTATGATGACTCGAGTATTATTGTCGACGGTAAGCATATCAAAGTCCTTGCAGAGCGTGACCCTGCCGCACTTCCATGGGGTGATCTTGGCGTTGAGCTCGTGATTGAGTCAACAGGATTTTTCACCGCAAAGGAAGACGCTGAAAAGCACATTACTGCAGGCGCAAAGCGGGTAGTGATCAGTGGTCCAACAAAGAGCGAAGGTGTTGATACTATCGTGCTCGGTGCAAATGACGACAAGATCGAAGGCGCAAGTCACGTGATTAGCAACGCAAGCTGCACTACCAACTCTCTTGGGGCTGTTATGGCAATCCTCGACGCTGAATTTGGCGTAGAGAAGTCACTTCTTACGACGGTTCACAGCTATACAGCAAGCCAGGCGCTTCAAGATGCTCCGAAGAAAGATCTTCGTGAAGGTCGCAATGCTTCTGAGAATATCGTCCCGACAACAACTGGCGCGGCGATCGCAGTAACAAAGACACTTCCTCAGCTTGCTGGTAAGTTTGATGGCCTCTCAATCCGCGTTCCGACATCAGTTGTATCGATCAGTGACGTAACGGCATTATTGAGTCGTGATGTTACTGCCGATGAAATTAACGGTGCTTTCAAGAAAGCAGCCGCTGAGCCATTCTACCAGGGAATCTTGGCCGTGAGCGATGAGCCACTTGTAAGTCGAGACTATATCGGCAACAGTAACTCCGGAACAGTTGACCTTGCGCTTACAAAGGTTGTTGATGGCAACCTCATTAAGATCTGTGTATGGTATGACAACGAGTGGGGCTATAGTAACCGACTTGTTGAACTCGTAGCAGACGTTGGACGATCACTCGATAAATAGATACAAATATACTTGTATTAAAAAATGAAGAGCATTGCGCTCTTCATTTTTTAATACAGCATAAGAGGCTTGCTCCGAACCCTTATCCCGCTTATACTAATAAGCATGAAGATTTACCTCGGCTCTGACCATAACGGCTATCATATGAAAGAAAAAGTTTTTGCCTACCTGGCAAAGCGAAAATACGATGTCGAAGATGTCGGCGGAAAAGAACTTGATCCGGATGATGATTTTCCTGAATTCGCGCAGGCAGCTGCGATCCAGATTATCGGCGATACGAGTAAAGATCCACGAGCTATTTTGATTTGTGGTGGCGGCCAAGGTATGGCGATGGCGGCAAATCGCTTCCGAGGTATTCGTGCGAGCGTCATATGGGACGCTTATGAAGCGAAGATGACGCGCAATGACAACGACAGTAACGTACTGTGTCTTCCGGCGCGTATTCTAGAGAATGACGACGAAGAGTGGCAAGATATTATCGATACATGGCTCCATACTCCATTTGCAAGCGCACCTCGCTATAAGCGTCGAAATACGCAGATTGATGAGTTGTCGTAGATGAGTGTTATTGCCCCTGCAGTATTGTCCGATAGTCCAGAAAACTATAAGACTCAGCTTGAGCAGATCCATACATTTGCGAAGCGAGTTCATATTGATCTTAGCGATGGTACATTTGCGCCTACAACGACAGTGAATGTTTCGCAGATATGGTGGCCACAAGATTGGTTAATTGATATTCATGCAATGGTGGCAAATCCTACTCAGTATCTCGACACACTTATCTCGTTGAAGCCTCATATGATTTTGTTTCATGCAGAAGTACAGGAAGATCTTGTTCCAATTTTTCAGCACATAAAGCAATATGACATTAAAGCGGGAATTGCGGTGATGCGTACAACTGTGCCATCGACAATTGCCGGAGCACTCGAGGCTGCTGATCATGCAATGATTTTTAGCGGAGACCTGGGAAAGTTTGGGGGTACTGCCAGCCTTATGCAGCTTGAGAAGATACGATTGATAAAGAGTATCAACTCTAGCCTTGAGATTGGTTGGGACGGAGGCGTGACAGTTGAGAATGCGTATAGTTTGGCGCAAGGTGGCGTCGATGTTCTGAATGTCGGCGGTTCGATCCAGAAGGCTGCTGATCCTCAAGCCGCTTATGCTACACTGGTTAATGAGATTAATAAACAGGGGGTTATTTAGGCATCATGAGGGGGCAACTTACGGTCGCGCAGGTGGAGCAAAAAGCTGCACATATACGCGAAGATATTATTCGCATGCTGGAAAATGCAGGTAGTGGGCATAGCGCGGGTCCACTCGGTATGGCTGATATGCTTGCTGCGCTTTATTTTCATATTATGCGTCTGGATCCAAAAAATCCAGAATGGGAAGATCGAGATGTCTTCTTTTTGAGCAATGGTCATACAGTACCGGTGCAGTACGCAGCGATGGCTGAGGCCGGCTACTTTGAAAAAGATGAACTTATGACGCTCCGAAAACTCGGTTCTCGTCTACAAGGACATCCGGAACGTACGAAATTACCTGGTCTTGAAAATACGAGTGGCCCACTCGGTAGCGGCCTGAGCCAAGCCGCTGGGTATGCATACTCACTCCAGTACCTCGATAAACAGCAACATCGCTTTGTCTATACGATCATGGGTGATGGAGAACTAAACGAAGGAAATATCTGGGAAGCTGCTATGTTTGCTGGGAAGTACAAGCTTTCACAGCTCGTCGGTTTTATCGACCGAAATAATATCCAGATTGACGGCACTACCGAAGAAGTTATGCCACTTGAAGATCTTCGTGGTAAGTGGGAATCATTTGGCTGGCATGTGCAAGAAGTCGACGGACACAACGTCGAGAGTATTATTGATGCTGCAAGCATGGCTCGGGCAATCACGAACAAGCCGAGTGTGATTATTGCGCATACAATCCCAGGAAAAGGTGTCGACTTTATGGAGTATGACTATCATTGGCACGGTATGGCGCCAAATAGTGAGCAGGCAAAGATAGCACTAAAAAAGCTACGGACGCTGAACGGTAAAATTACTTCGGGAGAGAACGAATGAGCCATTATCCTCTACAATCAAATATTTTCGACGACGAAGTCGCAAAAGAGCCGATTCGCGCAGGATTTGGTCGAGGCCTAAAGGCTGCTGGCGAGGCGGATGAGCGTGTTGTTGCCTTGTGTGCTGACTTGACTGAGAGTACGCAAATGCATTTGTTCAAGAACGCATTTCCTGAGAGGTTTATAGAGATTGGCGTTGCCGAGCAAAATCTCGTGACTGTGGCAAGTGGGCTCGCTCGAGCGGGTAAGATTCCCTTTACGAGTAGTTACGCGGCATTTAGTCCTGGGCGAAACTGGGAGCAGATTCGCACTACAGCAGCGCTCAATGAACAGCCAGTAAAGGTTGTGGGCTCTCATGCAGGAGTGAGTGTGGGGCCGGACGGCGCGACACACCAGATGCTAGAAGATATCGCTCTTATGCGCGTACTACCTCACATGGTTGTTGTGGCGCCTGGCGATAGCGTTGAGGCGGAAAAGGCTACTAAGCTTATCGCCAAGAATGATAAGCCAAGTTATCTACGGCTTGCTCGTGAAAAAACACCGATTTTTAGCACTGAAGATTCGCCATTTGAAATCGGTAAAGCCTATGTACTTCGAGAGGGTCACGACATCACGCTTCTCGGAACGGGAACGATGACATATGAACTACTCGTTGCGGCAAAAGAGCTCGAATCGAAGGGTGTTTCAGCAGAAGTTGTTCATGTTCCGACGATTAAGCCGCTTGATGAAGAGACGATTCTTGCGAGTGTACGAAAAACTGGACGAGCGCTTACCGCTGAGGAGGCGCAGATAGCTGGAGGCTTCGGTAGCGCCATCGCAGAACTGTTAAGCGAGAAAATGCCAACACCGCTTTGGCGAGTTGGTATGAGGGACCGCTTTGGCGAAAGTGGTAAACCGGATGAACTACTCGACCTCTTTGGGCTTACTGGTGAGAAGATAGCTGTTCAGGCGAAAGAATTTATTAACAATACCCCGCAATACCATAGAGATTATTAGGAGGAAAAAATGACAAAAATTGATGTACTGAGTGTCGGTGATATTGTAACTGATGATTTTATAAAACTTTTTGACGACCAAGCACGAGTTGATCATGAAGACGGTGACTCGCGAATTAGTATGCAGTTTGGTTCTAAGCTGCCGTTTGAGAGTGCACAGCTGTTAGTTGGTGTGGGTAATGCACCGAATGCTGCTGTGAGTTTCGCTAAGTTCGGACTTAAATCGAGCTTGGTGACCAACCTAGGTGATGACAAGCGCGGACGAGACACTGTCGCCGCTCTGCAAGCACGGGGTGTTGACACTGAGTTTGTGAAGCTGCACTCGGGTAAAAAGAGTAACTATCACTATGTGTTGTGGTATAAAGATGACCGAACAATTCTTATCAATCACGAAGCGTACACTTATAAGTGGCCACGCATCGATGCCGATGAACTACCAAAATGGGTATACTTTAGTTCGATAGCAGAGACTGCTGTCGATTATCACGATGCGCTTGCAGATTGGCTTGAGCGTGAGACAAGTGTAAAACTTGCCTTCCAGCCAGGTACATTCCAGATCAAGCTTGGTGCTGAGCGACTAGCTCGACTCTATGCACGCACTGAAGTACTTGCGTTGAACCGAGAAGAGGCGGTTCAAGTAACTGGCGGTGATTACAATAACGTTCATGAGCTATTTGATAAGATTCATGCACTTGGACCGAAGATCGTGCTGATTACTGACGGACCTGCGGGTAGTTATGTGTCGGACGGTGCAAATCGATATAAGATGCCTATTTACCCAGATCCATCAGCGCCGAAAGAACGAACAGGTTGCGGTGATGCGTATACAAGTACATTTGTTGCGGCACTTGCAAAGGGATATCCAATCGAAGGTGCTATCCAATGGGCTCCAATTACTCCTACGAATGTAGTGCAACATGTTGGCGCTCAAGAAGGATTACTTGACGAAGAGACGCTCAAAGAGTGGTTGTCTCGTGCTCCCGAATGGTATAAAGCAGAGAGGATTTAATTATATGAGTTTAACAATTAGTCAGATTCGAGCAAACACGCTTCGAGCTCGCCACCTTTATCAGCGAACACGACGTCAAGGGTTTGCCGTCGGTGCGTTTAACATCGATAACCAAGAAACGCTTATTGCGGTAGTGCGCGCAGCCCAAAAGCTGAACTCACCTGTACTTGTTGAGGTGAGTGAGGGTGAGGTGAAGGCACTGGGGCTCGAAAATATTCGTGATCTCGTTGACAACTACAAAGAAGAGTATGGTGTTGAGATGTATCTTAACCTTGATCATAGTCCGACGGTTGACGACTGTAAGCGTGCGATTGATGCAGGATACGAGTTTATTCACATTGATATTTCACAGGCAAACCACGACGCAACGACAGAAGAGATTATTGAGAAGACGAGAGAGGTTGTTGAGTACGCTAAGTTTACTGGAGCGCTTGTTGAGAGTGAGCCGCATTATTTTGGTGGTAGTAGCAATATCCACGAAGAGGCGTTCGACTACGAGACTATCAAGAAGACGTTTAGCACACCGGAAAGCGCCAAGTCATTTATCGACGCAACTGGCATCGATACGTATGCTGCTGCAATCGGTAACCTGCACGGAAAGTACCCAGTGCCAAAAGTGCTTGATCTTGAGTTATTACAGCAAGTGCGTAATGCAATTGATATACAGATTAGCCTGCACGGCGGTAGCGGCACCCCGCTTCATTACTTTGAAGAGGCGGCAAAGATTGGTGTAAGCAAGATCAATATCAATAGCGATATGCGCTATGCATTTCGAAAGACACTCGAAAAAGTGCTTGCGGATAACCCAAAAGAGTATGCTGTTGTGAAGCTTATGCCTAAAGTGTATCAAGCGGTGCAAGTGGTAGTTGAGGAGAAGATCCAGGCCTTTGGTAGCGCAGGTAAAGCAGTCGTTTAGTAGAGATTACCTGCTACTTTTCACCCGTTTCAGTATCATCACGTCCAATGTAAAAGATGCTGTCGCGGGTGATATTTTTTATCCTACTTGATATAGACATCCCGTCTCTATGTGCATTAACAAGTGATTGTGAGTATGCCGCCGAGTAGATAGCTACGTCTTCATCAAACCGTTTGAGGTTAACTTCCTCTGCGATCTCTCTGGCTATAGAATCATCAGGAGAATAGTAGAGCATGTGCGCCGTTTCTAGTTGAGGATTGACAACATGCTGCGTACCGTCAGTCACGCATAATCCGGCAATGTGTAGGTCGTTTCTGTCACAACTAAGGTGCGGCTCCTGTAAAATATTTTGAATGACGGGTAAAACACTCGATGTGTCTTTTTTAGCGTGCAGACATAGAAGAATGCCGATATATCCAACCATCTTTCGGATCTCTTCGGTCGGAATTTCCTCTGATAGAATTTTGTCCTCTACGCCCTTAGGGAGAGTGTGTGAAAGATAGTCGCCCGCAAGAGCCATAGCACGGAGCGTCGTCTCCCAGCCTGCAGCTTCATACTGCTCTTCGTATTTAAGGAGCTGATTTTCGGGTGGTAACGTATTCATGGAATGATTCTACTCCGAAGGACTATCGTTCTCAAGCATAAGTGATATACTAGTGTAAATGAGTGGGCGACATACAAAGATTATTTCGGTTGGTGCTGCTGTTCAGGATGTATTTTTGAGTAATAGTCCTGAGTTCAAGGCAGTAAGCGAGCGACCAGATGAAAGTTTTATTCAGCTGGAACTAGGTGCAAAAGCTGATGTTAATAACATCACTTTTAGTACGGGTGGTGGTGCGAGTAATGCTGCAGTTACATTTGCTAGGCAGGGACTTCACTCTATCTTTATGGGGACAATTGGGCACGATCCAGCAGGGATGGCTGTGCTAAACTCACTGGATCAGGAGAATGTCGATACGTCACTTGTCTCTTATAGCCATAGCTATAAGACGGGGTACTCAGTGTTGCTTCTTGCGCCAAATGGCGAACGTACTATCCTTACTTATCGTGGAGCCTCGACGCATTATCATAAAAAAGATTTTAATCTTGAGGCTCTTGATGCTGATTGGCTGTATGTTTCAACGTTGTCGGGCAATCTCGAACTGCTCTATTCGTTGTTCTCGCAAGCTAAGGCTCGCGGTATTAAGATCATGTTTAACCCTGGAAAGCGCGAACTTGCTCAGCGCGAGAAACTGGTAGCCCTTCTCGAGGACGTTGATGTGCTTTGCGTTAATCGTGATGAGATACAACAAATTGTTGAAGGTGCGAGTCTAGAGGAACTTGTTCGACATGGACACCACTACTGCCCAGTGGTAATTGTGAGTGATGGGCCGAATGGTATTGTTGCTAGTGATGGAAAGACGATAGTGCGCGCCGGAATGTATCATGACGTGAAGGTTGTCGATCGTACGGGGGCTGGCGACGCATTTGGTTCGGGATTTTTGTCGCAATGGGCACAAGGAAGATCGCTTGTCGAATCGATCATTTTCGCAAGTGCTAATTCGACTTCAGTTGTCAACCATATTGGTGCAAAAACGGGAATTCTACCAAAAGGCGTCAAGCTTCATCACATGCCTATACATGAGAAGTCTTATTAACGTAAGCATGATATAATCGATCTAGTTATGGCACGATTTCTTAAAGACTTATTAGCAAACGATCATCCGTTATTTACGATTAATCTTCAGCAGCTTGAACGAGCAACGGGAGGCGCAGGAGTTGATACACGATTGATTTCCGATATTACGCACAGTGCTCATGGAATTATGCGTCAGCTACATCTCGATAGTAATGATACGACAGGGGAAGAGTTGTACTGGGCGCTTTGTTCTGCAGTTCGGATGGGAAAAGCTGAGAGCCTTCTTGCGGATAGTCACTACGTACTATTTAACGTACAGGACGGGCCTATTTCTTTTAATTTACAGGATGTTATAGAAAACGCGCACCACAGCTTGCCGTATCTTGATAGAACTGTTTCACATGGACAGCGACACCTTCGGGCAGAAATTGTACGTCGTTACGCTGATCACGATAGTACGAATAACGAAATAGTCCATAAGCTTGCTAAGGAAGCTGACATAGAGCATGCCATCGATGTCGACTACCAGCTCATGTATCCTGAAAAGAAAGTTCATACACCTTCGATACTCGCTATTGGAGATATTGTGACAGATGCTTTTGTGAAACTACGCGAAGACCAGGCTGAGGTGTTTGTAGACGAAAAGGGTATTAAGCGTATTAGTATGGAGTTTGGTAGCAAGCTGCCTTACGAGCGCGTTGATATCGTTCAGGCGGTGGGGAATTCAGCAAATGCGGCAGTGGCATTCGCACGACTTGGGCTCCAAGCAGGGCTTATGGCGTTCATTGGTGACGATCAGGCAGGACGGGATTCGATGAAGTATCTTGCCGGCGAATCAGTCAATACTGACACTGTATCCGTGCAGTCAAAACATGCGACAAATTATCACTATGCACTGCGATATGAAGCTGAACGAACGATTCTTATAAAATACGAGGATTATGACTATGTCTGGCAGGAGCCATCTGAGGAGCCTGACTGGCTATACCTCTCGATGCTCAGTAAATCATCATGGGAGCTGCACAAGGATATGTTGAAATACCTTGACGCTCACCCGTCAGTAAAGCTTGCTTTCCAGCCCGGAACATTCCACTTTGAATGGGGCACAGAGAAATTGGCGGAGATATACAAGCGCTCTCATATTGTGTTCATGAACAGAGAAGAAGCGGCACTTGTTACCGGTGAGTCATTGGAGTCAATCCCTGCACTTATCGCTGGCTTACATGCACTAGGTACGGATATAGTAATCGTAACTGATGGACCAGACGGCGCGTATGCATCTGATGGTGAAAAGACGTTTATGATGCCGAACTATCCAGATCCTGCGCCACCGAGTGATAGAACAGGTGCTGGCGACGCCTATGCTTCAACGATCACCGCAGCACTTGCGCTAGGAGAATCACTTGAGACGGCACTTCGATGGGCGCCTATAAATAGTATGAGCGTCGTACAGCAACTTGGTGCGCAAGCAGGTTTATTGACAAAGCCTGCGATCGATACGTACCTTTCAGATGCACCGAGTGATTATCATCGTAAAGAAATGAGTGAGGGGTAGATGCGTTATCAGATTTGTGTTTCCGGGGCGGCGAGTGGGAGTACGGTTACAGCCTCTCATCAGTTAGCCTATGAGTTGGGGCGAGCAATTTCTCTTGCTGGTAAGACGCTTACAACCGGTGCAACAGTTGGGCTGCCTCATTACGCTGCAATGGGTGCGGTGAGTGTTGAGGGGAAACGTGGTATCTCGATAGGTTTTAGTCCTGCCAGCTCATTTCGTGAACATGTCGCAACGTATAAGTTGCCTACAAAAGAGTTTGACTACATCAACTTTACGGGCATGGAGTATGTTGGTCGTGACGTACATCTTGTTCGAAGTAGTGACGCCATAATTACTGTTGGTGGGCGCATGGGGAGTTTGCATGAACTATCTACAGCACTCGAAAGTCGCAAAGTATGCGGCATACTACTCGGTAGCGGTGGGCTTGCGGACTACGCCCCAACGCTACTTGATAATATTGAAGCTCCTGGGGCAAAAGAAGTAATCTATGACACTGACCCAAATCGCCTCGTTACTCGAGTCATCGAGACACTTGATAAAAAGTACGCAGACTTTGTTCACGACGGTACCGACAGTCACGTCAGCGCGAAGCGCGCTGGTCGCGGATAGCAACTAACTAGCTTAGACGAGATATTTATTTAGCTGTATACTAGATGTAATGGATCAGAAATTTCGTCTCGAAACAAAATACCAGCCGATGGGAGACCAGCCTGCGGCTATTGCTCAGCTTATTGAAGGGCTTGATAAAGGTGAGCGTGAACAGACACTCCTTGGCGTGACAGGCTCAGGTAAGACCTTTACGATGGCAAACATTATTCAAGACAGGCAAGTGCCGACGCTTGTCTTGGCTCATAATAAAACTTTGGCTGCACAGCTATTTAGCGAATTTAAGGCCTTCTTCCCGGATAATGAAGTTCATTATTTTGTCAGTTATTTTGATTATTATCAGCCAGAAGCATACATTTCCAGTAGTGATACGTATATTGAAAAAGATAGCAAAATCAATGATGAGATCGATCGACTCCGCCACTCGGCGACAAGTGCACTTTTAACGCGTCGCGATACGATTATTGTTGCTAGTGTGAGCTGTATTTATGGTATTGGATCACCGGATGATTATGCGGAGATGTCGATTACCGTAAAAAAAGATGAGCCGCGCCAGCAGGACAAATTTATTCGTTTGCTCACCGATATCCAGTATCAGCGCAATGACATCGACTTTCATCGCGGTACTTTTAGAGTAAAGGGCGATGTTGTGGATGTATTTCCTGCAGGAAGTGACGTGGCGTATAGAATTGAGTTTTTTGGTGATCAAGTCGATCGTATTACAAGGATTGACCCACTTACGGGTGAGATTTTAGGTGAGCCACATGAAGTGCAGATTTTCCCAAGCAGTCACTATGTTACGCCTAAACAGAAGGTTGAACGAGCGGTTGAGAACATCAAAAAAGAGTTTGAAGAACGCGTTGAGTGGTTTGAATCTCACGATAAACTTCTTGAAGCACAGCGACTTAGCCAGCGCACGAAGTACGATATAGAAATGTTAGAGGAGACGGGGTTTGTTAAGGGGATTGAGAATTATAGCCGATATCTTACAAATCGTGAACCGGGTGAGCAGCCAGCAACATTGATGGATTATTTTGCTGATGACTTTTTGCTGCTCGTAGATGAAAGCCACATGACGCTTCCACAAGTTCGCGGTATGTATAATGGTGATCGTGCACGAAAAGAAGTTTTGGTTGAGCATGGCTTTCGATTGCCATCAGCGCTCGACAATCGTCCACTGACGTTTGGTGAATTTGACCGTCACATCAATAAAGCTATCTATGTTTCAGCTACTCCCGGAGATTATGAGCTCGAGCGTACCCCCGAGCCGGCGCAACAAGTTATTCGACCAACTGGACTCCTCGATCCAATTATCGACATTCGCCCAACCGATGGTCAGATTGATGACCTGATTGCTGAGGTGCGAGAGCGAATCGAAAAAGAGCAACGCGTGCTAATCACGACACTGACAAAGCGCATGGCAGAAGACCTGAGTCAATACTTACTCGAGCTTGGCATTAAAACAGCCTACATACACAGTGAAGTCGATACACTTGAGCGTGGTGACATTTTACGAGACTTACGCCTTGGTGTTTATGATGTGCTTGTGGGCATCAACCTTTTACGCGAAGGACTGGATCTTCCTGAGGTGAGTATGGTTGCGATTATGGATGCTGATAAAGAAGGTTTTCTGCGCAGCGAAAGTGCGCTTATCCAGACTATTGGCCGAGCTGCGCGTCATCAAGAGGGGAAAGTATTAATGTACGGCGACGTGATGACACGTTCCATGCGAGCAGCCATCGACGAAACTAATCGGCGACGAGGTATTCAAGAAGCCTATAATACCGAGCACGGCATCACGCCGACGACTGTTGCAAAAGCGATTGATGAAGGCCTGCGATCTATCATTCCTATGAAAGATACCGATAAGGTCCCTAAGCTAAATCTGAAGAAGATACCAAAAGATGAGTACCATACACTTATCAAAGATCTGTCATCGCAAATGGAGCTTGCCAGTGCAAATCTTGAGTTTGAAAAGGCTGCAGAATTACGCGACATGATCACCGAACTTCGTAGCAAATTATAGTCTATTTATGGATATGGAATCAGTCGACTTGGTGTGCTACACTTAAGCATAAGCATGGACAATTCTTCGACCAACCCTTACATACCGCAGGAATCAGAAGAGATTCGCAATAAAGTGTATCAACGCCAGTCTCCTTTTGGAAAGATTGTCAAAATTGCCTTTATTGTGACGGGTGTGGTTTCAATTCTTGTTGGAATTGGCTTATTTTTTGTCATCCCTATGACTTCAAAAGACGACAAGGACGCAAGGATGGCACTTGCAAATGTTCTTCAGCCTACGGATCAGATTTCAAAGGACGTACCTGTCGCTTCGGAGCTGGGATTTTCACTACGTTACGATAACCAGCGTTTTACGGGAGAGGCTCGTGTTCAGGGGCCAGAGCAGACAACAGCTACAAAAACACTTGGCGCCTCGTATGACAACAATGATCTTCGAACTAAGCGAGACTATGAGTATGTCGCTATTACTCCAGTTGAAAGCACCGACTCAAGTCGTTCAATGGTGACATTGCCGCCACAGTTGCAAGTAAGTACGGAGACGACGATCGATGCGCTCAAGAAGACGATGGAGAAGCCTGAGTACGCTGATCTTTCTCAGCTTAATGCTTTTGTAAAAATGCAGACTGATCTTCGAATGGCGAAGAAAGTTGCCGACGATAAGACGGTTGTGACTATCGAAGATAGTAAGCCGACTGCGCAAACTATCAACGATGTTCAGTATCAAAAGGTACGCTACATAACAAAAAATGATAATTATCGCATTTCTAACGAATTGTACGAAGATTGTTACTATACAATTCAAAATGAGCGTCCATATGCGGCATGTGTGACAGGTGTGCGACCAAACAACCTCAAGGCCGCTGCGCTCGTAGAGCAGGTGCTTCAAACGATTTCTTACCAAAAAACCACTACATCAAAAGCAGAAGAATCGAAAAAAAGTGATGCAGTTTCACGTATTAATTCTCCTGTGACGCTTGCACAAGCTACAGATACAGACACAAAGAAAAATGAAACAGAGACTGATAAAAGTTCAACAAAGGACGATGTAAAGCAGCCTCAGTCGGATGAAGAATCACCACTGATCGCAAAAAAAGCTGAATACAACGACAATGCAGCGAGCTTACGATCAATTGCTATTACACAACCAAGTGTCGTACGGATTGGTACTATTTATTGTGCTGATATCGCATTGAAGACAGCTGATGGGGCAACTGCAGCGCAGCTCACTGACGCATGCGCGGGTAATGTCAACAGTGGCGTTATCGTCTCTTCCGATGGCTACGTGGCAACGACAGGTCATGCAGTTCGTTATAGTACAAAAGAAGCGATAAACGGCTACATAAACTTTGCCGAATCTCGAACTGAAATGTTCGATCGTTTGCAACGTGTTCTTGATTATCTTGTAAAAGCAAAGATTATCAATCAATCTGATGCTGAATATATGAAAAATGGCGCAGGAACGGGCGACCAAGAGGCACTGGCAAAGATCGAAAACATCACCTCTATGATACCCGATAACTTTGTCTCGGCAACCAAAGAAGAGTACTCATACTCGATTCAACCAAGTGACAAGCCTATTGTTATCAATAGGACTGCAGCCAGCAAGCCGTCATTTGCGTATTCTGATACTGTGATCTCTGCTAAATTTGTTGTTGCAAACTATGATTCGTCTAAGTCAAAAAGAACGACGTTTAGCGGTGACAATTCAGCAAATGATACAGGTCTACTGAAGATGGAAGGCTCATTTCAAAATGTCGCTGTCGGTAGTTCCGATGAAGTAAGATCAAACGCAAATCTTAATACTGTAGGTTTCCCAGCCTACACTGATAGTGGACTTACTGTCGACAAAGTTCGCAACATGCCAGTCGTGACCCAAAGTACGGTCCAACAAGTCTACAAAGACAAGCTGCTTATTCAGACGAATGCTCCAGTGGTGCCGGGCAATGACGGTGCTCCGACAGTAAATCAAGCAGGCTCTCTCGTAGGATTTGCGACATATGGTTCGCTTTATTGTCCAGATCAACTGTGCTTTGCAAGTGGAACGGTACGTTCGACGAGCGAACTGCTCGCTATGTTAAATAAAGAGAACATAAGTCTAGGTTCTCAGAGTAAGGCGACAAAAACGTGGACACGAGCGATTGACGAGTACTTTAAGGGTAATTACCAGGCTGCCGCAGCTCACTTTGCGAGCGCCGGTGATCAGTATGGCTATAATGTGAATGCAGCGGTACTGCAGAAGCTTGCCGCGTCTAAGCAGGGAACTCAAGGCGACACCTCGCTTGCAAATCAAGGAGTATCGGCAATGATCTGGTCGTTAGTGGTCTTGGTTATCCTTACGATCCTGCTAGTTATTGTCTATATCGTTCATCGAAAGCGAATTGATTCGCTTCAGGTAGGGCATTATGGCGTTCAAACTCCTGTCAGTCCAGCTTCTTCTACTCCATATGCGCAACCTCTCGCGCCTGCTGTCCCACAAGGAGTATCGAATCTAGGACAGTGGCAAGACCAAGGTGTTCAATCAAATACACCTCAGTCATATGTGTCGCCGACTCCAAGCTATCAGCAGCCACAGGCAAACTCATCATGGCTACAGCAGACGAATCATCAATCGCTACCAGCGCAGGAGCAGCCAATGCAAAACCCTGCATATGCAACTCCTATCCAGCAGCCACCTCAGCCTGTACAGCCTTTGAATCCAAATCTACCTTCGACTCCTCCTGCGCCTGTCCAGCAGTCGAACGTACCACCTCAAGCTCCGCCCGCTGCCCCGCAAGTGTCATCTGAGGACCCATTCTATCGCTAAAGCGGGAGCATCTTGCATAAAGTACCAAGGTGTGCTACAATAGACATATTGCATTCGATGAATGTCGAGCCTCTTTCAAAGATGAGCGCACCGATTTTAAATAAATTGCTACAAATGTAGCTGGCGCCACCACCGAAATATCCTCTCGCTGTTCTGTACGACTGATCTATAGTTTTAGACTGCAACGGCCAATACTACGAACATAACGAAAGGGTTATTACACATGGCATACAATCAAGGACAGGGCGGTGGACGCCCTCAAAGCTCACGTCCACGAAGTGGTGGATTTGGCGGCGGCAATGGCGGCGGACGTCGTCAAGGCGGCTTTAGTGGCGGTGGACGCGGTGGACGCAGTCGTGGCCCAGCTAAGAAGTATATTCATCCATCTAAGTTTATTAATAAAGCAACCCAAAAGGCTGACGAAGTAGTATACGAGTCAAAGCATAAGTTTGCTGATTTTCCTTTTGGCGCGCAGCTACATCACAACATCTCTGCAAAGGGATATGTAACGCCTAGTGCTATCCAGGATCAGGCTATCCCTCATATTATTGAAGGAAGAGATGTTATTGGGCTAGCAAACACTGGTACCGGTAAGACGGCGGCATTCTTGCTTCCTATTATTGAGCGTCAAAGTGGTATTATGCTTCGACCAAGCGTACTTATCGTCGCTCCAACGCGTGAACTCGCACAGCAGATTGATGAGCAGTTCCGTGAATTTAGCAAGGGACTAAACCTTTACTCAACACTTATTGTGGGTGGTGTAAATATTGATCGTCAGATCCGTGATCTTAAGCGACGTCCTCATTTCATCATCGGAACACCAGGTCGCCTCAAGGATCTTATGCAGCGCAAGCTTCTGAAGCTCGACAACATGACAACTCTTGTTCTCGACGAAGCTGACCGAATGCTTGATATGGGATTCTTGCCAGATATCCGACAAATCGTCGATGCTATGCCTCGCGAACGTCAAACACTATTCTTTAGTGCGACGATCACCCCTGATATCCAGGCGCTTGTGAATACTTTCCTGAACAATCCTGAGACTGTCTCGGTTCGTACAGCTGAGACGAGCGAGCACGTTGAGCAGGATGTTATCGAAGCTCGTGACAAGACTCATAAGGTTGAAATCCTTACTGAAATGCTTCGCGGCGATGACTACGACAAGGTGCTTGTCTTTGGTGAAACAAAGTTCGGTGTACAGCGACTAAGCGATCATTTGCATAATAGCGGCATTCCTTCTGTTGCAATCCATGGTAATAAGAACCAGTCGCAGCGTTCGAAGGCATTGAAGCAGTTCAAGGACGAACGCGTACGTGTACTCGTTGCAACCGATGTGGCTGCTCGTGGACTTGATATTCCAAACGTTTCACACGTTATCAACTTCGACACTCCTCAGACATACGAAGATTACGTACACCGTATCGGTCGTACTGGTCGTGGTGGGGCAAGCGGACGAGCACATACATTTATCGATCAACGATAATAAGTATTGTTACGCTGATTGCTTGGAAGTACGCCTGCGAGGGCGTACTTTTGATTTTGTCTGCGCAAAAACCCAGAAGCGCATAATAGGGAACGTCCAAAGCACCGACAGTGTTGTTGAGACCAGTTGACCAAGATATGGTGATATACCAAAGAAATATGAGAGCGCGTACGTGATGCTAAAAATGACCGATGCATTGCAGACAACGAAAATGAAGAACTTTATAAACTCATAGCGCGATTTTTTCTGACCTTTTCTCGCTGGAAACACCCACTTGTCATCCGCGATAAAGAAAAAAACGTTTCCGAGTGCTGCGGCAAGTGCAAGCGCATAAAATTCCTCCCAGTTAAGTAGTTGATTGAAGAGGATGAGCCCGATGTATGTGATGACAAGTGGAATATTGCCAGCAAGCTGCAGTTTGATAAACTCACCAATAAGGCGCCGTAAATCTTTCTTCTTTTTTGTTTTCATAGTGATTGTGTTTAGTATAGCAGAAATTGAAACACCCTGCGCATTGCTGCGCAGGGTGATGAGCGTGTCTACGGTATTAGCACTTTTGTGCCGTGATGGTATTGCTACGAATGAGGCTGACACCTTCTGATGTAGGGGTGCCAGCAACGTATCGCAATTCTTGTCCGAGGAAATCATTTACCGCCGTTGGTTTGAGGACGTATGACACCACTCCTTGGTGGTCAACCACTCCATCTTCTATGATTGTGTCTCCGGCAACGAGCGCATAGTAAAACTGCGTGCCGTTCACAAGCGTACTGTTGTAGAGGGCGGTAATCTTTCCATTGATGATTGAATCACCATCTTCGCAGGAGAGAGACGCAATGATGTCGGCCTTGGTGGTATCTCCACTCAGTTCGGCGTATTGTGTCTTTTCGAGTACGATCTTGTCGACCGCATCGTGCTGATCTTGTTGACTACAAGCTGCCATGCTCACTGTTGCGAGCGCTACGAGTGCTACGATGAAAGATCGCATTATATCTCCTTTGGAGTGCGGACAAAGTACCAGAGGCCGTAGACACGAACTCAATAATTCTATTATAACACTAAAAAAGTATATGGTCAAGTATGACGAAGTGTAGATAGTACGGTATAATAGAAAATATGACAGTGATATCTCGCGATGAAGTGCAGCATCTAGCACAATTAAGTAGTTTGCAATTAAGTGATGACGAAACAACTAATCTACAAAAGGATATAGAGAATATCCTTAACTATATTCAGCAACTTGATGAGCTCGATACGACTGGTGTCGAGCCGACTTATCAGGTTACTGGTCTTGAGAATATTTGGCGTGATGATACGGTCGTGCAGAGTAGTGTGTCGCGTGAAACGTTACTTTCACTTGCTCAAGATAAAACGGTAGATTCAGTAAAAGTTCCAAAGGTGTTATAGGAGTTATATGAGCAATATTTCTAATTTTGTCGGCGCTCAGTCTGCACGAATTTCTGTAGAAGCTGCAATTAAAAAAGCGAAAGATAATGATAACTATCACGCACTACTCAGTCTGACTGAAGATCGAGCGCTAGAACGTGCCGATATGGTGGACAGGGGTGAGATTACCGGTAAACTTGCCGGTGTGCCTTTTATCGTGAAAGATAACTTCTTGGCGTTTGGCGCGCCGACTACTGCGGCAAGTAAGATGCTCGAAGACTTCCAGGCGCCACTACAGGCGACTGCTGTCGAGAAGCTCGAAGCCGAAGGGGCGATCTGTATTGGTAAGGCAAACTTAGATGCCTTTGCGCATGGTGGAAGTACTGAGAATTCAGCATTTGGCGTTACGAAAAACGCTATTGATCAAACGCGTGTTGCTGGCGGGAGTAGCGGTGGTTCAGCGGTGGTTGCGGCTCTTGATATTGTACCGTTTGCACTGGGAACAGATACTGGTGGATCGATTCGCCAGCCTGCTAGTTTCAATGGCGTTTACGGCATGAAGCCTACTTATGGAACGGTCAGCCGCTATGGAGTCGTGGCGATGGCGAGTAGTACTGACACGATCGGCTGTTTTGCAACTAGCGCCGAGGATGTAGCGTTAGTTTTGGGGATTATGGCCGGGAGTGACGACAAAGACATGACGACACTTCCTGACTTCTTTGCAGAAAACACTCAGGTGAAGCCCGGCCAAAAGATAGGACTGATAAAAGAATTTATGACAGATGACGTCGATAGTGTTGTTCGAGAGCGAACAACACAGTACGTCGCAGAGCTCACGGCGGCTGGACATACTGTCGAAGAAGTGAGTTTGCCGATGCTTCGTTATACGCTCGCAATGTACTATATTATCGTACCTGCAGAAATTAGCAGCAACCTAGCACGCTATGATGGGGTTCGATACGGCTACCGTGCCGAAGGTGTCAGTACATTGGCTGAGCTCTATGGCAAGTCTCGTGACGAAGGTTTCATGACTGAAAACAAGCGTCGAATTATGATTGGTAGTTATGTGTTGTCAAGTGGATTTTTTGACGCCTATTATCAGCAGGCGCAGAAGGCGCGTACGCTCCTTATAGAACAGTTTAATGAGCTATTTCAAACATACGATGCTTTGGTCGGCCCAGTGAGTCCAACGCCGGCATTTGGTATCGGTGAGAATACGAGCGATCCAGTGAAGATGTATCTAGCGGATGTCATGACGGTGCCGGCGAGTCTCGCTGGCCTACCAGCATTAAGTGCTCCAGCAGGAACTGATGAGGCGGGATTGCCAATTGGGGTTCAACTTATCGGTCGACAGCGCAGTGACGCACAACTACTCGCGCTCGCCGCATCTGTGGAGGTAAACTGATGGGTGGTGACGGAACGATAATCTTTTTCTTTGCTGCGATTATTATTATTGTTGGTGTTGGGTTATTTGCTGCAATCACACTGACAAAAAAAGGAAGCTCAACTCTCAATGTAGAGAAATATCGAGTGCAGTGGTTAAAGATCGAACAGTCTCTTCAGCGCGACAATGAGCCAAGCTATCATCTTGCGATCCTTAACGCAGATAAACTGCTCGATCAGGCACTCCGTGAGCGCGGTATAAAAGGACAGACGATGGGTGATCGTATGAAATTCGCAAAAGAGAGCTGGACGAACCGAAATGCTATCTGGGAAGCACACAAGCTACGCAATAAGATTGCTCACGAACCTGATGTGCGCGTAGGATATGACGATGCACGACGTGCACTGGGTGGTTTCAAGCAAGGACTGAAAGATATGGGAGCAATCTAATGACGACAGAAGAACTATTGCAAAAATACGACATGACTATCGGTATAGAGTGTCATGTTCAACTTGCAACTAACACGAAGCTGTTTAGCGCAACTGACAATGACGCAAGAGATAAGGCACCAAACAGTGTCGTTAGTCCGATTGACTACGGACTGCCGGGTATGTTGCCTGTATTGAATCGCGCGGCAGTCGATCTTGCTATTAAAGCCGGAAAAGCGCTTGGCAGTGAAGTGGCACGGGTGAGCCGGTTTGATCGTAAGCATTATTTTTATCCTGATCTTCCAAAAGGTTATCAGACAACTCAAATGTACCATCCTATTATTCTTGCTGGCGAGATCGAGGCACCTCTTGAAGATGGCTCAAGTGTACGAGTGCGTATCCATCATGCTCACATGGAAGAGGATGCAGGAAAGCTAACTCATTATGGAGACTACAGTCTTGTCGACCTCAACCGGGCTGGTACGCCACTTATCGAGATCGTATCAGAACCTGATATACATTCAGCTGCAGAAGCAAAAGCCTTTGCAACTGAACTGTATCGACGCATGACATTTGCTGGGGTAACTCATGGTGATCTTTATCACGGTAATATGCGATTTGACGTTAACTTGTCTGTTGCACCAAAAGGTGCTTCGGAGCTTGGTAATCGTGCTGAGGTGAAAAACCTTAATTCATTTAAGAGTGTTGAAAAAGCGGCAGAATATGAATTCCGTCGTCAGGCTGAGTTACTTGAAAAGGGTGAACGTATCGTGCAGGAGACTCGGGGTTGGGATGACGCTAAGCAGACGACAAGCAGTCAACGCTCAAAAGAAGATGCGCAGGACTATCGCTACATGCCCGATGCGGATATTCCGCCAATCATTTTAACTGACGAAGAAATTAATCGAATCCAATCTGAGATGCCTCGCCTACCAGGCGAATGGCGAGAGCTACTAAGAGGTGTAGGACTTGATCACCTTCAGATCGAAACTCTACTTGATGCAGAGAATGAATATCGTGAACGTGTAAGTATCTTGACTATTGTCGAATCATTTATTGCCGATACTGCAAAAGCGAAGTTTGTAGCGATCTGGAACGTAAACACGCTTGTGCCGCTTCTTCGGGATGAATCATTCAGTCTCGGCGCGATTGACGTCGCCTTGTTGGAGTCGCAACTTTATGATCTTATGCAGTCTAGTAAGCTTAGTTCTAATAGTGCAAAAGCTGTCTTCGAAGAGCTTATAGCGACAGATGAAACAGTAGATGTTGAAGGCTACGCTGAGTCCAAGGGATATATCCAAGAAAGTGATGAGAATGCTATTGCTGCGATTGTTGATGAAGTGATTGCAGATCCTGCAAGCGCAAAGGCTGTTGCTGATATTCGTGCGGGTAATGACAAAGTAATCGGGTTCCTTGTGGGTCAGATTATGAAAAAATCTCAAGGTAAGGCAAATCCAGCACTTGCGCAAAAGCTAATACGCGAAAGATTATAGCGCTGTGAAAAAATGGCCTCATGTCGAAGACGATGTAGAGACGAAGATAGGGTGGAGGACGCTTGTCCGTAAAGTATTCCTACAGCCCGACGGTAAAAGTGCAGAATATTATACGAAAGATCGTGTTGGGAGTCGTGCGGGGGCGGTAATTGCACTCACTGCAGATAATCATGTTGTGGTCGCTGAACAGTTCCGCCCAGGTCCAGAAAAGATACTCCAGGATTTACCTGGCGGTGGTATAAATCCAGACGAAGACGCTCAGGATGCGGTGCTGCGTGAGCTAAAAGAAGAGACTGGCTACGTAGCAACTGGGGATGTAGTGTATCTTGGTGAAGTACTGAAGGACGCATATACTAATACGACATGGCATTTTTATCTTGCAAAAGAGTGTATTGATAGCGGGGAGCGCAAGTTAGATGAGGGTGAGTTTGTCGATGTAAGGCTAATCACTATCGATCAGCTACTGATAAACGCGCGGACGGCTATGATGACGGATACAGAAGCCGTACTGTTAGCATATGAAACATTAATGTCGATCAAAGGGAGGAAGTAATATGAAAAAACCTACAAAAGCTATTATTTGTGCAGCAGGACTTGGGACGAGGTTTCTTCCTCAAACAAAGGCGATGCCAAAGGAAATGTTGCCAATCATTGACCGTCCCGTTATTCAGCTGATCGTCGAGGAGGCGGTATCTGCTGGCGTAACGGAAATTATTATTGTGACCGGTAGTACTAAGCGCGCAATCGAAGATCATTTTGACCGTTCCGATGAGCTCGAAGCTGAGCTTCGCGAGAAAGGAAAGCACGATAAGGCGGATGAAATCAAGAAGATCGCAGAACTTGCAAATTTTGTATACGTGCGTCAAAAGGGCACTCCGAAAGGTAACGCTCGTCCAATTTTAAATGCGCAACACTTGATTGATGACGATGAACCGTTCTTTGTGTTTTTTGCAGATGACTTCTTCCGTAGTGAAGTGCCTCGTGCGAAACAACTCCTAGAAGCGTATGAAAAGACGGGAAAGTCAGTCATTTCACTGATCGAGGTTGATAAAAAAGACGCTGATAAATATGGCATGGCGGCAATTGATACTAAGATTGATCAGCACACCTTCCAGTTGACGCAACTGGTTGAAAAGCCTGGCGAGAAAAACGCTCCGAGCAACCTTGCGTCGGTTGGTGGATATCTTCTGACAGCTGATATCCTGCCTATTATCGCCAAAGAGAAGGCGGATAAGAATGGTGAGATTACACTCGCTGATAGTATTAATGAGCTTGCTCAGCAGGATGAGGTATACGGACGCTTTATTGAGGGTATCTGGCACGACACCGGCGACCAGTTGAAGTACATCAAGGCTGTAGTTGATGTTGCGCTTGAGAGTGATGAGTACGGCGAGAAACTTGCGAAGTACCTCCGTGAGCGACTTGATAAAAGTTTGTAATTTTTCTTACAGTATCGTGTATATTCCTGCAGTATAGTAATACGTACAAATGTAAACAAAGGAGAACATACATGGATGCAATGGGGATAATTGGCTGGATCGTGCTTGGTGGACTTGCTGGATGGGTAGCCTCAATGATTAGTAAGGAAAACGGTGGTCTTCTCAAGAACATTATTGTTGGAATTATTGGTGCATTTATTGGTGGATTTGTATTTTCAACACTTGGCGGATCTGAAGTGACAGGATTCAACTTCTACAGCTTCATCGTTGCACTCGTCGGAGCTCTTATTTTGATCTTCTTACTCCGACTTGTTACCGGTCGAAGTAAAGCGTAGGTAGATCTGCTATACTGTAGCTAAACGTTAACATTAATATGGAGTACGCATAGCTATGGAATGGGCTCAAATCCTTGTGATCATACTGTCGGTATTTCTTGCAATTTTCTTATTGCTTGGTATCGTCCTTACGGTCCTTCTTATTCGAGTAACGCAACAAATCAAGACAATTACAGAGTCTGCTCAACGAACAGCGAGTGGTATCGAAGGTGTTGTTTCGAATTTCTCTCGATTTTCCTCGCCAGCATTCTTGATACGGCTCGTGTCGAAGCAGCTTAAGCGAACAAAAAAGCAGAAATAAGGAGGAGATAATGTCAAAGAAATTAGCATTTGGCGCAATTATAGGAGCAGTAGCCGGTATTGTAGCTGGCGTACTGACTGCTCCAAAAAGTGGTAAAGAGACGCGAGCAGATCTCAAAGCCAAGGCCGAAGAGTTAAAGTCTCGTGCGGATAGCGGCGTAAAAGACGCTCGCGACAAAGCGGAAAAGACATTCGATGAGGTGAAGCACAGCGCAGAAGATGCTGTCGACGAAGCGAAAAAGCACTTTCGTAAATAAGAATAGTTGCACTATAAATAACACCCCTATCTGTGGGGTGTTATTTATATGCTATGATATATAAATTATGACAGAGCAAAAAAAGACTACCCAAACTAAAAAAACTCCCAAGAAGTCACTGAAAAAAGCCGTGATTGACGGTGAGCGAATGGGCGCAAGGCGAGCTATCGTCGAAGAGATGTTTAATGATATGTATGATGATCGCGCCAATATCTACAAGATGAACTTTGTTAGAGGTTTATTTTTTGGGTTTGGTAGTGTGCTAGGTGGTACCCTGCTGGTTGCGATTACGATTGCTGTTCTTGGTCAGTTTGTAGACTGGTTCCCTGTGCTTGGTGATTTCATCAATGGAATTCTTGATGCAATGAGTCGACCTCGTCGCTAGAGGAGGGTCATGCATATTTTACTACAGCTATTACGCTTGTAGTTCGCTATACTAGTAATAGTTATGGGGGTAGAAACAGCAACAGTTGTGGCGAAAAAAACGCAACTTACACCGGCTGATTATGTGCACTTACATAATCACACACACCACAGCCTGTTGGACGGGTTAACAAAGATACCCGATCTCGTAAATGCTGTCAAAGATATGGGCATGGAGGCGGTTGCCGTGACAGATCACGGGACAATGTCTGGCGCGGTAGATTTTTATAAGTCAGCCAAGGACGCTGGCGTGAAGCCGATTATCGGTATGGAGGCGTATGTCGCTGCGCGCAGTCGTCATGATCGCGATCCAGCCAAGGATAAGGCTCGCTATCATCTTATTCTCCTCGCGATGAACGAGACAGGGTATAAGAACCTCATGAAATTATCTACAACTGCAAACCTCGAAGGTATCTATTACAAGCCACGTATTGATCATGAGCTGCTTGAAGAGCTTAACGAAGGTATTATTGCCCTCTCGGCATGTGCAAGTGGTGAAGTGGGTGAGGCGCTTAGGAATGGGGATTATGAAAAAGCGCGCGATACTGCGGCCTGGTACAAATCAATTTTTGGTGATCGGTATTATCTGGAGCTTCAGGATCATGGTCATCCAGATTGTCCTGCTAAGTGGGATGTTCAGGTGGAGGTTAATAAAGGCCTAGATAAGATATCTGCTGAACTTGACATACCCTGTGTTGTTACGAGTGATGGCCACTATCTCAGCCATGACGATCAAGACGCGCATGAGATCCTTCTTTGTGTGGGAACCGGAGCATTCCTGGCAGACGAAAAGAGAATGAGTCTGAAGGACTTTGAGCTTCATGTAACTGATCCTGCGGATATCATTAGTCGATGGAGCGATACAAACCCAGAGGCGATCGCAAACACAAAGCGTATTGCTGAGCGCTGTAATGTTGAGCTTGAGCTCGGGGGTATCCTTATTCCGACCTTCCCTGTTCCTGAGGGCGAGACGGAGAAAACATTCCTCGATAAGTTGGTGTACCGAGGAATGGCAATGCGCTACGGAGGGATTGAACCTGAAGACGCAAAAAAAATGGAAGTTGAGGCAGTTAAGCCACTTCTAAACGAAGAGCAGACCGAGCGACTTGAAATGGAGCTAGGAGTGCTCGATAAGATGGGGTACAATGCCTATTTCTTGATCGTCCAGGACTTCATTAACTGGGGCAAAGACCAAGGAATTATTTTTGGCCCTGGTCGTGGCTCTGCTGCCGGCTCTATCATTGCCTATGCACTCAAAATTACAGATCTCGATCCATTGAAGTACGGACTGCTGTTTGAGCGTTTCCTTAATCCTGATCGTATTTCCATGCCGGATATCGATGTTGATATTCAGGATACGCGCCGTGATGAGGTGATTCAGTATTGTTCAGATAAGTATGGCGCCGACCACGTATCAAATATTGTGACTTTTGGTAAAATGGCAGCTCGAGCAGCCGTACGTGATGTCGCTCGTGTGCTACAGGTGCCGTATGCAGAGGCAGATCGCCTGTCAAAGATGATTCCGCCTCCTGCGCAAGGACGTCATATTCCTCTCAAGACGTCTATTGTTGAAGACGTTGATCTCAAAAAAGAGTACGACTCAAATCCGACAGCGAAAACAGTTTTTGATTTTGCCGTCCGTCTCGAAGGAACAATTCGAAGTCATGGTGTTCATGCCTGTGGAGTAGTGATCGCACCTGATGTACTTGTGAAATATTTGCCACTCGAAATGGCACAAAAAGGGGTGGTTTCAACCCAATTTCCAATGGGTGAGGTAGAGGAACTTGGTCTGCTTAAGATGGACTTTTTGGGACTCTCAAACCTGACAATTATCAACAACGCACTCCGTATTATCAAGAAGGTGTATAAAGATGAGATTGATCTTTCGAAGATTCCTCTCGATGACGTGAAGACGTATGAACTGTTCCAGCGTGGAGATACAACTGGAGTATTCCAGCTTGAGTCTGCCGGTATGAAGCGCTATCTGCGCGAGCTAAAACCGACAGTATTTGAAGATATTATTGCGATGGTTGCTTTGTACCGACCAGGTCCTATGCAGTTTATCGATAGCTTTATTAAGCGTAAACATGGACAAGAGCCCATTGAATACCTCCACCCCGGTATGGAGAATTCGCTATCTAGTACATACGGTATTCTTGTATATCAAGAGCAGTTTATGCAGATCTCCAAAGAGTGGTCAGGATTTACAGGTGGTCAAGCGGACACACTTCGTAAGGCTGTAGGCAAGAAGAAGATTGATCTTATGCGTAAAGTGAAGGTTGATTTTGTCGATGGCGCGGTTAAGCATAGCGGTGCAAAAAAAGAGATCGCTGAAAAATTCTGGGATCAGCTCGAAGAGTTTGCGAATTACTGTTTCAATAAATCTCACGCAGCGTGCTACGGCCTCATCTCTTATTGGACGGCATACCTAAAGGCACATTACCCAGATGCATTTATGGCAGCATTGATGACGAGTGATCAGGATGATATTGATCGTTTGGCGATTGAAATTTCCGAGTGTAAGCATATGGGTATGAAAGTCCTTTCACCTGATGTAAATGAATCATTCGTTGAATTTGCGATTGTGCCAAATGAAAACCAAATTCGATTCGGTATGGCGGCGATCAAAGGTGTTGGTGTGGGGGCGGTAGAAGAGATTCTTCGCGCACGAAATGACGGTCCGTTTGTGAGCGTAGAAGATTTTGCCAAGCGCGTTAGTACGAGCAAGGTGAATAAAAAGGGCTGGGAGTCGCTCATTAAGGCGGGGGCTTTCGATGTACTTGGTGATCGTTCCGACTTACTCTATAATCTCGAGAATCTTTTGGCGTTTTCAAGCAAACTCCACAAAGAGGCCCTGAGCGGTCAAACTGATCTATTCGGTGGCTTGTCGGGTAATGAGAATATCCAGCCGACAGTAGCTATGCAGCCGGCTCCAGCTAAGCATACGGAGAAAGAGCGCCTTACGTGGGAACGCGAGCTGCTCGGACTGTATATTAGCGCCCACCCACTTGACCATTATGATGCTTTCTTTGAGGAGCAGACTATTCCGCTGACACGCATTACACCAGATTTTGATAGCAAGAAGGCGATTATCGGTGGTCTTGTTAGTACTGTTCGAACGATCATTACAAAATCCGGAACGAAAATGGCATTCGTAGGGCTTGAAGATAAAACAGGAGAGGGCGAGGTCATCGTTTTTCCGAATCTCTATGAGCAAGTCGGAGCAAAACTTGTACAAGATGCAGTTGTTCGTGTAAGTGGTAAGATTAGCGCTCGTGACCGTGAGGGAAACCTCGGCAGTGAGGCGAAGCTTATCGCCGATGAGATCAATGAGATTACGGATAAGGAGCTGCGCGAGTACGAATCTACGGGACGGAAGATGGAGGCGCCTCGAATGAGCACCCAGGTAAAAGCGCAGCGTGTTGCTGAATACAAATCAAAGAAGACGGGCATTCCAATGCCTGTTGCAGCGAAAAAGACTGAAGAAGAGCCAAAGAAAGCAGCTGCAGCGCCTCGACCTATCCTAGAGATTCCTCAGCCAAAGAAGATATTTGTGCATATTAAAGATCCTGACGACCACGCAGCACTTTTAGCGCTGAAGCAGACATGTAGTAGTTTTCCAGGAGCATCCGATATTGTATTAGTGCTTGGCGCAGAGAAGAAATCGGCAATTAGACTTCCATTTACCGTTGATAATAGCGAGTTGCTGATAGGCGAGCTAGTGAAGCTTCTTGGCGAAGACTGTGTTGCTCAAAAATAGCTACTATTAGAAAATAACTGGAGGTAGAAAATGTCACAGCCAATCAAGATTGCAGTACTTGCAGGCACAACGAGAAAACAGCGTCAATCAATTCATGCAGCAAGGTATATTGCACGCATCGGTGAGCTACTTCCTGATGTTGAGATTGTTTTTGTTGACCCTGTTGATTTTTCTTTTGAGGGTGACGGCAATGACCCCGAAGGGAAAGACGAGAGGTATACGAAGATCACTGGGGAGGCAGACGCATTTTTTGTTGTAACTCCAGAGTACAATCACAGCTTCCCCGGGAGTCTAAAGCGAATGCTCGATAGTGAACTTGCGAACTATAACCATAAACCTGTTGCTTTTGCTGGAGTCAGTAACGGGCATTGGGGTGGCGTTCGGGCTATTGAATCGTTAGTGCCGGCGGTACGAGAGACTGGACTTGTTGTGATGAGTTGGGACGTCTATTTCCCAAACATCCAAGATGTATTTGATGAGACGGGGGTGATTGTCGATGAATACAGTAAGCGTTACGAAACGAACGTAACTAAGCTCTATACTGAACTGATATGGTTTGCACGGCTATTAAAGTCGGCTCGTCACGAGTAGTTTAATCCGTAGAGCGCTATACCGCAGGCAACACTGACATTGAATGATTCTTTCTTGCCTACCATCGGTATTTCGATGAGATCATCGCAGCTCTCACGCAGTTCATTTGTTAGGCCGTGCACTTCTTCGCCAAGAAGTAGTGCAATTTTTTCAGGTGCACTATATTCATTGAGTATGACTGAAGTGTCGTCTTGCTCTAGCCCGACAATCCTATAGCCGTCTTGCCGTAAGGTCGCAAGATCAGGTGTCTCGCTGTACTCAAACGGAACCATCATTTCCGCATCAAGTGCAGTTTTGTGGATTTGACTCGTAAGTTTCTCTGCGATATGAGGGAGTCGTGGGTCATCAGACGGGAGGGATGGATACGGTGAGTAGCCACTCAGGATGATTTTTGTCACCCCAAAGCCTTCGCATGTGCGAAAAATTGCTCCGATATTGTGAGTGGATCGGATGTTGTGGGCGATGACGATGATTTCTGGCATGTACTTCATTGTACCATCTAAAAATACTCATGCTTTTATGCTATGATACAGAGTAATGGATGAGAAAAAGATTCAGCATCAGCGGCGAGACCATGAAGAAAAGTCAACCCAACAACGTGCCGCTATATTGGGGCTGCAGTATCTTGATGCTCGAGATTTTGAAGATGAACTAACGCTTGTCCCTGAGCTCATGTCTATTGAGGACATGCATAAAAACCGTATCGTCCCTCTACAGATGGGGTCGGAGTATGAGCCGTTTCGATTTGGCGCAACTAGTCAGACGCCACAGTCGCTGATTCAAAAGCTTCGGCAGTCGTATGCCGATGAGGGTCGTGAAGCACAGATATTCTTGATTAGCGGCGG